>FUFK010037474.1_pt1 | contig 197601 bp, 189 predicted proteins | sample 1021851 | NCBI WGS metagenome assembly FUFK01 (sample SAMEA51879418, study PRJEB19060) | metagenome | reverse complement strand
GGAGCAGGTCCCAAGGGTATGGCTGTTCGCCATTTAAAGTGGTACGCGAGCTGGGTTTAGAACGTCGTGAGACAGTTCGGTCCCTATCTGCCGTGCGCGTTGGAGATTTGAGAGGAGTTGTTCCTAGTACGAGAGGACCGGAATGAACGAACCTCTGGTGTTCGGGTTGTCACGCCAGTGGCATTGCCCGGTAGCTATGTTCGGAAAGGATAACCGCTGAAAGCATCTAAGTGGGAAGCCTACCTCAAGACCAGATCTCCCTGAACCTTCGGGTTCCTAAAGAGCCGTTCAAGACTAGGACGTTGATAGGCAGGGTGTGTAAGTGCTGTAAGGCATTGAGCTAACCTGTACTAATTGCTCGTGAGGCTTAACTTTATGTTTTTAGACAACTAAGATAATAAACGTCAAGCAATTTGCCATTAAAGGATTACAATATTTTAAACAAATAAGAATTTTGTCCGATGACAATAGCAAGTGTGACCCACCTGATCCATTTCGAACTCAGAAGTGAAACCACTTAGCGCCGATGGTAGTGTAGTTTTTTCTATGCGAGAGTAGGACATCGTCGGACTTCTTATTTAAAAAAAGGCCAGCTTAAGCTGGCCTTTTTTTATATCGTTCCTAGGCAAATTGCATATTCTCCACTTTCGACGAATTCGTAATTTAAATTATATAATTTAAATCCTTCCTCTAAAATATTTAATAGCAATTTGTATTTGGGGGTTCTTCCAATAATCGCAATTTCACTGACATCTGAAGAAATCGCGCTCATAATGGTAGTTCGTAAAATAGTTTGGGCAACCATGTTTATCACTCCAGCCGCTAAGTCAGAATTATTTGGTTTAAATGAACGGCCTTTTCCAAAGTTTACTGCACTAGAATTTTTTGGAAGATTGCCTATAGGACCAGAAACCACATCTGAAAGAATATGATCAACTTTTGTTAGATCTCCTTTCAGAGATAATGAATTAATTTTTATAGGATCATCCTCATTAAACAATAATTTGCATAATCCTCTAATTGTTCCTCCGCCAAGTCCCGTTCCTCCAACATGAAGATAACCATCATCATTTGCGTGAACACAAGCTGTTCCTGATCCGCAACTTACAACAAGAAAATTACTATTTGATTCTTTTTTTAAAGCTTTGGCGCCCCTTCCAATTGCTTCTACTTCGTTGAAGTGGACTATAGGTACGTTATCAATTTCATTTGGAAGATCGTTATGTCTCCCACCCGTAACGCCAATTGTTTCTATGTCGTTAATATTTAAATTTGCTTCCGAAAGGATTTTTTTTAGATGACTTTCAGTCACCTTTTCGGAAATAAAAGTCGAATAAGAAATTTGATCATGGTGGGCTGCAACCAAATCAGTATTAGTTATACCAAAATCAATACCGATACTTATTTTACTCACAAGGCAGTTTTCAACTGAATAGCTTTTTTATAAATGAACTTAAACCATGTCTTATTTTATGGCTTGATACCGACGCTTTTTTTACATAATTCATTTGCATGGAAAGCCTTTTGCCTTCTACTGGATGAAAACCATGCCAACAATTTTCAGTCACTTTAAATACAACTAGACTTCCAAAAGAGGCTGGAATTTCTTCAATAAAATCTTCTAAATCAAAATTATTTTTTAGCATTCTTAATAATCCTTTTTCGTTATCCCATTCTTCATTTAAATACAAAAGAAAAGTCAAAACCTTAGATTTTGAATCGGTATGGATTTTTCCATCCTTCATTCTTGAGTAGCCTCTGAGAGTTGTAATAACTTCGGTATTGGATAAATCAACTTGAAACTTTTCAGAAAGGATCTCTTTCATTGCGTCGCTTTCAATTTCTGAAATAAGCTTTTTAATTTTGTCTGAAAGGCCAGGCATGTCGCTTGGGTAGCTTCCGCCTTTTTCTAGATTAGGAAATTCTTTAGCTAGTGATTTTTCAGTATCTGAGATGCAATTTGGGACCGAGAAAAAAGGAAAAAAGGTATCTTCAACAGGCGCTGATTTAATTGAATCCAAATCAATTAGGGCGCCCATCGAAGATGATGTTAACTATTTGCTGCTTCTTGAGCTTTCACAATTTCAGCTAGCATTGCATCAGATTCAGCTTTAACTTGATCTGAAGACTCTAATGGCTTAGTAATTTCAGCCCAATCGATTTCAAAGTCACTTGGCGCGTGTTCGTATTCTAAAATTCCTAGCTCCTCGTATTTTGGTCTAACTGAATCAGTTAAAAGACCAATCTTTTTTAAGTTAGGCATGACTCTAGAAAACAGGAAACTTCTGAATTGGTCCATAGCACCATTACCGAGCTGAAATTCTCTAACTTCTTCATCACTCATCTTTAAATACTTTTGCATTGCTTTTGTGTTGATGAGTCTATCTCTAGAGATAACACAGGCTTCGTATGCAAATTGAGCTCTGTCTTCAACTTCTTCTGGTGAAAGAGTTTTGACAAAATCTTCAAGATAATTGATTCCAAAAGTTACATGTCTGGCTTCATCTCTGATTACATAATGAAGAAGAGTTTTTAAAAGAGGGTCACGAGCTGATAATTTCATATTGGTAAAGGCTGCAAGAGCTAATCCCTCAATTATTATTTGCATACCAATAAATTTTAAATCCCATCTCTCATCAGTAAGAATTTTATCTAACAAAGCTTTTAAATTTGGATTAATTGGGTAATGAAAACCTATTTTTTCTTGAAGATATCTATTAAAAACTTCAACGTGTCTTGCTTCATCAAATGTTTGAGAAGCCGCGTACATTTTTGCATTGAAAGTAGGAGCACAACTCACGAGTTGAGACGCAACTAAGAGAGCACCTTGTTCGCCATGTAAAAATTGACTCATAACTTCAGCGGTTTCATGTCTATCAAATTCAATTTTTTCTTCATCAGATAAATTTTTCCAAGCATCTAGTTCCTCATGAGGATAGGGAGCTTCATCTATTCCGAGAAGAGGTTCGTCTTTAGGATGGTTGTAACTCCAATCTAAATCAATTGATCCATTCCAATTTAATTCTTTACCTAGTTCGTAAAGCTTTTTAATACGGTTATCGGCTACTGTGTAATCCCAGTTGTAAGATCCAGTAAGTGGAGTTTTAAAAATTTCAGCCACATCTTCAACATCTTGAGGGCTTAAATCTAATTCATCATCTTTATATTCTTCATCGAAATAAAGAATGTCCTTAGGAGGACCATCCGTCTTAGTAATTTTCATAGAAAAATTCTAGTCTTTTAGGTATTAAAGTCAATAAAAAAGGTACATTAAAAATTAAGAGTTTTTATCAATGAATAATTCTGTGAGCTGTTCAAGCATTACTCCACCCAATTCTTCCGCTCGGTGAATAGTAACTGCTTTAGAGTAATATCTTGTAACATCATGACCAATTCCAATCGCGACTAGATCAATATCTGTTTTGTTTTCAATTTCTTTTATAACTTGTTTTAAATGATTGTCTAGGTAACTCGTTGAGTTTGTTGAAAGAGTGCTATCGTCGACAGGCGCTCCATCTGAAATAACCATTAAAATCTGCCTTTGCTCTGGTCGCTTGAATAATCTACCACATGCCCATAACAAAGCTTCGCCATCTACATTTTCTTTTAAAAGGCCTTCTCTAAGCATTAAACCTAGATTTTTTTTAGCTCTTCGCCAGGCTAAATCAGCGGGTTTAAAGATAATATGTCTCAGGTCATTTAACCTGCCTGGATTACTAGGCTTTCCGCATTCTACCCAGAGTTTTCGGCTGTCTCCTCCTTTCCAATGCTTAGTAGTAAAACCTAAAATTTCTGTTTTTATATTACATCTATCCAAGGTTGCTCCTATGATATCAGCCGAAATTGCCGCCGTTGTCATAGATCTTCCTCTCATTGAACCGGAACTATCTACTAGAATTGTTACGACAGTATCTTTAAATTTGGTATCTTTTTCTTGTTTAAAGCTGAGCGAAGTTAGAGGGTCGGTAATAATTTTATGAAGTTTCGAGGTATCTAAAATTCCCTCATCTTTGTCATACTCCCAGGATCTATTTTGTTGAGCAAGCAATAATCTTTGAAGTCTGTTTGCAAGTTTTGCTATCACAGATTTGCTTGGATCAATCAATTGATCTAATCGAGTTCTAAGGCGTCTGAGTTCTTCTGATGAGCATAAATCCTCAGCATCAATAACTTCATCATAATCTCTAGAAAAAACTTTGTATTCCGATTCTCTTTCTTGACCAAGCAGTTCTTCAAGTTTTGTTCTATTTTCTAACCATTCCTCTTCGGTTTCTTCTGTTTCTCCATCTTCTACATCGTATTGTTCTGAAGATTCCGCTTCCGCTTCTTGTTGTTCTGAGGAAGATTCTTCTTCTGATTGATCCTCATCTTGTTCATCTTCGTTATTTGATTCATCTTGGTCTTCTTGATCAGAATTTGTCTCTTCCTCTTCCATTTCCTCTTCATCAAAAGAAATTTTTAATTCCTCTAAAATAAGCTGGATTTGACTTAAATATTCTTCTTTTTCATCAAGGACTTCTTTAATTTTGGGTATGTATTTTCTTTCTAATGAGCTTAAATCCTTTTTAAAAGGTTCTATGAGAGCCTTTTCTTTTGTTGTCAAGCTAGTACCTAAAAGGTTTTTTTTCAGCCATATTTGAAGAGCTTTACTTGTATTTTCATAAGCAGTTTCGGGAGCAAAACTCTCTAAAGAATCTAAAAAATTTTTATGTAAATTCTTTTTTACACCAGCAAATTGTAAGGAACCTAAAATATCTAGTCTGATATCATTTTGTTCAAAAAGAATTTGATCTAATTCTTGAATCCCTGTTATTTTGTTTGGTTTTTCAAAAGAATATTTTTCTTTCAGAGCAATTTTGTCTGCTTTTCCCCTAGAAGCTATTAAATCTTTTTTTGAAGATGAAACTTTTGGAATAGAATTTCCTGAAAGAGAATCCATTCCAAAATTAATTTCAAGCTCTCTTTTTTGAGAAATCGCCCTTGTAGAAGATGAAAGAGCGTCTTTTACAATTTGTTCTCTAGATTTATCGTTCAATCCTGATCTACTAAGTTCGAAATTGAGTCGTCAATTTCTATGTCAAAACATCTTTGTAAATATTCCGAAATTATTGATTTTTCAGTTTCATCACACTTATTTAAAAAGCTAAGTTCAAAAGATGAGGCAAGGTCAGAAAAGATTTGATAATTTTCTGCCCAACTAATTACGGTTCTTGGCGACATTAAATTTGAAATATCACCATTTTTAAAACCTTCTCTTGTTAAATTAGCTAACTCAATCATATTTTTAACCACTTCAGTTCCTTTTTTATTATTAAGTTCTGGAACTTTTGACAGGACTACCTTTGTTTCTAAATCAACGGATAAGTAGTTAAGACAAGATACAATTTGCCATCTGTCCATTTGACCTTGGTTAATTTGCTGAGTCCCATGATAAAGACCAGTACTGTCACCTAAGCCTACAGTGTTAGCAGTTGCGAATAACCTAAAAAAAGGATTTGGAGTAAGAACTCTATTTTGATCAAGCAAAGTTAATTTACCATCAACTTCCAGCACTCTTTGAATAACAAACATTACATCAGGTCTTCCTGCGTCATACTCATCAAAAACCAAAGCAGTAGGATTCTGAATGGCCCAAGGCAGAATACCTTCTTGAAATTTTGTAACCTGTTTGTCCTTCTCAATAACGATTGCATCTTTTCCCAACAGGTCAAGGCGACTGATATGACTATCTAAATTTATTCTTATACAAGGCCAGTTAAGTCTAGCAGCGACTTGTTCAATGTGAGTAGATTTCCCAGAACCATGCAAGCCTTGAACCATTACTCGTCTATTATTGGAAAAGCCAGCTAAGATAGAGAGTGTTGTTGATCGGTCAAAGCAATAAGCTTCGTCAATAGCTGGAACGTATTCATTAGAGTCTGCAAAAGCAGGAACTTCAAAATCAGCGTCAAAACCAAAAGTATTTCCGACATTAACTTTAATGTCAGGTGTAGTGTCAGAAAAATTATTATATGTAGTTGCCATGAAAAGAGTTTATTATCCCTTTTTTGGAATAGACAGCAAGAATTTATCTGCTTCTTAAAGTAAACTTAACTTAGAATTTTTAATCTAAATCAAAAAAAAATGAAATCTTTAGAAATTTGGTCTGAAATTAAGGACGAAGCTTCAACTATTGGAAAAACTGATTTTGATGCATCTGTCTTTTTGAATGCTTATATAGACCCATATGAGACTTTAGGTTCTGCTCTTTCATTCAAACTGTCTAAGGACTTAGCATGCGACGATAATGGAGAGGGTTTTAGTCAAGATTATTTATTTAGGGAGTTAGACAATATCTTTGCCGATGATGAGATCTTGTCAGGTGTAGTTAAAGATTTAACAGCAGTTAAAAAAAGAGACCCAGCAGCAACGGGTTTTTTGATGACATTGTTATTCTCAAAAGGTTTTTTAGCTTTGCAGTCACACCGAGCTGCAAGCAAGTTTATGGCCTCAAAAAAAACTTTTATGGCTTTTTACTTGCAAAGTCAGTCTTCTAAAAATTACGGCGTAGATATTCATCCCTCTGCCTCAATTGGAAATGGAGTTATGTTGGACCATGCTACTGGAATAGTTATAGGTGAGACAAGTGTAGTAGAAGATGATGTTTCTATATTTCAAGATGTTACTCTTGGGGGAACGGGGAAAATAACTGGTGATCGCCATCCTAAGGTAAGAAAAGGAGTATTAATAAGTGCAGGAGCAAAAATTATAGGAAATGTAGAAATTGGAGAAGGAGCAAAAGTTGCGGCAGGAAGTGTTGTTCTTGAAGATGTAAAAATGAATACAACTGTCGCTGGAGTTCCAGCAATTACGGTAGGAAAGCCCGCAACTGATTCTCCAGCAAAGACAGTTGATCATTCAATAAAGGATTAAATATGACAAACCAAAAACTTTTAGACGGACTTGTAAAAACATTGGCACTTGAAAAATTTGAAGAAAATTTATTTCGTGGCCAAAGTGAAAAAACATCTTGGGGCCGTGTATTTGGTGGACAAGTTATTGGGCAAGCTCTAAGTGCGGCAAGCCAAACAGTTGAAAGTTCTAGAGTTGCTCATTCTTTACATGCTTATTTTTTAAGACCTGGACGAGTAGATATGCCTATTTTATATAATGTTGAAAGGATAAGAGATGGTAAAAGTTTTACTACTAGAACAGTCAACGCAATCCAGAATGGAGAAATTATATTCAATATGTCAGTCTCTTTTAAAGTTCAGGAAGATGGTTTAGAACATCAATTTGAGATGCCAGATGTTCCTGGACCTGAAGATTTAAAAAGCGATGCAGAGGTAAGAGAAGAAGCCAAAGATAAGGTTCCAAAGGAAATGTTGGATGCTTTTTTAAGAGAAAAGCCAATCGAAATAAGAAATGTAGAACCTTGGAATCCATTTGCAGGGGAAAAGGGACCACCGATCAAACACATGTGGATTAAAGCCGTTGGAAAGTTGTCCGATGACGTATTAGTGCATCAAGCTGTTCTTGCCTATGCATCTGATATGGGGTTGATGGGGACTAGTCAAAAACCTCATGCTGTAGGTTGGGGTAGCAACAATAGACCTATACATGCTGCAAGCTTAGATCATGCGATGTGGTTTCATAGAAAATTTCGAGCAGACGAATGGCTGCTTTATGCATTAGATAGTCCAACTGCAAGTAATGCAAATGGATTTAATCGAGGCAGTATTTATACAAGGGATGGAGTTTTAGTTGCCTCAGCTGTTCAAGAAGGCCTAATTCGACTGATTAAAAAGTAGAAATTTATCAATATTCTTTTTCATTTCTTTAGCAATTTGAGGTTGAGCTTTTTTATTGGGATGAATTCCATCAGGCTGCATCAGTTCAGAATTTATTCCAATTTCCTCTAACATAAAAGGAAGCAAATAAACTTCTTCAGTCTGAGCTAAGTCCACATATATTTTTTCAAAGGCATGCGTATATTTTTGACCGTAATTTGGAGGGATTCTTATTTGCATTAATAAAACTTTTGATTTATTTTGCTTTGCCAAAGCAATCATTTTTTCTAAATTACTTTTAATAAGATTAATTGAATAACCTCGTAAAGCGTCGTTACCTCCTAATTCAATTAGAACAAAATCAGGATTAAATTTTTTTAAGTTCTTTGCCAGTCTTCCTAAGCCACCTCCAGTTGTATCCCCCGATACACTGGAATTGATTAATTTTATGGACTTTCCTTCTTCATAAAACTTTTGCTGCATTAAAAAAACCCAGTTATCTTTTTTATTTATGCCGTAACCCGCGCTGATACTATCGCCTAGAATTAGAAGCGTCTCCTCTTCAGCGATGCTAATATTATGAAAAGAAAAGATAATAAAATAATAAAAAATTACTTTTTTTGAAAACCCAAAAATCTTTGACATATGATAATTAAAACACGGAATTTATCTAAACAAATCCTTTTCAACAAAGAAAAATTAGATATTCTTTCCGACATAAATCTCGAAGTAAATGAGTCTTCATCGATTGCAATTACAGGTCCTTCGGGCTCTGGAAAATCGACATTATTAAGCATACTAGCCGGCTTAGACCTGCCTTCTTCAGGAGAAATTTTCCTTGATAATAATCCTTTGCACGCTTTGTCAGAAGAACAAAGAGCAATGGTAAGAAAAGATTCTGTAGCTTTTGTGTTTCAAAATTTTGAGCTATTGCCTGGATTAACAGCAATTGAAAATGTGATGCTTCCCTTGGAATTAAAGGCAAAAAATAAAGCCAAAGATGTAGCAAAAAACTTTTTAGAAAAAGTAGACCTCTTGGATAGAATCGATCATTACCCTAAACAGCTTTCTGGAGGAGAGCAACAAAGAGTTGCAATTGCTAGAGCATTTGCTTGTGAATCAAAAGTTCTTTTTTGCGATGAGCCTACAGGAAATTTGGATTCAAAAAATAGTCAATTAGTTTCAGATTTGCTCTTTGAGTCATATAAAGATTCTTCCAGCGCTTTAGTAATTGTGACGCACGATAAATTGCTTGCTCAGAAGTGTGATCGGGAACTGGAATTGGTTAATGGAAAAGTAAAATGACTCTTTTTTTTCTAGCCACAAAAATTTTCTTTAGAGAAATCAAATCAGGTCAAATGATCATAATGTTGTTGTCCCTGACAGTTGCAATAGGGATACTTTCTTCAATCGCCTTATTTTCTGACCGACTTCAAAAATCATTAGACGCCGAATCAAAAGAATTTCTTGGGGGAGATTTTAAATTTGAGACAAGCTATGAAATTCAAGAATCTCAAATTCCAAAAGTCGATTTTATTTCTTCAAAAATCCATATCTTTGGTTCTGTTTTAGCTTATGAGGACGAATTTAGGCTTGCGACTATTAAAAGTGTGGATTCCACTTATCCTCTTGAAGGAGAAATTGAACTAAATAATGCAATTAGTAATTACACAGTTACTGCTCCTCCAAAAAGAGGAGAAATTTGGTTAGACAAAAGAATTCTCGATCTCCTTGGCGCGGAGCTTGGGAAATATATTTCGCTGGGCGATAAAGAATTTATTGTTTCAAATGTAATTGTGAATGAGCCAGATAGAGGTTCCAGTTCTTTTGCTTTTGCTCCCAGAGCAATTATAAATTCACTTGATCTAGAAGAAACCAATGTCTTAAAACCTGGATCGAGAGTGAGATATACATATCTTTTTAAAGCCGAACAAAAAGACTTGGATATTTTAGAAAATTACTTTCAGAACGTAAAAAAACCAGGAGATGAAATTGTTTTTTTTAAAAACGAATCTACACCCCTAGGGCAATCTTTTTCAAGAGCGTCGAACTTCTTCCTTTTAGGAGCATTTTTATCGATCATCATCGCTTCTCTAACAGTTTCAATATGTACTCTGCAATTTATAAGAAAACATATCAGTTACGTTGCAATCCTTAAGGCCTTAGGCTTGTCCCCAAAAAACATTAGGTTCACCTACTTATCAATTTTTATCTTGATAGGATTACTGGCTACAATGGCAGGCATATTGGTTGGCTGGTTAATACAATTAAATTTTGTCTTTCTTTTAAAAGACTATTTTCCAACAAATTTTCCATCTGCCGGACCCCAACCTTACCTTATTTCAAGTGCTATTGTTTTTTTCTGCTTGCTGGTTTTTTCTTATCCTATTTTAAGTCGACTTTTTGCAGTGCCTCCAAACGAAATTTTAAGGAAATCTGAATTTGAAAAATTACCAATTTTTAAAATTTTGCTTAATGCTTTTCTAGGTTTAATATTTTTCTATTCCTTACTAGTTTTTTTCACTCAAAACGCATTACTAACAAACATAATATTTTTCTCTATGCTCGGACTGGTACTTTTTATTTTTGGATTAGTATTTTTTGTTTTTTCAGCAATAAAACCCGAAAGTCTAAATCCTTTAAAACCAATGAGAATGATTTTTTTTGAGCTGAATAGAAGAAAGCTTTCAAATAGTCTGCAAATTATTTCTCTAACTTTGTCGATCGCTATCAGCTTAATTGCATTTTCGGCTTCCTCTAATTTAATTAACGCTTGGAAAACTTCTTTACCAGCGAATGCGCCAAATAACTTTGCGATAAATATCACTGATTCTGAAATTTCAGATTTTTTAGACTTCTTGGAAATTAATAACGTTAAATCAGAAAAAATTTATCCTGTTACCAGTGCAAGATTTTTTAAAATAGATCCACAAAGTAACGATGAAGTAATAGATAGAACTTTTAATTTTACATGGATGACTGATTTACCTGAGGGCAATCAAATAATTGAGGGTAATTGGTTTGGAGAAACTAAAAATGGCATTTCTATTTCGAGTGAAATCGCTGAGCGATACGGCTTAAAACTAAATGACAAAATATCGGTAGAAATTTCAGGAATAGAAAAAGAAACTTATGTCCAAAGTATCAGAGAGGTGAACTGGGAAAACTTCAGTCCCAATTTCTTTGCAATTGGTTTTAAAGAGGATTTTGAAGACAATGTTTCCACCTATATAACTTCTTTTTTTGTATCGCCTGATAAAAAAGGCTTTTCAGCAGAGTTTATTAAAAAATTCCCAACGGTTTCTATTATCTCTTTGGCTGAGTTAATTACCGAAATACAAGATATTATTTTAAAAGTTTCAGAAGCATTTAAGTTAATTCTTGGTTTAACAGTTATTTCTTCTATCTTCTTATTAATCGCTACTGTTCAAGAAAGTTTCAAACAGAGAGAGAAACAAGCAGCCATTCTTAAGACAATTGGCGCTTCAAGTAAATTGCTGCAAAAAAATTCTTTTTTAGAATTTTTAAGTTTGGCACTAATTGCTGGTTTTCTTGGAAGTTTGCTAGCACAAATTACTACTTATTTTTTAGAAAGGAATATCTTCGAAATTGAACCAAAAATTTACCTCAACATTTGGTTTGTTGGAATCTTAGCTTCGGTAATAACGATAGGAGCATTGTCGTTAATTTTTTCAAACTTTATAAACAGAAAAACCCCGAAAGAAGTTCTTTACGATAGTACTTAAAAAATGGATAAAATTTATAAAATCACAAAAAATAAGAAAATTGTTGCAACCGAATGGGGAGACGTTAAGAATCCAATGGTAATAATGCTGCATGGCGGTGGACAGACTAGACACTCATGGAAGGGTTCAGCATCAAAAATTGCTAATTTAGGATTTCATGTTATCGCTTATGATTTGCGGGGGCATGGAGAAAGTTTTTGGGATGAAAATGGTGATTATACTTTTAACTCTCATAAAGATGATTTGATCGAAATTATCAAACAAAATAATAAAAAGGCCAATTTAGTTGGCGCATCTTTGGGAGGTATGGTTTCTCTTTCTTTGGCTGGGCATGAAAAAGATAAAAATTTCTGCTCGAGTCTTACTATGGTTGATATAGGTATCAGACCGAATGATAAAGGGTCTGAAAGAATCATTAATTTTATGAGATCTGGAATAAATGGATTTTCAAGCGTGGAAGAAGCGGCAGATGCAGTTTCAGCATATTTGCCAAACAGAAAAAGACCGAAAGATGTATCGGGCTTAGAAAAAAATTTAAGATTGGGAGAAGACAAGAGATATTATTGGCATTGGGACCCACTATTTTTAGCCGATAAGGGTGGAAACATTAAAGAGAGGGAAGAAAGAGAAGAGAGATTCAGACAACTCGAATTCGCTGCTCAAAATGTTACTGTTCCATCTTTATTAGTGCAGGGAGCATTGAGCGATATTTTGACTGATCAAGAAAAAGAGCGCTTTATGTTGACTATACCTCACTCAAAATTTGCGAAAATTGATGATGCAACGCATATGGTAGTTGGCGATAAAAATGATATTTTCGCAGAAGCAATAGTAAAATTTTTATTGGAAAATGTGAGCAAATGACAAATTCAGATAGAAAAGAAAAACTTCCTGGTTATTTCGATTCTGCATGGCCAGTCGAATGCGGCGGTAATAGAAGGCAGAAGGCAGCGACAGGAACATTATCATCTAGAAATTCAAAAACAGAAATGATTTCAACTGTTTCAGACAAATGGAATGTTATGGTAATTCAAAGAGAAAAAAATGAGTTTTTTCTAGGTGGCACAATGCCATATTTTAACGGTCCAAAACCTTATGGTTGGGTCCAAAAAATAAATCCCGATACTTTGGAAGTTTTAAATGAAAGTCCTCAATTACCCTGTGGAGATCACGTTTGGTGTGGGGCAATTGCTGCACATAAAAATGGTAGTGTTATTAAAGTTAATGGCAGCTTTATGCATGTTCTCAGTCCTGATTGTGAGGTGATATTAGAAAAAGAACTTCCTATCAATCAAGCCCACAACGGATTATTAATTTTGTCGGATGGGACAATAGTCACTAAGGATTGCCGATTAGAAAATCAACAAAATTCCACAATCACTCGTTTGGATCCCAATACTTTAGAACTTTTGCACGAACCTCTTGCTTTGCCTGAAGGTTCGATGGGCAGAATTGCAAGCGATTTGAATGATGACGGAGAATTTATATATATTCCAGGCATAGAAAGAATTTGGCGAATCAAAGTATTGCCTGATGCCCTTGAATTAGACGAAGATTGGCAGCCTCAGTATAGAAATGGGAATCAATCACAGGGATTAGCATGGGATGGATGTATTTCTGAAGATAGTTTATGGGTGATGGATAACGGCGATATAGAATCCGTTCGTTCTATATATGGCGTCAATCCTAATGGCAGGGTTGCTGAAAATACTCATTTAAGTTGGCGAAGTCCTGCACCGTGGAAAGGCAGACAAAGACTAATAAAATTCGATTTAATGTCTGGAGATAAGACAGCTATTGAACCGTTCGATAAAGAGGGTGGAGGCATTATTGCTCCACCGGTAAATGTCCCGGAATACGAAATGTGCATTGCTTGGGATAGTATTAATGGCGGTTTGGCAGGAATATCCACAATAGATAGAAAATTAGCAGTTTCTTGGCAGTTAGATATGCGACCTACTATGCAGCCGGTAGTTTTTCCTGAATCAGGCGAGTTAGTAATTAATAATTTCGAAAACGGCGAAGATGAATTAATAGTAGTGGATATTGCAACTGGTGAATTATTAAGTCGCGCAAAAGTAAATGCTAGATTAGCGAACGGTATGTTTTTGACACCTGGATTTAATAGAGATATTTTCTACTGCACTACAGGTACTTTTTCAAAAGTTACTTGGTATTAATTTTATTTTTTAAAATTCCTTCTATTCATGGATTAGGGGGGTTGACAAGTATGCTATTTTTAAAGAAATAACATTTATAGGAGTGATAAATGGAAACCTCTACTTTGGGCAAATTGCCTGTGACTGTGCTGTCTGGTTTTTTGGGCGCCGGTAAAACGACTGTACTCAGTCATATTCTGAATAATAGAGAAAATAAAAAAGTTGCTGTGATAGTCAACGATATGAGTGAAATTAATATCGATGCTGCAACTGTAAAAAGTGAAGTTTCACTCAATCGAAGCGAAGAAAAACTTATTGAAATGAGTAATGGTTGTATCTGTTGCACGCTCCGAGAAGATCTTTTGGAAGAGGTTAATAAGCTTGCCAAAGAGGGGCGTTTTGATCATTTGGTCATAGAGTCAACTGGCATATCAGAACCTTTACCAGTTGCCGAAACTTTTACCTTTGCTGATGAGCAGGGTGCTTCGCTTTCTGATGTTGCAAAGTTAGATACCATGGTAACTGTTGTCGATGCGGTTAATTTTTTAAAGGATTATCAAGAAGCAAAATATTTAAAAGATAAAGGTGAATCTTTGGGTGAGGACGATGAACGCAGTGTCGCTGACTTGTTGGTAGATCAAGTAGAATTTGCTGATTTAATTTTGATTAGTAAAACTGATCTAGTTAATACAGAAGATTTAGAGCGTTTGAAAGCAATTCTTAAAACACTCAATACTGATGCAAAAGTGCTTCCAATTGAGCATGGTAATGTTGACATAGACAAAGTACTCAATACCGGACTTTTTGATTTTGAACGCGCTCGCCAAGCACCTGGATGGCTGAAAGAAATGCGAGGTGAACATATTCCAGAAACCGAAGAATACGGCATTGGCAGTTTCTGTTATGAAGCACGAAGACCTTTTCATCCAGATAAATTTCATGAGTTTCTTCACAATACAAAACAGTATGGAAAGTTGATCCGCTCTAAGGGATTTTTTTGGCTAGCCACTCGACCAGAATATGCTGGACAGTGGAGTCAAGCCGGAGGAATTGCTCGATATGGATTTGCAGGTTTGTTCTGGAAAGCTGTTCCTGAAAAAGATTGGCCAGAAGATGAAGAATATTTAGCTTCAATCAAAAATCAATGGGTTGAACCTTTTGGCGATATGCGTCAGGAACTAGTCTTTATAGGACAGGGCTTAGATCAAGAAAAAATGACTCAAAAACTTGACGAATGTCTTTTGACTGAAGAAGAGGTTTTAAAGGGAAGAGAATATTGGGAAACTTTAAAAGATCCTTTTCCTGTCTGGGAACAAATTTAAATTTTATTCTAAAGTTGTTGCGCCCATTAAATGAAGATCTACTTCTCTAGCTGCAGCTCGACCTTCATTGATAGCCCAAACGACCAAAGACTGACCTCTGCGACAATCACCTGCAGCAAAGATTTTCGGATGAGAAGTTTTATGAACATTGTGCTCTGCTTTGAAGTTAGATCTTTCATCAAGCTCTAGATTTAAGTGTTCGTTCAGATAATGCTCTGGACCTAAAAAGCCCATTGCCAAGAGAATTAAATCAGCTTTCCAAATCTTTTCAGTATCAGGTATTTCTTTGAAGTCTTTGTCGACCTTGACAGTTTTGATACCAGTTAATTTACCATTTTTATCTCTAAGGAATTCTTTACCCGATACAGAGTATTCTCTTGGATCTTTACCGAAAACTTCTCTAGATTCTTCATGACCATAATCAACTTTGTAAATCCTTGGAAAAAGTGGCCAAGGATTATTATCCATTCTTTCCGAAGGTAATTCAGGAAGGATTTCGAAATTAGTCAAAGTCTTACAGCCGTGCCTTAAAGATGTTCCTAAACAGTCGTTTCCTGTATCACCGCCACCGATGACGATAACATCTTTTCCTTTGGCATCGATGTAATCATTTTCTTTAAGTTCGTGATCAAGCAAACTTTTAGTATTTTGACCCAAAAACTCCATCGCAAAATATACACCAGCTCCTTCTCTATTTTTAATAGGCAGATCTCTAGGTTTGGTTGCGCCAGTTGACAATAACACTATGTCGTTATCATTCACTAAAGCTTCCATAGAAATTGAATTTTCTCCTGTTCCGCCGACGTCAGTATTAACGTGAAATTTTATTCCCTCTTCTTCCATTATTTCGGTACGCATATCAATAATTGATTTATCTAATTTCATATTCGGTATGCCATACATCATTAGGCCACCGATACGATCAGCTCTTTCATAAACTTCAACGTTATGACCAACGCTATTTAGTTGCTGGGCTGCTGAAAGACCAGCTGGTCCCGAACCCACGATGGCTATTTTTTTATTTGTTCTTTTCTTTGGCGGATTGGCTTTTATCCAACCAGATTCGATGCCTTTATCAGCGATAGCAAATTCCAGATTCTTTATTGCAACTGGTGTTTCAGTTATACCAAGTACACATGCACCTTCACAGACGGCGGGACAAACTCTTCCAGTAACTTCTGGAAAGTTGTTGGTCTTCATTAAACGATGAAAAGCCTCTTCCCACTTTTCGTTGTAAACTAAATCGTTCCACTCAGGTATTAAGTTGTAAACTGGGCAGCCTTCACCAGATTGACAGAAGGGCACACCGCAATTCATACATCTTGAAGCTTGAGTTCCTAAAAGAGGTTCATCGTGGTCAGTATAGATTTCTTTGAAATCTAGAATTCTCTTTTTTGCAGGTCGATAAGGTTCTACCGCTCTATCAAATTCTTTAAATCCTGTTACTTTTCCCATATTTTAACTAGCTTTTAATTTTTTTTGATCCATTTCTTGAAGAACTCTTTTGTAATCGGTTGGCATTACTTTAGAAAAATGTTTGATTTCTTTTTTCCAATTCAAAAGAATTTTTTCAGCTACTGTAGATTTAGTATATTTGTAATGATTACTAATTAGTTCTTTCAATTCATTTATGTCTTCTTTTATAACCAAATCTTCTAATTCAAATGTGCTCGTATTGCATTTCTTAATGAAATTTCCTTTTGGATTATAAACATAAGCAATACCGCCGCTCATTCCAGCACCAAAGTTTCGACCAGTTTCTCCTAAGATCACTGCTCTACCTCCAGTCATGTATTCACAACCATGATCACCAATGCCCTCTACAACTACACGGGCACCGCTGTTTCTGACACAAAACCTTTCAGCAGCTATGCCTCTAAAATAAGCTTCACCATCGGTCGCTCCATATAAAGCAACATTGCCGAGCAATATATTTTCTTCAGGAACAAAATGACTATCTCTTGGCGGATAGATGATAATTTTTCCTCCAGACAAGCCTTTTCCAACAAAGTCATTAGCGTCGCCTTCAAGGTTAAGAGTCATGCCTTTGGTAATCCAGGCGCCAAAACTTTGACCTGCAGAACCTTCTAAATTAATTTTTAAAGTATCATTTGGAAGACCTTTTGCGCCCCATAATTTAGAGATTTCGTTTGAAATAATGGTTCCGAAAACCCTATTTATGTTGCCGATTTTCATATTTATATTAATTCTCTGTCTATTAACGATGTTGCTTTTAATGGTCTTAAACAAAGCCATGTCTAAAGAATTTTCCAAATTATGATTTTGTTCTTTGGTATTGAAGACCTCGGTATCTTTGTAAACTATCTCTGCTGGCGTGAGAATTTTAGAAAGATCTAACCCGTCTCGTTTCCAATGATTTAAAGCTTTTTCCATCTCTAAAAGATCTACTCTACCAATCAGATCATTCACTTTTTTAATTCCTAACTTAGCCATGATCATTCTCAATTCTTTCGCAACCATAAAGAGGTAGTTCACAACATTTTCTGGCTTGCCATGGAATTTTTTTCTCAGTTCTTCATCTTGTGTCGCAATTCCCACAGGGCATGTATTCAAATGACACTTTCTCATCATAATGCAACCTAAAGTGACTAGAGGAGCAGTAGAAAAACCGAATTCTTCGGCACCCAAGATGGCAGCAATGGCAACATCTCTTCCAGTTTTCAATTGTCCGTCGGTTTGTAGGACAACCCTAGATCGGAGATTGTTCATGACCAAAGTTTGGTGAGTTTCAGCTATGCCAAGTTCCCAAGGGAGACCAGCATGCTTAATAGAAGTTAGAGGAGAGGCGCCTGTGCCCCCATCATGACCAGCAATAACTAGATGATCCGTTTTTGCTTTGACCACTCCCGATGCAATGGTTCCGACACCTATCTCAGATACCAATTTGACACTTATTCTAGATGCACGATTGGCGTTTTTTAAATCATGGATTAATTGAGCTATATCTTCAATGGAATAAATGTCGTGATGAGGAGGCGGGCTAATTAAGCCTACACCAGGAGTTGAGTGTCTTATTTTTGCAATGTAATCGTCGACTTTGGTTCCAGGCAATTCTCCACCTTCACCTGGTTTTGCGCCTTGAGCAATTTTAATTTGTAGTTCATCGGAGTTAGTTAAATACCACATCGTCACACCAAATCTTCCAGATGCAACTTGTTTAATGGCAGATCTTTTTGATTCACCGTTTTCAAGTGGTTTAAATCTAATTGGGTCTTCACCGCCTTCACCTGTATTAGATTTCCCACCTAATTTGTTCATAGCCAGAGCCAATGACTCATGAGCTTCAGTTGAAATTGAACCTAGAGACATGGCACCGGTAGCAAATCTTTTAACAATTTCTTTTTCGCTTTCAACTTCTTCTAAAGGGATAGGATCTTTTGCATACTTGAAACTCATCAAGCCTCTTAAGGTGCTATTCTTGGTTGTTTGTTCATTGGCATGATTTGAAAAATTCCAATAAGCAGATTCATCGTTATTTCTTGAAGCCAGCTGCAGTGCAGAAATTGATTTAGGATCCCACATATGTGAATCACCGCCATTGCGCCAATGATAATCTCCAGGATTAGGGAGAGTTGTGACTGAATCAGGTTTAATTAGTGGAAAACCAATAGAGTGTCTTCTTTCAACTTCCTCTGAAAGTACGTCAAAATTAACTCCTTGAACTCTGCTTGGTGTACCAGGGAAAGATTTCTCAATAATTTCATCGGCAAGTCCAACAGCTTCAAATATTTGACCGCCTTTGTAGGATTGAAGCGTTGAAATACCCATTTTTGCCATAACTTTTAGCATCCCTTTTGCGACACCTTTTTTGTAAGCCTTAACCAAATCTTTTGAATTTCTTAACGCCTTATCTTTTAGTGCGCCATCTTTTAATGACTTACTTAGAACGTCAAAAGCCAAATAAGGATTAATTGCATCAGCACCGTAGCCAATTAATAAACAATGGTGGTGAACTTCTCTAGCTTCTCCTGATTCTAAAATAATACCTATTTGAGTTCTTTTTTCTTTAGTTACCAAATGATGGTGAACTGTTGAACAAGCTATAAGAGAACTGAGAGCAATTCTATTTGCATTTATTTCCCTATCGGATAAAACAATAAAGGAAAAACCATTCTTGATTGCTTCTTCAGATTCTTTACAAATTCTGTTGAGGGCTTTTATTAGTCCTTTGCTCCCGTTTTCTTTTTCATAAGTTATGTCTATAGTTTTTGTTCGCCAACCTTGGGTTTGAAGATTTTTAATCTTCAAAAATTCTTCATTTGACAAGATAGGATGCTGCAATCTCAGACGGTGAGCATTTTCTTTTTCAGTTGATAAAAGATTGCCTTCAGGACCGATTAGGCATTCTAATGACATAATGACTTCTTCTCTGATTGAATCGATCGGAGGGTTTGTTATTTGAGCAAACAACTGTTTAAAGTAGTCATAAATCATCCTTGGTTTATCTGACAGACAAGCTAGAGCAGCATCATTTCCCATGGAGCCTAAAGGGTCTCTAAGTTCTGTTACTAATGGAAGTAACATAAATTCAAGAGTTTCCGTGGTGTAACCAAAGGCTTTCATTTTGGAAATTAAATCTTTAGTTAATGGTGGATTTTTATTAGTTTTTAGATCTTTCAAATCTACTATTTGACTTTTATTCCATTCTTTATAAGGGTGCTGACTAGCCACTTGATTTTTAATTTCTTCATCTGGAATTAATCTACCTTTTTCAAAGTCAATCAAAAACATTTTTCCTGGCTGAAGTCTTCCTTTCTTTAAAACTGACTTGGAATCGACAGGCAAAACACCAACCTCCGAAGCCATGATAACTTTGTCATCGTTGGTAACGTAGAATCTGCTAGGTCTTAAGCCATTTCGATCTAAAACAGCCCCAACTTGAGTACCATCGGTGAAAACTATTGAAGCTGGACCATCCCAAGGTTCCATCAATGAAGAAGAGTATTCATAAAATTCTCTTTTTTTCTTCGACATTTCTTTATCGTTTTGCCAGGCTTCTGGAATCATCATCATCGCTGCTTCAGGAAGTTTTCTTCCTGACATTATTAGAAGTTCCAGGACATTATCGAAACTCCCCGAATCTGAACAATCAGCTTCTGCAATCGGGAAAAGTTTCTTAATTTTGTTTCCAAAAAGTTTGCTCGCTGCCTTGCCTTGACGGGCACGCATCAGATTTACATTTCCTTTGAGTGTATTTATCTCTCCGTTGTGACACATGTATCTGCAAGGCTGAGCTCTATCCCAAGATGGGAAAGTATTGGTACTGAATCTTGAATGAACCATAGCAAGATGAGTTTCAAAATTAGAGTTTTCTAAATCTGGGAAAAAAGGGAACAATTGACCGGGTGTAAGCATTCCTTTGTAAACAATGAGTCGAGACGACAAACTACAAGCATAAAGCATTAGTCCTTGAGACAGGTTTTCGTTATACCTTAGACGGTCACTAAATATTTTTCTGATTAAATATAGTTTTCTTTCAAAGGCATCTTGATCTAAGTTTTTTGAACTACCAATAAAAATCTGTTCCATAAAGGGTTGGCACTCCTTAGCTGCTGGACCCACATTGGCCTTTTTAGAGTCTGTTGGCACTTTTCGCCAGCCCAAAAATTGTTGTCCTTCTTTAGAGACTACTTCTTCAATAACTTTTTTACATTTTTCTCTTTCATTAGCCTTTTGCGGAAGGAAAATATTTCCGACAGCATATTTCCCCGAATTTGGTAAAGATATTTTTAATTTCTTAGATTCTTCTTGAAAAAAAGAATCTGGTAAAGCCATCAAGATACCTGCTCCATCCCCAGTATTTTCCTCAAAACCACACCCGCCTCTATGATCCATTCGGGAGTTAATCAAATAAGCGTTTTCCATAATCTCTCTAGAGGGAACGCCTTTGATATTAGCAACTAAACCAACTCCGCAAGAATCCTTTTCGAATTCCGGATCATAAAGACCAGATTTAACTGGGCGTTGTTTTAAAAATCTACTCATATTTGGCACACATTACAGACTAACTGTAGAGATGTTGTAAAATGCCCTTTTTACGCCTGGCAAGCGTCACTTTTAATGCATGTGATATGCATCACTTTTAAAGCATGTGATATGCATTAACAGATAAATATTATCTTTTAACTAGAAAAGTGTCGAATCCGTTAGCTGTTAAAATGCACTAATTGAGTGCAAATTATGCTAAAAATTCAAAATTTTTAAATTTTTATAAATTTATGCTTTTAAGGACTAAGTCTTCAGGCGGATCTTCAGTAATTTCAGCACTTCCAAGGCCTCTAAGGGTTATGAATCTTAATTTCTTATCCAATATCTTTTTATCTCTACTCATCGCTTCAATAAAATCATTCACATCAAAATTTTCAGGAAGTTTATGGGGCAAACCTGCTGATTTGACTAAATTTTTTACTCTTTCAAACTCCTCAGAAGATATTTTTTTTAATAAAAACGATAAATGGGATGCACAAATCATTCCCAACCCCACAGCTTGACCATGTGAAAAACCTTCAAGTGACTGAATCGCTTCAAATGCATGGCCGTATGTATGTCCAAAATTTAGCAAAGCTCTATCGCCTTTTTCCTTTTCATCATTTGAAACAACGAATGCTTTGATTAAAGAGCTTTCATAAACAATTTGTATAAGATCTTCGTCTGATAATTCATTGTTGTTGGAAAAAATATTTTCCAATTTAGTAAATAAATTTTTATCCGCAATCAAAGAATGTTTGATAATTTCAGCAATACCGTCAGTAAAATTAGACTTTGAAAGTGATTTCAAACAATCTATGTCCATTAAAACAAGTTTTGGCTGATAGAAAGCTCCAATATTATTTTTTGAACCAGCAAAATTTATTCCGGTTTTACCTCCGATCGCTGCATCGACTTGCGACAGAAGAGTTGTGGGAATTTGAATCAAGTCAACTCCTCGTAAATAAGAGGCAGCAACAAAACCAACCATATCTGTTGTAATTCCTCCCCCAAGACCAATAAGAAGACAATCTCTATTAAATTTATTTGTATTCAAAACTTCAAATATTGGTAATAAACCTTCAAAGCTTTTAGTTTTTTCATTAGTTTCAATTTCTAAAATTTTAATTTCCATGGGCTGCGAGTTTGAAAGAGCGTTACGCAAGGTTTCTAAAATTTCATTTGGCACCATTGAATCTTTTACTATTAAAATCTGACGATTTTGTACCAACCACTTAAAATTGTAATTACCAAGTAATTTACTTCCTATTAGGACTTCATAGTCGCCGGAAGGAGTTCTGACGTTAATCGATTTAGACATTTAAAAAGTTAATTATTTTTTTAACAATATCCTCATTAGACAATAAATCAGGACTAAGTTCCAAATTTGAAACTGATTTATATAGTTCTAGCCTGCGCTCATACAAGGACTCTAAAACTTGTCTTGGGTTATCGTTATTAAGAAGAGGTCTTTTAGTTTTATCTTTAGTAGCTTGGAATTGACTTTCAACAGAAGCATTGAGAAAAACTACATATTTTTCTTTCTTTAATAAATCTCTATTTACAGAAGCTTCTATTATTCCTCCACCGGTAGAGACAACAGCTTCATCAATTTGATTTATTTCAGTTAAAAAACTAATTTCTTTTTTTCGAAAACTTTCCTCTCCTTCCATAGCAAAAATATCTACAATAGTTTTTTTAAACTTTGCCTCAATTTCTCGGTCTATATCAATGAGATTAAAATTTAATTTAGATGAGAGGAGTTTGCCAATTTTGGATTTACCTGAGCCCATGGGACCAACTAAGAAAATTTTCATGAAAATATTTCTTCCTTTAGAATTAAATAGTTATTTTACTTTAAAGAGAACGTGAATAGATTTTTAAATAAAAAAATATTTTTCTTAACATTATTTTTACTTCTTCTGCCGATTCAATTTGTAATGGGGATTTATATTTATTTTTCTCCTCAATTGCCTTCAACGGACGATGTCAGGAAAGTTGAACTTCAAGTTCCTTTGAAAATTTTTACTAGTGATGGAAAGTTAATTGGTGAATATGGAGAAATTCATAGAACTAAGCTCACTTTTGAAGAAATTCCCGAAGATTTAGTGAACGCTTTTTTAGCTGCAGAAGACAGCGGATTTTTTTCTAATACTGGAGTGGACTTTTTTAGTTTAATCAGAGCGACCTACGAATATGTAAGAGAAGGAAGAATTGTGAGTGGCGGTGGAACAATTACCATGCAAGTAGCCAGAAATTATGTACTTTCTAAAGAGCAAACTTTTGAAAGAAAAATTAAAGAAATTTTTATGGCTTTAAAACTTAATTTATCTTTTTCTAAAGAAGAAATATTTGAACTTTACGTAAACCAAATTTTTTTAGGTAATAGGGCTTATGGTATCGCTGCGGCTTCAGAAATTTATTATGGAAAAAAATTATCTGAACTATCGTTAGCCCAAAAAGCAATGATTGCCAGTTTGCCTAAAGCACCGTCCAGAATAAATCCTATCGCAAACCCAAGGAGAGCTCTTATTAGAAGAAATTGGGTCTTAACCCGAATGGAAGACTTAAATTATATTGATTCCATTAGTTTTGAAAATTCAATTAAAGAGCCTATCACAGCAACTTTTAAAGGAGTTTCCTCAGAAATAGAGGCTGATTATTTAGCTGAAGAAATTAGAAAATATATGATATCTAGATTTGGTTTGGCTGCTTATAAAGAAGGTTATGAAGTTTATTCAACGATCAACTCAAAGAACCAATTGGCAGCTAATAAAGCTCTAAAAGAAGGAATAGAAAATTATGAGGTAAGACATGGATATAAAAAACCAAATAATTTTGTTGATTTGTTGCCTGAAAACTTTATTCAAAGAAGCGATCTTTTTTATATTATTTCCTATGACCCGGAAAATTTTAAAGATGACTTCGGGATTGCAATAGATTTAAAAAATCCTTTTGATGAAGCGCTGGATTTTTTAGCTGACAGCCCAAATTATAATGATTTTTCTCCTCATATAGTTTTATCTTCAGGACTAAAAAAAATAAGCTTGCTTAGTAAGAGTGGAACCATAGAAACTATTAATTTTTTACAATTAAACAATAAAATTCGACCCAGAATTGATGCTAATAAAAAGGGAAAATTTTTAACAGAATTTAGCTCTTTTTTTGAACCAGGCGACCTAATTTGGGTAAAAGATAAAGGTGATTCGTCTTATGAATTTGGAATTCATCCAGATGTTCAAGCAGCTTTAGTTAGTCTTGATCCTGATACAGGAAAAATTTTGTCTATGGTAGGAGGATATAACTTTCAAGCAAGTAAATTCAATCGAGTTACTCAAGCTAAACCTCAACTAGGATCAAATTTTAAACCTTTTCTTTATGCCGCTGCGTTTGAAAATGACTTTACTCCGGCAAGCTTAATTAATGACGCTCCAATCGTATTTGAAGATGCAAATTTAGAAGATTATTGGAGACCAAAAAATTCTAGCGGAAGGTTTTATGGCCCTACGAGATTGAGGGAGGCTCTGTTGCAGTCAAGAAATGTTGTATCAATTAGATTATTACAAGACTTAGGACTTAATAGGACAAAAAACTACTTAACAAGATTTGGCTTTGAAAAAGATGAGTTACCAAACGATTTATCTTTGGCATTGGGATCTTACGGTTTAAGTCCTTTGGAAAATGCATCATATTTTGCAGTGTTTGCAAATGGAGGCAGATCAATTCAACCATTTTTTATTGACAAGATATTGAAAAGTGAAGAAGAAATTGAATTCTTAGACAAAAAAGAAATTTCTGAAAATTTAATTGAGTCATGGGTTGGGAAAAAATTTTCAAAAAAAGAATCTTTTACTATTGATCCAAGAGTTTCTTACATAATCAATGATATTCTTTTAGAAGCTACTAGACGTGGCACTGGAAAAAAAATTCAATCTTTGAATAGAGATGATTTTGCTGGAAAAACTGGAACCACCAATGATGCTGAAAGTACTTGGTTTACTGGATTCAACAAAAACATTTTAACTACTGTTTGGTTTGGCTATGATCAGCCAGCTTCTTTGGGTAATAATGAATTTGGTAGTTCAACTGCACTTCCCATATGGCTCAATTATATGGAAGAGATAATTGATGATATTGAATATGGCATTCAGCCGAGACCATCAGGCCTAATTGCTAAAAAAATTAATTTAAATGATGGTATGCCGGCAAATCCTGAAGATAGTAAGACTATGTTTGAACTTTTCTTAGATTAAAAAATTAAATAAAAATTGCTTTTTTTATTATTTGCCAATGTTCATTCCAGCTATTTGTGATATCTCTTTTGAACTTGCTTCTGATAAAAATTTGAATTTGTCCTTCTAAGCAAGAAACGACTAAATCAGCAGCTGAGCTTGCATTTAAGGATAGTTTATTTTTAGTTTCCTTTTCGTAATTTTGAAATGATTGTTTTATTTCTAGAGCCAAACGATCAAATAAAAGATTAACCTTATCTTCTATTTTTGATTCATCAACCGACAGAGCTTCTCTGTTTAATATTTTAGAAATACCTTTATTCTTATCACAGAAAGTTAAAATTAACATTACAATATTTCCAGCGACTTCATCTGGAGCAGACTCTTTTTTAATAGATGCAATTCTTGGAAATATACTATCCTCAAAAAACTCAACTAATTCCTGATAAATTCTCCTTTTACTTGGAAAATGCCGATAAATTGCTGCTTCGGTAATGTTTGTTCTTTTAGCTAATTCTGCGGTTGTAATTTTTACTGGTTCTCTATCTTCAAGCATCGAAGCAAGAGTTTGCATTATTTGAATTTTTCTTGAAACTTTCTCTTTTGGCATTTAATTGGATATTAACGTACCTACACCTTTTGTAGTTAAAATTTCTAATAAAACTGCATGAGGGACTCTTCCATCAACAACATGAGCGTTAGAAACTCCCTCATTTAAACAATTTATTATAGAACTTAATTTAGGAAGCATGCCTCCTTTAATAGAATTTTTATCTTTCAGGACTTTTTTTGCTTCCATGAAATTCATTTCAGATATTTTTTTTCCTCTTTTGTCTTTAATTCCTGAAACATCTGTCATTAAAATTATTTTTTCAGCTTTAAGAGCTGAGGCAATAAAACATGCAACATTATCTCCATTAATATTTAAAGGCTTTAATTCTTTGTCCCAACCAATTGGCGAAATTACTGGAATTTTATTTCTTGATGCATTAAAAATTATTTTTTTTTGAATATTGATTATCTCTCCTACTTCACCCAGACGTTTATTAGATATTTTTTTGGCTTTGATAAAGTTAATTCTTTTACCAGCTAGAGCTTGAGCCTTCCCCCCCCAGGAGTTAATTAAATTCACGATTTCCTTATTTACTTGGTTATCTAATACTTTTTGAACAGTATTTATAATTTCGGGTGAAGTAATCCTTACTCCATTTAAAAAATCAGATTTGATATTTTTTTTGTCTAATTCTTTTTGAATTTGAGGACCACCTCCATGGACGATGATAGGATTTATACCAACTGTTTTCATTAAAACAATATCGCGAGCAAAACTTTTTCTCAAATAAGTATTTCTCATTGCGCTGCCACCATACTTAATGACTATAGTTTTCCCTGAAAACTTTTGTATGTAAGGTAAAGCCTCGCTTAAAACCTTAGAAATATTTTCTGCACTTTTTTTTGAAACTGCCATAACTCAATTAATTTTAATTTCAAGCTTATCATCTATAGCGAATAAGGCATTTTGAAATACTTCAATTATTTTTTGTAATGCTTCCTTGGATTCTCCTTCAAATCTAAAAACTAATGATGGAGTTGTATTAGATGCTCTTGCTAAGCCCCATGAAGTATCATTTTCTAACCTTATCCCATCAATTAAGACTTTTTCGAAACCATTAAATTCAAACTCTTTTTTTAATCTTTCAATGATTTCAAATTTTTTATCATCTGTTGTGCTGAGATTAATTTCAGGAGTGTTGAACAATTGAGGGAATTTATTAAAAAATTCAGAAGAAGAATTTTTAGATTCAGAAATAATTTCAATCAATCTAAGTGCTGAATAAATGCCATCGTCAAAACCATACCAATCGTCGTTAAAAAAAATATGGCCACTCATTTCTCCACCTAAAATAGCGCTTTGATTAAAGATTTCATCTTTAATAAAAGAATGCCCAGTTCTTGTCATGACTGGAATACCTTTACTTTCAATAATTGATTCTTTGAGTTTTGAAGAGCACTTTACATCGTAGATAACTTTTCGTCCCGGATTTCCTTTTAAAACGTGATCAGCCAATAAAGACATATACTGATCCGGATAGATTATTTTACCTAGATTATCTACTACTCCTAATCTATCAGCATCTCCATCTAGAGCAATTCCTAGATCAGCATTAATTTCACAAACTTTACTAATTAAATCTTTTAGGTTTATTGGGTTTCCTGGATCAGGATGATGATTAGGAAAATTTCCATCAATATCGCTATAAAGTTCAATTAATTCTATACCTAAATCTTTAAAAAGANTTGGTGCAACTGATCCTCCAGCTCCATTGCCACAATCAAGCACAACTTTGAGATTTTTTTTAAGTTTAATTTTAGCTTTGATCTCTTTTTTATAGTCTTCTAGCATAGGAGTCTTTATTTCTTTACCTTTTCCAGAAATGAAATCCTCATTTTCAATAAGATCTTTTAATTCAATAATCGATTCTCCTGAGAGAGGTTTTTGATCAAAAACTATTTTGAATCCATTATAGTCCTTAGGGTTGTGACTGCCGGTGATCATCACTCCGTTTCTAATAGATGATTTGAATGTCGAATAATAAAGCAAAGGAGTGGGTCCTAAATTTAAATTATAGATATCGCATCCAGTTGAAAGAACTCCTTTAATAAATAATTTTGATATATGCGGTCCTGAGAGTCTGCCGTCTCGACAAATATTTAAAGAATTTAAATTATTTCTCTGAAGTTTGGTGCCAATAGCTTTTCCTAATTTTTCAATTAATTCATCTGAAAGCTCTGTTCCAACGATTCCCCTAATATCATAGGCTCTAAAAACTTGAGAATTGACTTTCATATAAATCTCTCCTGCTTATAATGTTCCATCTTATAAACAAACATGGATACTTTAGCAAATAGGGAAGGATTTATATGGATGGACGGCCAATTAATTGACTGGGCCGAAGCAAAAGTCCATGTTCTGACTCATACCTTGCATTATGGTCTTGGTGTTTTTGAGGGAGTCAGAGCATATTCAACTCCAGAAGGCACAAAGATTTTCCGATTAAATGACCATACTAAGAGGCTTTTTGAATCTGCAAAAGCAGTAAATATGAAAATTCCTTTTTCTGAGCAAGAAATAAATGAGGCGCAAAAGGAGGTTTTCAGAGTAAACGAATTGGATGAGGGTTATATAAGACCAATGTGCTTTTATGGGTCTGAAGGCATGGGTTTAAGAGCTGATAATTTAAAAGTTCACTGCATGGTTGCAGCTTGGGAGTGGCCAAGCTATATGTCTCCTGAAGCATTTGAAAAAGGAATAAACATTAAGATTTCATCTTATAAAAGAGAAACGGGAAATATTGTTTCAAGATCAAAGGTTAACGGTAATTACGTAACTTCAATAATGGCTCTTCAAGAAGCTATGAAGGAAGGCTATGATGAGGCCCTACTTTTGGACGATGAAGAAAATATCTCAGAGGGCTCTGGAGAAAACTTCTTTATCGTAAAGAACAAAATTCTTTTTACTCCAGATCTTGATGCATCTTTAGATGGAATAACAAGAAAAAGCATTATTAGTTTGGCAGAAGAATTAAATATAAAGGTCGAAATAAAAAAAATTAAGTTGCAAGATGTTTTAGAGGCAGACGAACTTTTCTTTACTGGAACAGCTGCTGAGGTCGTTCCGATTAGAAGTGTAGATAAAAAACTTATCTCAGATGGTGAAAGAGGAGAGATAACAACTATTCTTCAAAAAAATTACTTTGATCAAGTTAGAGGAAAAAGAAATTCTTTTTCTGAATGGCTCTACTCAATAGACTAAATTTTAATAAGAATGAAAAAACTCAGGATCGCTTTCCTTAGTTACAGAAGCAATCCTTTCTCGGGCGGACAAGGAATTTACGTAAAGTATGTGACTAAGGCTCTGGCTGATTTGGGGCATGAAGTTACCGTTTTTTCAGGACCACCATACCCAGACTTAGATTCACGAGTGAAACTTGAAGTTGTGCCAAGTCTTGATCTTTATTCGAAAGCTAGTAAATTTAAAGACGTAAACCTTAAAGATCTTTTAATTCCTATAAATTTTTTTGAATGGTTCAGTATCAATTCGGGTGGTTTTGCAGAGCCTTATACTTTTGGAAAAAGAATAAAAAAAATTTTAAAAAATAGATTGAATGAATTTGACGTTATTCATGATAACCAAAGTCTTTGCTATGAGTTGTTGTTTTTTCAAAAGAAAATTCCTTTAGTGACAACCATCCATCATCCAATTTCTAAAGATTTAAAATTTCAACTTAAAAGCACTAAATCAATTTTTTTAAAATTACTGATGATTAGATGGCACTCTTTTTTAAGAATGCAAATAAGAGTGGCTAAAAAATTAAAATCTGTAATTGTAGTTTCAAAGTCTTCAAAACAAGATATTCATGAAGATTTTGGTTTAAAAAAAGAAGTTATGAAGGTTATTCTCAATGGAATAGATACGGAAGCTTTTTTTCCAGATAAAAATATAAAAAAAATCCCTTTTAGAATCGTAACTACTGCTAGCGCAGATGTGCCGTTGAAAGGATTAGATTATTTGCTTGAAGCTTTCTCTAAAGTTGTTCAAATTTTTCCAGAATTAACACTTGAAGTTATAGGCAGTTCAAAAAAAGGAGGACATACTACAAGGAAGATCGAAGATTTAAGCATTAAAGACAAAGTTCATTTCAATAAAGATCTTTCTTTCAAAGAAGTAAGAGATTTGTATTGTTCCTCAGATATTGTTGTAATACCTTCTCTTTATGAAGGTTTTGGATTTGCCATTGGAGAAGCAATGGCATGTCGAGTTCCAGTAATAACAACTTCAGGTGGAGCCATTCCAGAAGTCATTGGAAATTGCGGCATTACAGTTGCACCCGGTAACTCTAAAGAGTTGGAAGAAGCTATGCTTAAACTACTTCCGGACGCGAATTTAAAGAATTCTTTGGCTGAAAAAGGATTCAATAGAATTATTGAGCATTTGCAGTGGAAAGAAGCAGCAAAACTTGTGACAGAATCTTACGAAGCAGAAATTAAAAGGATGACTGAATAAATGCAAACTATTGATTTAAAAAAACTTAAGCTAGAGCCAAATTCTAAGTTTTTAGATTTAGGATGCGGTGAGGGTAGACATTGTTTTGGGGCCTATATGTCTGAAAATATCGATGTATTTGGGTTTGATATGAGCTTATCCGATGTGTCAAAAGCAAAAACAAATTTTGATCAATTTAATGAAAATAAATTCTCAAAAAGTTGTAATTTTGGTGTTGCAGACGCTAAAAAGTTGCCATTCAAAGACAATACTTTTGATTACATAGTATGTTCCGAAGTTTTAGAACACATAATAGATTACCAAAGCGCTCTGTCTGAAATTAATAGAATCTTAAAACCTCAGGGNAAGTTAGCTGTAAGTGTTCCAAAATTTTTTCCTGAATGGATCTGCTGGAAACTTAGTTTAGATTACCGAAATACTCCAGGAGGACATGTCAGAATATTTAAGTTTAAAAAACTAAAGAAAGATATAGCAAACTATGGTCTGACTTTTACTAAAAGGCATTGGGCTCATGCTTTACACTCACCTTACTGGTGGCTCCAATGTTTATTTTGGAACTCAAAAGAAAATTCAAAAATAGTAAATCTTTATCATGAGTTTCTTGTTTGGGATATGATGAAAAAACCGGTATTGACTAAAATTCTAGAATTTATTCTTCAGCCATTAATAGGGAAAAGTGTAGTTTTGTATTTTGATAAAGATAAAATATGATAAATAAGTCCATAAATACATTCGGTTATTTAGGGGAATATATAGTCTCATGTCAGGAAGAAAACGGCGCCATAGCTTGGGAACCAAGCTCTAAAATTGACCCATGGGATCACATCGAATCAGCCATGGGATTAGACGTTTTGGGTTTCGAAGATAATTCAAAAAAAGCTTACAAATGGCTTGCTGATTCGCAAGAAAGTGATGGATCTTGGTTTAGCGAATATAAAAAAGAAAAAGTTACTAAATTCAGGAAAGAAACTAATTTTTCTGCTTACATAGCTGCTGGCGCTTGGCATCATTATATTAATTTTGAAAATAAAAAGTTTCTGAAGGATTTGTGGCCTACAATTCAAAAATCGATAAATTTTGTTCTTGAGGGACAAACCATGGATGGTGATATTTTATGGGCAAAAGATAAATCTAATGAATGGATGGATGATTCACTTCTTACTGGTTGTTCTTCAATTTATAAGAGCTTAGTTTGTGCTCAAAATATTTCTCGTGAACTAGGTCATAAAAAAGATGCTTATAAAGAAGAAATTTCAAAAATTTCAGATGCAATAAAGAATAAACCCGAAAGATTTGATAGAACCTGGGAGAGCAAAAGTAGATATAGTATGGATTGGTATTATCCAATTTTATGTGGAGTTATCGTTGGCAAGGAAGCCCAAATAAGAATCAATGATGGCTGGAATAAATTTGTTGTCAAAGATCTAGGTTGTAAATGTGTTGAAGAGGAACCTTGGGTTACCGCAGCCGAATCATGCGAACTTGTTCTTGCGTTGAACAAAATTCGTGAAAAAGAAAAGGCAGAGATTTTATTTAATAATGTACTAAATTTAGCTGACCCAAAAAGCAATCTTTTTTGGACGGGCTATGTTTACAAAGATAAAAAGTACTGGCCTATAGAAAAACCAAGTTGGACAGCAGCAGCAGTTATTTTGGCTGCTAATTCACTTTATAAATATACAAAAGCTTCAGACTTTTTCTAGAACAGCCAAGGATTTTATAAGTTCAATTTCTTTAAATTTGTTGGACTCCTTTGCAATGCAAAATATTTCATAAGGAGGTCTGCCACCATCCTTGGGATTTGGGAAAACGTCATGAATAGCAAGTATACCGCCGGAAACTATATGCTTGCTCCAATAGTCAAAATCGTTTTTAGCAGCTTTCATACTGTGGCCCCCATCGATAAATAAAAGACCCAAAGGAATTTTCCAGTTTTTGGAAACTTCCACTGAATCACCAATAATTGGAATTATATTTTCAGAAAAAGGAGATTTTTCAATATTTTTTAGAAATTCAGGTAAAGAGTTAAATTTGTTTAATCTGACATCAAATAGTTCTTCATCATGATACTCTTCACCAACTTGATGCTCTTCTGAGCCAATATGATGATCTAAAGTAAAGATATAGCTATTGTTTTTATGGCATGCTTCAGAAAATATCATAGCTGACTTTCCACAATAAGTTCCAATTTCTAGAGCAGGACCTAAGGAAGAAGTTTTACCAATTAAACTTGAAAGTTTTTTTGCTTCAGTATCATCAAGAAAACCTTTAACCTTATCCAAATATTTCATATTAAATATAGTTTAAAAAATAATGACTGATAAAGCCAAAGTGTCTAGAGAAAAAATCTCATTGCATGAGGAAAGCTTTTCTTATCTTTTTTTTAAGGGTCGCTCTAAAAATAATCCAATTATTTTTTTTCACGCAACTGGACTTAATGCTGCAACTTATTTGAATTTATTGACAAAGATCTATGATAATTTTGATGGAGAAAGATCTATTTATGCTTTTGATCAAAGAGGCCATGGGTTAAGTGAAGCTGAAGCCGATCATAAAAAATTAAAATCTTGGAGACAGTTTTCAAAAGAGGCTATTACTTTTTTAAATGCTTTAGGCCACGAGAGTGTTGAATTAATGGGACATTCAATGGGTGGAATTGTAGCTTCAGAAATAGCTAGTCAATTAAAACTTAAAGTTAATAACTTAATTATGCTCGAGCCAGTTCTATATTATGAGCCAAAAGAAGTAATAAAATTAAAAATAAAAAAGTTTTTACAATTTAGTGACTTAAGTGCTTCAAATAAATCTTCAGGCGCAAGGCAAAGACGAAATAATTTTGCTAGTTTTGACGAAGCCGTTGAGCATTTTACTGGGAGAGCAATGTTTGTCAGTTGGCCTGAAGAATCTATTAAGAGTTATTTGAAAGGGGGTTTGGTAAAAAGAGAAGGAAGCTTTTTCCTTTCTTGCGATCCAGCTTGGGAAGCAAAAACTTTTGAAACAGTAACTTTTGATACTTACAGATTTCTAAAAAAAGNAACTTGTCCAGTTTTAATAATAAGAGGAGATAAAGAGACTTCAACTTTTACTGATGAAGCAAAAAAGGCCTTATCGAAAAAGAATAATATATTGATTGAAGAATACAATGGAACTCATTTTCTTCCTATAGAAAATGTTGAATTAGTTTCCTCTAGAGTAGTTGATTTTTTAAGCAAAGATTAATGTTAAAGTTATTTTTTATTTCAAATGGCTAAATCGCAATCTAATAAAACAGTATCCTTACAGACATTCAGAGACCTTAAACAAAAAGGAGAAAAATTTGCTGCTTTGACATCTTATGAAGCTACTTTATCTTCCATGATGTGTGATGCTGGCATAGAACTTATCCTTGTGGGCGATAGTTTAGGTATGGTAATTCAAGGACACGATTCTACAGTTCCAGTTTCGATGGAAGATATTTTGTATCATTTAAGATGCGTAAAATCGGGAAACAAAGGCGCCCACTTAATGGCAGATATGCCTTTTATGAGTTATGCAACTGAAAAACTTGCTTATGAGAATGCCACTAGGCTTATGCAAGCTGGGGCAAATTCAGTAAAAGTCGAAGGCGGAGAAGTAATACTTAAAATAACAGAACTTTTATCTGAAAGAGGAATTCCAGTTTGCGCTCATATGGGACTTACTCCTCAATCTGTTAATAGAATAGGTGGATTTTTTGTACAGGGTAGGGATCCTTCATCCCATTCAAAAATAATAGAAGAAGCTTTGAGTTTAGAAAGGGCAGGAGCTGAGCTTTTATTATTAGAGTGCATTCCTGACGAATTGACAAAAAAAATTTCTAAAGCCTTAAAAATTCCAACAATTGGAATTGGGGCAGGATTGGAAACGGACGGACAAATAATGGTAGTACATGACTTGCTAGGAGTCTCTTGCTTAGAAAAACCGCCAAAGTTTATAAAAAATTTCCTTGAAAGAAATAACTCTATTTTTGAAGCTTTTGAGGATTACGTTAATTCGGTAAAATCTTCGTCATTTCCAGCTAAAGAAAATTGGTTTGAATAGTGAAAGTTATTGAAAGGATTAATGATTTAAAAATTATTGATCGAAAAAGACCTATAGCTCTGATTCCTACTATGGGAAACCTGCACGAAGGCCATTTAAGTTTAGTTAAACAGTCTATAGAACTTCAATTGAATCCTTTAGTAACCATTTACGTCAATCCTCTTCAATTTGGCCCTAATGAAGATTTTGAAAAATATCCAAGAACTATTAANCAAGACAAAAAAAATCTTGAAAAATATAAATGTGCTTATCTCTATCTCCCGGAAAAAATGGAACTATTGNAGGGAATAAAAAAATTGAAAGCACCATATTCAAAATTTTTATGCGCAAAAAAAAGACCTGGACATTTCGATGGCGTAATAACAATAGTGAATCGCTTTCTTGAATTAATAAAACCAGAATATTGTTTTTTTGGACAAAAGGATTTTCAACAACAACTTATTATTCAAAATCATTTAAAAGTAAATAAATTATCTACAAAATTAATTGTTGGTGAGACAGTTAGAGATGAAAATGGACTGGCATTATCTTCCCGAAATAATTATCTAACTCAAACTGAAAAAAAGGATGCATCTATAATTTATAAGTACCTAAATGAAATGGCCGACCAACTAAAAAAAATCCATCAAGACACTTTTAACGANCTTTCCAAGAGCACTTCAATAATTTGCAAAGAATATAAAAATAAATTTGAAGCAAAAGGTTTTGATGTTGATTACTTAGCAATTGTTAATTCTAAAAACTTAGAAAAAATTAGAAAAGATGAAACAGATTTGCTGATTGCCATTGCAGCACACTATAAAGGTGTAAGATTGATAGATAATTTACTTTGTGATTTATCTCTTCCTTAGCAANTTCTCAGGATAAAAAGAGGCTTCCCCATCGGGTCTATTTTTAAACCGTCTATGTGACCAAAGATAATTATCCGGATTCTTTCTAATANNCTCTTCTATTTCAAAGTTTATNGTTCTTAAATCCTCTTCTAAATTTTTTCCAAAGACGTTTAATTTTTTAAAATTGGCAAAATATTTTTGATTTTTTCTTTCTAATGAAAACAGGTAGACATCGCAGTTAGTTCTTCTCGCTGCAATGTAAGGAAACTTTACAGTTAATGCCTTATTTCCAAAGAAGTCTACAAAGGTAGAGTTTTTAAAGCCATAATCTTGATCAGGCGCATACAAACAGGCTTTACCTTTTTTTAAAAAATCCATGAGTTCTAAAATTTCTCTTGGATTGAAAATTCTCTCTGTAAATTTTTCTCGACTTGCTTTAAATAAGTTATCAATAATTTTATTTTTCTGTTTTTTAGCCATACCTGAAACAGGCATGAATAAAGATGTCGCCCTTACTACCAAGTCAAGGTTTGGATTGTGCATAAATAATAAAAGTTTTCCTTTTGAGTTATCCATATCAAAACATGCTTTCTCAACGTAATCGAAATTTACTATTAATTTTTTTAGCTCCTTGTCAGACATCCAAAACGCATTTAAAAATTCAAATAAAGCCTCACCCAGTCTGAAAAAACTAGCTTTTAAAATTAAATTAATTTCAATTAAGTCTTTTTCAGGAAAACATTTTTCTAAATTCCATCTAGCAATTTCTTTTCTTTTTTTTGAAAGTAAAAATAAAACGAAACCAAAAAATTTTCCCAGGAGAAGTTGAAGTTTCCGAGGAAGTGAGTTCAGAATTTTTAGTAAAAAGTAAATTAAGTATTCTTTGAATTTCATCACTGCTACTTATAAATCTGTATATTTATAACATGATCTTATTTAGTCTAGAATCACTCATATGATCTTTTTCTACAATTTACTAACCTTATTTTATTTGCCAATTGCTTTTATAAAATTATTCTATAAAAAGAATTTTTCTTTCGAAGAATTCAAAAGAATAAGGGAAAGACTTGGGTCTTCTAAAACCTTTAAATTTAATAAAAACAAAAATATTATTTGGGTGCATGCAGTGTCTGTTGGAGAAGTTAATGCCTCAGTTAATCTAATTAGAAAATTAAAGAAGGTTTTTCCAAATTCTGATGTATTAGTAACTACTACAACTCAGACTGGCTCAAAAAGATTGAAACAAGTTTTTGATGAAGAAGTTTTTCATCAGTATTTACCTTTCGATGTTATTTATTTTGTAAAAAGTTTTTTGCGTTATTGGAAGCCACATTGCCTGATTTTAATTGAGACAGAAATATGGCCGAATATAATTAATCAATGTTTTTCCAGGAAAATCCCAATTTTGTTACTAAATGGCAGACTTTCAAACAAGTCTCTTAAAAATTATCAGAGATTAAAAAATCTTTCTGCAGTTACTTTTTCTAAAATAGATATGATTATTTCTCAATCTGATCGTGATAGGAAAAATTTTATTACTATTGGAGCAAATTCAAATATTATTCATGTTGATTCTTCACTTAAGTTCGATGCTTTAGATTATGGTTCTTTAGCCGCTACTTTTTCTTATGACGAAAACTTGATTAAAAAAAAGAAAATAATTACTTGTGCAAGCACACACCCAAAAGAAGAGGAGATTCTTTTTGAAAGTTTTCAAGTTTTAAATGATGATTCTGCGCATTTGGTTCTGGCTCCTAGGCATCCAGAAAGATCTAATGAAATCTCTGAGTTTTTGATTAGGTCAAATATTTCTTTTGCTTTTTTGAATAATGATGGGTTCNGTCATTTAAATCTTAAAAACAAAGTAACTGTTGTTAATGAAATAGGACATTTGAATTTTCTTTATTCTATTTCACATACGGCTTTTATAGGAGGAACATTAATAGAGCATGGAGGGCAAAATTTTTTAGAGCCTGTGAAATATGGAATTCCATTATCATCCGGAAATAGTAAATATAATTTTCAAGAGATAGCCGATCAATTAATTGAATTAAATATTCTCAAATGTGGAAGCAATGTTGAAGAAATAAGTTCGATATGGAAGATGGCATTGAACCAAGATAACCCTGAATTAATAAAACAAAAAAGTGCCGATTACATTATCTCAAAATCGGGATCGGTAGATAGATCAATTGAGAAGATAAAGAAATATATTTGATCCTAAATATTTTGAATACTCGTTAGTTTAAGAGTAATATGAGCTTATCCCCCTTAAATATTAATCTTTGAAGGAAGTAAGAGATTTGAAGTTTATTGTTGCTATTATCAAACCCATCAAATTAGAAGACGTGCGTGCAGCTTTGGGTGATGCGCAAGCTTCGGGAATGACTGTTTCGGAAGTTAAAGGTTTTGGACGACAAAAAGGACAAACTGAACTTTATCGAGGAACTGAGTACAAAGTTGATTTTCTGCCCAAGCTGAAAATAGAACTTGCTGTATCTGATTCCCAAGTGGATAGTGTTATAGAGGCAATTCGTGGGGTGGCTAATACGGGTAAAGTTGGAGATGGCAAAATTTTCGTTTTTTCTTTAGAAGATGCTGTAAGAATAAGAACTGGAGAGCAAGGAGAAGAAGCTTTATAGGCTTTGAAAGTATTCCTCTGCAGTTTCTTTTGCCCATTTATAGTTTGCTTTACCATTAGGCGCTCTTTTAACTTCATCAACAAAAATTATTTTCTTGGGCAACTTATATCCTGATAAGTGAGATCTGGCAAAATTTACTAACTCATCAGCATCAAGACTCGGCAAATCAGATGAAACCACTGCCACGACTTTTTGCCCAAATTTTTCGTCTTCCACACCAACTACTAAAGAATCAAATACATTAGCGTGTTTCTTAAGGGCCTCTTCAACTTCTTCTGGATACACTTTTTCTCCTGCAGTATTGATACAATTACTTCCTCTTCCTAACAGCTTTATTGTTCCGTCAGCTTCTACGGTTGCATAGTCGCCAGGAAAACTGTACCTAACTCCTTTGTACTCTTTAAAAGTTTCATCAGATTTTTTTTGATCCTTATAATATCCTTCAGGCACTAATCCAGATGTACCTATTTTCCCCATTTTGTCTGATCCGGGTTCAACTTCTTCTCCATCATCAGCTACTACAATTACACCGGGGTTAATAGAAAATTTTGCTGTTTTGGCTGGATTTTCTCTATTTGAAACAGCAGAGCCCATTCCACCTTCTGAAGAACCCATTGCATCTATTAAGGTTATATCTGCATGCTCTAACAAGCCTTCTTTTACTTCCGCACTCCACATTACACCGCTCGAAATCATACTTCTTAGTGAAGATAAATCATATGGATTGCCTTGATCTTTGGCTTTGTTAAGAGAATCTAGAATAGGTCGGGCAAAAGCATCTCCAACAATTACAATATTATTTATTTTAAGATCTTGGACTTTTTTCAGTAAAAGATCAGGATCAAAGCCAAGTTGAGGAATAGTTACACAACTTCCACCCGAGAAAAAAGGAACTAAGGCGCCGAGCCACATTCCCGTTCCATGCATAAGCGGGCAAGCAACAATTGTTTTAGAGAGCATCCCCTTAGATGATAAGTCTGAAACAGTTTTAGATATATCTAGATGACTTTCAGGAACATCAAAGCCCATAGCAAAAGCAGTTTTTAAAAGGGAGCTCATGAAAGCGCCTTGTTTATACATAACTCCTTTCGGCATTCCGGTAGTTCCGCCTGTATACAACATGTAAATATTATCTTCACTTCTTAATTTTCTTTCTAAGGGCGGATTTTGGGAAATTATCTCTTCGTACATGTAACAATTATTAAGATCTAATGGTTCTTTTCCTCCTACTTGAATGAAAGCTTTTATATTAGGAAGTTGATTGGCTATTTTTTTTATTCTTTCCGAATATGAGTTCTGAAAAAAAACGACTTCAGAATCTGAATTATCTAGTAAATAAATTAGCTCTTCTTCGACATATCTGTAGTTTACATTTATTGGAACTCCTTCTACCTTAAAGATTGCGAATTGAGCTTCAAGATACTCATTAGAATTATGGAGATAAAGCCCTGCTTTAGAATTATTGGAGATATGCTTCTCATTTAGAAAGTAAGCCAACCTAGCGGCTCTTTCTTCATATTCTTTCCAAGTTTTAATATTGTCATCGCAAATCAGAGCAGGCTCATCAGGTATGTGATCTGAAATATTTTCCCAAACACTTGCAAAATGCATCTCCATTTTTTTCTCCCAATAGCTTTTTTAATGTTATTTTTTATTCTAAGTTATCATTTAACTTAATTGGAACTCAAGATAATTTATTAATGGAAATTTCAAATCCAATCATTTCTATAATGGGCCCTACAAATACTGGCAAAACGTCTCTGGCGATTCAACTATCTCAAAGGCTAAACGCAGAAATTATTTCGGTAGATTCAGTTCAAATATACAAATATGCAAATGTAGGTAGCAATAAATTAAAACCTGACAGTTTGAGAGATTATCCACACCATTTAATAAATATTTTAGAACCTACTGATTCATATTCTGTAGGAAATTTTAGGAGTGATTTTTTAAAAATTATTGACTCTCTTGATAAAAAAAATAAATCAGCAATTCTTGTTGGAGGAACAATGATGTACTTCCATGCACTATTTAATGGGATTTCAGTTTTGCCTAAAAGTGATCCAAAAATTAGAAAAAAACTTGATGAAGAGCAAAAAAAGCTTGGACTCAAACATCTCTTTAATAAGCTTAAGAAGTTAGATAAAGAATCTGTAAAAAATATTCATGAAAATGATCAACAAAGAATAAAAAGATCTTTAGAAATTTATTTATTGACTGGCAAAACTCATACTGAATTAAAAAAAAATATGCTGAATCCTTTTTTAAACAGAAACTTTATGAATTTTGCAATTGTTCCAGAGAATAAAAAAATATTTAAAAAAGANTTAAGAGAAAGGTTTATCAAAATGTTAGATGATGGACTTATTGAAGAAACAAAATTTTTAATTGATAAGTTTTCAAAAAATATAAAAATTCTCAGTTCAGTAGGATACAAACAAGTTTTAGAGTATTTAGAAAATAAAATTTCTGAAGAAGAAATGATAGAAAAGGCAACCAATGCTAACTACCAACTTTCCAAGAGACAAATTACCTGGTTAAAAAAATTTGAATTGAAAGAGACCTTTTTTGCAAATCAATCGAATATGGTTATAAAAATTCTAAATTATTTAGAATAGTTAAGTTCCATTCTTATCTTGAAAGCCTTAGAATAGCCTCATGTCTTGGAATGATAATGGAAAAAATGGTTCAAGAGATCCATGGGGTAACAGAAATGATGCCCCTGATATAGATGAAGCCATAAAAAAATTTAAATCTTTAGTTGGTTCTTTTGTAGGCGGTAGTGGCGGAGGAGATTCCTCAGGTAGCTCGCCTTCTTTTAAAAAAATACTNCCTTCGGCTNTAGTNATTTTAATTGTGTTGTACTCTGCGTTAGGTATCTACACAGTTGATGCACAAGAAGAAGCAGTAATTTTAAGATTTGGAAAATATTCAACTACTAAAGGACCTGGAATACATTGGAATCCCCCATTTATTGATAACAGATTTATAGTTAATACAGAAAAATTATTCACACACACTACTAATTCTTCGATTCTTACAAAAGACGAGAACATCGTTAATGTTGAAACCGCAGTTCAATATAAGAGGTCTAATCCAGTTTTTTATCTTTTAGAGGCTGCTTCTCCTGAGGATAGCATTGCACAGGCTTCTGAATCCGCTCTAAGGCATGTAGTCGGAAGTAATTCAATGGATAGTGTTTTAACGACTGGTAGGGAACAGATAGCCATTGATGTTAGAAAAAGATTGCAGGAAAGATTGAATGCTTATTTCACTGGAATTGAGGTTGTTACTGTAAGCATAAGAGAGTCAAGACCACCTGAAGCAGTGAGAGAAGCATTTGATGATGTGGTAAAAGCAAGGGAAGATGAGGTTACGCTAAGAAACGAAGCTGAGACTTATGCAAACGAGGTTGTGCCAATTGCCCGAGGTGCCGCAAAAAGAGCCATTCAAGATGCCGAAGGTTACAAAGCAAAAGTAATAGCTGAAGCAGAGGGTGAAGCAACAAGATTTGATCAATTGCTTAAAGAATATTCTAAGGCCCCGGATGTAACAAGAAAACGTCTCTACATAGATGCTGTTCAGTCAGTTATGTCAAACAGTACGAAAGTCATGATTGATGTGAAAGATGGAAACAATATTATGATGCTTCCGCTTGATCAAGTTGCAGCAGCTTCAATTGCAAGAAGCAACCAAGATACAGAAGCACAATCTGATTCAGGAACATTAACTGGAACAGCAATTCAAAACTTGACCGATCAGGTTATCGAAGAAATCAGAAAAAGACAGGAAAGGAGATAATTTATGAGATCTTTTGGAATTGGATTTGTCATTGGCATATTGGCTTTAATTATTCTTCTAGCTAATAGTCTTTATATTGTCACTGACAAACAAACCGCAATACTTTTAAGATTTGGAGAAATTATTGATCCTAAAATTGAATCCGGTCTTCATTTCAAAGTGCCTATTTTAAATACCGTAAGAAAATTCGATTCAAGAGTTTTAACTCTAGATGCTATTCCTCAGCCTTACTTTACAGAGGAAAAGAAAAGACTCATTGTTGACGCTTTTGTGAAATGGAGAATAAGCGATAACGAGCAATTCTATATTACTTCCTCAGGGGGACAATTGAGCGCGCTTAGAACACTTCTCACACAACGTGTCGATGAAGGTCTCAGGAACCAATTTGGTAAACGAACTGTCCAAGATGTTATCTCAGGCGAACGTGATGAATTAATGAGAGTTTTAACCGCAGATCTAAACAAAGTAGCAAATGCAGAACTTGGTGTTGAAGTAATTGACGTTAGGGTTAAAAAAATTGAGCTACCTACAGAGGTAAATGATTCTGTTTATAATCGAATGAGAACAGAAAGAGAAAGGTTGGCACAAGAACTTAGAGCTGAAGGAAATGAAATTGCAGAAGAAATTAGAGCTAATGCTGATAAAGAAAGAACTGTTATTTTAGCTGATGCCTATAAGACTGCTGAAATTATCAAAGGTGAAGGTGATGCGGCAGCTACCAGTACCTATGCAAAAGCATTCAATAAAAATCCTGAATTTTATGAATTTACAAGAAGCTTATCTGCCTATCAGTCTACCTTTGAGAATAAATCAGATGTTTTGCTAATTGATCCTGAAAGTGACTTTTTTAAATATCTTGATAGCTCTTTCGGCACTTCCAAAAGCGAATAATTATGACAACAGATTACTTCAATCTTCCCGACGGGGTGGAAGATATACTTTCTGAGCGAGCATTAGAATTAGAAAGCCTTAGAAGAACTTTGATTGATCTTTACTCGAAAAAAGGATTCAGTTTAGTTTACCCTTCAATTATCGAATATGCCGATGCTATTGGAGGAGATGTTAATTCGGAATTAAAAAAAAGAGCATTTACTTTTTCAGACAATTCCATTTCAAACGACATTGCAATTAGACCTGATATCTCCCAGCAAATAGCTCGAATTGATCAAGCAAACAATTCAAAAGAAATAAAAAAATATTGTTATGCTGGAGAAGTAATAAAAAAAAGAAAAGACTCATTCGCTAAATCTATACTAGCTATAAAATCAGGCGTAGAAATATTTGGTTCAGATAATTCAGAAATAGAAATTTTAGATTTACTTCTTGAAAGTCTTGATTCGGTAGGTTTGACTTCATCTTGCTTATCACTGGGAAGAACAGAAGTTCTTGATGAAATAATTAAAGATGAGAATTTATCAAAACCCAAAGAAAAAAAACTTAGAGAAATTATTTCCAATAGATCTGAATCCAATTTAATTGAGTGGAGCGATTTAAACAAGATAAATAAAAGTTCTTTAGAAAAAATAATTATTCTTATGCATGCTTATGGAGATATCCGCTGTTTAGAAAAAATAAGCAGTTTTAGTAAGCTGGCTAAAAATTCGGTAGAAAGCCTTAAAGTTATAGTTGAAAAAATAAGTCACGAAAATATTCATATTGATATGACTGATTTTCCCGGATTTAATTATCATGAGGGTTTAGTTTTTTCAGTTCATGCCGATAACTTTGGATTTGCGATTGCAAATGGCGGACAATATTCTTATCAACAAGCTTCATCAGAAAAANGATCTGCTATCGGTTTCGATATTGACTTAATTTCTTTGTTGAATATTAAAGAGAATGACAAATGAAAGCTAAAAACCTTGCTGTTTTAGGATTGCAATGGGGAGATGAAGGCAAAGGTAAAATAGTTAATTTTCTTTCAGATCGAGCAGATGCTGCTTGTAGATATCAAGGNGGTCATAATGCAGGCCACACCCTTATAGTCAATGGAAAAAAAATTGTATTACATTTATTGCCTTCTTCGATCTGCCACAAAAATGCAAGTTCATTAATTGGAAGAGGAGTCGTTGTTTCTTGTGAAGCTCTTTTTGCAGAAATTGAAGAGATAGAACCAATTGCTGGCGGGATAATGGACAGATTAAAAATAAGTCCGGCTTGCACTTTAATCCAGCCATATCATATTTTGTTGGATCAGTTGAAAGAAAAGTCCAATAGTTTTACCACCATTGGAACTACCTTGAGAGGTATAGGACCGGCTTATGAAGATAAAGTAAGCAGAAAAGCGATAAGAATTATAGATACGCTTTCTGAAGAAAAATTAAATTCAAAGCTAGAAGAAACTTTGGCGTTTTATAACTTTCTATTCAAAGAATATTTTGGAAAAAAAGAATTAGATTTTAATGAGGTCAAAGATAAGAATCTCGAATATGGGAGCAAACTATCGCCTTTGCTTGCAGATGTTTCCAATGAAATATTTACAATGAATCAAAATAACAAAAGAGTTTTATTTGAAGGAGCTCAAGGCGCCTTGTTAGATGTAGATCAGGGAACCTATCCTTATGTTACCTCTAGCAACTGCTCTCCTGCGGGTATAGCTTCAGGAGCAGGTTGCGGTCCTTTAGATGTTGGGTATATTCTNGGAGTGGTAAAAGCTTATGTTACAAGAGTTGGCGAAGGCCCAATGCCGACAGAAATAGACGGTAACTTAGGACAAGAGATTGCCAAAAAAGGAGGCGAAGTTGGCGCTACTACAGGCAGGCCAAGAAGATGTGGATGGTTTGATGCTGTAAGCGTAAAGAGAATAATCCAATCGAATAGTGTCTCTGCTTTGTGCTTAACAAAAATAGATGTTCTTGATGGTTTAGAAAATATAAAAATTTGCACTGATTATGACGAAGACGCTTCAAAAAAAGCCTTTGCAGAGTGTATGGAACTTGAGGATGTAAAACCTTCTTATATCGAAATGGAAGGGTGGTCTGACCCGACTGCGGGTATTAACAATTACGAAGATTTTCCAGAGAAAGCAAAAAAGTTTGTCGATAAAATTTCGGAGGTTTGTGAAGTGCCTGTCGACATTGTCTCTACCGGACCGGATGACGCTAGTACAATTTTAATTAATCAAGAAATTTAAAGTTATTTAGCTGCTTTATCTAAAAGGGCATTTATAAATTTATGACTAGCATCTTGCCCAAATCTTTTTGATAATCGTATCGCTTCACTAATAATAATTGGACTATCCAATTTGTTAAGATTTAATTCATAGATTGCCTGTCTTAAAATAGCTAATTCGATTTTACTAATTTGTTCTATATCAACATCAGTGTGTTTTTCTATGGTTGAGTTTATTTCCAAAATACCTTTTTTAATTTCTTTTAGGCTATCTTCAAATTTTTCCAAATTAAAATCACGATTGGTTTGTTTAAATTGTCTTATCAGGTCGGTATTTGAGGAACCAGATATTTCTTTCTGATATAAGGCTTGCATGACTAACTCTCGAAGCTTTGCAGGAGAAGGAGTTTTTTTAGCCATCAAAAACAATATCAAGAACGCTTAACGTACTTAACGCAAGTTCTTTCCCTTTGTAAGATGCTCTTTCTTTTGCCTGATCAGCACTATTAGTTGTTAAAACTCCAAAAATAATTGGTATTTTGCCGCGCATGTTTGCTTGTAGGATTGAATCACTTATAGACTGGGAAATAATTTCAAAATGAGGCGTTTCACCTCTAATAATTGCTCCCATAGTGATGATTGCATCAAAGTAGGGACGTTCATAATTGAGATACTTGCCTACAATGTATGGAATTTCATATGCTCCAGGTACAGATAAAACATGTACATTAGCTTTATACTCTTCAAGTAATTCCTGACAATCTTTTACCATTGGTTTAATTATTTCGGAGTTCCAGTGAGTATCGATGATGACTATTTTTTTCTTAGAATAATCATCTCTATAAAGTTTGATATCTAAATTTTCGGTTTTCATTTTTGTATATATTTTATTACTTCTAAACCAAAACCTGAAATAGATGGATATCTAGTCTCTGAGCCCATGAGAATTAGTTTCTTTACTCCAAGATCCCTTAAAATTTGAGAACCAGCTCCTATTCTTCTTACGTCAATACCTACTTGTGAAGATTGTTTATACGGCTTTTTTAAAAGTTTAATTTCTTCAGGAATGTTATCTTTGCTATGACCGCCATCTATTAAAATTATCAAACCAGAACCGGCTTTGTTTATTTTTTTCATTGCATCGCCAAGCGACCACCTCGAGCCAAATTCGTCAATCTTTAAAAGATCATGCATGACGTTTGTTTGTTGAACTCTTACTAAAACAGGTTTTGATTTTGTTATTTTACCTTTCTTAAAAACGACATGAGTCTCACCCGTAATTGAATCTTTATATAAAATTAAAGAAAATTTTCCAAATTCAGTATTGACAATTTTTTGCTCAATCTTTTCTACTGTTTGTTCGTTGATAATTCTGTAATTTATCAGATCCGCAATGGTTCCGATTTTAAGACTGTGTTTTTTGCTAAATTCTAATAACCCTTCTTTTCTGGCCATAGTTCCATCTTCATTCATAACTTCACAAATAACAGCAGATTCAGTTAGTCCCGCCAATCTACAAAGATCTGTGCTACCTTCAGTATGACCTGCGCGAGATAAAACTCCGCCAGGAAGCGCCTTCACTGGGAAAATATGACCCGGCGAAACTATATCTTTAGCTTTAGCTTTTGCTTTGGATGCTACTGCTACAGTTCTAGCTCGGTCAGCAGCAGAAATGCCAGTTGTAATTCCCGAGGCTGCTTCGATGGAAACTGTAAAACCAGTTCCGTGCCCACTTTTATTATCACTAACCATCTGGTTTAAATCTAAAGCAGCACATTTCTTTTCACTCATTGCCAAACAAATCAGCCCTCGAGCATGTTTAGCCATAAAGTTTATTTTTTCTGCAGTTACCTTTTCTCCTGCAAGAATAACATCGCCTTCATTTTCGCGGTCCTCATCATCCATTAGGAGCACCATATTGCCCCTTTTTATTTCAGATATGAGTTCTTTCGTGCTATTTAAATCCATCTTTTAAATTCTTTTAAAAATTAACTTTTTATCATCTTTTATTTTTGATTCCTCAATTAACTGAAACTGCTTTGAATTGAAGGGAGATTTACTTTGGTCTCCATCAAAAAAAGACAAAGCTGTATTTGATAGCATCTTAGGAGCAATGTAAATAATGAACTCATCTATTAAATCTTGATTTATAAAAGAAGTCATTAAAGTTGGTCCTGATTCAAGTAAAATATCATTGACTTTAAGGGAGTGAATTTTTTTTAGAAGCTCCTTCAAGTTAATTTTATTATCTTCATTATTTTTTATTTCTAAAATCGAGACATCTTCTTCTTTTTGGAAGTTTTTAAAAATATTTTGATCTCTGCAAAAAATATATTTCTTTCCTTGGCCAGAAAAAAAGTTGAGTGACGTTTCAAGTTTTGATGAAGTAATTATTCCTCTAGCTGGTTGTTGAAAACCCTTAAGTTTAAGGATTTCTTCGTCTCTTACATTCAAGAATGGATCGTCTCTCTCAATGGTGCCCGAGCCAGTTAAAATAAGGTCAGATAGAGCTCTATATTTTTGACCATCTTCTCTGGATTCTTTGCAGGATATCCATTGCTGATCGTTCTTGATAAAAGAAGTCTTTTGGTCTTCTGACATTGCAATTTTAGCTCTTACATAGGGTCTTTTATGCAAAAGACTGTTAAAAAAACCTTTATTTAGATCATTTGGTAATTCTTCAAGCGAGACTTCAATTCCTGCAGCTTTTAACTTTTCGACACTTGATTGAGATGGATCCAAGGCTCCAATGATGACCTTTTTGAAATTATATTTAAGTATTTCATCCAAACACGGAGGAGTTTTTCCGAAGGTGCTACAAGGCTCTAAAGTAACAGTAAGTGTGCTACCCGATAAGACTTCTTCAAAATTTTCTTTGTATTTTTCTTTAATTGATTCAATAGCTCTAATTTCCGCATGTGGAGCGCCGTAATATTCATACCATCCCTGACCCAAGATCTCGTTGTCTTTTGAAATTATGCAGCCAACACATACACCATTTTGCACAGTGAATTGTCCTTTTTTTGCCAGCTCTAAAGCTTCTAGCATAAAAGAAGAATCAGTCATCACTTAGACGTTTTACTTCTTCGCTAAACTCTAAAGGATCTTGGAAACTTCGGTAAACAGAGGCAAATCTTACGAAAGCAACCTCATCAATTTTTCTAAGATTCTTCATCACCGTCTCGCCAACAGTTTTTGAGGCAACTTCTCTTTCTCCCATCGATCTCAATTCTTTTTTTATTGTTTCTATTAAAGTTTGAAAAGCTTCTTCGCTCACGGGTCTTTTCTCGAGAGAACGAGCAATGCCTTCTTTCAACTTTATTTCGTCAAATGGAACTCTAGAATTATCTTGCTTTATTATTTTAGGCATAACTAGCTCCGCTAGTTCATAAGTTGTCCAACGTTCTTGGCATCTCAAACACTCTCTTCGTCTTCGAATTTCATTACCGTCAGCAATTAGACGTGAGTCTATAACTTTGCTTTCTTCAAAGGTACAAAAAGGACAATGCATGTTTTATTCTGAATAAACTGGAAATTGACCACAGAGGTCGGTTACTTCTTTCTTAGTTTGATTGATTAATTTTTCATTGTCTACGTCTTCAATGATATTTTTAATCCAAGAAGCAATTAAATCCATCTCATTTTCTTTGAAACCTCTTCGAGTGACAGCAGGCGTTCCGATTCTTATTCCAGAAGTAACAAATGGAGATTGCGGATCGTTTGGCACTGAGTTTTTATTCACTGTAATATTGGCTTGACCCAAAGCAGCGTCTAACACCTTTCCGGTAATTTTATTTTTTACAAGATTAACCAAAAACATATGATTTGAGGTGCCATTTGAAACCACATCAATATCATTTTCAATCAAAGAAGCGCTCATTCGTTTGGCATTGTTTAGGATCTGTTGTTGATATTCGACAAATTCAGGTTCCATCGCTTCTTTAAAGCAGACAGCTTTGGCGGCAATGACGTGCATCAAAGGACCACCTTGAGAACCGGGGAAAAGGGCTGAATTTAATTTTTTGTGCAATTCTTCGTCTTTACCAGCAAGAATCAAACCACCCCTTGGCCCTACAAGGGTTTTGTGCGTCGTAGTAGAAACAACATGAGCGTGGGGAAAAGGATTTGGATACAAACCAGCTGCAACCAATCCTGAAACATGAGAAATATCAGCTAAGAGATAGGCTCCAACCGAATCGGCTATTTCTCTAAACTTTTTAAAATTCAAAATGCCGGAGAAAGCTGAAAAACCACAAATTATCAATTTTGGTTGATGCTCTTCAGCTAGTGACTTTACTTCGTCGTAATCAATGTCACCTGTGTCTGGATTGATTCCATAACTATAAGATTCATAAATTTTTCCAGAAAAATTAACTTTGGAACCATGGGTCAGATGTCCACCATGGTCAAGACTCATTCCCAAAATTTTATCACCAGCGTTCAAAAGAGCTAAGAATATAGCTGCATTTGCGCTGGCACCAGAATGAGGCTGTACATTAGCAAAATCTGCTTTAAAGAGTTTTTTTGCTCGATCAATGGCCAATTGCTCGGCCACGTCAACAAATTCGCATCCTCCATAGTATCTTTTACCAGGATAGCCTTCTGCATACTTATTGGTAAGAATACCTCCTTGAGCTTCCATAACTCTGGGCGAAGCGTAATTTTCGGAAGCAATAAGTTCTATGTGCTGTTCTTGTCTTTTGCGTTCAGACTCCAATGCTTCCCAAAGGTCTTTATCAAAGGCTTCTATGGATAAATTATTACCGTACATGTTTTATCTCAAATAATTAATCAATTATACCTTGGCTATTTATCTTTTCTATGGCTTCTTGGTTATAACCTTACTTCTTCTTTTGGGAAAAAGGCTGGTACAGATTTGACACTCAAGACCATAGCATTTTCTGGCCAAGCAATATTCACGACCGTAAAAGATAATTTGCAAATGCAAGTTACCCCAATCTTCTTTAGGAAAAAGTTTTTTTAAGTCTTTTTCAGTTTGTTCCACACTTTTTCCATTGCTTAGTTTCCAACGTTGCGCTAATCGATGAATATGGGTGTCGACCGCGAAAGCTGGATGACCATAAGCTTGATTTACAACTACAGAAGCAGTTTTATGGCCAACTCCTGGCAGAGTGATAAGTTCTTCGATCGTTTTTGGAACTTTAGAATTATATTTTTCAATGAGTATTTTTGAGGTTTCATAAATGGCTTTTGATTTTTTTGGAGCCAGGCCACAAGTTTTTATATATTTGTGAATCTTCCTAAGTCCTAAAGCACGCATTTTTTGAGGGGTGTTTGCTACTTTGAAGAGTTCTTTGGTGACAATATTGACTCTTTCATCTGTGCATTGGGCACTCAAAAGGACGGCAATCAAAAGCGTAAAAGGATTCGAAAAGTTTAGAGGCGGTTTGGGGTTTTCGTATAATTTGGCTAGTTCTTTTTGAACATAGAGAGCTCTTTCTTGTTTATTCATTTAGACAAAAAAATTTTTAGGATTTTTTAGAAATTATACATGGCAAAAAACGTTTATTTGCTTTTAATAAAGGAAAGATGCAGCAATTCTTTTTTGATGGAAAAAGTAGTGTTTTTTTTGTCTACGAATGCTTGTCATATAAAAAAAGCTAGGGTATTATCAAAATTAAGGGGAGACATATCCACGCGAAGCATGAGGCTTCGTCCTTTCTATGCTCAGGGGATTGAGGAAAAGAAAGTTTGTTTCTGATTAACATTTGTACTCAAATTGGGAGGAGTCAATGAATCGATTTATTAAATATTGCCTGGCAGTAGTTGTGGCACTTGGATTTCAAGTACCAGCTTTTGCTCAGGCTTCACTTGAAGAAGTGATCGTTACGGCACAACGTACCGAACAAAGTCTTCAAGATGTACCGATCGCGGTAACCGCTTTATCCGGGGATGACCTAGTAGAAAAACAAGTTGTTACTTTCTCGGATCTACAATTAAACGTACCAAGTTTGCAGTTTGGACAGGGCCAGTATGCTGATTCTTCAATCAGTTTAAGAGGTATCGGTGCTTTAGCTGTTGGTTTGTCTTATGACGGATCAGTAAGTTATCACCTTAATGAGATACCAATTCCAACTTCTGCAATCGGTGACGAGAATTTTGATACTGCGCGTATTGAGATTCTAAGGGGTCCGCAAGGAACTCTATTTGGAAGAGGGTCTACCGGTGGTGCGGTGAACGTTGTAGCTAATATGCCGGATTTCGATGAGCAGTATGGAAAAGTAAAAGTAACTGCTGGTAACTACAACACACAAAAATTGGAAACTATGTTCAACATGCCTATTAACGAAAATTTAGCAGTTCGTTTTGCAGGTTATGCTTTGAAAAGAGATGGTTACATCGATAACTTGTACATGCCTGATACTCATTACGACAACCGTGACCAAGGTGCGGGTAGAATGACCTTAGCTTGGCAAAACGGTGATACTAGTGCTTCATTGATGTATCAACAGTACAACGAAAATTCGCACCGATCTAGAAAAGGTGATTACATTTGTACAACCAGTCCTACTCCCGATCGAGGTTGTATCCTAGGTGGAAAAGGCAAAGACATGCCTAACCCAGCAGGTACTTACGATGGTATGATTGGAGCATATTTATTAGGAATTGCACCAAGAGGTGGAAACTACCAAAAATACATTGATTTGGGTCTATTGAGTGGAACTGCTATTCGTCCAACAGGGATGAACAGACAACAAACTCACTCAGACTTTGAACCTACTTGGGAAACTGATGCTGAAACAGTGGTCTTTGAAATGGCGCATCAATTGGATGCTGGTGAACTTTCATTGTCTTATGCAACTTACGACAGTTTTCACAAATCTAGAGCCGATACCGATATGACGGTTGGTCCTAGAGTTGGTTGTGTGATCGATGCAAACGGAACTATTGGTGTTAATGATGGTACAAGCTGTGTCTCAGCTGCACAGAACGCAACGGCTGGAAACGTAATCATGTACGATCTAGTCAACGGTGGCCAAAGAGGAGTATTTGGTCCTACTATAGCTGAAGAAAATTACGGTGGAAGCATGACCGGTTTCACTGGAATTTATCAGCAAAAATACATTTTACAATCTGGAAAGAGAACTACGTTTATTAACGGTAACGTAGGTGAAGGGCAAACTAGATATACTGAAGCTAAATTTGTTTCAGACTTTGCTGGACCTCACAACTTCCTATTGGGTGTTAACTACATGGAGCAAGAATCCATTGGTAGATTTTTAACTGCAAGTTCGCCACTAACTATGTTAGGTGCTGCCGCAGCTTACTACTTACCAACTTTCGGTCCGAGCACAGAGTTTTCTATGCAAGCACTTGGAGTATTTGGTGAGTACTACTACCAAATCAACGACGACATGAAACTTACGATTGGAGCCAGATGGGCTGATGAAACTAAGGATCTAGACTCTATCGATGCTTCCTATCTAACAGCAGTAGACTATGCGGGAATTCCATATAGTGCTGCCGCTTTCAATGTTGGTGGCGCTTTAAGAGCTGATAACACAGTTGCTGCTGACCAAGCTTTCTTAGTTGATTATGCAGTGCACAACGGTGTTTTAAACTTTGATCTTTTAGAGTCTACGAATGCTGTAGTTAAAACTACTTTATCTTCTGGTGCTGCTAGTGGTGCCGCTCTTGTTATATCCGCTAGAGAAGCGATTGATCGAGAAGAAGCAAGAACTGGTGTTGATTACGATGCCGCTATTAATGCTGCTACAAAAAACTATGTGGTTGGCTTTAATGCAATAGTCGACGCATTAGCTGGTAACGATGTTGCAAGACAAGCTACGCCAGGCTATTTAGCTAGTTTAGCGACAGCTAATTTAACTGGAGCTCAAGTATTTGCTGGTATGACTGAAGCTCAAAAAGTTGCAGTCGATAGAGGTATTGCAAAAGTTGGAAACCTTGCTAACTACGTTGCTTTAGTGAAAGCAGCCGGTGCTGTGCCATCAATGCAAGCAGTAGACAGTGGTTACTTGAACAAAGGTTGGCCTTCGTACCAACAAGATAAGTTTGACTATGAAACAGTAGCTGGACGTATAGTCTTTGACTGGCAATACGATGATAATTCCATGTTTTATGCTTCTTATGCAAGAGGTGTGAAACCAGGAGGAATTAACTCTTCGGCAAGTCCTAGAACCTTTAAGCCTTGTGCAGCGGGTAGCTCCGGTGGAGTGGCTTGGGCTGCAGGACCAGCGGCAACTTGTGTAGACATACCGCCACAAACTGAAGAGGAAGTTGCTGATACGTTTGAATTTGGTGTGAAAACTGATCTGATGGACGGTCAATTGAGATTGAATGCAACAGCATTTTTCACTGACTATACTGATTTCCAGATTGCGTCAACAATCAACGCTTCAGAGTTCAACTTTAACTCGGACGCGGAAATCACAGGTGCTGAATTTGAGGTAACTTACTTGCCAGAAGCATTCCCTAACTTAAGAGTAGACTTCATGGCTAACTTCTTGGATACAGAGATTCAAACTAAAGTTAAAAAGTTGAATCCATTTAATAAATTAGCGGTTGGAATGCCTGAAGATATTTCAGCGACGCACGCTATGGTTAGTTGTACAGTCATCATCTTTGATGGAACGGATGCTTGTATTGGTACTCGATTCATCGTGAAGAAGTCTGATCTTGATATAGCTTTAGCTGGGGGTAATGGCACAATTGGTTCTTACACAAATGGTAACCATGGCACTATGACAGCTGCACAAATGTGGGTAATGGATTTGGGTACTCTTAATGCTAACGGTACTGCAGCAACTTACCCATCTTATGGTGATCGTAACTTCTACGATGCTACTTCAACAACCGCTGCTCAGGGATCAATGGGAATTGAAACCATACAGGGTGCTTTAGTAAGTATCGATGGTAACTCACTACCGCAAGCTCCAGAGGAGTCATTCAACCTAGCTTTCTCATACAATTATGCGATGGGCAATGGTATGACATTGATACCTACTGCTAGTTTCTACTATCAGAGTGAAATGTTTAACTCAGAGTTTAACTCGACCCTTTCAGATGAAATAGATTCTTGGGAAGAAGTTAACTTAGGGTTAACTGTTATTCCAGCGCAAGGTGACTGGGTTGCTAGACTTTACGTTAGAAACGCAACTGACGAAGATAACGTAACAACTAAGTTCAACTCAACGGATATTACTGGTAACTACCAAACTTGGCAGTACCGTGATCCAAGAACAGTTGGATTAGAACTAACTATGGATTTCTAATCTGTAATGGTTTAAAAAAAGCCCCGTTTCGACGGGGCTTTTTTTTAAATTGAATAGAAAATAGAGTCCAAATTCTTTATAATCGAGGACTGTTTTATAAAGTTAAAACAATTATTTTAAGGAGAAAAAAATGAAAACAGCAGTAATAGTTGATAGCGTCCGAACTGGATTAGCTAAATCTTTTAGGGGAGGTTTCAACCAAACACGTGCCGATGATATGACTGCACACCTAGTAAACGCGTTACTAGAAAGAAATCCCGGTTTAGATCCCTCTTTGGTTGAAGATATGATTTTAGGCTGTGGAGCGCCAGAAGGAGCTCAAGGCCATAACGTTGCTAGAAACGTAGCAGTTTTATCAAACCTTCCAATTGAAGTTGGCGGTACTACCGTTAATCGTTATTGTTCTTCGGGATTGCAAACCGTTGCTATGGCTGCAACACAAGTTCAAAGTGGATTTTCAGATTGCATCATTGCAGGTGGGGTAGAATCTATTAGCACCACGCAAGGCAACACCAACATGCATATGTATGTTAATGATAAGTTAGCTGCTGATGTTCCAGGCATTTATCACGCTATGGGTCAAACGGCTGAATGTGTTGCCAAGCGCTACAACGTAACTAGAGAGGCGCAAGATGAATATGCTCTTTCAAGTCAGCTTAGAACAGCAGCTGCGCAAGAAGCAGGTCTTTATGAAGATGAAATTATTCCAATGGATACAGTAATGAAATTGGTCAATAAAGAATCTGGCGAAGAAAAAGATGTTGAAGTTACAGTTGACAGAGACGATTGCAATCGTCCTGAAACAACAATAGAGGGTTTGCAGTCTTTGAAACCAGTTTTTGATCCTGAAAATGGCTCTGTAACTGCCGGGAACTCATCTCAACTTTCGGATGGAGCATCTGTCACGTTGGTCATGAGTGAAGACAAAGCGAAAGAACTTGGACTTACTCCAAAACTTTATTTCAGAGGCTTTACCGTTGTTGGCTGTCAGCCAGATGAAATGGGCATAGGTCCAGTTTATTCCATTCCTAAGTTGTTAAAATCAGCCGGCTTATCAATTGAAGATATTGATTTATGGGAATTGAATGAAGCTTTTGCTTCTCAGGTTGTCTATATTAGAGATCAACTCAAATTGCCAAGCGATAAATTAAATGTAAATGGCGGTTCAATTTCTATTGGACATCCATTTGGTATGACTGGTTCCAGACAAGTAGGACACCTTGCCAGAGAGTTAAATCGAAGAGATGGCAAATACGGCATAGTCACCATGTGTGTTGGTGGCGGTATGGGCGCAACCGGTCTTTTTGAAGCTTACAAAGGCTAATTAAACTTATTCCGTATCTTTGTAATGAAAGATTCGGATGAGTTTTCAATACTTAAGAAAGTATTTAAAAATTTGGGGAATCAATATTTTGATTCCTCAAATTTGCTTATTGGGCCGGGAGATGATGCAGGCTTATTTAAAACAAGAAAAGATCTAATTTTCTCAACCGATACCTCGGTAGCAGACGTCCACTTTCCAAAAGAATTAGAACCTAAATTAATAGCTTATAGAACATGCGCTGTTGCTGCGAGCGATATTGCTGCATGTGGTGGAAAATTGAAATGGCTTTCTATTGCTTTGACTGTCAATACCAAAAAGAAAAAATGGATTGAAGATTTTTCGAAGGGCATCAAAGAATTTTCTGATAAATACAAGGTTCCAATTATTGGCGGTGATTTGACTTTGGGGAAGGAAATTTCTGTTTCAGTTGGAGTTTGTGGAGAAATTGAAAAAAAAGATTTCATGAGAAGAAATAAAGGCAAAGAAAAAGATTTAATTTTTGTTACTGGTATTTTGGGAGAGGCTTTTGCCGGACTCAATTTATTGAAACAAAAAAAACAGAAACTAAATCCTTCAGAAAAAAAATATTTAAAAAGATATCTTAAACCTAAAATTGATTTTTTATTCAGCCAAGACCTATCCAAAATAGCTAACAGCTGCATAGATATCTCTGATGGACTGATGGCAGATTTGAATCATATTTGTCAGCAGAGCAACTTAAAAGCAGAAATTAATTTAGAAAAGATTCCTTTGATTGGAAATCCCATAAAAGCAATAACCTGGGGGGACGACTATCAACTTTGTTTTACCATCAGCTCTTCCAAATCAGAGAAACTAGCTGAATTTTCGAAGAAACATAAAGTAAAAATTACCAATATAGGTAAACTAACAAAAGGTAAGGGTGTTACCGTTTTTTTAGATGGGAAAAAGATAAATATTAAAAAACCTGGTTACAATCATTTCAGTGAATAAGTTTCCAAATTTATTAAAACCTAGTCATATGTTTGCTACCTTGTTCGGCGTTGGATTGTTACCATTTGCGCCAGGTACTTGGGGCTCTCTTTTTGGTTTGATTTTATTTTTTTATACAAATATTTATCTATCAATTAATGCAGAATTATTTTACTTTTTATTATTTGCCATAATTTTATGTGCAGTTTTAGTTTGTTATTTTGCAACTAAGGAGTTGAGTGATAATGAAAAAGACCAAAAATCAATTGTTATAGACGAATTAGCGGGCGTGTGGATAGCTTTTATTCCAGTGAGTGGAATAGTTATGATGCAAGATTTTTTAACTTATTCCATTTTAGCTTTTTTAGTATTTAGAGTTTTTGATATTTGGAAACCTTATCCCATAGGTTATTTAGATAAAAAAATTAAAAATTATTTTGGTGTAGTTTTAGACGACTTAGTCGCAGGCCTTTACGCTGCAATTATTGTTTGGCTAATTTTGATTTTATCTTAGCCAGCAAGTTTTCTTTAGTTAATTCAGCAGCTTGCTTTTGATCTTCTGGAGATCCTACTACCGGAAATTCATCGGGAATACCAAAATTCAATAATTTTATTGGTAAAGAATTTGCATTAACGAATTCATTTACAGCTGAGCCTGCTCCGCCCGCTATAACATTTTCTTCTACAGTAACAAACAAGTCGTGAGAAGTACTTAATTCTCTAAGAAGACTTTCGTCTAAAGGTTTCACAAATCTCATGTCCACTAGAGTTGCATCAATCTCTTTTGCGACTTCTTCAGAAATATCAAGAAGACTGCCAAATGACAGAATAGCTACTGTTGCAGACTCCTTCAACTCGAGAATTTTTGCTTTTCCAAGTTCAATCGTATTTGTATTTTTTTCGATATTCTCTCCGGGCGCATTACCTCTTGGATATCTCACTGCTGCTGGACCGTTCAGAGAATAACCAAAATCTAACATTTGCCAACACTCATTCTCATTAGCAGGCACCATAATAGTGAGATTGGGAATGCATCTAAGATAAGTTAAATCAAAAATTCCTGCATGTGTAGCCCCATCTTCTCCAACAAATCCAGCTCTATCAATCGCCAAAAGCACATCTAAGTTTTGAATTGCTACATCATGTATAAGTTGATCATAGGCTCTCTGTAAAAAGGTAGAGTAAATAGCTAAGACTGGTTTTTTGCCTTCACAAGCCAAACCGGCAGCAAAAGTCATACTGTGCTGTTCGGCAATGGCTACATCAAAAAACTGATTAGGAAATCTTTGAGCAAATTCTGTCATACCAGAACCTTCAGACATGGCAGGAGTTATTGCGACTAAATTTGTATCGCCAGATTCAGCTTTTTCACACAACCATTCTCCGAATACCTCTTGATATTTGGGCCCGATATTTTTTGATGTACTAGTCTCTATTTTAGATAGGGCGTGAAATTTAATTGGGTCTTTTTCCGCAGGAATAAATCCTTTACCTTTTTGTGTTACTAAATGCAGAAAAACTGGACCTGAAAGATCATTTATATTTTTCAAAGTTCTTACCAAATCTTTTAAGTTATGCCCATCCATTGGACCAATATATTGGAATCCTAACTCTTCAAATAAGGCGCCTGGAGATAAAAAACCTTTTATGTGAGTTTCAGTTTTTTTAGCAAATCTCTTGGCAGATGGAATCATTCTTAAGACAGATTTACCTCCTTCTCTAATTTGAATATACCACTTGCTTGACCAAATCTTTGCAAGGTAATTTGAAATTCCACCAGTATTGTTTGAAATTGACATATTGTTATCATTAAGAATAACTAAGAGATCTTCGTCTATAGATCCAGCATGAGCCATGGCTTCATATGCCATGCCAGCTGTAATGGCTCCATCACCAATTACTGAAATGTATTTATTCGTTGGATTAGCAATGCTCATTCCTAAAGCCGCTCCAATTGAGGTGCTAGAGTGGCCAACCCCAAAAGCATCAAAATTACTTTCTTCTCTGGAAGGAAAAGGATGAAGACCATCCTTTTGTCTCATGGAGAGCATTTTTTCTTTTCGTCCTGTCAGAATTTTGTGGGGATAAGCTTGGTGACCAACATCCCAGACTATTTTATCGTTAGGAGTGTTAAAAACATGGTGCAAGGCTACTGTAAGTTCAACAACTCCTAGACCGGCACCAAAATGCCCCCCTGAATGCTTAGTTGAGTATAAAAGAAATTCTCTTATTTCATCTGCAAGTGACAATAAGTCAGACGAAGAAAAATTTCTCAAAGCATCAAGTGTTTTTAAAGAATCTAATAAAGGAGTAGAAGGCTCATTTTCAGGAAACTTTTTGAATGTTTTCATTTTAATTTTTTCTATTAACGACTAATTCACAAAGTATTTCTAATTTTTCTGTATTGAAAGGAAGTTCTTTTAAAATTAAAAGCGCTTCTTCAATCAAAAGCTCAGCTTTTTTTTGAGATTTTTTAATGCCCAAAATTGAAGGATAAGTAGATTTGTTATTTTTTAAATCTGACTTCACAGGCTTTCCAATAGTTTCCTCGTCACCGATTTCATCAAGAATATCGTCTCTTATTTGAAAAGCTAGACCAAATTTATTTGAAAACGTTTTTAATTTTTTTATCAAATCTTTATCAATATTTTTTTTCATCAGACAGACGCATAAAACACAAGCCTCAATTAATTTTCCTGTTTTTAAGTAATGTAATTCGTCTAATTCTTCTTCTGTCAAAATCCTATTTTCTGCAAGAATATCTCTGTTTTGCCCTTCAACCATGCCACTCGGTCCGCAAGCTCGAGCAAAAAGATTAATAATTTCTAATTTAGTTTTTGCTTCCAGATTTGGATCCTCTATAGATGTTAATACTTCTAAAGATAAAGGTTGTATTGCGTCTCCTGCAAGAATGGCAGTAGCTTCATCAAATTGTTTATGACAGCTCAATTGCCCTCTTCGGTAGTCATCATCGTCCATTGCGGGTAAATCGTCATGAATTAAGGAATAACAATGAATCAGTTCACCTGCAGCGGCGATTAGATCAACATTATTGCTGGTAATTTCGACTTCCAGCATTTCGCAAAGCAAGAGAATTATTTGTGGTCTTATACGCTTTCCTCCATTCATCACAGAATAGTGAATTGCTTCAGTTACTCTAGAAATTTCTTTGTCTGGAAGGGTTTTAAATAATGCTTTATTTATTCTAGTTAAGTTTTCATCTAGAAAATTAACATTTTCAATTTTCATCAAAAGATTCTAAATCAAAAGAACCATCGTCAGAATCTACTAATTTTTTAATTTTTAGTTCTGCTTCACTTAGCATTTTTTGACAGTGCCTAGTTAATTTAATTCCTTCTTCAAAAGCTTTAATTGACTTTTCAAGAGGAAGATCTCCTTCTTCAAGTTCAGAAACTATTTTTTCTAGTTTTTTTAGAGATGATTCAAAATCTTTAGTTTTTTCAGTCATGTTTAATTATTTAATTTAGGTTCTGATTTTACAGAATTAAGTCCCGCATACAATTCTTTAATTTTCGTTGGCAACATCAGCCAGCAAGGAGTTAAAATCAATGTCATTAATGAAGCAAAAGTTAAACCCCAAACGACAGCAAAAGAAAGAGGAGACCACCATTCCACGACTCGACCACCGATCCCAATATCTCTAGCAATCAGATCAACACCCAAACCCATAGCTAGAGGCATTAAACCTACCACCGTTGTAGCAGTAGTTAGAATAATTGGTCTTATTCTTTGTGCAGCAGTTCTTACAATCAAATCTTTTGGAGAGGCATTAATGTTTTCGCGTCTTAATACATTGTATGTATCAACAAGAACAATGTTGTTATTAACGACGATACCAGCTAAAGCAATTATTCCAAGATTCGTGAAAAGGAAACTGATGGGGTATTGTGTGATCAAGTGACCTAAATAAACTCCAGCAGTTGATAGAAATACAGCAGAAATGACAATCCAAACTTGATAAAAACTATTTAGTTGTATCATTAATAAAATTGCCATTAAGAAAAGACCAATAATAGCTGCAAAGAGAAAAAATTCGGCATCATCAGCTGCTTGTTCTGCTTGCCCACCAAAATCAAATTGAAGTTTTTGATATTCATTATTATCTGAAATCCATTGATTTATTTTTGGTAAGACATCTTCAATTAAGGCACCTGGGGCATAATCCGCTGCAATAGTAAAGGCCCTTTCTCCTTCAACTCTTCTAATCGCAGGGGCCTCATATGAGGGGTTAACCGAAACAAAACTACTAAGTGGAACAGAACCATACCTAGTTGAAATAGTTAATTGATCAAATAAATCTAATCGTCTTTGAGATTCAGGGAATCTTACTCTTATATCTATTGCTTCATCTAAATCGGCAGGACGATACTCGCCAACCTTTACTCCAGCTGTCAGAAATTGAATCGCAGTGCCTATCTCGCTGGTCGTTACTCCAAATTGGGAGGCTTTTTCCTTATCAATATTTAACTTCCATTTAAGTTCTTCTCTTGGAATTGTGTTGTAAACATTTTTAGCTCCGGGAACTTGTTCGTCTATATATTCAGTTAAGGCAACAGTCGCTTCATAAACCATCTGGCTGTCAGGTCCAAAAACATCTATTTCAATAGGATTATCTGACGGTGGGCCACTATCTCTTTCTCTTATAGCAATCTTGATGCCAGGAATATCTTTTAACTTACTTTGCAGTTCATCTAAAACCTCGCTACCAGTTTTAATTAATGAATCTCTATCGAAAGGCATGCCTACATAAATTTTGCCTATAGAATCAGCATTTCCTCTGTCTCTTGGATCATTCGAACCAGCTTGTTCTAAAAAAACGCTTTCTGGACCTTCTACTGATAGAACAATTTTTTCTACCTCTTTTAGATACTCAAGTGTTTCGTTAGCGTTTAAATTACCTCTTGCTTGAACTTCAACGATGATCGTATCAGGGTCCTCTTCAATAAAAAAAGAACCACCGGGACCATGTTGACCATAAATACTGTAAATAGTGACTACAGTGAGAAGCAAAAAAGAAATCACAAAACCAGGTTTATCCAGTAACTTATCTAAAAACCTAGCGTATCTTCCAGTAAAACCATCCAAGGTTCTTGGATCGCCATTTTCTAAAAGAGCAGAATTTTGAAGTGTTTTAAAATTTCTTCTACCTAAGCTTCCAAAGATAGAACCAATAGCAGGGGTAAAAGCCAAGGCATAAAGAATTGAAGCACTTAAAACTAAAAACAGTGTTGTTATCATTGGTCTCATGAACTGCCCTGAAATTCCTTCCCAAAATAAAAGCGGAAAAAAGATTGCCAAAGTAGTTCCTATAGAAATGATCACAGGCCAAAACATTCTTTTTGCAGATCTTTTATAAGCTTCAACTCTGTCTAAACCTTCACTCATCTTGCGATCAGCATATTCAACTACTACTACGCTTCCGTCTATCAACATTCCTAAGGAAATTAAAAAACCAAAGCAAACCATAAAGTTGAAGGTATATTCAATGATATTTAGAAAGATGCATGCAAAAAGGAAGCAAGCAGGAATAGCTAAGGCAACCATAGATGACGATCTTAAGCCCATTGCTGCAACGACGATGGTAACAACCAAGATTAAGGCTGCTAAAGTATTTCCGACTATTTCGCTAATAAGTTCTACTGAATACTGCGTTCTGTCTTCTGTAATTACAATGTCTATATCAGGGGGAAGAATTTCATCTGATTTGGAAATAATCTTATAAATCTGATTTGCAACAACAACTTCTCGAGCGTCGGTTTTTTTATAAATAGATATAGTTGCAGATGGTTGTCCATTAACCCTGGAGAAAGTATCTTTATCTCTGAAAGTTCTTTTTACATCAACCAAATCATCTAAAGAAACAACAGCATTATCACTTTCTAAAATAGGAATTCTTTTTACATCTTCAGCAGTTTCAAAAACCGAAGGAACAATAACAGAGAATTTGCCCGTTCCAGAAATGATATTTCCCGCTGGAATTGCTCTATTATTTTGTTGTATGGCATTGTAAATATCTAAAGCTGAGGCTTGATAACTATCTAACTTAGTTTTATCTACAATAGCCTCTAAAACCTCATCAGGAGCCCCTGATAATCTAGCTTCCAAAACTCCAGGCAAAGATTCGATCTCTGTAGCCATTTCTTTTGCAAAACGAATTAATTCTCTTTCAGACGAAGCGGCAGATATAAAGTTAAGATTCATTACGGGAAATGCATCAAAGGAGAATTCTTTTACAAAGGGCTTTTCAGACTCCTCAGGCAAATCTGGAAGTATTTCATCTATTGCATCTTTTACATCAACTAAAGCGTCTTCTTTGGGATATCTATCAGGAAATTCTAAAATAAGGTATCCCATACCATCTCGACTCCAAGATTGCATGCTTTTCACCTCGCTTAAAGACCTAAAACGATCTTCCAGTGGTCTTGTAATGAGCCTTTCAACGTCTTCAGGAGAGGCGCCTTCATATCCTGTAGAAACAAAAACATAAGGAATGTTAATGTCAGAATATGCGGATGCAGGAATTAACGCGACTGATGAAAGTCCCCATACAATTATTAAAGCAAGAAATGTCAGTGTTGCTTTATATCTGTCTATAAAGAAGTCAATTAATGCGTTCATCTGACATTAGGCGATCATCTATGGCAACTTCAACTTTTTCTCCATCACTTACGTAATCTTGACCAACAGTAATGATTCTTGATTTATTCGGTAAGCCTGAGATCCATGCTCCATCCTCAGTGTCTTGAATTAAATTTACATTTACAAATTGAACAGTTCCAGAATCACCAACGATTCTTACACCCAAATCACCTTTATCATCTAATCTTAAAATTGATAGAGGAACTAAATTGGCAAGTTGATTTTCACCTGGTAGAAAAATTCTTGCAGAGGAACCATCTTTAATGAGTCCATCTTTATTTTCTATAGTAACTTCTACTCTAAATGTATGTGTTCTGCTATTTGCAGACGAAGAAATAAAGCTAACTTTTCCTCTATGAGATTTACCATCTAAAGTTTCAACTTTTGCAGTAGAGCCTATATTAATGAATCCAATATCTGATTCAGAAATTTCTCCACTCACAATCATTGGGTCAAGATCAAGCAAAACAGCACAGGTTGAACCTCTGGTTAAAAAATCTCCTTCATCAAGAGGGATTCTGTCAACAATTCCAGAAAAGGGAGCTTTAATTGTCGCGTTATCGAGTTCAAGTTTAGCTCTTTCAAAATTTGATTTGATGTTTTGAAATTGATTTGAAGAATACAGTCCTTCATCAAAAAGCTTTTGTGCAGATTTAAATTCGAGTTCAGCTTTTTTAAAAAAAGATTCCTTTTCGGCCATAAAAATTGAACAAATAGGATCTCCTTCTTTTACCCTCGAACCCTGACTGATTGGTAAAGCTATTACTCTTCCTGAAGTTTCTGCTTTTAATTCAACTTTTTTGTCAGCTTCTGCAAATCCCTTGATTAAAATTTCTCGAGTGAAATTTTGTGAAGTTTGGTCTATGACTCTAACAGTCGATTCTTTTTCTACATAAGTTTCAATGATTTCTTCATCAGTTACTAAAGTACCCGAAATCATCCATATGAGGGCAAAACCAAGAAACATAGCTGACCACTCGATATTTGATCGAGTAAGCAAAACTTCCTTAATAATCAAGAAATATTTATTTTTCATCTAGTAAATAATGGGAACAAATCTAATTATATCAAGGGGAATTAAGATTTTTGTATAACTTTAGAAAGTGTCTTAAATTTAAAAATTCTTCTTTAGATTTTTTATAAAATTTAATTGCTTTGATTTATCAAGTGTTGGGTTTATTTTTTCCAATTTTGGAATGTCTGGACTTTCAAATTTTTTACCTTCAAGCCATTCATCGATTAAAGAATCAAACTTATTTTTAAATTCTTTCAAAGCAGATTGCTCAGATTCGTTTTGTAAAAAAAACCATCCAGTCTTTAAACCAGCATGATAGACAATAGGATGAGTCCAATTGTGTTCTGACGGAGCATCGCAATATGACGAAGCTTCCTTAAAGGCTTTTTCAAGGCTAGGTATATTATTCGCGTTTAACGTAATAGTTTTACATTTTTGAAGCACAGAACTTAAAGANGGTAGATATTCCGAATTACTCATAATGTTGTCAATACTTTTAAAAATAATTTCATTTTCGAATAATGNAAGTTTTTTAAGCCAAAGTTGTTTAGCTAATTTGAGACTATCAGAATCAGGAAAAGCTTTGTGGAATTGGTTATGATAAGTAATCTCTAACTGAGTGAATAGAACATTGATAAGATCTATAGGATTGTCAGGTATTTTAATTTTAGTATTCAATTGCCCAATCTTTATCAGTTAATCTTGAAATTATACCCGAGGATTCTGAATTATTTTTATACCACTTAAATTTTACGTGTTGTATGAATTTAGAATTCCATGAAGTCATAACCTGATTAGAATCAATCCAATACAATTTAAACTCTGGAATCTGATTTCTAGCAAAATTTTCATCAATTCTTGCTAATTTCAAAACGTCTAAGCAATTTTGATTAGGTTCCCAATCGTTAGTCATTTTTTTTGGGGAAATATCATCTTCAATAATATTTTTGTATCTCACCCACTGTCTTCTGACATGATTTATAAAGATGGAGTTCCAATTATTAGATCTAAACTGTTTTTCTTGCCAATAAACTATAAATTCAGGAATGCATTTTTTAATAAAATTAGAATCCATCTCAGTTGTCTCTAGAATAGAAATTACGTCCTCCGATGGAAACCAATCTTTCTGTATCAAAACCTTTTCTGCTTCCTTTTTTTTATTTTTTTCTTCAAGTCGCCATTCCTTTATTAAATATTTAAGAAATTTAAATTCGTTTTTAAAATTTGACTCCAGGGCAGCCTTGCTTGAGTCAAAAAATATTTCATATTTGAAAAGAATAAATTCTTCAGGTATTCCGAGACTTTTTGCTTGATTGAAAACCTGTTTTGAAATTTTTGTATTTTCTATGTCTAATTTATTTTTTATCTCAGGCTTCAAGGATGGATTATTTTTTAAAATAAACTTTGAATCTGTTTTTTCAATTAATTCTAGAGATAACAATTTTGATATCGCATCATTCAATCTTTTTTCTTGAATAAAACTTAATTCGATTCCCAATTTTTTTTCAGTAACTCCAATTGACGAATCACTAATTAAGCTAAAGATGATAGCTTCTTCTAATCCAAGAGACGCTGCAACTTCAGTAGAAAAAAAAAGATTCTTAGAATCTTTGAACATTCTAAGCAGTTTCCTCTAGATTTTTTCTTCTAGATTTCACTGCTGAAGATAAAAGATTGAGCATTATTTCTGTGTCTTCCCAATTAACACAAGCATCTGTAATGCTCTGTCCATAAGTTAGAGATTCTTTAGGTCCTATAGATTGATTTCCTTCTACTAAGTTACTTTCTATCATTACTCCAAAGATAGATCTTTCACCCGAAGCTATTTGGTCTGCAATGTCTTTGTTAACCAATAACTGCTTTTTAAACTGTTTCTGACTATTTCCATGACTCATATCTACCATTAAAGAAGAAGGGTTTCCTGAATTAGACAAAAGATTTGATGTCTCTTTTATGAACTTACTTTCAAAATTAGGTATTTTCCCGCCACGCAAGATTACATGACAATCTTTGTTGCCTGATGAGTTAAATATAGCAGACTTCCCTTCCTTAGTAATTGATAGAAAAATATGAGGCTGAGAAGCTGAGCCAATAGCATCGATAGCTACTTGAATAGAACCGTTTGTAGAATTTTTAAAACCGACAGGACAAGAAAGTCCTGATGCAAGCTCTCTATGAACCTGACTTTCAGTTGTTCTAGCACCAATTGCACCCCATGATATTAGGTCAGAAATATATTGAGGTGTAATGATATCTAGGTATTCCGTAGCAGCTGGTAGACCTATTTCGTTGATATTTAAAAGAATTTTTCTAGCCTCTCTAAGTCCTTTGTTAACATCGTAGCTATCATCTAAATTTGGATCGTTTATTAAACCTTTCCAACCAATAGTTGTTCTTGGTTTTTCGAAATAAACTCTCATAACAATTTTTAATTCTGAAGATAAAGAAGATTCAAGATTTTTGAGCCTTTCCGCATATTCAATGGCAGCTAGCGGATCGTGTATTGAGCAAGGACCCACAACTACAACGAGCCTGTCATCTTTACCATGAATGATATCGGATATATTTTGTCTTGATTTGAATACAAGCTCTGAAACAGGCGGTGTAATGGGAAATTCTGATATAACGTCATTAGGAGGGGAGACCTCCAAAAGGCCGGTTATTCTGGTATTATCGGTCAAATATTGCATAACAAAGTTGTTGATTGTATCTATTCTATTCTAAATTGAAAATCAAAATTTAAAAATATGGCAAAAATTAAATTGATTCAAGAAAATCCTATTGTGGGAGACATATCAGGAAATCTTTTAATAGCAAAAAAAGAAGTTCAAAAGGCAAAAAAAGATGGTCTTGAATTAATTATTTTTAGCGAAATGTTTTTAACTGGATATCCGCCAGAAGATTTAGTTTTGAGGTCTGATTTTATGGAAAAAATAGAAGCCTCAATTGATGAATTATCAAACTTAACCTCAAATATTTCTATAATCATTGGAGCTCCTTCAAAAAAAAATAAAGAAATTTTTAATTCTGCTTATTTCTTAGACAAAAAAGCAATAAAAGAAATTTATTCAAAACAAATCTTGCCCAATTATAAAGAATTTGATGAAAGAAGATATTTTACTAGCGGCAAAGAAAATAAAATTATTGAATTTGATGGAATCAAATTCGGCTTATCTATTTGTGAAGATATATGGTCGGAAAAGTATGTTTCAAACTTGGTAAATGATGGAGCTGAAATTATTATTAATTTAAGCGCTTCTCCTTTTACAGTTACAAAAAAAATTACGAGAGAAAAGATGCTTTCCTCCTATTTAAGTAAATATGAGGTTCCAATAATTTATTTAAATCAAGTTGGCGGACAGGATGAATTAGTTTTTGATGGGTCGTCCATGGTTTTTTTAAGTGAGAAAGAAATTTTTAAACTTAAAAGTTTTGAAATTGACTCAAAGGAAGTAGAGATTAGTAAGAGCGAAAAGTTAAAACTTCGAATAGATGAAGTAGAAAAATATGAATCTAATGAGTTAGCGGATATCTATGATGCTTTAGTTATGGGCACTAAGGATTATGTAGATAAGAATGGTTTTAAAGGAATAATTATTGGATCCTCCGGAGGAATTGATTCAGCTTTGACAGCAACAATTGCCTTTGATGCCTTAGGCCCATCAAGAGTTAATACTGTGATGATGCCCTTTGATTATACAGCTGATATGAGTATTGAAGACGCAAAAGAGTTGGCGGAAAACCTTTCCATTAATCATTCAGTTATATCTATTAAAGAAATTTATGAATCCTTTTCAGATGCCTTAAAAACCTCCTTTAAAAATAAGGAAATAGATAAAACTGAGGAAAACCTGCAATCCCGCTGTAGAGGAGTTACTTTAATGGCTCTTTCAAATAAGTTAGGTTTTCTAGTTCTAACTACAGGAAATAAAAGTGAAGCTGCAGTAGGTTATTCAACTCTTTACGGCGACACAGCTGGCGGCTTTTCTGTTTTAAAAGATGTAAGTAAAACTTTAGTTTACAAGTTATCTAATTTTAGAAATTCAAAAAACTTAGTGATTCCTAAAAGAATAATTGAAAGACCTCCTTCAGCAGAATTAGCGCCTGATCAAAAAGATACTGATTCGTTGCCAGATTATAGTATTTTGGATCCTATTATAGAAATGTATGTTGAGAAAGATATGAGTCCTGATGAGATAATATCTGAGGGCTTTGATGAGGTTGAAGTCAGGCGAATTTTAAGATTAATAGACTTAAATGAGTATAAAAGAAGACAAGTACCAATAGGAATTAAAATATCTGATAGAAATTTCGGAAAAGACAGAAGATATCCAATTACTAATGGATGGAAGCCCTAAATCTAGGATTATTTTTTAAAAAAACCACTACATAGTGTGTAAAAAAGGTTTTTGCCTTATAATTGCCCTATATTTATGGTTAAAAGGTCTGTTTTTCAGCCTAAACAAGCTGAATTTAATCTTGCAATTGTTAATGGCGAGGAAATATCTCTACCTTCAGACGACCTATACATTCCTCCAAACGCATTAAAGATTTTTCTGGAATCTTTTGAAGGTCCTCTTGATTTACTGCTGTATTTTATAAAAAAACAAAATTTAAATATTTTAGAAATAGATGTCTCTAGGATTACGGATCAATACGTTCAATACATTGAATTAATGGAAAAGATTCAATTTGATTTAGTCGGGGAGTATCTTGTTATGGCTGCTTATTTAACAGAAATAAAATCGAGAATGATGTTGCCTAAAGAATTTGATGATGAAAATGAGGAAGATGATCCTAGAGCTGAGCTAATAAGAAGACTTCAAGAGTATGAGCGCTATAAAGAAGCTTCAAACAAGATTGAAAAATTACCGAGAGTAAATAGAGATTTTTATATTGCTTCTTCAGCTCTTCCTGAATTTGAATCAAAAGAAAATCTTGCTTCTGTTGATTTAAGTCAAATAGCTCAAGTTTTTGCTGAATTGATCGAAAGACAAAAACTAAATGTTAACCATGTAATAGAGTTTGAAAAACTTTCTACTAGAGAAAAAATGTCCTACATTTTAGATCTTTTAGTAAATGACAAATATTTAGATTTTTTTAAAATTTGTATAGTCGAAGAAGGAAANATTGGCATCATTGTAAATTTTTTAGCTTTGCTAGAACTTGTCAAAGATTCTTTAATCACTTTAATCCAGTCTGAAGATTTCGGTCAAATTCATCTATCAGCTAAAGAGGAAATTCATTGATATGACTGAAAATATAGAAAAAATAGTCGAATCTTTATTACTTTCTTCTTCAAGACCTCTTACCGAAGCCGAAATTTTGAAAGCTTTTAATGATTCAGATGATGTTCATTTAGCTGATGTTAAAGATGCACTGAATAAGCTTAAGAATTTTTATTCTGATCGGAGTATAGAATTGGTTAAGGTAGCAAATGGATATAGATTAAAAGTGAAGCAAGATTACTCTACTTGGATATCAAAACTTTGGGAAACAAAACCTCAAAAGTTTTCGCGAGCAATGATGGAAACTCTTGCTTTAATCGCATACAAACAGCCAATCACTAGAGCTGAGATTGAAGAGGTGAGAGGAGTCTCAGTGAGCAGCCAAATAATTAGAAATTTAATGGATCGAGGATGGATTAAGGTAGTTGGACACAGAGACGTTCCAGGAAGGCCTTCTCTGCTTTCAACAACGAAAGATTTTTTAGACGACTTGAATTTAAGAAAATTATCAGATTTACCTGAGTTGCCTGATATTGGAAATATGCCAGATGAAATTCAGATGCCATTGCTTATTGAAGAGCAAAAAGAGGAAAAAGCCTCGATTCAGGAATAAAAATGTCAGTTCGCCTTCAAAAGGCTATCGCAGATTCTGGCATATGCTCAAGAAGAAAAGCTGAATTACTAATTCAATCCGGAAGAGTCTTTTTAAATAATAAAAAAGCTAAATTAGGCGATAAAGTAGAAGATTTAGATAAAATATTTATTGATGGCAAAGAGATTAAATTAATACGTACAAAAAAGAGACTCATTATTTACCACAAGCCAGTAGGCGAAATCTGTTCGAAATCAGGACAGGGCAAGCCAACAGTTTTTGACAATCTTCCAATTTTAAAAAATTCTAGATGGGTAGCATTAGGAAGATTAGACATCAACACAAGCGGACTGCTTTTGTTTTCAAATGATGGAGTTTTAGCAAACAAAATAATACACCCAAAGAAACAAGTAGAAAGAGAGTATTTAGCTAGGATAAGAGGCAAACCTAAGGAAGAAGATTTAAAAAAGCTCTTAAAAGGTATAAAAATTGAGGGAGAGTTTTTAAAATTCACTGATGTTGTTAGGGGCAGGACTACTAAATCTCATACTTGGTTTGCAATGGTGATTATGGAAGGCAAAAATAGAGCAGTTAGAAAATTATGGAANAGTTTAGGCTTTGAAGTTTCTAGACTAAAGAGAACAAGATTAGGGCANATTTTTTTACCCGCCGATCTTTCACCTGGCAAATATAGAGATCTAGAGGATAAAGAAATCAAAGACTTCTTTTAAGTAAATGCAAGAATTTCTTTAATATTCTTTATGTTGAAGCCATTTTTATTTAATGGAAATTTCTTATTTTTTATATATCCATATTCAGCAAAAACAGGAGTTATATTTGCATTTCTTGCAGCCTCAAGGTCTCGCCAATTATCCCCCACATAAATTGTATCTTTAGGAAGTTGCTTCAATTCTCTTAAAGCGTATTTTAATGAAGCTGGATCAGGTTTTCTTAAATTCTTAACATCATCCGGGCAAACTAATATTTTTGCTTTTTTATCCCATCCTAAAGATTTGAATATTTGAGCTGAAAATATTTTTGGTTTATTAGTTACTATTCCCCAAAGTATTCTTTTTTTTTCAAACAAAGAAATTAATTCTTCNACTCCTTCGAAAGGNTTNGATTCCAAAAAGACTTTTTTATATGCTTCTAAAAGAGAATTCCTTTTTTCTTCAAAATAAATACTTTGCTCATCGATGTTAAATCCCAGAGTTACCAAAGCTCCAGCTCCATCAGAAACTCTTTCCCTTACTTTTTCAAAATTTTGACTTGGTTTGCTTTCTCTTTTTAATACTTCATTTAGCGCAAGATGGAATTCTCTAGCTGTATCTAAAAGAGTACCGTCTAAATCAAATAAAAATAGTTTATATTTTTTATTTAAGTTTTTCTGCATGGATTAAGTAGTTTACGTCTACGTCTTTTCCAAGCCAATATTTCTTAGTCAAAGGGTTATAACTCATCCCTATAATTTCTTTCACCTCTAGATCAGAATTTCTCATCATATTCGATAGTTCGGAAGGTTTGATAAATTTCTTGAATTCATGAGTGCCCTTAGGCAAAAGATTCAAAATATATTCCGCACCAATGATTGCAAAAAGAAAAGACTTTGGGTTTCTATTGATTGTTGAAAAAACTATTGTCCCACCCGGTTTACATAAATCTGAACAAGTCTGAACCAATTTTTGTGGGTCTGGAACATGCTCAATTGCTTCTAAACAAGTAACTACATCAAAAGCTTCTTTTTTTTCTGGCAAAAGCTCTTCAGCTTCTCCATTGATATAAGTTACGTCGCAATTGGTTTTTTTTGCATGAATTTGTGCTGTATTGATTGCAACTTCAGATATGTCGATGCCAGTAACATTAGCCCCAAAATTATGCAAAGCCTCTACAAGCAATCCCCCACCACAGGCGACATCAATTACATTTTTGTTTTTTAAATCGACCTTATCTGAAACATAATTAGATCGCAGAGGATTTATAACATGAAGTGGTGCAAATTTTCCATTTGGATCCCACCATTCCTCGGCGATTTGATTAAATTTTTCTTTTTCTGCGGGATCGATATTCATTAGAGAAGCATTATGTTAGATTTAATAGTTTTTTGTCATTAAAATTATGTAAATTTATATTCATATGAAAATTTTTTTTCCTAAAGAGCTAGATTCAGAAACAAGAGTTTCTATCACTCCCGATTTTTTAAAAAAATATCTAGACAGCGGTTTAAAGGTCTCTATAGAAACAGGCATGGGCTTGCATCTTGGATTTAAAGATGAAATCTACAAAGGACTTGGTGCGGAAATAGTTGATCGAAACAAAGGCCTCACGGAAGGAAACATTATTTGTTCTGTAAACAAATTGTCTGGTGAAGATTTAGAAGATATACAAGAAAACTCTCTTATTGTTAGTTTTTTGGATCCTTTCAATAACAAAAATTTAGTTGAAGACATAAAAGTAAAAAAAATTTCTTCAATCAGCATGGAGTTAATCCCAAGAACCACTAGAGCTCAAAAAATGGACGCTCTAAGCTCTCAAGCAAATTTAGGTGGGTATGCAGCGGTTTTAATTGCTTCTAATATTCTTTCTAAGTCTTTCCCTATGATGATGACGGCAGCTGGAACAATTTCACCTTCTAAAGTTTTCGTTGTTGGGGTAGGCGTCGCTGGGCTTCAAGCAATTGCCACAGCTAAAAGACTAGGCGCCAAAGTAGAAGCTTTTGACACTCGGCCGGTTGTTGAAGAACAAGTAAAGTCTTTAGGCGCAAGATTTGTCAAAATTGATATTGGAGAAACTGAGGAAACATCTCAAGGTTACGCGAAAGAATTAACAGCCGAACAGATAGACCTTCAAAGAGCTGGGATGAAAAAAGTATGCTCAAACTCGGATGTGATAATTACTACTGCTCAAGTTTTTGGGAGAAAAGCTCCTATCATAATCACCTCAGAGATGATAGAAGACATGAATCCTGGGAGTGTAATTGTAGATATGGCTGTAGGAACAGGTGGGAATGTTGAGGGTTCAAAACCAAATGAAAATATAGATTTAAATGGTATAACAATCGTGGGTAATACAAATCTTCCTGGAGAAGTTGCTGTTCATGCCAGTCAAGTTTATTCTGCAAATATATTTAATCTTATTGATGAATTTTGGGACCAAAAGAATTCTATATTAGAAATTACAGTAAACGACGAGATATTATCTGGGTGTCTTGTTACGCATAAAGGAGAATTTGTAAACTCGATAGTAAAAGAGAGGTATGGATGATGGATAGTCTTTTTATAATGTTATTGTTTGTTTTAATCCTAGCAATATTCTTAGGTTTTGAATTAATAAATAAAGTTCCATCTACTCTTCATACGCCTTTGATGTCTGGGGCAAATGCAATATCAGGAATAACTATCGTAGGCGCAATTCTTTCATCAGGTTCTGATAGTGTTCTTTTAACTACGATTCTCGGCACAGGAGCGGTTTTTTTTGCAACTATAAATGTTGTTGGCGGCTACTTAGTTACAAATAGAATGCTAGGGATGTTTAAAAAGAAATGAATATGTTTTTTCAATCGGAACTTTTCGTAAATCTTTCTTATATATTGGCTTCAATCTTATTTATTTTTGGATTAAAAATGCTCAGTTCTCCTGAGACGGCGCAGAGAGGTAACTTAATATCTGCTTTAGGAATGCTTTTAGCAATTATTGTAACTCTGATGGGTAATAATATAATTTCATACCAGTGGTTATCTATAGCGCTCATTGCTGGCGCAATTGTAGGAGCTTCAGCAGCATCTTTTGTAAAAATGACTACTATGCCTGAACTTGTAGCATTATTTAATGGTTTTGGCGGAATAGCTAGTCTGCTTGTGGGCTCTGCAGAATATTTAAATGTAACTTCTGCACTAAATGCAATTGCTCTTACTGCCGTTTTTCTGACTGTTTTAATTGGTGGAGTAACTTTTAGTGGTAGTTTGCTAGCTTTTGGAAAGTTATCTGAAATTATTAACGGAAAACCCTTTCTATATTTTGGTCAGAGAATAGTTCTAATTATTTTTATTGTCTTATCCTTTGTATTAGGTGCCGAAATTATTGTCGATAGCGGGCTACTTGGAATTTCAAGATTCTATCTTTTAGGTTCCATAATCTTTATTGCTCTGATATTGGGAGTCCTATTAACTGCTCCCATTGGCGGTGCTGATATGCCTGTAATTATAGCTTTATTAAATAGCTATTCAGGTGTTGCTGCTGCTGCTGCTGGTTTTGTAATTAATAATAATGTTTTGATTGTGGCTGGTTCTTTAGTTGGTGCTAGTGGTTTGATACTTACAAACATTATGTGCAAAGCCATGAATAGGTCATTAATGAATGTTCTTTTCGGAGGTTTTGGAGCTGTTTCTTCATCACAAGGAAAAGAGTCAGGAGAAATACAAGGAGAAGTTAAGCCAATTAATACTTCAGATGCATATTTAATTCTAGAAGCAGCGAATTCTGTTTTATTTGTTCCTGGATATGGAATGGCAGTGTCTCAAGCACAACACAGTGTAAGAGAATTAGGAGAGCTTTTAGAAGAAAATGGATGCGAAGTGAACTATGGTATTCACCCTGTTGCGGGACGAATGCCTGGACACATGAATGTTTTATTAGCCGAAGCAAATGTATCTTATGATCAATTAGTTGAGCCAGACGATGTGAATCCAATAATGGATACTGTAGATGTTTGTGTTGTTATTGGGGCAAATGACGTTGTTAATCCAGATGCCAGGGAAAACGAGGGCAGCCCAATTTATGGTATGCCTGTCATAGAAGTCGATAGAGCTAAAACAGTTTTCATTCTCAAAAGATCTATGGCTTCCGGGTTTGCTGGAATAGACAATCCTCTTTTTTTAAAAGAAAATTCAAGGATGTTATTTGGAGATGCTAAAGAATCAATTTCTACTTTAGTCTCTGAATTTAAGTCTTAAACTAGCTAATTTAAAGCCTTTATTATGCTCTAGATGGTATAATTTAACCTTTGAAATTGCTTTTATTTTTTAAAAAAACTTTAATCTTTTTTATTAAAAATTCCTTGTTTTATGGACGACATAGCTAAAGAAATAATTCCTATAAATATAGAAGAAGAGCTTAAAAATTCTTACATGGAATACGCTATGAGCGTAATTGTGGGAAGAGCTTTACCTGATGCAAGAGATGGATTAAAGCCCGTTCACAGAAGGACTTTATTTGCAATGGATGTTTTAAACAATAATTGGAATTTAGCTCACAAGAAATCTGCAAGGATTGTAGGAGATGTAATTGGTAAATATCACCCTCATGGCGATGGAGCAGTTTACGAAACAATAGTCAGAATGGCCCAAGATTTTGCATTGAGATATCCACTTGTAGATGGCCAAGGTAATTTTGGTTCTATGGACGGAGATGGCGCAGCTGCAATGAGATACACAGAAGTCAGAATGGCTAAAATCACTCAAGAACTTTTAGCTGATTTAAATAAAAATACCGTAGATTTTGTTGAAAATTATGATGGTACGGAATTTATTCCAGACGTACTACCTACCAAAATACCTAATTTACTAGTAAATGGATCCGCAGGAATTGCGGTTGGCATGGCTACCAACATGTTGCCTCACAATTTAACAGAATCAATAAATGCAAGTTTGGCTTTGTTAGAAAACCCCAATATTGAAATCGATGAGTTAATAAAAATAATTCCAGGACCAGATTTTCCCACAGGAGGAATAATAAATGGTTCTTCAGGGTTAATTGATGCAGCTAAAACTGGTAAAGGAAGAGTAGTCTTGAGAGCAAAAGCTGAAATTGAAAATGATTCCAAAGAAAAATCAAAAATAATAATTTCTGAAATACCATATCAACAAAATAAAGCTAGATTAGTTGAAAAAATTGCAGAACTAGCTAGAGATAAAAAAGTTGAAGGTATGTCTGAGATTAGGGATGAATCGGATAAAGAAGGAGTAAGAATTGTAATAGAATTAAGATCTGGACAGAATCCAGAGGTAATCCTTAACAATTTATATTCTTTAACACCATTAGAAAGTGCCTTTGGAGTTAACAACGTCGCTCTCGTTAATAAAACCCCAAGACTTCTTAACTTAAAAGAAATTTTAGAAATTTTTATTTCTCACAGAAGAACGGTTGTTTCTAGAAGGACAGAATTTGAACTGAATAAAGCAAAAGATAGGGGCCACATTCTTGAAGGTCTGGCCGTTTCGTTGGCTAATATCGATAAAGTGATAGAGTTAATAAAAAAGTCAAAAGATCCTCAGGTTGCTAAAGAAAAGCTTCTATCAAAAAAATGGAAAGCTGGAGTTGTCTCAAAATTAATAAAAAATGCTGGAAAAATTACTACGAGACCAGAGTATTTAAGTCAAGATTTTGGCCTTTCTGGATCTTTATACAAATTATCACCAGTTCAAGCTCAGGCTATCTTAGATTTAAGACTCCAAAAATTGACCGGTTTGGAGCAGGACAATCTAGTAAAGGAATACGAAGAAATTTTGAGAGAAATAAAACTTCTGCAGAAGATCTTGGATGATCCTTCTGAATTGAAGCGAGTAATCAAAGAAGAATTAATTGAAATCAAAGATTTGTATGGCGATGAAAGAAAAACTCCCATCGAGGAAAGACTTGATTTATCAACTGAAGACTTGATCAAACCGGAAGATATGGTCGTAACCATTTCTCACGCAGGATATGCTAAGACACAACCTTTGGAAGTTTATCAATCTCAGAGAAGAGGAGGAGTCGGAAAAGCAGCAGCATCAGTTAAGGAAGACGATTTTGTTGAGCAATTAATTGTTGCAAACACTCACAGAACTTTGCTGTGTTTCTCAAATTTAGGAAAAGTTTATTGGTTGAAAGTTTATGAAATACCTCAGGCATCACGTGTTGCAAAAGGCAGGCCTTTAGTAAATTTAATTCAACTTGAAGAAACTGAAAGAATAACAAGTCTTCTTAATGTAGAAACCTTTGATTCTGAAGGTTATGTCTTTATGGCAACTAAAAATGGAGTAGTCAAAAAAACTCCAATAGCCGATTTTAAATTACCTAGAAAATCTGGAAAAAGGGCGATTAAATTAGATAACTCGGATGAGTTAGTTGGAACAGCTATTACCGATGGTTCAAATAATTTGATGTTGATAAGTGACGCGGGAAAAGCTGTCTACTTCAATGAAAAAGATGCTAGGCCAATGGGAAGAGATACTAGAGGAGTGAAAGGGATTACTTTAGAAGAAAAGCAATCAGTTATTGCCCTGATCATGCCTAATAAAGACAACGAAATTTTAACTGTTTCAGAAAATGGCTATGGAAAACGCTCCAAAGTTGATGATTTTAGAAAAACAAAAAGAGGCGCCAAAGGAGTTATTGCTATGCAACTATCTGAAAGAAACGGAAAGTTGATTTCTGCCAATCAGGTTTCGGAAGAAGATCAAGTAATTTTGATTTCAGATAAAGGCACTTTGGTAAGAACAAAAGTTGCTGAAATAAGTGTTATAGGAAGAAATACTCAAGGAGTTAGAGTTATAAAACTAAAAGCCAATGAAAAATTGAATGGTATGGCTTTAGCATTAGAAAATGACTAGGAAAAATACAAATAATGTCTAGAAAATATAATTTTTGTGCAGGTCCTTCAGCCCTTCCTACCGATGTGCTAAATGATTTAAAAGAGGAAATACTGGATTTTCAGGGGTATGGTCTTTCAACAATGGAGATGAGTCATAGAAGCAAAGAATTTGTGGAAATTGCCGAGACAGCTAAACAAGATCTAATAGATCTTTTAGATGTCAATGATGATTATGAGGTTTTGTTTGTTCAAGGAGGAGCATCATTGCAATTTTCAATGGTGCCAATGAATTTACTGGCTGATTCTAATTCGTCTTGTGATTATTTAGATGTAGGGCAATGGTCTATTAAAGCTATAAAAGAAGCAAAAAAATATGGAAATGTAAATATTGCAGCTTCGTCAGCTGACGTTTCATATAAAAAATACCCAGCCCCCGAAAGTTGGAATTTAAACGAGAAATCTGATTATTTACACTTAGTTATGAATGAGACTATTGATGGAGTTTGTTTAAGAGATCTTAATAATTTGCCTGATTCAAATATAGTTGCTGATTGCTCGTCTTGTATTCTTTCTGAACCTTTGGATATTTCGAAGTTTGGCTTAATTTATGCCGGGGCTCAAAAAAATATTGGGCCAGCAGGACTTGCAATTATTATTATCAAAAAAGAATTGTTAAAGGATCATGCTCATTTGCCAGCTATGATGAACTACAAAACTTATGCAGACTCGGATTCTATGTATAACACACCGCCAACATTCGCATGGTATCTATCAGGAAAGGTTTTTAAATGGTTAAAGAAAAATGGTGGACTAACGAACCAAAAAAAAGTGAACGAGTCAAAATCAACTAAACTTTATTCATTCATCGATGAGAATGAATTTTATTTTAATGATGTCGACAAAAACTCTAGATCAATCATGAACGTTCCTTTTTTATTAAAAGACGATTCGCTAAATTCAAAGTTTTTATCGGAATCAGAAGAAGCCGGGCTTTTGAATCTAGCAGGCCATAGGTCTGTTGGTGGCATGAGGGCCAGTATTTATAATGGCGTTAGTGAAGAAGCTGTCGATGCTTTAATTGATTTTATGAAACTTTTTTCTAAAAAAAATGGTTAAAAAGAAAACTAAGAAAGTAAATTTAAATTCTATAAGAAATCAAATAGATGCAGTTGATCAATCTATTTTGAGATCTCTTTCTAAAAGAGCAGATTTAGTGATTGCAGCAGGAGAAAATAAAAAAGAAGTAGGAGACAAGTCATTTTATAAACCAGAAAGAGAAGCTCGAATAATTAATGCATTAATTTCTCAAAATAAAAGTAAACTAGATAAAAATCACATAAAAAATATTTATAAAGAGATCATTTCAGCATGTTTTTCGTTAGAAAAAAAAATAGAAATCTTTTTTTTGGGGCCTAAGGGTACTTATTCTGAGCTGGCGGCAATAAAGCATTTTGGAAAATCTGCGAAAAGAACTTCTTGCTCAGATATAAAACAAATTTTTTTAAAAATTGATGAAGAAAACTCTTTTGGAATTGTTCCGGTAGAAAATTCGTCGGAGGGCTCTGTCAATCAAACTCTAGATTGCCTGCAGAGTGAAGAATTAGTTATATGTGGAGAATTAGAATTATCTGTCAAACATGCTTTTTTAAGCAAATCAAAGAAACTTGAGAATGTACACTCGATATATGGACATGAACAAGCCCTTTCTCAGTGCAGACTTTGGCTAAGCAAAAAAATTCCGAATGCTAAATTAATTTCTGTTGAAAGTAGTGGAATTGCTTTAGAAAAAGCCAAAAGTTCAAATAATGTTGCCGCGATTGCTCACGCATCAAATGCAAACGAGTTTAAATTAAATATTTTAAGAAGAAATGTAGAAGATCTAAAAAATAATACGACCAGGTTTCTTGTTATTGGTAAAATAAATGTAAAAAAAAGTGGCAAAGACAAAACATCTATTTTGATCTCTTTGGATAATAAGCCGGGATCTCTGTCTAAGGTTTTAAAAGTTTTCGAATCAAATAAGATTAATTTATCTCACATTCAATCGAGACCAAATAAATCTGATAAATGGCAATATTCTTTTTTTCTTGACTTCGAAGGTCACGCAGAAGATATCAAAGTAAAAAAACTAATGAAAAAATTATCTTCAGTTACGCAAAGCCTTAAATTTTTAGGCTCTTACCCTAAATCATATTAATGTCTGATTCTCTATTAGATAGGGTGAATAAAGGTATTTTAGGTTTAAAACCTTATGAACCTGGCAAGCCTATAAATGAAACTCAAAAAGAACTTGGGATCAAGAATATTATAAAGTTAGCTAGCAATGAAAACCCGCTAGGAATTAGCCCAAAGGCTTTCAAAGTAATTTCTGAAAAGAAGGACCTTAATAGATATCCTGACGGGAATGCAACATCGTTTAAACAGGTAGTCTCTAAAATAGAAAAAATCAAAACTTCAATGATCACGGTTGGAAATGGTTCTAATGATTTAATTGAATTTGTTTCAAAGTGTTTTCTCTCAGAAGGAGATAATGCAATTTACTCTCAACATGGTTTTGCCATTTACCCTTTAGCGATTAAATCCACTGGTGCAAAAGCGATAAAAGCGAAAGCTAGAGATTGGGGACATGATCTAAACTTAATGAAAGATCTTGTTGATGAAAATACTAAAGTGATTTTTTTAGCAACTCCAAATAATCCTACAGGAACGGTTTTAGAGTCTAGTGATATCGAAGAGTTTTTGGAAGCTATTCCATCTAATATAGCAGTTTTTGTCGATCAGGCTTATTTCGAATACATAGAAGAAGATAAATATAAAATTTCTTTTGATTTAGTTAAAAAATATAAAAACTTAATAATTTCAAGAAGTTTTTCAAAAGCTCATGGCTTAGCTGCTTTAAGACTTGGTTATGCTGTTAGTTCAGAGGAAATTGCTGAATTTTTAAATCGGGTTAGACAGCCTTTTAATACTAATTCTTTGGCCCTTGCTGCTGGAGTTGAGGCAGTTACGGACAAAGAGCACATAGCTAAGTCAGTAGAAATCAATAAATCTGGAATGGAAAAAATAAAAAAAGCTTTCGATGAACTTGATTTTAAATACATCGAATCTTTTGGTAATTTTATAAGTTTCGATTCTCAAATGGATTCTGATTCGAGTTTTGATTTTTTTTTACGAAAAGGGATTATCCTTCGTTCGTTAAAAGTTTATGAGATGCCTCAGCATCTCAGAGTTTCAATAGGTTTAGATGATGAAATGGATGCATTCATCAAAGCCTTGAAACAATATAAAAAGGCTTTTTAATGCTTGATAAAAGTATTCAAATAGGAATAGTAGGGTTAGGCCTTATAGGCGGATCAATTGCGAAAACTCTAAGTAAAAAAGGGTACAAGGTTTACGCAAACGATTTAGACGAGAAATCGTTAACAAATGCTTTAATTGAAAAAAAGATAGATGGCCTATTAGAAGACTTAGATCAAAATAATCCGTTTATTTTGATTTTTACAATTCCTGTTTTGTCTATTGATAATGAGCTCATAAAAAATAAACAGTTATTATCAAAAGCCTTGTGTGTTACTGATGGCCTTAGTGTAAAAGACCCTTTAAAAATTGAGATAGAGGATAAAAAAATAAATACCGAAAATTTTATTCTTTCTCATCCTATAGCTGGATCAGAAAAAAGTGGATATTTAAACTCTAAAGAAAATTTATTTAAGGATAAAATAGTAGTTATTACAGAATTATCTGACACTTCCCAATCTACTAAAAATATTTGTAACGATTTTTGGGCTCTCTTGGGCGCTAAAACGATACAAATAAACTCAGAACATCATGATAAATACTTTGCAAAAACTAGCCATTTGCCCCATCTTATAGCTTTTGCATTAATGTCCATGATCTCAAAATCTAAAGAAACAAAAAAAGAAATTTTTACAGGTGGAGGGCTTAAAGACTTTACTAGAATTGCCTCTAGCGACCCTAAAATGTGGGAAGACATCTTCATATCAAATCAAAATAATATGCTTGAAGTTATAAAAAGTTTTAAGTCAGAATTAGATCAATTAGAAAAGCTAATAGAAGAAAGTGACTCTGAGGAACTAAATAAATTTATAACAATTGCAAAAAAGTATAGAGATTCTCTAGTTTAGGATGCATTTAAAATTATCAAAAAGTAAAAATTTGAAAGGTCAAGTGACTATTCCAGGAGATAAATCTATTTCGCATAGATCAATTATCCTCTCTTCATTAGCTGAAGGAACTTCAGAAATATCAGGATTCCTGAAAGGCGAAGATTGCCTAGCTACCCTAAATTCATTTAAAAAAATGGGGGTAAAAATAGAGGAGGAAGATGAAAAAATATCTGTGCATGGTGTGGGACTGCATGGTTTAAAAAAACCAACTGAGAATTTGTATTTAGGGAATTCAGGAACTTCCATGAGACTTTTAGCGGGATTGTTATCAGGTCAAAAATTTTCTACTATCTTAACTGGAGATTCCTCTTTAAGTTCAAGACCTATGAAAAGAATCTTAGAACCTCTGAAAGAAATGGGAGCTTCTATAACAGCAAGTACCAACACTGCTCCACTTTCTATAAAACCTTCAAATAAATTAAATGGAATCTCTTATGAGTTGCCAATTGCAAGTGCTCAAGTTAAATCTTGTATTTTATTAGCGGGCCTGTATGCAGATTCCAATACCCAAGTTATAGAAAGCTATTTGACTAGAGACCATACTGAGAAAATGTTTAAAAAATTTGGTATAGAAATAGACGAGAACTATAAGGATTCAAAAAAAATAATTAAAATTTCTCCACCTCAAAAATTAAATCCTTCAACTTTGAATATTCCTGGCGACTTTTCATCAGCATCCTTTTTCATAGTTGCTGGCTTGATTATTCCAAATTCTGAAATTACCCTTAAAAATGTAGGAATTAACTCTTCAAGAACAGCTCTTATAAAAGTTTTAACTCAAATGGGAGCCAATATAAAAATAAAGAATATTAAAGATGATTATGAAAAAACTGCTGACATTGAAATTAAAACTTCAAACCTTAAGGCAATAGTTCTAGACGAAGAACTTATTCCTAATCTTATAGATGAATTACCAATTCTTTTCATTGCAGCTTCTTTTGCGAGAGGCAAGACAATAATTAGAGGAGTAGAAGAGTTGAGAACAAAAGAGTCTGATAGATTAGAGGCCATGAGTAATTCTTTGAGAGTTTTAGGAGTAGAATCAAAAAGTTATTCAGATGGTATTGATATTACTGGAAAGAGTAGCTTAAAAAGTTCGGTAATCATTGATTCATTTGGAGACCATAGAATAGCTATGGCTTCTTCCATAGCTTGTTCTATGCTGGACGGTGAAAATATAATAAAAAATGTTGAAAATATTCAAACTTCTTTTCCAAATTTTATTGAAACTTGCGGTTCCCTAGGAATTAGGGCTGAATCATTTTGACTAAGAATCCAAATATTATAACGATTGATGGTCCAAGCGGAGTTGGAAAAGGGACTCTGGCTAAGAATCTTTCAGATGAGCTAGATTGGATTGTATTAGATAGTGGTTCTTTGTATAGAATGATTGGGTATCTTTCCTTGAAGAATGATACAAAAGATTTTTCTAAAATAAGTCAAAAAATTAATAAAGAGGAAATTTCTTTTAAGTTTTTAAAAAATAATTCAAATATTTCTTTATTTTTAGGACAAGATAATCTGTCAGAGTTTATTAGAAACGAAGAGGTAGCTAAACTAGCATCTGAATTTGCAGTTATGCCAAAAGTAAGAGATTTTCTTTTTGAAATTCAAAGATCCTTTATAGAGAAAGGCAAAGGTCTTGTCGCAGATGGGAGAGATATGGGAACCGTTCTTTTTCCCGAAGCAAAATATAAATTTTTCATAACAGCATCTGCAGAAGAAAGAGCAAGAAGAAGAGAGAATCAGTTGAAAGAATCGGGATTGAGCGTTAATATTCGCATCCTTCAGGAAAGAATTGAAGAGAGAGATAAAAAAGATTCTTCTAGAGTTATTTCCCCATTGGTTCCAGCTGAAGATGCAATAGTCATAGATTCCTCAAATATTGGAATTAATGAGCTAAAAGAAATGGTTTTAAAATTGATAAGGAGTTAAATGGAACAAACTAATTTTTCCAAGATGTTAGATGAAAATCTAGACACCTTAAATTTTGAGGTAGGTTCACTTATTTCTGGAGTCATTGTNGATTTAACAGATGACTGGGTTGTTGTTCATGTTGGTTTAAAGTCNGAACCAATAATTGCCAGAAACGAATTTTTAGCTGATGAAGCAGATAAAAAACTTGAAATTGGCGATGAAGTAAAAGTAACTTTAGAAGCTATCGAAGATGGTCATGGATCAACGAGAGTATCAAGACTGAGGGCTATGCACGATGAGAGTTGGTCAAAACTAGAAGAGTCTCTTAATTCTGGCACTATTATCAAGGGCTATATAACAGGAAAAGTAAGAGGGGGCATGACAGTTGAAGTAGGGGGAGTTAGAGCTTTTCTTCCTGGTTCTTTAGTTGATACAAGACCCTTGGAAAACTTTGATCATTTAGAAAAATCCTTTCAGGAATTTAAAGTAATAAAATTAGATAAAGAAAAAAGCAATGTTGTTTTATCACGAAAAGCCGTTCAGGAAGATATTAACTCTGAAGAGAGAGAGAAAATTTTTGCAACTATTCAAGAAGGTTCTCAAATTTCTGGAGTTATTAAAAATTTAACTGATTACGGAGCATTCGTTGATTTAGGCGGAATCGACGGCTTGCTTCACATAACTGACATAACTTGGAAAAGAATAAATCATCCTTCTGAGATCTTGAGCGTTGGAGAGGAATTAGAGCTTAAAGTTACAAAATTCGATAAAGAAAAGTCTCGTATTTCTTTGGGGTTAAAACAATTATCCGAAGACCCTTGGGAGAATATTAAAGATACTTATCCCATAAATTCAATTAATAAAGCTAAAGTTTCAAGCTTAACTGATTATGGTTTTTTTGCTGAGCTTGATTCAAATACAGAAGGGTTAGTTCACGTTTCTGAAATTGATTGGACAAATAAAAATATCCATCCTTCAAAAGTTGTTTCTATAGGCGATGAAGTTGATGTGATGGTTTTAGAAGTTGATGTTGAAAAAAGAAGAATTTCGCTTGGTATGAAACAATGTTTTGAAAATCCTTGGTTAATTTTTGCTGATAATCATAGCTTGGGAGATAAGGTTGAAGGTGAAGTGAGTTCATTAACTGATTTTGGAATGTTCGTTGGTCTCGATGGAGGTATAGATGGGCTCATCCACCTTTCTGATTTATCTTGGACTGAAAAAGAAGATGAAGCTGCAAAAAATTATAAAAAAGGCCAAAAGGTTGAAGCAGTTATTCTGGCCATGGACGCTCATAAAGAAAGAATATCTTTAGGAATCAAGCAACTTACTGAAGATCACTTTGAAACTTTTGCTAAAGATAATCCTAAAGGCACCAAATTAGTTGCCAAGGTAGCAAGCATTGAAGAAGACTCAATTAATTTAACCGTTGGTTCTAATATACCTGCTGTTTTGAAGCTCAAAGAAGTTAAGGATAATATTCCCGAAGTCGGAACAGAAATAGAAGCCTTAGTTACTTCTATAGGCAGGAAAGACAGATTGATAAACTTGTCAATTCGAGCAATGGAAAAAGCAGAAGAAAAATCAATTCTTAAAGAAAACTCAGAAAAGAATAAACAAATTGAAGCTTCTAGCAAAACTTCTATAGGCGATTTAATCAAGGATGAAATAGAAGAAAGCTCAACTAAAAAAGATGAAGAAGTCTGATCTTCTAGAAAATTTTAAAAAAAGGCTTAGTTATTTATCACACACAGATTCAACAACTTCTTTTAATTTAATTTTAAAAGCTATTAATGAAACTCTCGAAAAGGGAGAAAGAATGGAAATAAGGGGTTTTGGTTCTTTATCCACTAGAATTAGAAAACCTATTAGAGGCAGAAACCCTAAGTCTGGTGAAGCAATAGAATTGTCAGAAAGAAAAGTCCCGTACTTCAGAGCATCTAAGGAATTAAATCGAAAGTTAAACTAAATTAATTTTTACTATCTGCTGATATAATTTTTTTTGTGAGATACTTATATCTAATCTTTTTTTTGTTGGTTTTAGGATATTTAATTTTATTTTTTAATTTAAATAGCTCTTTCGTAGATTTAGATTTTTATTTTTATAAATTAAACGGAACAACTTTAGGATTTATCATTATAGTTGCTTTTTTTTTAGGAATGCTTTTGAGTTATTTTTTACAACTTCCAGTATTATTAAGAAAGAGAAAAATAAAATCAAAAAATAATGACAGTTAGACTGAAACCAAAACAAGCAATAATTGCCCTTGATGTAAGTTCTTTGGAAGAAATTAAAAATTTGCTTTCGATTATAGATAAAGATTTATTTAGATTGAAGGTTGGAAAACAGCTTTTTACTTCTCAGGGGCCGAAGGCAATTGAAAAATTAAGATCTTTAGGTTTTGATATATTTTTAGATTTAAAACTTCATGATATTCCTAATACTGTTTCTAAGTCTTTAGCAAATATTTGTAATTTAGGAGTATGGATGTCAAACATTCATCTTTTAGGGGGAAGAGAGATGATTGAAGAAGCATCATCTACAGTAAAAAAAATAAATAACGATATGATTTTGGTTGGAGTGACTATTCTTACCAGCTTGAATGAAATTAATTTAATAGAATTAGGTTTTAAGGCTAGTTCAGAAGAAATTGCATTAAATTTAGCAAAACTAGGGAAAGAAAATGGTATCGATGGAGTAGTATGCTCTATAGATGATATAAGTGGAATCAAAGCATCTATGGGAAGCGACTTTTTATCAGTCACACCTGGTGTAAGAATGCTTCAAGAAAATGATGATCAAAAAAGATCAGGATCTATATATGACGCAATTCAGTTTGGCACAGATTTTATTGTAATAGGAAGAGAAATTACTCAAGCTGAAAATCCAGAAGGAGTTTTAAAAAAAATAGAATCTTTAATAGTTTAAAAATGAAATTTTTAAAAATAAAGATGGTTCTTTTCACTATTTTTTTTGTAGCTTGTTCTGAATCAAATAATTTTAAAGATAATGGCGTAGTGGTTACGAGACACCATTTAGCATCTGATGTTGGTGCTAAAATTTTAAAAGAGGGCGGCAATGCATTCGATAGTGCAATTGCGGTAGCGTTCGCACTAGCAGTAGTAAATCCTTCTGCAGGTAATTTAGGTGGCGGTGGATTTGTTATTTATTTTAAAAATAATAAACTCTTTACTATAGATTACAGAGAAAAAGCGCCAATAAGGTCTTCCAGAGATATGTTCCTTAATCCAGAGGGTGATGTTGTAAAGGGGTTAAGTCTGGAATCTTATTTAGCATCAGGAATACCAGGAACAGTGGCAGGATTAATTCAACTTCATAAAGACGAAGCATCAATGCCCTTGGAAAAGTTAATTGCTCCCGCAGTTATTTTAGCTACAGAAGGATTTAAACTTTCAGAATTTCAAGCTCAATATTTAAATAAATATGCTAAAAAATTTAAGAAAAATAAAGAAGCAGAAAAAATTTTTGTCAAAGAAGGAGGATGGAGAAAAGATGATCTTTTGATTCAAAAAGATTTAGGTAAGTCCTTGTCTTTAATTGCCAAAAAAGGAAGTAAAGCCTTTTACGATGGGGATATAACAAAAAAAATTCTAAATGATTTTAAAGATAATGGCGGGATATTTATCAAAGAAGATTTTTTAAGCTATGAGATCAGGAAATTAGAGCCCCTTTGTGGTACTTATAAATCTTACGAAATATGTTCTATGCCTCCTCCTAGCTCTGGAGGAGTTGCAATCATTCAGATGTTAAATATTCTTGAAAATTTTGATGTTAAAAATTTTTCGCACAGTTCTTTAGAATATATTTTTCTACTTAAAAATATCATGAGTTTTGCTTACGCTGATAGGTCAGTTTTCCTAGGAGATCCAGACTATTTTAATGTTCCTGTGGATGAATTAGTTTCTAAGAATTATGCCAGAAAAATAGCAGAGAAAATTAAAAATAAAGAAACCACTAAGATACAACCAGGAATGTTGATAAAAGAAAGCGAAGAGACAACGCATTTTTCTATTATCGATAAATGGGGAAATGCTGTTAGCAACACTTATACTTTAAATGGCGCATATGGCTCAGGGATAGTGGCCAAGGGCACAGGAATTTTAATGAATAATGAAATGGATGATTTTTCTCAAAAACCTGGATACCCAAATTTATACGGGCTTATAGGTTCAGAAGCGAATAAAATTGAACCTAAAAAAAGCCCTTTATCATCTATGTCTCCTGTAATAGTTAGCAAAGATAACATGCCTTATCTAATTACTGGGTCTCCTGGAGGTTCGACAATCATAAATTCAGTTTTTCAAGAAATAATTAATATTTTAGATTTTGAAATGAGTCTTGAGGAGTCATCAAATAAAAATAGAATTCATTATCAGTGGCAACCAGATATTATTTTTTACGAAGATCTCAAACCAGAAGTTCTTAAAGAGTTAGAATATGATTTCATTTTAAGAAAAAGAAAACTTGGAGAAATTCAATCAATTTTGAAAACTTCAGAGGGTTATAGAGGATATTCTGATTTAAGACGACCAGATGGCAAGTCAATTGAAATTCACTAATAAAAAAGAAATATTTAATAAAAAAATTGAATTACCAGAAGATTCTGGAATTTATCAGTTTTATGACGAATACGAAAAACTTTTATACGTCGGTAAAGCCAAAAATTTGAAAAATAGAGTTTCGAGTTACTTGAATAAAGGAGCAAATAAAAAAGCCTCATTATTAAGAAACCAAATTAGATACTTTGAATTAATAATTACTAAAACGGAATCAGATGCTTTAATTTTAGAACAGAGCTTTATAAGAAAAAAGAAACCCCCTTTTAATGTTCAGTTTAGGGATGATAAATCTTATCCAATGATACACATATCATCTAATAAGGAATTCCCGGAAATCTATGTTTCCAGAAAAAAACAGAAAGAAGGTACTTCATTTGGACCTTATGCGAATGTAAACGCAATGAGAAAAAATATTGAAATAATTCAAAAAGTTTTTCAAATAAGGAATTGTAAAGACGTAAATTTTAGAAATAGATCTAGACCTTGTATAGAACATCAAATTGGAAGATGTTCTGCTCCTTGCGTAGGTTTGATTTCAGAAAAAGAATATAAAGAAAATGTGGACGAAGCCAAAAATTTTCTAGATGGCAAAAACAAATCAATTTTGGAAAACTTTTATAAAAAAATGGATGATTATTCCAATCGCCAAGACTATGAAAGAGCAAAACTTTATAGAGACAAAATTAATGCAATAAGAGATACTCAAAAAAATCAAAGTATTCTTACTCTTTACGAAAATGTTGATGTTATTGCGATAAGCTCTGATTCTTTTAGTACTTGTTTGAGCTTAGTTCAAATTAGAGATGGCTGGATAAGCGCAACTAAGAATTTTTTTCCTGAAACAAAAAATACGTTTACGAATGAGGATTTATTTGAGAAGTTCATTACAGCTTATTATTTTGAGTCTTCAGAGAAAGAAATTAATCTCCTAACTAATTACAAGCTTTCTTTAGAGACTATTAAAAATTTTAAACAAATAGATATAAACATAAATTTTATTAAAACAAATAATAAAAATAAATTTTTGCTTGAAATAGCTAAGTCTCAAAGTTCAGATCGGTTAAAAAGGAAAGATTTTTATGATTGGATAGCACCGACTTTTGAAAATTTAAAAAGACGATTGGATTTAAAATCTATAGAAAAAATTGAGGCTTTTGATATTAGTCATATTTCAGGCAACAACGTAACCGCATCTTGTGTTGTTTTTTCTGATAAAGGTCCAGAAAAAAAAGAATACAGAAGCATGAATATAAAAACGGATAAAAATGATGATTACCTTGCCTTAGCCGAAGCCATTTCGAGAAGAATTAGCAGTTTAAAAAAAAGATCTTTACCATTTCCTAGTCTTTTTTTAATAGACGGTGGAAAAGGACAATTAAATAAAGTAAAGAAAGAATTAGAAAATAAAAAAGTGGAAAAAATTAAATTAATTTCTGTATCAAAAGGAGAAAATAGAAAAGAAAAATACGACAAGTTACATATAGATTTTCTCAAGAAAGAGATTGAGCTTGAACAATGGAAGGATATTTCTAGACTAATTCAATTTATGAGAAATGAGTCTCATCGATTTGCTCTTAAAAAACACAAGGCTAGAAGAGCCAAGACCCTTATTGGTTCAGACTTAGACGAAATTCCTCTAATTGGAGAAAGTTTAAAAAAAGAGCTGATAAGACACTTTGGCGGAATAAAGCGTTTGAAAGATGCTGAAATAAATGATCTTAAAAAGGTGGAAGGAGTAGGAACTAAAAAAGCAATATTAATTCAAAAACATTTCAATAAGTCCTAGGTTTATAATAATTATATGATTCCTAATCTTCTATCAGTATTTAGAATGATCGCTTTTTTGCCAGTTATTATTTTATTTTCGTCAGAGTATTATCTAAGTTCCTTTTTTTTATTTACTGCCGCAGCTTGGTCAGACTTTCTAGATGGTTTTTTGGCGAGAAAATATAACATAACCTCTAATTTGGGATCTCTTCTGGATTTGCTTGCTGATAAGGTTTTAGTCTCTTCTATATTGATTTTTTTAGTTTTTTATACAGTAAACATTTATTTATTAATTTTGACGACAATAATAATTCTGCGAGAAATATCAATTAGTTCGCTGAGGCTATTTTTAGTTTCAAGTGGAGTAGAAATTTCAAATATAACCCCTGATAACTACGGAAAAATAAAGACTTTTTTACAAATGTTTTCACTTTCACTCCTGCTTATATATCCATTATTTGGAAATATTTTTTTTACAGGTGTTTTAATTCTCCTACTAATTTCAACTTCTCTTTCGATTATATCTTTTATAAATTATTTAAAAATTTGGAGTTCTTTAGAAGAAAAGTAATCAAGCTTAGTGTATTTTGAATAGTATTAAATAATCTAAAAGGCTACAATTTTATTTTTTGGCTGAGTGGCAGAGTGGTCATGCAGCGGACTGCAAATCCGTCCACGCCGGTTCGATTCCGACCTCAGCCTCCAATTGATTTAAATATAATTATTTAGAAAGTATAATTTATGAAAAGGAGAATATATAACTAGCCCGGGTGGTGGAATTGGTAGACACAAGGGACTTAAAATCCCTCGATAGCGATATCGTGCCGGTTCAAGTCCGGCCCCGGGTACCAAAAATATAAAAATTTTTATTAATTTTTCAACTTAGAATTCCATAAAAAATTTTGCTAATAATTAAGCAGTATAAAATAAGCTATAATTCCTCAACTTAATTAAATTAATTTAATGGAAAATATCCAATCTGATAAAAATTTAAGTTTAAAAGATAAAGAAATCGATATGCGAGAATTTTTTTCAATTCTTAACAATGGAAAAAAAATTATTGCTTATTCAGTTGTAATTATTTCCATTACAACTCTAATTTACAGTCTATCTTTGCCAAATATTTTCCAGTCTTCAGCATTATTAAACGCATATGAGCCAGATGACTCAGCCTCTGGATATCTTGATGACTTTGGAGCTATTGCTAGTTTTGCAGGACTAAATTTGATTTCTAATACTAAGAATAGCAATTCCGAACAAGCAATGGAGAAATTAATTTCTTTAAGTTTTTTTGAAAAGAATATTCTGCCTAATATTTTTCTTCCTAACTTAATGGCTTTAGACTCATGGGATTTTAAATCAAATGAACTAATCTATGATGATGACATTTATGACTTTTCAAATAAGAAGTGGGTTAGAGACTTTACTTATCCAAATAAACAAATACCAAGCGCTCAAGAAAGTTTTAAAGTTTTCCATGAAAAACACCTTAGATTATCAGAAGATAACAATGGCTTTATTCTCCTTTCAATTAATCATCAATCACCATATGTTGCAAAAGACTGGGTAGAATTAATTTTTAAAGAAATTAATTTTTTTTACAGGCAAAAAGATAAAGCAGAAGCTGAAAAAGTAATTAGTTATTTAAATGAGCAGTTATCTAAGACAAGTTTTTCTGAAATAAAGCAGTCCTTAGCAGAGCTTTTAAAAGTTGAAATTCAAAAGACTGCATTGATAGAAGCAAACGAATCTTATGTTTTTGAATATATTGATTCTCCCGCAATAATGGAACAAAAATCTGAACCTATAAGATCATTGATTTTTCTTATCGGAGCAATTTTTGGAGCTCTAGTCGGCATTTTTATTGTGTTTATAAAAAATTATTTTAGCAATGAGGCAAACTCCTAAATATTTTTCATGAAAGTAACCATTGTTGGAGCTGGTTATGTGGGTATGTCTTTAGCAGCGCTTATCGCCCAAAAGAATGAGGTTGTTTTACTTGAATTAGATCCTGTTCGAGTAGAGACTGTTAATAACAAACAATCTACTATTTCAGAAAATGAGATTAAAGAGTTCTTAATCGAGAAGGATCTTAATTTGACTGCAACTCTTGATAAAAAATATGCTTATGAGAATGCAAATTTTGTAGTTATAGCAACACCTACCGATTATGATTCTGTTACAAATCAATTTAATACAGATTCTGTAGACAATGTTGTCAGAGATTCCCTTAAATTTAATCCTAATGCCATAATAATAATTAAATCTACTGTTCCTGTGGGACATACCAAATCTCTTCAAAAGAAATTTAATACAGATCGAATTATTTTTTCTCCTGAGTTTTTACGGGAGAATCAAGCTTTGAAAGATAATCTTTATCCATCTCGTATTGTTGTTGGAGGGAATAAAGGCTTGAGTAAAGATTTTATTAATTTGATGCTGGAGTGTATTTATAAAAAGAACGTCGAGACCATGATAGTAAGTTCCTCAGAAGCTGAGGCAATTAAATTATTTTCAAATACTTATTTAGCAATGCGAGTTTCTTTTTTCAACGAACTGGATTCATATGCAATGGCTAATGATCTTGAAACAAGAAGCATTATTAAAGGAGTAAGTTTAGATAAACGAATAGGCGAGGGCTACAATAATCCCTCTTTGGGTTATGGAGGTTATTGCCTACCAAAAGATACAAAGCAGCTACTTGCTAATTATAAACATGTTCCTCAAAATCTTATTCAAGCTATTGTTTCTTCTAACACAACGAGAAAAGACTTTATTTCGGAAGAGATTTTAAAAAGAAAAGCTAAAGTAATTGGTCTTTATAGATTGGTAATGAAAGAAGGAAGTGATAATTTTAGGGCATCTGCCATGCAAGGAATAATGAAAAGAATTAAGGCAAAAGGAATTGAGGTAATAATTTTTGAACCTGAACTCGATAAGAAAGACTTCTTTGGATCAAAAGTAATTAAAGATATTGATTATTTCAAAAAAACTTCTGAACTTATTGTTGCAAACAGAATGGCCGATTGTCTTAAAGACGTAGAAAAGAAATGTTTTACGAGAGATATATTTAACGAAAACTAATGATAAAATTTTTTATTTAGAACCTTATTTGGAGTACATGTGTTTAATTTTGCTTTAATTGGTTGCGGTCGTATATCTAAACGTCATTCAGAACTTTTAGGTGAAAATCAAATTTCTGATGCTTGCTTAGTAGCTGTATGTGATAAAAAGCTAGAAAAAGCTGAAGAGATAGCAAAAAAATATAGTATTCCCGCATATGCTGATATGCACGAAATGATGAAGTCTGAGAATATAGATGTAGCTGTAATTCTTACTGAGAGTGGACTTCATGCTCGACATACAATTGAACTTTCTAAATATGGAGCTCACATAATTGTTGAAAAACCAATGGCTCTTACTCTTGAAGATGCCGACGAGATGATTAAAGCCTGCGATGCTAACAATATTAAGCTTTTTGTTGTTAAACAAAATAGATTCAATATACCTGTATTGCAACTTCGCAATGCTCTTGAAAATGGTCGTTTTGGTAAGTTGATAATGGGAACAGTAAGAGTTAGATGGTGTAGGACGCAAGAATATTATGATCAAGATAAATGGAGAGGAACCTGGGCATTAGATGGAGGAGTTTTAGCAAATCAAGCTAGCCATCACATTGATCTATTAGAATGGATGTTAGGAGATGTAGAAAGCGTATTTGCAAAAAGTGAGACGGCTCTAGTTAATATAGAAGCAGAAGATACCGCAGTAGTGATATTAAAATTCAGTAATGGCGCGCTGGGCATTATTGAAGCTACAACTGCTACAAGACCTAAAGATTTAGAGGGTTCGCTATCTATAATGGGAGAAAACGGAACTGTTGAAATTGGGGGTTTTGCTGTAAATGAGATTAAAACTTGGAACTTTTCTAAATCAATAGATAGTGATGGCCAAGTTATTGAAAAATTTTCAGTTAATCCACCTAACGTGTACGGTTTTGGTCATCAAGCATATTACGAACACGTAATTGATTGCTTAAATAATGATGTTGCTCATTTAGTAGACGGACTTGAAGGCAAAAAAAGTTTAAGCCTCATCAATGCAATTTATGAATCTATTGAATCAGGTAATGAGGTACACCTTGACTCTTCTCTTAATTTTTCAAAGTTAGGCTTGTGATGAACGAGTTTAAATTTTCTTCTTCTGGTATAAAAAATGTGAATTTTGGAAAAAGAGTTAAGGTGATTAAGCCATGTAATTTATATGACTGCGTATTAGCAGATGATGTTTTCGTAGGCCCTTTCGTTGAAATTCAGTCGGATGTGGAAGTGGGAGCTAATTCAAGAATTCAGTCTCACTCATTTGTGTGTTCTTTTGTAACTATAGGTAAAAATTGTTTTGTTGGTCATGGAGTTATGTTCATCAATGATAATTTTTCTCATGGATCTCCAGCTGGCGGAGATCAGACTAAGTGGAAAAAAACTTTTCTAGGAGACAATGTTTCCATAGGTAGTAACAGTACTATTTTACCTGTCAAAATTTGCAATAATGTAGTTATTGGGGCAGGTTCAGTTGTTACAAAAGATATAAAAGAATCTGGAATCTATTCTGGTAACCCAGCTAAATTTATGAAAAAAATTAAATGATAAAGTTTTTAGACTTATCATCTCAATATCAGTCGATAAAAACAGAGATAGACGAAACAATAAAAGATGTCTTAAATGAATCATCTTTTATTGGCGGGAAATACGTTCAAACTTTTGAAAATGAGTTTTCTAAATTCATAGGAGTAGATCACTGCATTGGAGTAGGTAACGGAACAGATGCTCTTGAAATTGCTATAGAGGCATTAAATTTACCGCGGTATTCAGAGATAATTGTGCCGGCTAATTCATTTATTTCTAGTTCTGAAGCCGTCACTAGATGTGGCCACAAAGTAGTTTTTGCAGATGTCTGCAAGGATTCATATGTTTTAAATCTCTCAGATTTAGTAAAAAGGATAACTAATAAAACAGCAGCTATAATTGCAGTGCACTTATATGGGCATCCATGTGATATGGAAGGAATAATGGATATAGCTAAAAATTATAGTCTAAGTGTTATTGAAGATTGCGCACAAGCTCATGGAGCTAAATTTAAAGATATGAATGTTGGGAGCATTGGAGATGTATCAGCATTTAGCTTTTACCCTGGAAAAAATTTAGGAGCGTATGGCGATGGAGGAGCAGTTGTAACTAATGACGCTGAATTGGCGACTAAAATAAAAATGATTGCTAATCATGGTCGAATTGATAAATATAATCATATTTTTGAAGGAAGAAATTCAAGACTTGATGGATTTCAAGCAGCAATTTTAAGCGTTAAACTAAAGCATTTAGATAGTTGGACAGTCCAGAGAAACAAGATAGCAGAATGTTACTTAAAAAGTCTCAAAAACATACAAAATATTGAATTACCTGTTAAACAAGATTGGGCCAAACATGTATATCATCTATTTGTTATTAGAGCCACCCAAAGAGATCAACTCAAAAAATATCTTTTAGACCATGGGGTTGAGACAGGTATTCACTATCCAATATCTCTTCCAAAATTAAAAGCATATGATTATGTAAAGCAAGGAAAGGAAGAAATTTTTTCAAATCTTTCAGATAAGTTTTTGCTTAGCTTACCTATAGGTGAGCATATTACACTTAAGGATGTGAAAAAAATTTCTAGCTTAATAGAAGATTTTTACACTAATTGTATATGAAATAATATCTTTTAAAGAAAATGAATAATATAGAATTTTTAAATGTAAAAAATAAACATATGATAACTTCCCAAGATTCATATGAGAAAGTAATGGAAAAGCTCAAAGATGCTAGATTGGATTGTTTACCAGTTATAGATGAAAAAAATTTTTATTCAGGATTGTTGCATAGATATGATTTAGTGGAAAAGTGGCAGAATTCAAAAAAAGTCACAAAAGGAACAAGTAATTCAATTTCTGATTTTATTAATGACAAGGCTCAAGTCGATATAGTCTCAACTTCAGAAAGTAATTGGCTATCTTCACTTATAAAAAAAAGCTCGCATTACAAGCATTCTATGGTTCCAATAATTAACAAAGATGGAACATTCAAATGTTTTGCATATTCTCCATCAAATAGAGAAGTTTCTAGAATAGTTTCTGCGTTCAAGCCCTCAATAACAATTATTGGCATGGGGTATGTTGGGGTTACATTGGCTGTAATAATGGCTAAAAGTGGTTTAAAAGTAACTTGTATTGAAAAAGATCAAGTAAAAAGAAAAATTTTAAAATCAGGCAAGGTTCCTTTTCACGAAACTGGTTTAAATGAAATATATGCAAAGTTATATCGAGAGAAAAAATTAATTATTAAAGGTCCTGAAGATAAAAATAAATCAAATTTCATTGTCATTTCAGTGGGCACTCCATTGCAATCAGAATCTGAACCTAATATAGATTACCTAAATCAGTCAATAGATTTGGCAAATAAGCAACTTAAGGATGGGGGCATAATAGTTCTACGTTCAACTATTCCTTTTGGAACAACCCTTAAAATTAAGCAGCAAAAATTTGATGAGCTGATTTCTCCTGATGCTGAAAAAGCAAAACATGTTGTTTTTTGTCCAGAAAGAACTATTGAAGGCAACGCACTTGAAGAACTTTATTCAAATCCACAAATTATAGGTTCTGAATCTTCAATTGCGAGAGGTAAAGTAAGAAAAGTTTTTGAACAGTTTGTAAGTCAGACTATTGAGCTTGCAGGAGTTAGTGAAGCAGAGCTTGTAAAGCTTTGTGATAATACATATCGTGATCTTTCCTTTGCATTTTCTAATACACTTGCGTCAATTTCTATGAACTACGATGTTGATATAATTAGTGTTATCGACGCAGCAAACAAAGATTATCCAAGAACAAACATATTTTATCCTTCGCCAGGAGTAGGAGGACCATGTTTATCAAAAGATCCTTTTATACTTAGCAACGGATTAAGTGGTTTAAGTAAAGATATTTCAAATTATCTACATTCAGGCAGAAACGTAAGTCAAATCACAATAAATTACATTTCAAAAAAAATAATTCTTTTAAAAAAAAATCAAAACACAAATATAGTTTTATGTGGTTTGGCATTTAAGGGAGATCCTATAACAGACGATTTAAGAAATAGCACAAGCTTAGAACTTCTTTCAAGAATAGAAGAAAAAGTTGAGGATTTAAAAGTTTGGGATCCAGTAATATCTAAAAAGGATTTAAAAGATTTTGGTATAAACAATATTTGGTTCCCTCCGCCATGGAATTCAGAACCTAAAAAAGAATTAATAATTATTTTGGCAAATAATAGCCCTTATTTTAGTCAACTAAATTGGAATTCAATTGTAGAAACTTCTTTAAAATTAACAATAGTAGATTGTTGGGGAGTCTGTGAGAATCTCATGCAACTTCGCAAACCAAATGTAGATTACTTTAGGTTAGGTAGGAATTTATGACTGATCGAATAATTATATTTGGCGGAACTGGGTTTATTGGAAGAAATTTGTGTCAATGTCTTCTTGAAAATGGCTATGAAGTCAAATCATTTGATAATAACGAGAGGGGACATACTCAATTACACTTTAACAAAGATATCGAATACATTAATGGCGATGTTTGCAATCTGGAAGACGTAACAAAAGCTATCGATGGCTCAGATATAGTTTTCAATCTTGCATATATAAATGGAACAAAAAATTTTTATAAGATTCCTGGACGCATTCTAGAAATAGCCGCCATTGGCCAATTAAATATCGGCTCTGCCATTAACAAACTAGGAATTAAAAAATTTATTTATGCTTCAAGTTCTGAAGCATACCAATCTCCCGTAACTTTTCCTACTGACGAAAAAGAGATATTGAAAGTGCCGGATCCTCATAATTCAAGATTTTCTTATGGTGGAGGAAAAATATTCGGAGAATTATGCACGCTTCATCATGTTACAAATGCTGAAAGCAAAATAATTTTTAGACCTCATAATGTTTTTGGCCCCAGAATGGGAAACGACCATGTAATACCAGAATTATTTAATAAAATTCAACATTTAATAACTGTTAACTCGAATAATTTAGATGTGATAGGAAGTCCTGAAACCAGTCGAAGTTTTGTATACATAGATGATGCTATTCAAGCAATAAAACTAATTATGGAAAAAGTAAATGGCTTTGAAATTTATAATGTTGGCTCAGGTATTGAAACTACAATTCTAGATTTAGTTAAAAATATGATCTCAATAACTGGTAAAGAAATAAAAGCTAATTTTAATTTTAAAGGGCATGAGGGAAATGTTTCAAGAAGACTTCCAGATATAAATAAACTTAAAAATCTAGGTTACAAAAATAAGATTAATTTAAAAGAGGGTTTAAAGTTATATTGGCAAGGGATGGAGAAATAAATGAGTTATAAAATTTATTTGGCAGATCCTTTCATAGAAGATTTAGAAATAGACACAGTTATTTCAACTTTAAAATCAGGATGGATTTCACAAGGACCTAAAACTAAAGAATTTGAAGAGCAGGTAGCATCGATTTGTGGAACAAAGCATGCTGTAGCTATGTGTAATGGAACGGCAAGTTTACATGCAGCTTTGTTAGCAATAGGTGTTACAAAAGAAAGTAATGTTATTTGCCCTAGTATGAGCTATATCTCTACTTCAAATGCAATTTTGTACTGCGGAGCTAAACCAAAATTTGCTGATATTGAGATAGAAACATTCAATTTGTGTTCAAGAAGCGTTCAAGACACAATCGATAAAGATACAAAAGCTATCCTAGTTGTTGATCTAAAAGGGCAGCCTGTAGATTACGAAAAATTCCTTAAAATTTCACTTGATCATAACATTCCAATTATTGCAGACAGTGCACAATCTTTTGGAGCTTCATATGAAGGTGGAGTAATTGGATCACAAGCCTTGATGCATTCTTTTTCAATGTTTGCCAATAAAAACATAACTTCAGGAGAAGGAGGAATAATTTCAACAAATAATGATGAATTAGCAGATAAATTAAGAGTACTAAGAAATCAAGGTCAAGAAAATGATCGCTATATTCATCAAAAACTAGGTTTTAATTACAGGTATAACGATGTTTTAGCATCTATCGCTATTTCTCAGATAAGTCGATTAGAAAAAATTTTAAAAAAGAAACAAAAAATAGTTAATACTTTTAATTCAGAATTTCAAAATTGCAATCAAATTTTAGTTCCTATTTGCCATGAGAAAGTTACACAACATTCTTGGTATCACTATACATTAAGATTTATGTCACAAAAGATTAGAGATAATGTTCAAAAAAAATTGGAAGAAAATGGAGTTGAAACCCGGATAGCATTCCCGCCGATTCACTTGCAACCTATGTTTGATAACATGTTTAAAGACTTAAGCTTGCCAAATACAATGCTTGCATATGAAACAATGCTAGATATTCCATGCCACGCAAAACTTACAAGTTCGGAAGTTAATTTAATTATAAAAATAATCAAAAAAGCTACTGAAAGATGAGCTTGCAAAAATTGAAAATAATAATTCCTGCTCGTTCAGGTTCAAAAGGTATGCCTTCAAAAAATATTAAAGTCTTTTGTTCAAAAAGTTTACTCGAATTGTCTTTAGAATTTGCATGCAAAATAAATAATGGTTCAATAATTATTAGTACGGATTCTAAAAAGTATATTGAAAAAATTAAATCTTTGAACATATATGAAGAAAATGAAAATAATATTTTTTTTCACTATAGATCTGATTGGGCTGCATCAGATAGCTCAACAGATTTAGATGTAGTAAAAGATATTGTTTCTTCCAGATTGATTGATAATTCAAATATAATTGCGTGGCTTCGACCAACATCACCTTTAAGAAGTCTCAGTGAATTTAATAACGCTCTTAAAAAGTTCATTCAACTAGGCCCAAATTGTGCAATGATGAGAAGTGTTAAAAAGTCATCTACCCATCCATATTGGATGAAAACAAAAATTAGTGACGATTTCTTATTAAAACCATTCATAGAAAAAAAGGACGAAAAATCTTTTCCTAATAGACAAAGTTTGCCGGATTCTTATGAGATTAGTAGCGAATTTGATTTTGCATATGTCGATCAAGTATTGAAACAAAATACTTTTTTCCCTAATCCTATGTACGGATTTGAAACAACTTTGATGCCTAAAGTAGATATTGATTCAGAAGAAGATTTTGAGATTGCAAAATTAATTTATCTTAAAATGGGAGCTTATTCATGATAGAAATAATTGCTGAGGTAGGGATAAATCATAACGGAGATTTAAATGTGGCCAAAGAATTAGTCCAACAAGCTAAAACTGCAGGAGCCACATGCGTTAAATTTCAAACTTTTTTTATTGAAGAATTAGCTAGAGAACATACTCCTAAATCAGAGTTTCAGTTAAGAGATAAGTCCTCAAAAAGTCATATAGAGATGCTTAAACGATGTCAGCTCTCTTGTGATGACCATTTAACCTTATTTAAATTATGTAATGAAATAGGAATTGATTTTTTATCTACACCTTATCATCCAAGCGCAGTAAAACTTTTAGAGGAAATTGGTGTTGAGCGTTATAAAGTTGCATCCGCAGACCTAAGAGACATTTTTCTCATTGACTCAATCCTTGAAACGAAAAAAAAAATAATTTTATCCACAGGTATGTCTAGCCAATTAGATGTTAAAGAAGCATTAAACTATATTATTAATCGATCAAGTTATGAAAAGGATAAAATAACCTTATTACATTGTACTTCAGATTATCCGTGCGTTAACAAAGACGGAAATATTAATTTTCTAAAATTTTTAAAAGATTTCGGTCTTAGGATTGGCTTTTCAGATCATTCTATCGGAGTTAGTCAAGCTTTAATAGCTTTGGGCTTAGGTGCAACTGTTTTTGAAAAACATATAACATTGGATAAAAATGCGTCTGGCCCTGATCATAAAGCTAGTTCAGATATATCAGAATTTAAACAATACGTGTCTGATTTAAATTCTGGATTTTTGGCTCTTGGTCATGAAAATAAAAAAACGATGGATTCAGAAAAAAGTATGAAATTCACATCTCAAAAATCTTTAGTTTATGAAAGAGATATGAAACCCGAAGAAATTATTAAAAAAGAAGATTTATCAGCAATGCGTCCATTTGACGGAATACCAATATTTCGTTATGAAGAATTCATTGGAAAAATTTTAACTAAACCAGTATTGAAAAATCAAAATCTTAGCGAGGATCATTTTGAATGAATTGATATTTGTTTCTTCTGGAGGTTCAAAAAAAGGTACTTTAAACTTTATTGAAGGTTGCTATAAGAGAGGTATTTACAATATTGAGCTTTCTTCAGGAGACTTGATAAACATAGAAGGAATAATAAAATCTGCAGAGCAAAAAAGTCTAACTATTCAAGCTCATAATTATTTTCCCCCACTAGAGAATAATTACATAATCAATCTTGCAAAACCAGACCTTTTAAATGATAAATATTTTAATAAAATTTTAAATTCTCAAATCATTATAGCTAATCAATTCAAAAGAAAATTTTTACATTTTCATGCTGGATACTGTATTGATTTAAGGGCAAAAGACTTAGGAAGTGAAAACTTGAATCTTAAAATTACAGACAGAAATGAGTGTATTAATAATTTTTATGAAAATGTAAGTTATATTAATTCTGTTATAAAAAGACACGGGCTTAGTTTATTAATTGAAAATAATGTTCTTAATTCAGCATTATTCAACAAATTTAAACAAAACCCTTTCCTTTGTTGTGATCCTGAGGAGACATTAGAAATTTTTAAAAATAAGAATTTAGATATAAATCTACTTTTGGATCTTGCTCATTTAAGAGTTAGTTCTAATTCTATGGGTTTTGATTTTTTTAAAGCCGTGAAACTTCTTGCTCCAATAACTCAAGCTGTCCATATTTCCGATAATGATGGCAAGAGAGATTCTAACGAAACATTTAACGAACAAAGCGATGTTCTGCATGCTTTGAAGTTGTTAGACGATTTAAATTTCATTACAGTTGAAGTCTATAACGACGATTTAGATGTTTTAAAAAAGCAGATAGACCTAGTAAAAAAAATTAGAAAGAATTAAATGATTGAGATTCCTTTTGTGCATTGTGTGGATACTGAAGGCCCACTAAATGAATCTGATTTTGATACTTGGCTTAGAATTAAAGATATATGCGACATTAATTATGAGGAAAATTTTGTCTCTAAAGTTTTAGAAGGCAAGTTTGATCATATTGCAAATTCCGAAAAACTAAAAAATATGGTGAGTCATAAAACTATGAATTATGTTCGTAATTCTAATGAACATTCTAAAATGTTAGATGAAATTTTTTCTTCAAAATTTAGAAAAAAGACTTGTGATTCTTTTGGAGGAAATTACAAATTTTCTTGGTTTGTTATGGATCACGTTGATTATCTTATTAATGATAGAGATAAAATGATGGGTCACCATAAAATATTTGATATTTTCCTTAATCGAATTTCTCCTCATAATATTTGGGAAGATAGTTTAGAGTTTCACTTTCATAGCAATCCTCCTTCTTATCATTCTAGTCATAGCAATACTTTTTGGTTAAGAGATAACAAAATATATAATGTTGTTCTAAAGCGACTTATTGATAGGAATTTTTTTCCATTAATAAATAGACCTGGTTTTCACTCTGTTAGTCCTGATAGCCATTGGTTTCAAGAGATGTACATTCCATTTGAAATTGCAAATCAAAGCTTAGCTTCTAATCGAAATGAAAGGTTTTCTGATTGGTCAAGAGCTCCTAAAACATGGGAGGGCTACAACCCTAGCCATGATGATTATCAGGTTCCCGGAAATTGTAAGAGAAAAATTTATGCATGTTTAAATGTGGGAACTCGTCATTCACTAATTGATGAAGACTCTATTCTATTTGCAATCGAAGAGGCAAAAGAGGGTAAAAAGCCTGTTTTAGCAGTTGCCAATCATGATTTTAGACAAATGGAAGAAGACACTATTTATTTAAATGAGTTATTAAACAAAGTTTTTAAAAAAGAAAAAAATGTTAAATTTAGATACTGTAATGCAAGACAAGCTTTAGGCTTGCAAACATTAGTAGATAACTTCAAATATGAATTTTCTGGAGAGAAAAAGAATATATTGAAGATCTTGAGTAAAAGAAAGATTTTTGGTCCATCACCTTTTTTTGGCTATAAAACCAAAGAAGGAAAATATATTTTTGATAATTTAACAGTCATTCGCCCAAATAAAGAATGGCTTTATGAATTTGATGAGCAAAATTGTTGTCTTGCGAATTTAGATAAAATTTCAATAGCTGCAAATGAGATTAATGGAATTCAAAATATAACAACTATTGAAATTGATTAGTATGTTATTTGATATAGAGAATCGTCTTTTTAATGATTTTCTTAAGAGCGACTCTGAGATTAAAGAATGGACTTCGATAAGAGCTACTGTTTTAAGATCCTTAGCTGAAGTTTCTCAATACGATATAGGATCTGTATCTGGAGGAAGTCTTAAAACGAAAATTAATTGGCGAATGATACCGGCAACACTATTTTCTATTATCAGCATTATTAAATTTATATTTTTTTCCAAAAAAAATTATGAAATTATTTTTTTTTCTGACGTAAAAAACTTTTTAAATCCAGATGATTCAAATTTTTTATTTAAAGACATTGAGAAGGCCAATAAAAAATCTAAGATATTGGTTATTTCTACTTTTATTGAAAAAATTCCGAACCAAGGAAAAATTGATTATTTAAATATATTTATAATCAGATACTTCTATTACTTATTCCGAGTTTTAGCAAAATTAAGATCTCTTTTTAAGAAGCATTCTATATTTATAAAATTACTAGCAGTACTTAAAGACTTTAATTTTAAAAAATTCGATCATAATAAATTAAACGAGAAAATAATAAACGTCATTTATCAAAAAAACTTTTTAAATTATTTTTTTTTAAAAGTACTTCGATTGGATTTGATAAGAGTAGAAAAATTTATTTTTGAAGATGGTTTTATGTCGAGAAACTCAGCTATTATCAAATCACTAAACCAAAAAAAAATTATGACAGTGGAATACCAACATGGCGCAATATATTCTGGTCATGAAGCTTACAACACTCATCCAAATTTAGTATCTTTAGTTAAAAAACAAAAAATGATCCCAGGTATTTTATGGACCTTTGGAGAGGAATGGATTAACTGTAGTAATTTATGTGAATCTGACAGTATTTTAGGAGTTCCATGGCATGATGCTGTTAAAAAAAAATTTAAACAACATAATCTTTCCTCAAGAATTTTAATATTAAGCGACGGAATTGATACGCAAGAGTACATCAAACTAGCAAAAAGACTTTCTGATGAACTAAAGCTAAGACCTGAAAAAAATTTAAATTATTTGAATATAAATTTGCGATTGCATCCTTCGGAAAACTATAACGATAAAGCTCTTAACATCCCTTATTCTAAAATTGAGGATATCTGGGACGATATTTATCGCTCCGATATTATAATTGCATGTGTGTCGACTTGTTTATATCAAGCTTCATTTGTAAAAAAACAACCAATTATTTGGCTTAATGGAAGATCAAAATACGCCTATAATGGAAAGTATCCTTTTCCAAAAGCAGAAAATTTGTCAGAGCTTTTAGAATTAGTTATTAAATTTTATTCTTCAAATTCAATACAAATGAAAAAAAAAGATGTTGATTTTTTTAAACCATACAAACTAGACATATTATTAAACTAATGGAGTTCAAAGATGAGTAAAGAGTATTGGGAAGGTCCATATTATGATTATTTGATGGCTAGAATGGAAGAAGCAAATTCGAAAAATCTTAAAAAAAGTACTTTGATAAAAAATGATATAAAAATCCCTTCTGACAAAACTTATGAGTTATTTGTAAAAAAGATGAAACTGATAAAAGGTCAAAAACTAATAGACATAGGATGTGGGTTTGGACGAACTTTCGACTACTTCTTCAAACATGAAGTATTTGTTAGTGGTATAGATATATCTTCAAGGATGATAGAAGCTGCCAAAAAAAGTTATGAAAATGAAGATTTAATAACAGAGTTAATTGTTTCTTCCGCCGAAAAATTACCTTTTAAAGATAATCAGTTTGATTATTTAACTTCATTTGGAACTTTTGATTGTACAAATCAAGAGCTGGTATTGCCAGAAATGTTAAGAGTAGTTAAACCAGGAGGTCTATTATGTTTTTCAGGAAAAAATTACTGTTATAACTTTAATGATGACAAAGCTTATGCGGCTGAACTTGGCGCTAAATCAAAGGGTCACCCAAATTCTTTTACATTTTACGAAAAAATGATAAATCAACTTATTGATAATGGACATTTAATTAAAGAAGAGCTTTTTTTTGTATCTCGGGGAGATACAACATCCCTAGATATTAAGAAAAAAAATCCTGGTCAATTTTATGAATTCACTTTGTATGTAATTAATGGAAATAATCCTGGTGATTTTAGCAACCTTCATTCGCCAACTTCTTATGTTTTTGATGCTAAAAAAAAATAGTAATGACAATTTCTCAGAATATAATTATTGGATCTAGTCCCATAAGCTTAGTTAAAGCTATTTTAATGGGCAGATCAAACAAAGAAATATCAATAATAGATAAAGGGAAAAGTATAGGAGGATGTTGGCAAATAAGTCATCATTCGGGCATGAATTTCGACCTTGGTTGCCATTTCCTTGTACCCTTTGAAGCAGAAGAAGATAATATCAAACTTATTTCTACTTTTAAAAACTTAGGTATTTCAGCAGAACTTACAAACCCTAAAGCTTATTTTGATAGAAAAATAGATGAAATTACGAACTACAGTAGAGATTATAAATATATTAAAGTAGATGGCGGTTATCCAAATATAATTAAAACTTTGCATAAATGTGTTCTAGATCTAGGAATTCCTATTTTAAAAGATAATATATTGTCGATATCTTTGGATAATAAGGTTTCTTTGATCGGTGAACGTAAAGAATATAAAACTGAAAATTTGTTTATTCCTTCTTATTGTGACTTAAGAAAAATAGAAGTTCACGGTAAAAAGATTGATTTAGAATGTCCTTATCAAGATAGTCAACACTTAGTTATCTTGACTAAAGGTTCATGGAATAAAAAACATTACGATTATTATTTTCTCAATGAAAGTGATAAATTTATGTTTGATAAATTAACTGTTCACGAAGGATATAAAAAACACCTATTTAATATAAGAGTTGGTAAAAAGCATAAATTAAAATCAGACGAAAATTTGTTAGAACTTGCAAGTGATTTTATCAAGGAGTTGGGATACGAGATTAAAAAAATTATCTATTCAAATAGGCACATTTATGAATTTCCATATCGGTCAGAACTTTATGTTAGAAATTTTCAAAAAAATCTTGAGCAAGAATCAGGCGGTAAAATAGAAATGTTCTATACAAGAAATTTTACTAAGGCCTTATTAGAGGCAAATTTATGAGTCATTATATTTTAGGAGCTGGCGGACATTGTAAAAGTGTCATTTCTTCTGCCCAAGCACAAGGCTTAGAAATTAGTGGAATTTTAGATGTTAATCCTAAATCTAAAAAAATTTTAAATTGCAGGGTATTAGAAGAAAGCTCTCATAAATGGAATGAAAAGAATAAATACCTAATTGCAGTTCGCGATAGTAAGTTAAAAAAAAAGTTAATTAATAAAATTTATGCAAAAATAAAATATCCTAAATTTTTCAATATTATACATCCTACTTCTGTGGTGAGCGATGGAGTAAATCTTGGTTCGGGTACTTGTATTCTGGCTAACTCCTATATTGGACCTAATACCATCATTGGAAATCACGTCTGTATAAATTCAGCTTGCGTTATTGAGCATGATTGTATAATTGGCGATGAAACTTTTATGAGCCCATCCGTTAATTTAGCTGGTTCTGTAACAGTAGGTAAAGCAACCTTTTTAGGCTTAAACTCAAGTATTGCTGATAATATTTCAATTTCAGCCAATACAATTATTGGTGCATCAAGCCTTGTTTTATCTAATATAAAGGTAAGTAATCAAACTTTCATTGGTACACCAGCAAAACCAATATAATAATGATTAAAAATTTTTTTGATTATCTAGTTTCAACGATAGTCTCTAGAGCTCTTGGGTTTTTGTTAATACCATACATGATCTCAAGAATGACAGCTTCTGAATATGGTCAGCTGGGGTTAATATTTATAACTATTTATTTCATTTTTGATCTAGTACATCATTCTTCAAGTGGATACTATTCTCTTTATTTTTTTAAAAACAAAGAAGAAAGTGATAGTTCGCTTATGTGGCGAATAATTTCTGAACAGTTAGTTTTTCTTTTGGCGCTCTCTTGTATTTTTATTTTGATATATTTTTTCTTTAATGAAAGTTTATGGATAAACGGTTTAATAATAATGTCAGCTTATTTAATAATATTTTCGAGATCATTCAATTTTCTTTTTTTAAGCTATTTTAAGGTTAAAGAAATGTCTAGGAAATATGGAATAGTTGAATTATTTGAAGCTCTCTCTGTAGCTGGTATAACAGTTTTTTTATTTGAATTTAATGATGCAACTATAGAAAATAGATTACTTTCAACTGCAATAGGAACTTTTTTGGCTTTGATGATTTCCATCTTGTGTTTTGGTAAATCGATAAAATCCTTTCGTCTAAATATAAATTTAAAAAAAATAAAAGAAGTTTTTATTTTTGGAGCAAAATTATACCCTCATGTATTTGGAAGTTTAATTTTATTGGCTTCTGATCGTTTATTTCTTTCCTATTATCACACACTTACAGATGTTGGAATTTATACTGTAGCCTTTCAATATGCTTCGGTCCTTTTGATTTTAAACACTCTTTCAAATAGGATATTTCAACCTAAGGCATATGACTACTTTAATTCAAAAAATACTTCGAAAGCTAATTTTAATTATTTAACTCCTTTTTGGATAAGGTATATTTTATTGATTCTAATTACGACTTTTTTCCTAGCCTTCAGTGTAGTTTCTTTTTCAAAATGGCTTTATCCTAATGAATATTTCTATGGGCTATTTCCAACTTTGATATTGATGGCTGCTTTCATGTTTTACTGGATAGCAACAGTGCCAGTACCTTTTTTTATGAATTCTAACGAAAATCGATTTCTTTCATATTCAACCTCATTGGCTCTCGCCTTAAATTTAATTGGAAATCAATTGCTTGTTCCCTCATTTGGAACTTTCGGGGCGTCATTTGCTACACTATTAGCAATTTTTATAGCGATGATTTTTTCATATTATTTTGCTGGTAGACTTTACAAAAAAGAGCTCAGACATCATGAACAATAGTGAATTTTATACCTTAAAAGTAAAAATTAACGATAAATCTCTTTTTTTTACAAGAATATTTGGTATTTTTATTTTGATTGTAGAATTTTTAAAAGGTAATCGAACGCCAATTGAATTGCATAAGGATCAACTATTAAAAAATCATAAACTTTTTGAAACCGAACTTAAGAGAAAGGGAGCATGTGTTGTTAAAAATTTTATTTCTGAAGAGAAAGCTCTTATGTTGAGAAAGGATTTGCTAAAAATACTTAAAGAACACTATTCTAATAATAGTTTAAAAGATAATCTTTATGAGGAAGAAAAATTTCTTATTCAGAAAGGCTCTAAAAAATTAAAAACTTATGATGAGCTTCAAACATACAATAAAACAGTCTTTCATATTAGAGATACTGAAGAAGATAAAGGATTTATAGATATATTTAATGTAAATCTATTGCTCAAAGATGATTTTTTTGAAGGACTGCTAGGTGCTTTTGAGTCGATATACTTAAATCGAAGCTTAGAAAAAGTTATTGGAAAAAAAATTAAGATTTCTAGTTTAAATGCTTATATTACTCCACACTTAGAAAATACTCGTTGCCTACATAATGACAGTTTATTAAAAGATGCAAAAGTATTCGTTTATTTGAATGACGTATCAGCTTTAGAGAAAGGTCCATATGGCTACGTTTTAGGATCACATAATTATAATTTTTTTTATTATTTATGGATGAAGATTTATTTATATTTGCCCAAATTATTAAAAGAAAATTTAAGAGCTACAGATTCAGTATTTTTTAAAACAAAAGATGCACACTTTTTTACTGGAAAGGCTGGAACGTTAATTTGCTCTCTTCAGAATGGAGTTCATAGAGGATTTCCTCAAATATCGCAAGATACAAGGATTATGCTCGTAGCGCATTACGATTAAGCTTGTTAATAGACTCTGGCTTATAAAATAATGTATTAAAATTTAAAAAATAAAAGGTAAGATTTGAGTCGCATTGGTGTAGTAGATATTGGGCAAGGAAATATTGAGTCTATTTGCAATATTGTCTTTGAGTGTGGATATGAAGTTGAAAGACTTCAAGAACCATCCCAAGACAAAAGATTAGACTGGTTGATATTGCCTGGTGTGGGCAACTTTGGTCCTTATGCTTCACTTCTCAAGAAAACGAAATGGCATAATTTTTTAAAGACTGAAAAAAATATCAAAATTTTAGCTATTTGTGTTGGCTTTCAATATTTAGCTAATTCAAGTGATGAATATAAAGGGCAAAATGGCCTTGGAATAGTGGATTCCACAGTTCGCCATTTGGGTAATTTTTCCAATAATGAAAAGATACCACATGTTGGATGGAGAGAAATTCCTGAATTAGAAGGAAGATTTTATTTTACTCATTCTTATTATATGCCTGCCTCATGTAGGGCCGATAGATCTATTCTCTTAGATTTTGGCCAAAATAAGATCACTGTATTTTTGCAGAAAGATAATTTTTTTGGTGTTCAATTTCATCCTGAGAAAAGTGGAAAAAACGGTATAAATTTCTTTTCAAAACTCTTTCGTGATTAATTTTAGAGCAATTCCTTCATTAATTTTAAGGAACAATAATTTTGTAAAAGGGCAGAGATTTAAGAATCACAATTACGTTGGCGACCCAAGAAATATAATTAAAATATTTAACGATAAAGACGTCGATGAAATATTAATTGTTAATCCTTTTTTAAATAATTTGACTGACGAGAGCCTTTTCTTTTTGAGTAAAGTTATATCTCATTGCTTTTTGCCTGTTACCTATGGAGGAGGAGTAAAAACTATCAAAGACATTGAAAATCTTAATAAAATTGGAGTAGAGAAATATTTATTTAAGTTTAATAGTAATTTTGACTTTAGATTTCTTAAAAAAGTTTCAGATATAAAAGGTCAGCAAAGCGTTGTTCTTCATATCCCATTCTTTAAAATTAATAATAGGATCGCTTTAAAGAAAGGAACTTTTAGAAAAAAATATCTTGACTTAGAAATTTTAAAAGACTTCTCTCGAAATGTAGGAGAAATAGTTTTCACTGACATAAATAACGAAGGCTTAAGAAATGGGCCAAGTAATGCAGACTTAATATCTCCAATAGTTGACACAGTGGATTGTCCAGTTTTATTTCAAGGAGGGATAAGGAATTCATCAGACCTTAAATCACTGAAAGAAAAAAATTTTTCAGGAGCTCTTCTTGGAGCTGCTTATATTTTTGCTGGATCAAAAAATTCAGTTAACATAGGTTATTTTAAGTAAAAATAATGGGAGTTTGTAAAAGATGTGTAATGGATTCTTCAGCGCAAGAGTTTGAAGAAACTGAATTTGGCTGTAATTTTTGCGATTCTTTTTTATTGGAGTCTAAAAATTTATATTCTGATTCAAAAAAAAAATTAGACCCTTTATTGCAACGAATAAAATTAGATGGAAAAGGAAAAGAATATGACTGTATAGTTGGAGTATCTGGCGGAGTAGATTCTTCATGGGTTTTAGTCAAGGCAGTTGAATTTGGACTACGTCCCTTGGCTGTTCACATGGATAATACTTGGAATTCTGAGTTAGCAAATAATAATATTCGTAATCTTATAGATGGTCTTGGAATAGATCTGGAGACTTATGTAATAGACTGGCAAGAATACAGAGAATTGCTATGCTCTTTTTTTAAGGCAGATGTTGTTGACGTTGAGCTTTTATATGACAACGCTCTTTATGGCGTTAATTACGTGTTATCAAAAAAATATGGTATCAAACATCTTTTAGGAGGCTTGAATCATGCAACTGAGGGAATTCAAATGCCGAAAGATTGGAACTGGAATAAATATGACTCTAAAAATATAAAAGGAATATATAGGTCTTATGGTGCAGGTTATCAAATTAAAAGTTATCCGTATTTTTCAATTATAGATTTTATATTTCATAAATATATTCGAAGTACAGAATGGCATTCAATACTCGATATGATTACTTATAAGAAGGAAATTGCAATGAAAAGTCTAGAAGATAACTTTGGATATAAAAGATACCCTTATAAACATTATGAAAGTATTTTAACCAGATTTTATCAGGGTTATATTCTTCCAAAAAAATTTGGGATAGATAAAAGAAAGGTTCATTTATCTACACTTATTTTAAATGGAGAGTTAACCCGCAAAGCTGCTCTAGAGCTTCTGAGCCAATCTCCTTATCCTGATCAAGCAGACTTGAAGTCAGACCTAAAATTTTTTCTAGATAAAATGGAGTGGTCACACCAAGATTTAGATTTTTATATTAAAAGACCAAGAAAGGAACATATTGATTTTGGTTCTTCAGTAAATTTTCAAAATTTTTTACGCAAATTAAAGTATCTTTTAGCTTGATTTATATTCTTTCTTATTACAATCATAATTCTAAAAACGGCGGGGCCTATCGTTTAAATAGTCTCGCAAAATACATGTCCAATATTAATAGAGTTGATTTTTTTTCTCTTTCTATAGAATCTAATTTTTTAGGCGCTATTAAATATTGGAAGAACGCTGGAATTCTAATTAAAATATGGGTACTTTTTAATAAAATAATATTTAATGCAGGTCTTGTATTGACCAAGGATCCCTATTACAAAAGACAGGCTCTTTCATATTATAATTCTAAAATAAAAAGCACAGATACTATTGTTGTTTCTTATCCGACCATCGATGATATCCTTATCGGAATCGAAGTTATGCAAAGGCATAAATGTAAATTAAATATAGATTTTCGTGATTATATACTTGAATTTCCTCTTGAAAAGTTTAGTTGGTTGCAGAAAAGGCGGTTAAAGAATTTATTTAAAAAAATTGGAGATAATGACCTTGTTCTTGTCACAGCAGTATCACCTCCAATTTGTAACTCACTCAAACCTTATTTTAAAAACGTTCACTGTATTACAAATTTTCGACCATTAGCTGATGTATCACCAGTTTTACTTGATTTAGGCAAGGATATTAAAGTTCTTTATTTTGGGTCTATTTCAGACTCATTTGATCGAAGCTCTAAAATTTTATTTAAAGCAATTTCATTACTGGCAAAAAAAAATAAAAATAAAAACTTCTTTTTTAGTTTTTACGGAAAATATACAAAAAACGATATTTCTAGTTTTAATAGTCTGAAAGATATTAGAAATTTAACATTAGATTATTTCGAACCAATTTCAGAAAATGAGTTGGGGAAATATGATTTTGCAATTTTATGGGGAGTACCTGGAAATCCGGGATACGTCAGTTCCAAATTTTTTAGTTATTTACAACTCAAAGTTCCTATAATTGCTGCTGCTGAGGGCAATCAAGTAGGTAAATATATTGATAATTTTTCTGTGGGATATTCTTACCCATTTGATAAGAATGTTCTCATAAGGGGATTTTCAGAACTAGAAAATTCTAAAGAACTTTATAATTCAGATTTGACTTTTTTTTCTAATGAGTATGTTTTAAAAAAATGGAGTTCAATTATCCTTTGATGTCATTAATATTTACCATAATTGTACTTTTTCCTTATGTAAATTTTAATGGAATAATTTTTCCAATTTTAAGTATCTTTGGTTTCTTTTTTCCCTTAGTAAAACTTTCACATAAAGAAGTGTTTTTTTGGGTAGTTTTATCAATTTTAATTCTTGCTTATGCTCTTTTAGGAAGTAGTATTATCCAGAATAGCGTATCTCTGATTAAAGCCCTTATAGCTACTTTTTTTGTATTTTCTCTGATGTCGATTGTTTTAAGAAGGTATAAGTTATCTGAAGATCAAATTATTAGTTTAATAATTTCGGTAGGTATTCTAAATGCCTTTATTTCAATTTCAGCAACTTTGATATCAGATATTAGAATAATTTATGAGTTTATTGCGATCAATCCCAAAGTATTTGATTATCCTATTCCCAGATATCCAGGACTTGTGTATGACGGTTTTTCATACCTGAGTGTTTTTTATTCATTATTGTATTTACTTTCAATGCAAACTTGGAGAGAAAAGAAAATATCAAATACCCGTTTTTTGTTTAACTCTATAGTACTGTTAACCGCTATTCTGACGTCGGGTCGCTTTGGAATACTAATTGCTTTAATGGGCTCTTTGGTTATATTCTTTAGCGGACGTTCTATAGGGCTTGGAAGAACATTGCTTGTTTTTCTTCTAGTCTTTTTAACTGCTTTAGTTGGCATCAAGTATTCTCCAACTTTTTATGAATATTTTATCTGGAATAGTGTCGCTATTTTATCTTTAATAACGGGTAATTTTAGTGCAGACTCAACGGTATCTGAATTAATTGATAACCATTTTTTCTTAATTGGCGATTCTTTTAGTGATTTTCTTTTTGGAACTTTTGATTTTGGCTTCCCAGGAGGAAATTATTCCTCTGATATAGGGTGGGTAAGAATTTTTAATGGTTTTGGAGTAATTGGAGTAATTACTACTCTTCTATCAGGGTGGTATATATGTAGAAAAAGCAAATACCTCATAATATTTTTCTGTGTTTTTATTATTGCCTTATTTAAGGATTGGTATTTTATGTTTCCTTATTATTTTTGGTCAGTAGGTTTTGCATTATATTTTGCAAATAAAGCAAACTTTGACTCAAGAAAAAATCTTGAAAATTTTGAGAGGTAGCCTATTTTTTTATGCAATTTATAAAATTTATTAAAAATAAAGAGGGTTAAATGACTTCCATTGCTGTTTTGTTATCAACCTACAATGGAGAAGATTTTCTTGAACCACAATTAGATTCTATAATTAATCAAACAATTTCAAATTTAAAAGTTTATGTTCGCGACGATGGATCTACAGACTCTACACGAAAAATTTTAAAAGCTTATAAGAAGAAATATCCAAATAAATTTACTATCCATTACGGAGATAATATTGGAAGCTCTTCCAGTTTTTTTTGGCTACTTCAGAAAGTAGAAGCTGATATTTATTTTTTTTGTGATCAAGATGATATATGGCTACCTAACAAAATAGCTATTCATAACTCATCTTATGAAGATTCTAATAAAGTACAAATGACTTTCTCTGACATGTTCATATTAGATGGCAAAGAAGAGACTTTTTTAGGTTTACAAAGAATCAAAGCTTCATATTTAATTACAAAACCTACAAGAATGATTTGTCAGAATTGTGTAGCAGGTTGTTCAATGTCTATCAATCGAAAAGCAAGGGATAATATAAAAAAATACGGAAAAATTCCCGATGGATTGATACATGACCATTGGTTTTCGGTTTTAACTTCACTAGAAGGCAAAGTAATATTCCTGCCCATATCTTTAGTAAAATATAGAATCCACAATAAAAATCAAATTGGAATAAGTATTTTTAATTATTCTTATTTATTAAATAAATTTGTACAGATAAAAAAAACACTCCATCATGATTTTATGCTTATTAATAGCTTACCTATAAGCAAAAGGCCTAATTTAATAAAGTATATTATTACAAAAGTATCTGTAAATATTTCACGTCTATCTGTAGACTTCTTAAAATTTAAGTGAAAGCTTTGAAAAAACATTTGATAAATAAATTAAAATGATTTTGTTAAAATTAAACTTACTCAAATATAAAAAAAATTAATTTATGCCTTGCTTTTCCACACACACATTAAAACTAAAAATGTCAAAAAAAAATATTAGTTTTGGTGACCTTAACTAATTAATTAGTGAAAATTTGTATAATAGGAACAACAGGAGTTCCATCTTCTTATGGTGGTTTTGAAACTCTTGCAGAAAACCTAATAGAAGATCAATCCGCAGAGTTTTACGTTTACTGTTCAAGTAGGCATTTTTCTGATCGACTTGATTGTCACAAGGGAGCCAAATTAATTTATATTCCTTTGAAAGCAAATGGATGGTCGAGTATTTTCTATGATATTTTTTCAATGTCTCATGCCCTTTGTTCAGGACATAAAAATTTCCTAATTCTTGGAATTTCAGGTGCAATTTTTTTTCCAATATTAAAACTTTTTCCAAAAATTAAAATAATAACTAATGTTGATGGGATAGAATGGAAAAGAGATAAATGGAGAGGCATTGCGAAGATGTTTCTTAAATTTTCGGAATATCTTGCTGTCAAATTTTCTAACATTATTATTTCTGATAACAAGGAAATAGAAAATTATTTTCTAGAAAAATACAACCATAAAAGTATAACAATCGCATACGGGGGAGATCACGCTTTAAAACCTTCTATGAATTATGAGCCTATCAAATTAGAAGATGGCCCTTTTGCGTTGTCTATTTGCAGAATTGAGCCAGAAAATAATATCCATACTATTTTGGGAGCGTTTTCGAACAACAGATATCCTATTATCATTATCGGTAACTGGAACGGCAATAATTACGCTAAAAAACTTTACTCTAAATATAACAACAATAAAAATATGACATTATTAAATCCAATTTATTCCTTTACTGATTTGTATAAATATAGAGTTGCATGCTCAGTTTATATTCATGGCCACTCTTCAGGAGGTACTAATCCGTCTTTGGTTGAAATGATGCACTTTTCTAAGCCTATAATTGCTTTCGATTGCTCATTTAATAGAGCATCGATGGAGAATAAGGGTGATTATTTTGATTGCGAGACTAAACTTTCAAAATTGGTTAATAATATTGAAAATTTATGTGACGGTTCTATTTTGTGTGAAATAGCACAACGAAGATATAATTGGGACATAGTAAGAAAACAGTATCTTGAGGTTTTTGAGCTTTGAGGATAATCCATTGAAAAAAATCAGAAAAGTAATAATTCCAGTTGCTGGATTAGGTACAAGAATGCTACCAGCAACAAAAGCTATTCCAAAAGAGATGCTTCCGATAATGAACAAACCTATTATCCAATATATAGTTGAAGAAGTTTTATTCGCAGGATTTGAAGAAATTGTTTTAGTGACTCATTCAAGTAAAAATTCTATTGAAAATCATTTTGATCAAAGCTTTGAGTTAGAGGATGTTTTAGAAAAAAGAGTAAAAAAAGGGATGTTGAGAGAAATTAAAGCCTTATCAAAATTAAATATTTCTATGCAAAGCGTCAGACAAGGAGAGGCAAAAGGCTTGGGGCATGCAATACTTTGCGCTAGAAAATTAATTGGCAATGAACCATTTGCAATTGTCTTGCCAGACATGTTGATTAGCAAAAATAATGGAAATGCAGGAGATTCACTCAAGGAGATGAGAATAAATTTTGAAAAGTATCAGATTTCTTCGATTCTTCTTGGTAGAGCTAAAAAAGCTGATATTCCGAAATATGGAATTGCTCAAATAAAAAAACATTCAAAACTACCTGGTCTAGGATTGGTTGAAAAAATTATTGAAAAGCCCTCGATAAAAAAAGCCCCTTCTAATTTATATGCAGCAGGGAGATATTTATTTAATAATAATTTTTTTAAATATCTTTCTAAAGCTCAGCCAGACAAATCAAATGAAATTCAGTTGACTGATGCTATAGACAATTACATCAAACAAAATAACAAGGTAAGCGCTTTTTCCTTAGATGGAAAGATGTTTGACTGTGGAAATAATGCTGAATATATTTTAGCCAATTTAGAATTTGCAATGAAAGATCCTGTAATGAAGACAAAAATAAAGAATTATTTAAAGACAAGGTAATTTTGATAGGGATTCTAAAAAAGTTAGGCTTTGGCCTAAGTAAAAAAACAATATATCTTGTTGAATCTGAGGATGATGAAGAGTTTGTAAAAGAAGCGCTGGAAGGAGAAAAATTTATCGGCCTAGATACTGAGTTTAATTGGAGAAACACCTACTTTCCAGAATTATCTTTATTGCAGATATCTACTAATTCCAAAATTCTTTTAATCGATTGCTTAAAAAATAAAAAATTAGGATTTCTCAATAATATTTTAGAAGATAAAACCAAGACAATTATTATGCATTCCTCAAGAAGTGATACGACGGTTTTAAATACTAATTTAAAAATTAAAATAAATAATTGCTTTGATATCCAGATAGCAGAAAAATTTATTGGTAGTAGTGAAATTAAAAACTATGGATTTATAGTTGCTAAATACTTTGGCTATGACTTAGATAAGTCAGAAACAAATTCTGATTGGTTAAAAAGACCATTAACTCACAAGCAACTTGAGTATGCTGCTAACGACGTAAACTTTTTAATACCCATTTACAAGAAACAAATGAAAAAATTAAAAAAACTTAAAAAAGAAAAAGAAGCAACTACCGAATTTAGGAAGGAGATTCTGCTTGGAAACCAAGAACTTCATATTCCTAGATTAAAAAAATTAAAAAAGGCTTCCAAACAAGAAAAAGATATTTTTCTTTGGAGAGAAAAGCATGCAAGCAAAAAAAACTTACCACCATCCTACATTTTCGAGGATAAGTATTTAAAGACGATAACAAAAAAAATCCAAAATAAAAAAGAAAAACCTGATGAATTCTTAAAGTTCTTCAAAGATAATTCAGCGGCAAAGGATTTTTTAAAATTTATAGAATTGTGATATTTTTTTGGTTTTTTTATTACTCTGTTTTAATTTTTATCTGTTATTCTTTATCAAAAATTATCAGTAAAAAATTTATAAAATTTTTTTTAATACCAATCATCTTTGGAATATTTGGGTCTTTTTGGTTTATAGAACCAGGGGGAAATGAGATAGCTCCAGTGATATCCATAATATTTCTTGAATCATCAATTATAGAATCAAATGGATTCAATCGATTGATAAGACCAATAATTAGTTTTACCTTTTTGTTGGAGTTAATTAGTTTGATTTATTATTTTTATACAAAGAAAACTTTTAAAAATTGATAATTTTAGACGTTTTTTTTTCCGTATCTAATAATCCGATATTATTTTTGTCTTTTAAAATGCCTGCGCACTCTCCAGGATTAAAAACTAAAGTATTTTTGATTAATTCCGATCTATATCTGTGAGTGTGGCCATGAAGGATAAAATCAGCACTTAAAATCATCTCTTCATTAATTAATTCAGGATGATGAATGATAATTATTTTTTTTTCACCAATCTCCATCTTGTGAGGTTCATCAAATAAATTGCAGTTAAATTTTTTTGCTTCTTTTAATAATTCTTTTTTTTCAAACTCATCATTATTTCCGAAAACACCTATTAAAGGCATATTTAATTTTGAAAATGCAGTTAGAGATTTTGGAAGCGTAATATCTCCTGTATGAATTACTAGTGAAGGATTTGCCTTATTAAACAAGTCACATATTTTTGAGATATTTTTTAAATTATTATGAGTATCTCCGGTAACTCCTATTAACAAAATTATTTAAGGTTTTTCAAGAATGTGAATGGCACAAGCTGTTCCGAGTCCTATGACATGAGTCATTCCTATCTTCGCTCCTTCAACCTGTCTCTTACCAGCTTCTCCTCTCAGATGAGAACAAACCTCATATATGTTAGCAATACCAGTTGCGCCAAGAGGATGACCTTTGGACAAAAGACCGCCAGAAACATTTACTGGGATTTTCCCTCCTAACTCAACGTGTCCTTCATCAATCATCATTCCTGCTTCACCATCTTTGCATAAGCCAAGATTTTCATAATGCAACATCTCAGCAGTTGCAAAACAATCATGCAATTCAACAAGGCTCACATCTTCAGCCCCAAGCCCAGCTTGTTCATAAGCATCTTTGGCAGCAATTCTTGTGCATGCATTGACATCAGGCATAACTAAATCTCTATCTGTGTAAGGATCGCTAGCTAGAGCGGATGCTCTAACTTTAATTGCACGTTGCATGCCAAGTTCTTTTGCTTTTTTTTCGGATACTAAAACTGCTGCTGCAGAACCGTCGACATTCACAGAACACATCAGTTTGGTATTTGGGTAAGAAATCATTTCAGCATTCATCACATCGTCCAGAGGAGTTTCAATTTGATACATAGCTTTAGGATTTAAAGTTGAGTGGTGATGATTTTTAACTGAAATTTTTGCAAATTGTTCAAAAGTTGTTCCGTACTTGCTAGAGTGTTCCATACCTGCTTCTGCAAAAACACAAGGCATAGTTCCAGAGCCAAGCAGTCCTTCTTTAGGAATTCCGTCGCCTCCGCCAGCACCACCCAAAAGGCCTTTCCCCATTTGCTCAACACCAACCGCTAGAACAACATCATACATACCAGCTTTAATTGACATCCAAGCTTCTCTAAAAGCTGTAGCACCAGTGGCACATGCATTAGCACAATTAACAACTGGAATCCCTGTTTGGCCAATTTCCTGAAGAATTCTTTGGCCGACCATGGCATTAGCCTGGCCAAGGTTCCCGCAGTACATTGCTTGCATGTCTTTAATAGTAAGCCCGGCGTCATCTAAGGCCATTAAGGCCGCTTCGGCACCAATATTTGGAACAGTTCGGTCTGGAAATCTTCCAAACTTGATCATATCTACTCCTAATACATATACATCACTCATAATTTTCTCCTTTTTAAATTAAAATCTATGCTGGTTCAAAAAAATAACTCATATAAGAATTTCCATCTTTATCTTTTCGACCTAAAGCGTCTCCATAAACAACTTTAACCTTCATTCCAAAATCGACATTTTCAGGATCGGGTTCAACATTTATAAGATTTCCTTTTACTGTTCCGCCATTATCTAAATCAACAAGAGCCGAAATATAAGGAACATCGATTCCTGGAAATGACCTATAAACAATTGAGTAAGAATACAAAGTACCTGTATTGCTTAATTTGACTTTAGAAATTTTATCTCTTGCAAAACATTTGGAACAAACAGTTCTTTCTCCTAAAAAAATTGCTCCACAAACATCACATTTATGACCTTCTAAATAAGGATCGCCTTTATCAGGAACAATTAAGTAATCTACTGCAGGTAACATAATTTTTATTTCACCCCAAAAAATCTATGATTAAGCTATTATTGAAACAAATTTTTTTTACAATTTAAATATATTTATGAGTTTATTTGGTGGAATAATTGGCGGATTTGTAGGATTTACCTTATTGGGACCTATTGGCGCTTTAGTTGGAAGCGTGATTGGATCAAGAATGTCAGAAAGCAGATCCCACAGAAGAAGCCCAAATAATTTCGATCATCAAGTAGCTTTTTTTGCTGCTCTTTTTGCATGCTTTGCAAAGATTTCTAAAGCTGATGGCGTAGTTAGTAAAGAAGAAGTGCATAAGATTGAAGAATTTATTTCTAAAAAATTTAACTTAGATAAAGAACAAAGAAATTTTGCTATAAATATTTTTCAAAAAGCTAAAGATGATAATGTTTCATTTGAGGCTTACGCAAAACAACTTCAATCTTTATTGAAACAAAGTCCTAACTCTTTATTAATATTTTATGAGTTATTATTTGAACTTGCTATGGCGGATGGTGAGCTGCATCCCGCTGAAGAAAAGATTCTTAAAAAAGTTCCTAATATTTTTAAATTACCAAATAGTTTATTCAAAGAATTGTATGAAAAATATGTCTCAAATATAAAGGACTACTATCAAATTTTAGGTGTTAACAGAAATATGAGTTTTCCAGAAATAAGAAAAGTTTATTTAAAGAAAAGGAAAGAATTTCATCCTGATATGTTGATTTCAAAGGGGTTGCCTGAGGAATTAATTGAAAAGGCTAAAAGTAAATTTATTGAAATTCAAGAAGCTTATGAGGAATTGGAAAAGAAACAAAAAAAATGATATTTTGAATTATGAACTTTTTTAAAACATTCAACGATAGACTTTTAAATTTAGGAATCTTTGATTTTTTAGTTTTGCTTTCTTTTCGCCTTTATCTGGCTTATGTTTTCTGGTTTGCAGGATATGGGAAAATTAATTGGAACAATGGGATACCTAATATTGATAGATTTGCTGGATTCTTGGGCCCTGGTGGTCAGGATAATTTGAATTTCATTTTGCCTCATTTTTTTGGTTGGCTAGCAGTTTTAGCTGAAGCTGTAGGAGCAATCCTTCTTTTGGTTGGCTTGTTTTCTAGATGGATTGCCATCCCACTTATTTTCACCATGTTGGTCGCTGCTTATTATCATTTGCCTAATGGTTGGAATGCTGATGCAAATGGCATAGAAATGTCCGTTACTTATATTTTGATGCTTTTAGTTATTTTAATTTTTGGTCCGGGAAAATATTTCTCTTTAGATTATTGGGTTTTAAAAAAATAAATTGATCATCGAAGAAAATATAAAAACCTTGCCTTTAGCAAAGGTCGCAGAAATTCTTAAAAAATCTGAAAAATTAAATTTAACAGATTGGAACGCTATGAATATTGCGACAGTGAACTCAAAGAATATACCGAGTTCAAGAATGGTTTTATTAAAAAAAATAAATGACGATGGTTTGGTTTTCTATACAAATTTTAATAGCAGAAAGGGACAAGATTTGGCGGAAAATAAGTTTATAGCAGTAAATTTTTGGTGGAGAGAGCTTCAAGAGCAAATAAGGATAGAAGGAATTGTAGAAAAACTCTCTGCGGAAAAATCCGATGAATATTTTAATTCTAGGCCTCTCAAATCAAGAGTTGCGGCAATAGTCTCGCAACAAAGCGAGAAAATTGATTCTTATGAAATATTGCAAAAAGAAATAGACGAATTGACTGAACAATTCGAGTTAAACAAAGAAAATCCTTCCAGACCTGAGCATTGTGGACTTTATTTGGTGAAACCAATTTCTATTGAACTTTGGAAAGAAGGAGATTTTAGAACTCATCAAAGGCAGAAATTCGTTAAAAAAGAAGATAAAAGTTGGGAAAGCTTCTTTTTATCTCCTTGAAGGTTAGGTTATAATGAAACAAGGCCGTTCGTATAGGCCATAAAAATGATTAATATAACTCTTCCCGATAACTCCATAAAATCTTTTGAAAATCCCATTTCTATAGAGGATTTATCTAAATCTATTGGCTCAGGATTAGCTAAAGCGACAGTAGCTGGAAAAGTTAATGGGAATTTAGTTGATGCAGTTGATTTGTTAGACACCGATTGTTCAGTTGAAATTATCAGAGATCAAGACCATGAAGGTATAGAAATTATCAGACACAGTTGTGCTCACTTATTTGGCCATGCTCTAAAGCAGTTTTTCCCCAAGGCAAAAATGGCAATTGGCCCAATTATCGAAAATGGTTTTTATTACGATATTGATTTAGATCATTCACTTTCTCAAGAAGATTTAGAGAAGATTGAAAAAAGGATGAAAGATTTAGCGAAAACAAAATACAGAGTCATAAAAAAAGTTGTTCCAAAAAAAGAAGCAGTAAAAATTTTTAAACAAAGAGAAGAGCCTTACAAATTAGAAATATTAAAAGAGATCAAAGACGAAGAAACAGTTGGATTGTATTTTCATGAAGAATATATCGATATGTGTAGAGGACCACATGTGAATTCGATGACTCATTTAAAGGCTTTTAAGTTAACTCACGTCGCAGGAGCTTACTGGAGAGGAGATTCAAAAAATAAGATGTTGCAAAGAATTTATGGAACGGCTTGGAATAGCGAAAAAGAGTTAAAAAAATACTTAAATAATATTGCAGAAGCTTCGAAAAGAGATCACAGAAAATTAGGTCAAAAATACGATCTTTTCCATTTTCAAGAGGAAGCACCAGGAATGGTGTTTTGGCATCCTAAAGGTTGGACAATTTTTAGAATTCTTGAAGATTACATAAGAGATAAGCAAATAAAGGCTGGCTATCAGGAAATAAAAACTCCACAAGTGGTAGATAGAAAGCTTTGGGAAAAATCAGGGCACTGGGACAAATATCGAGAAAATATGTACATCACAGAAATTGATGAAGAGCATGCTAATGAAAAAAGAGTCAATGCTTTAAAGCCAATGAATTGCCCATGTCACGTGCAAGTTTATAATCAGGGAATTAAATCTTATAGAGATCTGCCAATCAGGTTGGCTGAATTTGGCTCGTGCCATCGTTATGAAGCTTCAGGGACACTGCATGGTTTGATGAGAGTGAGACAAATGACTCAAGATGATGGTCATATATTTTGTACGGAAGACCAAATTGAAGAAGAAGCTAAAAATTTTATTAACCTTTTATCTGAAATCTATAGTGATTTGGGCTTTAAAAAATATGATATAAAATTATCCACTCGTCCAGAAGTAAGGGTAGGATCCGATAAAGTTTGGGATAAGGCAGAATCAGCTTTAGAAAATGCGATAAAAAAACTAAACCTTCCTTACAAAATTTCCGAAGGGGACGGAGCATTTTATGGCCCTAAATTAGATTTTGTTTTAACTGATGCGCTAGATAGAGAATGGCAGTGCGGAACTTTTCAAGCCGACTTCAATTTACCAGAAAGATTAGAAGCTAATTTTGTTGGCGAAGATGGAGAGAGGCATCGCCCAGTAATGATGCATAGAGCAATTTTAGGATCTTTCGAAAGGTTTATTGGAATTCTTATTGAAGAATCTGATGGAAATTTCCCTTTATGGTTATCGCCTATTCAAGTCGTCATTATGAACATTTCTGATAAACACGCTAAAAATACCAAAGAAATTGCTAAAAAACTTAAATCTAAGGGCTTTAGAGTTAAATTAGACTTGAGGAATGAGAAAATCACTTATAAAATCCGCGATCACTCCATGCAAAGAATCCCTTTTCAGTTGGTAGTGGGCGACAAAGAGATAGAGAATAATACTGTTTCTGTAAGGGCACGAAAAGGCGAAGATTTGGGGAGTTTAACTCTAGAAGATTTTTCGAAACTTTTAGATAAGAATATTAAATCAAAGGAGGTTTGATTGAACATTACTGTGTGGACTTTAGTCTAATTTATGGCTCAACCAAGAAAAGCTTACGAAAAGAAGAATAAGCATCAAATAAACCAATTTATTGGAGCAACCCAAGTAAGACTAATTTCAGAAGATGGTCAACAGCTTGGAATTGTGGAAATCAATGATGCTCTTGATCAAGCTAAAGCTGCAAATTTAGATTTAGTTCAAATGAATGATGATCCCAAAACACCTGTTTGTAAATTAATGGACTATGGAAAACATTTATTTGATCAAAAAAAACAGAAAGCAGCTTCAAAGAAAAAAACTAAAAAGACACAACTTAAAGAAATTAAATTTCGACCAGGGACTGACGAAAATGATTACCAGATTAAAATGAGAAATATCATTAAATTTCTTAAAGAGGGCGATAAAACAAAAATTACTATGAGATTTAGAGGAAGAGAATTGGCTCATAAAGAAATAGGTTTAAACCTTCTGAAGAGAGTAGAATCTGATCTCAGCGAAATTGCTGGCGTTGAACAAGAGCCAATTTCTGAAGGAAGACAGTTGGTAATGCTATTAAGCCCATTAAAAAAGAAGAATTAATATGCCAAAAATAAAAGTACATAGCGGAGCCGCAAAAAGATTCAAAAAAACTGGATCTGGATTAAAAAGAAAACATGCTAACAAAAGGCATATTTTGACAAAGATGACTACGAAATCTAAACGTCAGTTAAGAGGCACCACATCACTAGCTGCTGGCGATGAAAAATTAGTAAAAAGAATGTTTAAGGAGAAGTCTTAAGATGTCTAGAGTAAAAAGAGGAGTTACGGCTAAAGCCCGTCATAAAAAAACTCTCAAATTAGCGAAAGGTTATAGAGGAGCAAGAAGTAGAACTTTTAAAGTAGCTAAACAAGCTGTCACTAGAGCTGGACAATATGCATACAGAGACAGAAGAGTTAAGAAGAGAAATTTCCGCGCTCTTTGGATTGTAAGAATTAATGCTGCGGTTAGAGCAAACGGTCTTTCATATAGTGTTTTTATGAATGCATTAAAAAAAGCAAATATTGAGTTAGACCGAAAAGCGTTAGCAGATATGGCAGCAGAAGATGAGAAAGGATTTGCGGATTTGGTCGCATTAGTTAAAGAAAATGCAGCATAATATATGCTATGGATCTGCAACAGCTTAAGAAGCAACTATCTAAAGACTTAAACAAAGCATCAAACTCTAAAGACCTTCAAGACCTAAAGATCAAGTATTTGGGCAAGAAAGGAAAAATTTCTCTACTATCCAAAGATTTGGGCAAGCTTTCGCAATCTGAGAGACCGCAAGCAGGAAAAGCAATCAATCTTCTTAAGACTTTTTTTGAAGAACAAAGTCAAATTCTAAGTAAAGAAATTGAACAACAAGAGATCAATGCAATTTTAGAAAAAGAATCAATTGATATAACTTTACCAGTCGATTCTGAAAAACTTGGAAACTTGCACCCAATAACAAAAACCGTTGATAAAATTTGCCAATATTTTATTTCTCGAGGTTATTCCATAGAAGACGGTCCCGAAATAGAATCTGAATATTTTAATTTTGATGCACTAAACATTCCTAAAGATCATCCAGCTAGGGATATGCATGATACATTTTATGTTGATGCAGAAACGCTTTTAAGGACACATACCTCTCCAGTGCAAATAAGGTCAATTCTTAAAAGTAAAGTCCCATTAAAAATTATTTGTCCTGGAAAAGTTTATCGAAGTGATGCTGATCAGACTCATACGCCAATGTTTCATCAAATCGAAGGATTATTAATAGACGAAGAAGTAAATTTTGGAAATTTAAAACATGAGTTAACGGAATTTTTAAATTATTTTTTCGGTAAAAAGCTTAAAGTTAGATTTAGACCATCTTATTTTCCTTTTACAGAACCCTCTGCGGAAGTAGATATTATGGATAAAAAAGGATGGTTAGAAATTATGGGCTGTGGCATGGTGCATCCAAATGTTCTAAAAGAAGCGGGCGTTGATCCAAAAAAGTACTCGGGTTTTGCTTTTGGCTTAGGAATTGAAAGAATGACTAAACTTGATTATCAAATGGATGACATGCGATTGCTTTTTGAGAATAATTTAAGGTTAATTTCTCAATCGTAAAATGAAGATTTTAAAATCTCACTTAGAAGAAAAACTAGGCAGAAAGAAAAGCGTAGATAAATTGAGCAATCAATTAACAATGCTAGGCCTTGAAGTTGACTCTATCGCTAAACTGAAAAGTGATTTCTGTATTGATATCGATCTTACTCCAAACCGTGGCGATTGTTTTAGCGCGCTTGGTGTAGCCAGAGAGATTGCTGCTGCAGATCAAACTTCCTTAAAAAAAGAAAATTATTCAGTAAAAAAGTATGGAAATTCTAAAACTAAGGTTTTAGTTGAAGCTAAAGAAGCATGTCCTAAATATAGTTATTTAGAAATATCTAATTTGTCTTTAACAAATTCGAAAGGGAAAGCTAAAGAGCTGCCTCCAAAAATTAATTCTCGTCTTGAAGCAGCAGGAATTAATTTGATTAACCCAGTAGTAGATATTCTTAATTACGTGATGCTCGATACGGGACAGCCAATGCATGCTTTTGATAAAAATAAAATTGCAGGAGATATTAAAGTAAGATTTGCCAAAAATAATGAAAAGATAAAGCTTTTGGATGATCAAAAAATTTCTTTATCTAGAGATTGCCTCTTAATTAGTGATTTAAATGGGCCAATTGCTTTTGCTGGCATCATGGGAAGCAAAGATTCCTCAGTGGAAATGAATACTTCCGCAGTCGTTTTGGAATCGGCTTTCTTTGCTCCAAAATTTGTCAGGGGTAAGGCTAGAAAATTTGGCATTCAAACCGATGCTTCGCAAAGATTTGAAAGAGGAGTGGATTTCAATTTACAACTTAAAGCTTTAGAGATGGCGAGCTCGTTGATAATTCAATATTTAGGTGGAAGTTCTTCCAAAGCAAAAGAAATAATTTCAAACAATTATCTTCCAAAGCAAAAAAAAATTAGCCTTTCAGTTAATTTTTTGAATGAGAGGTTAGGAACTCAGTTACCAAGTAAAAAAATTAAGCAATTTTTACAACACCTTGATATTGAAATTCTTTCTGCTCAACCTAATCTGATAAAAATCTTAACTCCAAGTCACAGATTTGATTTGGAAATACAGGAAGATCTTGTCGAAGAAGTAGCAAGATTAATAGGGTATGACAACTTACCGATTAGAAAATTAAAAACTGCTCAGCAAAATTTTTCAAAAACTGACTATTCAAAGGTATTGGATCTCAAGAAATTTCTTACCAATAATAACTTCCAAGAAGTAATTAATTATTCTTTTGTTGATGATGACTTTCAAAATAAATTAGAGCTCTCAAATGGAATGATTAAGATTCAAAATCCTATAACAGAAAACTTAAATTCTATGCGGACCAGTTTGTTTCCAGGGTTAATTGCCAATTTAATTTCAAACGCGAAGAGAGGAAATGATTATTTGAAAATATTTGAAGAAGGGAAAGTTTTTTCTAAGATTAAATCAATCAAGGAATCTAATCATCTAGCTGGACTAATTTTTGATCAAGAGAAAAAAAGCTGGAACCGTTCTGATGCATTTGATTTCTACTCTCTTAAAGAGCTTGCTTTAAATATTGCTAATTTTTCCAATGTCACAGATGTTTCACTAAAAAAATCTGATTTACATTTACTGCATCCTAAGATATCTGCCGACATCTTTAAAGCTAAGAAGAAAATTGGGAGTTTTGGAAGAGTTCATCCACTAATACTTAAAAAAATAAATTTTAAAAAGCCTTTTTTTTACTTTGAATTTCAAACAAATGAATTATTTAATTCAATAAAAACAAAATTATTAGAGCCTTCTAAGTTTCCTTCCATACAAAGAGATTTAGCTTTTATTGTTTCTGAAAAATTAGATTATATCGAGTTATTCAAAGAAATTTCGAAACACGCTGGAAAAGATTTGATAGATGTAAAATTATTTGATTTATTTAAAGGAGGAGATCTGCAGAAAAATCAAAAAAGCCTTGCTTTCAGACTTACCTGGCAATCAGTCAAAGGTACGCTAGAAGATAGTTATATTGATGCAGTAATCGATAAAATAGTTAAGAACTCAAAAAGCAAATTTGGAGCAAAGTTAAGAAGTTAAAATGTCTTTAACCAAAGTAAAATTAGCAGACTATTTACACAAAAAAATGGGTTTTCCAAAGAAAGACTGTTTGCAGATAGTTGAGACTTTTTTCGAAGAAATTATATTGGCTTTGGAGAAAGGGGAGGAGGTCAAGTTACCTGGGCTAGGAAATTTTTCGGTTGTTCATAAGAAAAGTAGACCAGGAAGAAATCCTCGGACTGGAAAAGCACATACTATTTCTGAAAGAAATGTTATCAGCTTTAAAGCAGGAAGAAAGTTAAGAAAAAGTCTGTAGTTTATGGATTTTGATTTAAGCGAGATACCAAATAAAAAATATTTTTCTATTCAAGAAGTTTCAAAAATTTTAGATATTGAAACGCACACTATTAGATATTGGGAAAAAGAATTTGAAAATTCTTTTTCAATAAAAAGAATTGGTAATAGACGAATGTTTCAACAAAAAGATATTATTAATTTAGTGAAAGTTAAAAATTTACTTAAGCAAGAAAAAATGACAATCAAAGGCGCTCAAGAAAGGTTAAAAAATGACAAAAAAATAGATTCTTTAGATTTTAAAATTATCAAGGAATTAAAAGAAATTTTAAAAATACTTTAATTAAAAGGGAGAGAGAAAATGAGAAGAATAATAACTGGACACAATGCGGAGGGAAAATCTGTCATTACTATCGACGGTCCGCCAGCAAGATCATTGAGCGAAAATGAAGGCGGGTTGTATGAGCTTTGGAACACGGATGGTAATGAAATAAATACTTTGGATGACATTGATCGAGCCGATAGTGAGGTTTTGCTTTCCCCACCGGTTGGAGGGACAAAATTCAGATACTTCCAAATAAATCCAACTCCAGAAGGTGTACCAGCAGATTTAATAGAAGCAGCAACTGCTGCAGCTTTTGAAAAAATGGGCGCTGCTCATCACAGAGTAGATACAACTAGACATCCTGCTATGCACAAAACAAAAACGATTGACTATATTATTTTGTTAAAAGGCGATGTCACTTTGCTTTTGGATGAAGAAGAAGTTGACTTAAAGCCTTTTGACGTCGTGGTGCAAAGGGGCACTAATCATGCTTGGGTTAATAATGGTTCTGAAACAGCTTTATTCATAGCAGTTTTAATTGATAGTGATTTAAAAGAATAAAAATGTCAGAAGATGATAACTCTAAATTAGCTGAACTTAATCGTCGACTGAATAAAACTTTAGACGACGAACGTGATGCAGCTAGAAAAAAACGCCACGATAAAGGCTACAGGACCGCAAGAGAAAATTTAGAAGACTTAGTAGATTCTGATTCTTTTAATGAATATGGCCAGTTGGCTGTTGCTGCCCAAAGAAGTCGCAGAGATTACGAAGAGTTACAAACTGAGACTGCAGCCGATGGTATCATTACAGGTCTCTGCAATATAAACAAAGAAGAAGTGGGCGAAGCCTCTTCTCAGGCAGTAGTGATAATTAATGATTTTTCAGTACTAGCTGGAACACAAGGCTTTTTCCATCATAAAAAACTTGATCGCATGTGTGAGTTAGCAGAAAAATCAAAACTACCTGTGGTTATGTATGCAGAAGGCGGTGGCGGCAGACCAGCTGATACTGATGTTTCGACTCAAATCGCTGGCTTAAATATTACCTCTTTTACAAGTTGGGCAAAGCTAACCGGACATTCTCTAAAAATTGCCGTCAATAATGGCTATTGTTTTGCCGGAAATGCAGCACTTTATGGCGCTGCAGATTTTTGTATCTCGACTAAAAATTCTTGGATTGGTATGGCCGGTCCAGCTATGATTGAAGGCGGCGGTCTTGGTACTTTCGATCCAAAAGAAATTGGGCCTGCGGAGATGCATTATCAAAACGGTCACTTAGATTATTTAACTGAAGACGAAGCTGAAGCTACAGCAATTACTAAAAAACTATTGTCTTATTTTCAAGGCGCAAAGAAAGACTGGGAAGAAAAAGATCAAACTTCATTACGAACTATGATCCCAGAGGACCGCAGAAAAGGTTTTCCGGTGAGAGATATCCTTAATACGATTGCAGACGAAGGTTCTTTTTTAGAAATGAAAAAAATCTTTGGCCGCAGCGTTATTACCGGTTTTATGAGGATCGAAGGAAGACCTTTTGCTGTCTTGGCTAATGATTGTCAGCAGTTGGGCGGAGCAATAGATTCTTCAGCAGCGGATAAGGCTGCTAACTTTATTGAAATTTGCAGTGCCCATGGCTTACCTATGATTTCTTTTGTCGATACGCCTGGTTTTATGGTTGGTCCAGACAGCGAGAAAGAGGGCGCCTTTAGAAGAATGGGAGAATTATTCAAGCATGGGGCCAGAATAAAAACCCCTTTAGTAGGAATTATTTTAAGGAGAGGCTATGGCTTGGGAGCCATGGCGATGATGGGAGGTAGTTTTGTTGATCCTATTTATTCTGCTTCTTGGCCAAATGGCGAATTTGGCGGTATGGGTTTAGAGGGTTATGTAAAACTCGGTTTTAAAAAAGAATTGGAAGCTGAAGAAACGGAAGAAAAGAAAAAAGCACTTTTCGATAAGTTAGTAGCTCGCATGTATGAAGTGGGTAAAGCCACGGAGGCAGCGGCACATTTGGAAATGGATGCTGTCATTGATCCGGCGTCTACTAGAGAAACTATTCTTAAAGCTTTTAAATCGTTCGGGGCGTAGCGCAGCCTGGTAGCGCACTTGACTGGGGGTCAAGTGGTCGCAGGTTCAAATCCTGCCGTCCCGACCAATTAACCGACAGCAACCACACCTTCTTTAATTAACCTCTTTTTGTCTTCATCACTATATTCAATGGACGAAAGAATCTCCAGTGTATGCTCACCTAATTTGGGAGCAGGCCTTGAGATTTCACTGGGAGTTTCGCTAAACCGAGCGGCAGGTTTTGCTTGTCTGACCTCGCCAAAGCCTTCGTAGTTAGTACGCAATATAGAATCGTTAGACATAATCTGTTCATTGCCTAAGAGCTCCATGCGATCAAGTAGGGGCGCACTTGGCACGCCTTCTTTTTGCAAACGGGCAAGGATTTCATCCCCATTCCATTTTGAAATTTCTTCTCCAGTAATTTCTTTTCTCACTTGAGCATTTGAGACTCGGCCAGAAGGGGTTGCAAACCTTTCATCATTTATTAAATCTTCTCTATTTAGTGCTTTGCACATACCTTCCCACTCAGCATCCGATACCGCGCCAGCAGTGATATATCTGTCTTTAGCTTTGTATATTAAATCTTGTGTACCTTGAAGCTTTCTTACGTCTATTTCGTTTTTAGCATAAACAATACCCGCCATGCCTTCAGGCCAAAAAAAAGACAACATACTATCGAGCATTGATAATTCTATGTGTTGCCCTTTGCCATTTTTTTCTCGGGCATATAAAGCCGAAGATACAGCTTGAGCTGAGGTAAGGGCGGTTACTTTGTCAGCAATGATAATTCGAAACATCTTCGGAGTTTGGGTTTCTCTATCGGCTTGAATGTCAGTTGCGCCAGACAAGGCTTGAATGATAGGGTCATATACTCTGGAGTTGGCATAAGGTCCTTTGTTACCAAAACCACTAATAGAAACATAAATTATTTTTTTATTTATTTCTCTAATGATTTTTTCTCCTATGCCCATGCGATCCACAGCACCAGGACGGAAATTTTGCATAAAGACATCTGCCTCCGCAGCTAACTTGAACAATATCTCTTTACCTTCTTCAGATTTGAGATTTAAGGCAATCGATTTTTTGCCCCGATTGCAAGAAAAGAAAACTGGGTTTATACCATTGTGAGGTGCCGCCATGTGACGTACTAACTCACCAGTTGTTGGCTCCACTTTGATGACTTCAGCTCCCTGATCCGCAAGCATCATAGCGCCAACCGGCCCTGACACCATGCCAGTAAGATCTAATACTTTTACTCCATTTAATGGTCCCATCTTTTTTAACTTAGAAAATTTATTTCCATTGCTTTTTTAAAAGCTTTCCTTTTTGAAATTGTATCTTTATAAATTGTAATATTTTTTGGTAAGTTAAATTCATAATAGACTGCCCAATCTAAGCAGGACATTAAAAATATATCAGCCAAACCAAATCCTTGATCTAAAATAGAGTCTTTTTTTTCTAGGTAAGGATCAATAACTCGAAACTGACGTTCTAAATACTCCCTACAGGATTTTACAACATTTGGCGCTGCCCCATAAATATCAGTCAAATCATAATGACGTCTCATGACGTAAAGGCAAGTTTCATCAAGCTCACCATAAACAAAACTGCACCATTCATCTTCTCTAGCCAAATCTTTAGGTGTTTGAGGAATGAATAAATTTTTAGAAGGAAAGGTGTTTTGTAAATACTTACACATGGCAAGACTTTCTGAGAGCTTAAAGTCACCATGCTCCAAGAAAGGAATCTTTTGTTTTGGATTAAGTTTTGTGTATTCCTCAGATAAAGTTTCACCGGTCCTTGGACCAATTGGTAGAAGCTCATAATCAATTTCAAGTTCTTCTGCCATCCATATAGGACGCAGACTTCTTGCAGTTTTTGCACCCCAAATTTTTACCGTATCAATATTAGACGACATGAATTGATTTTAGTTAAATTTGAGCAAAAAAAAAGGGGCCTTTCGGCCCCTTTCTTTAACCTAGAAGTTTACTTTTCGAAGTGAAATTTATTTTTCTAGGTTTTTGATCTTCCGGAATGACTCTTTCAAGTCCAATGTAGAGCATTCCATTATTTAAAGCAGCACCTTTGATAACCATATCATCAGAAAGAACGAATTTCTTTACAAAGTTCCTAGCTGCCAGTCCTTGATGAACAATGCCTTCACTGGCATCTTTGTCTTTAGACCCTGTAACAGTAAGGTTTTCTCCAGCAGCTTCTATATCAAGCTCACTTTCTTCGAATCCAGCTACCGCAAGTTCTATTGTATATTGTTCGTCATTAACCTTTCTTATATTGTAAGGCGGATAATTAGATGTTTGTTTGGAATTTGCTAACAGTGACAGAGTGTCAAAAGTTCTGTCAAATCCCACCGTTAGAGGGGAAATATCCCTCCATAAAAGTTCAAATGTATTATTTACCATTTTTATACTCCTATATTTAGCAAGTTAAAATTACGTGAACCCTTAATCAGGCATCCACAATAAAAATATGGTTGCTTTTATTTAAATTTCAAGTCTAAGAGAAGAATTTAATAACTAGATTTGTGGCATAAATTTTATGATAATTGATTTTATGGGAGAGAAAGATAAACCAGTTGACCAGGTGCATTGGCTAACTGCGGCAAGCGAAAAAGTTTTGCTTGCGATAATAGGAATTGCGACATGTATTGCCGCTTTGCAACATCTCTATCAGATGTATTTGGTAAGAGAAATTGTTTTAGCGGACCTTTTCATGCTTTTTATTTTTACTGAGATTCTAGCGATGGTTGCTGCATTTTATAGCTCCAAAAGAATTCCAGTGACTTTGCCGATCATTATTGCCATAACAGCTCTTTGCAGATTAATTGTCATGCAAAATAAAGATATGGATGCATTGATCATCATTGCAGAAGCAAGTGCAGTTATTATTCTCGCAGGTGCAGCTTATATAATGAGCCTAAAAGATAAATTGAGTTTGGAAAAACTAAAAGAACAAAGGGATTAGTTTTTTTATTAAAAATTTATTTTTTTTCAACTTGAAAAATAAATTGATTATTTTCTTCTTTGAAAGAAATTAATTTATGATCCAGAAACTCACAGAATTTTTCTACATCTTTTTTTGTAGCTGGGTCAGTTGCTACTAATTCAATTATTTCGCCTGAACTAGATTCGTGAATAGCTTTATGAAGAAGCATAATTGGTTCAGGACAAATAAGGCCAACAGCATCAATCTTCATTTTTGTAATATCTTAAACGTTCTATATCTTCTTCATTCGTTTCTTCTCCATATTGAATTTCAATGATATGACACGCCTGATCGAATGGGTTGAAAATTTGATGCCAGGATTCTTTTTGAACATGAAAAGTATCCTCAGTATTTAAAGATATTTCTTCGTAATTTTCGGGATCTTTTTTGCTGTAATTAACAGAACACTTCCCTTTACTGATAAACCAAATTTCGTTTCTTAAAAAATGTCTTTGGAAGCTCATACCTTTGCCGGGCGCAATGATCAATTCCTTGAGTTTAAGAAAATTATTTGAAAACAATTCATAAAATTCTCCCCATACTCTTTCTTCTTTTTNGTATTGAAAATTTTTTAAAATCCAACTCGATGAATTTTTTTTGTCCTCGCCACCAACACCAAACTCGAAATTGATATCTTCAATTTGCATCTCGGGAATGTTTTCTTTTGTTCTATCTCCACCGTTGCAAAAGATAATTTCGTCATTTGGGTAAGATTCTTTAATCTTTATTAGTGCATGTGAAGCGCTTCCAAACTCATCATCTTTAAAATCTATCACTTCATCAACCATCGCAAGGTTTTTTATAATGATACTTCGCTCTTCAAAAGGCATAAAAAATTTACCTTTTTTGTTGATAAGCCACTTATCACTATTCAAGGCAACAATGAGTTTGTCGCCAAGTTTTTTTGCAGATTTGAAGTAGGCTATGTGCCCAGAATGAACTGGGTCAAAACCTCCACTTACAACAACTATTTTCATAAAAATATTTTAATTTAATTCAACTCAAAAAATTTTAAAATTTTCATCTTGGATGGCTCTTTTCGTAGTCTTATCCAACCTAAATAAGACNAAGATAGAAGCCAAAATTACCCCACAACACATACCAATCCACATGCCATAAGCTCCCAGTGCTGGAAAGATTAAATCTGTTAAACCTAAAGAGTAACCGATAGGGAGGCCAAAACACCAAAAAGCTATGATCATGATATACATAGGAGCATAAGTGTCTTTGTAACCTCTCAAAGCACCTTGGCCTGTAAAGCTTATTCCATCGGACAACTGCATAAAAGCCGCAACAAATAATAAAGAACTCGATAGGGCGATTACCGAAGGATCAGCATTGAACCATGATGCAAATTTATCTCCAAAAAATATCAAACCCAAGAAATTGAACGAAGCCAATGAAACCGCGGTTACAATTGCAAAAAATGATGAATATCGAGCACCAACAAATTCTTTTGCTCCAAGAAGGTTTCCGGTTCTAACAGCGGCTGCCAAACCAACGGACAAAGGTAACATGAAGGTAACTGTGGTTACTTGCATAGCAATAGCATGTGAAGCAATTGTTTCTTCACCAAGATTACTAAGCAAAAGACCTGAGCCACTGAAAAGACCAAATTCAACAAAAATACAAGCTCCGATTGGAAATCCTAATTTAAAGATCTCTGAAATTTTTTCTAGATTCGGTTTTTCATAATCCGAAAATAAATTTGCTGATTGATAATGTTTGGAAAAATAAATATAAATTACTAACGCTAATAAAGCTCCCCAAGATGAGATAGCAAAAGAAATACCACAGCCTGCTCCCCCGAGTTCGGGCAGTCCAAATTTACCAAATATAAATCCATAATTTAACAAGGCATTTGAGATCACCATTCCCAGATTAATTATTGTTATTGGAATTGGTCTCGTTATACCTTCACTGAAAGATTTGAGGGGTTGAAACAAAAATAATGCCGGAGTTCCTATCATTAAGCCATTAAGGTAACTCTTAGTGATTTTTTGGACGTTATCTGGAGTCCCGAAAAAATCGAGTACTTGCCCAGCATAAGATAAATATATTGTTACAAGAATTATAAGAGGAACGCAGAGCCAAAAAGCTTGTTTTAACAACGGTCCAATTTCATGATTTTTTTTGGCACCATAAAATTGAGCTACAAACGCAGTGACAATGAATAAACTTCCACCCAATCCAAAAAAAACTGGCCAAAAAAGCATATTGCCTGTTGCCACCGCCGCTTGATCTAACGTGCTGTAACTTCCTGTCATTAAAGCTGCAATAACTCCAGTGGCATGCGAGGCAAGTTGGGAAAAGTAAATGGGTATAGCTAAACTCGCAAAAGTTTTTAGTTCAAAACTCATTTTTTTTGAGCCTTGGTTAATTATTCTGGGAAGCTTATCTTCGATCTCGTTCATAAAGGTAGGGTATGATACTACTTGAAACTGTCTTGGAGATAAAAAATTAGAAGAGATAATCGCCCTTTTTGGTTAAAACGCATTCATTGGTGGTTTGATCAAAGATATATTAAAAACGTTTTGAGACCTCAATTTGAGAATTTAGGTGTTGGGCCTCTGGTATTAGGCGTTAAGTATTTGCATATAAATGGTGAAGGAATCTCAGTCGGTGACTTTGCAACCTTTATTTCCGCTCCAGACTCGCACATTCATTTAACCACTTGGAACGCAGATAAGCATAATGGAAAAATAGAAATTGGAGATTATTGTTTATTCAGTCCAGGAGTAAGAGTTTCAGCTGCAACAAAAGTTAAAATTGGAAATTCTTGTATGTTTGCTAATAGTGCTTATATCTCTGACTCAGATTGGCATGGAATATATGACCGAGCTCTTCCTGTAGGCCAGTCAAAAGAAGTTGTACTGGAGGATAATGTTTGGATTGGCGATGGTGCAATAGTAAGCAAGGGAGTGACTATTGGTGAAAATTCAATTGTGGGCGCTAGATCTGTAGTAATAAAAGATGTACCAGCAAATGTAGTCGTCGCAGGAAATCCTGCAAAAATAGTTAAAGAATTAGACTTAGAAGAAAAAATTGTTTCCAGGGCAGATATGTTTTCAAGTCCAAAAGAATTAGACGATCTTTACCTGGAAATTGATCGAATTAGTTTGAAAAAAAATACTCTAATTAGATGGATTAAAAGCAAATTTTATCCAAGTCCTGATCAATGATTGAGATAGTTGCTGACAAAGACATCCCATATTTAGAAGAAGTTTTTGAAAACTCAAAATCTTTTCGTCTAAAAACTTTACCTTTTAACGAAATTAATAAAAAAACTTTAAAAAACGCACAAGCCCTGTTATCCAGATCTGCGACAATCATAAATGACGAGTTAATAGAGGGCACAGATATAAAATTTATCTTTTCTCTGACTTCTGGAGAGGATCATATTGACTTTGATTTTTTATCTTCAAGGGAAGTTTTTGTAAAAACTGCCAAAGGCGCCAACGCGCAAGCTGTTTTGGAATATACTCTGGATGCGTTAAGTTTTTCCTCAGAAAAAAAAGTTGGATTGATAGGGGCGGGCCATATCGGAAGCAAATTAAAAAAAGTGTTGTCTTTTTTTAATTATGAAACTATAACCTTTGATCCATATAAATTTGAGGACAGCATTTATCAAAAGGAAGCTGCATTAAGATGTCCAATCATAAGTGTTAATGCGTCTTACTCTAAAAAGGGAGATTATCCATCACACAATCTAATTTCACATTTGAAGTCTGATCAAATGTTAATCAATACTTCCAGAGGAGAGGTTGTCGACTACAAATCAATCTTAAAAAATTCCAATGCGAGACTTATTTGTGATGTTTGGGACAGAGAACCAAATTTAAGTATGGATGATATTAGGGATACTTTCATAGGAACCCCTCATATTGCTGGCAATACTCTCAATTCAAAAATGGAGGCACTTAATTGGGCCATTGATTCATTAAAAGAATTTTTTGATATCGATAATTTAAATAATTTGAGAGGAATAAAAAAAATACTAAATATTGATAAGCTTTTAGAAAAACATGAAATTAAAAAAGGCGAAATTCCTTTCAAATTTATTAAAAGTTTTATCGATATCAAATCCATAAGTGACTCTTTTAAGAAAGATTTAGATCTATATAGTGAAAAAGATTTTTTTTCTAATTTTTTTCAGTCTATTAGAAAGAAAAACGAACGTATGGGTTTTGGAGATTATTTTTTGTCTTCAAAATTCCTAAACGAAGAAAAAAAAGAAATACTAACTTTATTGGGATTTAAGATTCAAGACGAATAAATCTTTATAATAAAAGGATGAAAGATTTAAAAGATAAAATATCTGACAAAGCTTATTATGTTACTCAAGAACAAGGCACTGAACCTGCTTTTACCGGAGAATTGCTTGACGTAAAAGAAGATGGTGTCTTTAAATGCGTTTGTTGCGGAAATCCTCTTTTTATAACTAAAACCAAATTCGAATCTGGCACAGGCTGGCCTAGCTTTTGGCAACCAATAAATGAGACTGCAGTTAAAAATGTTGAAGATAGGAGTCATGGAATGATAAGAGTTGAGGTGCAATGTGCAAATTGTAATGCTCATTTAGGACATGTTTTCCCAGATGGCCCTCAGCCAACAGGATTGAGATATTGTATGAATTCTGTTGCCATGACTTTCGAACCTGATGAGTAAAATTTGGCAATCTTCAGCTGGGTTTTCTTTTTTTACGCTTATTTCAAGAATTTTTGGATATCTAAGAGATCTTGTTTTGACATCTCTCCTGGGCGCTAGTTCTGCTCATGACGTTTTTGTTGTAATTTTTAGAATTCCAAATGTCTTTAGAAGTTTTTTTGGAGAGGGAGCCTTAGCGCAGTCTTTGGTTCCTAGCATCATAGAAGCTAAAGAAAATTTAAATTCGTTTTTAAATCAAGTTTTTACACTTTTGTTTGTAACGTTGTTATCTTTTGTAATAATCGCAGAGCTTTTTCCAAGTTTTTTTATTTCAATATTTGCACCCGGATTTTATGAAGATCCAGATAAATACCAATCAGCTTCAGATTTTCTAAGAATAGTTTTTCCTTATATTTTATTAATTTCGTTTACAGCTTTTTTTGGAGCCATTCAAAATTCAAAAAAGATTTTTCAAATTGTTGCTGCGACTCCAATTATTTTTAATATAACTCTGATCTGTTTTGCTTTATTTTCTAATGAATTTAACTTACACATTTTGGGAATTGCAATTTTAATTGCCGGACTAATTCAACTTGGAATAAATTTCTTCGTTGTTGTTTATTTTAATTACTTTCCAAAGATAGTTTTAAACTTTGATAAAGAAATTTTAAGATCTTTTTTTAATAAGTTAATTCCTGCTTTTTTTGCCGCAGGAATTTATCAACTAAATGTTTTAGTTGATACAATTTTTGCTTCTTTTTTAATCACGGGCAGCCCAACTTGGCTTTATCTTTCTGAAAGACTAATTCAGTTTCCGCTCGGATTATTTGGGGTAGCCGTTGCATTGGTAGCATTACCTAATATCACTGAATTATTTCTTGAAAAAAAAATGGAAGAATTAACATATCAGTGCAGGAAATTGTTAAAAGTATTGTTTTTTTTAGGACTCTTTTGCGTTCTAGGTGCTTTCTTATTTGGAGAATTAGCTATCAAATTACTTTTCTTGAGAGGAGAGTTCACCTCTTTTGATGTTGGAATGACTTTTCTTGCCTTACAAGGATATGCTTTTTCAATGCTATTTATCTTGCCTCAAAAATTCTTCAATAGTATTTTTTTTGCGATTTCAAAAGCAAATATGGTTGTAGTGACAGGGTTAGTGTCTTTAATTTCAAATATAATTTTTAATTATTATTTCATTTATCAATTAGATTATGGTCATTTTGGTTTGGCTTTAGCAACGTCAATTAGTTCAGGGATTATTTTTTTATTTAGTTATATTTGGCTTCGTAATCAAGGAATTTTAAAATCAAATTAATATGTATTTAATAAGGGATATACATAACATAGATTTCTTTAATAAAAAGTTTTCTTCAAAACCTTTAATAGCAACAATTGGGAATTTTGATGGCCTTCATTTAGGTCATAAAGAAATTATTAAAAAGATGAAACAAATCGGCGACAAGGATAATTTGCAATCTCTAGTAATATTTACTGAACCACATGCAAAGGAATTTTTCGCTGAGCAAAAGGCTTTAGCAGAACAACCCACTCGTATTTCTCCATGGAGAGATAAATGTAAAAGATTAAAAGAAAATAAAGTTGATTATGGGTTTTTTCTTAGATTCAACAAAAAACTACAAAATATGTCTCCCGAAGAGTTTATTGATAAGATTCTTTCAAAATTAAATATTAAATATCTAATGGTTGGCGATGATTTTAAATTTGGTAAAGAAAGAAGCGGAGATTTTGATTTTCTATCTAACTGGGGATCGAATAATCAGATCAAGGTTGATAGAATTCCAACTCATAGTTTTGAAGGTAGAAGAGTAAGCAGCACTTGGATAAGAGAGAGTATTGCCGATGGAAATTTTGAATTAGCTGAGAAATTATTAGACAGAAGGTATACATTTTCAGGCAAAGTTGTTTTTGGAAATAGGGTAGGAAGAACAATTGGAATTCCAACTGCAAATATTTGGGTACCAAAGAGTAATTTGCCAATTAAGGGCGTATATGCGGTAAAAGCTTTGGTAAAAGGTGAAACTTTTAATGGAATTGCTAATATGGGTGTAAGACCAACAGTGGGGGGCACATCTCCCGTCCTAGAAATTCACATATTTGATTTTAACGAAGAAATATATGGTCACAGAATAGAAGTTGAGTTTTATCAGAAAATAAGAGAAGAAAGGAAATTTGAAAACTTAAATAAATTAAAAGAACAAATTAATTTAGATATAGAAGAAACCAGAAAATATTTTTCTTAAGCAAATGAAGAAATTAAAGGAAACATTAAATTTGCCTAGTACTGGCTTTTCTATGAAAGCTAATTTAGCTCAGAAAGAACCTGAAATATTAAAATTTTGGGAAGAAATGGACTTATATTCAAAAATTTCAGAAAAAAATAAAAACAAACCAAAATTTATTTTGCATGATGGGCCCCCTTATGCAAACGGATCCATTCATTTAGGGCATGTGGTTAATAAAGTTCTTAAAGATATAATAATTAAATCAAAAGTCTTCTCAGGTTTTAATTCGCCTTATGTGCCGGGTTGGGATTGTCATGGGCTTCCTATTGAGTTGAATGTAGAAAAAAAATCTGGAAAAGCAAACATAGATATTTCTCCAAAAGAATTTAGATCACAATGTAGAGAATACGCCAATCAACAAATTGCTATCCAAAGAAATGATTTCAAAAGATTAGGCGTGCTAGCTGATTGGAAAAATCCATACAAAACCATGGACTTTAAATTTGAAGCCAACATCATAAGATCATTAGGAAAAATTATTGAAGAAGGACACCTCCATCGCGGCTCTAAACCAGTTTATTGGTGTGAAGAATGTGGTTCAGCTTTAGCAGAGGCAGAAGTTGAATATGCAGATAAAGAATCTAAAGCTATTGATTTTTTATTTCCTATTAAGCCTGATCAAACAAAAGCTATTTTTAATAATGCTTCTTCAGAAAATATTTTTGTGGCTTCTTGGACCACCACTCCTTGGACTATTCCAAGTAATAAAGCGATATGCTTTAACTCTAAATTTTCATACGAATTAATAGAGCTCAAATTTAAAGGAAAAATTTTAAATTTAATAATTTGTTCTGATCTTATTGAAGCGACTTTGGAAAGATATGAATTAGATAAATATAAAAAATTAGGCAAAGTAACTGGAGATGAGCTTGCAGGCTTAATTTGTCATCATCCCTTTTTAGATCAGGAGTCTCCTTTGATTTCTGGAGATCACGTTACGAAAGAAATGGGAACTGGGTTTGTACACACCGCTCCTGCCCATGGGTTAGAGGATTACGAAGCTTGTAAAGATACAGATATAGATTTAACTAGTCCTGTTAAAGCAGATGGAAAATTTAGAAATGATATTCCTTATGTAGGAGGGCAAAACATTAAAGAAGCTAATGATACTGTAATAAATCTTTTGACCGAGAAAAACCTAATCTTGGCCAACAAAAAATATTTTCATAGTGTTTCAACTTGTTGGAGGCATAAGATTCCACTTTTTTATAGAGCTACTCCGCAATGGTTTATTTCGATGAAGAAATCGGATCTCCTAAAAAATAGCGAAAATATNNTTGAAGAAATAAATTGGCTACCTGATTGGGGTAAATCAAGAATATCTTCAATGATGACTGATAGACCTGATTGGTGTGTTTCAAGACAAAGATCTTGGGGCGTTCCTCTTCCATTGGTTATTCATAAAGAAACAGGGGAGTTGCACAAAGATAGTTTGGAAATAATCAATAGAATTGCAAAAAAAGTTGAATCAGAAGGAGTTGAAGCTTGGTTTTCTGAAGACATCAAAAACATTTTAGATAAGGATCATGAAGAATACGAGAAGGTTACCGACATATTAGATGTTTGGTTTGATTCGGGTGTAACTCATAATTGCGTCTTGAAAGAAAATGAGAATTTAAATCATCCCGCTGATTTATATTTGGAGGGCTCAGATCAGCATAGAGGATGGTTTCAATCATCTTTATTGTCATCTGTCGCTATTTACAAAGATACTCCTTATAGAACTGCACTTACTCACGGTTTTGTTGTTGATTCAAAAGGGAAAAAGATGTCCAAATCATTAGGAAATGTGATTTCTCCGCAATCGGTATGGAACAAGCGTGGTGCAGAAATTCTGAGAGCATGGGTTGCCTCTACAGATTTTAGAAATGAAATGAATTTTTCAGAGGAGATTTTAGAGAGGACTTCCGATTCCTATCGACGCATTAGAAACACAATAAGATTTTTGATAAGCAACCTTCATGATTTTGATTTAAAAAATGATGATTTAGATCTATCTAAATACACTGAAATAGACAAATGGATTATTGAAAAAGCAAATNATCTTCAAGAACAAATTAAATTAGATTACGAAAATTACGAAATTCATCTAGCATTTCAAAAAATACTTGCCTTTTGTACAAATGAATTGGGAGGATTTTATTTAGATATCGTTAAAGACCGTTTATATACTTCAAAAAAAGATGGAACAGCTAGAAAATCATCTCAATTGGCAATTTATCATGTTTTAAATGGGCTAATGAGATGGATAGCACCAATATTGAGCTATACAGCTGAAGAAGCTTATCAAGAATTTAAGAAAGACGAATCTTCTGTGTTTCTTCTTGAATGGTACGAGGAATGGCCTAAATTCGAAACCTCGATAAGTGATGAAACTTGGGAATTACTTCTCTTGATGAAAACAGAAGTAAATAAATATTTAGAGGAAAAAAGGAATAATGGAGAAATAGGCTCTTCTCTAGAAGCGGAATTAGATTTGGAGTGTAACGACAAAATCTTTATGCAACTAAATGAAATATCAAATGAATTAAAATATCTTTTCATTACTTCTAAAGTTAATTTAGACCTAAAAGAAGGAGAAAATTTTAACTCAGAAATTCCAGGTTTAAGTATTTCTATTAAAACTACGGATTTAGAAAAATGTGCTCGTTGCTGGCATCATGTTGATTCACTTGTTTCCTATGGTGAAGATAACATTTGTTTAAGATGTGAAGAAAATATAACCGGAAAAGGTGAGACTAGATTTTTTATATAATTCCAGACTAAAAGTAAAATTATTTTGCTTAATATTTGTTCTAATAGTTTTAGATCAAACCTTTAAATTATTTATTTTAAATAATTACGAAATAAATCAATCTAAACAAATTTTTAGTTTTATAAGTTTTACGTTTGTGAAAAATTATGGGGTTGCTTTCAGCTTTTTAAATAATGAAAGTTTTAATTTGTCACTTTGGATATCAATTTTGGTTTTTGTTATCTGCTTTGTATTATTTTTGTATATATTTACTTCAGCTTTTAAGGAAAATTTTTCAACAATTGAATATTTTGCATTCTCTCTAATTCTGGCAGGTGGCTTAGGAAATTTAATTGACAGAATTTATCATGGATTTGTAGTTGATTTTATTGATATATCTTTCAATCCATACATATTTAATTTAGCTGATTCGTATGTCACCATAGGTATATTAATTTATGTATTAAAGTCTTTAATTTTGTTTAAAAATGAAAGTAATTAAACTAGCTAATCCACGTGGTTTTTGCGCTGGAGTCGATAGAGCCATCGACATAGTTTCTATTGCCTTAGAAAAGTTTGGAGCGCCAATCTATGTAAGGCACGAGGTGGTACATAATAGAAAAGTTGTTGAAGACTTAAAAAAGAAAGGTGCAATTTTTGTTAAAGAATTATCAGAAATTCCGGAAGATGGCATCACAGTTTTTTCTGCTCATGGAGTCTCGGAAAAGGTCGAGCAAGACGCACATCAAAGAAAATTAAAATTTTTTGACGCGACTTGTCCCTTGGTTTCAAAAGTTCATAAAGAGGTCATTAGGTTCGGTTTAGCTGGAAAAGATATCGTCATGATAGGACATAAAAATCACCCAGAAGTAGAAGGAACAATTGGAAGATTTCCTGAAGAATCTTCAGGAAATATGTACTTAGTCGAAAACGTAGATCAAGCTAAAACTATTTCAATTAAACAACCTGATAATCTTTATTTAGTAACCCAAACAACTCTATCAGTTACTGACACGAAAGAAATAATTACTGAACTAAAAAAAAGATTTCCTGCTATTCAAGAACCAAATTCGGAAGACATTTGTTATGCAACACAAAACAGACAGGATGCTGTTAAACAGCTAGCATTAGAAACACAACTTATATTAGTAGTTGGCTCGGAAAACAGCTCCAATTCAAACAGATTAAAAGAGTTAGCAGTAAAATCTGGATCTAGGTCATATTTAGTTGACGATCCTGATCAAATATCCAAGGAAATGCTTAAAAATGTCTCTGCTTTGGGTATAACAGCCGGGGCTTCAGCCCCTGAAGATCTAGTTCAATCTATAGTCCGTAAGTGCATTAGCTTTGGGTATTCTAACGAAGAAGAATTAGACGGATTAGAAGAAAATATATATTTCAAACTTCCAGCAGAGTTAAGATGAGAAAAAAAGTTGCGGTAATTGGAGCTGGGATTGCGGGAACAACTACTGCTTATTCTTTAGCCAGACAAGGCATGGAAGTCACACTAATAGATTCTAGGAGGTACCCTGCTATGGCAACAAGCTATGCTAATGGCGGTCAATTAAGTGCAAGTAACTCAGAAGTTTGGAATACTCCAAAAAACATTATCAATGGCGTCAAATGGATGTTTAAAAAAGATGCACCTCTTTTATTTAATCCTTCACCCAGTTTACAAAAGTATAAATGGATTTTAGGGTTTTTGATGGCTACTTTTGATGGCAAACATAAATCCAAAACTCAGGAGACTATTGAGCTAGCTAAAAGAGCAAGACAAATATATTTTGATATTGCAGATCATGAAGGGATAGATTTTGATTTGCTTAAAGAAGGGATTCTTCATTTTTATGATAATAAGAGAGAATTAAATGCTGCTGCAAGTAAGGCCTCATGGCTTCATCAAGATGGTATGGAATGGGAAGTTCTTGATTTAGACGAAGTTGAAGACTTGGAACCTGCCTTTAAATCAGCAAAAAACGATAAAAAAATAGTTGGCGGCATCTATACCAAATCAGATGCTAGCGGAGATATTCACAAATTTTGTAAAAATATGCACGAAGTGCTTGAAAAAAAATATGGCGTTAAGTCTAAATTTAATACTGAAATTGAATCAATTTACAAAGACAAAGATAAGGTTATTCTGTCATCAACAAATGAATCTGGAGCCTCTGGAATGCTATTCGATCAAGTTGCAATTTGTGCTGGAATAGATACACAAAGGTTTGCTGATACTCTTGGAGATTCTATGCGGGTTTATCCTGTTAAAGGATATAGTGTGACGATTCAGTTANATGACGAAGAATCAAAACTTTCAGCCCCAAAAGTTTCTTTATTAGACGATCCTAAAAAAATTGTTTCAAGCAGACTGGGAGATAGACTTAGAGTAGCAGGAACTGCTGAATTAGCTGGAACTAATAAAGATATTAGACAAGATAGAATAAGACCTTTACTAGGATGGGTGCGAGAGTATTTTCCTGGGGTAAGTACCGAAAATTACACACCTTGGGCTGGGTTAAGGCCAATGACGCCAAATATGATGCCACTAATTTTTGAGAGCAAAGCTAAAGGTATTTTTTATAATACTGGACATGGACATTTAGGTTGGACTTTAGGAGCTGCGACTGGAGATTTATTAGCCGAGAAAATGATTAATGATTGAAAAAAAAGGCTGGATAGAAGGGGCTGAAATCATAAAATCTCCTAATTTCGACGAAAGAAATGATGATGTAACTTTGATTGTAATTCATTCTATAAGTCTTCCTCCTGGAAAATATGGATCGAATCACATAGATAGGTTTTTCTTAAATGAATTAGATTCTTCGGAAGATCCTTACTTTGAAGAAATATCTGATTTGAAAGTTTCTTCACATTTTTTAATCGAAAGGACAGGGATTTTGAAACAATTTGTTTCAACAAATAAACGAGCCTGGCATGCTGGTGAGTCGTCTTTTCAAGGCAAAAATAATTGTAATGATTTTTCAATTGGAATTGAGCTAGAAGGAACTGATAATAGTGCTTTTGAAGATGTTCAATATTCAAAATTGATTGAATTGACGCGTACTTTAATGCAAAACTATCCTAAAATTAATAAAGACAGAATTGTGGGCCATTCATTTATTGCCCCAGGAAGAAAGTCAGATCCTGGGAATTTTTTTGATTGGAAAAATTATAAATCTGAGATTTAGTTATGCCGTCATTTGATATTGAATCCAAAGTTGATTTACACGAACTCACCAATGCTATTGATCAATCCAATAGAGTCATTGCCAACAGATACGATTTCAAAGAGGCAAATGCAAGTTTTGAGTTTACTAATGAATTAGTCAAGTTAAATGCAAATGAAGCTTTTCAAATTGACCAAATGATTCCAATATTAAAAGAGAATTTAGCCAAAAGAGGCATTGATTTAAAAGCTTTGAAACTAGGTGAGAAAAACATTTCAAACAATATTGCCTCTTTGGATGCTGAAATTAATCAAGGAATAAATCAGGATATAGCGAGAGAAATTATCAAGATTATTAAGTCTTCCAAAATAAAGGTTCAGAGCTCAATCCAAGGAGATTCATTAAGAGTAAATGGAAAAAAAAGAGATGAATTGCAAGAAGTTATAACTCTCCTTAAAAATAAAGAGATAGAGATACCTCTTCAATTCAAAAACTTTAGAGATTAAAAATGAGCTGGACTAATTCCTTAAGGAATTATCTACAACCTAGAGTTATTTTAGTGCTTTTTTTAGGCTTCCTGTCTGGACTACCCTTAGGACTTTTGATTGATCCGTTAAATTTTTGGCTTTCTGAAATTGGAATTAGAAAGTCTACAATTGGTCTTTTATCACTAGTTCTGCTGGCATATTCTTTAAAAATGGTTTGGGCTCCGTTAGTAGACAGGTTAAGAATTCCTTATTTTTATAATATTGGACAAAGAAGAAGCTGGCTCCTGATATCTCAGATTTTGAGTTTTCTAACAATAATTGTAATAGGATTTCAAAATCCTTCTGAAAACATACAAGTATTTGTTATTGCAGTAATACTTCTTAGTATTTTTTCTGCTACGCAAGATATTTGCGTTGACGCTTTAAGAATTGAGCTGGTTGATAAAAAGGAAATTGGAGAAGCTTCTGCTGTNTATATCATTGGTTATCGAATTGGAGCAGTTCTTCTTTCACAAGTAATAACTTTTTATATCGCAGAATATTATGGCTGGAATATGGCCTATATTTTTGTTGGGATTTTATTTTTATTTTTTTCTTTGTCTATTTTATTTTTTTTACCTGAACCAGAGAGAGAAGAAAAACCTTACATTTCTATCTTGAATATGCCACTTATATGGTTTAAAGATTCTTTTATTTCTCCTTTGACGGATCTTTTTACAAGATTTAAGAAACATTTATTTTTACTTTTATTGCTTACATTTACTTATCGTCTCAGCGATATGTTTTTAGGACCAATGGCAATGCCTTTCTATCAATCAGTTGGATTTTCAAAAATAGAAGTAGCAGAAATTGCAAATTTTTATGGTTTATGGATGGCTATTATCGGAGGTCTTTTTGCAGGTCTTACCCTTTTTAAATTTGGATTAGTGAAAAATATGGTTTTTGGGGCTATTTTTGTTCCTTTAGCAAACTTGCCTTTTATTTACTTAAACTCTGTCGGATATGACATTTGGGCATTGGTAATTACTATAACAATAGATAATTTTTCTCAAGGCTTCATTGGTGTAGTTGGCATAACCTTTTTATCCAGAATGGTATCCAAAACTTACACAGCGACTCAATATGCGCTTCTCTTTGGATTGGTTGCGATTCCGCCAAGACTTATTTCTGGAGGCTCTGGATTTTTAGTAGAAGATTTTGGATTTCATTATTTTTTTGTCGTCTGCGCTTTGTTGGGAATTCCAGCTATCATTTTTTCTTTAATGGTTTACAGAAAAAAGGAAATATTCGGATTTGACTAAAAAAATAAGATTTTCATATTTATGGACCTGTATTTTTGCAGTTGCTCTATTTATGTCTTTTTACGCTCTTTTCTCTCAACCTCGAGAAGAATCATCAATAAATTTGCCGGACAAGGCAATGCATTTTTTTTTATTTTTAACATTGTCTTATTTATTGGCTAAATCAAATGACTATTTTAAATTTTCTTTAATATTTATTATTTTTTATGCGTTTTCATCCGAAATAATTCAATGGTTTCTTCCATATAGAGAAGGAGACTGGATAGATTTATTCTTCAATTTGTTAGGTATTTCAGTAGTTTTTTGGAAAAAAAATATTTTTTTTTCAAGCTCTTGAAAAAATTAAAGAAGAACATAAATATATTTTGAGTTGTGTATTTCTTAAGTCTTATCTAGAATGCCGAACTCAAACAATTGATTAAAATTTATGGAGAACGTTAAATGAAATTTAATCCACTTGGAGATAAGCTTCTTGTTAGAAGAGGCGATGAAGAAGAGACTTCTGCTGGCGGAATAGTACTTCCTGGTTCAGCAGCCGAAAAACCTTCTCAAGGAGAAGTTTTGGCAGTCGGGCCTGGCAAAACATTAGATAATGGAGAGAAAGTTGAAGTTTCGGTGAAGGTTGGTGATGTTGTTGTATTTGGACAATATGCAGGAAATAACACCATAAAAATCGATGGAGAAGAATTATTAATATTAAGTGATAGCGACCTTTTAGGTACGGTATCCTAAATTTATAAGACGAGGAAGAAATGGCTAAAGATGTAAAATTTGGAGATTCTGCTAGAGGGCAGATGCTTGACGGTGTAAACATACTTGCAGATGCAGTAAAAGTTACACTTGGACCTAAGGGAAGAAATGTAGTTTTAGATAAATCTTTTGGCGCGCCTACAGTTACCAAAGATGGAGTATCTGTTGCAAAAGAAGTTGAACTACAAGATAAGTTCGAGAACATGGGTGCTCAGATGGTTAAAGAGGTTTCTTCACAAACTTCTGATGCTGCTGGAGACGGCACAACTACAGCAACGGTATTAGCTCAATCAATTGTAAATGAGGGATTAAAGTCAGTTGCAGCTGGATTCAATCCAATGGATTTGAAAAGAGGTATTGATAAAGCAGTTACCAAGGCCGTGGAAAGCATTCAATCAATGGCTATTCCTTGCGAAGAATCATCTTCTATAGCTCAAGTTGGTACCATATCCGCCAATAGTGACAGCGAAGTTGGAGACATAATTGCTGAAGCAATGGATAAAGTCGGGAAAGAAGGAGTAATTACTGTTGAAGAAGCCTCAGGTATAGAAAATGAATTAGAAGTTGTTGAGGGCATGCAATTCGATAGAGGATATCTTTCCCCTTATTTTATAAATAATCAAGAAAAGATGATTACCGAGCTAGAAGATCCAATGATTCTTTTACATGATAGTAAAATCTCTAACATCAGAGATTTACTTCCGCTATTAGAAGCAGTCGCGAAAGCTGGAAAATCGCTTCTCATAATAGCTGAAGATGTTGAAGGTGAAGCTTTAGCAACCTTGGTTGTCAACAACATGAGAGGAGTTGTCAAGGTATCTGCATGTAAAGCTCCTGGATTTGGCGATAGAAGAAAAGCAATGTTGGAAGATATCGCGATTTTGACTGGCGGAACAGTGATTTCGGAGGAAGTAGGTTTAAATCTTGAATCAGCTACCATTGAATCTTTAGGAACTGCAAAAAAAGTAGTCTTAACCAAAGAAACAACTACTGTGATAGACGGAGCAGGAACTCAAGATAACATTTCAGGCAGAGTAAACCAGATTAGAGCTCAAATAGAAGAAACTACTTCTGACTATGATAGAGAAAAACTTCAAGAGAGAGTTGCAAAACTTGCTGGTGGAGTAGCTGTAATAAAAGTAGGTGCTGGTTCTGAAATGGAAATGAAAGAAAAGAAAGCCAGAGTTGAAGACGCTTTGCATTCGACTAGAGCTGCTGTAGAAGAAGGAGTAGTTCCCGGTGGAGGAGTGGCTCTTGTAAGGTCTCTTCAAGCCGTTGATGGTCTGAAAGGCGATAATGAAGATCAGAATATTGGAATTTCCATAGCTTTAAAAGCAATGGAGGCCCCGATAAGGCAAATTGTCTTAAATGCTGGAGAAGAGGCGTCTGTCGTTGTTGATAAAATTAAATCTGAAAAAGGCAACTATGGATTCAATGCAGCATCTTCAGAATATGGAGACATGATAAAAATGGGTATTCTAGATCCGGCTAAAGTAACTAGAACAGCCCTTCAAGCAGCAGGATCAGTTGCTGGTTTGATGATAACAACCGAAGCCATGGTCTCTGAAATTCCAGAAGAAAGTCCTGCCGGCGGAATGCCAGGCGGCATGCCTCCAGGAATGGGCGGCATGGATGGGATGATGTAATAACATCAAAAAAAAGGACCTTTCTAGGTCCTTTTTTTTTAAGTTTCATTTAATTGCTTTATAATAAAATAAATAAATGGAGAGTTTGAATGGAATATTTTACATACGTTTTATTTAGGTTTGCTCATACTTTAGTCGGCATTGTTTGGATAGGCTTACTTTATTATTTTAATTTTGTTCAGACAGAATATCTAAAAGAAGCCGAACCAGATGCTAAATCTGATGTTTTAAAAAAACTTGCACCTAATGCTTTGTGGTGGTTCAGATGGGCAGCTTTTTTTACTTTTTTAACAGGTCTTTACATGTTGTATGTTCTCCAAACTGGAGCGTCCCTAATGATAATATTAGGCGCTTTGATGGGTACCATAATGATGCTTAATGTATGGGGAATAATTTGGAGAAATCAAAAAATTGTAATCGGCTTAAAAGAAGGAGATGCTGCTGTAGCTGGGGCAAAGGCTGGTTTAGCATCAAGAACAAACACTTTATTTTCTATCCCGATGCTTTATTTTATGGTTTTCTCAGCACATATGCCCATTGGAACTGAACATTACCCAACTTTCATGCAAGGATATAGTGGGTTAGGATTTCTAATTGTTTTGGCATCAATCTTGTTAATTGAAGCTAATGCTATATTTGGGAAAATGTATCCTGTAATAGCATCTGTAAGAGCAGTTATTACTTCTAGTATAGCTCTAACGATTATATTCTCAGGTTTAGTTTACTATTTAGTCTAGATTTTCTTCATCAGGGTCAGGGGGCGAAAGTTCTGTGACCTTGGTAAATTTAATCATATTATCTTTAATAAGAATTGTTTCTATTAAGTAATTTTCAATCTCTAAGGAAATATTAGCTTCTGGGATAGTTTCAGTATTTTCTAAAATTAGACCATTTAAAGTTTTAGGGCCTGAAAGGGGTAAATTCCATCCAAGTCTTTTATTAACTTCTCTGACGGAAATACTTGCATCGATTAAATAAGAACCATCTTTTTGTTTTTTAATATCTACTTTAGCTTCGTCATGGGGATCAGCTAGCTCTCCAACAATTTCTTCTAGAATATCCTTAATATCTATAATGCCTTTTACAGAACCGTATTCATCTAAAACTATGGCAACCTTTTTTTTATCCTTTTGAAAATTATTGAGTTGAATATTTAGAGAAGTATTCTCTAAAGCAAAATAAACTTCTTCGGAATTATCTAACAAAGAATCTTTATCATGTTTATTTGAGGACAAGAATGAGTTGATTCCGTATAGATCTATTATTCCCTTTATATCATCAAGGTTTTGATCAAAGATTGGGAAGAATTCTTTTTTCGAACTCTCTAAAAAACTTTTTATTTCATTGATATCTTTTGAAAGATCAATTCCTATGACTTCATTTTTAGGAATCATTACTTCGTCTATAGAAATCTTATCCAGTTCTAGAACACTTAAAAGCATTTCTTGATACCTAGATGGAATTAAATCTCCAGAGTTTTCTAAAATACTTTTTAATTCATCCGGAGACAAATCATCATCAGACTGTTTTTCTTCGACTCCAAAAAGTTTCAGAATAGAATTCGAAAAAAAATTAACAATCCATACTAAGGGATAAAGAATTTTCTGGAGGAATTTAAGAATTATTGAAGCTGGAAGAGCAACTTTTTCTGCATAATTTGCAGCGAAAGTTTTAGGAGTTACTTCTGCAAATATTAAGACTATCATCGTTAAAATTATTGAGCCTATAAAAACTCCGCTATCTCCAAACAATCTTAAACATAAAATAGTAGTCAAAGCAGCAGCTAATATATTTACAAAGTTATTTCCTATTAAGATAATTCCAAGCAATCTATCGGGTCTCTGAAGTAATTTATTTGCTCTAATAGCTGACTTATCTTTTTGTTTAATTAAATGTTTCAACCTAAATCGGTTAAGCGCCATCATTCCAGTTTCAGAACTAGAAAAAAAAGCAGAAAGAAAAAGTAAAATTAAGATGCTAGCAACAAGCATCCAAATAGGAAGTTCGTTCAAATTTCAATAAAGAAGTTTAAGAAAATTAACATTGTCTATTAATTATATGATGTTTTACTTGAATACCAAATGAATTTACTTAGAATAGCCACTCTTAAAAGAAAAATAATAAATTATGGTAACGATTAGACTTTCTAGAGCAGGCGCAAAAAAGCGCCCTTTTTACCATATAACAGTAACAGACTCTAGAAAACCAAGGGATGGAAGATTTATTGAAAGAGTGGGGTTCTTTAACCCAATTGCTCAAGGAAAGGATATTAGATTAAGCATTGATCATGAAAGGTTAAATTATTGGGTCGGCACAGGAGCTAAACTTAGCGAAAGAGTTGAGTCTCTAATAAAAGAATCAAAATTATCTCCAGAAGAGTTAACAAAGGTACAAGAAAAGAAGGAACAACTTAGATTAAAGAAATTGGCCAAGAAAAAAGAAAATAAAAAATCTCCTTCGGAAGAAGCTTTATCAGAAGACTCACCAGAAGAATCAGCAGCAGCAGAAGAAGCTTCAGCAGAAGACCCTCCAGTAACAGAAGAGGCTGAAGCAGAAGAGGCTGCTCCGGAAGAATCAGTAGCAACAGAAGAGGCTCCAGCAGCAGAGGCTGAAGCAGAAGAGGCTCCAGCAACAGAAGAGGCTCCAGCAGCAGAAGAGGCTCCAGCAGCAGAAGAGGCTCCAGCAGCAGAGGCTGAAGCAGAAGAGGCTCCAGCAACAGAAGAGGCTCCAGCAACAGAAGAGGCTCCAGCAGCAGAAGAGGCTCCAACAGAAGAATCTACTGAAGACTCAGAAAAAAAAGAAGAAAAATAAAATTATTTAATATGAATAACCAGGATGACGAATTCATTTTGGTCGCTACCGTGGGTAAACCGATAGGACTTAAGGGCTGGGCAAAAGTAAATTCCTTTACACGACCTCCTGAAAATTTGTTTAATTACAAAAATTTCTTTGTAGACGAAGATGGGACAAAAAAAGTTTTTAAAATAAAGAAATTTTCTAAATCAGGTAAAAATTATATTTTTAAAATTGATTCTTTTAATTCTCTTGAAGAAATTGAAAGGTTCAAAAATAAAGAAATATTTATTAATTCAAAAGATCTTCCAAAACTTAAAGAAAATGAATTTTACTGGAAAGACTTAATCGGTAAGGAAGTAAAACTAGAAGATGGAACTCTTATCGGAGTTGTTACAGAAATGATAGAAACGGGATCTGACGATGTCTTGGTTGTGGAGAAAGAAAACCAAAAAGAACTTATCCCATTCAATTTTGGAAAAGTGATAAAAAAAGTAAGTGGAAGTCTAATCATCGTAGATTGGCATATTTAAATGAAAGCAGTTTTTGTCACTATATTTCCTGAATTAATTGAGTCTTTCTTTTCAGTAGGCGTAATCAATAAAGCCGTGAACGAATCTACTATAAATTTTGAAGTAGTAAATCCAATAAAATTCTTAAAAGACAATGAACGTTTAGATGATGCTCCTTATGGAGGTGGNCCAGGAATGCTTATTAGGTCTGAGCCTTTAGAACAGGCCATCAATGAATCAAAAAAACTAACTTCTAGTAATGCAAAAGTTATTAATTTATCACCACAAGGTAAAAAGCTAACACAAGAAAAAGCAAAAGAATTGTCTTCAAACAAAGAATTGATTTTTATTTGTGGAAGATATGAAGGAATAGATCAGAGAATAATAGATTCAATGATTGATGAGGAAATTAGTATTGGCGATTATGTAGTAACAGGAGGAGAATTACCCGCTCTAATAGTATTTGAATCAATTGTGAGAAACATTAAAGGAGTGCTAGGAGATATAAACTCGCTCAAAGAGGAATCATTTTCTGAACAATTAATTGAATATCCTCAATACACGAGACCAGAAAAAACTAAATTAGGAAATGTTCCAGAAGTTTTATTGTCTGGAGATCATAAAAAAATTAGGATTTGGAGAAAAAAACAATCTTTAGGAAAGACTTTTCTTTTAAGAAGAGATATTTTTCCGAAAGAATTGGGTTCAGATGATTTTAAGCTTTTGAAAGAATTTCTTAGTGACCTTGGGTATGAATCTGATAGAATTGCCGACTTATTACAGAATATNAAAAAAAATGACAAGCTCTAGAAAATCCGTTCAAATTGTTGAGGCTTCTCAATTGAAGAAAGATATAGCTGAGTTTTCTCAGGGAGACACAGTACTTGTAGATTATCTTGTTAGAGAAGGTTCAAAAGAAAGGTTTCAGCCATATGAAGGCATTGTTATCGCTATTAAAAATAGAGGCTTGAACTCTGCTTTTACTGTAAGAAAAATTTCTAATGGTGTTGGTGTCGAAAGAACCTTTCAAACTCATAGCCCCTTAATAAAATCTATTAAAAGAAAAAGAAAAGGTAAAGTGAGACAATCTAAGCTTTTTTACCTCAGAGATAGGTCAGGAAGATCGGCAAGAATCAAAGAAAAAATTTAAAATCATTCTATGAGTGGAGACGAGGGGCAAATTCTTGATGCCTTTATAGATACTATCTGGATAGAAAAAGGTTTAAGTCAAAATACTCTTAACTCATACAAAAGCGATACTGAAAAATATTTTTTATGGTTATCTAAAAATTCCTTAAATTATAAAAAAGTTTCAAGAACTGAAATTCTTGAATATCTCTCCTATCTATTTAGTCAAAAATTAGGAAGCAAGTCGGTCGCAAGAAAACTATCTTCGTTGAGAGTTTTTTATAAATACTTAGTTGTAAAAAATATNCTTTCTATAGATCCTTGTGAAAAAGTTGAGACACCAAAAATAATGAAATCCATTCCCAAAACTCTTAATGAAAAAGAAATTGAAAAGCTTTTAGAATGTCCTGATATTAATTCACCATTGGGTCTTCGGGATAAGGCTATGATAGAAACCTTGTATTCCTGTGGACTTAGAGTATCTGAGTTAATTGACCTAGAGTTGATACATGTAAATGCTCGCCAAGGAGTAATGAAAGTCTTGGGCAAGGGTCAAAAAGAAAGGTTAGTCCCTATGGGAGAGAAGTTAATAAATATAATGGATGCTTATTTAAACGATAGCAGACCCAAATTATTAAACAGAAATATTTCTGATTATTTTTTTATATCTTCGCGTGGTTCAAAAATGACGAGACAAAGCTTTTGGCATAGAATAAAATTTTATTCCGATAAAGCAGGTCTAAATAAAAAAAATATTTCACCTCATGTTTTAAGGCATGCTTTTGCTACACACTTGCTAAATAATGGCGCAGACTTAAGAGTGGTTCAGCTTTTATTAGGACATAGTGACTTGAATACAACACAGATTTATACAGAAGTTGCCAAATATAGACTGAAGCAACTTCATAACGAACATCATCCCAGAGGATAAATGAAAAAAATTATTTTTATATTTCTTTTTATAGTTTCTTGTTCTCAGATAGAAAAAGATCCTGCCCAACTTATCGAAGAACAACTATCTAAAATAATTCCTATAGAATTGAATATTGAGTCAATAAAGGAATCGCAACTCCCTAATTTTTATGAAGTTAAACTATCTGATGGCTCCTTTTTTTATGTTGAGAAAGGAGGGCAATACTTAGTCTTAGGAGATATTTTTGAAATATCTAACGAAGAATTAGTTAATTTATCAAGAGAAAAAAATTATTCTAAAGCCAAAAAAATGCTTCAGAAAATAGACGAAACTTCCTTAATTAAATTTTCTCCCAAAGAGATAAAGTATAAAATTTACGTATTTACAGATGTGGATTGTGGATTTTGTAGAAAATTTCATAATCAAATAGCTTCTTATTTAGATGAAGGAATTCAAGTAAATTACTTAGCGTTCCCCAGATCTGGCACCGAAAGCGAAACCTATAAAAAAATGTCTATTGCTTGGTGTTCTGCTAATAAACAAGAAGTATTAACAGGATTAAAAGAAGATAAGAGTTTTGAACAAATTGATTGTGAGGACAATCCAATAAAAACTCATTTTGAATTAGCCAAAAGCATAGAAATACAAGGAACACCGACTATAATCTCTCAATCAGGTTTTACTATCCCAGGATATATCGAAGCTAAAGAATTAATTAAGTACTTAAAATAATGGACGAATTAGACAAAAATTTTTCTGCAATCAACAGATTGCCTCCATATATTTTTGAACAAATTAATTCACTTAAGATGGAAGCCAGAAGAAAAGGGGAAGATGTTATAGATTTCAGCATGGGAAATCCAGATGGCGAGACTCCAAAAAGCATTGTCGATAAACTTACTGAGACTGTACAGAGACCTGATACTCATAGATATTCTCAATCTATCGGTATACCAAGATTGAGAAAAGCTATTACTGATTGGTACGAACGAAAATTTGGAGTCATCTTAAATCCTGAAACTGAAGCTATTGTCACAATAGGCTCAAAAGAAGGGTTAGGCCATCTTGCTATGGCTACTGTGGATAAAGGAGATACTATTCTCGTCCCAAATCCAGCTTATCCAATTCATCCTTTTGGATTTGTAATTTCAGGTGCCGATATCAGACATGTTCCTATTGGGCCAGAGATAGATTTTTTTGAAAGTCTTCAAGAAGCCATAAAATCTTCATTTCCTAAACCAAAAATGTTACTGATAAATTTTCCAAGCAATCCAACCACTCAATGTGTTGATAAAGCTTTTTTTGAGAAAATAATAGAAATAGCTAAAGAAAATTCTATTTGGGTAGTTCATGATTTAGCTTACGCAGATTTATGTTTCGATGGATACAAAGCGCCTTCAATACTAGAAGTCAATGGAGCAAAAGACATTGCAGTAGAATTTTTCACACTTTCAAAAAGTTACAATATGCCTGGTTGGAGAATTGGTTTTTGTTCCGGAAATGCTGAACTAATAGGCGCGTTAGCTAGACTAAAATCTTACTTTGATTATGGGCACTTTACTCCAGTCCAAGTTGCTGGAATAGAAGCTTTGAATAATGGCGATGAGTATGTGGAAGAAATTTGTAATATGTATAAATCTAGAAGAGATACTTTATGCGATGGATTAAATTCTATGGGCTGGGAAGTAGAAAAACCAAAAGCAACAATGTTTGTTTGGGCAAAGATTCCTGAAAGATTTAACATGAAGTCGTTAGAATTTTCTAAGATTCTACTTGAAGAAGCTAATGTAGCTGTTTCTCCTGGCATTGGTTTTGGAGAATATGGAGACGATTTTATTAGATTTTCTCTAATTGAGAATGATCAAAGAACCAAGCAAGCTTTAAAAAATATCAAAAAACTTTTTAAGTAAAGCATGAAAAAATTAAGAATAGGGCTTTGCGGGACTGGAAACGTCGGCTTTGCATTTGCAAAAACTATAATAAATTCAAAATCATTAATAAATCATAATTATGGTCTTGATCTTTCCATATCATTAATTGGGGCAAGAAAAGGAAAGGTGCCTGGTCTAGAAAATATTAAAGTTATAAAAGATATTCATGAAGTTCCCTTATCCGATGAAGTTGATGTAGTAGTGGAATTAATAGGTGGAGTCAAAGAATCCCTTAAGCTAGCAAAAACAGCATTGAATAATAAAAAACATTTTGTTACTGCAAACAAAGCGCTTATTGCAACTTACTCAAAAGAACTATTTGAAATTGCAAGGCAAAATCAAGTTCATCTAGGCTTTGAGGCTTCTGTTGCAGGAGGAATTCCTATTATCAGGGTTATTAGAGATGGATTAATGAGTAATAAAATTAACTCTTTCGCAGGGATTTTGAATGGTACATCTAATTTTATCTTTTCTAAAATGGCTGATGAAGGTTTGTCTTTTGAAACAGCTCTCTCCTTGGCACAAAAAGAAGGTTTTGCAGAACCAGATCCAACTTTTGACATATCAGGACAAGATGCGGCTCAGAAAACATGCATTTTAGCAACACTTTCGTTTTTCAAACATGCAGTCATAGAAAATGTGCATTATGAAGGAATTGATAATATTTCAGCTCAAGATATTGATTACGGGAAACAATTAGAATTAGTTCTTAAGCCCCTATCAGTAGGAATGTCAAAGGATAATAAATTTACTTTGGGCAGCTTTCCAGCTTTTGTAAAAGAAAAATCATTATTGGCTTCGATTCACAATGAAAGTAATGCTGTATTAATGAATGCAGAAAGCTTAGGAGGAACAATGTACGCAGGGCCGGGAGCAGGAGCGAAACCTACTTCTAATTCTGTATTGACAGATATAATTGATATAGCAAGGGGGAAAATTTTTAATTATCAAGAATTTGTAAAAACTTCTCTTGATACAAGTTTTGAAGATTTTTCATGTGATCGTTATCTAAGATTAGAAGTAAGTGATGAAGCCGGAGTAATTGCTAAAATTTCTACTGTTTTGGCAGAGAACGGTCTATCCATAGATAACCTAATTCAGAAAGAATTAGACAGGAATGATGATTCAATTCCTCTGGTAATAGTTATAAGTAATTCTGAAGAAAAAGTTATACAAAAGGCAATTTCTGATTTGCAAGAATTATCAGAAGTAAAAGATACGATTTCTCACTTAAGAATTTTAGATATATAAAATGAAATACTTCAGCACTAGAGGAAATCCAAAAAAAATAGACTTTATCGAGGTTCTAACATCGGGAACCGCAAAAGATGGCGGTTTATATATGCCTGAAAGTTTTCCTAAGTTTTCAGAAGATGAAATAAACTCATTTCAGAATTCAAGTTATGAAGATTTAGCTACAAATCTACTTTTTCCATACATTGAGGGATTTCTTTCTAAGAACGATTTTGAGAATTTAATTAAAGATGCATACAGTTCATTCACTATTCCTGAGATAGTGAGGTTGTGTGAAACAAGAAATCTTGGATTTATCCTAGAGTTATTTCATGGACCAACATTTGCTTTTAAAGATGTTGCGATGCAGCTTTTAGCTGCAATGTTGGATAAAGCTGCAGAAAAAACAGATAAAAAGATTGTCGTATTAGGAGCTACTTCAGGCGATACAGGCTCTGCAGCAATAGAGGCTTGTAAAAATTTTAAAGACATAAATATTGTTATTTTATTTCCAGATCAAAAAATTTCTGCTGTTCAACAAAAGCAGATGACAACCTCTAATGCAGACAATGTATTTCCTTTGTCAATAAAGGGTAATTTTGATGATTGTCAAAATCACGTAAAAAAAATATTTCAAGAAAATAATAATGAAAGTGTTAGATTCGTTTCGATAAATTCAATAAATTGGACAAGAATCATGGCTCAAAGTGTTTATTTTTTTTACACTAAGTTGAAAATCAAAAAAGATTTTATAGCGTCAATTCCTTCAGGAAATTTTGGTCATGCTTATGCAGGATGGACGGCCAAAAATATGGGTTTATCCTTTAAAGGAATTAATGTTGCTACTAATAAGAACGATGTGCTGCACAGATTATTTCTTGAAGATTTATATCAACAAAAAGAAGCTTCATCGTCTTTAGCTCCTTCGATGGATATTTCCGTTGCAAGCAATTTTGAGAGACTGTTATTTGAAGTTTTTAAAAAAGATGGCTTGCTTTTGAAAAATTTGTTCTCCTCATTTCCTTCTAAATCAATCAATCTAAGCAATTTGCCAGATGACGGGTGGAATAAGATAAAGGCTTTTTTTCAAAGCTCTTCTTGCAGTGATGCTGACATAATTGAGACTATCGTAAATAAATATAACTATGAAAATATTCTTTTAGATCCTCATACAGCCACAGCTATAAAAGGTAATAAAGACTTAAATTATGATTTATCTGAGGTAGTTACATTTGCAACAGCTCATCCTGCTAAGTTTCCAGACGCTATTAATGCTAAATTAGATGTCCTAGAAGAAAATACACCTTTAAAACTTAAAGAAATAATGACTAAAGATGAATCTTATTCTGTAATTGAAAATAAATATGAGGATGTAGTGAACTTCATAAATTCTGAGGTGCTGAACTAGAATGAGCGAACAATCCATAGGTGAGAGAATCAAGTCAGCGTCAAAGTCTCTAAAAGAGTTTAGGGGGTATCTTTGACTTTGATGGCAAGAGAAAACGCTTAGAGGAAATAAATACCACACTCCAAGACCCAGAAACTTGGTCTAACCAAGAAAAAAGCCAAAAATTAGGCAAAGAAAAATCTTCTTTAGAGAAATTAGTTACTCTTATTGAACATTTAAGTTCATCTATAAATGATTTAAATGAGTTATTTGAATTAGTTGGAAATAATGAAGTTGAGCTTAGTCAACTTGAAAAAGATCTTTTATCTATAGAAGAAAAGATTGGCGATTTAGAATTTCGTAGAATGTTTTCCGGGAAAATGGATCAAGCAAGTTCATATCTTGATATTCAGTCTGGTTCCGGAGGAACGGAAGCTCAGGACTGGGCAGAAATGCTATTGCGTATGTATTTAAGATGGGGAGAAAACAAAGGTTTTAAAACAGAGCTTGTTGAGGTGTCTCCTGGAGAAGTAGCTGGCATAAAAAGCGCTACCATTAAATTTGATGGTGACTTTGCTTACGGATGGTTGAGAACTGAATCTGGCGTTCATAGGCTGGTGAGAAAGTCTCCATTTGATTCAGGAAGCCGAAGACACACCTCTTTTGCTTCTGTTTTTGTTTCTCCAGAAGTTGATGATGAAATTCAAATAGATCTAAATCCCACAGATATTAGAATAGACACTTACAGAGCCAGTGGTGCTGGGGGCCAACATGTAAATAAAACTGATTCTGCAGTAAGACTTACACATATGCCATCTGGAATAGTAGTCCAATGCCAAACACAAAGATCGCAACACAAGAACAAAGATAGTGCTATGAAACAGTTACGTGCAAAGCTCTTTGAGATAGAATTAAAAAAACAACAACAAGAAATGGATAATTTAGAAGCGACGAAATCTGATATAGGATGGGGAAGCCAAATAAGATCATATGTTTTAGATTCAGCTAGAATCAAAGACCTTCGCACAGGAGTAGAGACGGGAAACTGTAATGATGTTTTAGATGGCAATTTGGATTTATTTATAGAGGCTAGTTTAAAACAGGGAATAGACTAATGACTCAAAACAAGGAAGAAAATCATTTAATTGAGGAAAGACGAAAAAAATTAGCCGAACTGAGGATTCTGAACAATGCTTATCCTAACGATTTTAAAAGAAAAAATTTAGCTGGAGAGATCAAAAAAGATCTGGATCAATTTTCCAAAGAGGAACTTGAAAAGAAAAAGAAAAAAGTTTCTGTAGCTGGAAGAATCATGCTTAGAAGGATGATGGGAAAGGCTAGCTTTACTACCATCCAAGACTTTTCAGGAAGAATTCAGTTGTATGTCAGAGCTGATGAAGTTTCAAATTATGATGAATTTAAAAACTATGATTTAGGAGATATTGTTGGAATTGAAGGAATAATTTTTAAAACAAATACTGGGGAATTATCCATTCATGTAAAAAAAATAAGACTTTTAACCAAGTCTCTAAGACCTCTTCCGGAGAAGCACTTAGGCTTAACTGACACTGAACTACGTTATCGTAAAAGGTACTTGGATTTGTTAACAAATCCAGAAAGCTTGGAAGTTTTTAAAGTTAGGGCAGAGATTGTTAATAACATGAGGTCTTTTTTAGTGAATGAAAATTTTGTAGAAGTTGAAACACCAATGATGCACCCCATTCCTGGAGGCGCAACCGCTAGACCATTTGTAACTCATCATAATTCTTTAAATATGGATTTATTTTTAAGAGTAGCTCCAGAATTATACTTAAAGAGGTTGGTAGTGGGAGGTTTTGAAAAAGTGTTTGAAATAAATAGGAATTTCAGAAACGAAGGATTATCCACAAGACACAATCCAGAATTCACAATGTTAGAGTTTTACACTGCTTTTGTTGATAGCAGTTTCCAAATGGATTTTGTTGAAAAAATGTTTAAAGCAATTGTAAAAACTTTATCTTCAAAATATAGAATTTTTAAAAAACCCTTTCTTAAACTTAGTATGGATGAAGCCATTCTTAAGAACACTCCTTTAAAGAAAAAGGATCTTCAAGACCCAGTGCAGCTTAGAGAATTCTGCAGTCAACAAAAAATAAAAGTTGATGATCAAGCATCAATCTCAATAATTAAAAATGAAGTTTTTGAAGCATGTGTAGAAAATAAATTAATAAAACCAACTTTTATTACTGAGTACCCAATAGAGATTTCTCCTTTAGCGAAAGCATCAACTTCTAATCCTGATATCGCTGAAAGATTTGAATTGTTTATTGGTGGTAAAGAGATAGCAAATGGTTTTTCAGAGCTTAACGANCCCGAAGATCAAGCAAAACGCTTCAAAGATCAAGTAGCAAAAAAAGATTCTGGTGATAAAGAGGCTATGCATTATGATGAGGATTATATTGAAGCTTTAGAACATGGATTGCCTCCTTGTGCTGGAGTAGGAGTAGGAATAGATCGGCTAACTATGTTAATTACAGGTACAGAATCTATTAGAGATGTTTTATTATTCCCCCAACTAAAAAATAAGTGATAAATATGAGTAAAGACTGGACAAAAATAAGAGCAAAAGTAAAAGATTTTATTGAAAATGAAATTTATCCAAAAGAGAATGAGCTATCAAAGGGAACTCAAGAATCTAGAGAGATGTTAGGTTCTTTGATGCAACTTGCCAAGGATGAAAAGATTTGGGCTTTGGGCCATCCTGAGGATATTGGTGGGGGTGGAATGCCATTTATGGAATACGTTTATGTGAACGAGGTTATTGGAAGATCTTCTTTTGCAATGGTGGCTTTGGGAACTCACTCCCTTCAAGATTCAATCATGCTTCGAGAATTTGCTTCTCCTCATTGGCGAGATCAATACTTAGAGCCTTTAGTTCAAGGAGAAATTTTTCCTAGTTTTGGGATGACAGAACCAGACGTAGCAAGTTCTGATCCAACACAGCTACAAACAACAGCTATCTTGGATAATGGTTCTTGGAAGATTAATGGAAGAAAATGGTTTACAACTGGAGCCTCTAGAGCTGCCTATACTACAGTTATGTGTCGCACAGAATTAGATGCGCCAAGTCATGGCGCTTTCAGCATGATTATAGTCCCCACTGATAATCCTGGTTATAAGATAATTAGAGAAACCCCCGTTTTAGGAATCAATGGAGGACATTACGAAGTTGAATATGACAACGTCGAAGTTCCTGAAGAAAACTTATTAGGACCTAGAGGACAGGGGTTTATTATTGCTCAGAAGAGATTGGGACCTGGAAGAATTTTTCACTGTATGCGTTGGCTAGGACAAGCTCAGAGAGCTTTTGATTTGCTTTGTGAAAGAATGCACGAAAGGGAAACTTTTGGTACGCCTTTAACGAAAAAACAACTCCTTCAAAAGTTTGTCTTTGATAGTGCTTGTGAAATTCAAGCTTCTAGACATTTAACTTTAGATGCCGCAAAGAGAATTGATCAGGGCGATGATGCAAGAATTGAAATCGGTCTCATAAAAGTTCTTGGGGCTGAAATGTTGCATAATGTCATTGATAGAGCTATTCAAGTTCATGGAGCTAAAGGACTTACAGATGATACCCCTTTGAGTCTAATGTATCGTCATGCTCGCGAAGCAAGAATTTATGATGGTCCTGATGAGGTACATGTTCAATCTGTAGCTAGAAGAATTCTTAAAAATTATGAAAATAATGGCCCCGGTTGGGATTTCGGAGAGAGAGACGCTTCTTTAGTATCATCCTAAAATGTCAATTTTTCAGGAATTTTTAGAAAGCTCACTCAAGCAAAAAATAAAAAATTTAATTCCCCTTACCGGTGGAGCATCAGCAGATATAAATAGAATTATCCTTGCAAATAACAAAGAACTCATTGTAAGACGTTCAGTTATTAAAAATGAAGCCGTTATGGCAATTCCAAAAGTTTTAGAAGCAAAGATTCAAAAAACAGTTAAGGCGTTTGGAGCACCTGTTCCTGAGATAGTTATGGAGTTTTCAGAAGCGAATGAAATTGGCGAAGGCTATATTATGGAGGCAGTTTCTGGCGAGACTATACCAAGAAAAATACTTAAGAATGATAACTATGAATTTATTAGAAACAAACTACCATTTGAAATTGGAAGATCTTTAGCTCAAATTCATCAAACCGAAATTGATCAATTGCAGGAATTAGAGCAAGTTACTTTTGAAGAATCTTTAAATAAATTATTTATTATTTACGAAAGTTTTAATCAGCCTCAGCCAGTATTTGATTTAGCCTTTAAGTGGCTAGAGAAACGAAAAATAGTAGATTATGGAAAAGTTTTGGTACATGGAGATTATAGATTTGGAAATTTTATTATTTCTGAAAAAAAACTAGAATCTATTATTGATTGGGAGTTAGCCCATATCGGTAATCCGATGGAAGATTTAGGATGGCTGTGTGTTCGCTCTTGGCGATTTGGAAACGTTGAAAAACGTGCAGCAGGTTTAGGGGATATTGACGAATTGATTGCAGGATACGAATCAAANTCAAAAATAAAAGTAGATAAATCNCAACTAGATATATGGCAATTATATGGCTCTTTGAGATGGGGTATTATTTGTATGGTACAAACTTTTGCTCATTTGAGTGGAGCAGTAAATTCATTAGAAAAAGCTGCAATAGGAAGAAGGGTATCGGAAACTGAATTTGATTTGATGAATATGATTAAGAATCAAAATTTTTTATGAGTATATTTGATCGACCTACATCAAAGGAATTATTAGAGGCAGTTTTACACTTTATAAATGAAGAAATAGAATCTAACGATTATACAAAAGATAATAGGTTTAAATTTCTTATAGTTATGAACGTTCTTAATATTGTGAAAAGAGAAGTGAACTTAGGTAGAAAAATTGAAGAAACTTTTTTTAATAAAGGCTTAGATTTATTGAAAGAGAAAAATTTTTCCATTAAAAAAATTTCAGAAAAAATTCGAAGCGAGGAGCTTATTATTGANGATCAGCCTCTCATAGATTTTTTATATGATTTAACGATAGAAAAAATAAAAGTAGATAATCCAAAATATCTAAAAGAATGAAAAAAGGCATATTACTATTGATAGCAATTCTTTCAATTGGAAGTTTTTTTCTTTACAACTTATACCAAACTCAGCTGGTCAAGATGGAACATTCTTTTGAGCATATCATGCATCGTCACTGATTAAAGCAAGTCACTTATGTCTTTTTTCTCGTCTAAAAGTTCCTGGGTAGTTAAATTGATCTTATTTTGGGCGTATTCGCTGATTGGTAAATTCTGGACTATTGATATTTCTCCTGATGAGCTTGCCCTTAGAGGAAAACCAAAAATAATACCCTCCGGTACATTGTAACTACCATCGCTCATTACGGCTGCACTGAACCAGTCATTTTCCGCAGTTTCACTTAAAGTTGCTTTCACTGTATCTATAGCTGCATTGGCTGCAGAAGTTGCAGATGACGCACCTCTTGCATCAATAATAGCTTTCCCTCTTTGTTGAACAATTTGTAAAAAATCGTTTTCAATCCAGTCTTTATCATTTATTAAAGCGCTGACAGATTCATTATTNATTTCAGCATTGTCGAGGTCAGGATACATAGTAGGACTATGATTTCCCCATATAGTCATTTTTTTAATATCAGATATTTCAACATTGCATTTATTTGCAACTTGAGCTTTAGCTCTATTTGAATCCAAGGCTGTCATAGCCATCCAAGTTTGTGTTGAGTTATTTCCGTGAGTACACCCAATAAGCGCATTGGTATTTGCAGGATTTCCTACTACTAAAATTTTTGCATTTTGTTTTGCATTTTCTCCTAAAGCTTTGCCTTGTTCAGTGAAAATTCCTCCATTAATTTTTAACAAATCCGCGCGTTCTTCAATTTTTTTACCATTTATAGTTATCCCTCTTGGAATACTTCCAACTAGCAAAGCCCAATCAATATCTCCTGCAGCTTCGTTAATATCTGAGAAACTTTTGATTTCGCCCAATGTATTAAATCCACAGTCTTCTAGCTCCATCTTGGATCCTTCCAATTTTGAGACTACTTGAGGTACTTCTACCAAATTCAGATTTACCCTGGTATCTTTTCCAAATGTTTCTCCACTTGCTAACCTCGTTAAGAGGGCGTAACCAATTTGACCCGCTGCCCCTGTAACTAAAACATTTATTTCTTTCATCATTTTTCCTTTAAATTAAGTTAAATATATTCTTACCTTCTTTTTTCGAAACCGAAACTCTTGCTTCTAACATTTCATCTTTCATCATTTTTTCTAATAATGAATTATCTTTCTCACTGTTAGCAATAAAACGAGAGCCATTTTCTAATGTGCCAATTATTAATGCAAATTCTAGACCTTTGCGACCATTTATAACGGTATATGTTTCTATCTTTCCTTTTCCTTCGGGATTTTCTGTAAAATTTGTAATGGCTTTTTGATTTATTTTTTTCTGTTCGGCAGAATTTTTTATTTTTTCATAGGGCTTAGAGGGTTTTGAAGACATTATTACAGCAGCATGCTTTGTAATAAACCAAGAATTAGCAGTTAATAATCCAAAAGATTTCGGATCATTTCTTAGCCGTCTCACCATTTCTGTAGTTGAAAACATAGTATAAGAATTCCCTGGACCACCAAAATATGGAAGTCCGCCAGTAACGGTCAGATCTTTTTTCTCTCTGGGAATACCAAGTTCTTTTTTAGCTATTTGAACTGCTGAAGGAAAACAAGAGTACAAATCAAAATATTTTATATCAGAAAGAGAAATTTCTGCTTCATCTAAAGTTTGAGTTACACACTTTTTTATAGCAGGAGAACTATGAAAATTTGGTCTTTCAGTTACATTCCAAATATCATCTAAAATGGAGCATCCATGAACATATATTCTTTTTGAGTTTGGTATATTTAATTCATCTGCTTTTTTTTGAGATACCAGTATAAAAGCAGAAGACATATTCACTCTAATAATGGAATTTAAATATTTAGTATATGGAAAACCTATCATACGGTTGTCTGGAGTTACTTCGGATATTTCTTCAGAGCTTCTATATGTAGGAAACCAAGACAAAGGATTATCAGCTGCTATTTTGCTGAACTCACTGAATAAATCGCTGCACTCTTTTAGGTGTGTTTTAGCACTTTTATTTTCTTCTTTTCTTAAAGCATTCGCAAATAAAGGATACACATTTGTTGGAAGATCCATGCCATGTAATTTTTCATGATCAGAGAATCCAATAGCATTATTACCTATCATTTCAGGACTACCGCCTGGTTCGTCTAACCAATCTAAGGGTAAGCCTGATTTTAATCTCGCTATCATTGTCTGCAAAGCCTCACCTCCAGATAATAAAGCGCAGTCGATTTCTTTGGCTGATATTTTGCTTAATGCATCATCAAGAAGCACTTGTGGACTATTTCCTCCCATGGGAGCATAAACTTCTTCCTTTGCAGAAATACCTAACTTATTTCCTAATGTTCTTGGGAAATTTGAGTATTGAAAACTTGACTGATTGGTAGCTGTTAAAAAATCGATTGAAAATCTTACGACACCTATATAATCGATATGAGAATTTAAGTTTTTAACACCGCTATCTTGAATTGCTGAAGAGCATGCCTCAGCGAGAAGATTTTGAAGATTCAAACCATTTTCTTTGGATTTATCTACATAGTCACCAACACCTATAATTACAGCGGCATTATTTTCTATTTTTTTATTTTGCTTAGCTTCAGACAAGATGTAATATTATCGACTTAATTAATTAAACGCGTATTAAATAACAAGGAGAACTAAATGACCATTAATTTTGAAGGAAAAGTAGCAATAGTTACTGGAGCAGGGGGCGGTTTGGGCAGATGTCATGCTTTAGATTTAGCCAAAAGGGGGGCTAAGGTAGTTGTTAATGATTTAGGTGGAAACGTAGATGGTTCTGATGATGGCTCTTTGTCTGCAGCAGAAAAGGTTGTTGAAGAAATAACTGCCGCTGGAGGAGAGGCTATCGCAAATGGTGCAAGCGTTACAGATGTATCCCAAGTAGAGGAAATGGTCAAAGAGACTATGGATAAATGGGGTCGCATTGACATTTTAGTTAATAATGCAGGTATTTTGAGAGATAAAAGTTTTGCCAAAGTTTCCGATGAAGACTTTAGGCTCGTTTTAGAAGTTCATTTGATGGGCAGTGTTAATTGTTGCAAAGCTGTTTGGGAGATTATGAAAGAACAAAATTACGGAAGAATAGTAGTTACTTCTTCTTCAAGTGGTTTATACGGAAATTTCGGACAAACTAATTATGGCGCTGCAAAACTTGGTTGTGTTGGTTTAATAAATACTTTGAAACTCGAAGGCGCTAAATATAATATTAAATGTAATGCTTTGGCTCCTGTCGCGGGGACGAGAATGACCGAAGATTTAATGCCAGGAGAAGTTTTGGAAAAACTTCAACCAGAATTTGTAACTCCTGCAGTGACTTATATGGTTTCTGAAGATGCTCCAAATGGGGCAATAATAGCTGCAGGTGCAGGAGTCTTCACCAGAGTAATGATTCACGAAACAATGGGTGTTAACCTTGGAACAGGTGAAGAAATGACAGCAGAAAATATTGCAGATAATTGGGAAAAAATATCAGATATGACTGATGCAAAACTTCCTTACCAAGGCGGCGATCAAACTGTCAAAATATTTGAATTGATTGGAAAGAGCTAAGGCTTTCCGATACCAGGGATTTTCACTTCTATAGAATGAATTTCCCCCTTTGGGCTTGTTTGGGCTTCTTCGGGATCAGAACTATCAGAAACTATTACATATAAAGTTTTTCTGTCTTTCCCCCCTAACATACAAGCAAATGCGCCTTTAGGAGTTTTAATTGTATCAGTGATGTTTCCACCTTTTTCTATTCTTACTACTGCATTAGTTGTAGGAGAAGCTATCCATATACCATCTTTTTCGTCTAAACAAATGCCATCTGGCACATGAAGATTTTTCGAATATTTTGAAAAATCTACCTTGGATAAATCAAAACCCAAAATGCTCAAAAACCTGATTATCAAAAGAGAAAATAAAGGCGAGGTTCTTGCCCATAGTTTTCTATTGGTTAGTTCTCCATTTTCGTTGATATCAAAAGAAGTTAATTTTGCACCTAAGGTTTCAGCTACGATCAATTTTTTTCCACTTTCAGTTATCACAGTTCCATTAGGAAAAAGAAGGTTATCGGGCCCTTTTAAAATAGCGCCATCTGGCTTAACAATCATCAGATGAGTTGAATTTAAATTCTCCCCTGCATCTTCCATGCCAAAATTTCCAACATAAGCAGTCCCATCTTTGCTTACAACCATGTCATTACATTTGTGTGTCACGTATTCAGATAAGTCTGCATGAACTGAAAGTTGATCGTTAGAAAATTTTAAAATTTTTCTGTCTAACATTGAGACAATCAAAAGATCTCCATTCGGTAGCCAGCCTAAACCGGATGGCTGATTAGGTACTTCACAAACCGTTTCTAATAAATTGTTTTCATCTAGCGTCATAACTTTATGAGAGTAAAAATCTGAAAACCATAACTTATTTTCATGCCATCTTGGACCTTCTCCAAAATAGAGACCATCAGTTAGTTTTTTTAATTTATCCATTACACGTTAGTTACATTTTAATAATAAGTTATTTTTTGTTAAGAATCTTAATTAGTTTTTGCGGATAATCTGTAATGATGCCATCGACTTGCCACTTGATTAATTTTCTCATAAACCTGCTGTCATTAACTGTCCATGCTAAAACAAATTTTTCTTCTTTTTTTAGTTTCTTTACAAGGCTGATTGATTCACTCGAATCAATATGGAGACTAATTCCATCTGAATCAGTACTTTTGATCAATCTTTTAATTTTTTCTATTTCATAATTATAGAAGGCGGGTATTGTGTTCAAGGTTGCTTTAAAGTCTGGAAACTCTTTCTTAATTTTTTTTATATTTGCTGGAATATAGGACAGAAAATGACAGTCTCTTATTTTTATTTTAGATTTTTTGACAATGGATATTAATTGATCTATTTCTTTAAGAGCACCTTTGATCTCGATAAAAACCTTTTTCTCTTTAGGAATCGTTGATAAAACTTTTGATAAAAGAGGCATCCTTTCATCTTTATATTTTTTCGATTTCCATGAACCAATATCTACTTCAGTTATCTCTGATAAAAGCATGGAAGATATACTTTTCTTATTTAAGGATACTCTATTTAAATTGTTGTCATGAGAGCACACAAAAAAAGAATCTTTGGTTCGTCTGACATCTATCTCAATGGCATCGGATTTTAATTTCCAAGCTAAGCTGTAAGCAGCTAAAGTATTTTCAGGTGCTTCCGAAGAAACACCTCTATGAGCTATGACTAATGGGTTTTTAGTCCCAACTAAGCGCGCCACCGGTTTGATACTCGATGACTCTTGTCTCGAAGAAGTTTTTTTCTTTTCTCAAATCCATAATTTCGGACATCCATGGAAAAGGATTTGTCGCATTTGAGAATTCTTCAGTTAAGCCAATTTGAGTTAACCTTCTGTTAGCAATAAACCTAAGGTACTCTGCCATCATATCTGAATTCATTCCAAGAATTCCAGTAGGCATAGTGTCTTTGGCATATTCTATTTCTAAAGCAGTGCCTTGAAGAATCATTTCAGCTGCTTCTTCTTGCATATCCTCATCCCACAGCTGAGGATTTTCAAGTTTAATTTGATTTATCATATCAATACCAAAATTAACGTGCATCGACTCGTCTCTTAGAATGTATTGAAACTGTTCGGCTGTTCCGGTCATTTTATTTCTATTTCCCATGGACAATATCTGAGTAAATCCACAGTAAAAGAAAATTCCTTCTAAAACACAATAAAAAGCAATTAAATTTCTTAAGAGGGTTTTATCATCTTCTAAAGTACCAGTTTTAAAATTTTCATCTGCCATTGAGTTTGTAAATGGCAAAGCCCAAGCAGCTTTACGGGCTACTGAAGGAACTTCTTTATACATATTGAAGATTTCTCCNTCGTCCATTCCTAAAGACTCAATTACNTACTGATATGCATGAGTGTGAATGGCTTCTTCTAAAGCTTGTCTAAGAAGATATTGTCTACATTCTGGATTGGTTATTTGCTTGTAAACGCTTAAAACAATATTGTTAGCAACCAAAGAATCAGCAGTAGAGAAGAAACCTAAATTTCTCATAACTATTCTTCTTTCATCTTCGGTCAAACCATCTTTACTTTTCCATAGAGCAACATCTGCAGTCATGTTAATTTCTTGAGGCATCCAGTGATTAGCACTGCCATCTAAATATTTTTGCCATGCCCAGTCATATTTGAAGGGCACAAGTTGGTTCACGTCTGCTCGACAGTTAATCATCATTTTTTCACTAACGTCCACTCTGCCTGAAGCACCCTCTAAATCAGCAAGTCCGGCTTCAGTGTCTAAATTCTCAAGACCATGGAGAGCTTTTTCTTCTCTGTTAGACGCAACTTCTTCAGAAGATATTGTTGGCTTAGTTTCTTCTTTTAAAGATACAGCTTTTTCAACTACAGACTTTTCTATAATTTTATTCTCAACAGGCTCTTCTTTTTTTATTTCTTCGTTCTTATCAAAATCATCCCAAGATAACATAATTGTCCTCCTTTATTTTATTGGCATGCATCGCAGTCAGGATCCAGAATAGAACAAGCTGACGGAGCTTGTGCTGCTGATTTGACTGCGTTTAATTCTAAATTTGTAATTGTTGATTTTTCAGAAGTTGTAGCACTTCTTGATCTTAAGTAATAGGTAGTTTTTAACCCTTTCAGCCAAGCCATTCTGTACATGACATCTAGCTTTTTACCATTCGGATCGGAAATATATAAATTTAGTGACTGACTCTGATCAATCCATTTTTGTCTTCTACTTGCTGATTCGATAAGCCATTTCGGTTCAACTTCAAAAGAGGTCGCAAAAAGTTTTTTTATATCTTCAGGCACTCTATTTATTCCTTCTAAACTGCCGTTAAGGTTTTTTAGATCATAAACCATAACTTCATCCCACATATCTATTTCTTTTAATGCATCTACCAAGTGCATATTTATTACAGTAAATTCGCCTGATAAATTAGATTTTACAAACAGATTTGAATAAGTTGGCTCTATAGATTGGGTGAGACCTGTTATATTTGCGATAGTTGCAGTTGGGGCAATAGCCATAACATTTGAGTTTCTCATCCCCTGAGTCTTAACTTTTCTCTTGAGAGCGTCCCAGTCCATCTTCATAGACTTATCTACTTCAATATATCCTTCTCCTCTTTGTTGTTCGACTATGCTAACTGAGTCCAAAGGCATTATTCCTTGACTCCATAATGAACCCTCGTAAGAAGAATAAGTTCCTCTTTCTTTCGCTAGATCAGAAGAAGATTTTATTGCGTAGTAACTAATCATTTCCATGGAATTATCTGCAAATTCAACTGCTTCTTCAGAAGCATAGGGAGTTTTTCTTATATAGAGAGCATCTTGGAAGCCCATTAAACCTAAACCAATTGGTCTGTGTTTAGCATTAGAATTTTTCGCTTGAGGAACCGCATAATAGTTAATATCAATCACGTTATCTAACATTCTTATGGCGGTCGCTACTGTTTTTTCAATCTTACCTTCGTCTAGATCACCTTTTTCATTGAGGTGATTGGGTAAGTTTATGGATCCTAAATTGCATACAGCTATTTCATCTTCAGATGTATTAAGTGTAATTTCAGTGCACAGATTTGAAGAATGGATAACTCCCGCGTGTTGTTGAGGAGATCTTAAATTACAAGAATCTTTAAATGTGATCCATGGGTGGCCAGTTTCAAAAAGCATTGAAATAATTTTTCTCCAAAGCTCTTCCGCCTCTACCTCTTTAAAAACTTTGATTTTTCCTTCTTGAGCATTCTTTTCGTATTCTTCATATCTTTTTTTGAAGGCAGAACCTGTTAACTCATGTAGATCAGGTGTTTCGTTTGGCGTAAAAAGAGTCCATTTTTTTCCTTCAAAAACTCTCTCCATAAATAAGTCAGGTACCCAATTGGCAGTATTCATATCGTGGGTTCTTCTTCGATCATCTCCAGTATTTTTTCTCAATTCCACGAACTCTTCTATATCAAGATGCCAAGTTTCTAGGTACGAACAAACGGCTCCTTTTCTCTTACCTCCTTGATTAACGGCAACTGCAGTATCGTTGACAACTTTTAAAAAAGGAACCACTCCTTGCGACTTTCCATTAGTTCCTTTTATGTGAGCGCCCATACCTCTTACAGGAGTCCAATCATTACCGAGACCACCTGCCCATTTAGAAAGCATTGCATTGTCTTGGAGGGCACCGTAGATTCCATAGAGATCATCCGGAACAGTTGTTAAATAACAAGATGATAATTGCGAGTGAGGCGTTCCAGCATTGAAAAGTGTTGGAGTTGAGCTCATGTAATCAAAAGACGATAAAAGATTGTAAAATTCCACTGCTCTTTCTTCTCTATTTTCTTCTGCAATAGCAAGACCCATCGCAACTCTCATGAAAAAAACCTGAGGCAACTCAAATCTTATTTCGTTGCTGTGAATGAAATATCTGTCATAAAGCGTTTGAAGGCCTAAATATGAAAATAAAAGATCTCTTTCTGGTTTTATTTGATTGCCAAGAAAATCTAAATCCATTTTTTGCAACTCTGGATTTAAAAGCTCTAAAGATACTGCTTTATCCACAAAAGCTTTTAGAGAGGTACCATATAAACCTTTCATTTCAGCAAAAGTAGCATTGTCTTTTACTTTTAAAAAACCTAAGGCTTCAGTTCTAAGGCTATCGAGCAAGATTCTTGCAGTCGCGAAAGTATAATTTGGTTCAATTTCAACTAAGGATCTTGAAGAAAGAATTAAAGCTTCTTTAATCTCTTCTTCCGGCGCTCCTTCATAAAGATTTTTTCTTGCTTCTCCCAATATTTTAGAAGGATCTGTGCCTTTTAAGCCTTCGCAAGCTTCTTTTGCAATAAGTTCAGTTCTTTCTGAAGGCTCTATTTTATTTTCGGCGTGAAGCGGAGAATCTTCTTCTCTAACCCTCGTTCTTTCTGCTCTATAAAGAACATAAGCGCGAGCTACTTTCAACTCTTCAGTACGCATTAAAGCAAGCTCTACTTGATCCTGAATTTCTTCTATGTGAATAGTTCCACCGGAAGGCATTCGATTTGAAAAAGTTTCGAAGACGCTTTTTGATAATTCTTTTACTTTCTGTTGAACGCTAGAAGAGGCAGCAGCTGCACTAGTATGTACTGCCAGAAAAGCTTTTGTAATTGCAACATCAATCTTTGAAGAATCAAAGTTTACAACTGATCCGTTTCTTTTAATTACACGTAATTTCCCAGGTTCTATAACCTCTTTTTTTTGTGGCTGAGTACCTAAATTTTCCATTGTTTTAGGCTGATTGCCTTCAGTTAAGTCCATAATTCTTAAATATTTATGCTTTTTTGTTTTTTTTGTAGACCCTACATATAGTGCCACAATTTCAGATATATACAAGATAAAGTGTTTTAAACAAAAAATCAATAGAACATTTTATGAAAATTCAGTGGATTAAGTGTGAATAAGTAGATATAAATATGACCCATGAAAGGTTTCTTCATAACAATTGATCAAGGCACAACTAGTACAAGAGCCATACTTTATGACGATAAAATAAAGAAAGTAGACTTTACCCAAGTTGAATTAACGCAATATTACCCGGAAGAAGGTTGGGTAGAGCATGACTTAGAAGAAACTTGGCTTTCTGTTGTTTCTTGTGTCAGTAATTTAATAAAAAACAATTCTTTGAAACCTGAAGAGGTCGTAAGTATCGGTATTACCAACCAAAGAGAAACTGTTGCCATTTGGGACAAAAAGACACTAAAGCCCCTATCTAGAGCAATTGTTTGGCAAGACAGAAGAACGTCAAATTATTGCCAAAAAATGAAAGATGAAGGAATTGAGAAAGCAATCAAGGAAAAAACAGGTCTTTTGTTGGACCCTTATTTTTCTGCTTCAAAAATGAAATGGTTGAAAGATAATTTAGAACTTAAGAAAAACTCAAACTACCTTCTTGGGACAATAGACACATTTCTAATATCTAAATTAACAGAAGGTAAAAGTTTTTTTACTGATATTACTAATGCATCAAGAACATCTTTATTTAACATTCAGGAATGCAAATATGATGAAGATCTTCTGAAGATTTTTGATTTAGAGGATATCCAACTCCCTGAAGTGAAAGAAAATGCTGACTTTTTTGGTAAAACAGAACTTTTTGGAGGAAAAATAAAGATTTGTGGTGTTGCGGGAGATCAACAAGCAGCTTTAGTAGGCCAAACATGTTTTGATCCAGGGCTTGTAAAAAGTACATATGGAACCGGATGTTTTTTGATGTTGAATACAGGAAGGGACCTGGTTAAATCCAAAAATAAATTACTAACCACTATTGGGTATAAGCTGAACAATGAAATAACTTACGCATTGGAAGGTAGTATCTTTATAGCTGGATCGTCAATACAGTTTTTAAGAGATAAGTTTAAATTTTTTGAGAAGGCAAAAGAGTCGGAAGAATTAGCATTTAAGGCCGAAAAAAATTCAAATGTTTTTTTAGTTCCCGCGTTTACAGGCCTTGGAGCCCCTCATTGGATACCAGATGCCAAAGGAGCAATATTTGGATTAACTTTAAATTCAGGTATTGAAGAATTAACGTTAGCAACACTTGAATCAATAGCATTTCAAACTAGAGAACTCTTGGATGCTATGGAGTCTGATGGTGGAAAAATATCTTCTATAAAAATAGATGGTGGAATGTCTAACAACTCTTTTTTCTCACAACTACTAGCCGACACATTAAAAACAGAAATTTATAGGCCTAAAGATATTGAAACTACGGCATTAGGCGCGACATACCTCGCTGCGATTGGGTCAGGATTTGCAACAAAAGAAGATTTAAAGGATTTTTGGAAAATTGATAAAAAATTCTTTCCAAAAAATGATCTAGATCATAAGTTCAAAACCTGGCAGAAGTATTTAAAAAAACTAATCGATTAATAAATATTCAAGAATGGCTTTTTGTACGTGCATTCTGTTTTCAGCTTGAATCCATACTTTAGAAGATTGGTCTTCTAACATATCAACAGTTATTTCTTCTCCTCTGTGTGCAGGCAAACAGTGCAAAAAAATTGATTTTTCTTTAGCTTTTTTCATATCATCTGGACAGACGAAAAATTCTCTGAAGATTTTCTTTCTTTCTTTTAACTTCGTGCTTGAACTCATGGAAGTCCACACATCAGTAGTCACAATATCCGCGTCTCTTAAGGCATCTTCTTTATTCGTGGTTAATGATACAAATTTCTTTGAAGATTCTAAAATATTCGCATTTGGTTCATATCCCTTTGGACAAAAGATAGATAATTCAAAATTTAATAATCTTGCTGCTTCGATATAAGAATGACACACATTATTTCCATCGCCTATCCAGCAGACTTTTTCTAAGCTCTTGCCTTCAGATACTTCTCTGAAGGTCATAAGATCAGCCATTATTTGGCAGGGATGATACAAGTTACTTAAGCCATTTATTAGAGGAACAGACGAGTTTTGGGAAAATATTTCCAATTTTTCATGATTATCTGTTCTCAAAACAATTACATCAAGCATTGACGATAAAACCTTCGCCGTATCTGAGATAGGTTCGCCTCTCGAGAGCTGCAATTCATTGCCTGAAAGAAACAAAGAACTTCCTCCCATATCGCTAATACCTACCTCAAATGAAACCCTTGTTCTAGTTGAGGGCTGTTCAAAAACAAGTCCTAAAGTTTTACCTTTTAAAGTTTTCTCGGGTTCACTAGAATTTTTAAGTTCAATTCCTCTATCAATTATTGAAACCAATTCTTGATTTGAGATCTTTTGAAAATTTAAAAAATGTTTTGGTCCCATTGAATTTAGACTATAGAATTGCGAATCTGTTAATTTTTTTTCAGTTATTATGAATTTTAGAGTAAAAACACATAATGCCATAGCTGAATCTGGTCTCACTAAATTAAGTGAAGGCAATTTTTCTGTTTCAGAAGAAGAAAAGGATCCTGATGCAATTATCTTAAGGAGTTATAAGCTGCCTTTGAATGAGTTGAACGCTTCTCTCAAAGCCATTGCCAGAGCAGGAGCCGGCTTCAACAATGTTCCAGTGAAAGAATGCTCGGAAAAGGGAATAGTTGTTTTTAACACGCCCGGTGCAAATGCAAATGCCGTCAAAGAAATCGTTCTTGCTGGCTTACTGATGTCTTCAAGGGGAATATATGCAGGAGCAAGTTTTATTAATGAAATAGATGGCGTTGACTCTAGGGATTTAAAGGCTTACATAGAATCAGGAAAAAAAGAGTTCAAAGGAAGAGAGCTCAAGGGCGCGACCTTAGGAGTTATTGGCATGGGGGCTATAGGTGCGCAAGTAGCTGGCATGGGAGTTTTCCTTGATATGGAAGTTGTAGGATACGATCCGGCCATCACTGTCGAAGCAGCATGGAAATTGCCGAATAACGTTACTAGAACTGATAATTTAAAAACTATATTTGCAAATTCCGACTATGTTACGTTGCACGTTCCAGCTATCGAGGCCACAAAAAACTTAATTGATGATTCTGTACTCTCCGAATGCAAACCAGGCTTAAAACTCATTAATTTTGCTCGAGATGAGATAGTTGATTCTTCAGCAGTTATAAAAGCTCTTGAATCAGAACAACTCGGTTCATACGTAACGGATTTTGCAGACCTTGAGTTAATTAAGAGAGCCAAAGAAGTTGGAGATGTAATTATTTTGCCTCATATTGGAGCTAGCACTAGACAAGCAGAAGAAAATTGTTCTGTTATGGCTGCAGATCAGATTAAAGACTTTCTTGAAAATGGCAATATTAAAAATTCTGTTAATTTTCCTGAATTGATCGAAGAAAGACAGTCTGATTTTAGGCTGACTTTGTCAAATCGGAATGTAGCAGGAATGATTGGTCAAATTACTACGATTTTAGCTGAAAATAATATTAACATCGTAGAATTGATTAATAAAAGCAGAGATGAAATTGCTTACAATGTAATAGATCTAGAAACAAAGCCTTCTGAAAAGGTAATTGCGGATTTGGAAGCCTTAGAAAACGTTATAAATGTAAGAGAGGTATAGTTTTGTGACTAAATCAGAAAAATCAACAGCAATAGTAACCGGCTCTAGTAGGGGTGTAGGAGCTGCTACAGCAATTAAACTTGCTTCAAAGGGATGGAACGTAACAATTACTTGTTCTAGCTCTGAAAAGGAAGCTATTGAGGTTTCTGAAGAATGTAAAAATTTGGGCGGAGACACCTTAGTAATTAAATCGGACGTTTCTGAAGAGAAAAATTGTAAAGATGTTGTTGATCAAACAATAAAAAAATGGGGGAGGCTCGATGCTTTAGTTAATAATGCAGGAACCACAAAATTTAACGCTCATGAAAACTTATCAGGTTTAACTTCCGAAGACTTTTTAAGGCTCTATAGCGTGAATACAGTTGGACCTTACATGATGCTCAAAGAAGCCCAATCATATCTTCTTGAAAGTTCCAATCCTAGTGTCGTTAACGTTGGGTCCATCGCTGGGGTTACTGGAATAGGCAGTTCTATTGCCTATGCTTCATCAAAAGGAGCTTTGTTAAATATGACAAAATCTTTAGCCAGAGCTTTAGGACCAATTAGAGTAAATGCAATATGCCCTGGGTTCATTCAAGGCGACTGGTTAAGGAATGGGCTTGGAGATGAAGTTTATGAAATGGTAAAAGAAGCTACAGAAAAATCTACACCTTTAAAATTAACAGTCACTGCTGATCAAGTAGCCGATTCAATTATATATTTTGTTGAGGATGCAGTTACAACTACAGGCGAAACTCTTTTGTTGGATGGAGGGATGCATCTAGGCGGCCCAGTTCCTCTAAAATAAACGTTTTAACTTATTGATTTTTTTATAATAAAAAAAATGCAACAATTTTTTTTAATTTGTAAGATTAATTATCAATAAAAAAATTTTTTTTTATAAATTTTATTGAAATTTTTGAGTAAGTTACACACAAACTCTTCAATCTTTTTTTATTTTAAAAAATTCGAACTCTTTAAAATGTAAAATCATGCACTGTTATAATGCATTTATAAACTATTGATTTTATTGATTTTTTTATATTGATCATTTTTTAACCAATTTAAGTTGAGACCGTTTCTTATAAGGGCTGCGGTTGAAAAGTTTTTTTTATCCAAAGACTTATCCACAGATTCTGTGGATAAAAAAAATCACTTTGTTACGATATAAAAATGGATTTCAAATTGCCAAAAGAATGGGAAAATTTTTTATCAAATGAACTAAAAAAGGAGTATGTGCTATCGCTGCAACAGAGACTTGAAAAAGAAAAAGCATTTTATAAAAAAATTTTTCCTCCTGAAAAAGAAATCTTTAAAGCTTTTGAATTGACTTCTCCAAAAAAAACTAAAGTAATTATTTTAGGACAAGATCCTTACCATAATCCTAATCAAGCAAATGGATTGTGCTTTTCTGTTAACAAAAACCAGCCTTTGCCTCCATCTTTAAGGAATATATATAAAGAAATTGAAGAAGACTTAGGAATAAAAAATGGCACAAATGGAGATTTATCTTATTGGGCAAAACAAGGAGTACTTTTGATAAATTCCTCTCTTACGGTAGAGCAAGGAATTCCAGGTTCTCACTTAAATTTTGGATGGGAGGAGTTTACAGATCACATTATAAAATCCTTCAATAAGAAAAAAGATATCGTTTTTATGTTGTGGGGAAAATTTGCTGCCAATAAAAAAAAGTTTATTAACCAGGAAAGAAACTTTGTTCTTGAGGCTTCTCATCCTTCACCGCTTTCCTGCTATAAAGGGTTTTTTGGCTGTAAACACTTTAGTAAATGCAATTCTTTTTTAAAAAGTTCTGGAAGAAAAGAGATAAATTGGAAGATTATATAGACTCGATATTTAAAAAATTAATATTTTTGAGATTTTCATCAAAAAAAACTTTTTCAGTAACAAGCTTATCTTTTAAAGTTACTAAACCTTCGTTTTTTTCTTCTAAGACCACTTGCCCTAGTTTTTTACCATCTTTATTAAAAATAAAATCAAGTTCTTTTAAAAGATTTCTTTCGTCAACACTAAATTTTGCGAGGCTAAATTTCAATTTTCCTCTGTAATGCATCCTCGCAATGACTTCTTGGCCGGTAAAACATCCTTTTTCAAAATTAATTAAGCCTAAATTTTGATAATTCAATTCATGAGGTGTAAAAACTTCAGAAATTGATTCGGTAATTTCAACAAATCCTCTTTCAATGCAATTGAGCTTCCAATCAGATTCCGAGATGATTTCAATACCATCTATTGCCTTGTCTATGAATTCAATTTTTGTTTTAAAGAAAACTGCGTATTTTTCAAGATGAGTTTTAAATTTCTCCGCTACGGATTTGTTAACAAAAATTAAAAAACCTGAACTAATTCTTAGAATCCTGAAAACTGCCAACACTCTGCCTTTTACATTACAAATAGCGCTCGTTAGTATTTTGTTTTCTGACACAAAATTAATGTCATTAGTTATTTGGCCTTGAAGAAATTCAGCCGAATCAACACCTGAAATTTGTATAATAGAATCAGAAGACGATATATTCATGTTAGGCCTATATTTTACATTTAATGATTAAAAAAGAGAGTCCATTTTTACTTGATAAAGCTAAATTTAAGAGCAGAAGAGGTTTAAACGAACTGGATCAAATTTTAGTTCCGTTTGTAAATGAAAAATTTCAGCAACTTGATGAAATAGATAAAATCCTATTTTTGGAGTTATTAGAGTTCGAAGATGTAGATCTCGCGGATTTAATTCTTTATAAAAAAATAAAATCATCAGAAAAGTTTAAAAAAATTATTACAAAAATAATTGAATTTTCTAGTGAAATTTAGCTGAACTTATGCACAATGCACCTGTCAAACAGAAAAGGACAATAATGGACAATGAAATAGCTCTTATAAAATTGGTCAAAAAGGGCGATAAAAAGGCCTACAATACTCTTGTTTTGAAATATCAAGACAGGTTAGTTTTTTCTGTTTATAAGTTTTTGAAAGACTTTGAGCTTGCTCAGGACATAGCACAAGAAGCTTTTATAAAAGCTTATAAAAACATAGAAAAATTCAGAGGCGATAGTCAGTTTTATACTTGGATTTACAGAATAGCTATAAATACTGCTAAAAACGTAATCTCTACTAAAGCTCGTGCATCGGAAGTTTACGATAACGATACTACCGATCAGTTGCTATCTGAATCTGCTACAACGTCTGAAAATCCAGAAAATATACTTCAAGCTGAGCAGTTGAGATCTAAAATAAATAAGGCTTTACAAAATTTGCCTGAAGATATCCGCGTTACATTAAGTTTGCGTGAATTTGATGGGCTTAGCTATGAAGAAATAGCCAAGGTTCTCAATTGCCCTATAGGAACTGTAAGATCCAGAATTCACAAAGGGCGTGAAATGTTAGATCAAACTTTTTCGAAATATAACCTGTCTAATTTTGAGGCTAGAAAATATGAATGAAACTATAGAAGAAAGATTATCAATGTTACTGGATGGAGAAGTTACTCCATTTGAAACCAAAAGGCTTGTGGACGAAATTGACTGCAATCCACATATGAAAGCTCTTTGGCTTAGGATGAATAAGCAAAGGGCGGCTCTAAAAGGAGAGCTTATCGACCCAACCTTTGATATCTCTTCCTCAGTAATGTCTCATCTAAACTCAACTTCTCAAACAACCTTTCCTACTAATACAAAACCCTGGCATATTTCTCATTTTTTTCCTACGCACTATCTAAAGGCTTGTTGTTATTTATTAGGTTTTTTCTTAGTTCTTTCATCTCCTCTACTTAATCTAAACAACTTTTCTCCTTCAGACTCTTTTTCCAAAATAACAAATTCTTCTCAAACTTTTAACAAAAATTTACCTTTACCAGGAAACGAAGCTCTTCTTGTCGACTTAGGCTCTAATTTTAATGGTAATTTAAAAAATTATAGAATGGTGTCTGAGAATGCTTTAGAAGCAAACTATCAGCTAGCTGATAACGAAGCAGTAAAAATTAAAGTCTTTTTTAACGATGTACCTCAGACAGAAAAATTAAATTTGCTTGAAAGCGGAATAACACTTCATACAAAAGCTGGAAATGAACCAGTTGTTTTAAATGTTTCTAGCGATCAAATTTCTAATAGTAAGTTAATAAAAATTTCCAATACTTTTTTTGAAAAATAAATAAAGATTTTTTATGTTTAGGAAAAGTCTAAATTTAATAATTTTTTTGATTTCATCGACAGCATTTTCTTTTTCTGGAATTGACTCAAAAGACTTGCCTAATTTTTCATCTTTAGCAGAATATACTTCACCCGCTGTTGTTAATGTAAGTGTAGTAAAAACAATTCCATCGAGGAACGGCATGAATGGCTCTAGATCTCCTTTTCCTCCAGGAAGTCCATTTGAAGATTTTTTTAATTTTCCCTTTGAAGAAAGAAGGCAACCTGAAAGAAAAATTCAATCTGGTGGATCAGGATTTATAATTTCGTCCGATGGTTATGTGCTTACCAATCATCACGTAATTGAAGACGCTTCTGAAATAACAATAAGCTTGAACGATCGACGAGAGTTTAAAGCAAAATTAATAGGAAGTGATAAAAAAGCAGATGTTGCGGTGCTTAAAATCAAATCGGAACAAGATTTGCCTTTTTTAAATTTAGGAAACTCAGATGAAGTTAAAGTTGGAGACTGGGTGGTTGCTATCGGTTCACCATATAGGTTAAATTTTTCAGTAACAGCTGGAATAGTTAGCGCAAAAACTAGAAGTGTTCCAGGTCGAGAAACGTCATATATTCCTTTTATTCAATCGGATGTAGCAATTAATCCTGGCAATTCAGGAGGCCCATTATTTAATATGGATGGCGATGTAGTTGGAATTAATGCAATGATTTATTCTGGTTCCGGTGGCTATATGGGGATATCTTTTACTATCCCGATGAATTATGCAAAAGAAATTGTTGATCAAATCATAGAAACAGGCTCTGTTGCCAGGGGCTGGTTGGGAGTCAGTGTTCAAGAAATTACTAAAGATTTAGCTGATTCCTTTGAATTAGGCACACCCAGAGGAGCTTTGGTTGGTAGTGTGATAAAGAATAGTCCTGCTGAGAAAGCAGGATTTAAGAATGGAGATGTAATTTTAGAATTCGATGGAAAGAAAATTGTATATTCAGGAGATTTACCCTTAATTGTTGGAAGAATAAAACCAGATGCAAAAGTTCAAGCCTTGATATTCAGAGACAAAAAAGAAAAAATTATCTCTGTAAAAGTAGGTCAACTTGAGGAAGTTGATCCTAACAAACCGATAATTGCTGAAAAATCTAAAAAAAGAAATAAATTAGAAATAGTTGTTAGTTCGATAGATGAAATCTCCATTGAAGATCAAGAAAGACTTAACATTACTAATGGAGTGTTAGTTAAAGAAGTTTATCCGGGACCTGCTCAGGAAGCAGGGATACAGGTTGGTGACATAATAACTTCCATTGCGCAAAAAGAGATAAACAGCATAAATGATTATAGAAAAATAGTTAGTTTTCTTAAGAATGGTTCGAGTGTCCCAATAAGAATTATCAGAAATGGAAACGGTACTTTTCTGACGCTAAAAATTCAAAAATAAGACATAATCGCCTCATGCCAAAGCATGAAAAAAAAGAGTCCACTAGAAATTTTTCAATAATAGCTCATATTGATCATGGAAAATCTACTTTAGCTGATCGTTTGATCGAATTTTGCGGAGGTTTGAGCAACAGAGAAATGCAGGCGCAAGTTCTTGACTCTCTCGATATTGAGAGAGAAAGAGGAATTACTATAAAAGCTCAATCTGTCGCATTAAGATTTGAGACTAGTGAAGAGATTATAAATTTCAATTTAATTGACACACCAGGACATGTAGATTTTGCATACGAAGTTTCAAGATCTTTAGCAGCCTGTGAAGCGGCAATTTTATTAGTTGACGCATCTCAAGGGGTAGAGGCTCAAACACTTTCTACTTGTTATAACGCAATTGATCAGGGGTTAAGCATTCTGCCGGTATTGAATAAAATCGATCTTCCTCAGGCTGATCCAGAAAGAGTAAAAACTGAAATTGAAGAAATAATTGGGATAGATGCTTCAGATGCACCAATTATAAGTGCTAAAAATGGAGATGGCATTGAAGAATTGCTTAATATTTTAGTTTCTTTCATACCCAAACCTAAGGGAAACATAGACGATAAATTGGAAGCCCTAATAATTGATTCTTGGTTTGATCAATACTTAGGCGTAGTCTCTTTGGTAAGAGTTGTAAATGGAATTTTGGTCGCTGGAGAAAAGATCAAACTTAGTTCAAATAAAAATGTTCATATAGCAGAAAAAATAGGTGTTTTTACACCCAAAAGAATAGAAAAAAAAGAATTAAAGGCAGGAGAGGTTGGTTTTATTTGCGCAGGGGTAAGAGATATAAGAGGCGCACCAGTAGGCGATACTATTACTCATCCAGATCATGAAAATGCGCTTCCAGGATTTAAACCGGTAAAGCCCCAAGTATATGCCGCCTTATATCCATTGGATTCCTCTGAATTTGAATTATTTAGAGAGTCTTTAGAAAGATTGTCTTTAAATGATGCAGCACTGACTTTTCAACCTGAACAATCTCAAGCATTAGGCTCAGGTTTTAGATGCGGATTTCTCGGTACTCTACACATGGAAATAATAATTGAGAGGCTTCAAGGTGAACATGGAATAGAGCTTTTAGCCACAGCTCCTACAGTTATCTATGAAATAGAAGATACCTCAGGAAATTTAATTGAAGTAGAAAATCCAAGCAGATATCCTGATCAAAGTAATGTAAACGAGGTCAGAGAGCCCATAGCAAGAGCAACAATTCTTGTCCCGGAAAAATATATTGGTAACGTAATTTCACTTTGTATTGAACGAAGAGGAGTTCAAAAATCATTAAGATATGTTGGAGGTCAAATTGAGCTTATTTATGAATTGCCTATGAATGAAATTGTTTTAGATTTTTTTGATAAATTAAAATCCTCTAGTAAAGGCTATGCTTCGTTGGACTATGATTTCTTGAGATTTGAGCCTAGTGAAATTACTAAAATAGATATTTTACTCAATGGCGAAAAAGTCGATGCGCTTAATTTTATGGTTCACAAATCAAAAGCTGACTTCAAAGCTAGAGAAATCGTAAAGTCTTTAAGAGAAGTCATTCCTAGACAGATGTATGACGTAGCAATTCAAGGGGCAATTGGGAGTAAAATTTTGGCTAGAGAAACCGTCAAAGCTTATAGAAAAGATGTCACTGCCAAATTATATGGAGGAGATGTAACACGAAAGAAAAAACTTTTAGAAAAACAAAAAAAAGGAAAGAAAAAAATGAGACAGATTGGAAAAGTTGAAGTCCCACAAGAAGCCTTTTTATCAGTTTTGCGGGTGACTAAATGAATTTTGAATTATTATTAACTTTATCAATACTTATTCTTTTTGGGCTTTTTTTTGGCTGGATTTATTCAGAGGTTAAACTAGAGGGAAAGTTTAACAAGACCATTAATTGGATTTCTTTTCCTTTTCCACTCCTAGCACTTTACTCAATTTTTAAATTAAATTTGGATTTTGGATATGTTTTAGTATCTATAACTGCTTTAGCCTTGCTTGTTTGGTTAATGAGTGCTTTTTTTAATCTAGATAGTTTAAAAAAAGAGGGAAGATCTTTTTTCGTTATTCTGTTTTTCATTACGATTTTTAGATCGTTTATATTTGAGCCTTTTCAAATTCCTTCTGAATCTATGTTACCTCAGTTGGAAATAGGAGACTTTTTAGTAGTAAACAAATATAGCTATGGACTGAAAAATCCCATTGGAAATAAAACATTTTTTAATATTGGCTCTCCCCAAAGAGGCGATGTGATTGTTTTTACTCCTAAACACACAGTTTGTTCCTCTAATCTTAAGAGCGCTTATCCAGATAGTCTTGACTTATTATCAAACCAACAGAGATTTAATTGGCAAAGATATTACGAAAGTTGTACTGAGTTGGGAGTTAAATATATAAAAAGAGTTGTCGGATTGCCCGGAGATGAAGTTATCTATCAAAATAAAAACTTTTTTATAAATGGCTCGCCTTTGAAAAAGAAATTTATAAATCAAGATACGAATGAATTTATTTTTCAAGAAACACAAAACTCTAAAAATTATTTAGTTCGACAAACTGACAAAAACAGAAACTTAAATAATGCTTGGAAAGTTCCTGAAGGACATTACTTTGTTTCAGGTGATAATAGAGACAATAGTCTTGATAGTAGAAGTTGGGGGTTTGTTTCAGAAGAAGACGTTTCAGGAAAAGCAAGTTTTATTTGGATGCATTGGGAATGTTTGGGCTGTCTTCCAAAATTTTCTAGAAATAAATTCATCAAATGACAAATAATTTAAACAGTCTTGAAAAGACATTAAATTATTCTTTTAAAAACAAAAGTTATTTAACAAAAGCTCTTACTCATAGTAGCAAGTCAAAAGATAATAATGAAAGACTTGAATATTTGGGGGATGCGGTAATTAATCTTGCTGTCTCTGAACATTTAATTAAAAACTTTTCCGATTTAGATGAAGGCTCTTTATCTATATTAAGAGCGAAACTTGTGAGCAGAGATACGTTATCAAGGTTAGCGTCCAATATAGAGTTAGAAAGCTATCTAATTATGGGAAAATCTCTTTCAAATCAGGAAAATAAAAAAAGCTCTATTTTTGGAAACGCCTTTGAAGCAATAATTGGGGCAATTTATCTTGATGAAAACTTTGATGCAGCTGCAACTGTAGTAATGTACTTTCTGGAAGAAGAAATTAGATCTTTAACAATAAATCAAATTAAAGACAAAAAAACTCTTCTTCAAGAAGAGCTACAACAAAGAAAAATTAATCTTCCAGTTTATAAATTAAAAGACGCAAGCAAGGGAATGTTTAAAGTTTTTTGTGAAGTGGAAGAGCTTAATCTTTCAAGTGAGGCAGACGGAAAAAACAAAAAAGATGCTGAACAAAAAGCTGCTGCAGTTTTATTAAAAAAAATAATTAATTCTGATGAGTAATAAAAAATTTGGCTTTGTTTCCATCAGTGGAAGAACAAACGTAGGCAAGTCCACGTTGATTAATTCTTTAATTGAAAAAAAAATTGCCATTACTTCGAGGAAGCCACAAACCACAAGAAATAGAATTCTAGGAGTTTCAACGAGCCAGCAATCCCAAATAGTATATTTAGATACGCCAGGTTTTCATTCTGGTTACAAAAGAGCTCTTAACAAATACATGAATAAGTTAGCAAGACATTGCTACGAAGAGGTAGATTTAGTTGTATTTGTTGTAGATAGATCAAAGTGGCTTAAAGAAGAAAAAGATATCTTAAATAATCTTATGCATCTAAATAAACCTGTTATTCTTGCGATTAATAAAATAGACCGATTAGAAAAAAAAGAAGATTTGCTTCCATTAATAGACGAAATACAACAAAAATTTAATTTTTTATCAGTAATTCCCATTTCTGCGTTACGTAAAAATAATCTAGATGTTTTAACTAATGAAATTGAAAAAGCTCTACCAGAGGGACCTTTTCATTTTCCTGAGAAAAAAGTGACAGAGTTTTCGGAAAATTTTTTTATATCAGAAATCATAAGAGAAAAGGCTATCAACCGCCTAGGTGATGAATTACCCTATAGATTGAACGTAACAATAGATAAAGTCGATAGAAAAAAAGGATTGGTTACTATTTATGCAAATATAGTTGTCGAAAGCTCAAGTCAAAAAGGCATTATCCTCGGCAAAGGCGGATCTATGATTAAAGCTATAGGAACTTCTGCAAGAAAGGATTTAGAAGCTGAGATACAAAAGAAAATTAATCTTCAGTTATTTGTGAAAGTAAGTAAAAAATGGACCAATAATATCAATACGATGAATAAATTTGGTTATGGAGACAATTTTTGAAATTAAATTATAAGGAATCAGACGCTTTCTTATTGCACGCAACTAAATTCAAAGAGACTAGTTTATTGTGCGTCTTTTTTTCAAAAGAATTTGGAAAAGTATCTGCCATCGCAAAAGGCGCAAGGTCAAAAAAAAGCAAGTTTCAAGTTTTAACTGTTCCAGGTGCTTTATTTAAAATAGCTTTTTCTGGAAAAAATGAACTAAAAACCCTTACAAGTTGTGAATCTTTAGAAACTCTAGATATAAAAAGGAATAATTTTAAGATTTATCTTTACCTAAATGAAATAATTTTAAAATTATTAGAATCCTACGAACCAATGCCTGAAGTTTATGAAAATATCATGCAAATTTTTAAATTTCTTGATGAGAATGATAAATATTCGGTTGAATTAAAGTTAAGACACTTTGAATATAACTTGATAAGTGAACTTGGATACGGATTTAATATTGATCGAGATATCGAAGGAGAGGTCATTGATAGTAAATCATATTATTCTTTTAATCCTCAATCAGGCTTTATAAAAGGCAAAATGGGGCAAAAAATTTTAGGATTACATTTAATTAATTTTCTAAATAATAACTTTTCTGATTCAGAAACTAGATTTTCTTTAAAAATGATAATGAGAGCAGCCATCGAAAATGTTCTTGAAAAACCGATTTCTTCAAGAGAGGTTTTTAAATGAAAAAGTTTTTAATTTTCTTAAGTGTCTTGTTTATAAATAGCTGCACTAGAGAATATGATCAAATTATAGATTTTTCTTTGGATAAAGAAGTTGTGGATATTCCTTTGAATCAGGATAGAAATCTGTATTTTGGAGATTTGCATGTGCATACCAAATACTCTTTTGACGCTTATCTCTTAGGNACTAATGTCACACCAGATATGAGTTATAGATTTGCAAAAGGGGAAACTATTTCCAATGGAGTTAGAGATATGACTTTAGCTGAACCCTTGGATTTTTACGCTGTAACTGATCATGCCATTCTTTTGGGAATGGCTAATCTATGGGCTGATCCAACTTCAGATGTTGGAAGGCATCCAAAGGCCAAGCCTTATCACAATCTAAACAGACCAGAAAATTTAAGTCGCGAATCAGCATTTGATAGATTTTTGTTATTTAACGATATCCGAGGAGATTCAGGGGGATTTCCTCGAGAACGAGGAAGTATTTTAGATGTCGTTAGAGCTTTTTTCGCTCAAAATTTTATCTTTGCTTCTGCTGCTTATGATCATGAAGAGCACTTATCTGCTTGGAAAAAAATTATGGAGGCAGCTGAGGAGCATAATGATCCAGGAAAATTTACTACTTTTAATGCTTATGAATGGACAGTAAGAAACCAAGAGCCAGAAAGTGCTTCTTATCATCGTAATGTAATTTTTAAATCTTCAAAAGCACCTAAAAGACCTTTCTCTTCTTTTGATTCAAATAATCCAGAACAACTTTGGAGCTGGATGGATGGACTTNGATCAAANGGNTTAGATAGTTTGGCTATTCCTCATAATTCNAACGGTTCAAATGGCCAAGTATTTAAAAAATATAAATTTGANGGNAGTCCAATAGATAAAGAATATTCCGTNCAAAGAATGAGAAACGAGCCAATAGTTGAAATTACTCAAATTAAAGGAACTTCTGAAACGCATCCTCGATTATCCCCAAATGATAAATGGGCAAATTTTGAAATTGTAAATTCTAGAAAAGGTAAACGAACAGCTTATTCTGAGCCAGATGGAAGTTATGTTAGGCAAGGTTTACAAAAAGGACTTGCATTAAAACATGAGGAAAGAGGCAATCCTTTTAAAATTGGATTTATCGGGTCTACGGATACTCACAACGGAGCTTATATTTTTGATGAATCTGACAATGTTGGTACTGCAGCTATTCTTACATCACCTGAAGTAAGAGGATCTATTCCTATTCCAAATGAAACTTTAACAGAAGATATTAAAAACTCAGTCTTTATTGCAGAAGAGGATCAGGGTTTTTATAGCGGCGGAGAAACAATTTCTAATTCTGTTGGAGGACTTGCTGCAGTTTGGGCAAAAGCAAATACTAGAGATTCTATTTTTGAAGCTTTATCTAATAAAGAGACTTATGCTACCTCAGGAACAAGAATAAGGTTAAGATTCTTTGCCGGTGAAAACTTAACTAATCTAGATTTTAACGATGAAGAATTTATTTCAAAAATGTATGAAAACGGTGTTCCTATGGGAAGTGATTTAATTTTATCTGACACAAAAAAGCCTTCCTTTATCATTTGGGCTCAGAAGGATAAAAATAGTGCGCCATTACAAAGGATTCAAATCATAAAGGGTTTTTATAGCGAAAAGGATAGAGAAACCAAAGAGCATTTAATAGACGTAGTTTGTTCTGATGGATTAAAGCCAGACCCTAATTCAAAATTATGTGCATCGAATAATGCGATGGTAAATATAGAGACTTGTGAATTTTCTAAAAATAAAGGCGCAAGCGAGCTTAAAACAACTTGGGTTGATGAAGAATACGATCCTAACATTGAAACTTTTTATTATGTAAGAGTTTTAGAAAATCCAACTTGTCGTTGGTCAACATGGGACGCTATAAAAAATAATTATGAACCAAGGCAGGGAATTGATGAAATAATACAAGAGAGAGCATGGTCTTCACCAATCTGGGTGAACTCAAACTAGTTATGAAAATAAATTCTGGAATAGATTTAGTTGAGGTTGAACGTCTAAGAGTCACTTATAAAAATTTTGGCGATAGATTTTTAACAAGGATTTATGATCCTCTTGAAATAGAGCAATTTAACAAAAAGTCAAAAAGAGCTAAGCCAAATTTTCTTGCTAAGAATTTCGCTGCAAAAGAAGCAGTATCGAAAGTTCTTGGAGTTGGATTTAGTCAAGGAGTCAGACCCAAAGACATTGTTGTTCTCAGAAGATATGGACCTCCAAAAGTTAAGCTAAAAGGTAAAGCAAAAGAACTTGCTGGCAAAAAAGGAATTGATAATATTTCTTTAAGCTTAAGCGATACCGATAATTTAGCAGTCGCGGTCGCACAGGCGATCATAAGTTAGGAAACAAAATTATGAAAATAATTCTTTTAGGTCCTCCAGGAGCGGGCAAGGGTACTCAGGCTGAAATCATATGTAAAAATTTTTCTATCCCCCATATCTCCACTGGAGATATGTTGAGAGAAGCCATAGCCAATGAAACAGCTACTGGAAAAATAGCTAAAGAAATTATGGATGCCGGAAATCTTGTTCCAGATGACGTAATTGTTAGTATGGTAAAAGAGAGAATAAAAAAAGAAGANTGCAGAAACGGCTTCTTATTTGATGGCTTTCCAAGAACCATTCCTCAAGCTGATGCCTTGGAAAAGCAGGAAATATTTGTAAATGTTGTTTTAGAGCTCACACTTAAAGACGAGTTGATTATAAATAGAATGTCCGGAAGAAGAGTTCATCAACCTTCAGGAAGAAGTTATCACTTAGAATTTAATCCACCAGAAAAAGACGGAGTGGACGATGTCACGGGTGAGCCATTGATCCAGAGAGATGACGACAAGCCTGAGACAGTAAAAAACAGATTAGAAGTTTATTGGGAGCAAACTAACCCTTTGATTGTTTATTATAGATCGAAGTCTGTTCAAACAGATTTAAAATATATTGAGATCGATGGTTCAAAGTCCATGGAAAAAGTAAGCTCCCAAATACAAGCTGCATTGGAGGATTGAATTCTTGCCAAATATTTTATCGATAGAAACTTCTAGCGCTTGTTGCTCTGTTTGTATAAAAACAGACCAATTAGAAACACAACTTTATGAAAATGTTGCTCCAAACACGCATGGAGAAATCATTTTTGAATTTATTGAGATGGCTTTGAAAGAAAGCGAGATCAATAAAGAAGACTTAGATTACATTGCTTTTGGCAGTGGACCGGGATCATTTACTGGTTTAAGAGTAGGATGTTCGGTCGTGCAAGGCCTTGGCTATGGTTTGAAAGTGCCTGTCATACCAATTTCGAGTTTGAGAATTACTGCACAACAAGCTATTGAAAAATTTAATTCAAAAAAAATTGTTGTCATAAACGATGCACACATGGAAGAGCTTTATGTTGGAGAATATAAATGTTCAAAAAACATTGCAGTAAATTTGAAACCTGACTATTTCATCCATAAAGACCGAATCAACGAATTAATTAATTCTTTTCCGGAGGATTTTATTTTTATTGGCAATGCTATCAACCTTATTGAAAAGAATTTACAAAAAAAAATAATTAATAACTTCACTCCAAAGGCTAATTTTTGTTTCAAAATAGCTGATTATTTAATTCTTAATAAAAAATTTATTCCTGCTGAAGAAGTAACAATCAATTATATTTCTGGTGAAAATCAATGGAAAAGAGCTTGAAATGGATTTAATCCAACTTACAGTTTTATCTCTTATACAAGGACTTACAGAATTCTTGCCCATTTCTAGTTCTGCTCACTTAATATTAGCTTCTAGTTACATGCATTGGCCTGATCAGGGAATTACAATAGATATCTTTGCGCACTTCGGTACTTTATTAGCTGTAATTCTTTATTTTCGTGAGGACCTAATAAAAGTTATAAAAACTTTTAATTTATTTGAAGAAAATAACTTAGGCTTAAATTTACTTCTCGCAACCATGCCAATCGCAATTATAGGTTTCATTTTTAAAGATTTTATCGAGTTGAACTTAAGGTCAGAAGAGATTATTTTTTGGAGCACCCTTATTTTTGGAATTGCTCTAATTTTTAGTTATAAATTTTCTGGCAATACAAAAAATGCTTTTCAAATTTCTTTAAAGGACTCGTTATTTATTGGCAGCTCTCAGATTTTTGCCTTGATTCCTGGAACATCACGATCAGCGGTAACTATGCTTGCCGCTCTCGCTTTAGGATATGGTAAGTCCGATGCAGCAAGATTTAGTTTTTTGCTCGCTGTACCAACTTTATCTATTGTATTCTTAGGAGAATTAGTTGACTTAAGCCATGCAACTTATGAAGTTAATTATTTTGAACTCGGCTATGTTGCTACTCTGTCTTTTATTAGTGCGATAAGTTGCATACATTTTTTTTTAAAATTTATTGAAAAAATAGGCTTTGTTCCTTTTGGGATTTACAGGCTTTTTCTTGCTGGCTTTATTCTAATTTTTTAAAGATGAATCATCCTTATGTTTCATACTTCAAAATTGAAGAAAAAAAACTTGCTCAACAATTTGCAGATAGACATGAGCTAACTCTCGCTTCTCCAAGGCAAATTAGAATAAAAAAGGGTCTCAAACTCGTAATCTGGATTACTAAAGATCAAATTTTTCTTCAAGACCTGGGCGATAAAAATTCAAAACCCTTTATTTTAGATTTTAAGTTATTAGATAAAGAAAAGAGCGACAGAGGTTTAATAAAAAAGTGCTTCTCTAAATTTGATAAGTCAAGCAAGGTTTTTGATTTAACTGCTGGGTTTTGTCAAGATGCGTATTGCATTGCTAATCTAGGATTTGAAGTAACAGCATATGAAAAAGAATCGTGGTTATTTGAGTTCACTAAAAACTGTTTAAATTTTTCAAAAAAAGAAAATCTAAAATTATTTAATTTAAATTCTTTAGAAGTTTTAAACACATTCACACAAAAAGACATTCTATTCATTGACCCAATGTTTGAAGTCAATAGTAAATCTCTAGCAAAAAAAGAAATTCAATTTTTGAGAAAGTGCATTCCAAGCTCTTTAGAAAAGGAAATTATTGATGCCTCGATAAAATCTTCAGCAGGTTTAATAGTTATTAAAAGACACAAATTAAGCAACACCAGAAATTTAACTAAACCATCATATGTGATAAAGGGAAAGGTTATTTCTCTAGAAGTTTTCGATAGAAGAGGGCTCTAAATCCACCTTCTAACTTTTGAGGAGTAAGTTTCCCAATCTTCAGAAAATAATTCTTTAAGTTTTTTTTCTTCGTGGGAGATCCAAGTAAAATTAATGATTACTCCGAAAACAAAGGAAATAATAATCGCTGACAAAGACGACATTAAAAAAGCTACTCCAACTAAAAAAGTTAGCATGCCCAAATAGATTGGATTTCTTGAAAACCTAAAAGGACCAGAGGAAATGAGCACCTCTGGTGTTCCGTCAGGAATAAAAGTTGTTTTCATTTTTCTCATAAATCTAAAGCTAACAAAAACTAAAGAAATTCCTGAAATAACAAGAATTAAACCTAATAAAGAGCTTAGATCAATTGATATAGGGAAAGAAAATAAAAGAACTATCTGCAACACAAAGCTTGCTAATAAGATGATTGGTGGGAAAGTAATTTTCATTAATTAAATATATCAAATAAATTATTCTAAGTTGAACAGTTCTTCTCGCCATTCAGGAGTTATGAAAGTCTTAAAATCTTCTTCAATTCTTTTAGTGATTTCGAGAGGATAAACAAATCCTTTTTCATCTTTTTTTACAAATTTTGCTTCAATTAGATGATTTATGAATAAATCGAATGTCCATTTTTCCGAAAACTCTGGCATTAACCAGCTATGCCTTGCTTCAAGATTTTTTGAAATCTTACGACATTTTATTTCTAATTCATTAATAGAAATATGCGAGTTTTCATTGCGCCATAGTTGCAACATTAAAATGTAAAATCTATCTATGCTCCTTTGTGCAATTCTTCCGAGCGCTTGACATTCAATAAATTGTTCTGAATTTACATCGGGCCTTTTAATTTCGTTATCTTCAATATTTAATAAATTATTATCAATGAGTTTTTCGATAGATTTTTCAATCTGAGTTTCAACCTCATCTAGATTCCAAGGAAGAAAATATTCTTCTGCAAAAAATGGATAAAGAGTCTTAGTTAAGTCAAAAATTTCACTTTTTTTAATCGATTCCCTAAATTGAAACATTCCACAAATCATAGAATCTAAGATCAATAAGTGAGAAATATTATTCTTATAAAAACTCAGCATCGCCGCTTGTTGAAAATTAAGTTTAATTTTCTTTGATTTTGATAGCTTATTTATCAATTGAAGCTTTTCGACTTTTTGTACAATTTCTTCCGAATCATATTCAGGAATACTTATCTTCTCAGAATAATCTGATAACTTAATTAAGTTTGTATAAAGAGATATTCTTGCTTTTAGTTTTTCTTTTGAAAGACTAAATTTATTGGCGTTTAAAATTGCAGAAGCAAATAAAGCACTTGGAGTTACTACAGTAGCTTTATTTATGTTTTTCATTATTTGCTTCCCTAAAAGAGGGGTAAGATCATATAGCCATTTTTGATTAGGAGAGTTATCTAGTTCTTCGGAAATAATATTGTCAGTCCAATTTTCAAAGTTAGTATCTAAGAATTCTTTGAGATCTATTGGCTCTCCTATTTGCAGATATGCATTGCCCAAGTATCCTCTAAAGTCTCTCGCTACTCTAAAAATAGATCGCAAGCTTTCTTTTTTTTTGGCGTCACCCATCACTTCTTTATGATATGAGTTTCCTTCTAAAACTTTTTCATAGTTCATAGAGATAGGAACAAACTTAACAGGTTTTTCATCCATATCCTGAAAAGCCCTAATTAACATCGAAATGATACCTGGCCTCGGCGGAAGTAATCTTCCTGATCTTGATCTGCCTCCTTCCGGAAAAAACTCGATTGAACTTCCTCTCTGCAATAATTTTCTCAAATGCTCATAAAATACTCTAGAGTACAATTTATTATCACCAAAAGACCTCCTCATAAAAAAAGCTCCACCATTTCTCAGAATTGGACCAATAATAGGTAAATTGAGGTTTTTACCAGCTACTATTTGAGGCATCATTAAATTGTTTAGATAAAGTTGATGCGACAAGGCTAAATAGTCAATATGACTTCTATGTGAGGGAGCATAAATAATTGTATTTTCGGCTGCTAATTTCTTTATCTGATCTAATCCAATTGAAAACAAACCTTCGTATCGAGAGTTCCAAAACCAATTTAAAACTTTGTCATAAAGGTAAATTACNGGATAAGAAAAATTTGAACAGATTTCTAATGCATATTTTTCAGCAGTTTTTTTTAATCTATCTCTCTTTTTTTGGTTTTCTCCAGCCTCCAAATCAATTATTTTTTTAACTGATCTAGATTGAATTATTGCGTGAATAAGAGTTCTCCTACTTGAAATATCAATTCCTAGTTTAGCTTGTCGATGTTTTCTAAATCTGGCTCTTAAAAGTCTTTCGGTCTTAAGGACTAACTGAGATGGCTCTGCATTTTTTTTTAAAAATATTTCTTTTGTCTCTAAAGGCTTATGAAAATAAACAATAGCTTGTCTCCCATTAAAAATAGCTCTCAATAAATTCTTTACACTTGAAGCACCTTCCCAAGAATCTCTAAAAAAAAGCCTAACCCAATGATCTTCTCTGTCAGGCGCCTTACCCCAATAAACATCGACGGGAATAACAATTCGGTCTGCCGTTTTTTCTGGAGAATGAGCAAGTTCGTTTAATTCTCTAGGATGCCTTCTTCTTGGGCGTTGCCAAGGAAACAACCTTCGAGCGCCCTTGAGTTGGAAAAAATTTTTCTTAATTCTAGATGGGAAGATATAAGAATTTTTCTTTGCACATTTTTTAAGCGCAGTGAGGTCATAACTAGATTCTGAAGACAGAACATACATAACCTTCCCTTTTTGCAGTAATTTTTCAGTTTCTTCTATTTCAAAATTTGCATCTGGGCTAATAAGAAAGTCAAGCATATTTAAGTTTTGTTTTAGTTAAAGTGATAGAATTTCTCAAAATTTGACGTATTTAACCACTAAAATTAAAGTGTAATTTAATTTTACAACTAATTATGCCGAAGTGGCGGAATTGGTAGACGCGCTCGATTCAAAATCGAGTGCCCACAAGGCGTGAGAGTTCGAGTCTCTCCTCCGGCACCAAA
>FUFK010037701.1_pt1 | contig 197892 bp, 182 predicted proteins | sample 1021851 | NCBI WGS metagenome assembly FUFK01 (sample SAMEA51879418, study PRJEB19060) | metagenome | reverse complement strand
CGCATAGTGGGTGCCGACACCGGGATCAGCAAACAGAACCGCACCGCAGCCGTACGGCTGAAGCCCGTGCTTGTGTGGATCAACAGTCACCGAATCAGCTCGTGCGATTGCAGAGAAATGGCGCGAGGCGACACCATCGTTCGAGTCATCGGCCACCAACGCGAAGAAGCCGCCATAGGCACCATCGACGTGCACCCGAGCGCCGGCGGCTCGGGCCACGGGGATGATGTCGTCGAGGGGATCGATCGCGCCGATCCCCGTCGTTCCCAAGGTGACAACGACGGTGCCGACGTTATGGGTCTCCAGCACTCGGGCAAGGTCGTCCACCGCCATACGTCCGGCATCGTCGACGTCTACGTCGATCACCTCAACACCGAGGACGTTGCCCATGCGCGCGTGCGTGTAGTGAGCATCGCGGCTGACGGCGATGACGGAGCCCGGCTTTTCCTCTCTGCCTACCCACAGAGCTTCTAGATTCGCGATCGTGCCACTGGAGGTCAGGTGTCCGAGGTGTTTATCCATCCCGAACATGACGGCCAGGCGCTCCACACACTCTTTCTCCATCGCGGCGGTGGATGGCCCCCCGTCCAGGGCGTGATTGTTCGGATTGATCAACATCGCGGCNAGATATCCGACCACCGCCACCGGGTGCGGGGGCTTCAACATCTGCCCGGCGTAGTGCGGGTGGAAGAACGGGTACTGCTCATCGGTGAGGCGAACCACGAATTGATCGAGCGTCTCGCGCCACGCCTCGGCGTCGACAACACTCACCGGCGCAGACTCAACGCCGCCATAGGACTCCTGCCAACGTTCGATCGCTTCGACAACCAGCGGGAGAGTCCGGCTCAGATCGACGCCCAAATCCGGGGAGTCCGTCGCCATGGCGCTCACCCTATGCTTGCGAAGCGTGAGCCAGCGCGTCTATACCGGCCCGCGGTCGCAGCCCGGTCGGGGCGGAAACCGGTGGTTTCGACTCATCCCGTGGGCGTTCGTCGCTCTGACCATCGGCCTGCAGATCGCGTGGGTTCTGGTGCCCGACTCGGCACGCGTCGCTGTGACCGCAGCGTCGGTGACGGCCTTTTTCCTTGCCTCCGTCACGCACGCCTTCGTGAATCGTGGGCTCGCATGGACCCTCGGCTTTTTCCTCATCACACTCGCGTTCGGGTGGCTCATCGAGGTGCTTGGAACAACGACGCAATTTCCGTTCGGTGAGTACGAGTACACGAGCGCTCTCGGAGTTTCAGTGCTGTCCGTGCCGATCCTCATTCCCATGGCGTGGTCGATGGTGGCGTATCCGATGCTTCTCGCAGTCCAACGTCTATCGACGACGAGCCTGGGTGTCGCCATCATCGGCGGCTGGCTGCTGATGTCGTGGGATTTGTTCCTGGACCCGCAGATGGTGGGCGAAGGCTACTGGACCTGGACGAAGGTCCGATGGCAACTGCCAGGGATACCGGGCATTCCGCTGCAGAACTTCCTCGGGTGGTGGCTGGCCGGCATGCTGCTGATGTTCCTGCTCGACCGACTTCCCCGAAAGACCGCGAACGACTCGGCACCGAACACGCTGCTGTTGTGGACCTACGCGTCCAACGTTCTGGGAGCCGCCGTATTCTTCGACCGCCCCGCGGTCGCGATCTGGGGAGGCGTCGCCATGGGAATCGTGATCATTCCGTGGGCGTGGCGTCTGTGGAGCCAGCCCACATGGTGAGGCGCCTTCTGCCCGCATTGGCGGTGGGCGCGATCGCACTCACCGCCCACGCCGCGTGGAACAGGCGAGTCCTTCGGCGCCCGACACCGGTTGATACGGACATCACCGAGTCGATCGCTGTGCACATCCCCGCCCGGAATGAAGCCGACGCTCTCGGCGACGCCCTGGCGAGCGTTCAGCGGCAACGGGGTATCCCCCAGACGACCATCCACGTTCTCGACGACGGCTCATCTGACGGTACGGCCGAGGTAGCCGAGCGCGCAGCAGCCGACGATCCCCGAGTGCGCGTGACGCGCGCAGCCGATCAAGCGCCACCACCAGGATGGCTGGGCAAGAATTTCGCCTGCGCGCGACTAGCCGAGTCGACACCCGATGCGTCGGTGCTGGTGTTCATGGACGCCGATGTGGTTCTCCAGCCCGACGCAATCAACGCATTGGTGCATCAGCTTCGGTCCGAGAGCGCCGACCTGGTTGCTCCATATCCGCGGCAGGATGCGGTCACCTGGCTCGAGAGGCTTGTGCAACCACTCCTAACATGGTCGTGGATGACCACCGTTCCCCTCGGCGTTGCACACAGTCGGCAGTGGGCGTCGATGTCNGTTGCCAACGGTCAACTCCTCGTCTTCGACGCCCGCGCGTACCGACAATCGGGCGGCCACGCAGCGGTGCGTGGTGAAGTCATCGAAGACGTCGCCTTAATGCGGGTTGTGCGGCGGGCCGGCCACCGCGCACTGACCGTCGACGGCTCGCATATTGCGTCGTGTCGGATGTACTGCCGCGCAACGGACCTGATCGACGGGTACACCAAGTCGGCCTGGGCGGCCTTCTCCGGAATCGCCGGCTCGATCGCGGTGAACGGACTCCTGCTGGGCATCTACGTCGTCCCGGTGATCGGCGCGGTCTTCGGTCGAGGATCCACGCGCGCCTGGGGAGTTGCCGGGTACGCCGCCGGCGTGGGTGGCCGCGTCGTCGTTGCGCAAGGAACCGGGGAGCGCACATTCCCCGATGCGCTCGCTCACCCGGCCTCCATCCTCGCCTTCACAGCCATCAATGGTGTGTCGTGGTGGCGCCACCTCCGTGGCTCGACGCAGTGGAAGGGCCGGAGGTTGGCCGGATGAGTCGCGTCATCGTCATCGGTGCCGGCGCGGGCGGCCTAGCGACGGCGGCACGACTGGCCGTCAAGGGTCACGCCGTTCAGTTGTTCGAGGCCTCGCCCCACGTCGGTGGAAAGTTGGCTACCTATCGACGCGACGGCTTCGCGTTCGACACCGGCCCGAGTCTGTTCACTCTGCCTGCGGTCTACCGCGATCTGTTCATGAAGACCGGCCGGCCGTTGGAGGAGGAAGTCGATCTCCAGGAAGTGGAGCCGGCTTTCGGCTACCACTTCGCGGATGGAACCACGGCCACCGTTCCCGGTGTCGATCCCGCGCGATGCGCCATGGCGCTTCACGACGCGTTCGGTGGGGATACCGGGAGTCAATGGCGCGCCTTGATGGATCGCGCTGGCCAGATGTGGCGACTCACCCGCAGGCCGTTCCTGCAATCCCCTCTCGCCGGGTGGCGCACGCTGCTACCACTGGCAAAACCCGCAGACGTGCGAACGATCGCCCCTTGGTCCACGTTGCGCGGACTAGGGCGCTCGATGTTGTCCGACCCGCGCGCGGTAACGCTGCTGGACCGGTACGCGACCTACACCGGATCGGATCCGCGCAAGGCGCCGGCGGTCTTGGCGACGGTCCCCTACGTCGAGCAGGAGTTCGGCGTGTGGCATCTCGGGGGCGGCCTGGGCACGCTCGCCGACGCTCTCCACCGGCGATGCATCGAACGCGGAGTCGATGTTCGAACCAGCGTCGACGTCACCGAGGTCACGACCAATCAGGCCGGCGTCACCGGCGTCGTCGCGGACGGCGCGCATCACGAGTGCGACGTGGTGGTCTCGGGCATCGATGCAGGTGTCCTGTACTCCGACCTACTTCACGACGAGCGTGCGATCAAGGCAGCCCGATCCATCGACCGAACCGATCCGAGCCTGGCGGGCTTCGTCCTGCTGCTCGCACTTCGCGGCAGAACACCTGGGCTGCAGCATCACAACGTGTGGTTTCCGGAGGACTACGACGCAGAATTCGATGCGATCTTCGGCCGCGCGCCACGACCGGTCGAGGACCCCGCGATCTACGTGTGCTCACCCGACGACCCCCAGATGCGACCGGACTCCGATCACGAATCGTGGTTCGTGCTGATCAACGCCCCCCGCCACGACCCGGCCGGGGGTGTGGATTGGACCAGCCCAGGACTCGCCGAGGGGTACGCCCAACGGATCCTCGACCTGTTGGCCCAGCGCGGCGTGGACGTTCGGGATCGGGTTCTGTGGCACGAGTGGCGAAGCCCCGCGGATCTCGAGCGCACGGCGAGGGCTCCGGGCGGATCGATTTACGGAACCGCAAGCAACGGCCCGCGCGCGGCGTTCGCCCGACCAACGAACGCCTCACCTATCCCCGGCCTTTACCTCGTCGGCGGGAGTTCGCACCCCGGAGGCGGGCTTCCGCTGGTGGGCATGGGTGCGGAGATAACGGCGTCTCTTGTCGGACGGGGCTAGCGGGAGCCGAATACCCGGACACCCAAATACCCGAACACTTGAATACCCAGACAGCGCGAGCCGCGCCCCCATTCCCGCTCGCTCGCTACGCTGGCGCGGTGCCGCATGACACGTCTGATCTCACGTCTGAACTGATCCGGGCTCCGTTGGACGCCGCGGACCTTCGACCACGTGTTCAGGCGACGATCGACGACGTTCTCGCCCGACAGGGCGCGCTGCTGGCGAACGTCAGCCCGGATATGGAACCGCTCGTCTCCGCGTTACGGGATCTCCTTGCCGGCGGAAAGCGACTGCGTCCAGCGTTCGCGTACTGGGGCTGGCGGGGCGCCACGTCCGACGTCACCCTGGGATCTGCCGAGGAGTCGGCCGTCGTTCACGCCGTCACGGGTTTGGAATTCCTGCAGGCGTGCGCCCTCATTCACGACGACGTCATGGACGGGTCGGATACCCGGCGAGGCCTGCCGGCGGCTCACCGACGTTTCGCCGGAGTGCACCGCAACGAACAATGGTTGGGCTCGCCCGAGTCCTTCGGAGTGGGAGCGGCCATTCTGCTCGGCGACCTGTGCTTGTCCTGGGCAGACGAAGTCCTGTTGACCTCCGATCTTCATCGCGATGCGTTAACTCGCGCAAAGCGCGTGTATGACGAGATGCGCTCGGAGTTGATGGCCGGCCAGTACCTCGACCTCCTCGAGCAGGCGAACGGCGGCGGCTCGGTGGATCGTGCAATGCAGGTGGTTCGTTACAAGTCAGCGAAGTACACGATCGAACGCCCCCTGCACATCGGTGCGGCCATCGCCGGCGCACCGGAGGAGATCGTCGCCGCCTACTCCGGATACGGACTGCCCCTCGGTGAAGCCTTCCAACTGCGCGACGACGTTCTCGGGGTCTTCGGCGACCCGGAACAGACCGGCAAACCTGCAGGAGATGATCTGCGCGAAGGTAAGCGCACGGTGCTCATCGCTCTCGCGCATCAGCGGGCCGATGATGCGCAACGCGGCCATCTGCGTGCCCTGCTCGGCGATCCCGGTCTCGACCACTCCGGCGTCGAGACTCTGCGCTCCATCATTGCGGACACCGGAGCCCTCGCGAGCACCGAAACGATGATCGACGAACTCCTCGATCGATCACTGGCTTCCCTCGATGGTGCGGGGCTTTCCGACGACGCACGAGAGGTGCTCACCGGGCTGGCGTACGCCGCAACGCGCAGAAGCGTCTGATTCACGGCACACTTAGACCCCGCCCAGCCACGCCCGCTTAGCAAGGAGCCCAATGTCCGTTCTCGCCCAGGCCCAGCGCTTCATGCCGTGGACCGGTCCGCGAACCGTAGCGGGACCGACGGACGACGTGGTTGTCGTCGGTGCCGGCCTTGCGGGCCTCTCAGCGGCGATGCGACTCGCGGGCGCCGGTCGGGCGGTCACGATCCTCGAGCGCGATGACCACCCCGGAGGCCGAGCCGGTCAGGTGCAGTTGCAAGGGCCGTCGGGTGAGTACCGCATCGATACCGGCCCCACNGTGCTGACGATGCCCGATCTNATCGCCGATGCTTTCGACTGCCTCGGCGAGANCATGGAGGACTGGCTGCAGCTNTCTCCGNTAGCGCCGCTNTATCGGTCGTTCTATCCCGACGGTTCCGTACTGGACGTGCACGCCGACGTCGACGAGATGGCCGAGGAGATCAACACCGTCATCGGTCCGCAAGAGGCGGCGGGCTACCGCCGGTACGTGGACTTCGTATCCGACCTCTACCGATACGAAATGAAGGACTTCATCGATCGGAATATCGACTCACCGTTGGACCTGATCACCCCCGACCTCGCGCGCTTGTTCGCGATCGGTGGTTTTCGCAAGCTAGCTCCCAAAGTGCGCGAGTTTCTGTCCGATCCCCGCACCGAACGGGTCTACTCGTTTCAGGCGATGTACGCAGGCTTGTCGCCTTACGACGCGCTCGCGATCTACGCAGTCATCGCCTACATGGACTCTGTCGCCGGGGTCTTCTTTCCCAAGGGCGGAATGCACGCCGTACCCCAGGCGATGGCGGCAGCCGCCGAGAAGCACGGCGTCACCATCCGCTACGGCACGAACGTCGAGACCATCGAGGTGTCGGGCGGCCGCGCCACGGCGGCCATTACTTCCGACGGTGAGCGCATCACGGCAGACGCCTTCGTGCTCAACCCCGACCTGCCCATCGCCTACCGCGACTTGCTCAGCCGGGAACCGTGGAGCGTGCGCCGACTGGACTACTCCCCTTCGTGCTACCTGCTCTTGGCTGGCTCATCGGCGGAGTACTCGAAGCTCGCGCACCACAACATTCACTTCGGTAAATCATGGAAGGGCGTCTTCGAGGATCTGATCGACCGCAAGCAACTCATGAGCGATCCGAGCCTGTTGGTGACCAACCCGAGTCGCTCGGACCCCGATCTGGCCCCTGACGGAAAGCACATCTACTACGTCCTGTTTCCCACACCCAATCTCGACTCGCCCATCGATTGGTCGCTGACCAAGGACCGGTACCGCGATGAAGTCATTCGGACCTTGGAGGAGCGTGGCTACGTCGGCTTCGGCGATGCCATCGAGGTGGAGGACATCACCACCCCGCAGGACTGGGCTGACCGGGGAATGGAACGTGGGGCACCCTTCGCCTCGGCTCATTCCTTCCTGCAGACCGGCCCGTTCCGCCCGGGCAACATATGGGGAGAGAACGTCGTTTTCACCGGCTCGGGCACCCAGCCCGGCGTGGGCGTTCCCATGGTGCTCGTCTCCGGTCGTCTCGCCGCCGAGCGCATCACCGGCCCCGATCCGTCGTATCGGTCCCGCGCCCGCCGATAGATTCGGGCGCATGAGTTCTCGGGATCTGGACCGCGCAGGGATCACCGATCCGCAGTTGCGCACCTCCTACGAACGGTGCCGGGAACTCAACGCGGCCCATGGCAAGACCTACTACCTCGCAACGTTGTTGCTTCCACCCGGCAAGCGGCCCTACGTCCACGCGTTGTACGGCTTCGCACGGTACGCCGATGAGATCGTCGACGATCTGGCTTCGACGCTGTCCGATCAAGAGAAGTCCGACTGGCTCGGCACCTGGGGCGATGCATTCCTTGCCGACCTCGAACGCGGGCGTTCGGACGATCCGGTGTGCCGGGCGGTCGTGGACACGGTCCTGCGCTGGGAGATCCCCCGCGAGCACTTCGAAGCTTTCTTACATTCCATGCGCATGGACCTCACCGTGACCGAGTACCCCACGTACGAGCACCTGTATGAGTACGTCTACGGCTCGGCCGCCGTCATTGGTTTGCAGATGGTGCCGATCCTGGAGCCGTCGGATCCTGCGGCCTACGACTATGCGATGAAGCTCGGCGTCTCCTTCCAACTCGCGAACTTCGTCCGCGACGTGTCCGAGGATCTGGACCGCGGACGCATCTATCTTCCGATGGATGAGCTCGAGCGTTTCGGCGTGAACCGAGCGGTTCTGGACAGGCGCGAAGCAACGCCGGAGGTCAAAGCAGCATTTCGGCACCAGATCGATCGCGTCAAGCGCCTCGNAGCGGAATCNCGCCCGGGTATCGACATGCTGCATCCATCGTCGCGTGACTGCATCGATGCTGCACGCATCTTGTACTGCGGTATCGCCGACGAAGTCGCGAACATCGACTACGAGGTCTTCAAGAAGCGGGCACGTGTATCGATGCGCGAGCGCCTGTGGGTTGCCCTACCGGCCTGGCGGCGAGCCGTGCGCGCTCGCCGGCGACACGGAGCCGGTCACGTGCACGGGATCAACCCGTCGTACGCGTGAATTGGCGCGTGTGAATCAGCGCGTGTGAGTCAGCGCGCGCAGATGCACACGTCATCGAAAACGCGGGCGCTATTCGTCCTCGCCCCGACGCCACATCGGCGGGCCCGCGGTGGGCGTCCGGGCGATCCCTCGGCGACCGAACAGCACCCACAGGGACAGTGACAGCAGGATCAGCGAGAAACCGAAGAGCAGATCTTCCACGGGCGCAAACGCCACTCGCCCGTCACCGAGGAACGGTGGCGGCTCGGTCGTTGGTGACGTTGATCCGATGATCGCTGCTCCGTCGTATTGAACGATCCCGAATCCCGTGAACATGCCGTTGGTGATGAGTTGGAAGAAGAAGATGATGGCGTAAGAGACCCAGAAAGCCCGACGCCGCACAAGACGAGTGCGGAATACGAACAGGTCGATGATGACGGCTGCGGCCACCGCGAGAATCGCTATCTGCGTGTAGGTCATCGATCGCTCCCGTCACCCACGGGCCAACCCTTGACACTGCGCACAGCTTCGAGAGTGAGGATCGAGGCGAGCGGAATCACCAGGAAGAACAGCAATTCATCCAGCGGAATATTCCCCGGCAGATAGATCCCGGTAATCATGTCGGTATCGAAATACCAATGACCGTTAGCGATAGCGTACGCATCCCATGCCAGGAACGGCCACACGACCACGACCATCACCAGAAACAGTCGCGGCCACCGGCGAAAGACGTGCGTTCGCAGAACCACTTCGAGCCACAACGATCCTGCGAGCACGAAAACGAGGATGCCCACGTACGCGAGCGAGGCCGGCATGCTCCAATACTTGCCCATGACCATCAGCGTGCTTCTCCTCGGGGGCGAATGCACCGGCAAGACCACGCTCGCGAATGGCCTGAGTCAGGCGCTGCGTGGAAGTGAGTGTGAAAGATCGGTCACGATTGTCCCTGAAGTTGTGCGAGATTTCGTGGCGAGGTCCAAGCGACTCCCCACCCAAAATGAACAAGAAGAAATCCTGCGCACGCAACAAAGGCTGCTTGATGAGGCCATCGCAGCGAGTCCCACCGACGGTGTGGTGATCTGCGATCCGGCGCCCATCATGACTGCGGTCTACAGCCTTCAGTACTTCAACGACGACTCGTTGCTCGCTTCAGCGTTCGCGCGGATGGGGTCCGCGGCGGAGAGATCACGAACCTTGGTCGTGTGGTGCTCGCCTGATATCCCTTGGCAGGCCGACGGCATCCAGCGCGAGGGACCTCAGACTCGGGCTCGCACCCACGAACTGATTGAAACGCAGGTGGTACCCGCAATCGCGTCTCTCCCGGTCGTGGTGTCGCTCGGGGCCCTCGCGGATCGAGTCTCTCAATTACTGCCTCGACTCACGTGAGCCGTGCACCATCGCTGTCAGCGCGCACGAACCAATACCTTGCGCGCCGAAGCAGCAGTACCTCTACCAGGAGGACTTCGTAACTCCCGGAAGTTCGCCGCGATGAGCCATCGCTCTCACGTTGATTCGAGAAAGTCCAAATTTCCGAAGGTAGCCACGAGGCCTACCGTCGGCGGCATCACGATTTCGGATACGGGTCGGGCTGGCGTCCCGAGGCAATTTGCTCAAGGCTCGGACAGCTTCCGCGCGCTCACTGTCGCTTCGCGCTGTCCGAATTTGCTCCTTGAGCAAGGCCCTGCGCGCGGCGTGCTTAGCGGCGGTTCGCTTTCGACGCTCGTTTGCCTCAACCTTGGACTTCTTCGCCACTAGCGGTCCTCCTTGAATTCAACATGCCGACGGACAACCGGGTCGAACTTGCGAAGTACAAGCCGATCCGGGTTGTTGCGGCGGTTCTTGCGAGTTACGTACGTGTACCCGGTGCCGGCCGTCGAACGCATCTTGATGATGGGGCGGAGGTCCTTGCTCTTCTTGGACATTACAGATGCCCATCTCGCTGGATGATCGCCGCGACCACCGCGTCGATGCCACGCCTGTCGATCGTCTTGATGCCGCGCGCGCTGACAGTCAGCGTCACCTTCCGTCCAAGACTAGGAACCCAGTAGGTCTTCTTCTGAACATTGAGGTTGAAGCGCCGCTTCGATCGACGGTGGGAGTGGGAGATGGTGTTTCCAAAGCCCGGGGTAGCTCCCGTCACTTGGCAGACACGGGCCATGACACTCCCTCGGCTCGTCGACCTTCTCGCGAGGGCCTGCTCCTATTGCAATTGAAAATCATTTTCATTAGAGTACGGGATTGGCCGACGTAGCGCAAATATGAGTGAGGACATTGTGAAAAAGGGTATTCACCCTGAGTACGGACCTGTGGGCTTCCGGGATATCTCCACAGGCCGGATCTTCGTCACCCGGTCGACACTGGTGAGTCGCTCCGATCTTTCCCGTCAGGTGGTGGACGGTGTCGAGATGCCAGTCATGGATGTGGAGATCTCGAGCGACAGCCACCCTCTGTGGACGGGGCAGACCAGAGTCATTGATACCGAAGGTCGCGTCGAGGCCTTCCGTCGGCGGTATGGGAGCTCTTCATGAGAAAGCCCTTGATCGTGGTCACCGGGGTCGATCCGACGGCCATGCAGGCCACGATGGCCTCGTTGGTCTGGGCTTTGCCAGACGTTGTGGCGATACGCCATGTGATCGAGCCAATCACCCAACAACTCTCACGTTTCGTGAGTTCCATGCATGGATCAGAGGACACCGCCACCATCGACCTCCAGCACGCGTGCGTGGGTTGCGCCGTCCGCGAGGACATACTTCCGACGATTCACAGGCTCGCGCAGGAGCCAGAGTGGAAGACGATCGTGGCGTGCCTGCCGGTGAGCGCGGAAGCCGATCACTTGTGCGCCACGATCGCGCGCGACCCCCAGGTTTCACGCTACGTCCGACTTGCCAGCGTCATCAGCACGGTCCCGGGCGAGGGCGCGGTGGATCATCTTCTCGATTCTGACTGGCTTGGTGAGTCGGGACTGCAGACCGGCCCTGGAGATCCACGCAGTGTTGGCGAGGCTGCCTGTGCACAGGTGGAATACGCGGATCTGATTGTTTCCATGGGGGCGATCTCAGACGTGGACGGCGATTTCATTTCGGCTCTGATGCGTCCGACGGCCGAATTCGTGCCGGGGATTGAAAACATCGACGTGGAGGCACTCACCTCAGGTCGCCACAGCAGTCGCGAGGCTCACGCGTGGCGAAATCCTCGCTCTGAGTACAAGCTGCCGAATCTGGGGGAAAGCCGGGCTTGGCGTATTGACCTGTCCTCCACGAGACCGTTTCATCCCGAGCGACTTGTGGATGAGATTCAAGGCCTCTCCGGCCGATTCCGGTCTCGCGGATGTTTCTGGGTTCCCACTCGCCCATCGATGGCAAATACGTGGGAAGGAGTGGACGGCCAAGTGAGTATCGGTCAGCACTCCGAGTGGGATCCCGAGACGCCACTGACCCGTTTGATTCTGACGGGAGTCGGGTGCGCACCAAACGGGGTTCACACCATCTTCGGCAACCTGCTGCTCTCCAATGCCGAATTGCAACGCGAACCAGGAACATGGCTGACATCCGAGGACGGCCTAGAGCCGTGGCTCGGAGACATCCCCTACGCCGCATAGAAGGAGCACGACATGGCAGTTCCCAAGCGTCGGACGTCTCGAAGCCGGACACGACACCGACGATCCCAGTGGANGGCGGAANCGCCCACCCTCGTTCCCGTCATCGTGCGAGGGACCACTTACCGGGTTCCTCGTCGACTCGTCGCCGCCGTGAAGCGTGGTCACGTTTCTCCCGACAACTGGGGTAGGTGACGACAGCCATGCCCCCCAAAGACCGCCCGAAAGACAACAGCTCGCGGCGTGTAAACCGCACACCGTTCTTGCCCGCGCACGTGGATTCCATTGACTACAAGGACACAACGTTGCTGGCGAGGTTCATTTCCGACAGGGGCAAGATTCGGTCGCGCTCCGTCACCGGTCTCACCGTGAGTCAGCAGCGGATGGTCGCCCGAGCCATCAAGAATGCCCGAGAAATGGCCTTACTTCCTTACCACTCGAAAAGGATGTCGTCATGAAGGTTCGAGCTTCCTTAAAGTCGCTGAAGAACAAGTCTGGTTCACAGGTAGTCCGGCGGCGCGGTCGGATCTACGTGATCAACAAGAAGAATCCTCGCTTCAAGGGGCGCCAGGGATAAGACAGCACATCGGGAACTCGGTCCCACCCTGTGGCCGGCCGACACCCCCTCGATGCTTGGCGTCGCGACTGCAGGTTCTGGTCTGAGCATGCGATGACCGACTGAGTCATGTCTTGTCTTGCGCGATGAGGCCCCGGACGAGGGCGTGGCTCCTGCGAGGCGTCTGCGTGCCGACCTACACTCGCCGGAATGGAGTCGGGTGGGCGCGCGGGACTCGTCGGCAAGGTGGTTGGCTCTCGCTACGAGGTTCGCGCACTTCTCGCACGCGGCGGGATGGCGACGGTGTACGAGGCGGTCGATCTTCGTCTCGACCGTCTGGTGGCCTTGAAGGTCATGCATCCGCACTTGGCTGCCGATCCGGGGTTCGTCGCCCGTTTCGAACGTGAAGCCAAGTCGGCCGCCCGGCTCTCCCACCCGCACGTGGTCGCGGTCTACGACCAGGGTGAGGCCGACGGACTGGTGTACCTGGCCATGGAGCTCATTCCCGGTCGAACACTGCGCGACGTTATTCGCAACTACGGTCCCCTCACCACCGAGCAGGCCCTGGTCTTCCTCGAACCCGTCGTGGAGGCGCTTGCGGCGGCGCACGCAGCGGGATTGGTGCATCGGGACATCAAGCCCGAGAACGTACTGATTTCTCACGATGGTCGAGTCAAGGTGGCCGACTTCGGTCTCGCCCGAGCAGTCGCCACATCCGAAACCAACGCAACGGCCGGCGTCCTGATCGGCACGGTGGCGTACCTGGCGCCCGAACAAGTGGAACGCGGCGAGGCGGATGAGCGCACGGACTTCTACGCCGCCGGCATCTGCCTGTTCGAGATGGTCACCGGACAGGTTCCGCACGGTGGCGACAGTCCGCTCTCGGTTGCGTACCAGCACGTGAATTCCGACGTTCCCGCTCCATCGAGTGTGCGCAGTGGGATTCCCCCGGAAGCTGATGCGATTGTTCGCACCGCCACTCGCCGCGACCCCGGGCAGCGGTACCGAAACAGTCAGGATTTCCTTGCCGACGTCCGTCGAGCCCGGGCTTCTCTTCCGGCTCCGACACCGTTCATGGATGCCCCCGCGATGAACGACACCTTGGTCGTCGGCTTGGACAACCCTGCCGCGGCAGGTAGCGGACTGGGGTACGAGCCGGGCGCCGGAAGCGACGTTGCGGACTGAGGCCGGAGACGGGCACGCGGATTATGGGGATCACGCCGATTACGGGGACTCCGACGGGTTCGATGACGACGACTTCGGCGAGTACGAGGACCAGCNGCCACGGCGGGGCGTGCGCCTATTCGTCGCGATCGCTGTCATCGTCGCGATCGCCGGAGCCGGTGTGGCCGGCTGGTGGTTAGCCGTTGGCCCCGGCACCTACTCCCCCACGCCCGATGTGGTCGGCCAAACCTTCGACGAGGCAACGGCGACCCTCGCGGCGGAGGGCTTGGCGATCGAGGCAACGGCCGAGCAATACAGCGAAACCGTCCCCGCCGGCTCGGTACTGACAACAGACCCGGGCCCGGGAGAGGGCATCGCCGCCTCCGGAACCGTCGGAGTCGTCGTCTCGCTCGGGCCGGAACGCTACGCCGTCCCGGATGTTCGCGGCTCCACACCCAAGGAGGCAACCGAAGCCATCGTCTCCTCTGGTCTGGCATCCGGGGGTCGGGTGGAAGCCTTCGACGACCAAATCCCCGCCGGACAAGTCGCCCGGACCGATCCCCCCATCGGCGATCCGGTGCCTCCGGATACGCCGGTGGATCTGATCGTTTCCAAAGGCCCTGAGCCGGTCGAGCTTCCGGACATCACCGGCAAGAAGCAAGGCGTCGCCATCAAGCGTCTCGAAGAGGCCGGGGTTCAAGTCGCGGCCGTGAAGGAGTTTTCCGACTCCGTTGCCCAGGGTCGCGTTGTGTCCATGTCTCCGAAGGCATCCACCGTGGTCGACTCGGGCAGCACGGTGGAGATCGTGGTGTCCAAGGGTCCGCCTCCGGTGGAAGTGCCGGACTTAATCGACATGCGTCAGGACAACGCCGTCGCCGAACTCGAACGTCTGGGACTCGTGGCAGAAATCGACGATGGCGAGGTCACGCGCTTGAATCGCGTCTTCGATCAGTCGCCGTCACCGGGAGAGCTCGTCCCCCGCGGAACCACAGTGATTTTGCGCATCATCTGATTCGAACTCACCGCCAGCGTCACCCCACCCGCATNTTGCGCAGTCGCCGCAACTGACTGTCCACGTACGGCCGGGCTCGTCGCGCACCTCCCTCGCGGGCGACCTTCACCTGGAACTCCTCGAAGACAGCAATCACCGTGGCGATCGCCGGTTCCCAGCCACGGCGTTGACACTCCTCGATCCACTCGGCCGGCGTTCGGTGGCCGCGCTCACCGTTGCACCGCCGACAGGCAGCCACTTCGTTTTCCAACCAACTCGGTCCGCCCTTGATGCGGGGCACAAGGTGCTCNGTCGTCGCCGCGACGAGGTCCGTGTCGATGTCCCGGCGACACCACACGCACATCGACCCGTCTCGCTTCATGATGGCGCTCAGTCGTGCTCGGCGGTCCATGGCCACGTCGACCCGTGTGTTGATCAGCGCTTCAGCAGCATGTCCGCGACGAGAAACGCCAGTTCCAAGCTCTGCTCACGATTCAACCGAGGATCACAGGCCGTTTCGTACCGCTGATGCAGGTCGGTTTCGGCGACTCCGGCTGTGCCGCCGATGCACTCGGTGACATCATCGCCGGTGAGCTCCACGTGGATTCCGCCCGGGAACGTCCCCAATTGACGGTGCACCTCGAAGTACCCCTCAACCTCATCGATGACGTCATCGAAGAGTCGCGTCTTGTGGCCGCTCGCCGCCTCCCGCGTGTTTCCGTGCATCGGATCGCACACCCACACCACGGGAATTCCACTGGCGTCAACCTTCTGGACGATTCCCGGGAGCACGTCGCGCACCTGGCCCGCGCCCACACGGGTGATCAGGGACAGTCGACCGGGTATCCGATCGGGGTTGAGCACCTGGGCGGCTTCGACGATCTCATCCGGTGATGCCGTCGGCCCCACTTTCATGCCGATGGGGTTGCTGATGGTCGACGCGAAATGCATGTGGGCGCCGTCGAGTTGACGCGTCCGCTCCCCGATCCACAGGAAGTGACCCGACACGTCGTACGGCTTTCCGGTGCGTGAGTCGATCCGGGTGAGCGCCCGCTCGTAATCCATCGACAGCGCCTCGTGAGCGGCGTAGAACTCCACTCGCTCAAACTCGACGGGATCCGTTCCGCATGCCTGCATGAAGGACAGCGCTCGGTTGATGTGTTGGGCGAGTTCCTCGTATCGCTCTCCAGCGGCTGAATCCCGCACGAAGTCTTGATTCCAGGCGTGCACCTGACGTAGGTCGGCGTAGCCACCCTGGGTGAAGGCGCGCACAAGATTCAGTGCGCTACCCGACGCGTGGTACGCCTGCACCAGCCGCTGCGGGTCGGGGCGCCTGAGGTCCGGATCNAANGCNANNGCNTTNACCGCGTCGCCGAGGTAACTGGTCAACTCAACGCCATCGCGAATTTCCACCGTCTTGCTGCGGGGCTTGAAGTACTGGCCAGCCAACCGGCCCATCTTGACCACGGGAAGGGATGCCGCGTACGTGAGCACGACCGACATCTGCAGCACCGTCTTGAGCCGNGCTCGGATCGAATCCGCGGTGTTGGCCTCGAATGTTTCCGCGCAGTCGCCGCCGGTCAGAACAAATGCTTCGCCCCGCGACGCCTGCGCCAGACGCTCGGTGAGTAGGTCGCATTCACCGGCGAACACCAGGGGCGGCAGGGCCCGCAATTGCGCCACGGCACGCTCGACCTCCGCGGCGTCGGGCCACGGGGGTTGCTGGACGGCGGCAAGGTCCGGCCAGGTCATGGAGTCCACGAGCACAGGGTAGGCCGCGCTCAGCCGAAGAANGCCATTGCCTCCTCGTACCGCTCCGCAGGAACGGTTTTCAGTGTTCCTGTCGCCGCCTGAAGAGGCACGCGAACGATGTCGGTCCCTTGCAGAGCCANCATGGTTCCCCACGCCTCGTCCTTGACGGCGGCAATGGCATTGAGTCCGAATCGAGTGGCGAGCACGCGATCGAAGGCCGTCGGGGTTCCTCCCCGCTGCACGTGTCCGAGGACCGTCGTGCGGGCTTCCTTCCCGGTGCGCTCTTCGATCTGCGACGCCAGCCACTCCCCGATACCCGAGAGCTTCACGTGCCCGAACGCATCCAGGGTCGCGTCCTTGGTGACGAGATCTCCGTCGCGAGGGAGGGCACCCTCCGCTACACACACGATCGGCGCGTAATGCGACCGGAATCGTGACTCGACCCATTCGACGACCTGGTCNAGGTCGAACGGCACCTCGGGGATCAAGATCACATTCGCCCCGCCAGCCATGCCGGAGTGGAGCGCGATCCATCCGGCGTGCCGACCCATGACCTCGCAGATCAGAATCCGGTGATGAGACTCCGCCGTGGTGTGGAGTCGATCGATGGCTTCCGTCGCGATCGTTACTGCGGTGTCGAAGCCGAAGGTGAAGTCTGTTGCGCTGAGATCGTTATCGATGGTCTTGGGGACACCCACCGCGGGAAGCCCGGCGTCGGTCAGAGCCGTTGCCACCCCGAGGGTGTCTTCACCACCGATGGCAACGAGGGCATCCACGCCTAGCGACCTCATGTTGTCCTTGATGGTGTCGATACCGCCGTCGACCTTGATGGGGTTGGTGCGCGACGAACCCAAGATGGTGCCGCCGCGCGGGAGAATCCCGCGCACCTGCGGGATGCCGAGTTCCATGGTGAGCCCTTCCAACGGGCCCTTCCAGCCATCGCGGAAGCCAATAAACTCGAACCCATAGTCCGTCACTCCTCGACGAACAACGGCACGGATTACCGCGTTCAAACCCGGGCAATCGCCGCCTCCGGTCAGAACCCCAACGCGCATGTCCCCATCCCTTGGTTGTTTGTAAACGCTGTCATCCCCAATCTAGTGGATGAGCGGCGCACCCTGATCAGTACTCCGAGCAGCACACGGAGCAGCACGCGTCTGGGCGCGGGTGGCTACGCTTCTGGTGTCGAGATGTGCACGAGAATAAGCGCGCAGGTACGAGCGCAGGTAGGGGCCGCACAGTGACTTCCGACCTCATCTTGTCCATCGACGCCGGCACCACGGGCGTCACCGCCCTCGTGGTGGACGCATCCGCTCAGGTGGTTGCATCGGGTTACCGCGAGTTCGAACAACACTTCCCTGCGGGCGATCGAGTCGAACACGATTTAGGTGAGGTGTGGTCGGCCACGATCGCTGCCACCACTGAAGCGCTCGAGAGCATCGACCGTGCGGCTGTTGTCGCGGTAGGGATCACCAACCAGCGCGAGACGTGGTGCCTGTGGGATCGGGAGACGATGGGCTCACCCCGCAAAGCGATCGTGTGGCAGGACCGACGTACCGCCCCATTGTGTGACCGCCTTCGCAGCGAGGGGCACGAAGCACTCATTGCCGACCGCACGGGTCTTCGGCTCGATCCGTATTTCAGTGGAACGAAAGCGCTGTGGATCGCCGAGAACGAGCCGCAGCACTGGGCCCACGTGACAAGCGGTCGAGTGGCCATGGGCACCGTCGATTCGTACCTGATCGCTCGGATGACGCGTGGACTCGAACACGTGACCGACGCAACCAACGCCTCGCGGACNCTCTTNTTCGACATTCACACCGGTGCCTGGAGTGCCGACCTGTGCTCAATCTTCGACGTGCCCGAGAGTGCTTTGCCCACTGTTGTTCCGTCGTACGGTCAGGTTGCCGTCACCGATCCAGCCGTCTTCTGCGGACTTGAGGTTCCGATCGCCGGCATTGCTGGAGATCAACAGGCCGCCCTCGCGGGGCAGGCAGGTTTCAGCGAGGGCGCCGCGAAGTGCACCTACGGAACCGGCTCCTTCCTTCTCGTGCATACCGGATCCACACCCAAGCCCAGCAGCAATGGACTGTTGACGACGGTGGCGCTGAAGCACCCTGATGGACGTCTCGACTATGCGCTCGAGGGTGCAATCTTCGTCACTGGGTCTGCCGTGCAATGGCTGCGCGACGGCCTGCAGATCATCGACAACGCGCCCGAGGTCGAAGACCTCGCCCGCAGCGTGCCGGATTCAGCCGGCGTGGTTTTCGTTCCCGCTCTCACCGGCCTCGGCGCACCCGAGTGGGATCCACGGGCACGCGGACTCATCGTGGGAATCACCCGAGGGACAACCCGAGCCCACATCGCGCGGGCCACCCTCGAGGCGATCGCGTACGAGGTTCGAGACGTCGTCGACCTGATGTCCGAGGAAGGGGGCGTCGAGCTCGAACGTCTCGCCATCGACGGAGGAGCCGCAGCGAACGATCTGCTGTGCCAGATGCAAGCCGATCAGCTTCGCATTCCGGTGGATCGTTCCGCCGAGCTGCAGACGACGGGTATAGGCGCAGCGTTCCTGGCAGGCCTCGGCGTCGGCATGTGGAAAGACATCGCCGAGTTGCAACACACGCGAACATCGTCTGGAGTCTTCGAACCCCACGACGTCAGTGACGACGGTTACCAGCGCTGGCGGCGCGCCGTCGAGCGCAGCAAAGGCTGGGCCGAGAGCGACTAGCGCGACACCACAGGCACGCTACCGACGACCCGTCAGCGCTGTCGCGTCCGCCGCGACCCCTTCGGCGATGAGCTCTTTGGCGCGCGAGGCATACATATCGACGTACTCCTGGCCGGAGAGCGACATGAGCGCGTACATCACCTCATCGGTGACCGAACGCAGGATGAATCGGTCGTCTTCCAGGCCTTCGTACCGTGAGAAGTCCAGCGGTTCACCGAACCGCACCCCGACTCTGCGCAGTCGTGGACGCACCGTTCCCGGTGGCTGGATCTCATACGTATTGATCATCGCCACCGGAATGATCGGGACGCGCGCCTCAAGAGCCATGCGCGCTAAGCCTGTCTTGCCCCGATACATCGTGCCGTTNGGNGAGCGGGTGCCTTCGGGGTAAATGCCGAGTAGATGCTTGCCGCGAAGCACGCGTTCGCCGGTGAGGACGGCCGCTTCGGCGGCACGTCCACCGGACCGATCCACCGGGACCTGGCCGACGCTGGTGAAGAAGATCTTAGAGAAGAAACCCGTGATACCCGAGCCGGTGAAGTAATCGCTCTTGGCCAAAAAAGTGATCGGCCGAGGCGAAACCTGTGCCAGGAAGAAGGAATCCGAGAAGGACAGGTGATTACTCGCCAGGATCGCCGGACCCTCGGTCGGCAGGTGCTCTAGGCCCTCGACCCACGGGCGGAAAAAGACACGCAACACCGGGCCGATGATGAAGTGCTTGAGGAACCAGTAGANGCCCCCCGGGCCNNCTTTGGNNTCGCTCGCGGTAGGGGCGGGCGGCGCTACGTGCGTGTCGGAGGACGTGGCCATGATGGGTGGCAGACTAGTGGGCTACGCCCCATGAAGGAGTCTTGATGCCCATTCGCCCTGGTGCGGAAGCCTGGTCGGTTGACGGTGACGACCGCATCGGAGTCCTCCTTCTGCACGGATTCACCGGCTCCCCCGCCTCCCTGCGGCCCTGGGGCGAGGTGCTCGCCCAGCGGTCGTGGACGGTGCGCGTCCCACGATTGCCGGGACACGGCACCCGCTGGCAGGACATGAACATCACCCGCTGGGAGGACTGGTATTCCGAGGCAGACCGCAATCTCCGCGAACTGTCCTCTCGCTGTGATCGCGTCTTCGTTGGCGGGCTCTCGATGGGCGGGTCCTTGACTCTTCGTCTTGCTCAGGAGCATCCGCAAGCCATCTCCGGTTTGATCTTGGTGAACCCGTCCGTCCATACCGAGCGCCTCGACCGTCACTTGCTTCCGGTGGTCAAACACCTCGTCGGATCCTTCCCCGGAATCAGCAACGACATCGCCAAGCCAGGTGTCGACGAGATCCCTTACGACCGCACGCCGCTCAAGGCTGCTGCCTCCCTGATGGAGTTGTGGTCGGTAATCAAACGGGACATCGCATCCGTGCATCAGCCGTTGCTGCTACTACGCAGCGCGCAGGATCATGTGGTGGAACCGTCGAACGCCGAATGGATTCTTTCCCACATTCACTCCAGCGACGTCGAGGAAGTCGTGCTCGATAACTCCTACCACGTCGCGACATTGGACTACGACGCACAGATCATCGTCGACACCAGCGTTGCCTTCATCGAACGCCTTTCCAAAACTCCGTGACCTCTCGGCGATCGAGCGTACGAGGAGCAACGTGACCGACAATCCGCGGGATTGGCAGCCGCCATTCGACGATGACGACGAATTTTGGCGCCGCTTCGAGGACTCTCTCAACCGTGCTCAAGGCGACCGCGGGGACGATTCGCCATCGTCCAACCCACCGAGCGAACCTTCGCAGACGCCGCCCGAGCCCGACGATGTCTTCGTGCCGCCCGAGCCGCCACCGATCTCGGCGCCTCCGGACGCCATTGCGCGTGCCGCCTGGCTAGGAGTGATCATCGGACCGGCCTTGGCCATGATCGGCTACGTCTTCGCGATCAGCAACTTCCTCGGCGGCATCGGCATCGGGGCGACCATCGTCGGTTTCGTCATCTTGATCGCCCGCCGGGACCGACACATTCCACCGGGTGAGGATCACGGCGACGGGGCCGTCGTCTAAGTCGCGTTTGGCCGCGCAACGGGTTTCGGTTACCGAGATTTCGATTACGGGGGTATCGGTTACCGGGACACGCGCGCAAGGTCGGCAGCCCCAACGATGCCGGCATCATTACCGAGCTTGGCCAGCAAAAGCGCTGGATGTGGCCGGTTCGTTCCACCGAAAATCGATTGGCTGAGCGTTTGCTGCGCGCTCGCCAGGATCAGATCGCCTGCGTCGGAGACTCCCCCACCGATCACGAAGGCATCCGGGTCAACGATGGCCGTGAGGTTCGCCAGCCCCCTGCCGAGCCAAGCGCCGACGTTGGCGAACACCTCGATGGCAATCGGGTCTCCGCGTCGCGCCGCATCGGTGATGTGTGCACCCTGAACGCCCTCGGGTGTTCCGTCCCCGAGTTCAAGAAGCACCGTCGCTTCCGGTCGCCTTTCGGCCGCCAATTCCCGCGCCTCGCGCACAAGCGCGTTGCCGCTCGCGTACTGCTCCCAACACCCGGTGCGGCCGCACCCACACAGCCGGCCATTCGGTACGGCATTGAGATGACCGATCTCCGCAGCAACACCGTGGGCGCCCCGCAAGACGCGACCATCAACCACGATCCCACCGCCGATGCCCGTGCCAACGGTCACCATGACCACGTGCTCGAGCCCAACGCCCGCGCCGAATCGCGTCTCCGCCCACGCCGCCGCCGCACCGTCGTTCTCCACCACGCAGGCCAGGCCTGTGGCAGCTTCGAGAACCGTGCGTACCGGAACGTGGGTCCATGCCAAATTGGGTGCGAAGTAGACCAAGGAGCGGGATTGATCGACGCCGCCGGCAACGCCGACACCGACGCCGATGACCGTTCCGTCAACACCTGCTTGCAGCTCGTTGACGACGTCCGCCACCTCTGCCAGTACGGCGCTGGAGTCGTGTCGCGGTGTGGGGCGACGGGCCGTGCGAAGGATGGTGCCGTGTCCGTCCACGACCCCGGCGGCGATCTTCGTGCCGCCGACGTCGACACCGATGGTCACTCCCGACACGGAGTCAGTCTTACTGGAGGAGCCGGTAGACGCACCGGTGTCGGATTTCTCGTGCACGCGCCAAGGCTAGGGCCGACGGATGGGAAGCCAGCGGACAGCCGGAAGAACAACCGGCTCCGACGCCGTTGACGCAGAAAGACGAGAAAGGCCCATGCAGATCACGCAGTCGGGCTGGTCTGCCGGATCATCATGACCCGCGTGTGCGCCGGCTCCGGATGATTCCCACCATTGCCCGGCAAGCGAGCCGAGCATTCCAAGCATGGACGTTAGGTCCCATCCTTGGGTTGATCCTGGGGTTGATCCTGCGGAGCGGTCCTGCGCATTCGACTTTTGGCCTGCGGCGTCGCCGGTCTCGCCAGGGCCACCCGCCTCGCCGTCGCGCGACAACCACCAGGGACGCTCGTCGCTATCGTCCATCACGCTTCCCTTTCCCTCTCACCGACCTGCTCATCGGGCTGCTCATTGGCCCGATCGCTCGCGCCGCTCGACGCACGGGGTTCGGGCCACTGCGCAGGGTCGGCGCGGAAGGACACCGCGATGCTGTCTCCTGCCACGACAGCCTCCACCGCGACACATCGACGCAGCGTCGAGTCGAGTTCGATGCGAGCGATCACACCGTCGAGGCGAACAACGATGTGAGTCGACGGGTACGACGGATCTTGTGACCACACTCCGACCTCGACATCGCAGTACTGCAGGCCCGGGATGGTGACCGACAGGACGTGCCCGCCGTCGGATTCGGATGACAAATCCGACAAAGACGCAGATTCCGGCGAGATCGTTAGAGACAGCGGCCCTGCACCACGTGGCTCGATCCCGCTAGCTGCGCGGGATGGCAACACCGGAACCTTGCCCGCGCGACTCCACTGCACAGGAACATCGAACAAGCGATCCTGCAACTGTTCCACCAGACCTCGCGCGGATCGGCGAATCTTGTTCGGCCATCCATCGCGCTTGCGCGGCATCGGGGCGACGACCACTCCGGTCACGCGCAAACCCAAGGCGCAACCCTGCGCCACCTGGACCGTGACGCTATCCATGGCGGCACGCTCGGGCGGAGCGACGACGATCCATTCGACGTCACCACCGGCCAACGCGCCAGACATGGTCTTCGCGCGCTGGGCTAAAGGGGTCTCGGCGGCTGACACCTGCAGCAGCGCCGAGAAAGAACAGGCATCGGACACCAACTCCGGTACCGATCCGTCGACGACGACAACGGTCGGATCGACCCTCGAGTTCGCAACGTCGAAGGCGGCGAGCAGCAGGGCCGTCCGTCGCACCGATGCCAATGCGCCAGCAACATCGCCGCTCACTCTCGACGCGCCGGTGACACAGAACGATTCGGAAAACTCCGCCACCAGAGGGTGATCGCTGAATTCCCCCAGGTCGACGACGTGGGCGGTCGACATCCTTTTCCGGGCAGCGCTCTCGGCCCACACTGCACCGCTGGGCGTGATCGAACTAGCGAGCAGCACCGGATTCCACTCGCTCCTTCAGGCCTTGGAGAGCGGTATCGACGATGATCTTCTCTGCTTTGCGCTTGATCATGCCGAGCATCGGAATCTTCACGTCGACGGCGAGGCGATACAGGACGGTCGTCGCCTCACCGGATGCCGTCAGTCGATACATCCCGTCCATCGCGGTCACCATGTCGCCTTTGGTCAACTTCCAGGTGACTTCGGTGTCGCCGTTCCAGTCGTATTCGAGCTCGTAGTCATCGCGAATCGGCCCGGAATCGATGTGGAAACGTGCATCTGCTGGACGTCCATCGTCTTCGTAGATGCTCAGCACCTCAACGGAGGTGATGCCCTCACTCCACTGCGGGTACGCCGGAAGATCCGCGATCACGTCCATGATCTGCGCGGGCGTCGCGTTGATCTCGATGCTCGATTCGGTTTGGTCCGCCATGGGGGGAGGCTACCTGCTGCCTCTAGAGGTCAATGGTGAATGGGCGTTCTCGTCCCTGGAAATGCCCGACGTTGACGGACTCGGTGCGACCGATTCTGGTTCGAGCCGCCAGCGGCTGGTGGACGTGACCGTAGAAATGAAACCGAGGTTGGTGACGTTCGATGAACTCCACGATCGCGTGCGATCCCACCTCGAATCGTCGAGCAATGACGTCGTAGTTCAACAGCGAGTCGTGCGGTGGAATGTGCGTGAACAGCACATCAACGGGGCCGAGGGTGTCGAGCTTCGCTGCATACTCGGCCGGATCGATCTCATAGGGAGTGCGCATCGGACTGACCAACCCTCCGCCGACGAATCCCCATCGTTGACCGTCGACGTCGATCACGTCACCGTCGATGATGCGATGTCCTTCGCGCGCATACTCCGGCCACAGGGCCGGAATATCGACGTTACCGAAGGTCATGAGTGCCGGTGAGGGCATCGCAGCGAACAACGACTCGTACTGCCGCCGCACCATGGATTCCAGGATCGGCCATCGCTCGTGACGATCCGTGACACCAATCTCCGCCCATGCCGCATCCGACATCGCTCGAGCCTCATCGAACCGGTTAGCGGTGCGCGCCTCGATATACGCGCGCGCATGCTCAGCTCCGAAAAGATCAGCGAAAATGCCAGCCTCTGGATCGTCGTAGTCGAGGAAGAGGATGAGGTCGCCCAAGCACACAAAGACATCCGAGCCTTCAGCGGCCTTCGCGAGGGCGCCATCCGCCCCATGAACGTCGCTAACGATGTTGACGCGCATCGCGCTCCAACTCGTCCTTCAACGACCACGCGATCTTCTTCCACGCATGGACGTACCGACGTCGCAGCCGAGCGATCTGCCGCTGGGCACGATGGCTGTCTCCCAAAGCNCGTGGCTCGTACGNCGACCCCGGCCGAGTNGGATCTGCGCGCAGGTAGTGATGCAGCAGCACGCCGGGGGTGTGTTCTTCTAGCCAGATCTCGGCGGATCCGACGACGTCACCCGTGACANTCCACCGCATGCCATCCCATCCTCGGTCCATGTAGACCTCGAGGGTCAGGCTCGGCCACCACGTCGCCCATCGTTCACGCACAGCCATCGCCACGTCGGGCCGTCTGGCGCGAATAAAGGTCTCATCGACGATGTCCAGAATCNGGGCNCTTTCGCCGATCGGAGCCTCATCGAGCGCCTTGTGGGTGGAAGGCATATCGGTAGCGTGCCATGGGATGGGGACGGCGGCATCGCTGCCGACGGCGCGGCAGGTATACCCGAGCGCTTCATCACGGGTTCTGGGCTTTTGGTCACCCGAGCCACGGTCATCGCGTAACGTACATCACAACATTTTCGCCGCTGCGGCGGCCAGAGCGAGGGAGGCGGCACGTGCTCAAGGAGTTCAGCGTTCCGGCCATGGTTCCTGCCCCCACCACGGGGAATCTCACCGACCACATNGTGGANAACGCGCAGACAAACCCGTCCAAGGTGGTTTTCTCCCTGCAACGCGGAGACGCGTGGGTGGGCGTCACAGCCGCACAGTTCCTCGATGAGGTGAAGGCCATCGCCAAGGGCATCGTGGCCAGCGGGGTGCAGGCTGGGGAACGCGTCGGCGTCATGTCGCGCACGCGGTACGAGTGGACCCTCGTCGACTACGCCATCTGGTACGCCGGCGGCATCTCAGTACCCGTCTACGAGACGTCCTCGGCCGAACAGGTCGCATGGAACCTGACCGACTCCGGGGCCGTAGCGCTGTTCGCCGAGAGCGGCAAGAACAAGGCCGTCTTCGATCAGGTCGCCCCCGACCTGCCCGACGTGACGCGGGTGTGGGTCTTCGACAACGACGACCTCGAGCCCTTGAAGGCTTCCGGCGTGGGCGTCAGTGACGACGAGCTCGAAGCTCGCCGCGCCACCGTGCAGCCGGACACCCTGGCGACCATCATCTACACCTCGGGGACGACAGGGCGCCCCAAGGGCTGCATGCTCACCCACAAGAACCTCATGTTCGAGGTGGAGAATGTCATCGCCGGACTCAAGGACGTGTTCATGGGTCCCGGATCATCCACTCTGCTCTTCCTGCCGGTCGCCCACGTCTTCGGTCGACTGATCCAGCTCGGGGCGGTCCGCGCGCAAACACGTCTCGGCCACGCGCCCGACGTCAAGCAGTTGCTCCCACTTCTGCAGAGTTTCCAGCCGACGTTCGTGCTGGCCGTGCCCCGCGTGTTCGAGAAGATCTACAACTCCGCGCAGCAGAAGGCCGCCGCGGAAGGCAAGGGCAACATCTTCGATAAGGCTGCACACACGGCGATCGAGTACAGCGAGGCTCTCGACGAGGGCGGCGCCGGTTTCGGACTCAAGCTCAAGCACGGGCTCTTCGACAAGCTCGTCTACAAGAAGTTGCGGGCAGCGATGGGCGGTCAGGTGGAGTGGGCGGTCTCCGGTGGGGCGCCCCTGGGAGCTCGACTCGGTCACTTCTTCCGCGGTATCGGTATCACCGTGCTCGAGGGCTACGGCCTGACCGAGACATCGGCAGCGACCACGATCTCGCGACCGGGCTCGATCGAGGTCGGTGCGGTTGGCCAGCCGTTCCCCGGTGCCAGCGTCAAAGTGGCCGAGGACGGCGAGTTGCTGTTGGCCGGAGGGCAAATCTTCGTCGGCTACTGGAACAACCCGACCGCTACGGCCGAGGTGCTCGAGCAGGACGGCTGGTTCCACTCCGGCGACATCGGCGATATCGATGATCGTGGCTTTGTTCGCATCACCGGCCGTAAGAAGGAACTAATCGTGACGGCCGCCGGCAAGAACGTCGCTCCGGCGGTTCTGGAGGACCGTCTGCGCAGCCACGCTCTGGTGAGCCAGTGCATGGTGGTCGGTGATCAAAAGCCCTTCGTGGCAGCCATCGTGACGCTTGACCCCGAGGCGCTTCCCATGTGGCTGAAGGTCGCGGGCAAGGACGAGAGCCTGACCCCGGCGGACCTCATGGAAGACGCAGAGGTTCTCGCCGAGATTCAGGGTGCTGTCGATGAGGCCAACAAGGCCGTGTCCATCGCCGAAGCGATAAAGAAGTGGGTCCTCGTCCCCGATGAGTGGACCGAAGAGGCGGGCCAGATGACACCCTCGATGAAACTGAAGCGGGGCGTTGTCCAGAAGGAGTACGAGGCGCAGATCGAGGGGATCTACGCCTGAGCCGACCCGGCGCCCGATGGGCGGCGCTGGAGTACGTCCCGGGAACTACCGGACGACCCGTCCGATACCGCTGAACCGGGACGAGTACCACGGTCCGAGAACGTTCGTAACGACGACGCCCTCCCGGGGGTTCGCGGCGTGCACCATCTTGCCGTTCCCGATGTACATACCGACGTGGTGCGTTCCGCGCCCGAAGTAGAACACCAGATCTCCGGGCTGCGCTTGGCTCAGAGGCACTCGGCGCGTGACCGAGTACTGCGAGCGGCTGTAGTGCGGCAGTGAGACACCGGCCTGTCGCCACGCCGTCATCGTCAGACCGGAGCAGTCGAAAGAGTTGGGTCCTGCGGCCGCAGCGACGTAACGGTCACCGACTTGTGAGAGCGCGTACATCACCGCTTTCGCTGCCCGACCACTTCCGGTGAATCCACCGCCGGCGCTTGAAGATCCGCCCGAATTGTTGAGTTCAGCCTGTGCTGCCAGTGCTGCGGCGCGGGCAGCTTCCCGCTCCTCACGCGCCAATCGCGCGAGGCGTCGGCGTTCCTTCTCCTCCAAGTTCGCCAGGACGCGCTCGGCTTCGGCCAGACGGTCGTTCGCCTCCTCCTTTGCTTCCTTCATGCGACCGCGAAGGTCCTTGGCCCGTGCCTCCTTGTCCAAGACAGCGGCCTCCGACTGGGCGAGCCGAAGTCGCGCGGTGGCGGTCTTGCGCAGGGCGGACGCCTGGCCACGCTGCACCGCATCCAGAGCCGCCGCCTGAGCGAGGAATTCGTTCGGGTCCTCGCTCAGGAGGACCTGCAGCGAGGTGTCGAGGCCTCCGGAGGTGTATGCCGCCCGGGCGAGGTCGTCGACCGCACCCAAGATCTCGCGCATCTCACGACGCTCCCGCTTGACCTTGGCCTTGAGGGCATCAAGCTGCCGACGCACGTCCTGGAGTTCGTTGCGAGATTCGTTGAATCGCTCGGTCGCAGATTCGGCCTTGGATTCCAGGTCCATCACCTTCATGCGGACCTGCTGAAGATCAGGAGCAGCGTGGGCCGGAGTTACCAGTACTCCCGACGCCACCAGAGCACCGAGGGCCAGCAGGACACCCACCGAACGGGCACTGCGCCTCATCCGCACGTGTGGCCTCCTCGTGAGCGTCCTATCTGGTCGTCCCCGGGGACGTGGCTCGGTACCGGCGAGCGGCTCTCCAACCTCGGACGGGCCTGGTAAGACCCCGGTTCCCTCAAGGTAACAGAATGGTGACGACGTGCTCGACGGGTATCCTNGAAATGTCCTAGAAACATCTCACCCGGCCTGGCGCTCCCCTGGGACGAGGCGTAACGGCGGCACAAGGCCGGAATCGGCCAGAACACCGATGGCTCGGGCGTGATCACCGGCCAGTGGCACGGGGCTTTGGCGGGGATCCGGGGTGCCGAGCAGAACGGTGACGACGCAATCGTCGCAGGCGGGGCCCGCTACCTGGCAGGAGTCGCAATCAATGACCATGCCCGCACGCTAAACGCGGGGTCTGACACCGCCCTGCTGATCGGCTGTGGTCGCCGAGGTTCAGACGCCGCCATCTCCGGGGGCCTCTTGGCTCGGCCCACCGAACTCGGGCCGGGGCACAACCTCGACGTGATCGCTCGCCGAGCACCAACGGCAGGTCACCGTCTCGACGTGCTCCGCCAGCACCTCGTGCTCTTCCACGGCCACCTCACCCGACAAGGACGCGTGCCAGTACTCGCGGGATCGGACCGTCCTGGTGACGTCGAAGCGCGTCAGATTCCCGCAATGCCCACAGCGAAGACGCGAGGACTCGTCGGGTAGGGAAATAGCCATGGCGACGAACCTACCGGGCGATGTCAGACCGGCGGCCTAGCGTGCGTCGAGATGTCGATCACCGAGGGAACGACGACTCCCGGCCAACTGACCTTGGACGAGTTGGCCGCGGAGGAGCCGTTGGCGTCCGCGACCTTCGTCATCGTCGATCTCGAGACGACCGGTGGCCCAGCGACCGAAGCCGGCATCACAGAGATCGGAGCCGTCAAAGTCCGCGGGGGCCAAACCCTGGGAGAGTTCGCCACCCTGGTCGACCCCGACCGAAACATCCCCGCCCACATTCAGGCGATGACGGGCATAACTCCGGGCATGCTGCGCGATGCACCATCGGTGGCCGGGGCCGTAGCGTCTTTCGGCGAGTTCGCCGGTGACGCGATCCTTGTCGCCCACAACGCTCCCTACGATCTTGGGTTCCTCAAAGCCGCATGCGCTCGCCACCATCTGTCGTGGTTTCCCGGACGGTCGTTAGATACCGCGCGGCTCGCCCGCGTGGCACTGCACCCAGGCGAAGTGCGCAACTGCAAATTGGCCACGCTCGCCCAGTACTTTCACTCGCCCGTCACACCCGTTCATCGGGCACTCGCCGATGCCCGCGCCACCACGCACGTGCTGCACCGCTTGTTCGAACGCGTCGGGTCTTTCGGTGTGGTCACCTGGTCGGACCTGCGGGCGTTCGTCTCGCGGGTATCGACCGAGCAGCGCACGAAACGCCATCTCGCGGACGGTCTTCCGACCGGGCCGGGCGTCTATACCTTCGTCGACGCCCAAGGCGCACCGCTGTATATCGGAACGTCGCGCAATGTTCGTTCACGTGTTCGCAGCTACTTCTCGGCTGCCGAACAACGCGCCCGCATGACGGAGATGATCGGCATCGCCCAACGCGTGGAGGCCATCCCGTGTTCGACGCCGCTGGAAGCACGGATCCGCGAACTCCGCGCGATTTGCGTGCACCAGCCGCGGTATAACCGAAAGTCGCGTCGGGCCTCGACCACCTGGTGGTTGCAGCTCAGCGACGAACCGGCACCGCGCTTGGTCTCCGTTCGGGCAACGGCGGAAGCTTTCCCCGACTCCGGTTGGGGTCCCTTCCCGTCGCGGGGCGCCGCTCGCGCCGCCGCCGAATTCCTGTCCAGCGAAACAGGACTGCGCACGTGTACGCCGCGACTTGCCCGCACTCCTGCGGCCACATCACCCCAATGTTTGCGCGGTCACCTTGGGTCGTGCGCGGCCCCGTGCACTCGGAACGGGAACCGGGACGCCTACGCCGATGCCGTTCAGCGGGTGCAGCAGATCCTGGCCGGGGATCTGGCCAAGCTCATCGAAACTGGACAAACCCGCATGAGGTCCTACGCGCACGCAGAACAATTCGAAGAAGCAGCCACTCTTCGCGATCACATGTCAGCGGTGGTCGGTGTCAGCGAACGCTTCCACCGACTGCGTGCTCTGAGCGACGCCGGAACGATCGTGGCCGCAGCGCCTGACGGCCGGGCAGGTTGGGATATTCACGTCATTGACCGGGGCCGACTGGTGGCCGCGACTCACGCGTCCAGCTCGGACGATGCGCGTGCGTGCGCCCGTGCCGCCGTCACGACCGCGGAGGACCGAGCCGTGGGATCGGCATCGACGACCGTCGAGGAAATGTCGCTGCTCGCTCGGTGGCTGGAATCTCCCGACGTGCGATTGATCAGCGTCGAGACACCCATGGCCTGGCCGTCCTCCGCCGGATCACGCATGTTCTCCACTGAGGAAGCGCGCGCGGACCGTTCGACGTCCTCGCGCACCTCGCGGAGTCATCAAGGGCGCCCCGTAGGTCCCGCACCGGGAGTGACGACCGTAAGTCGGCTACTTCCCCCGGACGCGTACTAGTTCTCTGCCGCGTCGGCCACGCGATTGCTGGCATCGGCCCATCGAGAGACCAACGCCCACGCATCTCCGGATTCCAACACCGCTCGGGCCCGCGGTATCGCCGCTTCGATGCGCTCGCTCAGCGACCTGGTGTCGTTGCCGGTGTCGGTTCCGTTTCCGGTGCCGTGATTCGCCGCGGCATCGAAGGCCACCAGGGCGGCCGCAGCGTTCACCGCAACCGCGTCACGAATCGCCGCCACCCGAGGAGCGTCGTGCCCGCCAACGCTCGCCTCATCCGGGCGCAAGCAGGCCTCGAGAAGTTCCACGTTTCTCTCCGCCGTCCCACCTACCAGGAGCGACGCGTCAACCCGCGCGATACCCCACTCGCGTGGGTCGAGGACAACCTCCTGCAGGTCAGCACCCGTTGCATCCCAAGCCCGCGTCGTCGTCGTCGTGGAGATTTCATCGAGACCGTCATCGCCTCGAACGACGATCACCGACACGCCTCGATCAGCCAGGACCTGTGCCATCACCGGAGCCGATTCGACTCTCGCGCACCCCACGAGCATTGCTTCGGGGCGCGCCGGGTTGGCCAGCGGTCCGGCGATGTTGAACACCGTGGGCACTCCGAGTTCTCGACGGGTGGGCCCGGCGAATCTCAAGGCCGGGTGAAAAGCCGGAGCGAAACAGAACCCGATCCCGACCTCCCGAGCGCAAGCGGCAACCGCATCCGCACTCAATTCGATGCGCACCCCGAGAGCCTCGAGCGCATCAGCCGATCCGGTCGCGCTGGACGCGGCCCGGTTGCCATGCTTGATGACCGGCGCTCCTGCCGCTGCCACCACCAGGGCCGTCATCGTCGAGATGTTTACCGAATTCGATCCATCCCCGCCGGTGCCGACAACATCGACGACCACACTCGGTCGCTGCTCGGGGTCGATGAGCACCGCCCGCTCCATCATCGAGTCGACCAGGGCGCGCACCTGCTCGGGCGATTCACCGCGCACGCGCAGTGCCGTCACAAAGGCTGCGATCTGAGCCGAGGTCGCCTGATCGTCGAGGATGCGATCGATCGCCCACGCCACACCGTCGGGGGGCACGGAAGTCTCGGACATCGCCGCGGCAAGCACGGTCGGCCACGTCCACGAAGAATCGGTCATCGTCACTGAAGGCTTGGCGGTCGCGATCGGATCCCTAGGAGGGCAGGGTGAGACGTCGCTTCAGCAGGTCGGCTGCCGCCTTGGCGAGCGTTCGAGGATCGAGCGGGTGGGACACCACCGCGTCTGCTCGGGACCAGGTGGCCAGCCATCCGTCCTGGGGCCGCCCGATCAGCACCAGGATCGGCGGGCATTGGTAGATCTCGTCCTTGAGTTGTCGCGCAATCCCCATGCCGCCGGCAGGGGTGGCCTCGCCGTCAAGAATCACAAGGTCGAATCGCTGCCCATCCACCTGGGTGATCACCATCGGCTCGGTGGCACATTCGACATAGGAGACCGGCGGTAGGTCCTGATCCGGCCGACGGCCGAGGCTGGACAGCACCTGCTGACGGACTCCCCGGTCATCGCTGTAGACCAGAACTTTCAGGGGCTTGAGCTCGTCTTCCGGGGCGNGAGAAGGGGGTGGTGAGGCCTCGCTGGAGTCGGGGCCGCCATCGGTCACACTCAAGGGATTCTCCGTTGCCACGGGCTCACTCTAGACCGGGGGCGAGTGTGGCGAAGATCGCTCGAAAATCATGCCTACCGGCCAGGCTCAATCCAGGAGGACATGACAGAATTTGACCGTGGCGAACACAACCTCGATTCCCGCGGCATACAGCCATGCTCCGGCCAACCGGCCGAACCTGGTGTCGATCGGAACGATCGTCTGGCTCTCGAGCGAGCTCATGTTCTTCGCGGCCCTGTTCGCCATGTATTTCACGCTCCGAGCGGTCAACCCCGAGGTGTGGGCCGCAGAAACGCAACTGCTCAATATTCCGTTCGCCAGCATCAACACCACAATCCTGGTTCTGTCCAGCGTCACCTGCCAGCTCGGCGTGTTCGCCGCCGAGCGCGGCGACGTCAAGGGCCTGCGGCGCTGGTTCATCATCACGTTCTTGATGGGCTCGGTGTTCATCGGCGGCCAGGTATGGGAATACGCCGAGTTGGTGCACGAAGGACTGACCCTGTCCTCGAATGCCTACGGATCCGCGTTCTACCTCACCACCGGCTTCCACGGCTTACACGTCACCGGTGGCCTTATCGCGTTTCTCTTCGTTCTCGCCACCACCTATGTGGCGAAACGCTTCACCCACGATCAAGCGACGCGCGCCATCGTCACGTCCTACTACTGGCACTTCGTCGATGTGGTGTGGATTGCCCTGTTCTTCATGATCTACGTCCTGCAGTAACCGAATCGACCCATCGCAAAGGAGAGGCCAGCACCCATGAAGTTCCTGTCAAGTCGTCGGCGGAAGCCCTGGGTAGTCGCGGCACTACTCGGCTTCGCGTTGCTCGTCGTCGGAGGTGGGTACGCCGCAGTCAGCACCACGGCTCCCGCGGAGGCTGCGATGGGTTCGCAGACGCAGGTCGAGGAAGGCAAGCGTCTGTTCCTCGAGGGTTGCTCGTCTTGCCATGGCATGGACGCTCAGGGGTCCGCCAACGGCCCGTCACTGATCGGAGTCGGTGCCGCGTCGGTTCACTTCCAAGTCGCTACGGGCCGTATGCCCATGGCTGCACCGGGTGCGCAGGCGCCGAGCAAGGAAGTCATCTACACCGACGAGCAGATCGCTGCTATGTCCGCGTGGGTGGCGTCGTTGGCGCCCGGCCCCGCGATCCCCAGTGCTGAGCAACTCGACTTCGCCGACGCCGACGTAGCCGAGGGTGGCGTCTTGTTCCGCATCAACTGCGCTCAATGCCACCAGGCCGCTGGTGGCGGTGGCGCCCTGACTCAGGGCAAGTACGCACCGAGCCTGATGGATGCGACCCCGCAGGAGATCTACGAGGCCATGTTGACGGGCCCGCAAAACATGCCCGTCTTCTCGGACGAAACCCTCCCGGTCGAAGAAAAGCAGCAGATCCTCGCGTACATCGACTCACTCCAAGAGGCGCCTAGCCCTGGAGGCATGTCCCTGGGCCGACTCGGTCCCGTCGTCGAAGGTTTATTCATGTGGACCGCCGTGTTCGCAGCCCTGATCGCCGCGGCCGTATGGATTGGAATCAAGGCACGATGAGCGACAACATCGACGCGAAGCTTCCCGCGCAGCCCGAGCACAGCTCCGATGGCACAGTCAAGCCCGGCTACCTGCCCGTGGCCCCCATCGAGCACAAGCCGCGCGTGACGGACACCGACCCCAAGGCTGCCCGCCGAGCGGAGCGACAGGTCGCGAGCATGTTCGCCCTGTCGATGATCCTCGTTGTCGTGTTCGTCATTGCCTACGTCACCATCGACGTCACGGCCGTCGTGTACGTGCCGGTGCTCGGTGAGATCGGCGCCAGCAACCTGGTTCTCGGGCTGACCTTTGGTGGCGCCATCTTCTTCATCGGTGCCGGGGCGATCCAGTGGGCCAAGAAGCTGATGCCCGACGTCGAAGTCGTCCAAGAGCGCCACAGCATGGAGTCGTCCACGAGCGAGGAAACCGAGGCGGCCGGAAATTACGAGCGCGGCAAAGAAGAGTCCGGCTTCGCGCGCTACAAGATCATCCGACGCTCCCTGCTCGGAGCCATGGCGCTGTTCCCCATTCCACTGGTCGTCATGCTCCGCGACCTGTGGCAGTCGGACGGTGAGAACCCCGTCGAGATGCTGTCCTCCACGTCGTGGAACGACGGAATGCGGATCGTCCCCGACATCGGTCATGACACCGGCGAGAACGTCCAAGGTATCCGGCCGGAGGAAATTCCTGTGGGTGGCCTGGTGTCGGCCCTGCCGCTGTCGATCAAGGATCTCAAGAAAGACGCCGTCGCGAACATGCGTGACCGGGGCAAGGCAGCCATCATCCTGGTGCGCATGGATCCTGAAGAGATCCGCTCCCAGCAGGGGGAAGGGTGGGATTACCAGGGGATCCTGGCCTATTCCAAGATCTGCACCCATGTGGGCTGTCCCATCGCCCTGTACGAGCACCGCACGCACCACCTGCTGTGTCCCTGCCACCAGTCGACCTTCGATCTTGCTGATTCCGGTGACGTGATCTTCGGCCCGTCCGCCCGGCGGATGCCGCAGTTGCCGATTCGCCTGGATGAGGAAGGATTCCTCGTAGCTCAATCGGATTTCCAAGAACCTGTCGGACCTAGCTTCTGGGAGCGAGGATGAGTACCACTAACCCCACGGCCCACCCCGTGGAGAAGGTTGGCGCCGCTGGCGCCACATTTGTTGACCAGCGCCTAGGCAGCAACAAGTTCCTCTCGCGCAGCCTGTCCAAGGTTTTCCCCGAGCACTGGTCCTTCATGCTGGGCGAGATCGCCCTTTACTCCTTCATCGTGGTCCTCCTCACCGGCACCTACCTCACCCTGTTCTACAAGCCCAGCATGGCCGAGGTCATCTACGAGGGCTCCTACGTCCCGCTCAACGGCATCTACATGTCCGAGGCGTACGCGTCTACGCTGAACATCAGTTTCGACATCCGCGGTGGCCTGCTCATACGGCAGATGCACCACTGGTCCGCACTCATCTTCGTGGCTGCCGTTGCCGTGCACATGTTCCGCGTCTTCTTCACCGGGGCGTTCCGCAAGCCCCGTGAGTTGAACTGGATCGTCGGAGTCGCTCTCACCACTCTCGCCCTCGCCGCTGGTTTCACCGGCTATTCCCTGCCTGATGACCTGCTCTCGGGGACCGGCCTGCAGATCATTCGCGGCATCTTGCAGTCGATACCGTTGATCGGCACCTGGCTCGCATTCTTCGTCTTCGGGGGTGAGTATCCCGGCGGGGAAATCATCTCTCGGTTGTATTCCGCGCACATCCTGCTTGTCCCCGGCCTGATCTTGGCTCTGATCACCGTCCACTTGATCATGGTGTGGACCCAAAAGCACACACAGTTCCCCGGACCGGGCCGCACCAACAACAACGTTGTCGGATACCCACTTCTTCCCATTTACATGGCGAAGGCGGGTGGCTTCTTCTTCATCGTCTTCGGCATCGTCGCCCTGTTGAGCGGCTTGGTGAACATCAACCCGGTCTGGATCTTTGGTCCTTATACGCCCGACCAGGTGACGGCCGGAACCCAGCCCGACTGGTACATCGGCTGGCTCGACGGCGCACTTCGTCTCATGCCGAACTGGGAGACGGTCATCGCCGGGTTCACCATCTCATGGAACGTGTTCATTCCATCCGTGGTGATCCCCGGGATCTTGTTCACCGGATTGGCCTTCTACCCCTTCCTGGAAGCGTGGGCCACCGGCGACAAGCGCGAACACAATCTGCTCGATCGTCCCCGCAACGCACCGGTGCGCACAGGGATCGGCGTCATGGCCATCGTGTTCTACGGAATCCTCTGGCTTGCCGGCGGCAACGATCTGGCCGCGACGACCTTCGACCTCAGCATTAACGCGATCTCGTGGACCCTCCGGGTGCTGTTGATCGTTGCTCCCCCGCTCGCGTTCATCATCACCAAGCGGACCTGCCTCAGCCTGCAAAGACGCGACCGGGATAAGTTGCTTCACGGCTACGAGTCTGGGCGGATCTTGCGTCTTCCCCACGGCGAATTCGTGGAAGTGCACCAGCCATTGAACGAGAAGGAACTGGCGGTCATTAGTTCCAAGCCCGATACAGCGGTTGTTCCCGCTCCGGAGAAGTCCGATATTGACGGAGTGCGCAACCCGCGCTATCTCGTTCACAGTCTCCAGCACCGCCTGTCCGCGTTCTTCTACGGCGACAACATTCCCCGTCCGACGGCGGAGGAAATTGAGGCCGGCCAGCATCACGCGCACGACCAGGCGGCACTNGAAGCGCCCTTGCACGAGTATGAGGAGCAGGACGTCATCGTGAATGCCCATGGAGGCGTCTTGCACCATCCAGGGATGGCGACAACGAACGCTGACCAGCGGTCGTCGTCCGAAGACAACACGTAGGGCGCTGCCCTTTCCCAGCCCCACAACGAAGCCCCCGCCTGTAGGCGGGGGCTTCTGGGTTCCAATGGCGTCCGAAAGCACCGCGGAGCGTTTCCCCGGCCCGCCGTGGACTCACCCCTGTGGCGCAACATCCATGAAAAATGACCCGAGTCGCATGCCGGGTGTGAAGGGGCCCGCATCCAAGTCACGATTGAAGAGCGCGCGGTTCAAGAGAACATCAACGCCATCATGCAGCGTCAAACGGCCCTGGTAGCCGCTGGCCTTTCCGTCCAGCTTCGTCGAGCGAAGCCCTTCGACTTCAAAGAGCGTGACGCGTCCCCAATCGCCGGTGCCATCACCGGGATCGTTGGCAAATACCCGAGCAGTGATCGTGCCGTTGCGACCGTCCCGGATCAGCGTGGGGCTCCCTACGTACAAGAAGCGATTGCCGGGGCCATTCCACCACGCAACGCTGGACGCTTCGTTGTCAGTGAAGGTGCGGCCTGTGCCATCAACGGCCCGAACGTTGAAGTCCATTCCGAGCCCACCGTTGTCACCCAATCCCACACTCGGTCCACCGATGCTGTAGAAGCTGAGACCTTCCCTCTTGAGGTCGGCGAAGACGCTCGGACCCATATCCACCGACAACGAACCTTGCGCCGGCGTCTTCTTGGTCGAATTGGTGAACTCGGCGGCCTGCGCAGGAGCCATCAAGGCTGTGGCCAATGCAGTAGCGGCGGCCACCGAGACGATCGATCGGAAATTCACGTGAGACTTCCCTTCTGAAGACGAGTCATCGCAAGACACACGCACTCGGTGTCCAAGGCAGCCTTTTCAACGCCTTGGTCCTTTTGCTGCGGAGTAACGCCACCCCTGGCAGTGTGTCGTCATGGCACTTCGCGTCTGCCCCCTGTGTGAGGCCACCTGCGGACTGACGATGACTGTCGATGGTGACCAGGTCACGGACATCCGTGGGGACTCCGAGGACGTGTTCAGTCGCGGCTACATCTGCCCGAAGGGCGTGGCGCTCGGTGAGCTCCACGCCGACCCCAATCGGCTCACCCAACCGATGATTCGTCAGGTGGACGGGACGCTAGCCCCATCCACCTGGGACGAAGCTTTCGACCTCATCCGTGAGCGTCTGGGCCCCATCCTGCGGGATCACGGTCCGTCGTCGGTGGGTCTGTTCTTGGGTAACCCCAACGTCCATAACTTGTCGGGGGCCTTCTACCTACCCGCATTCATCAAGGCCCTCGGCACAACTCAACGATTCTCCGCGAGCACGGTCGATCAAATGCCCAAACAGGTCGCGTGCGCGCTGATGTACGGCACGGCCCTCTCGGTTCCGGTTCCCGATATTGACCGCACCGACTACTTCCTCATCCTGGGAGCAAATCCTCTGGTGTCGAACGGCTCGATGATGACGGCGGCGGATTTTCCGGGACGACTCCGGGAACTTCGACGACGCAAGGGACGCGTCGTGGTGGTCGATCCCGTACGAACGCGAACGGCGGCGGCAAGCGATGAGCACCTGCCCATTCGTCCCGGCACCGATGCCCTGTGGCTGGCATCCCTGGCACATCTCGTCACTCAACACACGCGCCTAGCCGCCGCCGAACCGTGGATCGAATCTGCCGAGTGGGATCAGGTCACGTCGGGTCTTGCCGACTTTTCACCGGAAGCCACCGCGGTCTTCACCGGTATCGATGCAGCCGTGACGCGGCGTATCGCGCAGGAACTGTTGGATGCTCCCAGTGCTGCCGTGTATGGACGTATGGGCACCACAACATCGGGACTCACGAACGATGATGCGGTCACGCCGATGGCCACCCTGGCCTCCTGGCTGATCGACATCATTAACATCGCGATCGGCTCTCTGGATCGACCCGGGGGCGTCATGTTCCCTCTCCCGGTTGCCGGCGGTCCCTCCACAGAAGGGACACCCGGCACCGGGCACGGCGTACAGATCCCTGGTCGACGGCGCACTCGAGTACGCAAGCTTCCCAGCGCTCTCGGAGAGTTCCCCGCGTCCGCTCTGGCTGAGGAGATCGACACACCGGATCCCGATACGGGTGAGCACATACGTGCGGTCTTTGTCATCGGTGGCAATCCGATCGTGTCGACCCCCAACCAGGATCGACTGACTTCCGCATTCGGCCAGCTCGATCTGCTGGTCAGTGTCGACCCTTACCTCACCGCTACCAGCCGCCTCGCCGACGTGATCCTTCCCGTGGCCTCACCGCTGAGCCGACCGCAGCACGATGTCGTCTTCAACAACCTTGCGGTACGTAATCAGGCCCGTTACTCGCCCGCACTCCTGCCTATCCCGGATGGCGAGAAGGACGAAACCGGGGTGGTCGCCCAACTGGCGGCCATCGCAGCCGGGATTGTCTCCGGCGAGGAGCCGACCGCAGCGCAGATTGATGACCTCATCGCCTACACCGTCGCCGCCCAGGCAGGTAACGATGCGGCTTCCCGAGCCCACGGGCGATCGCCGGAGGAACTACTCGAGGCGGTGGCGCACCGCAGCGGTGTGGATCGAATCCTGGACCTGCGGATCCGGTCGGGTCCGTACGGTGATGGATTCGGTGCGTACCCCGACGGGTTGACCCTGCAGCATCTCATCGACACCCCCCATGGAATCGATCTCGGGCCGCTGCAACCTCGCTTGCCCGAGGTCCTACGGACCCCGTCCGGGCGCATTGATGTTGCGCCGCCCGTGCTGCTGGATGCGCTCGCCAGCGCCTCACACCTGCTCGCCAGCGACAGTTCTCCACCGCGATTCACCCTGGTAGGCCGGCGTCAACTGCGCAGCAACAACTCGTGGATGAAAGGTCTGCCAACCCTCACCGGCGGATCCAACATTCCTACCGTGCTCATTCACCCCGATGACGCCTCAGATATCGGTGTCCTTGACGGAGCGGACGTCACCGTGTCCAGTGCGAAAGGTTCCATCACCCTCCCCGCCGCGGTCAGGGATGACATCACACCGGGATGCCTGTGTATTCCGCACGGCTGGGCCGAGGCCAACGTCAACGCACTTGTCGATGTCGAGGCCATCGATGCTCTTGCGGGGACGGCCGTTCTCAGCGGACTGGCGGTCGACCTAGCGACAGCCCGCTAGCGACAGCCCATGAGCGTCAATCGCTGCTACACGTCGTAGCGATTAGGGCCCGGAGTCCCCGGCAGAGCGTAGAAGATGAACAGTACGAGGCCCCCAAAGGGAACGAACCCGAGCAAGTAGAACCAGCCCGAGAGGTCCCGATCGTGAAGGCGCCGCACGGAGACCGCGATGGACGGCAGGATGAACGCAAGCACGATCACCATGAAGATCAAGACCGATAACCATTGCAGGAATCCCGCGTTCTGGAAGATGATCAAGACGATGGTCAGGGCGATCGCCGCTGCGAACTGCACCAGCGCCACGAAGAGCACCCACCACCAGAACTCCGAGCGGATGGCCCGTCCGTCGAAATCGCCGTACTTTTTCCAACAGGTGCGTACTGCGTCACCGAACCCCATGCCGGTGGCCTCCTCGCATATTCCTTGTTGTGACCTAAACTCCGGTATCAAGAAGCGTGATAGTACACCTTCGTTCCCCAACCTCAGGCCCTGTTACGTCGCGGACCATTAAGCCGGGGTGCAGTAAGGGTGTGCGGTCGGACTACAGGTCTCCGCGTTTGTCCCACCTGCCTACATGCCTGCGATTAGCTGAGCCCCAATTTCTTGGCTGCATTTTCAAAGGCAAGGCGATCAGCGTCGCTCAGATCGGACCACCCAAGTTGATTGACGTCACGGGGGGCGACAGTCCCGCCTATTGGTTCAGAGGAACTCTGGTTCATTTCCGATTCAGGCTCCGGAACGGTCAACGTTTCATCTTGACTTGTTCGCCTACGTAAGGACCAAATGACGCCTGCCACAAGCGCCGCAAGAAGCAAGGCACCAACGATCGCCAGGGCCCAGGGCACAACGGAGCTGCTCGCATTCGTTGCCACGGAATCTGTCAGAGGCGTTTCGGCCGAGACTGGAGCGCCCGGCGCCTTCGACGAATCCGCCTCGCCGCCTTGATTCGAATCCACTGTCGGTGCGGTGGTGGGGTCTGGTNCGGTGGTGGGGTCTGGTTCGGTGGTGGGGTCTGGTTCGGTGGTGGGTGGTTCCGATGGCGCCATGGTCGGCGACGGCTCGCTCGGGAGGGGTCCTCCGCCGGCCCAGGCCGTACCAGAACCCAGCGAAAGCATTGGCAGTGAAATCAGGATGACAACTATGCGCACGAGCCCCTTTGTACGAACCTCGTTCATCTGTGCTGTAGCTCGCTAACTTGATTGCGATGGTGGCCCGAGGCGTCGCTCAAGTTCCGAACGCATCTGTGTCATGGATGCAAGGAAAGAGCGATTGGATGCTTCCACGCGGGCCGATTCTGCTGCTGCCGTGTCCATCGCCGTGAGGATTGTCTGGAGAGCTCCGTCAATCGCCTTGCGCATTGTGCTGGTCTCGTGCAGGAGGCTTGTCATGTCATTTTCCTGAACACGGATCTCATCGAGAGAGCTACTGAGCGACCCTCGGGCTTCGCTTCGCGCGTCATCCCGTAAGGAATCTGCCATTGACCGGGCGGCGTCAACAATCTGCCGTCCTTCCTCATTAGCAGCACTGATGGCTTCATCAGCAGATCGAAGCGCCACTTCCAAACGGGTTTGTGCCTCGAGAACTAAGGAGTCTGAAATCCTTCTAGCCTCCTCTCGAATGCGCTCGGCCTCGACTTGAGCAGAAGCCGCCATGGCATCAGCCTCTGTTCGCACGCGCTCCAAGATTTCNTCGGCAGCCGCATGCGCATTAGATGTTGTTTCTGAACTCGCAGTCTCAGCCTCTGTGACGAGTTGCGTTGCGCGGTCTTGGGCGCGCGCGAGAGCGGCCTGAATCTTCTCACTCGAGTGCCTTTGTTGCTCCTCAATCTCGCGCCGAATCTCCGCTGCCTGCGTTTGTGCGGCCTTAATGATGTCTCCAGCCGCTCCGACAGCAACGAGCGAAAGCTCATCAGGACTAAGGTCCTGAAGTCGCCTGTTGTCGTGAACTGCGGCTTTGGCGTCCGCAAGTTCCCGCTCTAATTCCTGCACGCGCTTTTGCAGTTGTTCGAGAATTTGCGCAGGGGTCAAGGAATCCCCCGTGCTTACAGGCGTTATCGACACAAATACTCCATCTCTTGAGGTCCCAATACTAACGACAACACCGGCGTGTCGCCACAAATGTCAGGATTTTCCCTCTAGAATCAGCGCTCGCCGCTGGACCATAGGTCCCATTTGCGGTCAAGAAGACGGGCATACCGTGGGTCGCTGGCGTCGAGATATGCCGAGCGGCCCTCACGACTGGTGAGAGCCTCTTTGGCCGCACGACGACCCTCTTCTGCCTCAGAGCGCCTCCGTGTCTCGTTGACGAGGCGCTCCCGCGCTTCTTCCAACTCAAGGCGTACAGATTGAAGCTCCAACTTCACTGAGGCCAATTCGTCTCGGTCCACCGCGGTCTCCCGGTGACTTGCCTCCGTCATCGACCGCGCCTCAACCAATCGGGCACGCTCATTATCGAGAGAAGATCTAGTTCCCTGCAATAGATCTCGCTCTTTGGCCAGTTCATCTTGCAGGATCGCAGCTTCGTGTTTCGCTTGTCGGGCTGCATTCTGGGCGCTGGAAAGCTCATGCTCGCGGCTCTCCGTATCCTGCAGCCAGACAACGCGCGTCTGCTCGAATTCAGCCCGCGCAGTATTCAACTCGGCCGCCTGCGCCTCAACATCGCTCTTCCACTCTTCTAATGATTGTTCGCGCACTTGGAGATCATTCGCAAGCCGGCTCAATTCCTCTTCCCGACTCTTGGCCGAGATCTGTTCTTCATTGAGTCCGTCCTGCTGCTCCTCAAGGAGAACCTCTCGACGACGCATTTCGTCCGACCGTTGGGCTAAGTCGTCGTCCCGAAGCGACACAGCTACCTCACGTTCAGAAAGTCTCTCTTCAAATTCACTCAGGGCTTCTTGCCTCTCATCCAGGTCCCGGACCACCTGAGTCGCTGACTTCTCACGTCGCTCGACCTCTTGCTCTCGAGCTTTCATCTGGTCTTGTTGCGCGAGAAGTGAGGCTTCCCTGCTTTCTAGATTACTGAGCTCCTGCCGGCTAACTTCCACCTGCTGCTCTAGAGCAAGTCTGTCTTTCAGTAGCTTCTTCTCCAGCAGATCTATTTCGGCCGCATCGGTCACCAACTTCTCACGAGCCGTCTCCATTTCGTCTCGCAAATTTTCAAGTTGCTCTCGCAGCGACTCAATATTGGCCTGGTCCCTTACGATCTGGACGCGCTCATCCTCCAGCGCAGAGCGTGTCCCTTCAAGTTCAGCGCGTAGTTCGCGCAATGCAGCACGCTCCGTACTGAGTTCACGCTGTTCACGTCCAATCACTTCGTGTTGTTCACCCAGTGCATTCAATACGGACGACGAGTCGTCATCCCTTTGGGACGTGAGTAAGCGCTCCCTCGCAAATGCCGATTTCGCTCGCTCAAGGTCGGCGCGGTCTTCTGCCAGTTGTCCTTCTTTCGCCTTCAGTTCCACATAGAAGTTTCGAACCTTTTCCTTCAGTGCTTGAAACTCCGGACTGCTTTCGCTCACGGCATTGACGCTGGTGTCGTAAACCTCATCCTGGACAGAATCGCCTTGACTTTGGTTCTGCACCTCAGCAGATGTCTCTTCGGGCTCAGAGTCTTCTCCTGCATTCACCGGTGCGGTGTCGCGTTTGTTCAGGCTTCGACGTTGTTTGACAATTCGAAGAACGTGAGCTCGAGTTTCCTCGGGTGAAGATTGCTCGACAAGGTCGTTCACGGTAATCCGCTTGGGCCGCGGTTCCACTTGAACTAGCTCAGGGCTTGTCTCTGAGTCCATGGACACAGGCTCGTCGTGCCCAGGCCCCATCGGATTCTCCTCACGCGGTGCCGGATCGTCGGATCCAGCACTGTTATCGCCGCTAGGAACTGTCGTGGGAAGAATCGGCAACAGCTGCTCGGACGTTTCTTCCGAATCGTGGTCGGCGTCACCGTCTACGTCGGATGTGGTGAGCGGAGTATCGCTCCTCACCAGTCCCTGCTCTAAGGACACGCGCTTGGCTCGCCGCTTGCGACGGCTCACAAGCAGGTCAAAAATGACGAAAAGGAGAACGCCCAGCAGGATCAGGGACAACAGGGGGTTACCCGCAACGAAGTCAACGACGCCGGACATCAGTCACCTCAGCCCTCTCACACACTCTTTTCAGAAAGCGACGAAATTATGCCGTATTCCCCCGAATTTGGTGCAAGGACCCCGGGTGGCAGGACTCGCTCACCAATGCGCGCTGAGCGTCGGCGCCGTCGGACAGGCCTAGCGAGCGAACTCGCCCCGGTAGTACTCAAAGAGCCAACCCACGATGCCTAGCAGCAGCACGGCACCACCGAGAACAATGACCCATACGGCGAAGACCAAACCCATGGCAATCGTTGCTGCCCCCAGGCCCACCACGAGCGGCCACCACGAATGGGGGCTGAAGAATCCGTATTCCGGATCGGCCTCATCAATTTCGCCATCGGATCGGTCTTCGGGCCGGGGGTACACGCGCTTGGCGGTGTAGAGGACGTAGAAGGCGACGAGAAAGGCGAGTGCCCCAGTCAAGACGAGAAGGGTGGTGCCGACCTCATCGCGACTCAGGTACCAGTAGGCCCCGCTGATCGCCCAGAAGAAGAGGAAGCCGAGTGCGAATGTCCAACCTTCGATCTTCACAAGTGGCCTCCACCGGATTGGCTGGCGCTCGTGCTGATCTGGGGTTGTGACCGTGCACTGGGCGGCGCCAGTTCCGGGTGGTGGAGATCGAATGCGGGGCGCTCACTTCGAATGCGGGGAAGCGACGTGAAGTTGTGCCGCGGTGGCGGACAACTCGTTGCCCATTCCAGCGAGCCTCCCCATCCCCACGGATCGTCGACGGTGACCTTCGGGGCGTTCTTCATGGTCGTCAAGACATTCCAGATGAAGAACAGAGTCGAGATGCCGAGGATTGCTGCACCGACGGTCGAAACGATGTTCAACGTGGTGAAGCCGTCGACCGGCAGATAGTCCCCGTACCGGCGTGGCATGCCCTGCACTCCGAGCCAATGCTGAACCAGGAACGTGACCTGGAATCCGATGAACAGCAGCCAGAAGTGGATTTTGCCCAGACGCTCGTTCAGCATCTTGCCGGTCATCTTGGGCCACCAGAAGTACAGACCCGCAAACATGAGGAAGACCACGGTTCCGAAGACGACGTAGTGGAAGTGAGCGACAACGAAGTAGCTATCGGATACGTGGAAGTCCAGCGGTGGTGCCGACAAGATAATTCCGGTCAGGCCTCCGAACAGGAAGGTGACCATGAAACCCATCGTCCACAGCATGGGCGTGTCGAAGGAGATGGAGCCCCGCCACATGGTGCCGATCCAGTTGAAGAACTTCACGCCCGTCGGTACGGCGATCAGCATTGTCATCAAGGCGAAGAACGGCAGATATACCGAACCCGTGACGTACATGTGGTGCGCCCACACTGCGAAACTGAGAGCTCCGATTGCCATGGTGGCGAAGATCAAGCCCTTGTAGCCGAAGACGGGTTTACGAGAGAAGACCGGGATGATCTCGCTGGCGATGCCGAAGAACGGCAGCGCGATGATGTACACCTCGGGGTGACCGAAGAACCAGAACAAGTGTTGCCACAAGATGGCTCCACCGTTTTCGGGCAGGAAGACGACCGAGCCGAAGGTTCTGTCGATGAACATCACCACGAGAGCAGCGGCAAGAACGGGGAACGCCACCAAGACGAGCACCGAGGTGATGAAGATCGTCCACGTAAAGATGGGCATCCGGAACATGGTCATGCCCGGTGCTCGCATGGTCATGATCGTCGTGACGAAGTTGACTCCACCCAAGATGGTGCCGAGACCGCCGACCGCCAAGCCGATGAACCACAGGTCCGCGCCGGCGCTCGGGGAGAAGACAGCGTTGCTCAGCGGCGCGTAGGCGAACCAGCCGAAGGAGGCGGCCCCGCCGGGGGTCAGGAAGCCGGCGGCGACGATGAGGCCACCGAAGAGGAACAGCCAGTAACCGAACATGTTCAGCCGGGGGAAGGCGACGTCCGGTGAGCCGATCTGCAGCGGCATGATGACGTTGCCGAATCCGATGAACAGCGGCGTGGCGAACAGCAGCAGCATGATGGTGCCGTGCATGGTGAACAGCTGGTTGTACTGCTCTAGGGAGATCATTTGCAGCCCGGGCAGGGCGAGTTCTGCTCGGATGACCAGCGCCATCAGTCCAGCGATGAAGAACCAGATCATCGACGTGAAGATGTACATGTAGCCGATGGTCTTGTGGTCGGTCGATGTCGCCCAGTTGACGATCGCCTTGCCGATGCTCGGGCGGCGCGGGGTATAGACCGGCGCTTCGGTCGTCGTGCTCGTGACGGGGGGCTCGTTCAGAAGAGTCATAGCCTGCGCTCCTCGGGGCGTTGTCCATCGCTGTTGATGCGATCGCTATCGAGTTTCCCTGTTTGACCCTTCGCGCGCAGCTCACCCATCTTGGCGTCGAACTCGTCTCGCTCAACCACCTTCACCTGGAACAGCATCCGGGCGTGGTCGACGCCGCACAGTTCCGCGCACTTGCCGGCGTACGTGCCGATCTTGTCCGGGGTCAACTCGAAGGCATTGGTTTTCCCGGGAACGACGTCCATCTTGAACAGGAAGGACGGAACCCAGAAGGAGTGGATGACATCCGGTGAGTTCAGCTCGAAGCGAATCTTCTCGTCCACCGGCAAATACAGGGTCGGTGGCTCACCGGGTGAACCCTCCCCGTAGGGAACACCTACGTCGTAGGTGTCTTGATCGACATAGTTGAAGGCCCATGACCAGCGGAAGCCCACGACGCCGACCGTCTGCTGCTGGTCGTTGTCGAGGGTCAAGATCTCACTTTGGTCCCGAGCCGTGAACCAGAAAAGGCCGAGGATCATGATGAGCGGGACGATCGTGTAGAGCGCCTCGAGCGGGAGGTTGTACTTGGTTTGCTCCGGTACCTCGTTCGCGTGCCGACGCCGGTACGCGATAGCGGCCCAGATCATCAGCCCCCAGGTGACGATGCCAACGGCCCATGCAGCGATCCACGATCCGTTCCACAGGTTCTGAATGATGGGCGCCTCCACCGACGCCGGCTCCGGAAGGTCGAAGAAGAACGCCTCGTTGGCGGTGCATCCGGTGAGAGCCAGACCCGTGAGCGCGAGTGCTGCGGTCCCGAGGAGAGCCCGGCTCGACCGGGATCGCTCGGTGTTCGCACGCAGACGGGCAGCCACGTCGTGATTCACGAATCACCCTTCTTTTCCAGCGCCAACCCGAGTCTCTTTCCAGGGGAAAACCCTCTACGAAGACTAGCGCACCGAGCACCCTCGAACCCCCCGGGGAGAGGGAGAAATAAGCCGATGGAGGGTGACATCCACCACTCCCGCTAGCGTGCGGCTATGTCCGATCCGCAGGCACCGGCCTCCGCCGCTGAAACACGCAAAATCTGGCCGGACCCTGGACCTGCACCGCTGGCCGGTTACCTCGATGCCGTCGCGGGCCAGCCCGTGCTTCCGATCGCAACCCAGGCCCTGGTCGCAGCCCTCGAGCAAGGCTGGTCCGACCCGGCTCGACTGCACCACCACGGTCGTCGCGCAGGGCTGGTTCTCGATACCGCGCGCACGGCGATCGCCAGCTTTCTGGGAGTGCCAGTGGCCTCCTGTTTCGTCGGAAGCTCCGGTTCCGATGTGTTGCGGGCGGCCGTGATGGGGCTCTACCAGGCCCGACTCTCCGCCGGAGCCCCTGCGCGCATCCTCGTTGGCGCGACCGAATCCATGGCCGTGACCTTCGCTACCCGCGCCTGCCCCGGCGTCGAAACCATCACCATCCCGGTCGATGCGTTCGGCCGCATCGACACCGAAGCACTCTCCGCCGCGATGAGTGATGGCGCGGCTCTGGTCTGCGTTCAGCAAGCCAATGCCGAAGTCGGGACCGTGCAGCCGGTGCCGGAAGTTCACGCTCTGTGTCGGCAGGCGGGGATTCCGATGGTCAGCGAAGCCACCCAGGTAGCCGGCCATCGGTCCGTCGGCGACGCCTGGGACGTCCTCGTCGCCGTTCCTCGTGACTGGGGTGGGCCCCCGGGGAGCGCGGTGCTGGTCGTCTCACCCGACGTTCGATGGCGACCGGACGAGGCTCCCGACCGCGGATGGGTCGGTGGCTTCCCCGACGTCGCGGCCGTGGCAGCAGCCGCGACCGCGGCGGAATACGTCGAGCCCCACTGGGAAGCACAAGCCGCGCACCACACCGCCATGATCGATCGCATTCGAACTGCCGCGGAAACATGGCCAGGGGTTCAGGTTGTCGGAGATCCCGTGGACCGACTCCCCCACATCGTCACTCTCGTCGCCGACGGAGTCGTCGGCGAAATCGTCGTCACCGAGTTGGACAAGCAGAGCATCGCGGTCGCCAGTGGATCCGCGTGCACGGCCGACACCCGGATGCCCAGCCACGTTCTCGAAGCGATGGGTGTTTTCGATCCGACCAAGTCGGGAAGCCTGCGCGTGTCCTTGCCCTACGGATGCACCGACGCGTCAATCGACGTTTTCCTCCACGAGGCGCCCCTGATCATCGCGGCCGCGCGCGGCTAGTAGCGATCGGCCGTGGCGTCGCCGCCCAGACACGGTTTTTCGTTCACCACGGTGGCCAGTTTCGCGAGGTACTCCGCGCGGGTGATCTCGATCGCGCCCAGGCTCGCCAGATGATCGGTGCACCACTGCACATCGATCAACCTTTCGCCCGGGCAGGCACGCAGGATCTCTACCAGCGCGACAAGTGCAACCTTGGACGCGTCGCGCCGTCGGTGAAACATCGACTCCCCCGCGAACAATCCACCCACTTCGACCCCGTACAAGCCGCCAACAAGTTCACCGTCCTGCCACACCTCGATCGAATGCGCATAGCCACGTCGGTGCAGTTCTGCGTAGGCGTCGACGAATTCTTCGGTGATCCAGCCATGTGGTCGGTTCGGGTCCGCGCACGAGCGAACGACGTCTACGAAGCACTGATCCACGGACGTGTCCATGCGCCGCACGGATGACGCCAACGACCGCGACACCTTCAGAGATGCCGGGTAGAGCACACCCCGCGGATCGGGTGACCACCAGCCGAGCGCCTCGCTCCCACCGCTGCCATGACCGGTGACGGCGACGTGCATCGGAAACAAGCCCTGCCGGTAGGCCGACACAAGCGTGCCGGGGTCGAGCCCTCCACCGATTGCTACCAGGTCTTCCCCGGGTTCGGCGACGGAGAGGTCGACCAATCCCCACTCGGCGGGTGGCAGAGGCTCGGACATATCGGCCGACCGGACGCGCAACCAGGGTGCGCTAGGGGCGGGGGCAGGACACGTGCTGGTTGATCTCGGCGGCAGCGTCGTCGCCGTACGCCGTGGCCAGTCGCTGCAGAAAGTGTTGCTGCGCGAGTTGGTATTCCTGGGTGCCGATCGTCTCGATCACGTAGGTGGCGACCAGGGACCCGACCTGGGCTGACCTCTCGTCAGAAAGACCCCACGATTGGCCGGCGAGGAACCCGGCACGGAACGCATCTCCCACACCGGTCGGGTCGGCCTTGCTCTCCTCTTCCGGAACGCCAACGAGAACGGGGTCGCAGCCACGTCGCTCAATGCGGGCGCCGTCTGGGCCGAGGGTGATGATGCGAACATTCACAATGGCGGCCAGGTCAGCGGCCGTCCAACCGGTCTTCTGTTCGATCAGGGCCGCCTCGTACTCGTTCGTGAACAGGTACTCCGCTCCCTCGATCAGGGGCTTGATGTCGTCACCGTCCATCCGGGCGAGCTGCTGGGACGGGTCTGCGGCGAAGGGATACCCGCGGAAGCGGCATTCGTCGGTGTGACGGCGCATTCCCTCCGGATCGTTCGCCCCGATCAGCACCACATCCGCGCCCCCGACCTGATCGACAATGGGCTTCAACTCAATGTTGCGCGCTTCGGACATGGCCCCGGGATAAAACGACGCGATCTGGTTCTGCTCTGTGTCCGTCGTACACACGAATCTCGCCGTGTGGTGCGAGTCAGACACGTGCACACCGCGTGTATCAACGCCATGACGCTGCAGCCAAGACTCGTAGTCGGCGAAGTCAGGACCGACGGCACCGACGAGTACCGGGCTGAGCCCCAAGCACCCCATACCAAAGGCGATGTTGGGCGCGACGCCACCGCGTCGAATCTGCAATTCCTCCACGAGGAACGACAGCGAGACTTTGTCGATCTTGTCGGCCACCAGCGAGTCCGAGAACTTCCCGGGGAAGCTCATNAGGTGGTCGGTTGCAATGGATCCGGTGATCAAAATGGCCACGAGAACGGACCCTACCTGTGATGGCGACTATTAGCCGCCACTCGCATGGCCGCTTTTCACATGATCGGCTTTGCGAACGAGCAACCTCCGAGCCCGTCCGCGCCCGGACCACTAGCGATGAACGCCTTAGTGGAAGGAATCACCGCAGGCGCATGAACCCTGGGCATTGGGGTTGTCGATGGTGAAGCCCTGCTTCTCGATTGTGTCGACGAAGTCGATCGTCGCGCCACTGAGATACGGGGCACTCATCCGATCGGTGACCACCCCGACACCGCCGAAGTCCTTCAGGACGTCCCCATCGAGGTTGCGATCGTCGAAGAAGAGCTGGTAGCGAAGGCCCGAACAGCCACCGGGTTGCACGGCGATCCGCAGCGTCAGGTCGTCGCGACCTTCGGCCTCCAGGAGGGTCTTCACCTTGCCGGCAGCTTCGTCGGTCAGCACGATGCCGTCGGCCGTCTCGGTGTCCATCACGTCGCTCATGTAGTCGTCCTTCTTCGTGGAACTGCTTCGTGCGCCTCCAGGGGTGACAACCGCCCGCGACGCCGGATTATTCCCACTATTGCATGATCCACGACGCAGGGCCAGCCGCCCTGCCTGCGGGCGCGCCCGGTTTGGCAGACTCTCCCCATGGCAGGCACGTTTGTCGAACCGGAGCCGACCCCGCTGGCATTGCTCCTCCTCGGTCAGCAGGCGGATCCGGATAGCGAACGAGGGGTCGAGTGCCCCGGGGATCTCCCCGCGCCCTCGGACCCCGATCTTGTCGCGCGTGCCCTGGCAGCCCGGCAGGCACTGGGCGACCGGCTCTTCATCCTTGGTCATCACTATCAACGTGACGAGGTCATTCAATTCGCCGATGTCACCGGGGATTCATTCAAACTCTCCCAGCAGGCCGCCGCACGACCAGAGGCGGAGTTCATTGTTTTCTGCGGCGTGCACTTCATGGCAGAAAGCGCCGACATTTTGACCAGCGATGACCAGAAGGTCATTCTTCCGGACATGGCGGCTGGCTGCTCCATGGCAGACATGGCGGAAATCAGTCAGGTTGAGGAATGCTGGCGCACCCTCGAGCGAGCGGGGGTTGCCGACAGAACGATTCCCATCACCTACATGAACTCCAGCGCCGCCATCAAGGCCTTCACCGGCAAGCACCACGGCTCGGTGTGCACATCGAGCAACGCCGAGCGGAGTTTGACCTGGGCGTTCGAGCAGGGAGACAAAGTTCTCTTCCTTCCCGATCAACACCTCGGTCGCAACACTGCGGTGCGTGATCTCGGCTTATCTCTCGATGATTGCGTGGTCTACGACCCTCGAAAAGAAAACGGTGGCCTGAGCGATTCTCAAATCGAGGCTGCCCGCGTGATCTTGTGGCGTGGTCACTGCTCGGTGCACGGACGATTCACCGCCGAATGCGTGGACGATGTCCGCGAACGCGTACCGGGAGTGATGGTGATCGTGCACCCCGAGTGTGACTACTCGGTCGTGGCCAAAGCCGATCAGGTCGGATCCACCGAGAAGATCATCACCGCCATCGACAGTGCTCCGGCCGGATCGAAGTGGGCGGTGGGCACCGAGTTGAACTTGGTCAAGCGGTTGGCGCTGAACAATCCGGATAAGGAAATCGTCTATCTCGACAAGACCGTGTGCTTCTGCTCGACCATGAACCGCATCGACCTACCCCACTTGGTGTGGGCGCTGGAAAGTCTGGCGGCCGGCCACGTCGTCAACCAGATCGATGTCGATTCCGAAACCGAGCATTGGGCGAAGGTCGCGCTCGATCGAATGCTCGCCCTTCCCGGTCCCACTCCCGCGCGCGATTAGCGGCTCGCGACGAGCGCCTCTGACAGGTCCACAAACACGTTCACAGGCCGGGGGCGTTCCACACGGCAAACCAACGTCCGAGGTTCTTCTCCATCGGCAGCTCACCCTCGAGCAGGTCGCGCACCTGAAGCTCCAGCACGTTGTTGCGCTGCTCGTCGCTGCCCTGGGTGGGAGCAAACGGATAGAAGGTGCCCGCCTTGAACAAGTACACGAGGGCGAGTTGCTGGTCGTCCGGCCCGCGGAAAGACACCAGGGAGCACAACAACTGCGGGCCGAAGCCAGCCTCAACCAAGGAGACATTCACCGCATGCGCGTCGGTGACAGCGGTCACGACGTCGACCGGATCGGTGGCGAGAACCACCCAGTCGTAGCCGAAGCGGTCTTCTGCAATATCAACCGGCGGGCCCGCGTCGGCATCGAGCAGGGCACGCACATCGGCTTCTATCTCCGCGAAGGCGCGCCCCTCGGGAGCTCGGAAGGCAACGGCCGCTCGGCCCGTCGGGGTGAAATCGAGTGCGGCCTGCACGGTGATCGCCGCGGACGGCACAGCGAAGAGGGAGTCGAGGTTGGGCCCGACCGGCTTGCGGCGACCGAAGACTGCGTCCAGAAGGCCCATCAGTGCGCCGCCATTACCGCTGTCCGAGATCCCTGGCGATGCTGGCCAGCTGCGCCAGACGCTTTTCCAGCGGCGGATGAGTGGAGAACCACTGCTCAAGCGTGAATTCGCGCTTTCCCGCAACGGCCGGAGCGAATGCGAAGGCGCTCACCGCCTCCATCTGTCGGATATCCCGGGTGGGGATGGTCGCCATATCTCCCGAGATCTTGGTCAACGCGCTGGCGAGGGCGCTGGGTTTGCCCGTCAAGAGGGCGGCCCCTCGGTCCGCTCCTAACTCTCGGTATCTCGACAGCGCGTTGATCAGAAGGTAGGAGAAGAAGTACACGATGACGCTGACCACCATCACGCCGATGAAGACCAAGGCGGTGTTCTGATCACGTCGGCCACGCATCATCGATCCCCACATGGCACTGCGCACCATGAAGCCCGCCAATATCGCGGTAAAGGACGCCACCGTCATCACCGTGACGTCCCGGTGCGCGACATGGGAGAGCTCGTGCGCCAGCACTCCTTCGAGCTCGTCACGATTGAGGCGACGGAGCAGACCCGTGGTCACCACGACAACCGATCTGTTCGGAGACCGTCCCGTGGCGAAAGCATTCGGCACCTCGCTATCGGCGATCCCCACACGGGGCTTTGGCATATCCGCCATGGCGCACAGTCGGTCGACAACAGCGTGCAGCTGCTGAGCCTGCTCCGGGGTCACTTCGACGGCCCGCATCGCCTTCATGGACAAGGTGTCCGAGAACCACCATTGCCCGAACAGCAGTGCGCCGCTGAGCCCGAGGATGAGGATCGCACTGAAGCCGAGGGCATACAGGGCGGCTGCGAGCACGACGTACAGCAGCCCGAGGCCGAACAGGGTCCCGAACATGCGAGTCGTCAAACCCCGGTCAGTGCCGTATCGCGTGCGCGCCACAGCGACGGACCCCTCTCTTCGCAACCGCTGGTGCGAACCGAACTTTGATAGCGCTCGTGACTTAGTTCTCGATCTCCGGCTTGCTCTCTGCCGAACCGAGTTCGTTCTTCATCGCCGCCAGTGTGGATTCGACCTCCGCTTGGCTGGCCATCTGCTCGAGTTCGGCGGTGATTGAGTCCTTGCCCATGCCCATCGGGTCCTCGAGGGCTCCGGTTGCCATCAATTCGTCAATAGCACCGGCCCGCGCTTGCATTTCGGCGGTCTTGTCTTCGGCCCGCTGGACGGCCATGCCGACGTCGCCGAGCTCGTCGGAGATACCGGCGAAGGCCTCGTTGATCTTGGTGGTCGCTTCGGCAGCCGAGTAGGTCGCCTTGATGGTTTCTTTGCGGGTCCGGAACGACTCGACTTTGGTTTGCAGTTGCTGTGCGGCGACGGTGAGCTTCTCCTCTTGCTGCTGCAACTGTGCCAACTGACCCTGCAGGTCAGCGATCTGCTGATGCAACCCGCTACGGCGAGTCAAGGCTTCGCGGGCGAGATCCTCCCGACCCTGCGCCAGCGCGGCTCGGGCTTGCTCTTCCAGCGTGCTTTCCTTCTGCGATAGGCCCTGGAGTTGCAGTTCGATGCGCTTGCGGCTCGTGGCGACGTCCGCCACGCCCCGGCGGACCTTCTGCAGCAGCTCCAGTTGCTTCTCGTAGGAGTAGTCGAGGGTTTCGCGAGGATCTTCGGCACGGTCGAGTGCCTTCGATGCCTTCGACTTGAAGATCAAGGTGAAGCGCTGCCACAGACCCATGGGTCCCTCCTTCGTCGTGCACGCCAGCAGGTACGCGTGACTGACAACAGCCTAAGCGGGAACGTCGATGTTGGCTGTCCCCGCCCCCGCAGGTGGCGTTCCGCGCATTAGGCTGACCGCATCATGGCTGGTTTTCCGAAGTTCTGGGGCGGCACGGAGCCCACACCGAGCACTGAGCCGCATCCCGATCCCAACGACCCTCGTGCACCCAAGGGTCGCGCGACGCCGTCGCGCAAAGAAGCCGAGGCGGCTCGCAAGCAGGGTCTTCGAGCATCGAGCCGGGGGCGCAAAACCAAAGAAGGCAAGAAGGCCTCCCGGGAGGCCGACCGTGAGGCGCGCTCTCGCCAGCGCGCAGGAATGATGGTGGGCGACGAGCGCTACATGCCGGCACGGGATCGCGGTGCGAACCGTCGATTCGTGCGCAACTTCGTCGATGCTCGCTTCACGATCGCCGAATACTTCATCTTCATCGCCATCGCGGTCCTGCTCTTGGGATTCGTCCAAAATCCCGCGATCCAGTCATTCGTCTCTCTGGCGTTCTTCGCCGTGACCGCCCTGATCGTCATCGACACCGCCATCCTTCTCATCCAAATGAACATTCGGGCTAAGAAGGAATTCCCCGACAAGTCGGATCGTCGCGGACTGATGCTCTATGCGGTGATGCGAACGCTGCAACTTCGACGGCTTCGTCTTCCGCCACCGATGGTGACGCGCGGCGGCAAGCCGATCAAGCGCGGTGCCGACGGTAAGCCGATCAAGGACGCCTGAGCGGCACCTGTCGCCCTGCACGAGTTTCCCCCCGCAACGTGCGGACTACCCTGACGTCGTGACGAGCACGAACGACGCGAGTGCCCCCAGTCAATGGTGGCCTGCTCCGTTGGCACACACCGCCGTCGATGCCGCTGTGCANGTTCCGGGATCGAAATCCATGACGAACCGGGCGCTCATCCTCGCGGCACTCAGTGACGGCCCCAGCACGATCAGGCACGCGCTGCGCTCACGAGATACGGAATTGATGATCGATGCCCTGAGGTTGCTAGGCGTGGAGATTTCTCTTCTCGACGGGGATTCCCACCTGAACATGACCGTGGAGGTGGTTCCTCACTTCCTCGGATCCGCAGACGCTCGATCGATCGATGTCGGCCTGGCCGGCACGGTTATGCGATTTCTGCCTCCGGTCGCCGGACTCACGCACGGCAACGTGATGTTCGACGGTGATCGCGCTGCCCGCCGGCGTCCGATGGCAACGTTGATCGAAGCGATGCGTGATGTGGGCATGGAGGTCGACGACGCCGGCACGGGCACGCTTCCCTTCCTCGTCCATGGTCGAGGTGCGATTCCCGGCGGAGAGGTGGTCGTCGACGCCTCTCGCTCCAGCCAATTCGTTACAGCTCTGCTGCTGTCGGCCGCCCGCTTCGACGCCGGTGCCACGATTCATCACGTGGGGCCGGCCGTGCCCAGCACTCCGCACATCGACATGACGGTGCGCATGTTGGGCAGTCACGGCGTCCAGGTTCGCCAGAGTGAGGATGCACCGGTCGTTGGTCACTCCCGATTCACCTGGCATGTCGATCCGCAGGAGATTCGCGCCCACGATTGGATGATCGAGCCGGATCTTTCCAACGCACTGCCCTTCATCGCGGCAGCGATCGTCACCGGTGGCCGCATGCATGTTCGTGATTGGCCACAGGAGTCATTCCAGCCCGCCACCGAGGTCCTCGAGGTGCTCGGTGCCTTCGGCGCGCGGGTGACGCGAGATTCCGCGGGACTCATCGTGGAGGGGCCATCGGAGAGCGAGGGAATACGCGGGATAGACGTCGACCTCTCGGCCATCGGTGAGACCGCCCCAACGATGGCTGCGATTGCCGTCTTCGCTCGCTCGGCCAGCACGTTGCGGGGCATCGGCCATATCCGGGGCCACGAGACCGACCGTCTCGCCGCCTTGGAAACCGAAATCACCGGATTGGGCGGCTCAATCACCCAAACGAGCGACGGCCTGCGCATCGAGCCGTCCACCCTCCGCGCGGGCACTTTTCACACCTACGACGACCACCGCATGGCCACCACCGCCGCCATCATCGGCGCCCGCGTGGAAGGAATCGACGTAGAGAACATCGACACCACTGCCAAGACGCTGCCGGATTTCGCCAACCTGTGGTCCGCGGTCATCACGTGACGGATCAGCGGTGAATCGCAACGAACGGCTCGACGAAGACGATGTTCGTGTTCGTCCCGGTCGCTCCAAGAGTCGACCTCGCACCAAGGACCGGCCCGACCACTCCCAGGCGCAATCGGCAACGGTCGTCACCGTCGACAGAGGACGCTTCACCATCATTGACGCCTCCGGTGACCGTCACTATGCGGTGAAGGCCCGGGAGTTGGGCCGTAAGGGAATCGTGGTGGGCGACCTCATCGACGTCGTCGGTATGGATGACTCGACCATCGTTCATCCAGACGGTCGGGAGAATTTCGCGCGCATCGTTCGTCGCCTGCCCCGCGAGACAACGCTCCGTCGCACTGCAGACGATGCTGACCCGGTCGAGCGCGTGATCGTGGCCAACGCGGATCAACTCGCCGTCGTTGTCGCGAGCACCAACCCGCAGCCGCGTACCGGCTTGATCGATCGAGCGCTGATCGCCGCTTTCGACGCCGGCATCACTCCCCTACTGATCGTCACCAAGACAGACCTGGCCCCCGCGACGGAGTTGACGGCGCTCTACGAGCCGCTCGGTCTTCCCGTCGTGGAAGTCGCGAACAAGGAGGTCACGACACACATTCGCGGCCTGTTCGCCGGCCACCGGACGGTGCTGATCGGTCACTCGGGTGTGGGTAAATCGACCCTGGTGAACGCGCTGGTGCCGGATGCCGAGCGGACCACGGGAGGCGTGAACGAGGTGACCGGAAAGGGACGACACACGTCGACGAGTGTCGTGTCGCTGCCGTTTACCGATCACGGCTTGATCATCGACACCCCTGGAATCCGTTCCTTCGGACTCGCACATGTCGATCTCGACCGCGTCATCCATGCTTTTCCGGATCTACGCGCCGCGTCGGACAACTGCCCACGCGGATGCTCGCATGACGAGGAGCACTGCGCCCTGGACACCGATCCCGACGTGAACCCAGCGCGGGTGAGCTCTCTACGACGGGTCCTGCGCAGCCGGGCGGAGGGCGAGAGTCGCATCTAGGGCTCGATGAACTGACCCGGCGAGGTGTTCTCGATGATCGCCTCCCACACCGACGCCGAGCCTGAGTGGCCGGTGAGGATCGTGAACCACACCAGCACCACACTGGCGAGCACCACAAGCCCGCCTAAAGTAAGCAGCCACCACGGCCGCGTTCGATTTCCCGGCACGCCGCGCGCGAACAGCCAGTAAATAGTCCACAAGACGATGAAGACGGTCGCGATGACCGGGAGCACTTGCCCGTAGTTGTAGTGCGGATCGGGATAACCGACGCGTGAGGCGAGTTGGTTCCCGCTGAATCGACTCACCCACGACGCCGCCACAGCGACGGCACCAACAATCGTCGTTGCTAGGCCGAGCCGATGCACCCACGATCGCCGAAGGACGACCGCGATCGCCCCGAGAGCAGCGAGAGGCAGGAGCACGACGACGGCATGGACGACGAGGCTGTGGGTGGGAAGCCCGAAGACAGTGTCCAGCGGATTGGTCACCTGCGAATGCTAAGGGCTCGCGGCGGCCACGACATGAACCTCGCGAATCCGGCACCAGGGTGCGTGCCCTAGATTGCCCACCCATGGACGATCTCTCTTTGGCCTTGTCTTTGGCTGACGCGGCCGACGCGATCGCCATGGACCGCTTTCTGGCGAGCGATCTCGTCGTGCAGACCAAGCCGGACATGACTCCGGTCAGTGACGCAGATCGAGCGGTGGAGGCGGAGTTGCGAACAATCCTGGAGCGCGATCGCCCCGCGGATGCCGTTCTCGGTGAGGAGTTCGGTGCGCGGGCGGACAGNCTGGACTCGACGCGGGAGTGGATCATCGATCCCATCGACGGCACGAAGTCCTACGTGCGCGGTGTTCCCATCTGGGCGACGCTGATCGCCGTTCGTGAGGGCGATCAGATCATCACCGGCGTCGTGTCTGCACCGGCGCTCGGCAAACGTTGGTGGGCGACCCGAGGCTCTGGAGCTTTCACGTCGTCACAGCACGTCCCGTCATCGCAGGATCGCGCGCGGGGTCCGCTGTCCGCGAGTCGGGTGTCACAGCTCGGTGACGCCTCGTTCGGCTTCTCCGATGGCATCGGGTGGGATCAAGGAGTGTTGAACAGGCTTCTGGACGCTACGTGGCGTCAACGCGGTTACGGCGACTTCTGGTCGCACATGTTGGTGGCCGAGGGCGCCATCGATATCGCCGCGGAGCCGGAGTTGAAGGTGCACGACGTGGCAGCGCTGGTGCCCATCATCGAGGAAAGTGGCGCCCGCGCGACGACCTTCACCGGCGATGCGGTGCGATGGGACAACCCCACGGTCGAGTTCTCGACGGTGACCACCAACGGGCACCTGCACGATGCCGTGCTCGACCTGATGCGCTCCTGACGTCGAACTATTGGCCTATCGAGCGCCCGGCAGGAATGTCATTCGTCACCGCGGGTGCACATGCAGGGGCATGCCACCGCTCGGGCGAATAGTCACCAGTGGCTCTCCCGGTGGAAGACTCTGACCTTCGGGGAACTCCACGCGGAACTGTCGGCCTAGCTCGGAGATCACCATCACCGCTTCCACGTACGAGAAGTCGCGGCCGATACACAAACGCGGTCCCGCGCCGAACGGAATGTGTGTGAAGCGGGGAACGTCCGAGGCAAACCTCGATGGATCGAAGACTTCGGGGTTGTCCCACAGATCCGGATGGCGGTGGAGGAGCCACGGACTCACGATGATCAAAGCGCCCGCCGGGATCTCGACTCCGTCGATGCGATCGCTGGATCCGGCGGATCGGGTGATCAACCATGCCGGGGGGTACAGGCGCAAGGTCTCTTCCACGACGGCACGGGAGTACGTCAGGTGGGGAAAATCGCTATAGGCGATAGCCCCCGAAGGAGCGACAGATTCGGCCTCGCTCGCCACCGCATCGGCAACCGTCGGGTGCTCCGCCAGCAGACCCCAGGCCCACCCCAAAGCGCTCGCCACGGTTTCGTGGCCGGCGACGATGAAGGTGACCAATTGATCGCGGATTTCTTCGACGCTCAGCGGTTGGTCGTTTTCGTCACGCACCGATAGCAGCATTCCGAGGAGGTCTGCTCCCGGATCACTCGACCGCGCGGACATCATCGTCGACACCGCTGCGTCCAGCCGGGCGACCGACCGCTTGAGTACGCGATTGGCGGGTGTGGGAAGCCACGATGGTGGCGTTATCGGAATGCGCGCCCGGGCGATAACAACATCGAGGGCCTCGAGAGTCGCAGCGGCGATCTCTGCTGATTGGCCGGTGAGGTCCGTACTCATCAGCGACCCGGCGACGACTTCGAGCGCTGCGTTCATCATGAAGGCATCGGCGTCGATCACCGTGCGTTCGTCTATTCCTTGCCATTCGCGGGCGATTCGCGCGGTGGCCTCGGCGACGTGCGAACCGAGGTCGGCCAACGCATCGTGGTGAAAGGCCGGTTGCAGTACTCGTCGTTGGGCGCGCCATGTTGGGCCGTCCGATGTCAGGAGCCCATCCCCTGTGACCAACGACAACGCGCGGTACTGGATGGTCGACTTGCCGTAGTTGCGCGCGTTGTCGACGAGCACGCGGCGTACACCCTCGGGGCTATTGACCAGATAGGTCGGGGGCCGCGGGATGGGGAACTGAACGACGTCGCCGTGTTGCCGCCACACCTCGTTCAGATAACTCAGCGGATTACGTCGAATGGCGCCCATGGAACGCACCATCGTTTGCCCCAGCGGGCCGGGGGCAGTGACGGGCGTGCGGAAGTAGTGGGTGGGCGTCTTGGTCACGACGTCAGGATCTGGTTCTCCTCGACCAGTAGGCGCACCCGCGCCGACACGTGGTCGAGCGAGTCTTGGGCTACCGCCTTGCCGATGTCCGTCGCGTAGGCAGCATCGAAATCCTCGCGTGAGTCGAACCACAACTCCGCGACGCCATCCACGTCCTCGGCATCAGCAACCAGGTTGAAGCGAATTTCGCGCACCTTGGGTAGCTCGCGCGCACGGGGTGCGTGTTCCTCCAGCCACCAGTGCGCGAACTCCTGAGAGGACATGTCCGATCGCTTCGTCAACAAAATCATTGCCTTGAACACCGTTGCTACTCCTGCCGCTTAGGGTTTGCGAACGCGGGCGCCGGGACGCCCTCCGCAGGACAATGCCAGAGCGATGACGATCTCGTCCGCGTGGGGCGCATCGGGAATGGCGATGTCGACAGCGTCCATATCGTCGAACACCCATCGGTCGTCCTTATTGCCTATAGGCATCGTGATGGGCGCACCGGGGCCGCCCAACTTCTTCGTGCCAGGGATGATGTCGACTCCTCCCCCGATTGCTGCCCGCACAGGAGCACCGAAACGCGGGTGCAAGATGGCGGCACTGTGTTCTCTGTCGCCGTCCACACCGACGATGGCGCCCTTGCCGTAGCCCCGCACGTCGGCTCCGGTGAGACCGACCGACTGCAGTGCGGCGATGCACTTGTCGATGAGGAGTTGCGCGGATTCTGCCCCGAGCGCTTCGAGTTCATCGAGGTCGTCGACGCGGCCGCGCCCGGCGAGCGGATTCTCGACAACGACGGCACTGGTCGCCACTACCGTCGCGGGGCTGATGTCCGCGCCGGCCTCCCGCTGCGTTTCGTGAATTCCTGTGTGGATCGAGCGGATCTTCATCCCGCAACCTCCTGAACATCGAGTGTCGGTCTATACAACGTCGTGCGTTCGATCAAGCGACGACCGACCTGCTGCAACGGCGCGTGTAAGTCCTCTGGGTCGAGCCCTTGCCCGTGAGTGGCACCCGCGGCACGGGAAATGTTCTCATCCATCAAGGTGCCACCGACGTCGTTGACTCCCCCCTGCAGCAGCTGCAGCACTCCAGGGATACCCAACTTGACCCAGGAGGCCTGCACGTTGTCGATGGAGCCGCGGTAGGCGATCCGTCCGATCGCGTGCATCAGGACAACTTCCCTCCACGTCGGCCCGCGACGGGCTGCGCGTTTCAAGTAGACCGGCGACGCCATGTGCACGAAAGGCAGCGGAATGAATTCCGTGAAACCACCCGTGCGATCGTTGAGATCTCGCGTTGCCAGGATGTGGGCAATCCAGTGTTCGGGGTGTTCGACGCTTCCAAACATGATCGTGACGTTCGACCGCAACCCGAGCGAATGCGCCGTTTCGTGGACCATCAACCACTCGTCAGTCGTCACCTTGTCTGGACACAAGATCGCTCGCACGTCGTCGTGCAGGATCTCCGCGGCCGTCCCCGGCAGCGATGCCAGTCCTGCTTCCTTCATCCGCGATAGGTAGGACTCGAGGGGCTCACCGAGACGGCGCGAGCCTTCGAGCACTTCGAGCGCCGTGAATCCGTGCACGTGCATGGTCGGGACGGCTTCCTTCACCAACTTCGTCACCCGCACGTAGTAATCGCCATCGAAGTCCGGGTGAATTCCGCCTTGCAGACACACTTCGGTTGCTCCGCGGGATGCTGCCTCGACAACTCGGGCAACGATTTCCTCGTCATCGAGAAGGTACGGGCGTCCACGCAGATTCAACGACAGCGGACCCTTGGAGAAACCGCAGAAGGTGCATTTATAGGTGCAGACATTCGTGTAGTTGATGTTGCGGTTACGGACGAAGGTGACGGTGTCGCCATTGGCGTTCGCCCTCAGCTCGTCCGCGAGTTCGGCTATCGCCGGCACCTCGCGACCACGGGCCGCAAACAAGATCGCGAGTTGCTCGGCTTCGACCCGCTGCCCCGAGCAGACACCGTCGAGGACTTCGCGGACGGCACCGCCAATGGAAACGTGGTGCGGAATGAGCGTGGTCGGTGTCCGGTCCGCTCCTGAGTACCAGGCGCTGGACCGGCGTCCGATCTGTACCACTTCGGCTCCTGTTCCGACGTTGACGGCGTCGGCATAGGTCTCCGGGAACACCGACCCGGGGTCGTCTCGGGCCAAGCCCTCGGCGTCGCTTCGATCCAGGACGGCGAAGTGCAGACCTTCGTCCAACCACCGTTGCCGGTCGCGCGCGAACTCGGGATAAATGGTGAGCCGTGGTGCCAACTCGAGTCCGCGCGACGCTGTCGCGTCACCCAGAGCATCCAGAGCCGGCCACGGGCGTTCAGGGTTCACGTGGTCCGCCGTTACCGGTGAGACTCCTCCGAAGTCGTCAATGCCCGCGTCCAGAAGCGCTCCGATGTCGTCGACGAGATTCGGTGGTGCTTGCACGCGAATGTCCGCCGGCAAGATCGATCCCGCTAATTGGATCGCATCGACAAGGTCGTCCATCGAACACGCGGGCGCATCACGCATGGCCGTCCCGTCCTTGGGTACAAAGTTCTGAACGATGACTTCCTGCACGTGGCCGTGACGTCCATGGATCGATGCGATCGCTTCGAGCGCCTCGATGCGGTCCTGGCGGGACTCCCCGAAGCCGACCAAAATCCCTGTGGTGAACGGGATGGACAACTCCCCGGCCCACTCCAACGTCGCCAAGCGGCGCTGCGGATCCTTGTCGGGGGCTCCTCGATGCGCGGCGAGGTTCGGATTGAGGGATTCGATCATCATTCCCTGGCTCGGTGCCACCGTGCGCAACCGCGCGAGGTCATCCTTGGAGAGCGCGCCCGCATTCGCGTGCGGGAGCAAACCCGTCGTCTCGAGTACGTGTCGACAGGCAGCAACCAGGTAGTCCACCGTCGATGCGTATCCGTGCTCATCGAGCCAGGCAGCCGCCTCGGGGTAGCGATCTTCGGGGTACTCACCGAGGGTGAACAGAGCTTCGTGGCACCCGGCGAGTGCACCCTGGGTCGCGATCGCTTCGACCTGATCCAACGTCAGGTACGGGGCAGGCAGGTGTCGCGGGGATTGCGCGAACGTGCAATAGCCGCAACGGTCTCGACACAGATGGGTGAGCGGGATGAATACCTTCGGCGAGAACGTCACGCGACGGCTCGTGCGCTGTCTCACCAGGCCTCCTTCGATGCTCGAAACGACCGCGGAGACAACTCCCGAAACAACCGCGACCTCGCCCATCGTGGCACATTCGGCGCGACCGGGCTTTCGTTGGCGCGAGTTACCCGAAGGCGCACGTCTCTCGGTGGATCCGGGTGATAGTCAGCGAAACGTTTCGAACACAAAAGGCCGATCGGCCGTCGCCGCCGTCAGGCGCTCACGCCTTCGGACACTGCACCGGGCGTGAAGGTGCGCACGCCGGCCCGCGAGGCGGTCCAGGTCCATCCGGGCTCGCGCTCAGGAGCCTCCTCGCTGACGATTTCCAGTCCTGCGGCTGCTGCCTTGCCGAAGGCGTCATCGACGTGGACGACGTTCTCCCAGCCGAGATTGCGCATCAGCGAAACGACAACCGATGCCCGGTAGCCCGATCCGCAATGGACGTACACCGTGCCCTGCCGTGGAATCTCGTTGATGCGTGCGGCCACGTCGTAGAAGGGCATGATGGTGGCGTCTTTGATGTGGCCCGACTCCCACTCGAGGATCTGGCGGGTATCGAGGACGATGTCGCTCGAGCAGGGCTGCCACTCTGCCGCGAGAGTCGCAAAATCTATCCGTCGAATAGATGCCGGAGTTTGTCCTTCCGACATCCAGGAAGTCACATCACCTACGGCCTGACGGACCGGCCGGTCGATGCCGATCCGGACGATTTCGCGTTGCGCGGTCGCCACCTGTTCACGCGTGTCACCGATAAGTGTGAGCGGTGTTCCCCACGGAATCATCCAGCCGAGGTAGTTGGCGAACGAGCCGCTCAGGTCGACGTTGATGGAACCGGGCACGTGCGCCGGCATGAAGACCGCGCGCGATCGCAGATCCACCACCCACTCCCCGGCCTCGATGCGTCGTCGCAACTCGGCTGCGTCTGCCAATTCGGGAGCTGACAGATCCACGCCGGTGGGACCCGCCGCGTTGGCAGGACCCATGTGTGCGTAGTAGGCGGGAAAGACGTCGAGTCCGGCGAGAACCATGTCCACGAAGTCGGACTCCGTTTGGGTCAGGGCTGGGTTGGTCTGACGCTCCTGCTCAAGGGAGGACTCTGTGCCGGTCGTCTGAATCGACGAGCAGAACGAGCCGAACCCGTGGGTCGGATAGATCCGGGTTTGGCCGTCGAGTTGGTCGACGAGCTTGTGCGCCGAGTGCCATTGATCGGCCGCCTGTTGCATCGTCGCTTCTGGTGACACAAGGTCGGGGCGGCCAACCGTGCCGAACAGCAGCGACCCGCCGGTGAACACCATTCCGGGGAATCCGTCACCTGCACTGCCGTCTCGGGACACGGCGAAAGAGATGTGATGCGGGGTGTGGCCGGGGGTATGGACGACCACGACCTCGAGTTCACCAACCCCGAAGGTGGAGCCATCACCGACGACGTCGACGTTCGGCTGATCGAGGAATGCCAGGTCGACACCCGAGGGCACGACGTACCTCGCCTGGTGCGCTGCGGCCAGGTGATACCCGCCGGTCACGTAGTCGTTATGGATGTGCGTTTCGGCGACATGGGTCACCGTGAGGCCGTNNTCGNTGATGAGCTCGTCGATGCGATCGGTGTCGCGTTGCGGATCGATGACCATGGCATGGAGACCGTCGTGGACGATGTAGCCGCGATCCCCCAAACCCGGGGTATCAACGATGACCACCTGGACGGCATTCGGCTCACTCATGCGCCCCATCCTTGCTGCTCGTATGTAATCGACATCTTATCCTAATACCCCCAGGGGTATATGGTCAAACCGACCTTCCGTTGATTGCATCCGTTGGATCGATCGCGAGTCGAGCATGTGAATTTCGGCACAAACAGGGGGCTCGCCTGGCGATTGAGACATTTTTGCGACACAATAAAGACCTAATCGAGAGACCCTCGATACGACAACAGAAAAGGAGCGATCCTCCATGAAGCACCTCGGATCTATCGTCCAAACCCTCCTCGGCGGCATCCGCCAGGACGAGGCAACCACCCAGCGCAAGCAGATCTACCGCGACTGGGATCGCGAGCGGCGTAAGGCCCTGACTCCGTCGGATCTCGCCGAGATCGACGCGATCTTCTCCCGCGCTCTCTAGACGACGCCTCAGCCACGAGTTCTCCGCTTGGCCGATCGGCGGTTACCCGGCGATCGGCCGGGCGGATTCCTCCGGCCTTTGTCGCGGGCACTGTTCCCCGCCGCTAGTCGAAGTCGACAGTGAGAGCGGCGTGGTCACTCCACCGAGCGTCGTAACTTTTCGCGCGCCCCACCGACGCTGAACGTGCTCGGGCCGCCAGAGCCGGCGTCGCCACCTGGTAATCGATCCGCCAGCCAGCATCGTTGTCGAATGCCTGCCCGCGCCACGACCACCAGGTGTAGGGACCGGGCCCCTGCCCTCCGCATGAGCGGCCAAGATCGGTCCAGGGTCCTGCGAACCACCGATCGAGATAACGGCGCTCGTCGGGTAAGAATCCAGCGCTGGTGAGATTTCCCTTCCAGTTCTTGATGTCCACCTCGTGGTGCGCGATGTTGAAATCGCCACACACCAACGCGTCGACGCCGTTGCGGCTCGCGCGACGGGCCAAGGCGCGCAAGCGAGCATCCATGCCTTCCAAGAACGCGTACTTGGCCTCCTGTTTCACAGTTCCGGCCTCTCCCGAATGCACATACACGCAGGCGACGGTGACCGGGCCGGTCTCGGCGTCGAGGTCCACCTCGATCCAACGGCCCTGACCGTTAACCGCCTGCTGTCGAAACGTGTCTCGAACCGCCAAAGGCTCCCCGGGAGTGAGGACCGCCACCCCGGCACGACCCTTCTCCGGTGCTTCGGACAACGCCACGTGCCACGAGGACAACGGGGAATCGGCCAAGGTCTCCTCGACCTGTGCTCGGGTTGCCCGAACTTCCTGCAAACACAACGCGTCCGCGCGAGTGCGCGCGAGCCACTGCAGTCCACCGCGGCGAGCCGTCGCACGGATTCCATTGACATTCGCCGTCACGACCCGAAGCCCCATCCTCGTGCCGCCCATCATCTGCTCATCTCGCGTTTGTCTACCGGTTGTCGCCGCACCCTAGGCCGCGGCCGCCCAATCGACCTCGGCTGCCACGCGCAACGCCTGAGCTCCGATCGTCAGGGCCGGGTTCTGCGCGCCACTGGAGGGGAAGAACGACGAGTCGACGACGAACAGGTTCGCGATCTCGTGCGACCGGCACCACGGATCGAGGACACTGGTCGTGGGATCCAATCCCGCCACGGCCGTCCCGCACATGTGCGAGTTGAGGGCGATGTCGAAGCGTTGCTCGAAGATGCCCACGTACCCCGCGCCTCGCAGGATCTTCTTCGCGCGCGCCAGCAGCAACTCGTGCCGGTCGTAGTTCGTTCGCCGCCACGAGACATGGATGCGGCCGCGGGAGTCGACGGTCACTCGATTGTGGGGGCTCGGCAGGTCTTCGCTCATGACCAGGCACTCCAGGCTTCGCTTCGCCATCTGATTGAGGACCGTGAGCGGAACTTTGGTCGCGTGAGTCTTCATCATCGACCCTTGCACTTTGCCAATCAGTTGGATGGTGCCACCGGGGATGCCGTCTCCGAGATCCCGATAGAAGTCGTTGATCGCCATAGTCTTTTGAAAGACGACGTCGTTTGTTCGGCGTGGATCGACCGCCGCGATGTGCGTATTGCTGTGGACCATGTAGTTACGACCCACCAGCCCCGTGGAATTCCCTAGCCCGGCGGGGTGATGATCGTTCGCGGACGTAAGTAGCAGGGCGGCACTATTGGCCGCCCCCGCAGAGATAACAAACGCTCCCGCCTCGATGCTGAACGGTTCGCCATGCACCGTTCCTTCGATAGCCGTCACCGCCGTACGGCCAGCAACGATCCGTTCGACCTTGGCCTCGGTGAGGATGCGCACGTGGCCGGTCGCGCGCGCAGGCTCCAGAGCGCAGGTCTCGGCGTCGGACTTCGCCCCGAGGCGACAGGGGAACCCATCACACGTGCTGCACCGAATGCACGATCCCCCCGGGCGCAGATCAACACCCATCGCAGTACTCGACGGGTGCAGTCCTTGNGCNCGGAGTCGCCGCATCGTTTCGGCGACATACGGCTCGTGCTCCAACGCCGGGTACGGATAGGGCGCACTCCGCCACGGCTCGGACGGATCCTCTCCCGTTGTTCCATGCACGTTGAACAGTTCTTCTATCGCTTGGTAATACGGCTCAAGATCCGCGTACGCGAACGGCCATGCCGGACTCGTGCCCGACGGGTAGTGGGTTTGTTCGAAATCGGCTACTCGAAGCCGCGGAAGACTGGATCCATATACCTTGGTGTTGCCACCCACCACGTAATGCACGCCCGGCGCGAACTCCCGCTCGTCGTCGTCGAGCCACATCTCAGTTGGCTTGTACCGACGCTGTACGAAGACCGCTTCCGGTGACCAGTTCTGCGGCTCACGCGGCAAGAACCCACCCCGCTCGACAACCAGGACGTCTATCCCCCGCTGCGCCAGACCCCATGCGAGGCTTCCGCCCCCCATTCCCGATCCGACGATGACGACGGAGGCGCTGTCGCGATGCATTCTCGAACGCTAGTCCGCGACGAGACGGTCGATGACTTCACCCACGTCGCGTCCGCTCACATCAGGGGCTCCAAAGTTCCCGTCGAACTCTCCTTCCAGCCGCGAGAGCCACGCGGTCCGCATGCCAACACCGCGAGCACCGGCGAGATCCCACGCGTGGGCGGCCACCATCCATGTGGCTGCGGGATCGGTCTCGAGTGCACGACACGCGTGCAGATACGGCTCAGGCGACGGCTTCCACCGCTGGACATCCTCACAGGACAGGTGACGGGTGACCAGGTCTGCCATACCCGCACGCTGAAACAAACGCTCGACGTTCGACGCGTTACCAACGCTCAAGGTCACCATGTCCATGCCGGCCGACCGGGCGCGGGCCAACGCATCTGCCACCTCCGGATGCGGCGTCAACTGCCCGAACGCGTCGAAAAGCTCCCGCACCTGTTCGTCTCCCAGGCGCTCAGGTGCCAGGGAGATCAGGGCGCTCCCGGCAACGTCGGGAAAGGTCCGGTAGGTGCCGGCACCCGTCAATGCGAATCCATTCCGCAGTGTGCGCGCAAACCACAGTTCTCGGCCATCCGGCACTCCCCAGTTGGCGAACAACGCGTCCAGGGACTCAAGGGAGAACAGCGTTTCGTTCACATCGAGGACGAGTGCCTTCACAGCAACCACGCCCATGAGAGTAGACGCTAGCGGTAGAGGACAATGGGGGTGTGAGGGATTCGATCTACGACCTCAGTTTCACCTCGAATGCCGGTGAGGAGGTGCCCTTGGAGCAATTCCGAGGCCAGCCGATGCTGATCGTGAACACTGCGAGCAAGTGCGGCCTCACCCCTCAATATCGGGGTCTGCAAGAGATCTACTCCGAGCTCGGACCCGAAGGCCTCGTCGTCATCGGCTTCCCCTGCGACCAATTCGCCAACCAGGAGCCGGGCGATGACGATCAGATCAAGGAATTTTGCGAGGTCAAGTACGGGGTGTCTTTCCCGCTCTCGACGAAGATCGACGTCAACGGCTCTCAGACCCACCCAGTGTTCTCTTTCCTGAAAGACCGGACCAACGGCCTTCTTGGATCGGCCATCAAGTGGAACTTCACCAAGTTCCTGGTGTGGCCAGACGGAACGACCGTCAAGCGCTACGGACCTCAGACCAGTCCCGACGAGGTGCGACGAGACGCCGAAGAGATGCTGCACGGGTCGTCGTAGGACAAGGTCTTTTCGTCTCTCACACCCTGCGCCACTGCCACGTCCTGCAAGAGGCGGACGCGCGTGACCGTGCGGACCAAACTCTCACCGGCCCCCATCGGCTCGCGACTATCTCTGCTTGCTACGACGACGATTCACGAAATAACCGGAGCCCAGGGCGTGTGCCCTGGGCTCCTGCTCTGGTAGCGGGGGCAGGATTTGAACCTGCGACCTCTGGGTTATGAGCCCAGCGAGCTACCGAACTGCTCCACCCCGCGCTGCCTATTGACGNGCAGAGGCTAAGGATACGCGACTGACAGCACACGCCGCCGATCGGGTCAGGTGACCGTTTCGTCGGGGACACCCTCATCGACTGCTTCTTGGCCATCGCCATCGGGCGGTGCGGCCGCGCCGCCACCGGTGATCTGAGCCTCTGCCTGGGCAGCCCGCGCGAGGGCCTCTGCCAGTCGGTCTTGTGCCTCTCCGTAGGCGGCGAAGTCTCCGTCAGCGAGCGCATCCTGCCCGTCTTGGTAGGCGCGCTGGGCGTCGTCGATGGCGATCGCCAAATCCGTTACCGGGTCACCGGTGGACGGCGGTGCGGTCGGTTCCGGGGTGGGTTGCGGATTCAATCCCTCTTCGGGAATCGGGTCCGGTTCGGGCTCGGCAACCGGTGAGGAGCCCAAGACCTGACGCAGAGCGCCAGTCAACGTGTCGTCCAGCGCAACGTTGGCTCCGTACCCCACGAGCACCTTGCGAAGCAGCGGGTAGCCCTCTGCGGCTGCCCGCAGATACACCGGTTCGACGTACAACAGCCCGTCATTAAACGGCAAAGAGAGCAGGTTGCCGAACTCGATCTCCGACCCGCCTCGGCGCAGGAGTGATAGTTGTGAGGAGACCGTCGGGTCGGACTCGAAGTTGTTCTGCACCTGTTGCGGGCCGGGTGTGGTCGTGTTCGACGGTAGTTGCAGAACTCGGATTGTTCCGTAGTCCTCCCCCGGTGCAGAATTCACCGCCATGAATGCTGCGAGGGTTTGGCGTCGTTGCGGTGCGAAAGTCGTGGTCAAAGAGAAGGCCGGCGACACTTCACCTGGCATCTGCAGCGTCAAGTAGTAGGGCGGCTGGAAGACCTGCGCGGGCGTGACGGTCGGATCGAACGGCACGATCCACACATCGGTGCCGTTGTAGAACGTCGAGGCGTCGGTGACGTGGTAGCGCGTCATGACGGTGCGCTGAACCTTGAACAAATCCTGTGGGTACCGCACGTGCTCGATGACGTCGTCCGGCATGTCCGCGCGCGGTTCGACGACGTCCGGGAATGCCTTGCGCCACGTCCTCAGCACGGGATCGGATTCGTCCCACGCATACAAACTGACGGTCCCTTCGAAAGCATCGACGACGGCTTTCACCGAGTTGCGCATGTAGTTGACCCGGTCGCGGGCGATCAGGCCCGCAGCGAAGTTTGCGCCACTGATGGAGTCCGCCGTTGCTTCACCGAGAGACACGCGACTGGCGTAGGGGAAATCGTTAGACAGGGTGTATCCGTCGACGATCCACTTGATCCTGCCGTCGACCACGACGGGATACGGATCTTGATCCAGGGTGAGCCACGGAGCAACCTTCCCCACCCGGGTCAACGGATCCCGGTCCCACATGATCTGCGACTCGGAATTCACCAAATCCGAGAGCAGGATGTTGGTGTCTTGAAATTTGGTCGCGAAGAGCAAACGGCCGAACAGCGTTCCCATGTCCACGCCACCGGAGCCCTGGTAGGTGGTGTTGGTCTGCCCCGATGGGCTTGCGTCATCCGGGTAATCGAGTTCCACCGGTGGGGTCCCCTCGGGCGCACCGACGATGGAGTACGGCGGCGAGAACTCGCCGAAGTAGATGCGCGGCTGCTCGAGGTCGAGTTCACCGATCGGCGGGATGTCACTGGCGAAGAAGTCGGGCGTCCCGTCGGACTCGGCAGTGTTGTCGTAGGCCGAGACGAAACCGTAGCCGTGGGTAAACACGGCGACCTCGTTCGTCCAATTTCGCTGGCCATCGGGGATACCGGCGAGATTGATCTCACGAGCGGCCACCACGGCTCCACGCTGTCCGCCCGGCAGGTCGTAGCGGTCGACATCGAGTCGAGAGTTGAAGGAGTAGTAACCACGAATCTGCTGCAACTGGTTGTACGTGGGGGAAACGACCGCAGGGTCGAGCAGACGGATGTTGTTGATGGTTCCGGCGCTGGCTTCGACGATCTCCACCGACGGTGGGGAGACCGAACCGGCGTACTCTTCGATCTTGGCGTCGTCGATCTTGTACGCGGTCCGTGTCGCCTCGATGTTGCGTTCGATGTACGGGCGTTCGCGGACCAGTTCGCTTGGGCGAACCTGAAACTGCTGGACGATCAGCGGGTAGACGCCACCCACAATCACCGAGGTAAGCACCATCAGCCCGAGGCCGATGAGCGGAATGATCCATTGCCGGCGGAACGCATTGAGCAGGAACAGCAACCCGACGAGCAGCGCGACGAATGTCAGGATGTTCAACGCGGGAAGCTTTGCATTGACGTCGGCGTACTGCAGACCCGTGAATCCGCCCGCAAGATCGCTGCTTTGGATGACGAGGTCGTAGCGGTCGAGCCAGTACGCGATCGCCTTGAGGAACAAGAAGATGGCCACGGTGATCGAGATTTGGACCTGCGCCGCCGTCGTCGCCCGGTCACCCTTCGGCTGCAGACGCAGACCACCGAAGAGGTAGTGCACGACGACACCGAGCGCGAGGGCGATAAAGGTTGCGGCGAAGGCGAATCCGAGGAGGAACCTCAAGAACGGCAGTTCGAACGTGTAGAAGGACACATCGAGACCGAATTGCGGGTCGGTCATCCCGAAGGGTGTGGCGTTGCGCCACTGCAGGAAGCGTCCCCACTCGCCAGAAGCCGCCAGTCCGCTGAAAAGCCCGAGAACAACCGTCAAGCCCAACAGCAAGCGTCCCTTGAACGGTTCGATCGCCTCCCGGTAACGCTCCAAGCTGGCTTGCTCCGGGGTTGTCCCGGCGAAAGCCGGCCGCGTTCGGTAGGCGATCCACGTCGCGAGCAACACAACCAGGGCCATCACGATGCCGAAAGCGAGAAACAGTAGACCCCTGGTCAGGATCGAGATCGTGTACACCTGCGGCTTGTCGACGGAGGTGAACCACAGCCAATCGGTGTAGAAGCCCGTGAACAGTACGAACGACACGACGATGGCCGCTAAGACACCGATCGTTGGCAGCAAGACGCCTCCGCGTCGCCGCTCAGGAGCTTCTGGGCTGGCTCCCCCCGTGGGGAAGTTGAACGTCACGAGAAGAACCTACGACACCAGCGGTGATCAGTCCTGCGCAGGGCAGGACACCGTCGGCTCGCCGGCAACCCACGAACGGATCGCGTCCACGGTGTCATCCAACGTGGCCACCGGAACGACGGTCAGGCCCTTCGGGATGTGACCTGCGGCCTCGACGCAGTGGCGCTCGGGCATCACGAACAACTCGGCGCCGGCGTTGCGAGCCCCCGCGAGCTTTTGGCGAATGCCACCGATCGGCCCGACGCTGCCGTCGGGCTTGATCGTGCCCGTTCCGGCAACGTGGCCACCGCCGGTGAGATCTTCNGGGGTGAGNTTGTCGATNATTCCCGTNGCGAACATCAAGCCTGCGCTGGGCCCTCCCACATCCTGCAGCGTGAAGTCGATGTCGAAATCGGGCGTGAAGTAGATGCCGACCATTGCACCGATGTACGGAGATCCTGGGCGGTCGGGATTCTCGTCGGACGTGATCTCGACCTCGATCAACTCGCCGTTGCGTTCGATGTCGAAGACGAACGTCGTTCCGATCGGTTCGGCTTGGATCGCGTCGACGACATCTGATGGTTGCTCGATCGCAACTCCGTCGATGGCCACCACCTGATCCCGCGGTTGCAGGCTCTGCCCCGCGGGCGCGTCGTCGAACACGGCCGTGAGGACAACCTCGGTGGTTGCAGGAATCTCCAGATAGTTCAAGGCGGCNCCGATGGCGTCGGACTCGGAGGTGCTGAACAGGCGAGCCTGCCGCTGGCGCACTTCGTCGCCGGTGATGTCATCCGGGTAGATAAGTTCGCGGGGCACCACTGCATCGGCAGTGCTGAACCAGGCTCCGATCGCTTCGACGAACGTCAGCCCGCCTCGAGGGCCGCCCGACTCGCGCACGGTGGTCATATCCAAATTTCCACTGACCGGGTACGTCGTCGTGCCGATGATCGACAGGAAGGGTTCTCCGTCCGATTCACCGATCACGTTGAAGGTGGGCCCGGGTGCGAGTTTCACGTACGGCACCGGCAGCAGCAGTGCCACCGTCACCAAGGCAGCCACCGATGTCGCGCTCACGAGGGCGACACGGGCACGAGGACCCATGCCGTGAACGTGCTCCCGCCATTCCCGCGGGCCCGGTATCCGGCGCGCCACTAGCGCGGGTTATCCGGAGAGCGACGCGAGGAACGCTTCGCACGACGCGACGAACGTTCCATCGCTTCGCGCAGTCGCAGACGCTCGGCCATCGGGTCCGGTTCCGGCTCAGCGACCCGGGATCTCAACGCGACGAAGGCGATAGCCAGGGCCGTGATGACGAGAGGGATCGCCCACCACACAAGAGCCGACACCACGTAGTCCTTTCTGCCTGACCCACACCTGCCCAATTCGAAGAAAGTCGCTCGCGAGCTATCCACGGCTGGAGCCGTTCTTGCGAGAGTACGCCAGCATCACCGAGGCTGCGATCCGCACCCCCGAGTATCGGACCTGTGCACCGTCCGACTGTGTTGTCACGACTGCACTTCGAGCACACCCAAAGCGGCGTTGACGATGGATCCTGGAGTTAAGTCGAACAGTTGGTACAGATCCGGAACGGTTCCACTCTGCCCGAAACTGTCGACCCCGAGGCTGACCGCCGCCACCCCCATCGCCGAGCCCAGCCACGCCAGCGAGTGGCTCGCACCATCGTGGATGGAGACGATGGGCGCGCGATCGGGGAAAGCTCCCCTGAGCGCTCCCGGCACGCTCGGGGTGGTGGCGGTGCGTACTCCTTGTCGCAGAGTGCGCTGCCAGGCTCGATACCAGCGATCGGCGCTAGTGATGTCGATGACGTGCGCAGCAATGCCTTCTTCTGCCAACTCACCGGATGCTTCGAGGACTTCCGGCATGATCGCCCCCGTGGCTGCCAGATGCACCACGGGCACCGAGTGGCCCTCCTCCCGAAAACGCCCGAGATCGTCGTAGGTAGTGAACGCGTCGATCAATCGGTACCCACCGGACAGAACCTGACGTCGAAGCACCGGCTCGCCGAGTCGCTCCCGTGCGGTCGCGAAGGCGCTCTGGTCGATAGGTCGGGTGGTGAGCCGGAAGTAGTAGGCACCATCGTCGAACGGCGCGGCGGTCTGCGCATCGGTGTTCCCAGCCGCGATACGACCGACAGCGTCACACAGGAGCCAATCGAGGGCAGCACCGTAGGTGGGTTCGATGTACGTGACGTTGGGAAGCTCCAGCCCCACGCTCGGTGTGATGGTGGATTGATGCGCGCCACCCTCGGGTGCCAGGGTCACGCCACTGGGCGTTCCCGCAACGATGAACCGCGATCCCGAGTACACCGAATAGATGAAGGCATCCAGGCCGCGAAGGACGAATGGGTCATACACAGTTCCGATGGGAATGAGTGGTTGACCAGACAGATCCCACGAAAGCCCCAATTGACCGAGCAGCAAGAACAGATTCATCTCCGAGATGCCTAGTTCGATGTGTTGGCCTTGCGGGCCTTCTGACCACTTCATCACCGGGTCCTCGGACCACAGGCGCTTCTCCACCGGACTGAACACACCAACCTTGTTGATGAAGCCACCCAAGTTCGTACTAGTTGCGACGTCGGGAGCGGTAGTGACTACGTAAGGCCGCAGCGAATCGTCGCGCGCTAGTTCCACCATGATGCGGCCGAACGCCTCTTGAGTGCTCATGGGTTTCGTGGAACGGATGCCCACCTGGGAGGGAACCTCGATGTCCAGGTGCGCTGACGTCGGTGGTCGGTGGAGCACCTCGCGCCGCTCGTTGCACACGATGCCTTCTGCAGATCCGGCATCGAAGCGGTCCCACTCGTCTTCTTGGGTCAGGTTCACAGCGCGTCGGAAGTCATCGATCTGCTCTGGGGTCAAAAGCGCCGAGTGGTTGCGGGGGTTGCCCGCCATCGGCAGGCCCCATCCCTTGATTGTGTAGGCGAAGACAACGCTCGGTCGATCTCCCTCTTTGTCGCAGGCGACGAAAGCGTCGGCAAGCGATTCAAGATCATGGCCACCGAGATCTTTGACCAAATCGGCCATCTGGTGGTCGTCCATGTCGGAGAAGAATTGATGCACCGCCTCGGGGGCGTTTTCCAAAAAGCGTTGTCGAACCTCAGCGGGAGCGAGTCCGAAGAGCGACTGATACTGCTCATTGGACATCTCATCTATCCATGACCTGAGCGCATCGCCACCGGGCATCGCAAAGGCGCCGCGAAGTTTCTTGCCGTACTTGAGTTCGATGACGTGCCAGCCGGCGGACTCGAAGTGTCCGGTCCATTGCTCAAGGCGCACCCCCGGAACCACTCGGTCCAACGATTGCCGATTGAAGTCGACCACCCACATGACGTTGCCCAGACCCTGGGTGGCCGGATCGGCGATCGCCTCCCAGATGTTGCCTTCATCGAGTTCAGCGTCACCGACCATGGCGATGTAGCGCGCGGGAGGCCGATCCCCGAAGTGTGCATCGACGTATCGACGCGTCGCCGCGGCAAACAATGGGGCCGCGGGCCCGAGCCCGACAGATCCGGTGGAGAAGTCGACCGGGTCGGGGTCTTTTGTCCGGGAGGGATACGACTGTAAGCCCCCCTTCGACCGCAGCGTCGTCAGGTAGGAACGGTCCAGATTTCCCATCAAGTACTGGATGGCATGGAAAACCGGAGCAGCATGCGGCTTGACCGCGACCCGGTCGTGACCGTTGAGGTGATGCAGGAAGAGTGCGGTCATCATGCTGACGACCGACGCGCTCGAGGCTTGGTGTCCCCCTACTTTCACACCGTCGACGTTGGGGCGTTCATTGTTGGCGTGATCGATCATCCGCACCGCGAGCCAGAGCACGCGGCGTTGAATGGACTCGAGTGTGCTGAATTCCTCGGCAGACTCGTCGATCATGCCCGCTCCCCTTCCCTCCACCTCGGTGGTGTGCTGCTCGTTCGCCTAAAGCCGTCTGACGGAAACCGTCTGACGGAGACCATCTGCCGTAGACAAACGATCGAACTCCGTGCCCATGAACGTACCCCTCGCGCCAGGTGCAGGCCATGCAAATGTGAAGCCCCCGGGTCGCGTAGCGGACACGCGCCTTCCCCTTGCGTGCGTCCACCCGTTATCCCGAGGGCTTCGACAAAGAGACGCTAGGGACGGTCGAGGAGCCTCGTCAAACGGTGACGCGAAATTGTTCACCGGACCTGTGGACACATCTGGGGAAAGATTGGGGGAAAAGCGGGGACGAGGTGTGGACTATCCGTGCATACGCTTGTGGACAACGTGAGGAAGACGCTCCTTGAGACCGCATTCCAGGAGGCGCCGACTACCCCCAGGGTGTGGACAAATATTCGTTAACGAATGTCGACGTGATCGTTCACCTGAAGGACACCCACATCAGCTCTGAAGGGCGATCCTTGGGCGAGGACAGTGCGCGCACGGCGTCATCGCACAGAGCCTGAACGGACGCATCGACGTCCGGCAGCGAGAGGCTGGGAAACCATGCGAGGTCGTCGCTCTCGTCGCTGATCACCGGCGGGATCGCGTTCGGCACGACAACAACAAACTGCATATCCCAATGCACGCTGGCCAGCACCCGCCCATCATCATCGCGACCGCACGGAACATCGTGCCGATCAAGTCGAACCGGCACACTGCTGATACGACCGCGGGCGATCCCGCTTTCCTCGCGTACCTCGCGCACCGCGCCGTGGAGCACCGATGAATCGTCGGTTTCGAGATGGCCTCCGAGCTGCAACCAGCGGCCGACCTTGGGGTGCAGCGTGAGCAGGATGCCGCGGCCTTGTTCCTCGACGACCAACGCGCTCGCGGTGATGTGCCCCACCCGGCAGGAACGCCACACACCGTCCTCGTGGGCGTCGAGAAACTCCTGGTACTCCCGGGCGAGCGCGCGTTGATCCGGATCCTGGTGCGTGAAGGCCGTCAAAGCCGATCGTGCGTCGGCCTGCAGTGTCACTGGGTGGAGCCGTCGCCGGATTCGTCGCCGGATTCGTTTCCGGACTCGCCGCCGGGAGCCTCAAGCCCCTCAATCGTGTCGGGAACAGCGCCAGAACCTTGGGCAAAGCCGAGCGGATCGTCGAGGTCGTCAGGAGTGGGCAACAAGTCCGGGTGCGCCCACAGAGCGTCGCGCGCCTCGGCTCCTCGTTGGCTACGGATGGCGGCGAAGACAGTGTGCGCTTCGCGCAAGGCCCGTGGCCTGAGTTCCATTCCCACGAGGGCAGCAAAGGTTCGCTCCGCCGGTCCCCCGGCAGCGCGGCGGCGGCGCATCGCTTCAGTGAGCGCTGCACTGGCGGGGAGCCTGTCGCCGCTGGCTTGCGACACCACTTCGTCCACCCATCCTTCGATGCACGCCAACAAGGTTTCGAGTCGGGCGACTGCAGCCTTTTGTTCGGGTGTGTCCTCGGGCGCGAGCAAACCTCCGGCCAGCACCTCTTGCAGCGCCTCGGGGTTGGAGATGTCGACGCCACCCATCGCTTCGGACAAGCGCTCGGAGTCGACGCGCATGTACTGCGCGTACTGCTCTACCGCTCCGAGCACCCGGGCTGCCAGCCACGGGACGTGCACGAACAGCCGTTGATGCGCGGCCTCGCGCAGCGCGACGTACATCAAGGCATCGGACGGTGAAACCTCCAGCCCTTCGGAGAAGGACGCGACGTTGTTGGCCAGTACAGCGGTCTGAGGAGTCTCCGTCAGTGGGATTCCGATATCGGAGGCAGACAGCACCTGATCCGAGAGGGCAGCCAACGCCTGGCCGACCTGCATAGCAAAAGCCGCAGCTCCGAGTTGCTGCACCATGCCCATCATCGGTTGCAGCATTTGCATGAAATCGGGGGGAATGCCGTCGGGCATCATGTCTCGCAGCTGCGCCGGCAGTGCCGCGTTGAGCTCATCGCTCGACATCTGTGACAAGTCCGTGCCATCCGGAGTGAGGCCTGCGACGGCCCCGGTGACGTGTTCAGCGATCGGCGTCACGATCCGCTTCCATGCCGGGCCGGTGGTGACCAGCCACTCGGAGCGAGACCACGCCTGCGTCGGGCTTCCCGCAGCGGGGAAAGTCGTCACCTCGTCCAGCCACAACTCCGCCAAGGCCACCGCGGAAGAGATCGCCTCTCGTTGCCCGTCGGAAATGGACGGATCACCGGCGGACGTGACGGCCTTGCGGGCGACATCCTCGACGACCGGCCAGTTAACCGGGCCGTCCGCTCCCGGGGCACCGGCCGACTGCATCATCTGGCCAAGTTGCTGCAGGGCTTGACCGAACGCGTTCATGTCGAAGGGGTCGTCACCGGAACCCGGTGCTCCGAAGCCGAAGGGCGTGCTCATAACCCCACGGTAACCGCACGCGTAAGGCCCGGACACCGCTGGCATGTCGCCAGGGGTCCGGGCCTTACAGAAAAACTCGTGGCGACCGAACTTTCTGAGCGGAGGTCGCAGTCGGCGAACTAGGCCTTGCCCAGGATGCGGGTGACCTTGGTGCCGCACTCCGGGCAGATGCCCTTCGCGAAGCGGCGGCTGTTCTTCTCCTCGACGTGACCGGTGAAATTACGCTTCTCCTTGCACTTCACGCAGTACGCCTCGCCTGTGTATTCCTCGGCCATGGGGCCCTCCTTGCCGATCATCCGCCATAGCGGTCGGTGGCTGGTGCCACCTGATGCCCCGTGGGGGCGTTTTCACCCTAGGGCAGCATTACCCCTGTCTCGGGGCCTGGAAGCGCCGCGCCGCCCTCCTATATTCGGATAATTCGGACAAAGAATGCCGTTTCCTGACCCCCGAACCCTTGTCTGACGGGCTCCGGATCGATTCGTCCCACCCCTGCATTCAGCCCTGGGCACCCGACGACAATGGCCCCGTGGCAACCACAAGCACCGATTCACCCGACCATTCCCGCGGCGAAACCCGGGACTACGGAGCCTCGGGCGCCCGATCTCAGCAGGGCGGTGCGGCATCGTTCATCGATCGCAAGCGACTCTTGGCCGACCTCGACGAACTTTTGCGCATTCCCTCCCTAGGCGGGACCCCGGCCGAGGTGGACGCCCAGCGTCACGTTGCCGACCGATGGGCCGGTGAGGGGTTGGAGGTGACGACATGGGACATCGACGTCGACGCCACGGCAGCGCGTTCGGACTTTCCAGGAATGGAAGTGGAACGCGAGCGTGCACTCGGTGTTGTCGCACGTTTCCCCGGCAGTGGTGGCGGCCGGACGTTGCTGTTCGACGGTCACACCGATGTGGTCCCTCCGGGAGACATCGGCGCGTGGACGGGCGATCCCTTTCTTCCCCGCACCATGCCGCGCGACGGCCGCGATGTCGTCGTGGCCCGCGGCGCCTGCGACATGAAAGCTGGACTCGTCGCCGCGTGGGAGGCGCTCCGGGCTGTTCGCCAATCGGGGGTGCAGTTGCGTGGGGACGTGTTGCTCTGCCCCGTCAGCGGCGAAGAGGATGGCGGCCTGGGAACGTATGCGGCTCTCGAACACCTCTCCGGCACACCCATCGCCGGATGCATCGTCCCCGAGCCCACAAATCTGGATCTGGTGCCGGCGAACGCCGGCGCACTGACTTTCCGTCTGACCGTCAACGGAGCGGCCATTCACGCATCTCGCCGATCCGAAGGTGTCAGCGCGGTCGAGAAGTTTGTCCCCGTTCTCGCGGCGCTTTCCCATCTGGAGGCCGTGCGCAACGCATCCGTCGACGAGTTGATGCAGCGATGGCCGGTCGCCTATCCACTGTCCATCGGAACAGTGCACGCAGGTGATTGGGCGTCCACGGTGCCCGATCTCCTCGTCGCGGAGGGCCGGCTCGGCGTCGCCCTGGACGAGTCGGCGGACAACGCTCGCGCCGAACTCGAAGCAGCCGTCGCCGACGTGTGTCGTTCGGATGCGTGGTTGCGCGAGCATCCCGTGACGGTCGAATGGTGGGGTGGTCAATTCCACGCAGGCCGAACAGATCCGAAGGCGGACATCGTCTCTCTCCTGCGCGACACCCACACCCGTGCGGCCGGGCACGCCCCGGAAACCTACGGCGGGCCGTACGGATCCGATCTGCGTCTGCTGGTCGGCATGGGCGGCATTCCGACCGTCCAGTACGGCCCGGGTGACACGCGCGTGGCGCATGCACCCGACGAGTATGTCGACATCGAGGACGTGGTGACGTGCGCCAGCGTTCTCGCCGACGTCATCGTCGACTTCTGCTCGTAATCACCGCCGTCGTCAGCATGACCACCATCGTCTGCATCCCCACGATTACCGACCCCTAGCCGATGCTGGCTGTGGATTGCACGTCGCCTTCCACAGTCGATGCCGAGCATCGTTGCCTCATGCCACGCAACACGTGTCCGAGCCTTCGCTCGGACACTCCCATCATTCGACACAGTGGGCGCCTAGCCCAGATCGCCGATACGGCTGCATTCACCGCATCGACCGCAGAGACCGATTGGCTAGATCGCTTGTGGAGTTTTCGTCACGACGACGAGGCCCTTGCGGCATTTCCCGGGAGCCCTGATCGCGCCCGTGATCTGATCACGCACGCGCGGTCTGTCGGAGCGTTGGACGATTCGACCGAGTGCTGGTGGCTCACTCCCCAGCAGCGGCTCGCCGCCGCACCGGAGCTTGCGTCTCTCGCGCATTGGCACGATCACCCGCCCACGGCGCTGGCGTCGCGCATGGGCACCGTAGTCAACGTGAAAGGAAACCCGGCAATCGCTTCCGTCGTTGCATCGGTGACGGGAGCGAGCGGCTTTCGACTAGCCCGCAGTGACCACGAAGCCGACTGGTCGTCGATCACGATCGCGTGCGCAGTGACGCTGCCAGAATCCTCGGAATCCGTACTCGCCTGGATGTCCCAGGCGGCTCAGTCTCGACCCCACCTGCCCGTCGTGGCGTACCGCGGTCGCGCCAGCATTGGACCGCTCGTCGTGCCCGGTCATTCGGCCTGCCTGCGCTGCGGGTATTTGCACCGGCGTGACCGGGACCCACACTGGCCGGAGATCGTTTCCCAGTGGATGGCACGCGATCACCCCACGTCGGATGACCGACGCGAGTCCAGGCGAACACAGGGCGCCGATGCGCTGCTCGCGATGCACGCAGCCGCGCACGCTGTCGCTGTAGTGCGGCGCTGGACCGATCGACCGCAGGACTCCCCCACCCGCCGGATCTTCCTCGAGGCACCGGATTTCACTGTCCGCGACGAACCCACGCACCCGCACCCGGCCTGCGGTTGCTGGTGGGGCACCGATCCGTTGGCCCCGCGTGGCGCCTTCACTATTGGCGAGGAGCCCGCGGCTCGCACGATCGACTGACCTCGGGGACAATAGTGCGATGCCGGAAATCCCGAAGAATGCGCTGACCCGCGGCGTGCGGATCGCGACCCTCCCGGCGTCATACGCCGGGCGCACCGCGTGGGGTTTCGGGAAGAAGGTGGGCGGCAAGCCAGCGGACGCCGTCACCGCGGAGATCCAGCAACGCACCGCCGAGCAGATCTTCGCGGTCCTCGGTCAACTCAAGGGCGGGGCGATGAAGCTCGGCCAGGCGATGAGCATCTTCGAGGCAGCCCTCCCCGAGGAGATGGCCGGCCCGTACCGGGCGACGTTGACGAAACTCCAGGACGCCGCACCGGCGATGCCGGCCGAAACCGTCCACGAAATTCTCGCGGACTCTCTCGGTCCCGACTGGCGAGATCGATTCGCCGACTTCGATGACACTCCTGCGGGCGCCGCCTCCATCGGCCAGGTGCACAAAGCGGTGTGGCACGACGGTCGCGAAGTCGCCGTGAAGGTGCAATACCCGGGAGCCGACAAGGCGCTGATCGCTGATCTGAATCAGATGGCACGGATGGGGAAGATGTTCTCCTCCCTGGTTCCCGGCCTGGACTTGAAGTCGCTGGTCGCAGAGCTGAAGGAACGCGTGATTGAGGAGCTCGACTACCTCGGAGAATCGCGCTATCAGCGTCAGTTCGCCGTCGCCTTCGATGGCGATCCGGAGTTCCGTGTTCCCCACGTTCTCGCCGCGGCACCGCACGTGCTGATCACCGAATGGGTGGATGGGCGACCGATGTCGGACATCATCGCCAACGGAACTCCTGAGGAGCGTGACCGCATCGGACTGCTCTACGAGCGGTTCCTGCTCTCCGGCCCCGCTCGTGCCGGACTGCTGCACGCGGACCCGCATCCCGGAAACTTCCGCATGACGCACGACGGCCGACTGTGCGTGTTCGACTTCGGGGCTGTCTCGGTGCTTCCCGACGGATTACCGCCGGCCATGGGCACGCTGCTGCGTATCGCGCAAAGCGGTGACGCGGACAGCGTCGTGCAGGGACTGCGCGACGAAGGTTTCGTTCTGCCGCACGTCGACATCGACCCCGAACAGTTGCTGAACTACCTCGACCCGTTCGTGGAACCAGCCCGCCACGAATTCTTCCACTTCAACCGTGCGTGGCTGCGCGGTCAGTTCACACGCATCAACGACGTTCGCGGACCGGACTTCGCGATCGGCTTGAAGATCAACCTCCCGCCGTCGTACGCGCTCATCCACCGCGTGTGGCTCGGCAGCATCGGGGTCTTGTGCCAGCTCGACGCGACGGTTCCGGTGCGCGGCGAGATCGAACGCTGGGTGCCGGACTTCACCGAACCGACGCCAGCCGGAAGCTAAGCGCGGGCTCGCACCATCTGCACGACTTCGTCTCCGTAGGACTCGAGCTTGGCCGGGCCCACACCCGGGATCGAACTCAGCGCCTCAGCATTTTCCGGCAGCTGCTCAGCGATGGCGATCAGCGTCGCGTCGGTGAACACGACATAGGCGGGGACCCCTTGGGTTCGTGAGTGATCGAGCCGCCACTGCTTCAGTTCCTCCAGGAACGTCTCATCGAATGTCGCCGGGCACGTCTGGCACCGCCCGATGGTCCGCTCCCCCGCAGTCACGAGCGCCTTCCCGCACGAGCGGCAAGCCGCGGGGCCTCGCCTGGATCGGGGCTTGCTCCGGCGCGATCCGTCACCGCGGCGGACCGATGATGCGTCCGTGTCGTCCGTGGAGCCCATGCGCTGAAGGAAGCGACTCATCTGTCGGGTCGCACGCCCTCCCGGTTGCCGAGATCGCGCCCACGTCACGTGTAGTTCGCGCTCGGCCCGGGTGATCGCCACATACAGCAACCGTCGCTCTTCCTCGAGTTGATCGGCGGTCTCGGCATGCTGCAAGGGAATGAGTCCGTCGCTGCAGCCAACGAGGTGCACGGTCCGCCACTCCAGTCCCTTCGCGGCATGGATCGACGCCAAGGTCACGCCATCAGCAACGGGAGCGAACTGTGCCGCGGCTCGCTCGTCGAGGTAGGCGATAAAGGCTGCGAGATCTGGTGTTGCGCTTTCCTTGGCAAGTTCCACCAGTGCCGCGAGAGACTCCCACTTCTCGCGCACGGCACCGGTGGTTGTCGGTTGTTGCGCCGACCAGCCCATCGCGCTGAGCACGTCGGCGACCGTGGCCGCCACATCCGCGTCAGCGTCCTTGCGACCACTGTCCGCATCCGCCGCCCGCGCCGCTCCCCGCAGTCGCGTTATCGCCTCGCGCACCTCAGGCCTGTCGAAGTAGCGCTCAGAGCCGCGGACGGTCATAGGAATGCCGAGTTCGGCGAACGCTGTTTCGAGTTCCACTTGCTGAGCGTTGATGCGATACAAGACGGCGATTTCTCGCGGTCGAACACCGGAATCCATACTGGCCTTGATGCGCTTGGCGGCGGCCTGGGCTTCGGCGACATCGTCCTCGAAGACCTCCACGTCCGGGGCCTGGCCGACGTCTCGTCGTGACGTCAAGGTGACGGCTTTCGCCGAGGACGCGCCGGCATGAATGACCCCGTTGGCGAGTTCGACGATCTGCGGTGAACACCGGTAGCAGCGAACCAGTCGGACGGTCGTGGCGCCGGGGAACTCTTGCGGGAAATCCACCAGGTAGTCCGAGCGCGCACCGGTAAAGGAGTAGATCGTTTGGCTGGGGTCACCGACAACGCAAATGTCGTCGCGGTCACCCAACCACAACCCGATCAGAGCGTGCTGGACGGGGTTGACGTCTTGATACTCATCGACCGTCAGCCACCGATACTGCGCCCGCACCTCCCGTGCGATCCCATCGTCGGACGACAATGCGCCAACCAGCACGATCATGACGTCCTCGAAGTCGATCACGCCTCGGTCGGATTTGGCTTGCTCGTAGTCGGTGAGAACACGGGCGAGTTGCCCGGGCTCCAGGCTGAGGTTTCGTTGGACCGTCGCGGTCGGCAGGGTGTGCTGGTCAAGGAAGTTGACCCGCGCCCACTCGATATCGGCGCTGACGTCTCGAACCATCGAGGTGTCTGAGGAGAAATTGTTCGCCGACAGTGCCGTAGCCACCAGGCTCGCTTTGCTCGGCAGCAGGTCGGGGAATGCTCGGTCGGACACCCGCGGCCAGAAATAGCGCAGTTGACGCAAAGCGGCGGCGTGAAATGTTCGGGCCTGCACGCCCTGGACGCCGAGATCGCCTAGTCGCGTCTTGAGTTCTCCGGCGGCTCGGTTGGTGAACGTCACGGCAAGGGATCGCGCGGGATCGTGTTCACCGGTGAGAACGCCGTAGGCGATCCGATGGGTTATCGCGCGCGTCTTGCCGGTCCCGGCCCCGGCGAGCACCGCGACGGGTCCGGACAGGCTCTCTGCAACGGCCCGCTGCTCAGCGTCGAGGCCTTCGAGAACGGCGGCGGGATCCATAGGCCGATGCTTCCACGGCGCACCGACAGTCCGCGATGAACCCCACAGGGTCAGTGGGTGAAGGCGAGTTCGATGAGGATGATGCCGACGCCGAGGAGTCCGTAGATGGTCGCCCACAGCCACTGCCTACCCCGGGGAAGCCCGGAGCGGCGAGCAGCGAAAGCTCCCCAGAAGAACAAACTGGCGACACCGAGCGCCTCGGCTATGCGGACCACGGCGCGAGGATCTTGCTGCACGGTCAACCACACCAATCCGAGGGCAACGACGGGTACCCCGACCGCGACGTACTGCACGGCGATGCCCAGGAGGTGTCGGCGCTCTTTGGCCGATAGGCGCTTACCGGTGCGGATCTGCACGTCGAGCGCGTCGGAGAACGCGTGCGCGAGGGACAGTGCCAGCAGAGGCGCGAAGACGACGACCACGAGGTCCATGAAGGGCGTGCCGGACCACGACTCGGCTTCCTGGTTATACACGGCAAGCGCCACCATCAAGATGATGGTGGCGTAGATCAGCCGGTGCGGATCGAAAGCGATTTTCCCGACGTATAGCTGGACGTGCTTCTCGTCGTATTCGCTCTCTTTCTCCACCCCGTCAGACTAGCCACGACCCAAGGCTTCGTCGGCCCATCAGGCGTGGACGAGGGGAACGCGACACATTGCGGCCAGATTTGTCGCATGGTCCGTGGCAAACCACCGCGCCGAGCAATTCCTGGGAACCGAATACCCCAAAGGACCGTTTTAGGGACGAGTGAAGGAGCTGTCATGGTGGCGAAGCGCTGGTGGCGCCGACCCGTCGTCATCGTCCCGACGGCGATCGTCGCGGTGACCGCACTGACCCTCGCGCTGGCGGCATTCCAGCCGTGGCGACTCTTCATCGACGTGACCGTGGATGAGGCACTGCCCACCGTGGCTGTCGAGGAGACCGTCGAACCGAGGTCCGACGCCTCCGCGCAGGAGGCCGCGGGTGACGCGAGTCATGACGCGTCTGCGGACTCAAAGGCTGAGGAGCAGTCGGCTACCGAGTCCACAGCGGGCGCCGATTCCGCCGCTAACTCGGGCGCGGATTCCCCCGCCGACTCGAGTGCTGATGCCAGCGCTGAGCCGAGCGTCGCGGAAACCCCGAAGCGGACCGTGACGGCCGAAGGCACGTTCATCTCCCATGAGCACCCGACGGCGGGCACGGCGCGCATCATCACCCTCGAAGATGGCAGCCGGGTCCTTCGGCTGGTGGGCCTGGACACCGACAACGGTCCCGACCTCAAGGTCTGGCCCGCGGCAGCCCCCGTCATCGAAGGGCGAGACGGCTGGTTCGTTTTCGACGATGACGAGTACCTCAGCCTCGGGGCTCTTAAGGGCAACAAGGGAAACCAGAACTATCCGATCCCGGACGACGCCGACATCTCCGACCTCACCAGCGTGACGATCTGGTGCGAGCGATTCAGCGTCTCCTTCGGAGCTGCTGAACTCATCAGCACCTGATCACCCCGATCAGGTCGGTCGCAGACTTGTAAGGATGTAGGGCGCGAGGAACCTACGACGTCCCTCCGCAGGGGTAGACGTCTTGCGCAGCCACGATGCCACGATCGGTCGTGGTGAAGCCACCAAAGGCTGCTTCCGTCGGCGCGACCCACGCGATCGGTACGCGAACGCGGGAGTCGTCCATCGCTCGCAGTTTCACTGCGCGCACGTTCACCGACAGTGACACCGACGCCTTGGTCGTACCCGCCCAGCACGGAGAGCCACTCGAAGCCTTCACCACCTGGGAGCGCTCTACCCATTCCCCCGGCTCGTACCCGGCGTACTGGAAGACGATGAGGGGGTTCGCGTTGATGCCAGGGCCAGATCCTTCCTCGGGTGGCTGGATCATGAAGCTCATCCCGCGAGTGTTTTCCGTGGGAACGACGAAGGTCACCGAGTCCCCACGGACTTTCCGCTTTGTCGAGAAGTCGTCGTTCCAGCTGACTTCTTGTCCGCCGTTATCGGAGGCGAGGATCAGTTGCTGCGGGGTGATCACGCACCCCTTGCACCCGTTGCCCGTGAAGGTGAGTGTGACGCGGGTCTGCGTCGGGGCACTGATGGGAACCGGATCGGGTTGCGGCGGTGAATCGGCGATCGCCGGTGCGGCTGCCAGCCCCACGGTGACCATGATCGCCGCTGCTCCCGCTGCCACTACTCCTCGTGTCCGACCCATGTGATCCACCCTTGTTTGTAAATCCTTTGTCGTTAGCCGAACAAGATCATCGCGTGAGCGATCACAACGCCCACGATAAACAACGTGAAGATGATGCCGAAGGCGGCGAATCCCTTGAACGACTTGCCCCATGGCGATGCGGCCAGCTCAGGAGACATGCACGATGCCAGTGTCTTCATGTCACCGATGAGCCCCCACGTCATCAGCAGGGTGAACAGGCCCACGACAACGGAGACGATCATTAGCGCCGTCGCGTAGTCCGACTGCTCCAAGCCGATAAAGGCCAAAACCGGGGCGAAGAATATGAAATAGCCGATGAAGACCGCCATCGTGGGGTACACGCGGTGGTTGAACCACCCCAGTATTTCCTTGTTGTCCATCTGAGAATCCTTTCGCTGGTGTGAGGTCGTGCGCCGGACGGGACTCGTGTCGCGAGTTCGGTGGGGGCAGCGCTGCCGGCGACGCTACGGCACCACGGCCCCGCACGTCAGCCGAAAAACCACATTCATCGCCGTCACCAACGTCCACCGCTCGCCGCGCCGTTACCCAGCAGAAGTAGCCGAGCAGATGTAACCGAGAATTCACGTGTTTCGTGCCCCTGCGCCGGCGATGAGCGCCATGATTGTCGTGACCACTTACCACTTCGCTCATCACGAGGAGACACACATGACCAACGCCAACTCCATTTTCTGGGGCGCCATGCGCCAACGCGACATCCTCGGCGGCCTCGCCATCTTCATTGGATTGAACTCCGCGCTGTTCGCCATCATCATCCTGGCCAGCGATATTTCCTCCAGCGGTCAGGTAGCACTGGCGATCTTCGCGGTGCTGTCCAACTTCCTGGTGTGGCTCTGGACCGACGCAGGAATCAAGGATGTGCAGGCCGGATCGAAGGACATCACCGGTGATGATGCCGAGACCGCCATCGCGCAAGAGTTCAAGAAAGCTCCCTGGGCCTTCTACCGCGGCATCGTGGTCGTGATAGCGCTCGCAACAGCGGGCTCAGAGCTCTACGCACTGTTCGGCTGATTGGTTTCCGACCGACGCTCGACCGAGCGTCAGTCGGAAACACCGTTAACCTGACGCCATGCGTCGGCTGCCGGTGATCTTGGCTGTTCCGGCGATCCTGCTCGCCCTCACCGGCTGCGGCGGTTCAGACGAACCGAATGCCACGACTGACACCGAAACGGTCATCAGCGACACGGCGGCTGACACATCCGGCGAATTGTCCGGTCAGTCGGACGGTCAGTCGGACGATGCCTCAGATTCGGCAGGAGTTTTCGTTTCTCTGGTGGGCTCATGCGAGACCGGCACGTGCGATTACCGCCTCAGCAACGCCGAAGGTGGCACCGATGTCTTCGAGGCGCTCGCCGGACGCAAGTCCGTTCGCTTCGAGGTGGATCCCGAGGTCATGGCGACTTACGAGATCAACGTGCGGGATATCGACGGTGAGGGCGCTAGTTGCACGGCGATCATCACCGGGGGTGGCTTTGATGAGCGGCAGCAGCGCTTGACCACCGGCGACGGGCCGACCTGCTCGGTGTCCACTAGCCCGTAATTCCTGCCGGCTGCGCGGTTTCATTCTTGCGCGAATATCGAAACACGCTGTTCACGCGCGGGCAATCGTGACGTCACCGACCTGAGGGACTCTTTCCTCGCCTCTCATTCCCTTCGACGACGGGTCCCTCACCTACGAGCCTCCGGTGAGGGGCCCGTTGGGTATTGCTCTTCCGCCCACGACCTCACCGGCCGTTCGGGGGCCATAATTTGCGATGTGGCGCAACGACTGTCCATCCCCGTGTCGACGGGATATCTGATCGTCAGCGGTCTGGCAATTGCCGGCACCCTGGTCGGTCAGCTCGGCGCTACCTCCGCCACCACCTACGCTGCCAACGGCAGCGGCGGAGTAGAGACCGGCATCTACCTCGCCATCTTGCTGGTATTCGCAGCGCTCTCCACGGCGTACGTGGGACGGATCACCCATCGCTGGGGACGACTACGAGTGTTCTCAACAGCACAGGTCGGCGTTGCCGTGTCGTGGTCCATCCTCGGCGTTGTGGAGATCATCACCAGCGAGAGCCTGCTCGTGATGTGGCTAGCCGCCCCCGTTCTCGGGGTGCTCTTCGGCGTCACGACGATCGTGTCTCCCTTCGTGACCCACGCTTACCTATCTCAGACCTCTCTCACAGTGTCGATGGCTCGCCGGAACATCGCCGCCGGCGTCGGGGCGATGTTCGGTGCGTCGCTCGGCGGAGTACTCATTCACGCCACCGACCCCGGAGTGGGAATCCTCGCGAACGGCCTGCTGACCATTCCCCTCGCCGTGTTTCTTCTCGCCCGTCCCCCGGCACAAACACAAGGCGATCGACCGAGCACGCAGAACTCCGCTCGGGATCTCGTGGAATTGCTGCGGTCCAATCCTCAACTCCGTCGGGTCGGCTTTTTGACCGCGAGCCTCATGATCTGCCTCGTGCCCATGTTCGGCATGATCGTTCCGATTCTCAACGACCTTGACACGTCTCCTCTTCCTTCCGGCGCAGGCTTCATGCTCACCGGCGTCGCAGCGGGCCGGTTCTTCGTGCCAATGCTCGTGCGGCGGATCTTGAGCACGCAGTCCCAATTCTCCGGGGCCATTCGAGCGTTTACCTGGGCAAGCGGCTTCATGATCGTGTTCGCCGTCAGCACCCTGATATCCGTCATCAGCGTCGATCTCGTCGTATGGACGCTCATCGGTGTTGGGCTCGGAGCAAGTCGCTTCACCGCGCGGGCCCTGACGATCGGTGCCGCCGCCGACGCGGGTCCCCCGGGTAAGGACATTTCCGCGGTGGCGGTGCTCGTTCTCATCGGCACCATTGCTTCACCCATCGGCATGCTGCTGTGGGGTGCGTCCGTGGACTACTTGTCCTCACCCACCACGGTGGGGCTGGCTGCGCTCGTGATTCTCGTTATCGCCGCGCTTTTGGCTCGGTCTCGCGCGCGCGGCAGCAACAACTAACACCTGTTCAGCGCTGCCTGTCGTCGCAGTCCTTCTAGCGGGCGAAGCGGCTCCGCAATTCGTCCAACGCGCTGGGGTCCGCAACAGCCTTCATACACAAGGATTGGAAGTACTCCCATTCGGAACGCTCAAACTCCAACTCCGGGAGCCGCTCTCGTCGACCGAAGATCTCGTACTTCACCTTCACGTCGGCGATCGTGTAGGTGCGTCGGCCGGTCGCAAGAACGGGGATCCTATTCTTCTTGGTCAGGTCGACTTTCTTGTCGCTAAGCCGAGCGCCGGTGGCGCGGTCGAAGGTCTGCAGGCGTCCGGTGATCTTCACACCCCCGATCCTAGATCGGTCACCGTCGACTACCCAGCGCTCACACCAGGCGCGCCGAGTCCTTCATGCGAAGACAGGATTCGGCTTACTGCGCGGTCCAGAGCATCGAAGAACCCGGACACGGATCCATCCAGTTCGAGATCATCCGGACCCATAACCGCTCGGTAGGTGCCATCAGCGAAGGACACCAACACGGTCGGAGTGCCGAGGGTGCAGGCCGCCACTTCCTCCGGTGAGCGCTCGTTCAGGTGCACGAGGCGAATCGGGTGAGGGAAAGTGCGACAGGCCTCGTCCCAGGCGGCTTTTCGTCGCACAGTCGAGTGGGTGATGTCACACAGGGCGCAGTGCGCGGTGCCGCGCGCTTTGCCCAGGACGTACCGCAGCTCGCCCATGACTCCCCCATCCGCGTGATACACCCCCACGATCTCGCGAATAGACGCCGGCATTTCTGACCTGGTATTCCCCATACCCCTAGTGTCAGGGCAGTTCGCGTCACCCGCCACCGGTGATGGACACCCGACAGCGCCCCACGAAAATCGCTAAGCCCGCCACAGTCACCTGCATTTTCGACACAATGGGNAACATCTGGGAGACGGCAGGCTCTCCCCCGTAGGAATGAGTTCGGAGATCACACATGACATTCGGGCAATCGATATCGACCTGTTTCTCAAACTTCGCGAACTTCCAAGGACGAGCCCGGCGCTCGGAGTTCTGGTGGTTCTTCCTCTTCAGCTCGGTCATCCTGTTCGTCGTTCAAGTCTTGCTCGCTTTCGCGCCCGATGGCTTCTTNGACAGCACCGCATTCGCCGTCATTGCCTCCAGCATCTTCGGGATAGTCCTACTTATCCCCTTCTACGCAGCGGGCGCCCGGCGCCTGCACGACACAGGAAAGAGCGGTTGGCTCCAGCTTCTCGTGCTGATTCCCTGCGCGGGCGCGATCGTCCTGTACGTCCTCTGGGCGCAGGCAGGGTCGGAAGCGGACAACCAGTACGGGTCTCCTCCGGCCTGAGATACATGATCGATCCGCCGTGGGTTCCTCTCGCGGGGACCGTGACGTTACTCACCACACCCTGCTGTGCTTTCTGCATGCCGAGCCAGCCGCACGGGGCTACCTAAACTTGGAGCATGAATTCGGCTCAGCAGGCCCTGTTGCTTTCGTTGGGTGCGCATCTCGGCTTTCAGGCCGTCGTCACTGTCGTTGTCTACCCGACCCTTCTTGAGGTCTCGCCGGCTGACTGGCAACGCCGCCACACCGCCCATTCCAAGCGAATCGCGTTCGTCGTTGTCCCCATGTACGTCGCTGTCATTTCGGCTCTCACCTGGTCCCTTTCCTCGATGGGTTGGTCGCCGGCCCTTGTCGTGGCAATCTGCGCGACCTTGTTGGTCTTGTTAACAACCGGACTCGTTGCAGCACCTCTCCACAAGACATTGGCGAGGGACGGCCCGACTGCCCAGCTCAAGCGTCGCCTACGGCGAGCGGATGCCATCCGCTTCAGCGGCGCCGCACTCGCGTGCGTCGCAGCCACCTTCGTCTAGTCCGCCGGGGTCGTAGGGCATGCCATGTCCATTCCTTTACCTTGATCGCATGGACGTCACCCCCTGGACTCCCGCGGGCGGGACCGTGACGATGTTCACCACACCCTGGTGTGGGTTCTGCGTCAGACTGAAGCGACAACTCACCGACGACGAAATTCCCTTCACAGAAGTGGACATCGAGCAGACACCAGAAGCCGCGCTCTTCGTCGAAAGCAAGAACGACGGCAACCAAACGGTGCCGACCGTCGTCTTCCCCGACGGATCAACCGCAACGAACCCGTCGCTGGCGGATGTGACGTCCAGGCTCTCGTGACTCGTGGCCAGGGTGTCGCCCTTCGGGCCTGCTCCGCGCCGGGCACGCCGTCGTGTCGTAGAGGCGTCGTGTCGTAGAGGCGACCGGCAAAAAACATTGGCCGCTCTAACTGCTCGGCTTTGTCAACGGACGGCTCCAATCACCCGGTAACGGCTCGCCGTACCAGCGCTCGATGAGTTTGCGGGCGATGCTGACCGCCGGAGGAAGCGATACCTCGCCGGTGGCGCAGGCGTGTGCCAATTCGGCTCGCGATAGCCACCGAGCCTCGGCGATCTCTTCCCCATCCACATCGATGGATGGATCAGCAGCGAACGCGTGATAGCCGAGCATCAGCGAGGCGGGGAAAGGCCAGGGCTGGCTGCCGAGGTACTGCAGATCCTCCGGCCGGGTACCGATGCGCACACCCGACTCCTCCTCCACCTCGCGTCGGACCGCCGCTTCGGCGGACTCTCCCGCCTCGACAAATCCCGCGAGCGTGGAGAACCACGTCGGCTCCCAGCGGACCTGGCGGCCGAGGAGAGCGCGATCATCGTCGTCGCGAACGAGGACAATCACGGCAGGGTCGGTGCGCGGAAAGTGCGACGAATCATCGACGGAGCAATGCCGCGACCAGCCTGCATCGCGCCACGACAAACCCCCTCCGCACTGGGGACAGTGCCGATGGTTACGCGACCAGTTATCCAGCGCCACCGACGCCACCATCAATCCGGCATCCATGGCATCGAGGCGGGAGCCCGACATGCGAAGGTCCGCCCACTGGTGAGAGTCGGCTAGCGCGGGAGCCTCGTCGTAGTGCGCGCAGAAATAGGCGACTCCGTCGTCGTCGATCCCCAGCAGCGACGTCGGGACATGCTCGGGAACCGAAACATCGAGGGCGAGTCGATCCCCGTCGATGGCCGCGGTGCCCTGGTGCACGCGGACGAATCGACTCGATGGGTCAACGCGGGCGCCTTCTACCCATGCCTGGTCTGCGCGTCGCTCAGCAGCCCGGTCGATCGCGGAGCGGGCGAGCACGAGACCGTCCAGCAGCCACCACTGCGGATCCGACATTCGCACGAGATCTCCCCACTAACGATGGAGGCGAGCCTAGGGTGTCGGCGTGAGCGTGTTCATCCGCCAGTTGACGGGAATCCGCTTCGTGGCCGCGTTCTGGGTGTTCGCCTACCACTTGCAGGGGCCGTTCAACATTCTCGGCCTGTTGTCGATACCGGTCATGGGCGACGTCATGCGGGTTGGTCGCCTCGGCGTGGACCTGTTCTTCGCGCTGTCCGGCTTCATCCTGACCCACACGTATCTCACGCGCATGGGTTCATCGATTCGCGGGAGCGCCACGCTGCGCTTTTGGTGGCTGCGCCTGGCCCGGATCTACCCCGTGCACCTGGTGATGCTCGTCGTCGCCGGCCTCGCGGTTTTCGCGCAGGCCCGCATTCTGGGTGAGGACATCGATCGTGACTGGTGGAACCCGATCGACTTCATCAAGAACCTTCTGTTGATTCAAGAGTGGGGACCCAACCCCGAACGCGGGTGGAATTTCGTCGCATGGTCGTTGTCCATGGAGTGGCTTGCCTATCTCGTGTTCCCCGTGCTGGTGCTGATCTTGTGGAGGATGCACAAGAAAGTTCCCACGTTCGTCTTGGTGATCGCGTGGTTCGCAGTCCTCGCACCGCTCGTGGGTTACGGGTTGGGGACGTCCGATCCCTACTACACGAACAACTGGGGTTCGACCTACCGCATCGCCACGGAATTCACCGCCGGAGCCATTACGTATCTCATCGTCCAGCGGCTGTCGGAGCGCGAACGCATGCACACCCCCGCCGCGTGGTTGTCCGCCATACTCCCCGCGCTGGTCGTCGCGGGGGCGGTGTTCCTCGCGTGGCTTCCGGCGGCCCAACCGCCGGCGAACGCCGTCAACCCGGACGCAGAACCCCTGCCGCCGTATTTCCATCTCGCCCTCGTGCCGCTGCTGGTGGCGTGGATCGGGGCCTTGGCTCTTGCTCGCTCCGGTGTGGCGCGGGCTCTATCGACCCGCACCCTGGTGCTCGGTGGCTTCGTCTCCTACTCCCTCTACATGACCCACCTGGTGTGGATGGGGTTATGGCGGGCGGGGATGAACGCTGCCGGGATCGAGTCGGGCGCGTTGTATGCCGCCGGGGTCGTGGTGCTGATCGTTGGTGCCCTCGTCATCGCATGGCTGATGTGGAAGGTGGTCGAAGAGCCGGCCCGTGAGTGGATGCGAGGTCTCGTGGGTACGCGTCGCACTCCCACCGAGGAGGCGGGCGAGGAAATCATCGAGGGTGCAACGCAGGGACAGCCCACGCGTGGTGCGCCAATCGATCCGGTGGCGATCCCGGAGACTGACGAGCGCTAGTCGAGCGCGAGGTAGTCGAGCGCGAGGAGGGACTCGACCTCCGCGTCGGTGTCCGGGCGAATCTCATCCCCTGTCGCCACCATCACGAACGCTGCATCGACGTCTCGCCACGAGACGCCTGCGATCTGGGCCCACGCGAGTCGGTAGATGGCCAACTGGCGGGGGTCGATTGATGCGGTTCCTCCCGTTTTCCAATCCACTACCTCAAACCGGTCTCCCTCGGCGAAGACGGCGTCGATACGGCCGTTGATAACCCGGCCGCCGAGGACCACCGAGAAGCCACGCTCGACGCCTACCGGCTCGCGCCCTGCGTACCGCGTGTTCGCGAAGGCCTTCTTCAACTTCTCCAACTGCTCGTCCGAAACGATGTCTTCGTCGGCGGCCCCGGGGAGATCATCGACGGCCATCAGCGACTGCTGGCCGAACATGGTTTCGACCCACGCGTGCCATGCGACGCCCCGCGCGGCAGCCCGAGATGGTTGATGAGGCATCGGCCGCAGCAGATCAAGGGCGACGGCATCCGGATCGTGCATTGCGCGCAGGAACGTCGTCGCGCCAACGTGCTCACCGAGCCGAACGACGTGTTCGTCGACCTGGTCGAGCCGGTGATCCTCCATCAACGCTTCGTAGGTCTCATGCCACACGCGCACCCGCTGCTCCTCCGTGGTTTCGCCACCGCCACTGGATTCATTCAGGGACAGCGATTCGGCCATGGCGATCGGTTCGGTGGTGTTCGCGGCCTGCACCGCCGCCGCAGCCTGCGCCAGCTCCGCGCGCAGCGAGGGGACGACCGGCTGCGGCCAGGGCACGCCCCCACTACCGGTGATCGGGTTGTCGGCGCCGTCGGGTGGCGCCGGCGCCCACATCACTACCCGGCACAGGTCCGGATCGGCGGATTCGACCGCGGTTCGGATCTGCTGCAGGAAGCGATGCGGCCCGCGGGGTGTACTGTGCCCGGCGCCCCACCAATGCCCGGTGACGGTCAGTGACTCCTCGGCACGCGTGAGTGCGACGTACGCGAGGCGCTCGTTATTGCGCTCCTCCAGAGCACGAAGATCATCGGCGTACTTATCGCTTTGCTTGCTGATTGATTCCCCATCAGCGTCGGGGAAGACGGCGAGGTGCGGGGGAACGTCGTGTCGCAACGGCCACGGAACTACCCCCGGGCTAGTGAGCCAGCGGCCGCGGGACCTACCCCCGGGGAAAGCCTTCTCCGAGACGAACGGGACGAACACGTGGGTGAACTCCAGCCCCTTGGCGGCGAATACGGTCATCAACTCGACCGCCCCCGGGACCCGCGGTCGGGTGTGGGGAATGGTGACGTTGAACCGTTCAGCGTCACGCAGCCAGGTGAGAAACCCTCCCAGGCTCACGCGGCCGTCGATTTCCGTCACGGACGCCGCCAGAGCGTGGAAGTCGTCAAGCGCCGAGGTCGATGTTCCACTCGGGTCGGCAAGCGCGGCCTCAACGTCGACTCCGAGTTCACGAACAGCGCGGGCGATGAAATCGCTGATCGGCTCGCTGGTGTGCGCACGCATCCGCGTCACCAGATCCGACACCTCCACGAACGCTTCGATGGCGCGCGGCGAGTAATGCTCGGTCGGCCCGGGATCGCTGAGCGCATCGGCGAGCGCGGTCACATCCACCGCGTCGCTCCCGGCAACGGCATCGTTGAGATCGTCATCGATGGAGTCGGTGTCGCGTCGACCATGCCCACCGGCGAGCGCGTACGCGCGCTCACCCAACACCGCGAGGTCCCGAGCGCCCACCCGCCAGCGGGCCCCCGCTAACAGGCGCACCAGCGATGTGTTCGCCGTCGGCTCGTGCACCACTTCGAGCAGCGCCCGTGTGTCAGCGACCGCAGGATCCGCCAGCAGGGCGGCCGCTCCGGTCACCCGGGTAGGAATACCCCGCGCTCGCAGCGCCCGATCCACGCGCCGGATGTTCTTCCCCGTGGTGCACAAGACCGCGATCGACTCGTCGGAGTCGCCGGCCGACGTCCGTCGCTTCTCCACCGCGCCGTGCACCTCACCCACACGCGTCGCGAGGAACTCCACCTCGGTCTCGACGGTGTCGAACAATCCGACGTCCACCCGCGCCGGCGACGCCTCACCCGGCGGGATGAGCGGATCGGCTCCCGCGTGTTCGGCGCGAAGCTCGGTGGCGATCTCGTTGGCCACATGCAGGACAGCGGGTCCCGAGCGTCGGTTCTCGGCGAGCGAGTACCGCGAAGCGGGGCGCTGGTCGGTGCGCGGGAAATGCTGTGGGAAGGACTCGATGTTGTCCACGCTGGCTCCACGCCAGGAGTAGATGGCCTGACACGGATCTCCGACCGCGGTGACGGGAAATCCGTCCCCGAACAACGTCTGTAGCAACTGTCGTTGCGCGATGGATGTGTCTTGGTACTCGTCCAACAGCACGATGTCCAAGCGAGAACGGATGTCTGTGATGGTGTCGGGAAATCGGTCGACGATGCGTTGAGCGAGCCGGACCTGATCGATGTACTCCCACAGATCGTGGGTGGTCTTGTAGTCGCGCCACCGCTCGATGAGCACGGCCAGCATCATTCGGTCGTGCGCCTTCTCGGCGATCTCCCGAGCTTTTCCGCGCCCGGAACCGAGCACATCGAGTTGCGCGATAAGCGCGCGATCGTGTTCGACAACGCGGTGGGGCTCGATGGCGAGTTCACTCAACTCACTATCGAGGCGGAGCATGAGATCGGTGACATCCATCGGGCGGCGACCCATACGAGCCAGACCCTCACCCACCTCGTCGTCATGAAGTGAACACACCATCCGGTAGGCGTGCTGGTAGCGAAGACCGTCGGTCAACAACGTGGCTTTCGGCTCGTGTCCGATGCGCAATCCGTAATCCGTCACCACCCGCGAGGCGAACGCGTTGTAGGTGAAGACCGAAGGCTCCGCCTCGGCAAAGCCGACGGAGGCGACGTGTGACCGGATGGCCGCAACGAGTGCGGACGCAGCCTTGTTCGTGAAGGTCAGACCTAGGACGCGATCGGGATCAACCGCGCCGATCGCACTCAGATAAGCAACGCGCGCCGACATGGACGTTGTCTTTCCGGTGCCAGCCCCCGCGACGATCACTCCTGGAGCGAGCGGCGCGCTGACGGCTTCCCATTGACTATCGCTCAGGTGGAAACCGAGGACCGCATCGAGCCCGCCTCGGTCCATCTCCGAGGGCACGGCGTGATTCGCCGAGGCGCTATTCACGTTCGTGTCGCTCACGTTGTCGCCGCTCATTCGTCGTCACCGCCAACGTCCAAAACGTCGTTGACATCCCCCACCAGGTCGATGACAGAAACCTCGGGGGTCTTGGCCGGGCACAGGCCAGCGAAATCACAAAAGGTGCAGTGTTTGCCAGGACGCGCCTCGATGCGTTCACGTCGAACGGTGTCCGCTGCCTCCCCCAGAGAACGCTCGATCCACGTGACACCGTTGATGCTTTCGGGTCCGTCCAGCCCGTCCGGCCCGTCCAGTCCGTCGCGCCCACCAGGGCCAACGGTGGCGTCGGTGGTCAGCGGCAGCTGCATCTGCTGTTTCGGGCCTGGATCCTTCGCCCCAGCGTCCATGCGCAGCTGAACAAGGGCAGCACCGCCCACATCGTGATGGGCGCCGTCTGCTGCCTCGTACGCGTCCCGCAGCAGAAGTTGATACACCCCCAACTGTCCGTGTTCTTGTGTCTCCTTCTTCGTGGGACTGGACGAGGATGTCTTGAAGTCGATCGCCACCAGTCGACCGTCGTCGTCCTCTTCGATGCGATCGAGGTAGCCCCGCAGGTGCACCGACTCCGGGGCTCCTGCGGGGGTGGGGACGTCAAGGTCAGAGGCGATGTAACGCTCGCTGTCGATGAAGGTTCTCTCGCGCGCCTGGTGGTAGATCAGGAAGCGCTCGAGTGCGTGACGGGCTTCGGTTCGTTCGGACACCGAACGCCACGGTGCGTCGAAGTCGACCTCGCTCCACACCCGATCAACGAAAGCCCCCATGGAGCGCAGGTCTTCGGGGATCTCTCCACGCGCGACGTGGTCGGCAATCGCGTGCACGATGCTTCCGAATGCCGTCGCGCTCGAGCGAACAACATCGGCGTGCGCTTCGTGGTCGAGGAACCACTTCATCGAGCACTGCCGGATCGCATCCAACGAAGACCCGGACAGCGCAATGGGCGCATCGGGGGCCCGCAGCGGACGAGGCCCCTCGCTGACATCGTTCATGCCCCACCAATGGGCCGGATCCGCGGCAGGGATCAAAGACGCGCCCGATCGGTCACGAAGGGTGGCGATGCGAGCCAGGAGCGATGCTGCGTGCCGTCGCGTATCGGCCGAGCTCTCGGCATCCATCAACGCGCGCCGGCAGTCGATCACCAGTTGGCTCCAACTGGTGATCACGTCACCGCGGTGCGGCAGGGCTTCGACGGTGATCCCTGGCGAGTACTCCCCGTCCATGTGGCGCGGATTGCCCAGACTCATGCCGATCACGTCGGCGATGAACCGGCTCGGTCGATCCGCTCCCTCGTCTGCCGAGTCAACGGGGAGCAGGGTCACTTGCTCGCGGGCACGGGTCATCGCCACGAAAAGCAGGTTGCGCTCCTCGCGCATGAGATCCGGGGCCACCTGATCTGCCGAGGCGAGTTCCTCGACCCCGAGTAAGGATCCGCGCGGTTGCACGTTCGGCCACCGACCTTCTTCGAGTCCGGTGATCCACACCCGTTTCCACTCCAGCCCCTTGGCGCGGTGCACGGTCATGATCTGGACCATCGACTCTCGCTCCACCCGAGCGTGCGAGGACTCGGTGATCGACTCCGACGCGATGGCCTGATCGCGCAACGTGTCAAGGAAGGTCGTGACCGCATAGACGCCGCGATAGCGCTCACTCAAACGCTCGGCCGAAGCGAACAGCGCCATGACGGCGTCGAGATCGTGATGGGCGCTCCCCGAGCCACCCAGGGCCGCGGCGCGCAGGCGATCCGGCCAGCCGTGCGGGCTCGAGCCACCGGTCCACGCGACCCACAGCACCTCACCAATCGATGCCCCGCGAGACACACCCTCACGCACGGCAGCGAGAACGTCTCGCACTCGATCGACGCTCGCCGCCACAGCGGAGGCGGAATCGACGCCGGCAGGAGGAGCGTCACGACCGAGTACAAGGTCCGCGACGAGCTCTCGCGCCGGCAGCACAGGATCGCCCGCATCGCGACGCTGCGCGCGCAGCGCCCTGCCCAGTCGTCGAAGGTCCGAGACATCCATACGACCGATGGGGCCGAGCAGCAGATCCTCGATCCTCTCCGGAGTCGCTGTTCGAGGCCGAGCGGCGATCTCGATCAGGGTCAGCAGCACCGCAACCGCCGGCTCCTCGTGCAGCGGCAACTCGTCTGCGGTGATGGACGCAGGAACTCCGGCCACCGACAAAGCGCGCTCGACGCGAGCAAGATCGTCCGCGGATCGAACGAGAACCGCCATGTCCTGCCACCCGAGCCGGTCGTGCACGTGGGCCGAGCGAATCTGTTCGGCGATGTGTGCATCACGGGAGGAGTGCGTGGGACACGACAGAACACGAACAGCCCCCTGCATCAACGGGTCGTCGTCGACGAATTCGGGGGTGCGATGGTCGCGCTGCGCGTCGACCGGCAAGGTGCCGAGCGTTCGTGGTGCCAGGGCAGCCCGCGCCGCGTCGGCGATCACCGTTCCGTAGCGGCGCACGGTGCGTAGCGCGATCACCGGCGCAGGCTGTCCCCCCGGCTGTCGAAACGTGTCCGGGAAGTCGAGGAATCCCTGCACCTGGGCTCCGCGGAACGCGTAGATCGCCTGATCCGGGTCACCGACAGCCACCACCGAGCATCCCGGTCCGGCTATGCGACGCAGAAACTCGACCTGGAGAGGGTCGGTGTCTTGGAACTCGTCGACGTAGATCGCGGTGATGCGCTCGTGTAGTTGCCGGCGCACTGATTCATCGCCGGCCAGGAGCACGGCTCTACGCATCAACTCGGCGTAGTCCATGACGTTGTGGAGGACCATCACGTCCTCTTCCTGCTCCGCGATGTCCGCGACGGCGTTCCACTCCGGACGAGCGTGCTCCGCGGCCAGTGCTCGTAACCGGGCAGGAGTGATGTCTCGCTCGCGCATTCGTGCGATGAGGGCGCGCACCTCGGCGGCAAACCCCTGCGTAGCGATGGCTTCCTGCAGTTCCTGCGGCCATGTGATGGTGCCGTCTTCCAGGCTCCCCATGATCAGTTCACGGATCCGTTGATCCTCCTCGGCTCCGGACAACAAGCGTGGCGGATCGACGTATTGCTCAGCGCCGGCGTGCGCACGAACCAGGCCGTAGGCGAACGAATGGAAGGTGGCAACCGTGGGGAGCAGTCCACCGCCGATGCGCGCTGCGATCCGGTCCCGAACCTCACCGGCCGCTCGCCGACCAAAGGTCAGCACCAGGACTTCCTCTGCGGACTGCCCAGCGGTCAAGCGCCCCACAACAGATTCGACGATCGTGGTGGTCTTGCCCGTGCCCGGACCAGCGAGCACCAGGAGCGGCCCGTCGCAGTGATCCACCACGGCCTGCTGGCGAGCGTCCAGCTCGGGAGACTGCGCCCGCGGTAGGGGCGATAAGTCCAATCGGGTGCGCACCACCCATAAATACCACCGCCATGTGACACCATCGGTCGGTGAGCGACGACACGCGGACGGGCGGCGCAGCCGGCTCCGAATCGACGCTCGACACCCCCTCTGCCGGTCCGCCGACCAGCAGCACGAACGCACCCCCCGAGAACGGCACACGTGGCGAGATGGCGGACTTGCGAGCTGATGCGCTCGCCGACGCCGGTTCCTACGTTCCCGGGTCCGACGGGGTCACCGAGTCCGGCACCATCGTCATCGAGGACGGCGTCATCCCCAAGCGACTGCGTCGCCCCCTGGATCTCGCACGATTCGCGCTCGCCCTGCTTCTCGCGGCCGCCGCCGTCGCCCTCGGCTGGTTCGCGACCGGGACAACAAGTGGTCTGGAAGACGACCTCGTGGAAGGGGCACGACTTCTGCCCGACCCGGTCGTATTGATCATCAACATCATCGGTGGCATTGGAACGCTCGCCCTCCCCATCGCCGGAGCTATCGCGCTGATCGTCCGCAGACGGGTTCGTCAACTCTTCGACGCGCTCGTCGCTTTACTCATCGCCGTTGTTGCCTTGTCGGGGCTGTCCATCCTCGTCTCCGAGATCGCCGATCCGCGGCTGCTCGTCGCACTCACCGGATCAAACGATCCATCGAACGCGGCAACATCTCCGATCCTCGGCGGTCTCCTCGCGTTCATCACCGCGTCGCGGTTGATCAGTCGTCGCCCGTGGAACGTGCTCACCCTCGTGGTCATGGGCTCACTGGTGATCGTCGCCATACTCAGCGCATCCATTGCTGTTGCCGGCTTGGCTGCATCCTTGATGATCGGTTGGGCCATCGGTCTCGCCGTTCGTTACATCCTGGGGATTCAAACCACGCGCCCCAGTGGCGCGGAAGTGGCCGACGCATTGGACCGCGGCGGCTTACCCATCACGATGCTCCGAGCGCAAGAGTCAACCTCACGAGGTCGCCGCTACCTCGCCACGGGACGGTCTGGCCAGTCGCTCAACGTGACGGTTCTCGACCGCGACCTCGAAGGAGCTGGGCTCCTTCGAGCCATCTGGACGTCGCTTCGCCTACGAGAGGAGCCCCGTAACTCGTCCTTCAACATGCGTCGTTCGCTCGAGCACGCAGCGTTGGTGTCCTACGCAGGGGAATCCGCCGGCGTTCCCGAGCCTCGCTTGCTTCTGGCATCCGAGGTGGGCCCCGACTCCTGCGTCCTGGCCTACGAGAACATCGACGGCACACCCTTCGCTCAGATCAGCGACCTCAACGACGATGACCTCCGCGGCGCATGGCAGGCCGTGAAAACCATGCACGAACACCAGATCACGCATCGATCGCTGAACGACGATCACCTGGTGCGCTCCCCCGACGGCACCGTACGAGTTATCGGCCAGGACTCCGGCAGTGTCGCCTCTAGTGACGTTGCCATGCGCATCGACGTCGCCGAGTTGCTGTGCACTCTCGCGATGCTCACCGACGTCGACCGTGCTGTCAGCACGGGTGTGGAGATTTTGGGAGTAGACGGCATCGGACGAGCACTACCCGCCTTGCAACCGGTCGCCCTATCTCGACGCACGCGAAAGGAACTGCGCAAGCACAAGGGGCTCATCGTCTTGCTGCGCGATCGCTTGGTGGAGATACGACCAGGAGCAGACAAAGAAACGATCCAATTTGAGCGGATTAAGCCCAAGACCCTCATCATGGTGGTGGCCGGGACCATCGCCGGGTACGTCCTGCTGTCCCAACTGGCTCAGGTGGATCTGGTCGGACTCATCCGGAATGCCGATTGGCGTTGGATCGCCGCGGCCGCTCTCTTTAGTTTGATCACATATTTCGGTTCAGCCTGGTCGTTGACGGGATTCGTCCCGGAGAAGCTGCGCTTGACGCGCACGCTAATGGCACAGATAGCGGGAGATTTCGCGACGCTGGTCTCCCCGCCGACGTTGGGGTCTATCGCGATCAACGTGCGTTACCTGCAGAAGTCCGGACTGCATCCGGCCCTTGCCGCAGCGTCGGTCGGCGTCTCCGGCGTCGTGACTTTCGGCATACACATACTGCTCCTCTTGGGCTTCGGTGTGGCGGCGGGCACCGCCACCGACTTCACGTTTGATCCGCCTCGGGCCGCCGTGATCATAGTTTCCGGTCTCGCCGTTCTCGCTCTGGGACTACTCGCTGTTCCTCGGGTCCGCAGAGAGATCACCCGAAGGATTCGCCCCCTGCTTGCCGAGGTAATCCCGCGGCTGGTGACCGTGGCCCAACGCCCCCTCAAGCTACTCGAGGGAATTGGGGGGATTCTCCTGCTGAACCTTGCCTACATCGCCGTCTTGTTCGCCTGCATCGCCGCATTCGGCGGGTCACTCAACATCGCCCTCGTGGCGGTCGTCTACCTAGCCGGCGCCACGATCGGGCAGGCCGCTCCCACCCCCGGTGGTCTCGGCGCTGTGGAGGCTGCGCTCGCGGCTGGACTCACGGCAGCAGGGCTAGACGCCGGCACCGCCGTCTCCGCTGTCCTGCTCTACCGACTGATCACTTTCTGGGCACCCACCGTCCCCGGCTACTGGGCATTCACGAAACTGACCAAAGACGGCCTGCTCTAGCAAGCGCCATCACCGCTGCACTGAAATACTCACGTTATGAGCGACGAGCGCGTGGTCATCACGCCATTGAAGGATGGCCCCAATCAAGTTGCCGGTGGGGTGGTCGTGCAAGACCCCGACGGGAACGTCATCAAGGAAGCATCGACCGTCTATCTGTGCCGGTGCGGGTTCAGCCAAGACGCGCCACTTTGCGACGGCTCACACAGGAGAAACAACTGGAGTAGTGCGTTCCGCTGAAGGAAAAGGTTTCCCTACATGGCTGCAGTCCGAATCCTCATGACTTTCATCTCTTCGCCCTTCCCCACATCGAAGAGAACCTCTTTTTCGCCTTTCCCCACATTGAAGACGCCCCTCTCTTTACGCTCCTCCACATTGAAGACGCCCGCTTTTTCAAGCGTTGCCACCAGGTCAATCGCGGCTGCCCCATAAGTCGGTCCGCACTTGCCCGCCTTTCCGCAAGTGATTTGGATGCACTGTCGTGGCCTTCCGTTTTTCCCGAGCGTTTTGCGACGGGGGCTCCAATGGGCCCCGTGTCCTTTGCCTTTTCGTTCAAGGCGTCATGAACTTTGTCTAACGCTCCGTCCACCACTTCTCCCCCCTTTTCGCCCGCTGCGTCGACGATCTTGTCCCGCACTTGTTCACTGTCAAGATTTTCGTCGACAACTTCCCTAGCCGCGTTTGCAGCACCCGCGATTCCCCCTGATGCAGCCTCACTTAATCCTGCCGAGTCCAACTCAGGAGCCCCGCCGATCGTGGACTCAAGGCTGTTCCCGGCAGATTCCGCGATCTCTTGGGTCGACGAGATGGCGTTATCTGCCAATTCTTTTACAGGTCCTCCGCTGGCTTTAACCATCTCACTTGCAGCGGATGCAATCGGCGCAGCAGCATTTTTTGCCGCATCACTGGCCATTTCGTTGACTGGTTCAAAAGCACCACCCTCGCGAAGCATCCCCAAACCCATCTGCGCACCTTGCTTGACACTTCCGAAAGATTCTTGTGGCGATGCATTGAAATCGATGACCTGATCTCGTATTTGCTCGCCTCGGATGGTGTTTCGTCCGTCTCCCTGCTCCATAGACCGCGCATCTCTAGCGAAGCGCGCCCTGTTGGCTCCCTCCGAAGAAAGACCGCCTGCCATCTGACCAGCCACCTGAAGACCCTTTCCGGTGGTCTGAACAGCCGTTCTCACAACGTCTCCGTCTACACCAAGGACGTTTGCAGTCATCGCGCCAACATTTTGCGCGGTGTGTGACATAGCAATATTCCTTGCGTGCTCAAGATCGTTGCTNTCCAGTGCCTTATGGGCAGTCTCTAAATTGCCCTCCAACGTTTCACCGGATCTATGCATCTGCCTTGCCGTGCTGTTGAGCGCAGCGAGTCGCTCATCCTTTGCACTCGTTACCGCTCGATCTTCGTTGTACGACGTGCCCACTCCACCTGCTCTACCGTATTTGACGGTTTCGCCCTCGTGCTTCTGGACGTAGGCGCGCGTCCTTTTGACCAGCCCTTTCATGTCGGACCGTTCTTTCCGTATCGCAGCGAGCTTTGCTGCCTCTTCGGTAGTCAATCCAGTCTTTTTCTCTTTCTTCAATTCGATGAGACGTTGCTCGCGGGCAAGCTTTGCGTCGTGTTCTTCGGGCAACATTCCATGCTTCTTAACGAAGCGGAATTTATCAACGGTGTCCTGGTGCCGATTCCTCGCCGCGATAGCTTCTTCATCGGCACCGCTGTCAGCATCAGCTTTGGCCGCATCCAGCTTTTTTCGCAATGCATCGTGCTCATCTTGTTGGTCCTTCGTAAGACCTGTGTCTTTTTCTCTTCGCAAAACACTGGCACTGTTTAAAGCCGAAGCAAGCGCACTTTGGTGATTCTCATCAAGATAGTCAGAGCCGATAAAAGATTTATCATTTTTTGCTTGTTTGGCGATTGCCTTGTGGTGCTTTATTTGATCGTCAATGGACTGCTGATCCTTCTTTGACGTCATGCTCCGACGTCTCTCCTGCAACTCCTTAATTTTGTCCTGGATACTTCTCTTTTGTTTGTCTCGCAGTTCTTTGATGGTGTCCTCGTGGGTCTGAAGTTCATCCTTCTTCGAAAACTTTTCCCTGATTTTTCGTCCCCCAAACCCCGTTTTGCCACTTCGGTAGCGATCTGCTGTCTTTTGTGCTTCACCCTGCTTATTGAGTGCAGCGAAGCGTGACTCAATCTCCCGAACATGGTCTTCATGTTGTCCCTCGATCGTTTCACTGGCGGAACGGTGGGCTTCCCGAGCCGAGTGATATTCCTCAGCTTCATCATCATGTAAGGCGAACCTGTAACCCTTGCGTAAGTCCGTAGCGCCGAGTGACCTTCGCTCCCTACTCGAGTCCTTCAAGTCCGAATTTTCTGCCTCCAACGACTGCTTCTCTTGCCTATTGCGCTCCAGTCGCTGGTTCCATTCATCATCATCTCCGCCTCGACGTTCCCCTGAGCTTTCTTTCAGGTCTTTCTTGGCAGCTGCCAATTCCTGCTTGCGCTGGTCTTTCCACTCACGGGTTCGATGCGTGAGACTGTCATCAACTACTGCGCCGTCGGACACTACCCCCGCATCGAATCTATTGACGGGCACAGATTCACCCAGGGTGTTTTCCACACTCATGGTCGCCACTGTTTCGCGGCCAGCTGCTTTAGCGGCTCTGGCCGCCTTTTGATGAGCCATCACCGCTTTCGCAGATGTCCTGAAAGCGTCTAGCGCTCGCCCTTTTTGAAAGGCGCCTTCTCCTGTTTTCGTCGAACGCATGGCGTCTATCGCGTCGCTATTTGCCTCGACCGCATCACGAGCAAGACCTTTAGTTCGGCGCGCTTCATCCTGTCGAAACTGATCTTGCTTAGCGGAAATCATGCCTTGGGCTTGGACTGCCAATCCAACGCCCTTGACAATGCCACTGACAGAATCGGAGGAACCTTCTGGTAGAAGTCCGACACCATCTAAAGCCTGACTGACTTTATTTCCGTGTTCGTAAGCTGACTCTCCGAAACGAGAAACCGCTTGAGCATTACGAACGCTACTTGTCGAGCCTGTCTGGCTCATTGCCTGTCGATCTTTAGCCTTAATCATTTCTTCGACGCGCGAACGCTCAGCGTCAGGATTTGCATTCATTCGCTGCTGTGTCTTTGCAGCCTGATCCAATACGTGTGCGCGTTGGGCTTTCTTGAGGTGTTCAGCAGCCCGGGTTTCCCGCTCTTCATCCGTCAACACTTGAGGTCGACGCGACTTGCGCCACTCGAGATACTCCTGTTGCAGACGCTGCTTATCATCAGATTCTAGCCTTGTGACCGGTCTCGTCGGCTGACTCGCATTCGCGTCACCGGTTCGAGTGTTATCAAGCGCGACCGCATCCCGACGTTCCTCATCATGAGTTATTGAATCTGGAACAGGCATGATCTATCGCCTCACCGAGTGATTCTTCCGGACGATAGCGACAGACCTTGAGCGCCAGACACCAGATTCTTCATGACTATCTGTCATGCCCCCTTCGGAGATCGTCGTTGAGATTCGCGAAGCACTCTCCCGTTAATGATGGCTCCGGCAATGAACGAGATGAGTCCGATACCGAGCATCACGGTCACGAAACCTGGGATTGAGATAGATGCCTCGACTCCGCCTGATCCCGCGACCGAAAAGGTAAATTCGAAAGACTGCGCTCCGGTGCTGGAGGGGTCCGCGGGACACATGGTGATGCCGCAATTGGCGACAACCTGCACCAAGCTCAGCACGACGTATACGAACAGCCAGATGATGGTGGAGAAGGTGAAGGCCCGGGCGGCACCACGGTGATGGAACAAGCCCCGGTCCACCGCCCGCCACGACGACGTCCACAGCAGCATGGCGGCGCACGCCAAAACGACTGCGAGGAAGATTGCGAAGGCCCACTCGAACATGGGGCGACCGAAGACGATTTCGTTGGGATCCAACGTGAGATCACCGGTCGCGTGGTCCAGTATCTGCCGTCCGCTCGCGGCACAACCCACGACCGCCGCGAGAATCGCGATGGCGTAGTGGTTCGGTCGCATTCCGCGCAGGAGATTCAGCATCGGGGCGATGGCCGCACCGATCAGGGCCGACCGCTCCACGACTCCCAACGCGCTGGGTGCCATTCCGTAGCCGTACTGCTGAGTAATGGCCACGGTAATGGCCCCGATGACGACGCCGATGGCCGCGATGTTCACCCAACGCGCGCTGCCCACCGCGGGCGTGGGCTCGTTATCGGGGCCGGACTGGATGGCTGAGCCGTCCGGGTGCCCGGAGTCGCCTTCGGGAAACTCCGGCATCCCCGGCTTCTTGGGCATCGTCGGGGCCTTTGGAGGCTTGGGTTCCTTCATTCCCTGCGGCAGCGCGCCCTTGAGGGTGTAGGCCGCACCGAGGGTCGAATTCAGGTTCATCGTTCACACTTTCGAACGGTCACTGCGCAGCCCGTCACGCAAATGCCACGAAAATACTCGTGATCCCCAGGGATCCGAGGGCGGACGGCGCTGCCCACTTGTTGCGTAGAACGACCAGGGCAATCACCACGGACCACAGCAGAAACAATATGAACACGGGGCGAAGTTACCGCGAGGATGACCGTTGTCGCAGCGGATCCGCTATTCCGCTTCCACATTCAACGCCGGTGAGGGACCGGTCAATTCGATGGTTCCGGCCCACAGGCACTCGCAGGCAGCACCTTCGGTCAGCACCGGCATCCCGTCGATCAGGACATTGCTGGGCGAGATCCACGGGGCCACCACGACCGGGATGCACGGGGCCGGGGTGGGCACTCCCAGCGCCGCCGCCGTGAGAGCGATCACATCGGGGTTGGCCGGCGAGTGGCACAGTCCGAAGGACGGGATATTCACTATGGGTGCAAAATCCATCATGGTCGCTACCGGGAGGTCGTTGGCGAAGACGCCCAGCGGCTCGACGAGCAGCGCCGACGGGGCGAAGCCCATGTCGCAGAACATGGGAGTTCCGAGGGTGGCGACCGGACCTGGCATTCCGAAACTGTAACTCCGGGACGCATGGGGTGTGTGAATATTCGTGAACAATCCTGTGAAACTCGGGACGCGGGGGGCCCGTGTGCTCCATAGTTCGCTCTACTGCAATCGAACAGCTCGAGGAGCCCTGAATGCCTAGTTACCTTTCTCCCGGGGTCTACGTAGAGGAAGTCCCCGCCGCCACTCGTCCGATCGAGGGTGTTGGCACCGCGATCGCCGGTTTTGTCGGTTTCGCTTCGGCGGGACCCACCAATGAGCCAACCCTTGTCACCAATTGGCAGCAGTTCGTCGACACGTTCGGGGACATGGCTGAAGAGTTCGCCCTGGGCAAATCGGTGTACGGCTACTTCAATAACGGTGGCGGTCGCGCCTACATCGTGCGCCTTCCCCTCGCCGTGGATGGCAACGCCCCCTCACCTGGACTGCCAGTCGCGGCTCTGAGCGCCGGCTCGGGGAAGGATGCCGTTCCCGCCTTCACCGTTCGCGCACTCGATGCCAACGTCGGAGATATCTCAGTCGACGTGGAGCCCGCAGCAGGTGCGGATCCCGACTCGGGGAAGTTCGACGTCACGATCTCCGCGCAGGACGGGCCAAGTGAGACGTACCACTCGGTTACCACCGGCGCCGGTTCAAGCAACATCGCCACCGCTGTCAACACCCGTTCACGCTTGGTCACCATCGAGGGGCTCGATGTCGCGGCCGACGTCCTGAAAGGTGGGCTCGCCACCGGAGCGGTGAGCTTGGCTATTCCATCCGATGTGGCCGTCCCCACTGTGGCCACCGAGTCGGTCGTCGGTGATCCTGCCAAGAGGACCGGGTTCGCTTCATTCGAGGCAATCGAAGAGATCACCATGATTGTCGCGCCGGATCTGATGACGGCTCACCGGCAGGGCCTAATCGACACCGAGGGTGTGGTTGCGGTCCAGACGGCCATGGTCTCCCACTGCGAACTCATGGGTAACCGGATGGCCATCCTGGACACCCCTGCAGGGCTGAACGCCCAGCAGGCTTCAGAGTGGCGCGAGACGACCACCAACTTCGATTCCAAGTTCGCGGTGCTTTACTGGCCGTGGATCCAGATGTTCGATCCGACCGTCGGTCATGACGTCTACTTCCCACCGAGCGGACACCTATCGGGCCTGTGGAGCCGTAACGACGACACCCGCGGCGTCTTCAAGGCGCCGGCCAACGAGGTCATTCAGGGTGCCACGGGGCTGGAACTCGCGGTCACCCGCGGCGAGATGGACATGCTCAACCCGATGGGCGTGAACTCCATCAAGTCGTTCCCCGGTCGAGGAATTCGCGTCTGGGGCGGTCGCACACTCTCCAGTGATGCCGAATGGCGTTACGTGAACGTCCGTCGTTACTTCAACTACCTCGAGGAGTCCATCCTTCAGGGCACGCAGTGGTGCGTCTTCGAGCCCAACGACGAGCGCTTGTGGGGCCGCATTCGCCGCACCATCAGCGCCTTCTTGGTGAACGAATGGCGCAGCGGTGCACTCTTCGGTGAGAAGGCCGGCCAAGCGTTCTTCGTCAAGTGCGACGGAGAAAACAACACAGCCGAGAGCATCGATGCCGGCATGGTCATCGTCGAGATCGGCGTCGCACCAGTGAAGCCAGCAGAATTCGTCATCTTCCGCCTCGCCCAATTCTCGGGCGGCGCCTCAATCAGCGACTAACCACCACACCAGCATTGGAGACATGAGTCATGGCACTAACAGGAGGAGACGCCTTAACCGCATTCTCGTTCGAGTTCTCCGTGGACGGAACAACTATCCCGAATGTGGTGGCGGTCAACAGCATCAGCAAGAACGCGCCAGTCATCGAGACTAAGTCGATGACACCCGATGGCAAGTACGTCAACCAAAAGATGTATGGACCCAACCAGTCCGGTGAGATGTCCATTTCCGTTTTGAACACCGGTGACCAGGCCGTCACTGGATGGATCATGAGCGGCCTCGGTGGCGATCAAGCTAGTGCTCGCAAAACAGCAAAGCTCTTATACAAGGACACCACGGGTTCGACGGTGCTGACGATGGAGTTCACCGACGTTCTCGTTTCCAGTATCGACTACGGCTCCCTTTCCGCAGGAGAGGCAAATGCGATCCAAATGACGATCAACCTGAGCTTTGTCGATATGACGACAACGTAGATCGGAAGGACTTATGTCTTCAGCACAAGACGTATTCCAGACCACCTTCGATTTCGTCCTTCCCCGTGGATACGTCGACGCCGACGGACGTGTGCACCGCGAGGGGACGATGCGGTTAGCGACGGCGAGGGACGAGTTGGTTCCCCTGCTCGATCCCAAGGTGCGGGAAAACGACGCCTTCTTGAGCCTCGTTCTCCTCGCGCGAGTTGTCACCCAACTCGGCGATGTCCCGACCATTGATGACCAAGTCATGGGCGGCCTGTGGGCAACGGATCTGGCGTTCCTTCAGGATCTCTACCGTCAAATCAACTCCGAAGGGCACACCCTCGTCGAAGTAACCTGCCCTTCCTGCTCCTGCGTCTTCGCTGTTGACATGGCAGGTGATGGCCCGGGGGAATGACGACGGCCGAGGCTGACCTGCTGTGGGAGGAGGTAGGCGCCTTGGCCTTCTACCTTCATTGGCCGCTCGACACACTCCTCGACCTACCTCACCAGATCCGAGGCCGTCTGCTCGAGCAGTCGCAGCGACTCGCACACGCGGCGGGAGGAGTAAAGCATGGCTAGGACACCAGGCTCATCGGTCCACGATTGGCGTGGGCCACTGAGGGCCGACTATCTCGCCGTGCCCATGACCACCGGCGTGCAAAGACCCCACCGGACACTACTGCGCCCTGCTAGAGGTTTCGTCGTCACTCGACAGCCCCTTCGAGTCGTCGCTCCAACCCTGCGGCACGCGAAAGATCTCTCACCTGCGGGACGGATAGCAGTGCGGGTCTCCTCCGCACAGCGCATCAGCAATTCGGTCGACGACGTGCCCACGGGCGAGGTGCTCGGCGACGATAACGCACCGCTCACCAGGCCCACCAGCCAACCGAGCGGGTCGCTTTTCACGACCGACGACGAACTCACACCGGATGACGACGCGTTGACAACATCAGGAGTCATCACCCCGACGCTCTCGTCAGCCAGTGCATCCCACGCGTCCACACCGACGCCCGCGAAGCCTCTCCCCCGCCCGTCGACGTCCCGTCCCCCTCGCCGTCGAGTGAGCACCGGACCTGTCCCCCTTCCACCTCAAGGAGTCACTCCCGCCCGCTCAGCTCGAAAGCCACAGGATCAGGTGCTACCGAGTCGAGGCAACGAACCCGGTGAGAGCGAAGTGCTCCCCTCAGTGCCGCCCACTGACGTTCTCGCCGCGATTACGGTGACCGAGGACGGCCGCACCCTCACCGGGCGAACCCGCTCTATGCGACGTCCGAGCACCCAACCAGAAGCGCAGCCATCGAAACATTCATCCGAACCGACAGGCCCCCACGAACACACCCGTACACCCACCGAGACTTCCAACCAAGCGGCGGCCGTCAATCCATCAGAGCCCGTTGAACCCGCCGCGGCATCTCCGCTTGCAGGGTCATCACCCGCAGCCTCGGCCACGCCTGCCGCCTCGTCCGTTCCCGCCCTTCAGTCAGACGGCATTCAGCGGCGGCCGCGTTCCACACGCATTCGTGGCTCAGCCCCGGCTGCTACGACTGCACCTATCGCGGACGCACCATCACTCCAGGTGAACGATTCCCAGCAACCATCGACAGACACTTCACCGGCCACCACACCGCCGTCCGGATCCGCGCGGGATGCTCCTTTCACGACATCGGCAGCATCAACTCCATCTCCCATTCCCGCTGTTGATGCCGTGCAACCAACTGATGTGCGGCCAAGCCGCGTGCAACGACATGACGGACACGTGGAAGACGCTCGACCACGCGGAGACTCAGACGAAAATCCGAGTACGAATACTGCGCCCATCTCGCATTCACCGGCAAAGTCATTGAGCACCTCGACATCCGCGACAACGCCCGCAAAGGAGCCGCTCACGCAGGCGTCGACCACACCACACCCGGCGTCCGAACCAGTCCTCGCCGACGCACCTATACAACGCAGAGCCACCTCCACGCCCCGCGTCGGAGATCCCGACAAGCGTGATGCCGTACGCGACGCAGATGGGTCATCGGTGACATCATCTGTGACTCCATCGGTGACACAAACGTCTACGTCAACAGCAACTGACCATCCGACCCAAGCAGCAACGTCAGACCAGTCCAAAGATTCGTTCACATCGGAACAGTCGCAATTCGGTCAGCACACCCCTGATTCCACCGGGTCGCCAACAACGATCACCGTTCCCGCCGACATCAGAGCAGCGATCGTTGCGACCACCGGGGTGTCCCCCGCAACAGCGTCGATTGTTCGAGGAGAAGCAGTCAGCAAGCAGGCCCGCGATCTTGAAGCGGATGCCTTCACCCACCGTGGTCAAGTCCACCTCCCCGGCACCGCTCCGCTGACATCCGATCACCAACGTCGACTCCTGGCCCACGAACTCACACACGTCGTCCAACAAGGAAACGGCAAACGACTTCCACCCGAACACACCCCCGAGGGCCAACGCCTCGAGCAGAAGGCGCTCGACGTAGAACGCATCCTGGCAACGGCGTCATCCCACGCCACCCCCACACCCGACGTTCCTGCAAGTGCATCACCGACGCCGAACGGCCCATCCCCAATGACTCCACCGCTGACGAGTCCGGTCGGAGGTTCAACGGCCGCGGGAGTGCCCGTCGGCGGCTCCCCCACAAAGCCCGCACAGGTACCGGGGAAGAGGGTCGACGCATCCTCAAGCAGCGACCTGGTGCGCGTCGTAGCCACTCCGCGCTCACCGGTTCCCCCAGGGCGTCAACAACCCCGTCGAAACCCCGAGGCAACACCCGCACCCGTCGACCAATCGACCCCGTCACAGGCAGACGTCGCACAAGCATCCGGGATGCAGCCGGTGGCGCTTCCCGGCGTCACCTCGCATATCCCCGCGACCTCCTCCGGCAATCCGATGGCATCGTCTGCACCCGACAGTGCCGTGGTTCAGCGCAGGGGAGCACAGGCGGCACCACCCTCAGCACCCCTCCCGCCGACAACGGCACCGCCGTCCGCGACTGCGGCAAACTTCAGTGGAATCGCCGGCTTGGGGCCTGAGGAATATCGACGATCTCCAAGAACCTCGGAAGACGCAACCCCCGATGACGCGTGGCTCGAGCGCCACGCGGCAGCCCTTTACCCCATCATCCGACGCCATCTCAGAAACGAGCTCCTGCGAGACCGCGAACGACGCGGCCGACTCGTGCGGGAGGATTAAGCCATGTCGACCCCCGCGCCCTTCGACTCGGATTACACCGCGACCAACTTCGTCGGCTTCTCGATCAGCGTCGACATCGTCGCTTCGGATCAAACGCTGGGCGCCAACTGGCAATCACTGTCCCTGGGTTCGGTGAGCCTCGGCGCTCAAGACCTTCAGGCCGGCGGCTACAACCGGAGCCGGTTCCAGATGATGGGATCGCTGGACTACGGAAACGTCACACTGACCCGGCCGTGGACCGCCAATCAGTCCGGATGGATCGCCCAATGGTTCTCTGCAGCGGAAACCTCCGGCCCCTCGACCGTTTCCGTGACGGTCAACTACCTGGATGTTCAGGGATCACTGCAACAAGCCACCTACAACTTCCGCAACGCATACCCCGTGTCGTGGACACAACCGGACTTCGTCGCCGTTCCCTCCGCAGAGACGCCTCCACGAATCACCGAGACACTCACGTTCTCCCACTCCGGGTTTGCCGAGAGTGGCAGTCTTGCGTCGGGGATCGACAGCGCCGAATCTGTGCAGCCATTCAAATTGGTGGTGCTTCCCGGCGGAGTCTCCGGCGTCGCGAGCGCACTCTCTGCCGTCACGAGCTGGACTCCCGGTGGAGACGCTGCCGCGTACATGCCATCCACTGCGCTGTCCGCGAAGAACGAGGTCATGGCCAAAACTGCAGGCGCGACGCTCGGCAGCTTCCCGGCTATCACTTTTTGGGTTCCTCCTTCGAGCGTGCAAGTCAAAAAGAAAGCAAACTGGCGAACCAACGATTCGCCGTCCGCCGAGGGATCGGGACCTGTGAACTGGCTGGGAACGGGACCGATGAAAATCGATTTTGATTTCACTCTGGACGGCGCGCGGGTCGATCAGGGCCAGGGTGGGAGTGCCGAAGGGGAAAGCGTTCTGCCCGAGGTCGAACGGCTGCTGGCGTTATGCGAAGTTGATTCNCTCCTTGCCGCCGTCGGAATCGGAACGGCACCGCTGGTCGTGCTGTTGTGGGGAAATTTCGTTTCCCCCGTCAGTTACGTCTCGGACGTGAATGCAAACTTCATTCGATTCAACGGACTCGGAGAGCCAACGCGAGCTCAAGGCCACATAACAATCATGCAGTACCCCACGTCGCCCGATGCCCAAAACCCCACCTCGGGAGGCGACGTTGGGCGACGACAACTCGAGGTCTACGACGGTGATCAATTGGCCCACCTGGCCTTTCGGGCTTACCACCAACCCTCGCATTGGCGAGACATCGCTGACGCGAACGGTATCGACGACCCGTTGCGCGTTCGCGCGGGTCGGACCCTGGTTGTTCCCGACAAGGCAACCCTGCCCAGACGCGGTGAATCCGGCCGACCGGTCTTGACCTCGGGAATCTCATCGTCACCGAACAAGGCGGATCGATAGCGATGTCCCTCTACATCATGAGCACGTCGGATCTGATCCTGAAAGTCTTCGTCGACAGCATCCCGATTCTCCCGAAGTTCTCTAATCGGATACGTCGCATCGAGGTCGAGTCCCAGGTAAATCTGCCGTCGTCGTGTGAAATCGAGTTCACCGATCCGGATTTGACGATCCCGATGGAGTGTGGGCTGGAAATTGGCAACTTCGTGGAAGTTCGCGCTGTGACCGGAGATGACGCTGCCGGTGAGGCCGTCTTCTTCGGTCAGGTACAAACACTCGAGATCCAATTCGAGAACTCGGGGGGAAAGCTCAGCGTCGTGCGTGCGTACGACGCAAGCCATCGGCTCCTCCACGGTCAAAAGACAATGGGCTACCCGATGATGAGCTACAGCGAAGTAGCAGAAGCAGTTGGTGCTGAGCACGCGATCGTCACCGAGGCCGTCCCGCACCCGGTCGTGCACGAGATGGTGGTGCAAGCAAACGAAACCTATTGGGACTTCCTCGTGCGCCTCGCCAAGGAGATCGGGTACGTCGTCAACGTCGCCATTAACCCACTCACCGGCACTCCAACATTGCACTTCGGTCCGACGATGCCCGCCGAGACGGCGCCACCATCCATCGGCATCGACCCATCACCATTGTCGTTCTCCATCGGCGACGACCGCATCATTAACCTGGAAGCATCCGTTTCCGGGTCCGGCATCACTGCAGCTTCCTCTGCGCGCGGCTGGGATCAGTCCCTTGGCCTCCCCTCCCTGGGAGAAGCCCCGACAATGTCGGACACCTCCCTCAACACGGTGCTCCCCGAAGAGCTTGGAGCCGAGCTTGGCGGTGTGAACCAATTCGTTCGACTCGAAAACTTGACCGGGAACGAGGCCGCTACCGAGGCGGCTTCAGAGGGCTTGGCGGCACGGCTGTCCGGGGCGTACGCAAATATCGAAATTGAGATGCGCGGCAATCCCTCGATTATGCCCAATCGGGCGATCAGCCTCGCCGATGCCGGCCTGCTAACCGGTGAGTACACGATCACCTCGAGCATTCACACATTCGCACCCAACCTGACGGGGTACCGCACATCCCTGGTCTGCTCTGGGCTCGAAGACCGCACGCTCGCTGGCCTCCAAGACTCGGCCGTGACGTCCTCGAAGTTGACAGGCGTGTATTCAGCGGTCGTCACCGACACCGAGGACCCTGAGGCGATGGGTCGGGTGCTGTTGAGTTTCCCGTGGCTATCGGAAACGTACGTCAGTCCGTGGGCAAGGGTCGTTCAACCTGGAGCCGGAGAGATGCTGGGCTGGCAGATACTTCCCGAACCCACCGACGAGGTCCTTGTTGCATTCGAGAACGGGCAGTTGAACTCCCCGTACGTCATCGGGGGCCTGTACAGCCAAGACCGACGAGGGGCGATCCCCTTCGGTGAAGTAGTCCAGGGCGCACCCATGATCCGCGCTTACACGTCTCGCGACGGGCATCAACTGATCTTTAATGACAGTCCAGAGAACACATCGTTGACCATTCAAACGACGCTCGGCGCCTCCTGCATGGTTCGCCTGTCGCCAGAAACAGGCATCGAGATCATGACCCTGGAGGAACAACCCATCGTCATCACCAGCGCCTCGGACGTCACGGTGAATTCAGAAGGCGCCGTCTTGGTCAATGCCAGCGATGTCACCATCAACGGTGAAGGTGACGTCTCGGTTTCGGCAGAGGGCGCGCTAGAACTCAGCTCAACCGGAGAGTTGAGTATCGCTGCTTCGTCGGTCAACGTCGAAGCAAGCGGGGACATCAGTTTGGCAGCACCCGCAGTAGATGTGTCCGGCGGCATAGTCAACCTGGGAGCGTGACCGTCACCATGCAGGATTTTGTTGGCAAGGGGGTCGCGTTCCCCCTCGCACTCGATTCCCAGGGGCGACTGGGGATGGTCACGGGCGCAGCCAACATCGAACGCTCCATCGCGCTGATCGTCGGAACCGCCTACGGCGAACGCCCGATGCGGCCGGAATTCGGCTGCGGTATCCACGATCTGGTCTTCAACTCCGCGTCGCCAGAATTGCGGACGCGCATGCAACTTCTGGTGACCAGCTCGCTGGAACGGTGGGAAACGCGGGCCGACATCCTCGGGGTCGACGTCGAGTTTCGACAAGACAACACGCTCGCAGAAATCACCGTGAAGTACCGAATCAAGAACTCGTACGACGTGCGCAATCTCCTCGTACCCTTCTATCTGATCCCTGAGCAGGAGGGGTAATGAGCCTTCCATCCCCCAATCTTGACGATCGCGCCTTTCAGGACTTCGTCGATGAGGCGAAACGCCTCCTCCAGCAGCGTGCTCCCGAATGGACCGACAACAACGTCGCCGACCCCGGCGTCACACTGATCGAGACCTTCGCCTACATGGTCGATCAGTTGGTCTTCCGACTGAACAAGGTGCCGGAACTGCACTGGATTAAGTTCCTCGAGTTCCTTGGGGAGACGCTACGACCACCGGCCGCTGCATACACGACCATGCAGTTCTCTCTCGCCGTTCCTCAAGACACCGACATCCTCGTTCCTGCCAACACGGTAATTTCCACGGCGCGTCGAGGCGAGGGGCCACCTGTTTCCTTCACAACGGACAAAGACTTGACGCTCGTCAGTACCTCCATTACTGCCGGACTCACCCAGCCCGCCGGCGGTGCATTCACGTTGGTCGATGTCACCGACCAAACCTCCGAGGATGTCGAGTGCTTCTCCGAGACCCCAGCGGTCGACGATGCATTCTTCATCGGCCTCAACAAGCCAGCGTCTCACTGCATCGTGCGACTGACCGTGGATTCGCGTATCGAGGGCATCGGCGTCGATCCGAAGCGACCGCCGCGAGCGTTTGACGCGTGGAACGGTCGCTCATGGGAACCCGTGGACTGCCTGATGGACACCACCGGTGGCTTCAATAGGAAGGGAACCATCGAGTTATCCATCGGCGAACAACGGGAAAATTCCCTNAACGGTGTAACNGCGGCTTGGATCCGAGTTCGAGTTACCGCCGCAGAAGGTGATCAGCCCGAGTACAAAGAGTCTCCGAAGATCCGCTCTATGTCCGCAGCAACAATTGGTGGATTCGCTCCAGCAACTCATTGTCAGATCGTGAAGAACGAGATGCTCGGGAGAACGGCCGGGACTCCTGGAGAGGCCTTCACACTCAACCGCACGCCGCTAATCGCTGGCCAAGACGATCTCATCCTTGAGGTCAGCAGCCCCGATGGCTGGGAACAGTGGACTCGGGTGGAAACCTTCGCGAACCGCGGACCACAGGAGAAAATCTTCTGTCTCGACAACGTGACTGGTGAATTGCGCTTCGGACCCATCGTTCGCCAGCCCGATGGGTCGACCCGAAGTTACGGCGCTACGCCCCCGTCAGGCAGCAATCTTCGAGTGCCGGAATACCGAGCCGGTGGAGGCGTTGCCGGCAATGTGGATGCAGGAGCGCTGCGACTGCTGCGAACCAGCATCCCGTTCATTTCCAAGGCGGAGAATATTCATCCCGCCGTGGGTGGCGTCGATCCGGAGACGATCGCGGACCTCAAGGCACGCGCAGCCATCGACTTGCGGGCCCGCAATCGAGCAGTCAGCACGGCGGACTTCGAATTACTCACCCAACAGGCATCTCCGTCACTGGTGCGAACCAAGTGCTTGAACGGAGCCGACTTCGGGAGCCCGGGCACCGTCCTGGTTCTCGTCGTTCCTGATATCCAACCGGGACGCGTGCCCTTCGAGTTGCTCCGTCCTCGCGAGGAAACCCTGGCCAGCGTGAAGAAGTTCATTGATGATCGGCGTCTGGTGGGAACCACGATCCGTATCGAGCCGCCTCGCTACATGGGCGTCTCCGTCGCTGCCCGTCTCGCTGTCCACTCGCACGCAGATCAGGAACAGGTTCTGACGGCGGCAGACGATGCCATCGCAAACTTCCTTCACCCTTTGCACGGCGGCTACGACGGAACGGGGTGGCCCTTCGGTCGTGACGTCTCCGTCGGAGACATCTACAGCGTGCTCCAGCAAGTGCCGGGGCTGATGTACGTGGACGTCGCTCGATTAATTCCCATCGACGCAGTTTCTGGAACAAGGGCCGAGCCAACGGACAAGATCTCGCTGAAGCCGCACGATCTTCTCTATAGCCTGCCGTCGGACTTCGAGGTCGTTCAACGATGACCACGCCATACAGATCGCCCATCGAACGTCACATGGTCTTCGAACCCACACAACGCGCACTCATCCCAGGGTTGCCGAACCCGTTTCCGCTCCGTGACTACGCACCATCCATGCTTGCCGGTGACCCCGTCACTAACCTATTTCTCGACACCTTCGATGAGGTTCTCGCACCCATCATCTCTACGCTCGATTGCTATCACGCATATCTCGATGCTGACCTCGCTCCGATGGATTTCATCGACTACATGAGCACCTGGCTTTTGGTGTCAAGCGAACAGGGCTGGACTGATTCGATGAAGCGACAGGCCCTCGCAAAAGCTGTGCCGAGGTCTCGCTGGCGTGGCACCACGCAGAGCATCTCCGACCGAGTGACCGAACTTTTCGGGGGCACCTGCGACGTAACGGATTCCGGAGACGTCACAACGGCCAACGAATTCGAGGACCCCTCCACCTGGTCCGCCGCCAGCCCGCCCCGGGTGACGGTCACATTTACCGCGGCCGAAGGCTCCAGCGTCAAGGAATCTGACATACGGGCCGCACTCCAATCGGTTCTTCCCGCGCATGTCGAACTTGTCGTGACGGTCGTGACGTGACCGAAACACCGTCCAGCATTACCTGCCAACGCTGCGGCACAAGGACCACCTGGACTCCCTATTGTCCAGGTTGCGGGGCCTACCTGGAGTTCGCCGGGGTGCCTCCGTGGACTCCCCCGGCACCAGACCCTGCGACTGACGACAATGACTCTAGTGTTTCCCTCCTGGAAACACCGTCGCACGACGACGAGTCCAAACCCGGGCATTCGCCCGATCCTGTACCCGGACAGGCCCCCGTCGATCAGTCGGAACAGACTGCCAGTGTTAGTGCGGACCACGAGCACAACGACACCGATGGCGAAAGCACGGATGGCGAAGGCGCTGACGATGACACCGAAGCTGACGAGTCCCCGCCAACCAAGGTTCGTCGTGGTAACCCGGACCCGTGGTGGAAGTTGTGGGCGCGACCGATAATCAAGGAACCTGACAAACCTCCACCCGCAGAAGCGCCCCTTGACAGTCGTGAGCACGCTCAGACGCATGAAGAGGAGAGCGCTGGGGTCGTCGTTCCGAGGGATGTCCCCGCATCGATTGAATCGGAGGAGCCGGCCAAGGCAATACAAGCCACTGAGCGAACAATCGCCGTGGGGCGAGGTGGGGGACTCGGACCACTCGATGGCACGCCGTGTCCACGCTGCGGGTTCCGTAACGAAGCCACAGCTCATTTCTGTGCCCGGTGCGGCTTCGACTTCGCGGTCGTCGTGCAAGCGACAAGGGCTACGCAGCAAGCAGCCGGGGGCACTGCAACGGCCGGCAATCCACCCCAGCGCCGGGATTGGGCCCTGATCGCCTTTGTAGCATTCCTAATCGCGATTCTGCTGCTTGTGGTTTTTTCACCGAAGCCCAACCCCGTTTTCAACGCGGCCGCAAATGCCTTTCGTTCGGTTGCGTACTGGATCGCCCCCACTGCTGGACAGACTGCCCCTTATGACGCCATCCAGGCTTCCTCTACCGGATTCGGCTCCCCAGCGTCCGCTCTCGCAGGAAACACCACCGCCACATATTGGGCATCCGCGATCTCACCGAACTACGGGGCTGGCACCACCCTCAACTTCCGCCTTGTCCAGAACTTCACCCTCGACAGGATGCTGATTCAGCCCGGAATACAAAACGGGGTTCTCGACGTCCGAGCCCTCGCAACCCCGTATGAGGTCCGCTTAACCTTCTTCAAAGCCTTTCCTCTCGACCAAGATGATGACTTGGTGGACGTCGACGCTGCAGACGAAGACACGAATATCATCGGTGATCCCTACATCGGATCTTCGGCGTGCCCGGCATGGCAGCGACCTTCACCTACAGCCACCACAAGCCCATCTGCTGATCCATCGGCGACTTCGACGGGCAGTTCGTCCGTCAGTTCGTCCGTCAGTTCGTCCGTCAGTTCGTCCGTCAGTCCGTCCGTCAGTCCGTCTGCAAGTCCGACAGCCGCCCCGGCGCCGAGTCGGACTGGTGGTTCATCGGTGGCTCAGGCGACGAAGACACCCTTGGTCTCACCGTCGCCTTCTCCGGATCCAATCTCTCCTACCGGTAGCCCATCCACAACGCAGATCGCAGAACAAAAGTGCAAGTACGTCAAGCAAGCGACCGAGGTATTCGACTTGCCACTCATCGCGAACCTCAGCGACTACACAACCATCCTGCAATTCCCGGCAGTAGAAGCCGCCCGCATTCAACTCGACATCGTCTCGAACTACCGGCCCCGCTTCTCTGACCCGTACTCGTTCGCGTCTGACCTCGGTCAGGTGGCGATTACGAACGTGCTCTTCTATCCGCAGTTCACTCCCTCGGATCTGTTNAATAGCGGCGTGACCGATCGCACCNACCCCGAGAGTCCATCGCCATCACCCTCGACAAGCCCAACCGACGGCCAATCGCNCTCGCCATCGGCGACCCCCGCCACTTCACCGGCTTCCTCTGCGACAACTTCGCCCTCAGCCACGCCAAAGAGTTAAAGCGGTATCGGTACCGTCTTCGGCGCGGACCACATCGATGAAGCGCTCGGCGATGGTGTTGGACTGGACTCCACCACCGCCCCCGCGGCTGCATCGCCACTCGCGGTTGCCGACTCGCTCGGCGTCGCGCTGGGGGAGGGAGCTGGGCTCGCGGTATCCGGATCGGTATCGCTGGCCGCGCCGGCATCCGCACTCGCACTTGAAGTTGGCTTCGGCGACGCAACAAAGTTCGGGTTGGCGGGGACGGGCGTCAAAGTGGTCGACTTTGACGCGCTAGATTTCTTGGTCTTCTTGCAGAACGTATCGGAATAAGCGGAAATTTGATCACCCGCCTTACTCCGCATACGGAAGCAGTACTTGGTTGCTGGCTCGAGATCCTGTACTTCCAGTGCTGAATCACCAGCCGCCGGGCCCGGAGAGACGCTTGACCAGCCGGACAGAATCTGTCGTTGAATATCGAAACCTGTGACCTTGGCGTTCTTGTCACAGGCGACGACCTCCTGCCCTTCAGGCGTCTCAGAGGGCAGCATCCACGTGAGTGCAAGTGCCGTGTCACTCAACTTGTCAGCCATCGGCTCGAAGGGCGGGCATGGAGCCGTCGCCGCTGCCTCCGATGAGCCGTCGCCGCCACTTCCGCCGGATGCACCGCTCGTAGCGTCTTCGATTTCCGCAGCGGTCGGCATCAGCACGCACATTTGCGGTGTGTAGAGCGACTGCGTCTTGCCCGCGGTTGCAAGCAATCGGTAACAGTTCTGCTGTCCAAGCGTCGTCTTCGTGACCACGAAACGCGCGGTTCCTGACGGCACATCTCCCACGTGCGTGCAATCTCCGCACGATGGAGACTCAATGTCGTAGTTGTACACGGTCGAGTTAGGGGAGGAAGCGCTCGGGGAGGGTGTCGAGGTCGAACTGTCGGGGGACGGTGATGTAGACGGCGAGGGTGAGCCTGTTCCGCCGCCAGCACCCACGGAGGCGGGCATGAACACAACCGGTGAGCTGAACGAGATCGATTGAGAGGTTCCACCGGAGGAGCCCGACGTACTGGGACTAGTCAGCGCGTTTCCAGCATCACCGACGGCGTACACCGAATAGCCGGTCGCTCCGGAAACCGCTCTCCAACGCAGCAGGATCTGGTCCGTACCCAATTGCTCAGCGGAGAAATCAACCGGCGTTGCCGGCGGAGAAATGATGACGTCATCCGATCCAGACAGGTACAGACGACTGAAAATAAATGCTGCGATGACCCCCACGATCGCGAGCAGAAGGACGAGCCTGCCGATGATTCCGAGCCGGAAGCGGATAATCGGGCGCTGAATCACGGTGACTCGCTGCACCGCCGACTGCATGTCCTCCAGCGGAGTCCCCAACGTGAGATCTTTATTGGGCTCGATTGCAGAAAGCATGCTCAGCGTTCGCTGGCGGCCCACCAGGTGGAAGGGACCGGTGATGGTCACCCGAGTCCAGGACGTCTCTCCCGGGGCGAGTTCAATTAGCGAGTCATCGACCTTGAAACGCAGCCGGCCATCGGGGTCCCACAAGCGCAAGACAACGCGTACCGTGGTGTTTCCATTATTCGTTATGCTTGCGTAGGTCGAAGTCCGACGACGCATCTCGAGGGTTGTCCGACTGACACTTAGAACGGATTCATAGAACGGATCGACCGTGATGTTGAGTTCGGCCACGGTGCTTTCGTTCGGATCAACTTCCGACGTCGCCTTGATCCCGATGGGATATGTCTGAGCACCCACTCGTGAGGCACGCGGTGGCTTGATGACGATGGCCGCAGAGTTCTCATCCCCGGGAAACAGGGACAGTTCTGAGGGAACGAGCGACACCCATTCCGATCCGTTGCCGACAGATGACAGCGAGTAGGTCTCGACCACTGGACCCACGTTGCGAACGGTGACTTTAACGCGCACCGGTTTCCCCGGGCTTGCCGTGACCTCTTCTTGCCCCAACGTAACGGTGGGCCGCGGAAGCACGCTGCGCTCGGCAACGATGGTGCCCGCGAGCGCATCCTCTCGGTGCCCTACTTCTCCGGACCCGGTGTCATCGGAGGTGCCTGCTGTCGCTGCAGCAGAGTCACCGGCGCCGGAAGACGTATCGCCTCCATCACTCGAGGCCCCCGAGACCTCGTTGACCCATCGAAGATACTGCTCTTCACCGCTCTCGGAATCGTTGTCAGGCATCGGTTGTCACCTCCCCGCGCGGAGGATTTGCGAAGGATCCGAAGGACTGCTCCAAAGGAAAGGAGAGTCGACCGAGTTTCTGCCATTCACGAGCCGCGCCCCAGATGACCTGCTCGTACTCGACGTGTCGTCCTGCTTCGGCAGCTGCAAACGCAGCTGATAGGCAGGCGGAACTGATTCCTCCCCCAGACAGCTCCAAGGTCGACAGCGTTCGGAACTCACCGTCGGACAGGTGCCGGCCCTGTTGACCGAGGCACGCTCGCCAGATCTTCTCGCGCAGTTCCTGAGTAGGTTCGGGGAAGTCGACGATGCAGTCGAGTCGGCGCGAGAATGCATCATCGAGGTTGGCGCGAAGGTTGCTTGTCAGGATCGCAAGGCCGTCGAAGGACTCCATTCTTTGCAAGAGGTAGGCGACTTCGATGTTCGCGTGTCGGTCTCGCGCATCGCTCACCTGGGAACGTTTCCCGAACAAGGCGTCCGCCTCGTCGAAGAGCAACACCCCGTCAAATTGTTCCGCTGCGGTGAAGATCTGCTCGAGTCGCTTCTCAGTCTCCCCGATATACTTGTCGACAACGCTCGACAGGTCGACGTGGAACAACGGAACCCCGAGTTCCCCGGCTAGGGCTTCCGCAGCCATGGTCTTTCCCGTGCCGGACGGCCCAGCGAATAGTGCCGTGATTCCTCGCCCTCTGGTTCCGCCCGGACGCATCGCCCAGTCGTCCAAGACTTGATCCCTGAGTCGAACCCGGCTCAGCAGATGGGACAGTTCCCCTTCCACTTGATCGGGAACGATGACGTGGGAGAGCTGGAAGGTGGGAATCACCGGGCGGGCTAGCGCCCCCAAATCCGAGGGAGCCGATGCGCTCATCTTCTCGTTGCCGTGAAGCAATCGCTCCCGTACGTCCTCGGGTTCAAGGCGCTGCAACGTGTCGACGGTGCGCGGGCTGTCGATCTGATCGTTGAGGTAGTCCAGCCATGCAGCGCGCACTGCGGGGGCCGCCACTGGTACGTCAACGATGCGATCGGGGGGAAGGTCTACCGACATGCTCGGACCGGTGATGACGATCACAGGGATGAAACCTTGATCAACCCACGTGATGACCTCAGCGACGCGGTCAGCCGTGATTCGGCGAGCGTCCACGATCATGGGAGTGCACGCCAGGGCGGCTTCCCGAAGGCTCGCGTAGACGGCGTCCCGGCACTCGGAGGTGTCGTGCGGAAGATCGTGCGCGTCTAAAATCAATACCCTTGGATGCCCGGACATGTGCAGGCGATGATGAGCGATGCACACAGCACCGGAGCCCTGATGAGACCGCATACACACGATGGCTGATTCGTGACGTGAGCCCAGCGGAGGAATTTCGGGAAACGGGACGGTGTCAGGCAGCAGTTCCCCAGGCATCAGCTGCTCACTACGCCAGGACAAGAGGTCGTCCACACGACCATCGAAGCGACCATCGCCGAGCAGGTGCCGCACGAACCGTTCCGAGGCATCCACGATGCGGGAGGGCAAGGGGTGGTCCTGCCTGCGCAACTCGATGAGCCCCATGCGACACAGGAAGCCGTCGGGGTCGAAAATGCGTCGTCCTTCGGGGGATGACGGATCCGAGCCGATCAGCCGCAGGGTGGTCGCCACCGACGGGCCGCGGGTGTCCACTTCGTTGTTAAGAACGATGAAGAAGGCTTCGAAGCGCGGATCTACCTGGACGGCGGCTGCCACGATCAGAGTGCCCAATTCCGAATCCGACAGTCCGCACAGCATCGCCCAGCGCCTCATGTCATCAGAGAGGTCTGCATCCGAGATAACCAAACGGGAGTCGACTCCCGCAAGATCGCGAGCGTCTCGGATGACCAGATCCAGCGGGAAGACATGACCGCGACGCTCATCGGGGACGTCGTCGGGTCTACGTGACTCGTCTACCAGAGCGGCCACACGTTCACCAACGACCGCCAAAAGCGCCCGCACGTGGCTCGCCGCGTGCGGATCCCAAACCTGGGGTGGGGCGGCCATCAGTTCTGATCTCTTCTGCGTGTTCGTATTCCCGCCTCTGGTGCTTCGGGATCCCGTCCGCGGACAACATCCTTGATCGGATCGTCCGTGCTGGAGACAACAATTTGCGGCGGCACCGTTTGCGGCGGACCGGCGGGTTCGGAGACACCGGCAGCAACGGGGAGGCTAATAACGACCGACAGGAACGGGTGGTAGTCGGTACCCATCGCCGACCACAACTCGGTGGCGAAGCGGTCCGAGAAGATCTTCCCGCCCACCCTCAAGTGGAGGTTGTGGCCTTGCTCGAGCAACGCGGCAAGTTCACCAGCACAGAATCGCTCGGGAATGTAGTCGTATTGAACAAGCGCGTGGAGCGCGAGGCCGAGAAGTTGGTGATCGTCCTCCGGGCGTGACGCCCAGGCAGTGAGAGCGTAGGTGAGGTTATAGAAACGAAAAGGTTGGCGTCGTGATTCGACGATGCCGTTCTCACCCACTTCTTCGATCAAGGTGGTGGTGCGACGGGTGAGGTCTTCGCGGATATCGGCCAAAAACAAGTTCAACGTCGGAGCCGTTCGCGCCGCCGCCCATTCCTTTTTCGGGGCATCGAAGGCGACTTTGGCGGCCTGACCACCCAGGCGCTCGGACTCGAGCAGGGCAGCAACAGCTCGGTCGACGTCCGCCAACATGAGCATCTCCTTCGGGGAAGTTGTCGCAACTATGGCAGCCCCAAGGAGCCCCCCTGGGGAGGCACGACCGTTGTGCTTGTGAAAATTGTTACGAGAGGGGTCAATGTGGGGCCCAAGAAAGGTGCGAAAGGGACTTTTCACGCATCCGTGACAACTAGCGGACCCGTGCCCTACCGTCTCTTCCCATGGCTCTCTACTCATGCCCCGCTTGCGGGATGTCCGTCAACACCACCTGCGGCGCCTGTGACGCCGCCCTCGTCGACGACGTTCTCGTCAAAGACGACGGTACGTCCGTTGCGATCTCCGTGTGCCCGAACGGCCACGGCAAGATCAAGTCGCCCATGTGCTGCGGCACAGACATGACCTGCACGGTCTGAAAATTGCCGGCTGAGCATTACCGCCGGAGAATTCTGGCCTGATTCAACGGACGAAGGCGCGGCTGAATCACGGCTGTTGCGTGCGCGCTCCTACCCCACTTCGTGCAACACCCGCACCGTGGAATCTTCATGGGTGATGCGGAAGGGTTCGAGTTCGTCGTCCCACGGTGTCCCGATAAGTCGATGGATCTCGTCGTTTACGCCCGACACGTCATCGGGCCGCGCTCCCGCGAGAAGGCTGCGCAAGCGATCTTCGTGCACCAGAACGTCACCGTGGGACCCGATCGTGGCGCGAAACAGACCCAGCGTCGGCGTGAACGCATAGCGCTCTCCTTCGACTCCTGCACTCGGGTCTTCGCTGACCTCAAATCGCATCGTGGAGAAGGAGACCAAAGCGCTGGCGATCTTGGCGGCCGTCCCCTGGGGCCCATGCCAGATGATTTCAGCCCGCACACTGCCCGGGGCGATGGGCTGGGAAGCCCAATCCACGTTCACGGCGGTGCCGAAAACCCGAGCCAGAGCCCATTCCAGGTGCGGGGCAACCGCCGAGGCGCACGAGTGCACGAAAAGCACCCCGTGCGCAGAAAGCTCTTCCGCCCCTGCGCGGGGTGGTGCCTGTCGATCGTCCCGTCGGACGTCGATTACGACCGTCATGTCGCCTCCCGGGGTCGAGGGTCGCCTTCCCCTGCGTCCTCACTCCGGTACGACAAACCCAAGGATAACCCCACAAGCCCCCTGGGCGGTACAGTTCCCTGCGCGCCACGCTGCAAAGCAGGCTTCAAGCGGCTCCACCAGCCGCTTGTCAGGAGGAGGAGACCATGGCCGTTGCCGCCCCAGCCCCCGCTGTTCTCGGTGACTATGTCGCCCGCACCAAGGTGGCCACCGTCGCCCTCGTCCTTGGTGGAGCGGCCTTCGTCGGCATCTCCGCCCAGGTCGTCATCCCGCTGCCCTTCACCCCCGTTCCCCTGACCCTGCAGACTTTCGCGGTACTGCTGGTCGGCGCGGCTTTGGGTACCTGGCGCGGCATTGCGTCCATGGTCGTCTACGCCGCCGCGGGCACCGCCGGTGTTCCATGGTTCTCGGCCGGATCCTCGGGTTGGGGCGGGGCGAGCTACGGCTACATCCTCGGCTTCATCGTCGCCGCCGGGATCGTCGGTCGTCTCGCCGAACAGGGAGCGACCCGCACTGCGCTGCGCACCGCCGGTCTCATGGTGATCGGCAATATCGTCATCTACGCCATCGGGGTGACGTATTTGAAGTTCGCGATTGATGTCACCTGGGCCACGGCACTGAGTTTGGGCATGGTGCCTTTCCTCCTCGGTGACGCGCTCAAGATCGCCCTCGCCGCAGGTCTCTTCCCGGCTACCTGGCGCCTGGTTCAACGCTTCAGTTAAGCCTCCCATGTCCACCCTGGCGATCCTGCGCACCTGGTCGGCCCGCCGCTGGGTAACCGCACTGATCGCCGGCAGTCTTGTCGCGTTGGTGGTGGCACTCCCCACAGCCGTCATCCCCAACCCGATCTTCGGCCGCGACATCGCCGTCACCTGGTGGTCGTACCCCGTCGTCATCCTCAGCGGAATCCTGGGGGGCATGCTCATCGCCACCTACGTTCGAGAACCAGGCAACGAGGACATCGATAAGGCGGCCAAGGTCGGATCTGTCGGCGGACTGCTCGCGTTCTTCGCCGTCGGCTGCCCCGTCTGCAACAAGCTCGTTCTCCTCGCCCTGGGCACGTCCGGAGCTATCACCTGGTTCGCTCCCTTCCAACCGATCCTCGCCTTCGCCTCGGTATTGCTGATGGCCTGGGCCCTTCGCATGCGCCTGCGGACCATGGCGTCCTGCGCTGTATCGGTGTCGACGAAGGCGTAGCAGACCCCAATGAAAAGCAGACCCCGATGAGTAGCCCCGACGTCGACCGCTGGATCGTGGCCAGCAGCGGTGGCTTCGTCGGCACCGGGCTGTGGGGGGTGATGCGCCCAGGGCGCATCTTCACTCGGGCGCTCGAGCTCTCTGGTCGACCGCGGCCTCGCGTACTGTTGGTGCTCACCGCCTCTGGTGACGATCCGCAGTACCTGGCAGCGATGTACTCCGCGCTCGCCGATACCGACTGCGACGTCGACCATTTGGCGCTGTTCCCCCAACCCAACCGCAATGTTGATGAGGCAATCGACGCCGCCGATGTCATCTGGGTGGGCGGTGGCTCGGTTGCGAACCTGCTCGCGTTGTGGCGACTCCACGGAGTCGACACCGCCATGCATCGGGCCTGGGAATCAGGGACAGTCCTTGGTGGCGTGAGTGCCGGATCCATTTGCTGGCACGTCGGCGGGCCCACCGATTCCTTCGGGGCTCAACTCGCACCGGTCACCGACGCTCTCGCCCTTGTGCCTTACGGCAACGGTGTTCACTACGACAGCGAGGAGCAGCGCCGACCCCTGCTGCATACGCTCGTCGGCAACGGCACACTGCCCGAGTCCTACGCAACCGACGACCGGGTTGCCCTCGTCTACCGCGGCACCCAGCCGGTGGAAGTCGTCTCTGACGTGCCGGACTCAGACGCCGCGGCTTATCGGGTTGTGCAGCGCAATGGTGAAGCGATCGAAGAACGTCTCCCGCCGGGCCGCCTCGAAACCTGACCTCAACGATGGGGCGTCAACTCGTACGTCGCTGCTCCCGACACGATCGCTGCGATCACTACCGCCGGCCAGGTTCCAGCGATCAAGGCCAACGGGTGCGCCATGGCGAACGCGGCCGCGTACACAACGCCGGCGAGTGGAATACGCCATGGCCAGCCCTTCTTGCCCATCAGGATGGCGGCGACAACTCCGAACGCGACAAGGACCACACCGGCGATGAGTCGATCCACACCCGCATCAGCGAGCGCGAACCCGATGATCAACCCGACGGCGGGACACCCCGCGATGACCCATCGTCGTGTGTCCTGTTGCTCGGCCCACGCTTCGCGCATCGACGCGAACGGGTCGAATCGGGAAGCCATGGCGGGCGTCGGCGTCGTTCTCGGTGATCAGCCGTCGGACAGTGTGACGGGAGTCCCCGAACGATAGGACTCCCAGGCCGCGATTCCGATCGCTACCGGTGCACGTCCGTCCTGTCCGCTGACCGGTGACGCGCCGCCCTCGCGTGCGTACCGCACGAAGGCCTGCCATTCCCCGCGGTAACTGTCGGTGTATCGGTCCAGGAAGAAGTAGGGCAGAACGCTTCCCTGCCGTTCGCTAGCGCTGTAGACCACCGCGGCGTTCTTCATGGGATTCTCCGACACCGCCATGCCGGTGGATCCGAGCACCTCCATACGCTGGTCGTAGCCGTAGACAGCTTGTCGGGAGTTGTCGATCGTGGTGATGCAGCCGTTCGCGTGCGTCAACGTCACGACCGCGGTGTCCAGATCTCCCGCCTCTCCGATGGCCGGATCGATCCGCACGGCGCCCGTCGCATAGACCTCAGTCACCGGGGATCCGACAGCAAACCGCGCCATATCGAAATCGTGGATCATCATGTCGACGAAGATTCCGCCACTGACCTTGATGTATTCCATCGGAGGCGGCGCCGGATCCCGACTGGAAATCCGTGCGATGTGCGGATCTCCCACTCGGCCGGACGCCACTGCCTCCTGAACGGCAGCATGGGTGGGGTCGAATCGACGATTAAAGCCGACCATGAACGCTACGCCGTGTTCACGAACCGCACTCAGAGCCTTGTCAACCTCGCTGATGTCCAAACTGATCGGCTTCTCGCAAAAGATCGCCTTGCCGGCGGCTGCCGCCCTGGTGATCAGCTCGACGTGCGTGTCAGTACTACTGCAAATGGCCACGGCATCAACGGAGTCGGATTCCAGAATCTCGTCGATGGACATCACCGGTACGCGCAGCGCATCAGCGATCTGAGCCGCGGCGGCATCGTTGACATCGAACACCGCGGCTACCTCGGCGCCGTCGGTTTCGTTCGCGATGATGTCTGCATGCATTCGACCGATGCGACCGACACCAAACACACCTATACGCACTGTCACAAGAGCTCCTGATTCACCGGGGGTTGATGTCCCCATGTTAGTGACGCACGCACAGCGACCTGGGCACCCAAGTCTGCTCGCTTGGGCCGATGACGTACCGGCAGTGAATCAGCCCTTAGCGCCGAGCTCGTGCGCGAGGGCGTCGAGCTCTGCCCCACCGGCCATGGCCTTCACGAGCTCTTCTCGCGAAACGTCTTCCTTGGTGTACTCGGCCATCATCTGTCCGCGATTGAGCAGATAGAAGTTGTCACCGACGAGATACGCATGGTGTGGGTTATGGGTGATGAACACGACGGACACACCGGCATCGGCGGCATTTCTGATGTGCTTGAGAACCACGCCGGATTGCTTCACACCGAGGGCACTGGTGGGCTCGTCGAGGATGAGCACGTTCGCGCCGAAGTGCACGGCGCGGGCAATCGACACCGCCTGGCGCTCCCCTCCGGACAGGGTTCCCACGGGCTGCTCGGTGTCCCGAATATCGATTCCCATCTCGGCTAGTTCGGCCTTGCACGATTCCTTGGCAAACTTGGTACGCAGCCCCTTGAACGGCCAAAAGCCGCGGGTGGGCTCGTTGCCGAGGTAGAAGTTCCGCCACACCGCCATCAGGGGCACGGTCGCGAGATCCTGGAACACGGTGGCGATACCCATATCCAGAGCCTCACGCGGAGAACCGAACGTGGTGGGTTCGCCGTTGACATACATCTGTCCGTCCGACGGCGTGTGGACGCCACTGAGGATCTTGATCAGTGTCGACTTTCCGGCACCGTTATCTCCAAGAACACAGGTGACCTGATTCTTCGGCACGCTCATCGACACATCCGACAGGGCGATGACGCTGCCGAAGCGCTTCCCGACGTTCTCGAGCGCGAGGGCTGCTGGTTCGTGCGAGGAAGTCTCGGTCATTTTCGAGCTCCTTGGAATCGACGGCGGATCAAGGAATTCGTGAGAACGGCCACGAAGAGGATCAAGCCGAGGAACAGCCAGGTCCAGTCGGTGTTCCATTGGGCGTAGGCGATACCGATGAAGGCCATTCCGATGATGGCCGCACCGATGGTTCCACCGATCGCGGATCCGTAACCTCCGGTCAGCAGGCAGCCGCCGACGACGGCCGCGATGATGAAGATGAACTCCTGCGTCACACCCTGACCGGCCTGCATGGATTTCAGGCGCATCAAACTGATGATGCCGACCAGGCACGACGACATGGAGACGTACATGAACAGCATGATCTTGGTGCGGCGCACCGGAACACCGACGTTGCGTGCAGCGTTTGAGTCACCACCGACGGCGAAGATCCAGTTGCCGAATCGCGTGCGCGTGAGAACCAGGGTGGCAAGGACGGTGAGAACGAGCCACCAGACCACGGCGATGCGGAAGCTGTAGGCCGAGAAGTCGGAAGCGAAGACGGCTTTGGCGCTCTCGTAGCCCGGTCGAGGTGAGCCATCGGGCAGTTCCGCAATTCCGGCAACGCGGACGGTATCGGTGAGCAACTTGGTTACGCCGAGGTTGATTCCGCGAAGCGAGAAGAACATGGCCAGCGTCACAATGAAGGAGGGCAACCCCGTCGTGACGACCAACCAGCCGTTCGTGAAACCGATGGCGGCGGCGAACAAGAACGTCAGAAAGATGGATGGCCAGACGCCGATGTTGTATTCGGTGATGAGTAAGCCCGCGAATAGACCCGACGAGCCGATCATGACTCCGCTGGAGAGGTCGAACTCTCCGCCGATCATCAGCAGCGCCACGGCAATGGCGATGATCCCGTATGTCGAGGCGACATCCGTCCATCGAGCTGTGCCGTCGAGGGAGAAGAACGTTCCGGTTTGGTCGGCGACCGCGAAGAAGATGTAGACGACCAGGGCACCCATCAGGGCGCCGATCTCCGGTCGACGCATGAGGCGCGTCAAGGGGCTTGCCTTGCTTACGCGCTCGTCCACTGCTGTTGCTGTCGACATCTGCCCTCTCAATCAGTGGTGAGTGCTGGGAAGAACGTACCGGCGCTCGACCTGCCCGTGGGAGAAACGACGGAAGTCACGCCTAAATGCGGTGGAGGGGTGGAGCCTTGCGGCCCCACCCCTCACCACTGGTTCTAGCGAGTGCCGTTTGCTGCCAGTTCTTGGACCAGCTCGGCGTTCTCCTGAAGAACGAAGCCAGGACCGGTGTAGACGGGCTGTCCACCACCGAGCTCGTGGCCGTTGATCAGGTTCAGGTACAGCAGCACAACGGACATGTAGCCCTGTGCGTACTGCTGCTGATCGATGGCGAATGCGAGATCACCATCGGCGATCGACTGCACGGCTTCGCCGGACAGGTCGACGGTGCCGATCATGATGTCGCGACCAACTGCCTCGGCGGCCGGCTGTGCGGCCTGCGTGGCGATGTCGGCGTTGAGAGCGAACACCGCGTCGATGTCCGGATCGGCCTCGAGCTTGGCCTGGATCTCAGCCTGGCTCTGGGCGATGTCGGCGAGTCCCGCGCTGAGCTGCAGGTTCTCGACGTTGCCGAACGTGTCAGCGGCGCCGTCGCAGCGCTCCTGGAGACCGATGTTGTTCTGCTCCTGGATCGGGCAGAGCACCTTCGACTTGCCGGCTTCCTTGAACTTCAGGCCGGCCTCTTGACCAGCGATGAACTCGTCCTGGCCCACGTGGGTGAACGCACCGAGGTCTTTGAAGACCTTGGAACCGGAGTTCATGGTGACGATGGCGATTCCCGCCTCATCGGCCTTGGCCAGCGCGTCAGAGATTGCGTCCGGGTTCGGAGCGGAAACCGCGATGCCCTCGCAGCCCTCGGAAATGAACGACTCGATCAACTGCGCCTGCAGCTGAGCATCGTTGGTCGTCTCCTGGTACGTGAACTGAACGGGAAGATCCTCGCCAGCCTTGTCGGCACCAGCCTTGGCGACCGACCAGAATCCGCCACCGTCACCGTGGGTGACCATGCAGATCTTGGGACCGGTGCTACCGGAATCACCGGAATCACCGGAATCACCGGAATCTTCGCTTGCTGCGGCGTCGTCCGTGGACTCTGCCGCGCTATCGCTGTCGGAGCTCGAGCACCCCGCCAGCACAAGTGCCGATGCCGCAACCGCGGCGATGGCAAGCTTGCCAACCTTCATGAATGACCTCCTAGGCGCCTGTTAGACGCATTGCTTTGAACAGCGTTGAGCCGAAACTACTGATCACTGGATACCCCCGCGACCAGAGTTTTGGAACGCTCCAATTCCTGCAGTGTTCTACGTCACGCTGCCGAAGGGAAGCCCCGACGCCCATGCGTTACCAAGTCGTTACCGGTCATTGGCGGCGCTGAGATTCTCCGCCCTGGGTCGCCGACGCTCTCGGCACCCTGAGCGGACACACCTTGTTACGGGGCCAGGTCGACTACCGGCTCCCAGCCCCGCGAGGTCCACGAATCGATCAGGGCCTGCTGCACGCTGACGACATCGACGGCTTCACGAAAGCCCGGGCTGAAACGCTCGCCACCGGCCAAAGACTCCAAGAACACGTGGTCCTCGATCGCCACGAGGTCTTCGAAGCCGATCGCGTTGGCCTGGCCGGGAACGAAAGCTCCATGGAAGGGAAAGCGGTCGCCGCCGTAAATGGTCGTGTAGCCCGAACTCGGATCGTCCGTGAGTCGGTAGAAGCGCAACTCGTTCATGGTCTCGAGGTTCCATTCCAAGGCACCCTTGGTGCCATACACGGCGAAGGAATTCTGACTCTCGGGCCCGACCATGGTTCGACTCGACTCGAATGTTCCGGTCGCTCCATTGGCGAACGTGCACAGCATCGAAGCGAAGTCCTCATTTTCTACTTCGCCCTTGGGATCATCCGGAGCTCCTCGACCGTAGTGACCGGCGGCGCCTTGGGCGATCGGCCGATGGGTAATGGTGTTGTTCTTCATACCCGTCACTTCGGCGATCGGACCGACGAGGAACTGCGCCATGGACACCGAGTGACTGAGGATGTCGCTGGTGACTCCGTAGCCCGCCTGATCCATGAAGAAGCGCCACGTGAGCAGGCCCAACTCATCGCTTCCGTACATCGACAGGAAGTGCCCGCGGTAGTGCGTGATGTCGCCGAGTTGACCTGAATCGATCAGGGACTTCGCGTGGATGACCAAGGGGGCCCACAGGTAGTTGTAACCGACGCCGGTAGCGACCCCTGCCGCCTGGGCAACCTGGTAGGCCCGCACGGCCTGCTCGGGCTTGCCGCCGATGGGCTTCTCGCTGAAGACAGCCTTGCCCGCCGCGGTCGCCGCTTCGATCATCGGAATGTGCAGGATGTTGGGCGCGGTCACCCACACCGCGTCGACGTCGTCCGCGCTTACCGCCTCTTCCCAGTTCTCCACCGACCACTCGAACCCGAAGTCCTCGACCGCGCGGGCCCGCCGAGACTCCTCAGTGTCCGCGCAGATAACCAGCCGGGGATCGACCGATCGCTCCGGAAACAGCGAAGGAATACGCAACATCGATCTGCTGTGCGCTTGGCCCATCCAGCCGAGACCGAGAACAGCGACGCCAACGTGCTTCTTCATGGGTGCGATCACCTATTTCTTGACTCGTCCGGTGGCCGAGGTCATCGGCAACCGCGGATCTTGTTCCACTCCGGCCCACGATTCCCGGATCCAGTGTTGGTCAGGGTCGTCGCAGAAAGCCATCGTGCGGTCCTCCCCCGGACCGGCCAGGACATTCAGGAAGTACATGGGGTACTCGGGGTTCGCAACGGTCGGCCCGTGGTAGCCCTCGGGCACTAGATACGTGTCTTGGTCGGCGATGCTCAGTGTCTCGTCATGGCTACCGTCCACCGTGTAGAGGCGGAAGAGACCGGTACCCGTGGGATCGCCGTGCGGGCCGTCTTCACGGCCGATGCGGAAGTAGTAGATCTCCTCGTTCATCGTCACGCACTCGCCGATACCGTCATGCCGGTGAGGAGGCCATGACGACCAGTTGCCTCCCGGCGTAATCACCTCGCACACATTGATCTTGTGGGCGCCGTCGAAAGAGTCCGGGGTCGCGTAATTGGTCACCTGCCGCGTGGCGCGGCCGGCGCCTCGGACCTCGACCGCAACGCTGTCGACTGAGCCGTAGTGCACCGGGAACGCCTGCGAGGCCCGGGCGGTGACGATCGCGACCTCGCCAGACGTGCCATCGATGGCAACCTGCGAGCCAACCGGGAGGTACATCCAGTCGGACACGGCAGCGAAGACACCTTCGCGTCCTTGCATGTCGAAGGTCGTGCCGTCCACCGTGACGGAGAAGTTCTGCGCGGACAACGACACCAAGACACCCTCTTCGCCATCGAGCGTGAACTCGGCAGGGTCACCCGCTCGTAGCGTGAAGACATACATTCCGCAGTAGGTCCATCCGGCAGATTCCGGCGTGATCCGACAATCGGCTCGGCCGTCCGGCGCACTGCCGGCGGGAATGAACCACGTGCGATCGCTGCTCATGCTCTTGCTCCTCCGTTGGGGTGGACGATATTTGCAGCCATCGTTACGGCACCTTCGACGTCGCCGTCTTCGGGGTATACCAGCGCACGACCGGCAACCAGGCCTCGTACGTTCGGCTCTTTCATGGCGGCCTTCCATCCGGCGAAGGTGCGAGCGGCGTCTGCCCCCGGGTCGCCACCGAGCATCACGATCGGCATGGACGTGGCACCGGCCACTTGATCCATGTCCGGGGAGGCGGGCAACTTCAGCCAGGTGTAGGCAGATGATGATCCCAAGCCCGACGCGATCGCGACGACCTTAATCAGCCGCTCCGTCGATGAATCAAGTCGCGCCCGGCCGGCGTCGTCGATGACATACGGCAAAGGCTCGATCATGTTCAGCAGCTTGCGGTCCGCGAGTTCGGTCGACAGTGCCGCCACCATTTCGAGGGTTCTCGCCACGCCCGCATCGGTGTCCTCGATTCGCAGCAGTGTTTTGCCGCCCTCGAGACCGAATTCCTCGATGTGGTCAGCGTCGTACGCGGTGAGTCGGTCGTCCAATTCCCAGCGAGCCCCGATGATGCCGCCGCGATTCATCGTGCCGATGGCGACAACGCCATCGAGGGCTCCGAGCCACGCCAGCTCTTCCAAGATGTCCGCGCTGGCCATGACACCGTCCACGCCCGGCACCCGAAGTGCCCTCATCACGCGGTCCAGCAGGGTGTACCGATCGGCAACCGCCAGCGGGTCTGACCCAGCAGCCAACATGCCGCGAGCCGTGTGGTCGACCGCGACGATCAGCAGATTGCCGTCGTCACCGATCAGTTCACGACGGCGACGACCCTTGAGGGCCGACTGCAGCGACTCCGGTGCGCGCACGCGTGCTTCGATAAGTGCGGCGTAATCCGCCCTGTCGAGTTGATGTTCCATCGCCCTCACTCCTGCAATCCCCGGGTGCCGCCGTGTTCCACGACTTCATCCACCATCGTTGTTGTCGGCATCGCATCCGCGCAGGTCAATTGCGTGGCCACGTACGCTCCCGCACCGTTCGCGAAGCGACCGATGCGCTCGAGGTCCCACCCCGACAGCAGACCATGCACGAGCGCCCCTCCGAAAGCGTCACCGGCACCAAGGCCGCAGAGCACGTCGATGTCGAGGGAATCAATGCGCACTCTGTCACTGTTGTCGGCAACGAGTACTCCGCCACCGCCGAGTTTCACAATGGCCAATCGAACGCCACGCTCAAGCAAATCGTCGACAATCGCGTCCGGTTCATCGAGACCGACAGCCATCTCACATTCGGTTCTATTGCCCACCACCACGCTGCTCTGCGCGATCGCGCGCTGGGCTGCAGCTCGAGCTTCGTGTACCGATGACCACATCGTCGGCCGATAGTCCAAGTCGAGAACCGTGTCTCGATCGTCGGATCTACCGCGAAGCTCCAGCCACGCGAAGGACGACTCCGCTGTTGCCCCGAGCGCGAGCGCCCCTTGACTCATCCACAACACCCGGCACCCGCGAACATCGTCGACGGGAACCTCGTCCTCGGTCACCGTCGTGTCCGGTGCAGCCTGACCCCGGTAGAAGATGATCTGTGGCTCCTCGGGTGGCGCCAGGGCGGCGAGCACGACGGGAGTGAGAGCCGAAGCGTCGCGGCCGACGTACCGGGTATCCACCCCCCACTCGTTCAGGAGCGCAATGACGTAGTCGCCGAGAGCATCCGCTCCGACCTTGGTAACGACGGCCGCGTGGTGACCGTGGCGAGCCGCTGCGACGGCCACATTGGTAGGGCTTCCGCCGATAGATTTGCGGAAGGTCTGAGGGTCGGTGAAGGAGGCGTTCACTTCCTGGGCATACAAGTCCACGCTCACGCGCCCGACGGTGATGACGTCGGGAACGTCGGTGGGCGGCTGGGCGGGCATGCGGACTCCTTGGAACGCTCCAAAATGCGCAGTGATCGTGTCACACTATGGCCCCTACCGGCAAGAGACGAACACCTACCGACGACGGCACGATTACTTCAGGACGACTGCAGCACGACCGCAGAACCCCTGCCGTGACAGAAAGGAGCGCACGTGACAACTCCAGGATGGACCGTCGTCGTCGTCGGAGCCGGCCGCATGGGCGACATTCGCGCCACGGACCTCGCGTCCGACCCGCGCGTATCCGAGATCGTGATCGCGAATCGAACACCCGCGCGGGCAGACGATCTTGCTCGTCGCATCGGCGGCCGCACCGTCGACTGGGAGACAGCAGCGCAGACTCCGGCGGACGCGTACGTCATGGCGCTGGCCACCGACGCGCACGGCGACATGCTCGACCAACTCCTCGAACACGGGCGTCCGATCCTGTGCGAAAAGCCCATCGCCCTGACGATCGCCGACACGCAGCGAATCTGCGATGCGGTAGAGAAATCGGGCGCACCCATGCAGATCGGATTCCAGCGACGCTTCGACGCGGGCATGGCGCGTGCACGCGCCATGCTCGCCCGCGGCGATCTCGGTGACATCTACGACATGGTGCTCGCGTCGCGTGATCACGTGCCACCGGACCGCACCTTCATCCCCGGAAGCGGTGGCATCTTCCGCGACCTCCACGTGCACGACCTCGACATCGCATCGTGGATCGCGGATTCCCCGATCGAGTTCGTGCAGGCCACACGGGCGATCCGCGGCGCGGGTGATTTTGCGGAGTTCGACGATGCGGACGTCACCAAAATCATCGCAACAACCGAGTCTGGGATCCCGGTGTCGATCTCCGGAGCGCGCCACGACGCTCGTGGACAAGACGTCCGGATCGAGGTTTTCGGTTCCAAGGATTCGGTAAGTGCTGGCATCACTCCGCGCACACCACTCCTCGCACTTGACGGTCCACAGATCGGTATCAACACCGACGTCTACACCGGATTCATCGATCGATTCCGTGAGGCCTATCGCGCCGAAACGACCGCGTTCGTCGACCTCATCGGCGGCGCCCCCAACCCGTGCCCCCCTCAGGCAGCCCTCGAAGCCCTCCGTGCGTCCATCGCGTGCGAGAGGTCCGCTCGGACCGGTGAACGAGTAGAAGTCGGGACCATCACCAGTGAATGAGCGCCGCCCCACTATTCACGACGTCGCCGCACGGGCGGGGGTTTCCAAGTCGCTGGTGTCTCTCGCGATGCGCGGTTCCCCGAAGGTCAGCGACGCGAGCAGGGCCGCGATCGAGAAGGCGGCAGCCGAGCTCGGGTACCGACCCAACGCAACGGCGCGCAGCCTTGCGGACCGCAGAAGCCGCACCATCGGCGTCAACATGGCTGAGTTGGACAACCCCATTTTCCCCGACATGCTCGGAGGCGCCCACGCGGTTATCCGCTCCCGCCACTACAACACGATGCTCGTGTCCGGGGAACGCGATCCAGAGCTCGAAACCATGGAGCTGGCCAAACTCCTCGAGTTTCAAGTCGAGGGGCTGATTCTCATTTCCCACCGCCTGCCCGCCGAGACAGTGCGATCACTCGCTGACGAGGTTCCCATCGTCGTCCTGACGTTGAAAGATCTCACCGGCCCCGGGATTGACTCGGTCGTCACCGATGACGAATTGGGCACTCGCATGGCGATGCAGCACCTCTTCGATCTTGGTCATCGAGACATCGCGCACGTCTCGGGTGGCTCCCTAGAGCCGGCGGTCGTCCGCGAGCGCATCTACCGATCAGAAATGCGGGCCGCCGGCCTCGAGTCGCTCACCCGCGTAATCGAGGGTGACTTAACCAACCTCGGCGGTCTCGAAGCGGCGCGCACGCTCCTACGCGACCAAGAACCACCCACGGCCATCTTCGCCAGCAACGACATTTCCGCGCTCGGCGTGATGGCCGCCTGCCAAGAGTTCGGCCTGAACATCCCCTCGGATATTTCGATCATCGGCTACGACGGCATCGCCCTCGGCGCTCTGCGCACGATGAGTTTGACGACCATCGCCCAACCGCTGGATCAGATGGGTCAGGTGGCCGCTCAACGACTCTTCGATCGCATGGCCGGCGCGCAGATCGACGATCGCTTGATAGTTCTCGAACCCGAACTGCTCCCTAGGGGCACAACAGCCTCGCCGCGGGTCTAGCGCCGGTGCCAGGGCTGATTGCTCGCAGCCAACAGCTCACAGCTCATCCCGCCGTCGGTGACGTCTCGTCACCAACCCAGACTCGAAAAGCCTCCAGCGCGGATGGATCGATCAGGCCACTGGTGTTGCGCACGGGGTCCCCGTTCACGATGTCCGTGACGGCGAGTTCCGCCAACTTGCCGGTAACGGTGCGCGGAACGCTGGGGACCGCGACGATCTCGGCCGGTACGTGGCGAGGGCTCGCCGCCGACCGCAGAGCCTGGCGGATCTGTTGTTGCAGTTCTTCGTCGAGGTTCGCTCCTTCGCACAGGACAACGAACAACACGATGCGGGTGTCGAGACCGTCGCGTTGGCCCACCACGATGGATTCCTCGATATCCGCAAGAGCGTCCACCACGCGGTAGATCTCCGCTGTGCCGATGCGGACACCTCCGGAGTTCAATGTTGCATCCGAGCGACCGTGGATGACGAAGCCGCCAGCGTCGCTACGAGAGATGAAGTCGCCGTGCGCCCAGACTCCTGGAAAACGCTCGAAGTACGCCGCGCGAAAACGCGATCCGTCGTCGTCCCCCCAAAAACCGATCGGCCGCGAGGGGAACGGCGTCGTGCATACCAACTCACCGCGGACCCCGACAGGAACATCGGCTCCGGAATCGTCGACCGCCCGAACGTCCAGGCCGAGGGCCGGTCCCTGAATCTCTCCACGACGCACTGGTTCGGTGGGTACTCCCAAAACGAAACATCCGCAAAGATCGGTGCCCCCGGAAATAGAGGCGAGGTGCACGGACGGACACACGTGCTCGTAGACGTAGTCGAACAATTCCGGGGCCAAGGGTGATCCCGTGCTGGCGATGGTTCGCAGCGAGGCGAGTTCGTGTGGTGACATTGAGACCGAGTGCTGGCGCAGCGACTCGATGTACTTGGCCGAGACACCGAGGAAGGTCAACTTCTCGTCCGCCACGAGCCGCAGGAGCCTGTCCGGCTCCGGAAACATCGGTTGCCCGTCGGCAAGGACGACGGTGGCGCCCGTACCCAGCGCCATGACGAGCCAGTTCCACATCATCCACCCGGCGGTGGTGTAGTAGCAGACACGATCACCGGGTGTGATGTCGAGATGGATGCGCTGCTCCGCGAGATCTTTAAGCAGCACCCCCGCGGCACTGTGAACGATGCACTTCGGCGCACCGGTAGTGCCGCTGGAGAAGAGAATGAAGCCGGGATGATCGAACCCGACTCGAACGCAATCCAACTTCGGTGAGTCAGACACCAACGGCGGTGAGTCAGACACCCACGAGTTCCAGGAGTGATGGCGTGGGTCGGAGGCGTCACCGATGACAACAACGTCGATCACGTCCGGCAAACCTGCGAGCACATCATCGATAGATCCGCGCATGTCGAATTGCCGACCGCCGTAGGTGTAGGTCGAGCCGACGAGAAGCAAGCGCGGCCTGATCTGACCGAATCGATCGATCACCCCCGCGGGTGCGAAGTCCGGAGACGCAGTGCCGACGACAGCGCCGATAGATAGTGCTGCCAGCGCCCAGATGACCACCTCGGGAACGTTGGGTGCCCACGCAGCGACTCGATCGCCCGGTCCGACTCCGGCGCGTTGCATGTGCGCCGCGACGGACGCCACATCCGAACGAAGTTCTCCACGCGTCCAGGACCGGCGTGATCCAGCTTCATCGATACCGACAAGCACTTCGGCCGCTAACTCACCAGCCAGTAGTGTCTCGACGATGTTGAGGTGGGCGTCAGGAAAGAACGTCGCCGCTGCAGGGTCGTCCGGCTCGACACCAGCACGACTCCCCCGCTCCCCGACAACCCCGCACTCGCCCCACACCCACGACCAGAAGGCGTCGAGGTCGCTCAGACTGGCCGCGTGAGCAGCGAAAAAGTCGGACGTGCCCGATGCCTCGAACCAACGGCGCATCGCCGCGCCCGACTCCTCGTCCGGCGACCACAGAACGCTCGAAGCCATGCGCGAAGCCTGCCAGAACTCACGAATAGCGATAGATGCGTGGCCTACTGATCGTGCCTACCGATCATCCGTGCGTCGCATCCAGGGCACGGGTATCCAGGGCACTGCCTCATCTGCGTCAACTCCTTGTTGCGGCACGACCGCCCATCCATCCGCGTGCGCGATGCCTCGGAGCATCGCTGACGACACTCGCTCTACCTGTCGAAAGCCTCCGAGTTCTCGGCGCCCGACCATAAGGCGTGTCAGCGGTCGGCTCGACGGGGCGACACCTTCGGCCATCGCAACCTTCGGCAGGTCTCGTTGCGCTCTGCCGAACCACGCCTCGAAACTCGGTTGGATCAATGTCACCGTCGCCACGAGTGCACTCAACGGATTGCCGGGAAGACCAACCACCGGCGTGCCGTCCAGCGTGGCAAACATCATCGGGTGCCCCGGACGCACGGCAACCCCATCGACGATCATCGTGGCGTCCAGGTCTTCGAGGGTCGAGCGCAGGAAGTCGCGATGACCCCGGGCCGTTCCACCGGTCACGACAGTCATGTCCGCTTCGCCGGAGGAGGAGCGAAGTGCATCGGCCAATTCCTGCGGGTCGTCAGTGCAGGTGCGTACCGACACGACATCGCCACCCAGTATGTGTATCCATCCGGGAAGCTGAACGCCAAGCGCGTCGCGCACCTGACCGGTCGTCGGTACTCCCGAATGGATGACTTCATCGCCAAGGATCAGCACAGAAATCAATGGACGTTGGACCACGGCGACGTCGTCAATTCCTGCGGCGGACAGTGACCCCATCAACGCTGGATTGACCACGTCCCCTCGATGCGCGAGAACGTCACCCACGACGCACTCCTCGCCCTGCACTCGAATGTGCGTCCGGTCGGTGACATCAGCGTTCACTCGACTATCCGTCACCGTCGCTTCTTCGAAGGGAATGACCGCTGTCGCTCCGGCGGGAACAGCGCCACCGGTGCCGATCCGCATGGCCTCCCCGGCATCGAGATGCACCACACTGCTTGAGCCGGTATCAATCGTCCCGACGACGGTCCACGGACCCGAGCCGCAGACCACCCACCCGTCCATCGCCGCGGTGGGGAATCCGGGCAGATCCGTCGGGGCCGCCGCGTCGCTGGCCAGAGTCCGTCCAAGGGCATCGACAAGCGGCACTACCTCGCTTGAGGAACTGCCCATGGCCTCGCCCGCGAGAGCGCGCGCCTGCCACCAGGACACCTCGGTCATCGAACTCCTGAGTCATCGAACTCCTGGGCCAGCCGTTCCACGATCTGACCGACACTGTGAGAATCGGCTCCGCGAGCAACGGCGTACCCCATCAGGTAAGTGGTCACCGGAGCAGCAGGACGCTCGACGTTGTGGGCTGCGGCCTTTGCTGCATCCAAGATCGCCTCGATGTCGGCAGGGTCCATCGTCGCCTCGATGGTCAACTCTTCGCCGAGGCGTTCGATCCATCGGTGCACTCGTTCGGACTGCTCAGGATTCATGCGTGTCATTCCTTACCCGTTGGTGGTTCGCTCGCGAGCCCGCCGCAGATCATCGGGGGTGTCAATATCAAGCAGGCTGATGCTGTCGTCGATCGGCACGTCGACGCACGCTAACTGACTAACCAGAAACGCGAAGGATCGCCCGGCCCACTCCTCACAACTGTCTGCAGCTGTTGCCAGCACCGTGCTCCGATACACGGCGCACAACCATTGCCGCCGACCCGCGCCATCTACCGGCACCCACGCGTCCGCCGCCGGCTGCCCTGCCACAGCAGACCGCACGTGAACGAGTGCGTCAGCAGCGAAGGGCATGTCGACAGCCAGGACTCCCACATGCTCAGACTCACAGCGGGCCAGCCCCGCGACCACTGCAGCGGCCGGTCCCCCGATGTACGCCTGATCGAGAACGTGGATCGTTGCTTCTTTGTCGACCGAGTCGATCGTCGCGCGGGCACGATCGAGCAGAGTGCGACCGTCGATGGGCGTTGCCGCCTTGTCCTGGCCGAGCCGACTTCCCGCACCTCCGGCCAGGATCAACCAGTCCGTCAACCGGCCTGCCGCAGGGCCGCCTGGGCTTCCGCCTCCTGCACCGCGCGCTGCAGTTCGGTGACGGCCGGGGTCAGACGACCGTCCCACTCACCAGCCCTGATGTGCCACATCACGGTGTCTACTGCTTCGTCGATGGCAACCCGCGACGATCGAGGACCATCGGGGCCGAGGCGGCCGAGAACCCGGTCCGCGGCGGCAAGCCACGTCTCGGCTACCTGCACATGGCCGACGTCCTTGGTGATGTCACGCAAGCGTGAACCCGGGTGCGACCGCGTCAATGCAACCTCGCTGATCTGCGACTCCGCCGCATCGACGGCCCTGAATAATTCGTGACGCACCGCGTCGTGGATGTTCGATCGTTGAATCTTGGCGCGCAGGTCTTCGCACGCTTGTTGCGCGTCATGCTTGGCCTTATAGAAGCGATCCTGGGTCCGGTGGGGTTTGTGTTTGGCGGCATCTCTTTGTGCGCGTGATTTGTGCTTCCCGTTTTCCCGATCGGACATCGGACGCTCCCTTCGCTGGTGTCTTGACGACCGCCGCGCTGGCGTACGCACATTGTGGATCATGGGCAGCTGTCAGGGAAGGTTCTCGGGCTAGCTTTCGCGCACGAATCGACAAAAGGTGAACTCGTCCTCCACGAACTGGTGCGCAAGTGAAAATCGAGACAGATCGTTCGTCCCGGGCAGCCGGGCTTCCGTTCCCGGGTCTGCCAGATATCCGGCACCGGCAAGCATCGGTGAGATCGTCACGTCCATTTCATCGATCAGTTCTTCCCGCACGAGTCCATCCAGCAGCGCTTCACCGCCTTCACACACCAGCCTCCGTAGCCCACGCTCGTGCAAGGCAGACACCATCGCGCGAAGATCAACCGACGTGGCTCCGATTTGCCATACCTGCGCATGGTCGTTGGCAACGGCTAGCTGCCGTGCGTCTGCGGACTCGCTCGTCACCACGATCACCGGAAGCGTGGAGTCCGAGAACAAGGGCTCGTCCCACGGCAGGTCGAGACGACCGCTGACAATCACTACCTGCACAGCTGGAGCCAGGCCCGCGTCGACTCGCGCGTCCTGCCATTCGGGCTTGGCCACCATCGGCCGATAGCGCTCGGCCCGGATGGTTCCGGCACCCACCAATACAACGTCGGCGAGCCGGCGGGTCTCCATGAAGACCCTCTTGTCCGCTGCGCCGGAGATGGATCCGCTGAGCCCATCGTGTCCGACCGTTGCGCCGTCCAGAGTCATCACCATCATGGTCCGCAGCCACGGACCTTCAGGCCATGGATAGCGGGAAGCAAGATCCACCCGTGGACGGTAACAGCGACTATCCGGGGAGCCTTAGGCGTGTGCGACAGCGCGGCGTGCTGCAATGTGTCCCGCGTTGCCAAGGACCTGCCATCCGTTGCGCAGCGCAATCTGGCGCAGCCTGCGATTCGCATTCACCACGGTCGGGTGGCCAACCAAGACGAGTAGAGGAAGGTCATTGATTGAGTCTGAGAACGCGGCACAGCGCGCGAGATCCAAACCCTCAACAGCCGCGAGCGCAGACACGGCACTGGCCTTGTGTGGACCATGCAGGATCGGACCAGCGAGCTCACCGGAGTACACACCCGCAATGCGCTCGGCCTGGGTTCCCATCGCTCCGGTCATGCCCAGTTCGCGCGCAATACGCTCGGCAAGTTCACGTGGGCTGGCCGTCACCAGCCACGTTTGGTGACCCTCCCGCTGGTGACGTCGAATCTCCGCGGCTACTACGGGGTTGAGGCGTCGTCGCACGATGTCAGGCACGATCTCATCGCAAAGACGCAACACTTCGGTGACGCTTTGTCCTGCCGCTAACGCCAACGCCCGCTGCATCACGTAGTCACGCCCCGATGGAGATTCTGTCCTCGTTCGTATGAACCGCGCATTCATCGAAGCGAACCGGAACATCTCGCTGGTGCTCACACGACCAGAGCGAACGAGTCGCCAGGCGAAGGGCAACATCGATGATCCGCGCACGATGGTGTTGTCCAGGTCGAAAAACGCCGCGATTGTCATGCGACAAAAGTAGGTCGATCGTGACGTGCGAAGCGCTCCGACATTCACCAAAACCGAGTGTTCACCCAGGAGTCGAGGACATGTCATGTGGAAGTTGCACGTTCTGGTGAACACGCCCGGACCCTGATCACTGTGCGCGTAATCATCATCGCTGAGTCATTTCTTCCACGAGTGAATGGCGTTAGCGGCTCCGTCATCCGAGCATCACGCCACCTTATGAGCCAAGGCCACGACGTCGAGATCATCGCCCCATCACCTTCGCCTCGAGAAACACCTGATGGCGTTCGCGTGCACTCGGTTCGTTCCTTCACCGTGCCAGGTATGGGAATCGACGTCGGGTACCCGTGGGCTTCAACGATTCGCGACATCTTGCGCCATGTCAGGCCCGACGTCGTGCACCTCGCTTCACCGCTCGTCTTGGGATACCAAGCCTTGCGTGCAGCAAGGATGGAACGCATTCCCACGGTCGCGGTGTTCCAGACCGACATATCCGGATTCGCTCGGCACTACCGCCTCGCCGGATTGGGCGGCTTGTCCGATGCAGTCCTGCGTCGAATTCACGCGGAAGCGGATTTGACCCTCGTTCCTTCCACTGCATCGAAGGAGTACCTGCAAACCCTCGGCGTCACGCGCCTAGCGATCTGGGGAAGAGGCGTGGATGCCGATCAATTTGATCCTCGACGTCGGTCACCCGAGTTGAGAACCCGTTGGCTCAGTTCACAGCCCGATCGTGTACTCGTGGGATACGTGGGGCGTTTGGCACCCGAAAAGCGAGTGGCCGCGCTGCGGGTTTTCCAAACAGATCCGCGGGTCAGGCTGGTAATCATCGGTGACGGTCCGCAACGGGCGGAGCTGGAACAGGTGCTGACCGGGGCCCACTTCACCGGGATGCTTCGCGGCTCCGACTTAGGAACCGCCATGGCCTCACTCGACATCCTGGTCGCACCCGGAGAACGAGAGACGTTCTGCCAGGTGGTTCAAGAGGGAATGGCATCGGGGCTGCCTGTAGTGGCTCCAGACATCGGCGGGCCCCGCGACCTAGTCGTCCACGGCGAAGTGGGACTGCGCTATCCGCCCGGTGACGACGAGGGACTGCGTGCGTGCGTGGACGCACTCGTCCAAAGTCCAGCGGCACGTAGGATGATGGGTGCTACGGCGCGACGTGCGGTTCGAGACCGAACGTGGACGCAACTTGGTGATGAGCTGATTCAGCACTACCGGTGTCTCATGACTTCCGATGGGACAGCCAGACACTCAGCAGCCTGAGTCGGTTACGGCATGGCGGACAGGCCGCCGTCGACGATCAACTCCTGGCCGGTCATGAAGGACGAAGCATCGCTCGCCAAGAACAAGGCCGCGTGAGCCATCTCGTCGCTGCGTCCCCAACGGCCCAACGGCACTCGGCTCAGCACCGACGACTCGGTTCCTTCGTCGACGCGAAGAAAATCGGTGAGGTCGGTTTCGATCCAGCCAGGCACCAACGAGTTGACGCGGACACCTTGATGGGCAGCTTCGAGGGCGACACTGCGGGTCAGTGACGCGATGGCTGCCTTCGCCGCTCCGTAGTGGGACATCATCGGTGCACCCCGAAGGCCCGCGACGGATCCCACGTTGACGATCACGCCGTGGTTCGAGGACGCCAAGTGCGGCAGCGCCTGCTGGATGAGGGCCACGGTCGCGTCGACGTTCAGCGCCATCGTCTTGCTCCACCCCGACAACCGCATGGAGGCCACCGGTACCGAGAAACTGTTACCGCCGGCGTTGTTGATCAGAATGTCCAGCCCACCGAGTTTGGACACCGTTTCGGTGACCAGACGCTCCGCGGCCCCGTCCTCGGTCACATCGGCGGCGATGGCAACGGCACGTCCGCCGGATTGCTCGATCGCCTCGGCTGCTTGCTGCACGGTGTCAGCGGTCCGCGCGGCAAGCGCCACGGCGCAGCCGTGGCTCGCCAACTCCTCGGCGATTGCACGCCCGATCCCGCGCGACGCCCCTGTAATGAGTGCTGCGCGTCCGGTCAGGTCATGCAGGTCGTGCACGTTGTCCTCTGCCATCGTCTTCCCTTCGATTTGGCCGCGCTTAGGACATCTGCGTATCGGCCAAGCGGACCCCGGAGAAAGCCCACCGCGCGTGCGGCGGGAAGAAGTTCCGATAACTCACGCGCGCATGACCCTTCGGCGTCACCGATGCGCCGCCGCGCAGCACCATTTGACCGGACATAAACTTTGCGTTGTATTCACCCACTGCGCCCGCGGGGGTCGTGAAACCGGGGTATGGTAANTACGCCGACGACGTCCACTGCCACGCCGAATCGAACACCTGGCGCATCCCTGTTCCGCCGGTATCCGCCGCGGGGTGGAATCCTTCGATCCCGTATTCCTGATCGATTCCATGCGCCTGATCGTCGCGCGCTGGCGGCGCGACCATAGATTCGCGCATCGCGTGCTCCCACTCGAACTCCGTCGGAAGGCGCTTTCCGGCCCATGTCGCGAACGCATCCGCCTCGTAATGACTCACGTGCACGACCGGCTCATCAAGGCGCACGGGTCGCGTGCCATGCAGGGTGTGTTCACGCCACTGGGATCCGTCTCGTGTCCAATACAGCGGTGAACACCACTTCTCCTCGTTCACGCGCGCCCACCCATCGGACAGCCACAACTCGTGTCGCTCGTAGCCACCGTCGGTCATGAACTCCAGCCAATCACCGTTGGTCACCAAACGATCCGCGAGCCGGAAAGGGCGCAGCAGCACGGCGTGCGTTGGCTCTTCGTTGTCGAAGTGAAAGCCGTCCGAGGAGTTCCCGGCGTCCACAACACCGCCACCGAACTCGATCCAAGACGCCGTCGATGGCGATCCCGGAGCAAGTCGCGGTCCGGGATAGCCGACGGGTTCCAGGGGGTTGCGCGACAGTACGTGCTTGATGTCCATCAACAGCAACTCTTGATGCTGATGTTCGTGGTGGAATCCAAGGGACACCAACGCCCGGAGTGCGTCGTCTTCTGGTCGACTCCCACCGGAACGCTCGCCCGGCAGTCGTGCCGACAGGAGGTCCAGCATTCGGTCGTCGACGTGTCGCCGGTAGTCACCGACGTCTTGTGCTCCGGGCCGGGAGATGTGACCGCGGTTCGCACGTGGGTAGCGAGCACCGACTGACTCGTAGTAGCTGTTGAACAGGGTCCAGTAGGTGTCCTGAAACATCGAAAAGCCCGGCAGGTGCTCAGCGAGAACGAAAGCTTCGAAGAACCAGGTCACGTGCGCGCGGTGCCACTTGGTGGGACTCACATCGGGCATGGTTTGAACGGTCTGGTCNTCNGGAGTNAANGGCGCTGCCAGCTCCTCGGTCAGACGCCGAACTCGCTCGTACTCGCCGGCGAAATCAACGAGGCCGTCACCGAGGGAGTCGCCGGAAGGGGAATCGTGCGTGGCGGGGTGGACCGCGAGTGTGTCGTGGATCGAGGCTTGCGCTGGCGAGTCGTCCGACCCCGAAAAGCGATCGGTGGTCGTTGGTGCGGACATCGAGCCTCTACTTTCCCGAGAGTGTTCCCGCCGATGTCGCCGTCGGCGTACGTCGACCCTAGTCGCCGTTGGGTGCGGGGTGCACCCTGTTTTCGCACCCCAACCACCACCTCATTACCCTGCTGAGGTGACGTCGACGCCTACGCCCGATGCCCTAGAACTCCAAGCCCTGGCACTCGAAGCCCGGGACCCCCAGCGTGGGATGGACCACCCCGCGCGCACCGGATTGATCGGGGCCGGAATCGCGCTCGGCCGCACCTTCCAGCCGAATCTGCTCACCCGAGGGACGACGGATCAAGCGGTCATCAGCGGCGTGACGACGGCCTTTGCCTACGGCGTCTACTCCTCCGCCGACGCCATCGTCGATTCACTCGCCGCCCGAATCAGCGGCCAAGACCATCCCGGACCGAACTCACGTCTCATCGTGGCGGGAGTGCTGGCTGCCCTCGGGGCGGGCACCTTCGCAGGATTCAAGTGGCGGGAACACGAGTCGCGCCCGCGCGCAGCGGTCCGACTCGCGGGGCGATCCATCGCCGTCGCTGCAATCTCGAGCGCGGCGTCCACGCTGACGGGGGAAAGGAGATCCGGCCGCCGCTGGGGTCTGGCTGTCGCGGGCGCTGCAACCGCCGCATCCTGGGCCAGCATGACCCCGTGGCGCGCCGCCCCCGGATCGCTGATCCGCCAAGACGAGTCCGACGAGCACCACACGCCGGGACAGGACCGCTTCTTCGAGGACTCGGTTCGCGAAATCGCCCCGGTAAAGATGGCCGCCATCGGCGCGGGCATAGCGGCGGCGACCTACGGCGTCGCTCGAGCGGAGTCGTTGCTCACGCACGGAATGGCGCGGCTTGCGAGCGCATCACTCGGCGGAAAGCCCGAGGATCACCGGGCGCTCGGCAGAATCACCGCTCTCGGCGTGAGCGCTGGCGCCGCGTATCTCGCCCTAAACCGCGTCTCGGGCATGCTCACCAAGGGTGGTGAGGCGGTCGAGCCCGGGATGGAGGAACCGCCGTCGAGCCCGGAGATCACCGGTTGCGCAGAGTCCGGCTTGGCTTGGATGAAGCAGACCCGCGAGGGTGCTCGCTGGCTGACCAGCGCCATCGAGCCAGCGACGATCGATTCGGTTATGGGCACCAGCAAGGCCAAGCAACCGGTGCGGGTCTACGCGAGCCTTGATATCGCCGAGGATCCCCACGAGCGAGTGGCGATCCTGCTTCGCGAGATCGACCGAACCAAGGCACTCCAGCGCGGCCACTTCGCGCTGTTCTCCCCCACCGGATCGGGGTATGTGAACTACGTCGCCACGGAAACATTCGAGTTCCTCACCGGCGGAGACTGCGCGTCCGCCGCCATTCAATACTCCGTCTTGCCCTCGAGCTTCTCGCTGGGGAACGTCTCGACAGGGGTCGATCAAACCCGCATGGTGATCGATGGGATCACCGAACGGCTCTTGGCTATGGACCCGTCCGAGCGTCCCCGGTTCTACCTGTTCGGCGAGTCCCTCGGGTCGCAGGTGAGCGAAGGGATGTTCGAGGGGACCTGGACCTACGGGCCGCCGGGTGCGAAGGTCGATTACGCACTGTGGATCGGAACACCGTCAGCAACCAAATGGCGCAAGCAGTTGTGGGGCGACCGTTCGATCACCGAGGTCCCCGACGTGGGTCCGGACGGCATCTACCTTCCGCGGACCATTCGTGACTGGCTGAACCTCTCCGACGACGAACGGACACAGGTCCGGTACCTGCTTCTGCAAAACGGGGACGACCCCATCCCGAAGTTCGGCAGCCAACTTCTGTGGCGTCGTCCCGACTGGTTGGGACCCGAGCGCCCCGTCGGTGCTCCGCAACATACGCACTGGGTTCCCGGCGCGACGTTCCTGATGACGTTCATCGACATGCTCAACGCGCTCACGCCCGTTCCCGGTGTGTTCGCTCAGGGTGGCCACGACTATCGCGAGATTCTTCCCAGCGCGCTCAGCCAGACCTGGCGACTGCCGGCGTCCGATGAGCAGATGGACGCGATGGACCGAGTGATGCGCGAGCGGGAACTCGCCTGGGAGTTGTATCGGGCATGGTCGGCGGCTTTGGCCGAAGAGCCTGGCAAGCAGGCTGCGGCCCGGGCGAAGGTCTTGGCGAAGGCATCGCAGTACGTGGAGTCCGACGTCGACGAGGCACGCTTGATCGAGCTCGTCGAGCGTGCACTGCCCCGCCGAGCTGCGGCTCTTCGCGCCATGGCCTAGCCGCAGTTCACGCGCGGACTATCGGCGGCCGATCATCGGCCGATCGATCGTCACTCCGACGACGCGCCCCACTGTTCGGGATCCTCGACGACGATCAATGCGTCGACCGCCACTGCTCCGTTGGGTCCCAGAATGAGGGGGTTGATGTCGGCCTCCACGATCGTCGGGTGATCCATCGCGAGACGTGAGAGCACCAGAACGGTGTACACGATGGCGTCGAAGGTTTCCTCCGTCGTCAACTTCGACAGTCCCGGTGCTCGGCGGACCAAGCGGACAGCTTGGTCGTGGGTCAAGGGAGCCAGGGACGTCGCCGTCAGAGACAACGCTTCGGCGTATCGCCCTCCGATACCTACCGCCACCACCGGGCCGTAGTGGGGATCACGGGTCATGCCGCAGATCACTTCCGGACCGGACGCGACTTCTTGCGCCACCAGCACCGACCCCCCGAACGCCTGAGCCGCGACCGAGACTTCCTCGGCCGAATTCAATCCGAGGGCGACGCCACCCACGGTGGCTTTGTGGGCGGGTCCATTCATCTTGACCACGACGGGAAATCCCAAGTCCTGGGCCGCGGCGACGGCTTCCTCGGCTCCCCCGGCCAGACGCCGGTCCGCCATCGGGATGCCGTAGCGCTCCATGATCTCCGCGGACTCGTATTCGGTCAAAGCGCCGGGACGCAGGAGATCGGACACGTCCACCTCCTCATGGGGGTCAAGGTCGCGGGCAGTGAAGGGGTGCCACGCCGAGACCGCGGCGATCGCCTCCACCGAAGCGCGGGTCCCTCGCAGCAGGGCGACACCGTGCGCCGCAGCGAAACTCGCGATCCGACGCGGCGGATCGGTGACGTGCACAGTGGTCACGGCCGGAAAGATGCGACGATCCTTGGTCGCCTGCGCCAGTCCCTTCACGATGGCCAGACACCAATCGTTTTCCGCGTCACCCCGGTACTGGGTGATATCCACCTGGGCCAGCAGGACATCAAACTCACCCGAATGTGCCATCAATTCCAGCGATTCCGGGAAGACCACTTCCGTTTCGTCAACCATCCACGCGTCCAGTGGGTTGGCGGGGTTTAAGAAGTTGGGAAACCGTTCCTGGAGGGAGGCCACGAGCTCATACGGCATCGGAGGAAACTCAAGTCCGGTGGGCTCCGCGGCGTCGGCGAGCATGCCGCACTCGCCTCCGGATTCGGAGATCGCTCCGAGCCGCACACCCGTGGGCCACTTGGGCTGCCCCAAGATTTCCAGTGCCTCCATGAAGGTCGAGGTGTCGGTTACTTCTATTCCTCCGTGGTGGTGAATGAAGTTGGAGAAGGCAACGCTCGAACCAACCATGGCTCCCGTGTGAGCCAACGCGGCCTGCGCTGCAACGCGCGAACGACCAACTTTCAGGCACACCACCGGCTTGCCCGCTTCCGCGCAGGCGCGCAGCCCATCAGCGAAGGCTTCCGGCCGGCGCACCGTCTCGACGAACAGCCCGATGGCTTCGGTCTGCGGATCTTCGGCCAAACCCATCAGCAGATCGGCGGCGTCTCGATTCCCTTCCGACCCGGTGGAGAAGACCGCGCGAAACCCGATCCGCGGACCGCAGTTGAGCATGGCGTCCGCAATTGAGCCCGATTGGGCGATCACCGAGACGTGTCCGCGTCGAAACGTCTTGGGTACGTTCGCGACGTACATGGACCCTCCGTTGGGGACGGCCATGCCCATGCAATTCGGCCCGAGAATCGCTGCGTCGTAGGCGTCGGCGAGTTCCAGGACGGTCGCGATCGCGTCCGCCGCGTGAGCACCGGATTCGGCGCCGAGCCCAGGGAGGACGAAGGCCCGAATCCCGAACTCCAGAGCCTCACGCATCACGTCCACGATCGCTTGGTGCCCGACCAGAATGAGCGCGCAGTCCGGCACTTCCGGTAGGTCACGCACCGACGTGTAGACGTCCTCACCGAGAATCGATTCACCGGATGGATGCACGAGGTATGCCCTGCCTCCGCCGGCGATGGCTTCAGCGACGACACTGCGCCGGCGCTCGTTAGCCCCGATGACGACGATGCAGTCGGGGTCGATCAGGCCGGTGACGTCCCGATGGGCAATGCGCTCTTCGACGAGCGGTGGATCGAGGGAAGGTAGAGCAGTGGACATCAGACCCCCAGTGCCTGGGCAGGCACTCCAAAGAGAGCGCCCACGAGGTGACGTTCGGACAAAGATGCGGTTATGTGACAGGCACCGGCGGAAGTATCAGTACGGGCGACGCTGTCAGGAGAAAACCGGCGCCGCAAGAGTAAATCGCCGCACGGGTGTACACAAGCCGGAGTTCGGCTAGCGTTTCGCCATGCATGCGATTTACGCCGCGGGAATCGACCGCGAGAATCCCCTGTCCGTTCTCGAGATCGGCGAGGTCGAGCCGGTTGAAACCCCCGACGATTGGGTCGACGTCGAGGTCAAGGCGATGAGCCTGAACCATCACGACGTGTGGGCGCTGAAGGGACAAGCGCTTCGCGAGGAGCAGGTGCCGATGATTCTCGGCACCGACGCCGCCGGGATCGGCCCCGACGGCTCATCGGTGGTGGTGCACGCGGTGATCGGCTCACCTGTCGATGGCGACGAGACACTCGATTCCAAGCGTTCCATGCTCAGCGAGAGGTACTCCGGCACCTTCGCTGAGCGAGTCCGCGTGCCAGCCGACAACCTCATTCCGCTGCCCGCCGGCTTCAGTTTCGAGCAGGCGAGCTGCCTTCCGACGGCGTACCTAACCGCGTACCGCATGCTCACCACCAAGGCATCAGCAACGGCCGGTCAGACGATCCTGGTGCAAGGAGCAGGCGGAGGCGTCGCCACCGCAGCCATTGCGTTAGGCAGAGCAATGGGGTTGCGCGTGTGGGTCACCTCCCGCGACGAGCAGAAGGGGGAATGGGCGGTCGGCATCGGAGCCGACGAAGCCTTCCCCACCGGTGCACGCCTTCCCGACAAGGTCGATGCCGTAATCGAGACGGTGGGCGAGGCGACCTGGGATCACTCGCTCAAGTCGCTGCGCCCCGGCGGGATCGTCGTGGTGTCCGGGGCCACGTCGGGGCCCATGCCACCGGCGCAACTGAATCGCGTCTTCTTCCTCCAGCTCACCGTCGCTGGTTCGACCATGGGAACGGCCCAAGAATTCCGTCAACTCATCGACTTCATGTCCCAGCAGCAGATTTCCCCCATCATCGATCGGACCTTGCCGATGGCCGATGCCCGCGAGGGCTTCGCGGCGATGAACGAAGGCACCGTTCGGGGCAAGATCGTCTTGACCCGCTGACATGCACGTCGGTCAGTACCGCGTCCGCTACCGCGACGTCTACTCCGCAGGCGTCGTCCTGAACGCTCGCTATCTCGACATCTGCGACGAAGCCTTCACCGAATTCTTCCGAGCCCTGGGGTTCACTTCCGAAGACCTCTCGGCGGTGCCTTTTGACGGCGCTCTCGCGCACATGGACGCAACGTTCGTCAGCACCAGCACCGTTGATGACGTCCTCGACATGGACGTCATCTGCGAGCGGGTGGGCTCTTCGAGCCTTGTCCTGGGGTACACGCTCACGCGCGAAGACCAGGAGGTCTTTCGAGGAGTCGCACGGTACGTGAACGTTGACGAGTCAGGGACACCGACACCCATTCCCGACGCCCTGCGCTCGGCACTTGCCGGCTGACTTGCCGGCTGATCCTGCACCGACGACACCTTTTGCGGGCGCCGGCGGGGTCATCCGCCCCGTATGCTGAATGCGTTCACCCGCGAGCAAGCGACCCAGCGAGGAGGCGACGCGCTCCATGCCTGAGTTGATCGTGGTCGCCAATCGACTTCCGGTGGAGCCGGTGTATCTTGACGGCGACCCTGATCAAGAAATCACCGGCTGGCGCCTTGCTCCCGGAGGGCTCGTCAGCGCGCTCGAATCGGTCTTTCGTACCGAGGAGGCGATCTGGGTCGGCGCCGGCAGCGAGTTGCTCGACGTCGACCACGGAAACCTGCACCTGGAAGCCGTGAGCGTCGATGCCCGAGATATGCACGACTACTACGAGGGCTTCTCCAACTCAGCGATCTGGCCGCTGTATCACGACGCCGTGGTGACACCGGTGTATCACCGACACCAGTTCCGTGCTTATGAACGAGTCAACAAGGCCTTCGCCTCGCGCGTAGCGGAGATCGCGCAATCCAACGCGACCGTGTGGGTGCACGACTATCAACTGCAACTCGTCCCCAGCATGTTGCGAGAAATGCGACCCGATCTCAGCATCGGCTTCTTCCTCCACATTCCCTTTCCTCCCAGCGCACTGTTCGCCCAACTGCCCTGGCGGCGACAGATTCTCGAGGGGCTGCTCGGTGCCGATCTCATCGGATTTCACACACACGACGATGCGCGGCAATTCGTCTATTCGTGTGAGCGCTCGTTGGGCATCGCGGCCTACGAAGGAACCATGCGCGTCAACAACAGGCGCGTCGGTGTCGGCGCCTTTCCGATCGGTATCGACGCCGAGGGTTTCTCCGCAACTGCGGCGGAGGCTCACGTCCTCGAGCGCGCCCGACAGTTGCGTGCGGAGATGGGTTCGCCGACGACGGTTCTGCTCGGTGTTGATCGGCTCGACTACACCAAGGGAATCGATATCCGCTTGAAGGCGTTCGCAGAGGTCCTGCAGGAAGAACGCCTGGATCCCGCCACGACGATCTTCGTGCAGGTAGCCGTCCCGTCCAGGGAGAACATTTCGCAATACCAGCAGATCCGCGACGACATCGAAATGCTGGTGGGCAGGTTCAACGGATCCTTGGCCACCTTCGGTGCGACTCCAATCCACTATCTGCGTCGCGTTCTCGAACGCGAGGAGCTGATCGCGCTCTACCTGGCCACCGACATCATGCTGGTGACTCCGTTGCGCGATGGCATGAATCTGGTCGCCAAGGAGTACGTCGCGTGCCGCAACGATGACACCGGAGCGCTCGTGCTGAGCGAGTTCACCGGGGCTGCACGGGAGTTGGCCCAGGCGTGGCTGGTCAACCCGTACGACACTTCCGGAGTCAGCGAAGCCATCATCGCCGCCGCTCAGGCTCCCGACGACGAACGCGAGCGACGAATGAGGCTGATGCGTTCTACTGTCTTCACCACCACCGCTCAAACGTGGGCTCGGGAGTTCCTCACCGCCCTACGCACCGGTATTGCCAGCGCTCATGCAGCCGTGGCCGACGATCGCGATCAAGCGCGTATCCCGCTGGAGCAGCTCGCCTCGTCTCGACATCTGCTGGTCTGCGTCGACTACGACGGCACCATCTCGAACATCGTCAGCGATCCGGATGCCGCGCGGCCGGTACCCGAAGCGGTCGAGGCTTTGGAGATGCTGCGGGACCTGCCCAACACCTCGGTAGCCGTGGTCTCCGGCAGGGCACTGGACAACCTGCGCACCGTATCGGCGATGCCCGACGGGATTCACCTTGTTGGCAGTCACGGCGCTGAGGTCGATGTGCCGCTCGAGCTTGATCCGAGCCAGCGGCGGCTGCTGGATCAATGCACAGCGGCGGCCGCCGAACTCGTCGCCCAGGTTCCCGGAGCATTCATCGAAACCAAACCCGGAAGCATCGCTATTCACGTCCGGCAGTGCGAGCCGAAGGCCGGGGCGAATCTCATTCGGCACATCGTCATGGGGCCGGGCCGGTACCCGGGAGTGCTCGGCAGGCACGGCAAAGAAGTCATCGAGTTGAGCGTGGCCCACGCCCAGAAAGCCGACGCCGTGCGCTCGCTTCGGCAGCGCTTCGATGCCTCCACCGTGCTGTTCGTCGGCGACGACCTNACCGACGAGTCNGTNTTCGCTGACCTGAGCGGGCAGGACGTCGGGATCAAGGTGGGTTCGGGTGAGTCAGCTGCCCTGTGGCGAGTGGAATCACCGCAGGATGTGGCCCTGCTCTTGCACCGCCTGGCGCAGGAGCGTTCGACGTTCGGCGTCTAGCGGTGTTTGCCCCCTCCATGCGGGTGCGCTGTTCCCACCCGCACCGGCATCACTCGTTCAAGCTGAACGGNGGGTACTTGTCGGTTGCCAGCACAAAGGCGTAGGCCTGGACCCGCCATGACCAGCGCAGGACCCCCACCACGAAGTTGAACAGCCCGCGCGGGTAGCGACCGGTGATGATGACGATGATCCAGGCGACGACGGTGACACCGAAGACCGCCACCCATAAGAACGCCAGAATGAAGTAGTGCGGAATAGCCAGGAACCATTTCACCAGTGGCATACCGCGACTGAGATCGGTCTGGGCGTTGGGGTAGGTCACGTCGAGGTGGACGTTCTGATCGTCTTCGGTTGACGGGTATTTGTCTGTCAGAACGCCGAAGTAGACGATGACGCGCACGGCGAAGCGGTGAAGCCCTACGTTGAAGTCGAACCACCATTTNGGGTACCGCTTGCGGAACAGAATCATGANCAACGTCGCCGCGAACAGCGACCACAGGATTCCACTTCCCGTATTGGTTGTCCCNGAGACGATCTCGCCCTGGTCGTTAATCACGAGGAGAACGGACTCCGGACCGGAGGCAATGATGCCCAGGATGATGGCGATCGGGATGATCAAGATGGACCGGAAAAGCGTCGTCACCCGACTCAACTTCTCCTGGTAGTCGACGCTGAATGTCGCCGGATACGCCTGGTGTGACACGGCTTGCGGAACGCCCTCGGACATGGTGCCTCCTCCACTTCGATGGCTTTCGCCTCAGGCTAGGTGGTGCGGGCGCCGACGCGGCCCAGCGACGCGGCCGCCCGATCGTCGTTTCACCCCGGCATCAGGGCCCGATTCGGGTTGAACGGATCCAAATCTGGACCTAATCTAAGNNTTGATGAANGACGCCCCCACGCTGTTGCGTCAGCACGGCCTGCAGGTAACCCCGCAGCGGCTCGCCGTTTTGGCCGCCGTGCAGGGCTCACCCCACGCCACGGCCGACATCGTTGTGCACGATGTTCGCCACACCATCGGCTCGATCTCGCGTCAATCGGTCTATGACTCCCTTGCGGTTCTCGCCCAGACTGGACTTCTCCGCCGGATACAACCCGCCGGCTCTGCCACCCGATACGAAACACGTACCGGTGACAACCATCACCACGTGGTCTGCCGCACCTGTGGCGACCTTGCCGATGTCGATTGCGCCGTCGGCGACGCCCCCTGCCTGACCGCAGCAAACGATGAAGGCTTCGTCATCGACGAAGCTGAGGTCGTCTACTGGGGTCAATGCCCTACTTGCTCACCCGAGCACACCACTTCCCACACCTAAGAAACACCACTGATAGGAGAGCCAACGATGGCAACCGAAAGCAAGTGCCCGGTCGACCACGGATCCGTGGGTGTCGGCCAACAAAACGATGACTGGTGGCCCAATCAACTGAATCTGCGGGTCCTTCCCCACGGCACAGCTGGCGCCAGCCCGATGGGAGACGACTTCGACTACGCGACGGAATTCGAATCCCTCGACCTCGCCGCGGTCAAGGCCGATCTCGTGGCTCTGATGACTGATTCGCAAGAGTGGTGGCCCGCCGACTACGGCCACTACGGCCCGTTCTTCGTTCGCATGGCCTGGCACAGTGCCGGCACCTACCGCACCAGCGATGGGCGCGGAGGCGGAGGCGCAGGCATGCAGCGCTTCGCTCCGCTGAACTCCTGGCCAGACAACGTCAACCTCGACAAGGCCCGCCGGCTGCTATGGCCGATCAAGGCGAAGTACGGCCGCAAGCTGTCCTGGGGTGACCTGTTCATTCTGACCGGCAATGTGGCCATGGAGTCCATGGGATTCCAAACCTTCGGGTTCGGTGGCGGCCGCGCTGACGTCTACGAGCCGGACATCACCTACTGGGGCTCGGAAGCCGAGTGGCTGGCCGACGAGCGCTACACCGGTGACCGCGACTTGGAGAACCCTCTCGCCGCGGTTCAGATGGGCTTGATCTACGTCAACCCCGAAGGACCCAACGGCGTACCCGATCCGATGGCCGCTGCGCGCGACATCCGCGAAACCTTCGGTCGGATGGCGATGAACGATCACGAGACGGTCGCCCTCATCGCCGGAGGTCACACGTTCGGCAAGGCGCATGGCGCCGGCGACCCGAACGCGTACGTCGGCCCCGAGCCCGAGGCTGCCCCGCTCCAGGACATGGGGCTGGGTTGGACGAACTCCATGGGTTCGGGCAGCGGAGACGACACCATTAGTTCCGGACTCGAGGGAGCCTGGACGTCGACACCCACGACGTGGGACATGTCCTACTTCGAGACGCTTTTTGCACACGAGTGGGAGATGACCAAGAGCCCTGCAGGAGCCACACAGTGGATCCCGGTGGGTGGCGCGTCAGCCGACACGGTTCCCGATGCTCACGATCCGAGCACTCGCCACGCGCCGATCATGTTCACCACGGACCTTGCGCTGCGCACGGATCCCATCTACGAGCCGATCTCCCGGCATTTCCTGGAGAACCCAGATGAGTTTGCGGACGCATTCGCTCGCGCCTGGTTCAAGTTGACCCACCGAGACATGGGACCCAAGGTGCGCTACCTCGGGTCCGAGGTTCCCGAAGAGAACCTGATCTGGCAGGACCCGGTTCCTGCTCCAGACGCGCAACTGATTACCGACGCAGACGTGGCCGCTCTGAAGAGCATGATCAACGCCTCTGGCTTGACCGCTGCCGACCTCGTGCAGACGGCTTGGGCGTCGGCTTCTACGTTCCGCGGAACTGACAAGCGCGGTGGCGCGAACGGCGCTCGCATTCGACTCGAACCGCAAAACCAGTGGGCAGTGAACAACCCGGACCACCTCGCCCAGGTGCTCAGCACCTTGGAAGGTGTCCAGGCGGAGTTCAACGCGGCCGGTGGCGCGAAGGTTTCCATGGCGGACCTCATCGTGCTCGGCGGTGCCGCCGGTATCGAGAGCGCGGCTGCAGCAGCTGGTCACACGGTCACGGTGCCGTTCACTCCCGGACGCACCGATGCGACCCAGGAGATGACGGACGTCGAGTCCTTCGCAGCCCTGGAGCCAGCCGCCGATGGCATGCGCAACTACGTGGCCAAGGGTCAGGTTCGGCCCACAGAGCAGTTGATGGTCGACAAGGCCAACTTGCTCGGCTTGTCTGCTCCGGAGATGTCCGTGCTGGTGGCGGGGATGCGCGTTATCGGCACCAATGCCGATGGCTCCGACGTCGGGGTCTTGACCGAACGCAAGGGTCAACTGACGAACGACTACTTGGTCAACATGCTGGACATGGGCACCGTGTGGGAGCCCACGGACGACACCGAGACCCTGTTCGAGGGTAAGGATCGATCCTCTGGTGATGTTCGGTGGACGGCGAGCCGGATGGACCTGGTGTTCGGCTCGAACTCCCAACTCCGTGCGGTTGCCGAGGTATACGGCTGCGCCGACGCGCACGACAAGTTCGTCACGGACTTCGTCGCCGCGTGGGACAAGGTGATGATGCTTGATCGCTTCGAGGTCACGCGGTAGCGAGGCTGTCATCGCGAAGGGCCGGGTGGTGCGCACCCGGCCTTTCGCTTATGCGGGAACTACCGTTCGAGCGACGATCGTCGAATCGCCCACCAGGAGATCAGGCTCGACAGCGTGGCGATCACGCCGAGGATGATGAGCCAGGACAGCACCGGGAGGCGATTGTCAGCCTGCGCAGCGACGGCCGGCTCAGGGATGGTCAGCCTCGCCCGCACGCCGACGTGATCGGTGGGCAGGCAAAAGGCACGTGGCAGCTCGACACCCATGATGGTGGCGGCGAGGTCGGCGTTTTCCACCTGCTGCGCATCGGTGCACTCCCACGCCCCTTCGGGAGTGGGCCAGGTCGCGGAGACGAGTGAGGATTCGACCACCTCGATACCGGCGGATGTGAACACGTAGTCCAGGCGATCGGTATACCCGTACGGGTTGTTCGGCGCTTGCGCGAGACGATCGGGGTCGGGTCCGGCAAGAAGCGCGTGGGAACCCCACGTGGCGTTCAACGGGTCGAGCGCGTCGGGCCCTGCATCGCGGAAACCGGCACGCACCATCGTCCAGTACGGGCTGCACTCGGCTCGAGCCGTCGCCTCCGACGGGTTCTCGACTTGCGCTTGGCAATCGGTGGTCGTGTCTGGCTGCAGTCCCGGATTCGGTGCTGTGAGCGGCCGTGGGTCGCGTGGGTCACTGTTGAAGTCGCCCATCACCACCGACGGCATTCCCCACCCGTCGACGACCTCCACAAGTTCCTCCGCCTGCTCCGCATTGACCGGCGTCGCTCCTTCACTCCACAGCGATTCCAAGTGGGTGGTCACGAAGCGAACCTCGCCTGCGCCGAACGCGAGATCGATCCACACATAGCCGCGATCGATCTCGAAAAGCACCGGAACAATCGAGTAGATCGTCGAGTAGTCACCCTGACCGACGTCCCGTACGTCGTCTGCGCGATCGGCCCGCACCAGCAGCGCATCACCAATGGTGAACCCACATGCCGCGGAGTCCGTTCCAAACAACGGCTGAAAAGTCATCGGGTCGCGGACGGTTGTCAGATACGGAAGAACTGGGATGGAGTACCCAGGATTCATCGCCGTCCGGTCACCGGCAGATGCGAGGACGTACTCCACTCCCGTGTCCTGAGTCGCTTCCAGCAATTGGGCAAGAAAATCGAAAACAACCGTGGACGATCCGAACAATGTCGGTCGGCACTCCCAGGTCGTTGCTTCCTGAATTGCGACCACATCGGGAGCATCCGCCGCCAGCTCCGCTGCCAACAGGGGCGCTCGACGTGAGAAGTCGGTGGCCGCCACCTGCTCCCACATCAGTTGAGCCGCTGCAGGCATATCGGGCAGCAACTCCAAAGCCGAGCCGACATCGGCGCCGAGGTAGATGTTTCGACTGACGACCGTCACCGTGGCGTCTGCGTCGGCTTGCGTAGGTATCTCGTGAGCGAAAGCCATCCGCGCGCTGGTTCCCTGCGGGCTTGTCACATGAGCGAAACCAGTGATCCCAAGCGCCAGCCCCAGCGCGAGCAGGCGGATACACCAGCGCTTGTCGATCAACGGAAATGCGAGGCTCGATCGGCAGTAACTGCCACGTCATCACCTCCTAGGTCAGCAGGCTACGCCCGAGGTCTGGATCAACGATGAGTACGTCGATAAGTCCTCCGTGGATGGCAGCCCGCACTGCCGCTGCCTTTCCCTTGCCGTGGGCGATTGTCGCAATCGTTGGAATGCGCCGAACGTCGGCGAGATCGAGCGACACCAGGCGTCGGTGGATCGCAAGGTCCACCTGTTCACCGTTGGCGTCGTAGAAGCGACCGGCAAACTGCCCCACGACCTTCTTCTTCTTAGCTTCACTCACTTCCACCTTTGTCGCTCCTGCAAGATCGAGGAACGTTCGTGTGGTGTCTGTGGGAAACGACCCGATGCCGAGAAAAGCCACATTGGCCTGCCGGGCGAACTCCAACGACCGCATCACCTCGGGAGTCGACAAGAGCGCGTCCGCTTCCTCGGCGCTGGCGGCGACCGCAGGGGCGTTGAAGTAGGAGTACCGGCCGCCCATCTTGTCCGCAAGATCACGCACCAGGTTGTGGCCCGACAGTCCGGGGTCAACGCTCCACTCTCCGGCGAGCTGCACAACGTGGGCGTCGATCCTGCGATCGAAGCGGGCCACGTCCACCATGGTTTTGACCGTTGTTCCCCAGAAGAGAGCCAGGGTGTCGTGGTCCACGACGTTGTCTTGGATCCACTCTGCTCCCGATCTGGCGAGGCTCATCATTTCCGCTTGGCTATCCCCGCGAGCGTGAGTTTCCGATAACGCCTGAGACACGATGACGTCACGCACTCCGAATTCGTCGAATGCTGATCGCAACTCATCTTCCAAGTCCAGCTCGCGGTGGATCGGGTAGGAGATGTCGAACGTCACGACCCCTTGCTCGCGGGCCGACCTCATCAGCCGAGACACATTCGATTGGCTGGTGCCCAGGCGCCGCGCGACTTCCTTTTGACTCAAGTCTTGTACGTAGTACCAGTAGGCAGCCTTGGCCAAGGTCTCCCTGCTTACCCGTGGTGCCACTGCGTCTCCCCTGTCGCCCTCTTCGTTAACTCAGCGGCCCTGCGACACCACTCTCACGTGGCGTCGCGAAGTGATCGACGAGCGCTTGGGCGACGGTGTCCTCGTTCGGCAGGGCCGCCTTCTCCAACACGGCACTGATGGTGGGCGCAGATTCCGCNCCNGAGATCCGCTGGATCGGTGAATCGAGCCAATCGAAATAACGGCGCTGAATCTCGTCGGTCAGCCATCCCCCGTACGAGGTCCCCCGGCTCCCTTGCTCCACGATCATGACGTTGTTGGTCTTGCGGATGCTCTCTCCGATGGTGTCCCAGTCGACACTTGCCGCGTCTAGCCATCGCAGGTCGATGACTTCGGCGTCCACCCCGCTGGATTCGGCTGCATCGAGAGACTGCTGCACCATAGATAGGTAGGTCAGAACTGTCACAGCGCTGCCCTGTCGACGAATTGCGGCCCGGCCAACAGGGATGTGGAAATCAAGATCGGACTCGGGCGTCTCCCCCGAGGTCTTATAAAGATCAGCGTCGTGTTCGAGAACAACCACGGGATCCTTGCAGCGCAGGGCGCTGTTCATCATGCCGATGTAGTCCAGCGGCGTCGATGGTGCAGCGATACGCCACCCCGGGGACGTGTTCATCACTCCGGCTGGATCCATGGAGTGCTGGGACCCGTACCCGGTGCGCGTTCCGATCTTCACCCGCATCACCAGCGACATGTCATGCTGCCCGCCGAACATGTGACGCGCCTTGCCGATCTGGTTGAAGATTTGGTCGGCGGCAACCCAGATGAAGTCGGCGTACATCAATTCGACCACGGGGGTGTATCGGCCATCAAGGGCGATGCCACCAGCCAGACCGGTGAAGGCGGCTTCGGAAATCGGCGTGCCAAGCACCCGATCGGGGAAGGCGTCCTTGAGTCCTTTCGTTGCTCCGCGCGGCCCTCCATTGAGCTTGTGGATGTCCTCGCCCATGACCACGATCGAGTCGTCTTCCTCCATACGGCGCAGCATCACGTCCGCGATCGCGGTGACGAACTTCCGCTCGACGGTCTGACCGACGAAGTCCTGCTCTTCTTTGAACTTGACTCCCTCAAACTCGGCGAGGTCGCTGCGGATGCCGTCGTTGATGGTTGTCGGGTCCGGCCACAACGACGGAATAAAGCGACGTGTTCCGGGAGCGTCCGGGTTGTCCTCCACGAGTCGACTCGCCACGTCGGACATCAAGGACGTGCACCGGGAGCGCAGGTCGGCGATCTCGTCGTCGGTCATGATCCCGCGTCGCACCACGTGTGACTGGGTTTGCTTGATGGGGTCTCGATCGCGCCACGCAGCTTCCTCTGCTTTGTCGCGGTAACCGAAGGCGCTTCCGGGGAACGGTCCGTTCTGGTGGAAGTAGCGGTACACATCCGCCTCGACGAGCGTAGGGCCGTTGCCCGAGCGCATGTGCTCAACGGCCTTCTGCATCGTTAAGTACACCGCGAGCGGATCCATACCGTCGACTCGCCAACTCGCGATCTTGAAACCGGGGCCTCGTCCGGATAACCGTGGCTCACCGGTGGCCTCCTCGACCGTGGTGGATACCCCGTACTGGTTGTTCTCGACGAAGAAGCACACGGGCAATTTCCACGCAGCTGCCAGGTTCAACGACTCCAGGACCGATCCGATGTTCATGGCCCCATCACCGAAGTAGGAGACCGAGACCGCCTGACTTCCCGAGTGCTTGTTCGCCCAGGCGAACCCCGTCGCAAACGGCACGGCGCCACCGACGATGGCGTTCGTGCCGAGTGCACCGGCCTCCTTCCACTGCAGGTGCATCGACCCTCCGCGGCCAGCGCAGTAGCCCTGCGCCAGGCCGCAAATCTCCGCCAGAGCCCGCTGCACCACCGTCGACACGTCATCGGAGAAATCAGCCCGGGGATCGAGACCATCGGGTGAGATGAAACCGAGTGCCTTGGACAGAAATTGGTGATGACCTCGGTGGGAACCGTTCACCTGATCCGACGGAGCCAACGCCAGCACCGAGCCCGCGGCACCGCCCTCTTGACCAATGCTGGAGTGCAACGGTCCGTTCACCAGTTTTTCACCGGCGAACTCGAGGGCGGTCTCTTCGAACGCACGAATGATGTGCATATGGGTGAGCATGGTGGTCAACAGAGCGGGATCAGCGGCATCCCAATCCTTCGTTGAGACCTGCACCTGCGACCACGGCGCATCCATCGATAACTGACGCGTCTTCGGCATTACCTACTCATCTCTTCGTTCACTCTCGCTCAGCGAAAGCTGCGTTGGTTAAATCGTTGTGCGTTCGTCGTTCGACTAGTCGGTCGCGACGCCGGCGGCTTTTGCGGCCATCGCAAACGACACGGCGCCGGGGTCGGGGGAACCGACCGAGCGCTCACCGAGGACCCGTGCCCTACCCATGCGCGGCACCAGCGCTTCGGTGCCTGCGGCGGCTTCTTCCGATGCCGCCGCTGCGGTCTGCCAGGCCTGNGAAACATCGCCGCTGGATTCGACGGCCGNCCCGAAGGCCTNNGTGAAGGGCACCAGCGCATCCACGATCGTCTTGTCACCCACGTTTGCTTTGCCCAAGGTGATGACCGAGTCCACGAAGGCCTGAACCGCAGCAACAGCGGCGGCGTTGTCGACGTCACGATCGTCGCCGAGCGAGTTGCCCGCGGCCGTCAGGGCTGCGCCCCACAGCGCACCCGATGCACCACCGGAGTGCTCGGTCCACCGCGCTCCCGCACCCGCCAAAGTCGTCTGCGCTCCCGCGCCCTCGGCGACCAATTCACGGGCGGCTTGCGCGGCGGCAGTGGAGCCGCGGGCCATTCCGGCCCCGTGGTCTCCGTCACCGGCGACGGCATCCAAGTCTCCGAGCATCGACTCGTTCGCGTTGAGGACATCGCGCACCCGTTCGAGCGCGTCGGCGATGAGCGCGGCGGCGGCTCGCGAGGATGCGCTGCCCTCCTGCTGGACGGTGAGCGGCTCGGGTTCGGTGTTGAAGGTGACGCTGGCGTCCAGAGGTGGGTCCTGCAACGCGGGGCGTGAATACGCGGCGCTGTCACACGGAGCGAACCACAACGTCTCGAGATCGTCGTCTAACCACATCAAGGTCAGCGACAGTCCGCCCATGTCCAGGGATGTCATGAACTCCCCCACCTGACCGTCGACGACGTCGAGTCCGGCATCGCGGAGTTTGCTGGTGACCGAGGTGAAGGTGACGAACAGTTCCTCGTATTTCGCTGATCCCAGGCCGTTGAGCATGGCGACTACGCGCGTGCCGGCGCCTTGCGGGACCTCGTTCATCAACGTGTCAACGAGTAGTTGGGCGACATCGTCAGCGGTTCCGAGGTCGGTTTCGTAGATTCCGGGCTCTCCGTGGACGCCGAGGCCGACGGCCATCTTGCCTTCGGTCACCTCGAACAGCGGCTCATCGGCTCCGGGCAGCGTGCACCCAGAGAACGCGATACCGCAGGTCCGGGTCCGGTCGTTGGCCCGCTGGCAGACGGCCGTGACTTGATCGAGGGTCATTCCGGCTTCCGCGGCGGCGGACGTCACCTTCAACACGGCCAGTCCGCCGGCGATGCCGCGACGCTTGTCTGTTTCTTCCACCGGTGCGGACGCGACATCGTCGGTGACTGCAGCATTTCTGACGTCGAAGCCATCGGCTTTTAGGAGCTCTCCTGCCATGCCGAACTGCAGCATGTCGCCGGCGTAGTTCAGGTAGGCCAAGAGAATTCCACCGCCGTGGTCGGCAGCCTTGGCGACGCTATGGACTTGAGACGCCGCCGGTGATGCGAAGACCTTCCCGGTGACGGCCCCATCGACGAGCCCGGGTCCCACCCAGCCCATGAAGCCGGGATAGTGCCCGAGACCGCCACCGGTCACGATCGCGACCTTTCCGGGTTTGGTTTCGGTGGATCGAACGACGCCGCCGTAGACGGGTCGGACGTAGCGGGTGTTGGCTTGAATGAAGCCATCGACGAGCTCAGCGGAGAACTCGACGGGATCGTTCACCAAACGGGTCATGTCACTACCTCACTTCGCATGCACTGTTGTTATGGGCGGGGTGTTGTCAGAATCTGGGTGAGAACATCGAGCGTGACCTCGTGATCGACGCTGACGTCGTGGGGGTTGGCGAGGACCGACGCCGCCGGCTCCGGGGAATCACCGAGGGACGTGACCACCAGGGATGCTCCCGTGAAGTCTTCCTCGCTCGTGAAGCTGCTGACGGTTACCACGGTGCGCAACTGCGCGGCGAGGGCCGCACGTAGTCCGTTCGCACTGTCTTCCACGACGACTGCGTCATCGACTGGGACGGCAAGTTCGTGCAGGGCGAGTAGGTAGATGTCGGGTGCGGGCTTCTTCTTGGCCACGATGTCGCCGGCGAATACCGAGAAATGGGCAGCCATGTCCGTGCCGACAGCATGCTCGAGTACTGCGCGCACGGAGTCTTCGTGCGACGTGGACGCAACCGCGAGTGTCCATCCCGCTTGGTGAGCCGCGGTGACAATCCGGGCGATGCCCGGGCGGCCTGGCATGACACCGTCGGCGACCAGATCGGTGTAGACGCCGGTCTTGTACGCATGCCAAGAAGCGACGGAGTCCGACAGGCCCTCTGGATCGGTAGGAAGGTGAGCCTCGCCGATGAACTCGGGTGTCAACAGGCTCTTTAGTCGCTCTTTCCCCCCGCCGATGGTCAGTTTCTGTGCGTACTCTTCGTCACTCCAACACACGGGAAGATCGAAGTGCTTGAAGGTCGCATTGAAGGCGGGCAGATGCCCATCGCGCTCGGTGTCGGCGAGAACACCGTCGCAGTCGAAGATCAACGCCGGCATGGTCTAGGCCGCTTTCCCTGCGCTGCCGAACTGCTCGGCGAGATCGACAACCATGGCGACGACGGCCGCACGGGTGTCCCTGAACAAGGACGGCGGATCCCACTTGTTCTTCTTCTCCGTCTCCACCAAGTACGCCAGCGTGGACTTCATGTAGAGCTCTTTGAGTGCGGTGGAGATATTCACCTTGGCGCACCCTCGAGCGATGAGTTCGGCGAACTGCTCGTCGGTCAGCCCGCTGCCGCCGTGGAGCGCGATCGGGATGGGCCGGCGGGCCACGATGTCCGATACCCGATCGAAGTCGATGACCGGAGTCGTCTTGTAGGAGCCGTGTGCGTTGCCGATGGACGGGGCGAAGACGTCGACCCCGGTTTCCTCGATGAAGGTCAGCGAGGTTTCGAGGGACTCACGCTGCGCCTCGTCGTCGGAGCCGTGATCATCTTCAACACCGGTGATGGCCTCGATCTCGCCTTCGACGGCGGCACCGACGGCGTGCGCTTCCTTGACGACCTCGATTGTCTGTCGCTGGTTTTCGGCTACCGGCATTTCGGATGCGTCGAACAGCACCGAATTCCACCCGTGCTCCAGGCATTCGGTGATGACGTCTCGGTGCGGGCAGTGATCGAGGTGAAGGGTGACCGGAACCTCGATGCCGGCGGTCATCGACCGCCACATGCTGGCGAGCACCTNGANCCCGATGCTGCGGACAGTCTTGACCGAGGTCTGCACGATCATTGGTGAGCGGGCGTCGACCGCTCCGGCGAGGACTCCTTCGAGGGTGAGGTCGTTGAAGATGTTGATGGCGGGGACGCCGTAGCGCTGCTCGAATGCTGGAGTGGTGATCTGATCGAGCGACACAACGCCCATCGGGGCCTCCTCCTTGACCGCCGCCTGCTCGGGGCGCGGCGACGTGAACAATTTTGACAATTTTTAGTGCATTTCTATTCACACGTCAATCTTTATGCATATATTCATCCTCGGGGGATGACAGGACAGCGGACATCTCCGGACGGAGGGTCCGGGGAACGGAAAGGACATTCGATGGCCGACAGTGAGAATTCGACTGACGTGCAGTTCGGCGGGCATTCGCTCGTCTGGGCCGGCGATTGGTCACCCGAGAGTGCGCGCTTCGCAGCAAGCAGCGCCAGTCGCGCAGGCTACAACTTCATCGAGATTCTGGTCGCCGAGCCGGAGAAGGTCGATCCGGTGATGACCAAAGATCTGCTCGAAGAGTTCAATTTGACCGCCACCGGGTGTCTGGTCTTCAACGGCGATACCGACATCTCCAGCACGGACACCTCAAAGGTGGATGCAGGTTTGGATCGTGGTCGCCGCGCTATCGACGTGGTCGCGGCCTGGGGCGGAACGATTATCGACGGCCCCATCACCGCCAGCCTTCAACCCTTCGAGCAGCCGGCGTCCAAGGAAAACCGGCAGAACTCGGTCAATGCCCTGCGGGACATGGCCGATTACGCAGCCGACAAGGGTGTCAGCCTCAACATGGAGATCGTGAACCGCTACGAGTCGAACCTGATGAATACGGCAAAAGAGGGAATGGTCTACCTAGAGGAGGTCGATCGCCCCAACGTCTTTATCCACCTCGACACCTACCACATGAACATCGAGGAAGACGGAATGGTCGAAGGCGTACTCGCTGCCGGTGATCGCCTCGGCTACGTCCACGTCGGAGAGAGCCATCGCGGCTATCTGGGGACGGGCAACGTCGACTTCGATGCGTTCTTCGGTGCTCTGAAGCAGATCAACTACACCGGGCCCATCGCGTTCGAGTCGTTCTCCTCCGCCGTGGTCGATCCGGCGCTGTCGGATGCCCTGCGCATCTGGCGAAACCTGTGGACCGACTCCGATGATCTCGCGACCAAGGCGCTTGCCTTCATGAAAGAGCGCTACTGAGCGGCCTGCATGAACCCGTGGGAGCGGGGGCGTTCTGAAGGGAACGCCCCCGCTCCGCGTCTGTGGGGAACCTCCACCCCGCCTGACCACCGATGGCGTGAGACAAATTCGCCCATAGTGTCCCGCTCACAGCATTGTGTCGACGATTGGCTGAGTGACACCCTCCTTGCGCGGGAGGCAATACGTGATGGTCGAAGCAGCAACCACGTTCATGTTTCAGTCGATGGACCCCGGGATTCTGGGCGCCGTCGTGCTGGTCGGCATCCCGGTGGTTGCGATCACACTCTTCGGTATCGCGGCGCGGTTCCTGATGGCGCGCCGCAGCACAAGTGCCGATGCACCGTATGGCGCACCGGCACTTGAACAGCGCTAGTTTCGATTCACGCCGGTAGAAACCGGCGCATCAAGCGCGCCCCTAGATACCGAGGGCTTTGGCCTTGGCCGCCGCGAATTCCTCGTCACTGAGAACGCCCTTGGCGTGCAGGTCCGCGAGTTCTTGGAGCTTGGCCGAGGTGTCGTCGGCGGGCGCCGCAGGAGCAGCAGCAGGCGCGGGTGCCGCCGCCGGCTGACTCGGTGTGTTGCGGTTATGGGCGCGGGTGGCCGCACCGGATACTGCGGCGGCGGTTGCCGCCTTTCGAACGATTCCCATGATCTTCCTCCTCGTGTCGTTCTTCTTCTACATCCAAGCCAGCCAGAGCCAGCAGGAAACCGCAGCTGTGACAAGAGTCGCCAGCACCGCCGGCGTTCCCAATCGCACGTAATCCTTGAAACTGTAATCCCCGGGTCCCATCACCAGCAAGAAACTCTGGTTCGAGAACGGGTTGATAAACGACAGGCACGCGGCCACCGCGAGCAACGCCAGCAGCGGCTCGGGAGCCACCGAAAGGCTCGCGCTGACGGCCAGGATGATCGGCACCAGCATGCTGACGGCCGCCGCGGTAGTGACCACTGCCGCGAGGACCACGGCCACCACCGCCACGAGAACAACGAGGATCGCGACCGAGTCTCCGGACGTTCGCGTGACCCAGTCGGCGATCGCGTCGGTTAGCCCGCTGCTGGTAGCGATGGCCCCCAGCCCCACCGCTCCTGCGAGCACACCCAGAAGGTTCCAGTTCAAGGCGCGGAAGGCTGCCCGCGGCGTGATGACGCGAAACAGCAGCATCGCCAATGCTCCGGCCGATGCCACCCACTCGGTCGGGAAGATGCCCAGGATCAACACGACCACGACGACGCCGAGAATCGCGACACCCTTAGCGGTCTTGGCNACCTGGGGGGCGCGGTTCCCCACATCGGCCACCATCGCGACACCGTCGACGCTTTCCACCAAGGACTGTGCGTCGGCCGTGACGTAGAGCAACTCCCCTGCTTGTGCTGGTGTTTCGCTCAGCGCCTGCGTGGCATTGCGGGCACTGATGACGTCCATGTCGTCACGGGCGTTCAACTCGCCGAGGTTTCCGGTCGCCTCTGCTCCTAGGGTGACCTCGTAGAGACGTTGCTCCTTTTGGCCGAATCGAGGGTTGCCCCACAACTCGCCCACACCATCGGCGTTGGCTTGGAAGACCACTACGTCCCCGGCTTGCAGGCGTTCGTCGGTCGAGATCTCTTCGGTCGCGCGCATGACCGTGACGGCGGTGAAGTCTCTGGTCGACGCGAGTCCTTGGCTGGCGAGCGTCTTGTTCAACAGAAGGGCTCGTGGCGCGATGGGCAGCTCCACGCGCCACTGCAGCGCGCGCACTTCGATGGGTGGGCCTTTGGGAATCAACCGGCGCACCACCAAGATCACCAGAACGATCCCGACAATGAAGGTCGGGATCGCGACCGGGGTGAAGGCGAAAAAGTTGAGCTCCACTCCCCCGAGGTCGGCCAGCGACGCAATCAGGAGGTTGGAACTCGTGCCGATGAGCGTGATCGTTCCGCCCAGGGCGGCGGCGAACGCGATCGGCATAAGGACACGTCGGGCGGGAATGCCCCTGGTTTGCTCCAGTTCTTGGGCGGCTGGAATCGTCATGGCGATGATCGGCGTGTTGTTCATCAGCGATGACGCAATACCGACGGGGAACAGCAGTCGGATCAGCGACTGTTGAAGGTTGGACGCGCTTCCCAGGATCCTGCGTGTCGCCCGCGAAACAATGCCGGTGTGCACAACGCCCGCCGCGACGACGAGCATCGCGGCCACGGTGACTACACCCGTGCTGGACAGGCCGCTGAGCAATTCACTGCTCGGGGCAACGCCCAGCAGGCCGGCCAGGGTGAGCGTCGCCGCGAAGGCGAGCACCGGCGGCACACGCCCGGAGGCCAGGGCAATCAGGCAGCCGAGGATCAGCAGGCTGGCAACGAGCACGGGTAAAGGGCCCTAGGGACGAGGGGCGGTTAGTCGAGGGCTTCGGACGCCGGAATGCGCGCGTTGAACAGCAACACTCCGCCGGCTCCCGCGAGGGCCGACACGAGGTTCTTCGCCCACAGGTGTTCGAAGACGAGCACCGCGGCGGAGTTACCCGGCTCGAGCATGTCTGCAACGTCCTGGAAATCGTCGTTGTCGACGTAATCGCCGTCGGGAACCACGGTCAGTTCTGCCCATCCGCCTTCTTCCATGTCGGCGGCCTCGAGGGTGACGACATCGCCGTCAACAGTCTTCGCGACGAACTCCAAATCCAGAATCGCTATTTGACCGCTGTCGACCAGGTTCGCGAGTTCGGGGAGGATCTCGCCGCTGAACTGATTCCCGGGAAAGCCCAGAACGAGTACTTCGATGGGACCGGTGGACATGTGTGCTCCTTTGTTTTCGGTGATGTGATTACTGACATTCGCTTGCTTGACCGAACGCATCGTCCAGGTCGTCCTTGCGCTGACTCAGGAGATCGCCGAGGCCGGCGAGTAAGTCCCGGGTGAGTGCCAAGGTTGTCCCGCCGGTGATGGCGGCTTGGGCTGCTTCGAGCCCCTTGTCGACGTTTGAGTCAGCCGCCATCACTGCTTCGATATGCACCACGGTCTCGTCCTTGGCGGCGATGATCGCGGTGATGTCCGTACCCACGTCGACGACGTTCGACACACTGTCCTTGTAATCGATGGGGGCCTGGCCGACGTTGAAGGCCAGTTCCTCGACGGCGCCGTTGACGTCGGCCATCTGAGCTTGCAATTGGCTGATGTACTGGTCGAAGACTTCATCGTCCGCGGTGGGCTCGTAGGAGAGGTCCTCTCCAACGGCATCGACGGTGGCCATCAGGTCGTCGAACGCCGTGCACACGCTTCCGGCCCAGAGGACTTCTTCGGGGATGGTGGGCTCCGGCTCGGGTTCAGCGACCTCTTCCTCGCTACTGCAGGCGGCCAGGCTCAGGCTGAGGGCAAGAGCAGCGGCCAGGGCGCCCACGGGCGCCAAGCGGCGTAGAACCTCCACGAAGCGACTCCTTGTGATTGATAGACGTGCAGTGGGACCCCCACAACTAAGCACATCACCCCAAGCGCGCGCACGGGAAGAAACAAATGGGCCCTGTTTGTCTCATGTCCTTGGGTTTGACCGAACTAGCCCGCACAATAAAGACATGTCTAAAGACCATTGGGGCCGTCGAACGGTCGCCGCCGTCGCGGCGGGATTCTTGATTTTCGGCGTCGCCGCCTGTTCGAGCGACGGAGATTCGACCACTGCTGAGGTGTCCGAAATGTCCAAAGACGAGCTCTTGGAGTTCCTGGTGTCCGAGGGCACGACCCAGGAAGAGGCGGTGCGCATCATCGAGGACCTGGGGTACGAGTGGCGGGTGGCCTCCATCGACGGGGTCCCGCAGCCGACCACGAGGGACTACCGAGAAGACCGCGTCACGATGGATATCGACGACGGAGTCGTCGTCGGCGCACGCTGGGAGTAGCCGGCCCACGCTGCCCGCACTATCGGCTTGCTGGCACTAGCTGCTTGCCAGCGATATCGATCTGCGAGCGCTGTCGACCTGCGAATGCTGTCGACCGACGCTTCCCGGTTATCCACCCGACTCACCATCAGGTGAGACCGGCGAGTCCACCCAGGAGCAGTTTCACGCCGAAGATCACCAGAACCACGATGGTGATGGCATCACTGTTGGACTTCATCCACTCGCCGAGGTTGGCGAGTAGTTCATCGGCCTTGGATCGCATCAGAACGTAGATGCCCATGGGCACGAGCACCGTAACGCTCGCAACAACGACGTAGGCGAAGCCGGTGATCCACAGTTCGCTCGACGAGAGGCCGCTGGCTCCCAGGGTCGCGGCGGCTCCGAGGGTCAGCATCAGGTTTTTCGGGTTGATGCCACCGAGGAGGAACCCCAAGACCGCGGCCTTACCGGGTGCACTGTCCTGGAGACCGGACATCCACTTCGGCGGCGTGGGCTCCTGACCGCTGGGCACACGTTGACGCCACTTTCGGATCGCAGCAACGAGTAGTAGCGCACCGAGAAGGGTCCTCAACCATTGCGTCCACCGTGCCGGATCGTCCGAAACGGCCAGGCCGAACGCGACCCCCGCAGCGCACACGACACCGACACCGAGGACCCACCCCAAGGTGAAGGAGAGCCCTGACGACAGCGCCCGACTGCCCTGCAAGATGAGAACGAGAGCAATGACGGCGACCGCGCTCGCGGCGACACCGATGGCGAACGGCAGAGTTTCGCTCAACGTGGATAACACTGATCCCTCTTCCTGAGCCGGCGAGACGATTTCGTGGCTCTTCTCTAGCGACATCATTCACAAAAATGGGCCCCGGGACGGGCACATCGATCGAGATGGGACAAATTGATACAGTCTGTTCCATCTAAACTTGGGGAATCCATCTTGAAAGTCCTAGCTGCACTCGAGCGGCTCTTGCAGTCCTATCCCATCGAGCAGATCACCTCCGGTCGACTTGCTCGGGAGGCAGGCATTTCTCGCTCTACCTTCTATCGCCAATACGCCAACGTGGATGACGTCCTGGTCCAACTGTTCGATCACGTTATCGACGAGATGGTCGTCGCCGGCGATGGCTGGATTTCAGGAACGGACCCGCTCTTGCGGCCCAGCCTGCGGGGCATACACAAGGTCTTCTTAAACCATGGACCTTTGCTACGGGCTGTTGTCGACGCCGAGGTCGGTGAGCTGACGGCAACATCCGAGCGCTACCGGGGGGTAATGGCAATGTGGGACGAGGCAGTGTCCTTGAGACTTCAGGAGTCCTACCCCTGGGTTCCTCAACCCGACCTCATCGCCCATGCATTGAACGCTGCAGACGAGCGGCTGATGTACTACCAGTACGGTGACGGACCGGCGTCAGTCTCCGAGGAACATTTCAACCAGACTTTCGATGTCATGTACGGAATGTGGTGCAGTGCCATGGGCATCCAGCCGGGTTCAGAAACGCGGGTAGATTCATCCCCCTAATGACACTTCTTGCTGCTCTCGAAAACCTCCTGCTGTCAACGCCTGTCGACAAAGTGACCGTGGGACGGTTGTGCCGACAACAAGGTGTTTCTCGGTCCACCTTCTACCGTCAATTCGACAGCTTGGACGACGCCCTCGACCAGCTCTTCCAGTCGGTGATCACCGAAATGGTTGCAGCCGGTGACCCGTGGCTCTCGGGCGCCGACCTGCGTCTCGAGCCGCACCTGCGGGCCGTCTATCGGGCCTACCTCAACCACGGCCCCCTAATGCGGGCGGTCGCCGACGCCGAAATGGGTGAACTAAAGGCCACCTCGCAGCACTACCGAGAAATGATGGCGATGTGGGACGAGGCGGTTGCCCGCCGGCTCTCTGACTCCTACCCCTGGGTGGACAAGCCCGAGATGGTCTCGCACGCCCTAAACGCCGCCGGTGAGCGCATCATGTACTACGACTTCGGGGGTGGGCCCACGCAGGTGACCGATGAGGACTTCGACGGTACCGCGCAGATCATGTACTCAATGTGGTGCAGTGCCCTGGGCATAGAGCAGGGATCCGAGAGGCGGATTGCGCAGGCCTGAGGCCGAGTTCGTGTCTGACAAAACCTCTGAGCCCAACGCAAGCAGCAGTTCATCTCTTCGTCGGCTCGGCGACCGTGTTGGCATCGCTACCGAAACTCTTCTAACGAGGCTAGAACGGCTTGGCGCCGCCCGCCCCGTCGGATGGACGGCCTGCGGACCCTGTCTTCTTGTACCGGCGCCACGGTCCGGGCAGAACCCAGATGAACATGCTCAGCACCCACACCACGAGCGTGCCCCACAGCCAGCCCCAACCACTGATGGAGATGCCGTCGGTGAACAGCGCGGTCACTGCCAACGCCAGGAACGTCGACGCCAGTCCCGTCAGTGGCACAAGCGACCCCGCGTGACGCAGCAGCGTGCGGAACATCAGCCACGTGAAGAGGGCGGAGAGGACGGCGAACACCACCAAACTCACCAGGAAGCCCGTGACGCCGTCGATACTGAAATCACTGACGATCAGCGAAGCGAGAAGAAGGCCCAGTGCGTTACCGCCGAGGCCGAGAAGCCAACCCATAAACCATCTGCGCATAACCTGAGCCTAGAAGGTTCGACGGTGCGCGTCCACGACATCGCCGAGAAAACCGCGCCGACGGTACGAACGCCCCCCAGGGGCCACTCCTGACTCGATACAAAGGCCCCTCGTGGCTGGTGCTCTCCATCGTGCTGAGTGTCTTTTTGCTCGGTGCCGCGGGTCTGCACGTCACGGAGATAATCCGTTATCGAAACTTCGCCTGAGGGGAACACCTGGGTTCTTCTGTACGACGGGGGGCTGCCCGTGTCGCTCATCGCCCTGCTGGTCGCCGGCGCCGCCGAGAACGGCCGAAGCGGCCGTCGCGCCTTGGGGTGTACGACGACCGCTCCGGGTCTATCGCCCGGCACGCTCCCCTGCGGGGTGCCGGGCAGTCTGGGTTACCTCACTCGGAAATTGTAGAACTCCGTCAACGACTTGTACTTGCGTTTCACCTTGCTGGCTTTGGCTTTCACGGTGCAGGTGCCCTTCTCCTTACCCTTCGAGGAAACTCCAAGCGTTGCGGACTCTGGTCTTTACACGTACTCGTGCTTGCGCAGGAAGCGAATCGCGAAGACGCCGTAGATCGGCGGTAGGTAGAAGGTGACGAGGCGGAACGTGGTCGCCGTGGTCAGGGCGATGTCGGCGGGGACGCCGATGGCCTGCAGGCACAGCGTGTAGCCGGCTTCGGCGACGCCGACGCCGCCGGGGATGGGCATCAGACCGGCGAACAGGCTGACGAGAGTGTTGACGAGGATGAGTTGCGACAGGCTCGCGTCGTATCCGAAGCCCTTCAGGCAGATGCCCAGGACGATGGCTTGCATGACCTGCGCTCCAGCGTTGCCACCCAGGAGCATGAGTATCTTGCGTGGCTTGCGGACAACGCCGATGGATTCGCGGACGTTGTTGAAGGAATCTCGGATCATCTCTCGGACTTTGGGCAGTATCGAGCGCACGAAGGTGCGGATCCGCTGGACGACAAGGGCGACGAGGATCACTAGCAGAATCAACACCAGTGCGATTTCAATGATCGTGATCAAGCCGGAGAAGTCTCGCCCGGTGTTTTCGGTGATGATCGTGCCCAGGCTGACGGTGAAGCCCGACAGCCCGAGAATCCAAATGGTCAGCAGGAACAGCACCTGGACAAGGAACCCGCTGAAGCCGTCAATGACACCGATGGATACCGCCTGCACAGGCGGGAAGCCGAAGCCTTGGAAGAAACGAATGTTCATTGCCATCCGAGCGGCCGTTGCAGGCATCGTGACGGCGATGAACTGGATCGCGTATTGCAGCATGAGAGCGGGGAAGTACTTCACCGGGCGATTCGCCGCCCCCAGGGTGGAGAAAGCAAAGAAGGCCTGCACGACCGGGGCCAATAGGAATGCTACGAGAATGATCTGGGAATCCGCGTCCCTAATGCTGCGGAGGATCTCCACGAAATCGACACCCGTGATGAGTCCATAAAGGGACACGGCAATGATGGCAATGATGGCCATCGTGATGATGGACCGGAGATCCACGAGCCGGACCCGCGCCAACTGAACGTCCTCGCCGCCGGTGGTTTCGACCACTTGCAAGCGCAGCTCTTTCGCATTGACATTCTTCGCGGCGCTGGAAGCATTGTTGATGGCGGCTTTCTGGAGGTAGGGAATCAGTTCGCGTAACTCGTCTGTGGACAAGGACTCCTGAGCGATCGACACCGACTCATCGACCGATAAGCCCTTCGCGGTGAGCGCGAGGACGTTGACCTTGTCGAGGACTCGACCCGTCGTCGAGTCGGAGATGTAGGCGGAGCGAAGATCGTTGAAGGCGATGTCGCCGTCCCGATCGACAGAGATGGCATGGAGTGAGATTTCCGAGTGGACCAGGCCGGCTCGGTGCAGTCCTGTCACGAGCGCCCACATCTTTCGGGCAAGGTCCGCTGTCATGTCCCGGTCGGCGAGCGTTTCTCCGTAACCGTCGCTGACGAGCAGCACGTCGGATCGATCCGTTTCCAATAGGCGCAGAACGGGGACAGCGGGGACATCATGTTGACGAGCGAGCGCCGCCATCAGCATCCCGTGTTCGGCCTGATCGAGGCGCGCCCTAACCAGTCGAGACTTTGTTTCCCGGTTCTTGAAGTGAGCCGTGACTCCGCCCCACAACTGCGAGTCGAGGGCGTCGTAGGCGAAGACATTGACCGAGATCAAGGAACCGTCCATGAGGTGACCGCGCATGCGGTGGATCCCCGGGGCAACAACGTCTTCTTCCATGTCCTGCGCGTCGATTCCCGACGACACCAGGTAATCGCGCACCTCGTCGGGTGTGGGGCCACCCGAGGGCGTTCCAAAGATCAGGTGGGTGATGGCTCCCGCGCCGATAGCGATGAGAACGAGCGCCACGGATCGGGTCGGGAGGAAATCCGCCAACGCTATGGAGCCGAGGAGCGCTCCGCCGATCAGTACTCGGCCGATGATCCGCGCGGGGCGGCTGACGAAGGGTGAGGCAGTGGACACGACCGCCGAGCACACAGGAATGATGAGTGTGTACGACCAGCTAGGGGTCCAGGCTCCTAATGATCCGATCTGGAAAATCTCGATCATGTCGATCTGGCGGGCGGCGAGGATGGAGAAGACCCAGCCGATGGCGACCGCGATCAGTAGTTGCACGACGAGCACACGGTGGGTCTTGCTGAGCACGCTGGCACCGACGATGACCAGGCTCCAGATGATCAAAGCGATGGATCCCATGAGGAGCGTGGAGTCAACGACGGTTGCCAGTCCGGGGTTCACCGACAATCCCGTGAGGAGATCTTCTGGAAGCAGGAAAAAGATCAGAATCAGGCCAACGGAGCAAGCCGCGAGAACCAAGAGGTCGGTCGGTCTTCTCGCGACGTTGGCGATCTGCGAACTGGACCACAATTGGAATTGCGAGAACCGTGACCGGAGCGGGCGGTCGAGATCAATATCACCGATCTCGGAATCGTCGAATTCCTCAGCCATGGGCCAGGCCCCCGTGCGCTGCGGTGAGGCCACGCGAAGCAGTTGCACTGGCGCGATGGCCGACCAACATCACAGTCGCTGCACTCCTTGATACGGGGACGAGGACAAAGGTAGCGAAAGCCCGCTTGCTAGGGCGTCAACTCGATCTCACCCGGGCGCCATGTCTTGTCAAACCAGGCCTCTTCTGGGCCGTANAGGCGCANGATCGCGAACCAGCTCTTCTGNGGGCGGGTCTGAATCCAGTTCCCCTCACCCTCCGCCGGCTGCTGCGGCCCGATGGTGAGCAGAACGCTGCCATCGGCATCGGTCCGTAGGTCTTCGCGCATGCTGTTGACGCTCGGGAACTTCTGGTCCGGGGTTTGCAGCATCGATCGTGTCTGCGGGTCGTAGACGACGAAAGACCAGAAGTTCTTCGCTGGAACGTTTGCCGGGATTCTCAGGGTGTAGGTCTTGTCCCCGTCGAACCACTCACCGTTGGCGTCGCGTGCGATGATCGCGTACTGCGAGCCGACTCCGGGGATGCGCCACACCATCGCCGGGGTGTTCACGGTCGCGACGTAGAAGAACGCGAGGCGGGAGTCCATGTCGGTTCCGCCCGCACCATCGTCCACCAGGAAGCGGTAGTCCCATTCGGGGAAGAGGGTGAACCACTTGCTGTTTTCTTCGCCGTACAAGTAGGCGGCGGGGTTGCGCGGGGCGAAAGCGACCGCGCGTGCGTACGCACTGGCTGTCGCGGCGGCCTCTTCGAACTTCTCCCGTTGTGGACCATCAGGGGAGAAGGGCTGTCCCTTGCGTATCCCAAGAGCGCTGGCGATGCCGAGTACTTCCGGGTCGAATGCGTCGGCCGGCTCTTTGCTGATGGCTCGGTGGATTTCCTCGAAGAAGGACACATGGTTGGAGTGAATGGTGTTGTGCACCAGGCCGGACCCGTTCACCCAGTTCATGGCCGGCGGATTCGACTTGTCCTTCAGCGCATAGGCCTTGATGCCTGTTCGAAAATTCGTGGACGCTGGTTCGGGATCACCGTTGACGAGCAGGCCTCGGCACGGCACCCAGTTGGTATAGGTCGGCGTATGGGCGATGAAGTAGTTCTCACCGTCGACGTCTGCGACCTCGCCGTTGGCGACCTCCGTCAATGGTCCGTCGTAGTTCGGGCCGAGGATCAAGTACTTTCCGCCCTCACCGCGGTCCGGGCCAGGCGCGCCCATGTCGGTGACGAACTTGAACGTGGCGTCGTTGATCGTGCTCGGGCCGCAACCCGGTGGCACCTCGATGACGACTGGGCCGGATTTCTCGAGATCGAGCACGCAGAACGCGTACACCGTGTCGGTGTTTCCCGTCAGGTACAGACTGTTGGAGTCCATGAGGTTGTCGAAGATCATCCAGTTCTGTTCGGGCTTTCCTCCCGAGAACTGCTGCGAGGTACCAAGGCGAATTGCTTCAAGGCTGGCGACCGGCACCATGTTGATGAACAGCGATACCGCTCGGTGGAAATCCACTTCGCCGTACGACGCGGCGACCGTCGCCGGCATGGGCATGCCGTCGCGGAACTGCAAGGTGACGCCGTCGACGGATGCATCATCGTCTGTATAGAGATCCGCGGGGATCTCCGTGTTGTAGTTCGCGCTCGCCATGACATTTCCCTCCTTGGGCTCACGGGACGGTGTGCGTGTTCACACCGTGGCAGAGGCAGGCAGTCGTGGATAGACGGTGAGACAAAGTCACCAAATATGTCCCATGGTCGTGCACGTGTCCGTGACTCGCATTTTCCTTCACTACTGCACGATGGCCCATGTGCGTGACACACGCAGGCGACCGTGCCATCGTGGGCGCCGATGAAGGTCCTTCCGAACGTCTCGCAGGCGGCAGAGAACACCCCCGAGCACCGTGATCGCATCGTCGATGCTGTCCGCGGGGTCAGCCTCGTCGTCGTCGTTTTCGGCCATCTGCTGCTCGCGGTCGTGTATTGGCCCCCGGAGGATCCGCCGCGCCTCGGCAGCTTGATGCTCGCCTATCCGTGGACCCAGGTGCTGACGTGGATCCTCCAGGTGATGCCGCTGTTCTTCGCGTTCGGCGGAGCCGCAAACGCGCGGGCATGGATCCGCGCGAAGGAGACGTACACGCCCTACTCCACGTGGATGTGGGGAAGGATTCAACGGCTCCTTCGACCGGTCACCATCTACCTGCTGGTCGGGGCAACAGCGGCTTGGATCACCTCTGTCATCTGGGGCGATATGGTCGCGCCACTGCTCGGTCAACTCGGCGTGCAACTGTGGTTCCTCGGCGTCTACATCGTTACCACCGCGCTGCTGCCGGGGATGCTGGCGTGGCATCAACGATCTCCCGCCGGGCCCTTCCTCGTGCTCGTCCCCATCGTCGTTGTCATCAACCTGGGCACCACGATCGCCGGGTGGCCGCTCCCCGTGGGCATCATCAACGTGATCCTGGTGTGGTTGCTGCTGCAGCAACTAGGGTTCTTCTGGCGATCCAACCCGCAAGACGCCCAGCCCCGACGGTGGGCTGCGGTGGGCGGAGGCTGCCTGGCGCTGGCAGTGCTCTTAGTGGCCTGGGGTCCCTGGCCGGTCAGTTTGATCGGCATTCCCGGAGATATCGTCACGTTCGATTCGCTGTCGATCTTCGGATCCACCATNGCGGTGCCCGGATTCGATGGGGAGTACTCCAACATGTTCCCGCCGAGCATCATCTTGCTGTTGCAGGGCGTAGCGCTGGTGTCGGCGATTTATGTCTTCCAGCGACCGCTTAGCCGGTTGCTGCACCGATCACGCGTGTGGTGGGCGGTCACCGGGATCAACATGACGGCGATGAGCTCTTATCTGTGGCACGTGCCGGCGATCATGTTCGCGTTCGTCCTGCTGCACGCAATCGGTCTCGATCCGCCGACGGAGATCGGCGAGGCCGGTTACCCCGTGCCCATTGCTGCAGGCCCGTATTTCGCCTGGTTCGCTCTCGCGCTGGTCGTCTTCGTGGTGTTGCTGGCGGCGTTCGTGTCGGTGCTGTGGAGCACCGAGTACCGTCCGTTGCCGTGGTGGGATTCCCCCGTTCGCCTCAGCGTGTTCGGTGCCGGTGCGCTGCCGCGGAACATCATCGTTGCGGTGGGGGTCATCGTCTTGTGGCTGGCGTTCATGATTCTCGCCATCGTGGGCTTGCGGGGCTTCCCCACGGAAACCCGTTACTGGTCCGGGATTCCGGTCAATGCGCTGTGGGGAGTTGTCGGAGTGTTCGTCGGTTCGGCCANTGTTCGACTGACGTCACGNCCAGCTCAGGTGGCGTCCGCTACCCAAGAGTCATCACCGCTTCGACTATCTGATGGTCTGAGGCCTCGAAATCGGGGTTGAAAGCTCGGCCGGTGTCGTGCATCGCCGTTTGGTAGCCGACCGGTGTCGCTCCCAGACCCATCACCTAGTCGANGCGGGGCGATGTCTACTGGATCTTCATNGCNAGNCGGAATCGTTCCATCGGGTCGATCTCGTGATCGGCGCTGTCGTCGCCGACGGCCAACTCCACGAAGTGGATGTCGGCGCCGGTCAAGACACTGTCGCTGATGCTGTAGGAGCCCACCGGGGTACCGGCATCGCGGCCGATGTTGGCGGTTTCCTCCGCTGACCAGATCATCGGATGGGTGATCTCCACGCGGCCTTTCGCCACCGGGGCCCCGTCGACGTTCAGGGTGACGTCTCCTCCTTTGCCGAGTCCACCACCGTCGTAGGCGAACTCGAACATGACCCGGTGCTCACCGACAGCAATTCGTGTGTCNGCNCGCGTCTCGTACTGGTGGATGCCGAGGGTGTTGTAGACGTAGCACAGGTGCCCGTCATCGAGGTAGACCGACCAGCCTCCGAACCGCCCACCCTGAGCCATGATGACCCCGGTCGCGCCTGCCTCGCGCACATCGATCTTCGCCTCGAGAGACCAACTCGTGTTCTTGGTATTGATGACGGAGTTCTCCGACAATCGCCCCATCCCAGCGAACAGCATCTGCCGATTCCCATGAATCAGCGTCGGCCTCCCGGCCANNTCTGGGATGAGCCTTTCCGATGCGCGGTCATCTAGTGGGATCACGTTGTACTTCGTCGCTTCGATCAAGAAGAGCCGCTGCAACTCGGCCAACTTCTCTGGATTTTGAGACGAAATATCCCGAGCTTGCGTGAAATCACTGGACCCGTCGTACAACTCCCACTGGTCCTCGTCGAACGGTGGAGGTTGACCGACGAGATCCCAGGGTGTCCTGTGCTTGGTGACGGCGCTCCACCCCTTGTAGTAGACGCCCCGGTTGCCGACCATCTCGAAGTACTGCAGGTCGTGCTCCTCGGGAGCCTGGCCGTCGTTGAAGGAGTAGCACATGCTGGTTCCCTCATAGGGGCTTTGCATGACACCGTTGACGAATTGTGGTTCCGGTATGCCCGCAGCCTCGAGCACCGTGGGGGCGATGTCGATCACGTGAGTGAACTGATCGCGTAACTCCCCTTTGGCGTCGATACCTGCGGGCCAGTGCACGATGGTTCCGTTCCGGGTCCCTCCCCAGTGGGAGGCCACCTGCTTGGTCCACTGGAACGGGGTGCACATCGCCCACGCCCAACCGACCGAGTAGTGGTTGTAGGAGTCCGGAGACCCGAAGTCATCGATGACGGAGGCCAAGAACTCCGGCGTCTCCAACGACGCCATACCGTTGAAGTTAGCCATCTCGTTGAAGGAGCCGTTCATGGTGCCTTCAGCTGACGCGCCGTTGTCGCCGAGGATGTAATAGATGAGCGTGTTGTCCAGGGCACCCATCTCTTCGATCGCCTCAATGACCCGGCCGATGTGGTAGTCGGTGTGCTCCAAGAACCCGGCGTAGACCTCCATCTGCCGGGCCAGGATCGGCTTCATCTCATCCGACATGTCCTCCCACGCAGGGATCTCCTCGTGCCGTGCGGGTAGTTCGGAGTGTGCGGGGATCATGCCCTGGGCTTTTTGCCGCTCAAAGATCTCATCGCGCACCGCGTCCCACCCGGCGTCGAATTTGCCCTTGTACCTGTCCGCCCACTCCTTCGGCACGTGATGCGGCGCGTGGCATGCACCGGTGGAGAAGTACGTGAAGAACGGCTTGTCGGGCATGAGGGCCTTCTGCTGGTGAATCCACCCGATCGCCTTATCCGCAAGATCCTCCGTGAGGTGGTAACCCTCCTCCGGAGTCTTCGGCGGATCGACGGGATTGTTGCCTTCATACAGGGCGGGGTCGTACTGATTNGCNTCGCCCGCAATGAAGCCGTAGAAGTACTCGAAGCCCACTCCGCCCGCGGGCCACGCGTCGAAGGGCCCCATCGGCGACGCCAAGTACGGCGCCACCTCGTGGCACTTGCCGAACATGGACGTGGCGTACCCGTTGTACTTCAGCGTCAGAGGCAACGAGGCCTTCGTATTGGGAACCAGGGCGTTGTTCCCCGGCGCCGCCGTTGCGAACTCGGTCACCATCCCGAATCCAACGGAGTGGTGGTTGCGCCCGTGAAGGAGCGCCGCCCTCGTCGGAGCACACAGCGCCGTTGTGTGGAACCGGTTGTAGGAAAGGCCGTTCTTGGCAAGGCGGTCGGCGACCGGGGTGTTGATCAATCCACCGAAGGCAGTCGAGGCACCGAAGCCCACGTCGTCCAACAGGATCACCAGGACGTTCGGGGCTCCCTCGGGTGGCCGAAGCAGCTCGATGGGTGGATACGACGTATCCGGGTCCTTTGCATCGAACGTCGTGAGTCCCGGCTTCGGTATGTCCGGAATGGGCAGCACCGTCCGAGGTGCACTTGCAGANGCCANCGTATNAGTCCCTTCGATAGGTGCCTAAATGCGGGTCTTAGCTGCTCTTGTCTTCTTTCGAGTGCTGCAGTTGCGCCTCGAGGTCGTGAATTTGCTTTTGCAGATGCTCGTACTCGTGACTGATGTATTCGCCGACATCGTCTCTCTTGTAGATGACGACCGCGACNACGGCGGCCACGACGGCGACGCCTGCGATGATGCCAAATGCTTTCACTGTCTTCTCCTTCGTCAGGTGNCTNAATCCANGTTTCTGGGCTGTAGTGATATCACGGCCGTGTTCGGACAGGTTNCAGGTCACNNATACCGAGACCGTGATGGTGAACGATCACAGCGGGCACCACGGAAGCCACGCGAAGCCGCCGATGACTGCGATGACTACGACCAGGTTTCCCCACGAGGGAAAACTAGCAACCAGCGACGACCACGGACAGGCATTCTGCGGGACAATCGAGGCGAATATGTGTCACCGGGGGTTGAACTAGCCCCAGGTAGCGTCGGTGACGTACCCGTCGTTGACGTCGAAGGTCAACCGGTCGATGTTGTAGTCCATGGTCACAGCCTGGGGAATTCCATCAAAACTGCCCACGCGCCACTGGTAACCCGCGTTCTCGGTGTACTCCCCCGCCTCCGCGGTCGGCATTTGTTTCTCCAGTAGCTCGGCGCGGAATTGTTTGCGCGCTTTGGCCGCAGACACCTCGCATACCACGCGGTTGCCATTGGTATCCAACTTCTTGTTGGCCTTGTAGACCTTCTTGTTGACTTCTGCGGGACCAAACCCGTCGGCACGGGCGCGATTCCCGGCCGCCGTCGATTTGGCGACGCCGCGCGGGTAGTACTTGCGCATCTTCTTGCACGACCGGTAGGAGGTCGACTCGTCGACAAACTCCTCGGAGGCAGCCTGGTCACCCACCTGCGGGTAGTCGGAAGACGCGGATGCAGCGGGCGCAAGGGCGAGCACCAGCCCAACTACCGCAGCACAGGTAACGGGGGCTCTGCGTGCGCGTATCTTCATCTCACAAATATAGCGAGCGCCGTCGCATCACTGTTCAGCGAGCGCTACCGGGGCCGGAAGCGCCAACGCGTCTCCATCGCCCCAGGAAAGACGTAGATTCTCACTGGGTTCCCCGGCGCGATTACTCAGAGGAGTTGCGGTACTGCGAAATACGTCGGCTGACGGACATCGCCGTGGCGACCGCTGGTGCAGAGAGAGTCGCACCTATGACACCGGCCAACGTGGCTCCGATCACCGTCGATCCCAGATTGACGATGGGGTGGATGCGGAGCTTGTCGCTCGTGACTTTCGTCAGCATCAGAGTCTGCACAACGTTTTGAGCCACAAGCACGACGATGAGAACAATAATCGCTTCTCGCACACCAGCAGCCCCGAGTGCGACAAGAACGGCGAAAGCGCCGCTGACTATCGCGCCCAGGTAGGGAATGAAGGACGTCACGAAGGTGACGAGGATGACGGTAAATGCGAGAGGGATGTCCAGGATGAGCATCGCGACACCGATGATGATCGCCACTGGGGCTGCGGTGATCGCAAGTCCGGCGAAGTAGGAGCGGATCGCTCGGGTGGCGTCATTGATGATGCCCGCTCCAAGGTCCGGCGGGATGTTGCCCAGGTGGCCAGCCACCCAATCGCGAATGATGTGCCAGTCCTTCAGGACGTAGAACAGCAAGAAGACACCGATAAGCACTCCTACGATGAAGGAGAAGACAGAGGACAGCCCTGCTTGGACAAATCCACCGGCGCCACTTGTTGCTCCTGTGCTCAGGGTTTCGACAGCTTGGTTGATATTGTTAACGGAGATGCCCCGCTCAGCGAGCCACGCTTGGATCATGTCCCACCCGCTGCTGAACTGCTCGACGATGAGATCTCGCTGATCGTAGATTCCCTTGACCGCAAGAAAGATAGAGAGCACGGTAACGGCGATCAGGCCGACAAGTACCAGTGAGGCGGCCGCGAAGGGTGGCAGCCCGGCACGGGTTAAACGATCGACGACCGGGGAGAAGAGCATGCCGATGACGATGGCGACGACGAGAGGAGTGAGCAGGCTGGAAATTTGAGCGAGGCCGAAGTACACCACGACCGTCAAAGCAATGAGGCCTAGAACCAGCCAGGCGGACAGGCCCCAGCGAGCCAACGATGGCGGTACCCGAACGCGCCACCGTTCCTCACCGTTTGGTGGCAAGTAGCCCCGGTCGGACATGAAGGCAGCCTAGTGTTTCTCCTCGAGAGCCACTCGGCTGAAATTGCGCATCGGGGAGTCGAGGATGTCGGGTGCGTTCGAGAAGTGGCATGCTTACTTGTGCGTGTTGTCGAGCAAGAGGCGGTCGTTACCAGGTGTCCACCCATCAGGACCTGATTCACGTTTCGGGTGGCAACCTGGTGATGGGTTCTGACGGCTTCTACCCCGAAGAGTCTCCGAGCATGCGCGTTCTCATCGATGATCTGTGGATACGGTCGACGCTCGTCACCAATGCGGAATTCAGCACTTTCGTCACGAGCACCGGCTACGTCACCACGGCGGAGCGAGAAGACCGCCAGGGTTCTGTTGTCTTCGTCGGCACCCCCGGGCCGGTTCCGTTGAATGACTGGCGCCAGTGGTGGGCGTGGCAGCCGGGCGCCAATTGGCGTCATCCGCAAGGCCCGGACTCCAATGTGGAGGACCGGCTCAGTCATCCCGTCGTTCACGTCTCCCTACATGATGCTCGGGCGTACGCGACGTGGGCCGGCCTGGAGATTCCCCACGAGCCAGAGTGGGAATGGTGCGCGCGAGGCGGCCTCGAATCTGCCACGTACACCTGGGGCGAGGAGCCGAATAAGGGTGATGAGTTATTCGCCAACACGTGGCAGGGCAACTTCCCGTTCGACAACCGCGGTGCCCATGGCTGGAAAGGAACCTCTCCCGTGGGGGTGTTCCCGCCGAACGGTTACGGCCTCTTCGACATGGCGGGAAACGTGTGGGAGTGGACCGAGAGCGCGTGGCAGGACCATCCGGGGGTGCACGCGTGTTGCTCCGGGACAAACACCGAAGGCGACCTCAAGGTCATCAAGGGTGGGTCGCACCTGTGTTCTCCCCAATACTGCTTGCGGTATCGGCCAGCGGCTCGCTCACCGCAGGAAGCAAGCGAGAGCACCAGTCACCTCGGTTTTCGATGCCTCTCGCGGCGTGCCGAGGACGCACCGGAGGGCGACGAGCACCGAGAGATCCGTTACTCGTTGTCGGTCCAGTGACCGTCGATCCAGGCCGCCTCTCCGTCCAACATCGGCGCGACGACCTCGCCGTACCACTGTGCTTGATCAGGATTATCGGCCAACGCAATGTAGGCCTCTTTGCTCTCGAAGATGAAAGCTCCGACGACGGTGACACCATCGTCTGCTCTCATCACCGAGCCCCTCACGAAGCCGGGGGGGTTCGGCCGATCGCTCATCGCTTTCTCAAATTCATCGAAAGAGACCGTCAGTTTCGCGGTCATCACTGTTCCGTAGTAGGTCATCACGCCACGGTAGGCGACGAACCCACCTGCCGCGCCGAAACGGAAAATCTGCGTCACCGGATGTTGCGAGACCAGAACGTGAGTGGTCAGAATGGATCGGTGTGACGAGTGTTAATCAAGTGTTCACATTGGCGAAGATTTTTTCGACAAACCCCTTGTGTCGGCTTGCATCCGAGGAGTAGAAATCTCTTAACGCACCGCAAGGTGCGGGTCGGTTCGAAAACCGGTGACCTACCAGGGAAAACCTGGAAGACCCGAGTGCTGGCGGGTCGGTGACACGGAGCGGATCGAGGAGTCAACGAAAGCGTCAACTGCGCTGGAAACGGCGGAGAGACCGAGGCGAGAAGCACAGAGCCGAGGCGCCGGGCAACCGGAGGCGAGAACGAGGCTCCTAGAGCAGGGCCCCTCAAACTCATACTTTGGGGGGCCCTACTTCATTTCTCTGGACGTCATGCGAGACAGAAAAACTGGGGCCGAGGCCGCGGGCCGCGGCCCGCGCGTGGTTATGCTCCGCTGCACGATCTAGCCCCTTACGAAAGGACGTCTCATGGCAGACGAAGACGATGTAATCGAGGTTGTGGAAGAAGTCGAGGTCGATGTCTTGGTAGACGACGACGGGAACCCGGTGGGAGCCGTCGTTGATGACGTCATCGTTGCATCCGGCCCNGGAGGGNTCGTCNTNGACGAAACCATCGACGTTCTCGATGCGGACGGCAACATCGTCGCCGAGTCCGAGACCATNGAGGTCATCGANACCGNCGACTAGCAGTCACCGGCGTGACGACGCCCATCAACGCGAGAAGCCCCTGGCACGCCTCGCGATCGCCGGATCCAGATCGAAAGAGAAGTGGGGCCCACCTTCGTGGGCCCCACTTCTCTTTGTGCCTTTGTATAGGCGCCGGTTACCTGCCGCCCACTTTGACGCGGTCGGTGACCGCTGCTGCGGTGTACAGGGAACCCCGTTTGTGAGGATTCTCGAAATTCAGTTTCCTAGATGCTGTAGATGGCGGATCCGGTGCTTGAAGGGTTGGCGTTTTGGGTTGTTCCTTGGTCTTGACCGTCTCGATTGCCTCGACCTGAACGCTTGGCAGCTGAAATTTCTTCGGCTTGCGCGGCGGTGAGTTCCCCGCTGGCGACGAGTTGGTCGAGGGCCGCAGACTTTGCTTCGCGGCGGGACATCCCATCGGCGCGGAATTCAGAAACAGCTGACTTGAAGGCGGTCATCTCACCCTCAGTGATGACGCCTGAGGTCACTAGCTGGTTGAGGTTTCCGTTTCGGCCGCGTTGGTTGCGTACGGCAGCGATTTCTTCAGCCTGCGCCATGGTGAGTTCCCCGCTGGCGACGAGTTGATCGAGAGCAGCTGGCTTCGCTTCGCGGCAGGACATACCTTCATCCTTCAGACTTTCAACTGCCGCTCGGTAAGCCGCCCGCTCATCTTCGCTGATGACGCCTGAGGTGACCAGTTGCTGAAGGCCACCACCGGGGGCTGCCTGAACGGCATTGGCACCGGATATCAGAAGTCCAGCGGTTGCGACGCCGACTCCCAATCGTGTGATCCATATCGTCTTCGTGTTCATGTCTATCTCCCTGATCATTTGGGATTCCATCTGAATCCGCTGAGAAAGAGAATGAAGGACGAAAATCTGGATTTGCCCGGAGAAGACTGTGAGTTTCCTGTGAAGCATGTACGAACCCTGTAAAGACCCGAAGGCTAGACGCATCACGAGGACACAGCGATCCTGACATCAACCCAAAACAACGAGGTAGACACACGAAGAATTCCCTTTTCCCACTAAACCAGACGGCATTCCTAGCAATTTCACAGGAAATCCTGAGTCTCTCTTTATGTCTTCTCCACATGCTCATCTCCGGAGCCTTATTTGGGGTCTCTATCCGAGAAAGGAGCAAGAAATATGAACACTTCGAAAATTCTCGAGCGTCTATGTCTTTCCGTCACCGCGATTGCGCTGCTCGTGGTGAGTGCGCCCCTGGCGCACGCGGGAAACAATGGAAGAAGTGACGATCGGCAGGGGAGTCCGGTCGGAGCCTTTCATCTCTCGTGTGATTTTTCGCATCAGGCTGCTGTTGATCCAATCGTGCATCCAGGAATGACCGAGATGAGTCACGTGCACCACTTCTTCGGGAATACTTCGACAGATGCTTTTTCCACGGGACAGAGTCTCCTCGCAGGGGCGACGACCTGTAACGACCCAGAAAACCTATCTTCGTACTGGGTGCCTGCTTTGTTGCAAGATGGTGCAACTATTCAGCCACTTCGCGCCCGTATTCGTTACCAAGTGGGGCCGCAAACCAGGGCCTTTCCCCTCGGCTTCGTGGCACTAACAGGGCGCACGAATCAGTCAGCGCGTTGGGGTTGTCGTTTTCCAGGTGACCGCGCAGAGTTCACATCCTCCATTGACGTTGTTCCGGTGTGTAGCGATGGCGCACATCTTGTTTCTGAAGTTAACTTTGGCCAATGTTGGGATGGCGTCAGTCTCGATAGTGCTGACCACGCCTCACATTTGGTGGCTCCAAGTCGTCAGTTTGATCGAGCGGGTCAATGTCCGGAGAGTCATCCTGTTTCGGTGCCACGAGTCAGCTTGCAGACGATTTATCCCCTTGAGGTTCGGGGTGGGCAATCTATATCTCTCTCATCGGGAGGGCCTGAAACCATGCATGCGGACATCTTTGAAGCCTGGCGCGGTGATTCCCTGGAACAGCAGATAGCCGAGTACCGAGAATCACAAAGCCGTTTGATTAATCGCGAAGATTCCAGTCAGCCGCAAGGGCGCGACTTTGACGCACGGCCGCCGCGCCTCGAGAATGAAATCGGTCGCACCAACCCTCCACGGGGAAATCTTGGAGGTCGGGGTCGAGGTGACGGCCCGCAAGCAACCCCCGGAGGTCGGGGACGAGGTGACGGCCCGCAAGCAACCCCCGGAGGTCGGGGACGGTAGATGCTGGCAAGTGTTGGAAAACAGAAAAATGCTTTTGTAGCGTAGGGGTGGTGCAGCCCCTACGCTAGAAAGCGCGGTCGCTCACAAAGGAGATGTCGTGTCACACCGAGTCCTAGTGGTGGACGACGAGCCTGCGGTAAATGAGCTTATTTGCGATGCCTTACGTCTTGCTGGGTACGAGCCACAAGTAGCTACTCACGGGATGGAAGCGTTGCGGCTTATCCGCGAGTCACCAGTCGACTTGGTCATCCTCGACATCAATATGCCCGACCTTGATGGATACGAAGTCCTATCGCGCATAAGAGCTCAAGAAAATCAGACTCCCGTCATTGTGCTTACGGCAAGAATTGAATCCACAGATACTCGCAAGGGGTTTCAGTTAGGAGCTGATGACTTCGTTCGTAAACCCTTCGGCATTGAGGAATTGATGCTCCGTGTTGCTGCAGTGATTCGGCGGAGTGCTCCTATGGCTGACTCGAATACGTCAAAGTTAGGCGAAATCTCATTGGATCGCGATCAGCACACCGTTATGTGCCGTGATGAATTGGTTGATCTATCGCCGACCGAATTTCGCCTTCTGCAGGTGCTGATGGAAAATCACACACGTGTTCTAACCAAAGAGCAACTTCTTGAGTCCGTTTGGGGGATGAAGGGAACATTCGAATCAAATGTTGTAGAGACATACATCTCTTACCTGCGCAAAAAGTTTGGGGCAAATATTTCAATCAGAACGGTTCGTGGTGTGGGATACCAACTCACCAGTCCGGAAGCTTCCTCATGAGTTTGCGTTGGCGCATCACGCTCTGTACAAGTGCATTAATCGCTCTAGCGGCACTTTCTCTGGGCGTCTTCACCTACTGGAATGTCAGTCAAGAGCAAACCGCAAGAATAGATGAAGACTTGTACGCCGCTATATCTCAAGCGCGAGTCAAATCTTTACGGGAAAACCCTCGTCCACCACAGCCAGGAGTGGAAATCCCGATAGCGCTCGGAATGCTGGACCGCGGTGGAGACGTCGCGGAGCTAACTGAAGCAACCAACGCCGGGAAGTTGATTTCCATCCCTAAATTGACTGAAGTGCAAGTGACCGAGGCGTCCCGAGGACCCATCACGGTAGACAATGGGGTGACTTTCCGAGTAGCCATCGCCCAATCGAAACGTGGTGGCGCCATGGTGATTGCGGCCGCTCCGCAAACTAAGAACCAGGAGGCCTTGCGGCAACTTGCCGCGATACACATAACGGGGGCCTTGGTTGTCTCACTGGTTGGGGGATTAATCTCATTTTTCCTTGTGAGACGCTTCTTCAGACCGGTAGAGGAGATGGTCACGTCTGCTGAGAGAATTGCTGAAGGCGAACTGGAAGAACGCGTTCCTGTTGCAAAGGCAGGCACAGAACTGGGACGGTTATCAGCCTCGCTCAATTCAATGATCGCATCCCTCACGTCCTCAGTCGCTAGTCTAGCTGCATCTGAAACAGCGGTGCGTAAAGTGATTGCGGATGCCTCTCACGAAATACGAACACCTCTGACCGTGATACGAGGATACGTCGAACTTCTCCTGAGTGACTCCGCTTCACTGGACCCGAAAGATATGAAGGCCTTACGCAGAATCGATGTTGAAAGCCGGAGACTGGAGCACCTGGTTACACAGCTGTTGATTCTTGAAAAGGTAGAGGCGCAGAATGCAGATGCCCATGAAGTCTTTGATGTCAGTCCTCTTTTGTTAGAGGCACTTTCTGATCTGCAAGTTCTGGACCCTGCGCGAAATATTCAAATGGATATCGAAGAGGCGGAAATTCGTGGAAGCTCCGAAAACTTTAAGCAAGCCATAACAAACTTGGTGCAAAATGTCTTGAAGCACACACCGCAAGGCAGCGCGGTCCGGGCCACATGTGAAGAGCGCGAGTCCGACGTCATCTTGACCCTGGATGACTCTGGACCTGGTATCCCTGCTGAAAAGCGAGCCAGCGTTACAAGCCGTTTCACTCAATTGCATTCAGCAGGCGATCCCCAGTGGTCGCCTGCAAAAGGATTTGGATTGGGTATGACCATTATTACAAGCGTGGTCTCTCAGCTTGAAGGCTCTATTGACCTTTCCGAAAGTTCGCTCGGGGGCCTACGGGTGACCATCCGCTTGCCTTCCGCCAACGGCAAGGCTCTTGCACAAGGCAACGACCCTTAACGAGTGCGCCGTCACCCATGCACCTGGAGGTTTTGTACCTGCAGGCCCATCAAAGCGAACCAGGCAAAGAGGTTCCCGGGACTCTGAGGCTGTGGGTGGCGAGCTCCGCAACGCCGACCTGGGAGCAACGGTGTCTAGCGTCCACGAACGGACTAGCTATATGGGACCCCCGCCGCGCTCAAGCGCAAGGTAGGTCAGTAACTATCAGCGACTCCAGGCATGCAGCAAGTCGAGGACGACCCGACTCGGGGGAACACTGATGAGCGGAGCTATGGCGTCGTTAAAGGTTGCAAAAATAGTGTCGCTGTTGACTTCTGCGGCTGCTTCCTCTGTATCGAAAACTCCAATGCCTCGAACGATGCCTGCCGCAGGGTCGCCGACGATGTGGACGCTCACCAGGTGAGGGTCTATCGCCAAATAATCGTGGGCGAACTGTGAGTACAAGTCGACAACATCCTGATAGTGACCTGGTTTTACGTTGAGGGTGAATTCAGCGACATGCGACATGGGACTCCCCGGGGTAGTTGTGGACGTTGATCTGCNGGGCCGCTATGTGAACAACGGCGACGTGAGCCGAGGGCACCCCCTACGAACACGCCACACGAGACCTGAAACCAAAAGACGTTGCGGACTTTTTTGAAAGCGAACGGACATTCCGGCCACCTCCGATGGAAGATCCGCGATCACCTTCTGACGCAAACCGGACCCGTTTAGGGATGCTTCCTAAACAAGACGTGCTCTGAATTCGTGGATCTTGGCGACTTCGAGAGCTACGAGATTCTTGGGCACAGGGATCAAGCTCCCATCGTGAAAGCGAGGGGGCGAAACCCAACGTTCAGGGCTGTTGTGATTAACGTCGATCGACTCGCGCCACTCGTGCGTCTGGTCGTAGTAGGTGCAGCGGGTGTCCAGCATCAGGTTGCCGCCGATCGTGCCCATGTTGCGCAAGAGCGGCGTCGAGATCTCGCGGACCGCGTGCGCCAGCGCAGGGTAGTGGGCCTTGAGGTGCGGGTAGTGCTCGAGCGTAGTCAGCGTGACCATCGCGCCGATCTGCAGCCGGCCGTCTTGGAGCACCTCCATCGAGTGCAGCTCCGGGACGTCGCGGAGCGAGATCACCTGCTCCGGCGTCTGGTGCCGCCGCTTCATGTTGGGGTAGAGGTCGGTGCCTCCAGCGACGAACATCGCCGCCTTGCCGTGTTGCTTGGCGATCGCGACCGCCTCGGACGCCGACTTCGGCGTGTGGTAGGAGAACGTGGGAAGACGCAGCATCGGTGTGGCTCCTTACTTCGCGGCCTTCTTGGTCCGGTGGGGATCGTTCGACGCCTTACCGTCGCCGCCCTGCCAGGGCGTCTTGACCTGCAGCGACTCGCCGAAGTCGACGCCGGCCGCCGCGAAACCGTTGCCCGCCTGGTTGGAGAGCCTGTGTGCTTCTCCATAGGTGTGCATCCGGCCGTCTTCGAATTGCATGAAGGGCGCTTCGCCGCGCTGCGCGGCCTGATTCGCCAGAATCTTGCCGGCAACCCAATCCGACTTGTCTACTGCCACCGTGTCTCTCGCCTCGTTACGACGCGGCTGCGCGCTCGCTGGCTACGCCGTCCATCTCGACACCTGTATAGCCGTCACTGGCCACCTGGTCTATCCGGCGGACGTACTTTGGTGCGCCGCCGTTATAAACGAGATAGCGCGGATTGCCGTATTCGTGCCCCGCGACGTTCGAGTTATATCCGGTAAACCAGGATCGGGCTTTCCGCATCAGCATCATCGAGTACATCTGGACGACATGTTCGGTCCATCGTGGGAGACGTGCCCGACGATCAGGGGTTCTGCGCTGGATCCCTTCAGCTCCAGGATGCGTTCACTGGTCAGCGGATCAAAGGACTGGGTGACGCCAGAAACCCCGCTGACGCGGGCGCTCATCGCCACAGGCACGAGCGGGTCAACGGGTCCAGAACGGCCTTGCACCACGCCAATGGCGGCATCGCTGGAGAGGAGGAGGTGGTC